>Ga0207841_1000008_pt1 | contig 543653 bp, 373 predicted proteins | sample HigsolmetaGSP18D_FD_184846 | JGI IMG/M metagenome (GOLD analysis project Ga0207841, IMG submission 184846) | High solid enriched microbial communities from the Joint BioEnergy Institute, USA - SP1-8-D (SPAdes) | ecosystem: Engineered > Bioreactor > SSF (Solid state fermentation) > Aerobic >... | reverse complement strand
ATAAGCGCTTTTTTATAGAATATTTAATATAATAGGCGTTGCGGCATTTGGGGCAGATATTCGGGCGCGGCTCGCTCAGACCGCCGCTCGCTCGGTGGTTGGGCTCGCTCGGTGGTGGATTACGTTAGTCTTGACTTGGATGAAACGGTACAAGATCCAGATAGAGAGTCACAGAACGATGCAAATCATAATGCTCCCGTCCGAAAAGCGAATAACGTGATCAATCATCTTTACAGACTCGCCTCGGTCCTCAGAAAGCCCGTTTCCTCTACTGAGAACTCAAGAGTCAGAGATTTCATCGACAAACTGAAATCTAAAGGGGATATTGAAGAGTATGAAGATGTATAAGACCATGCTCGAGGTTATATGCAGGCACGTTTTGAAAAAGCCCCAAAGGTCCTTGTTGATCGGTTAGTTGCTGCAGTAGTGTTCCGCAGAATGAAATTACGATATAGGCAACGCCATCAGGAAAAGCTCAGTCAAGGACCTCTGCAGCCTTCTGAGCAGCCCACGAACCTGCCTGTCGGAGGAAGGACGATTTCATTTGTTCCCTCGGGTCTTCGGGCTCAAAGCTCTGTCAACGAGAGCCAGAGACCTGGGCCTCCTCGCAGCATATTGTCTGCAACAAATGCTTCCTCGATAAATCGCCCCAAGTTTGCGAATTACGCAAAGTCCTCTTTTTCCAGTATTACGCGAGCTGCGGTCACAAGAAGACAGCAGCTCGACGTTCCTCCTCCTCCGAGGACCACTGACAAAAATCACTTTGTTTGTCCTTACTACTTTCGAATAATCAACAAAGAAGAGATGCAGGAACCACGTTGGACGTAAGTCAATTGCTCTTCAATTTCAAGCATTGTCTGACAAAGACAGGCGACACATATTAAAGGACATTGACCCGTATGTATGTCTTTTCGAAGAGTGTAATGAAGGAGATGTTCTCTTCAAGACTCCCGACGAATGGCTCAGTCATATGAAATGGCAACATACAATCGTCTGGTCTTGCCAAGCTCCCGGCCATGAACAAAACATCTACGATTCTCAGGAAGAGCTGGAGGAGCATATTCGATTGGAACATCCGCGTTCCTTCACGGAAAGCCAGCTTCCACATCTGGTCAAACAAGGTGCACAGCAACTTGCCGATACCTTTGCTGCCCTTGCGTATTCTTATAATCTGACGGAACCTCCTGGAAGCCAGCCTTATCTATGTCCGATCTGCCGCAACTTCCCACCACAATCCTCAGGGACAGGTCCGAAGACAGACGTGCAGCCAGAAAGATCATATTCTAGCACACTTGGAATAAATCGTGTTGCTCTCACTGCCGGAACGAGAAGACGACGCCGTCGCGGAGTCCGACATTCCGCAGTCAAGTGACGACAGAAAAAGCATTATCCAGGATGTTGTTGATCTGCCCCCCGCTCTCTTCGACGAGTACCCGAGCAAGGAGAATCAGCTGCGGACAGTTGATTCTGATTCGAATTTGGATCGTGCCGCTCCACCAGTTCTAGATTACGAAGAGGACTGGAATGATGTCTTTCAACAGGTGAAGCACTCGCGTTTTCCGGAACCAACCGAGGACCCAGTCCTTTTGAAATGGACAGATCAAGCCAGAGCTACATCAACCCAATCTGAACCTCTTATCAGTGGTTCTCATCTTGGCTCTCAGTCAAAAAAACATGGGTCACATCCGCAGAGTGCTGAACATGGCAGCTCACTGCAAGATGCTTCATATGGAGGAAAACAAAATATTGTCAAACTTCTTCTGCAGGAAGGCGTTGATGTCAATGCTCAAGGTGGCCAGTATGGTAGTGCATTGTATGCAGCTTCAGCTGCAGGTCATGAGGATATTGTCCAGCTCCTGCTGAATAATGGTGCAGATGCCAATATTCGAGGCGGTAAGTATGGCACTACACTACAGGCAGCTTCATCTGCAGGCCATAAGGATATTTTCCAGCTTCTATTGGATAATGGTGCAGACATCAATGATAATGCCTTGCTGCGGCTGCGGCTCATGGCCACAGCCACATTGTCCGACATCTTCTTGCACCGGGTACTGACCCGAACATTGTCAATTGGGATGGTCAAACACCACTCTCGTATGCTGCAAAGTATGGACATACAGATGTGGTGAAATTGCTACTTGATGCTGGTGCTGATGTGGACTCTAAAGATGAAGATGGTCATACGCCATTCTCACTGGCTAAGAGCAGAGGGCATAAGGGAGTAATGGAACTGCTACTTGGGGCCGGTGCTGAAAGGGACTAAAGGAAAATAATGTTAGGGAACCTGTTGTCATATGCCATTTCAACTGGCCGTAAAGTATTTCACAAAACCTCGATTGACTCGAAAGCTCCAACATAATGCATTTTCATTGTGCCCAGTACTACATTGAATGCTGTTCTTAAATCCTGCAAAGACCGAAATTTGTTATATCGAACATTCAATTTCACTAGCTACCTAAATTGGACTTGTAATCTCGTTACTGTACATAATATCAATTCCTTGGACATCCGCCAAATAAACAACCGCTTCCACGACATCAAGAACTTGTTATGAAAACAGCATAGAAATGTCCCGACTGCTCTCTATCAATCTTTCATACTGTGCAGACAGGAAGTAGACAAAAATGTTATGGCTGGGATACAAACATTGGCTTTTGATTAGAGGTGAAATTTGGCAATCAAAAGCCGTATCCGCAGACATCAACAATTCCATTGTGAAAGTCCAAACAACGTCTCTCTCCCAATCTTACCCAATCCTCATATTCCTCAAGCCATCTTCCAGATCAGTCGCACGCTGAACCCCCTCAACAGCCTGATGATGTTCGCCGCCAACCGGCGCGCCACACTCCGGACATGTCGCCAGCTGCATCGGCATCCCGCACTCCCCGATCGTGAACGGGTGTCCGTTGCGGCAGTAATACCAGTGCCCAGTGCCTCTGAACTCGCGCGCCATCGCTGCGATGACGGCCATGCGCTCCTCATTCGTGACGGCGGTGTAGAACGTCGATCCGTTGAGCATCTTCTCTGCCGCGTCGACTTCGTCGGACAGGCCTCTTGTCTGGCTGGGGTATTCAGTGCAGAGCTGTCGAGCGGCTTCGATGGCGGTACGGCCTTCCTTGAGGCATTCATTTGATTTATCAGGCGTTCTGGCGCCGTAAGAGCGCTCAAGGGCATAGAGCTGGGCCAGGAAGATATAGCCCTCGACCTGTTGCGCGATCTGCTGTGAGCTGGCTGCTTTGTTGATGAGCGCGAGGCATTCTTCTTTGTTGGATTTGAGGTTCAGTTTCAACGTGATTCCATTGGCTACATTTTTGACCTTCGTCATCATAGATAGGAAGTCCGCGAGGAGCGCAATGTCCAACCGGAGGAGGAGCGCCGTAGCCAAGAAAACGCCCTTGGTTTGAAGGATATTCTCATCAAAGTCAAATTTAGCTACAAGTCCTTTACGCCTGCGAGCGTTGTCTACCATGTCACGGACTCGATTGAACGGCTGCTCATCGACTTTGACGTTTGCACGGTAGTTGACAATACGACTGCGCAACTTCATCACATCGCTCCATCTCGACTTGTCGTGCTTTCTGAGTAGCTCGTGCATCAACTTGATCTGATGGTCACGAGGACCTTCAATTTGGATCATAGCTGCTAAGTTGTAGAATCTTTTCAGCGCGGCATCTCCATCCTTATCTTTGAGCTGTCGGATTTGTTCTGCCATGTCATGCACGAGTGGGACATACTCCCGATTCAGATACACAATGAATTTCTTGGTTGATTCATCAAGAAGAGCTCGGCGGACAAGGCGCCCGTACCTTGCGATATCCCTCAGAGAGCCTCGACATGTCGCACAAGTTTTTATGTCGCTCATAGAGAATGGTTCTGACGAGGAAGCGATTGCAACAGGTTTCTCGTCTGCATCAACATCATAGTACTTCTTGATATCCATCTGCCCATCCATGCTTTCCATTGTCAGGAAATGACCGCACTGGGGGAAGATGCACGGATTCTCATCCAAATTGATGTCCCGGTAAGGTTGGCCCAAGATGAAATCAACCTCGTGGTTCTTGACCTCCTCACTCCCGCAAGTCTGGCAGAATCGTTCGTCGGGACACCTCTCTCCACAGACAGACGGACATTGATGACCACAGGCGAGCTTCTTCTCGCAGCGCCTAGAGCATGGTATATGATCGCATGGGGCCGCGCAAGGCATAGAGCACGCGCTATGCGGGCAGGCAGACAAGCATTTCTCCTCGGCACAGGGCGTGCACGGCTCATGGCATTTCTTGACACACTTCGAGTGACCGCAACGGATATCACAGGGAGCCTTGCAAGGAGGGCAGGGTTCCTGACCATGACAGCTGGCTTGGCAAGTATGAGCACACGTCGAATACTTCCTACCACATTTCTGTTTGCAAATTCCATGATCAGTCCGGCTGATGATTGTGCCATCACGTACTATGCACTCCAGGCACTTCCGCGTGCAGGTGTGCCCGCACGACAAGTTAGCTCGACATGGAGCTGTGCACTTGTAAGCCGGATCAGAAACATTAATAGAGCAGTGTATGCTAATCTCGTGTTCACAGCCGGGCACGACCCTCTTGACAACCGTAGTACAGCGAACGGTGGCAAGGTCTCGAGTTTGCCAGCAGGGAAGGTTCTGCGCTAAATGGCCACAGGGAAGGCTTCTATCCTCCTTAAAAACATTGGTCTCACATCGGGGCGGACATGGATCGCCGCAACGCCTCGGGCAAGGATGGTTGCACCCCTTTTGCGGCCTAGGGCAAGGTTCCAAGCAGTGAACCGCATTGTGCAGAATCTCCGAATGACATTTCTGAACACAAGCGTGGCCGCAAGGCAAGCGGTTTACACAGCGCAGATTGCAGCCTCCCTCCGGTGAAAACTGTAGGAAATGGTCCGGTTTTGAGACTTCGATTGGAGTATCAGGATGCCTAGGGCATCGAAGCTCCAAACTCGTTCCAATGTTGCCAGACTTTTGAAGGATGTCGATGACTTGAGCCCACATTGGAACATGAATTGAGGTGGCAGAGTTTCCGATAATGTACATGCCATGTTTTGCCCGAGAGAGGAGGACATTGATGCGATTTGACGTCCGCAGGAAACCGCACCTGTTCTGCTCATTGCTTCGAACTAGCGAAATAACCACAACCTTTGCCTCTTCGCCCTGAAAGTTGTCAATGGTCGCGACTCTGAGGGTCTGCAATAAAGTTGTCTTGGCTACAGTGGTCCTTGTCCCGGTCTCATCAGTCTCGAAACCGGCCTTATCTAAATCATCTTGATCACGTTCCCCGAGAACGATAGCAAAGGATTGGCCTAGCCGATGACGGAGCTTGTGTAGCTGAGCAAGGTACGGCGTAAGCACAGCAATCTCACCACTCTCATACGTCCCCTGCCGGATAAGGTGGTTTACTAAAGCCGTTGTCATGTCTATCTCATAATCATTCCAGTGTGAAGTAGCCATGGCATCGTCGCCCGATGTGTTTGCCTCAGGCTTTCTGTGGTCCAACCAAAACAATCTCTTCCTCATTCCTGAGACCTCCGGATATTCAAAGACGCTCGGGGCATCCTTCAGTTGCGGGTATAATGTATCGCGAAGCAGCTGCGCGATCGACGGATGCATTCGTCTCTGTGTCTCAAGCGTGCTGTAGGGTACCTGGACGCCTGTTCCGCTTTCGGCCTCTACAAGCCTTTCAAATAGTGAGACATCTAACGAATATTGTTCGCCACCTCTCGGGTTCTCGCGCGAAAGCTCGTAATTCTGAATTTGTGGTCGAAGTTGGAGATGGTCGCCAATGAGAATTGCGTGTTCGATGGACGGCAATAGAGCCGTGAGAAGATGAGCTTCGAGGACTTCCCCTGCTTCTTCGCATATGATGACTTTCGATCTAACCCTACGGAGCATATTCAAGTTGCGAGCTAATCCAGTAGTGGTAATCCCAATCACATCGGCCTTGCGAAGACATCTAAGATCTTGCTCACTCCGAACATTGTCATACCGATCTTTCGTATCACGGTACGAGGAAAGGACCCGTTTTGCTTCATCGTGAAGATTTGTTCTAATCTCCGCAAGCCAATGCTGGTATAAAAGTCTCCGCTCCTGCGCTGATAATTCATGGAGATCTGCTTCTTGGAGCTGTGTCAAGTGGCGCGGTGTGCTGTTTCCGGGCACACCTGAACGAAGCCATTCGCCAATTATTGCACGTGGCTTCTCGCTTCGCTTCTGAAACCCCTCATGGTCAACGGCAAAGAGTTGTCTATAATGCCTCTCGTAATATTTTTGAAGATGATTCTTCATATGGATCTCCGAGTCTGCTGTGCGAAGCCTGAGGATAAGACGATGGAAGTCCCTTTCATACTGATCGAGCTCACGGCCTAGCATCCGGTGCTGATACTTCTCCATTTTTGTCTTTTCAGCATCTCTGGCAACAACTTTGAGATTGAATGGTTCAAGCTTTTCAGATTTTGATTGAGAACCGATACGGATGATCCGCGAAGTGATTTTCTTTTCAAGTAGATCCTCCAATAACTGGTCGAGTGCATGGTTGGTGTAGCATACACATATTACAGGCCCAATATCCGCGCGTGTCTTGTTTTCCAACAGCACTTTGATGAGTGCCACACCGGTGAAACTCTTGCCGGTGCCTGGTGGCCCTTGAATCAATCCAATTTTGCGCTGAAGCGTGTTGACCAGTGCTACGGCCTGTGCGTCGTCAAGGATTGAATGTTCTTGAAATTCTCGAATATCAAATGGTTTGCCAGGTCTGAACTCCAGATCAACTTCGTCCTTCGTCAAGCATCGAAGGCTAAAGCTGAACCCAGGTTTCAGTGCGTATGCAGGCGGTGGTACGTCAACGGGACCAGACATATTAGGATCTGTAGGAGCGAGAAACTCGGAGAACGGTAGATAGCCGGTATCCTTCATGTTCTGAAGAGCCCGTAACGTTGATTGGAAGGAAGGAAGAAGCACTCCAGGAAACTCAACCAAGGAGAGAGTAGATGACCCATCTCTCGCATGGTAGTGGTTTAGTATATGTTGCACATTTTCATCGTTCGACTCCACCAAACTCAGGAATCTCGAAGCTGTTTTCTCCTTCGTCCAAAGCCCGGAAAGATCCTTCTTTTGATCCGTGTCCTTCCTGTCTACCTTCTCATGCCCGATTACTGTGCAGAATATAGCGTAGCCTGTTGAATCCGCAAGACAAACAAGGGCATCGGCCTGTAAGCGTTTTGAGGTTTGCCACCACTCTCTGCGTTTATTTTCAGGCATTAAACGGATGTGGTGTATCTGAGAAAATTGGACTTCGAATTGGAAACCGGAGAGTCGGTCAAAATCCAGGCTAAGCACCCTGGCATTCTTGTATATGTGAGTTCGCATTTGATTCGATCTCCCATCCTTACGATTGGGGGGACTGAGTTTGAGTAGCCTGTGCAGTTCCAGCTGTATTGCATCTCTGAGCTGACCGACGGTGTCCTCTCTCAACAGACGAAAATTCCTATCCAGGAGTCCATCAATACCGGCAACATGCCATTGCGCAGGATCTTTGACAGGTAGATACTCAGACCGCGGACTCATGATCTCTTCAAAGGTGGGCATTATGTTTATTTTGCAAATATCCCTGTGATCATTGTCATGCCGACCACCTGGAGGTTCGCGATACGTGACAAAGGTGGCCACAGATTTTTGTTCGACTGGTTTCGTGGTCGCAGGATGCGCCGCCGGCAGAGAGCTACCAATTTCAAGACGGCGTTGAATCCGTTCGAGATATGTTCGAGCCAGGTGAAGCTGGTTCGCCCCTTGAGATGCGTGTAGAGCAATGGAAATATCTTCAAACCTCTTCGCCAACGGCCCAAGGGATTCTTGAACAAAAGCGGCAGAATTGATGTCGAGAATGTGCGAAAGGACAGCAAGGGACAGCTCCAAATGTGTAATGGTTGCCTCTTCTGTTTTGTTGGCAGCTGTTAAGACGTCTAGGATATAGGTAAAGAGAAGGATCGTTCGCCGGCCGCCGATTCCGAAGAGGAAATTGTAGATTGTTCCCACTGCCTGTTCAAGAACAAGAGAACCCAGGACATCAGGATGTGAAATAGTCTGGAAGAATGGTATGATCTGATACGTGAATGCATAGGTCTTTGCCGCTGTTGACATATTGTCGAATCCCCATTCAATGAGTTCCTGGATACGTTTTAGACCTCCTTCTTGTGAGAGGCACCGAATGACATCTTGCATGAGATTTGCATCTATCTCAATAAGCCTCCGTGCCTCCTGAAAGAAGTATGACAGTCTGCCCCCTAAAGGCCTGACAGACCTCAGATCAAGTGGGATGCTAGTCCTCCATGTGCGAAATTCTTCCTCTGAGTTGGAGATCTGCTCTTCATTTGGCTTCCTATTAGCCTTGCTCTCCTGTCTGCGCTGTTTACTATTTCGATCTCGCCATTCTTCTCCCGAGATGTGGGCAAATTTGCAGTTCCTGTAACTGCAACGCCCCGTATTCCTAAACTGGTAGCACACGCTTAAAATAACAGTTAGCTATGCTTTGACTTCTATCTGAACCGGAGGAACTCACTTCTGGGATGCCATGATGACCAGCTTAGGTAGTAAACATCTCTCTATTTCTGCAGAATGTCAAGCAGCTTAGTTTGAGAATAATAACGCGTATTCAAGTTAGAGAGTATTTCTGGGGATGTTCACACAAGCAACTGTTGGAACAGAAGAAAATTGTAGGAGACCACAAAGTTGCTTAGATGAAGAAGTCCATTTGTGGGCAGATGAGATAATTTAACCACGCGTAGTCGAAAACAAAGAAATAAGGAGCAACAGCATGGAGTGAATGCAGCAGTTTCAGGCACCTCCCGGGTAACTGGCAGTGCAAACGGCGTTTGCCAGCGCGTCTGGCAACTCGCCGGACAACAGCGCCCGGGAATCTAGTGCCCATGTTTGCTTCAGTCCTCAAACTCGACAACCACATAGGTATACTTGAATGGGCAAATAGCAAATCATGTATAGTTCGCGGCGTGATACAGTTGTTGCTGATGATAGTGCGATAATCCAAAATGATCTCCAGGTTGTAAGCACGTGGTTCAGTTCCCGCCATTTCTGGTAAGAGGTTTTAAACTGCTGAAGCGACTAAGCTCTGTTGTGGCATGTAAAACAGATTTGATGGCATACAACCTACTTGATTTTAAGAAATGGGCTCTTTATGTTATAGGTAGCAGTAAGTGTGATCTGACGCTGATATGGAGTGGTATTAAGCATCTTCGAGCTCAAGCACGGAGGCCTGTCATATGGATATGAGTGTTTCCTTTTCTGTTGAATGTCTCCAGAGCACTCAAATACAAGACGTCCTCCTGCATAGGCTCCCTCCACAGAGGTTCATAGATGCGTGGATCTGAGATCTAGATAAAATTCTTCAACTCACGAACAATACACGTTTCTTTATTAGGTTGGCTGGAAATTTTCAGTCCTAGATATGGCTAAACCCTGTATGTAAGCCGGATGAATCAGCGAAAGCTACGATCTGGAACGTTCTAAACGCGATTTACGGTATGTAACGTACAGTACTTTTGGATGCTAATGTTGCAAGTCAGCTCGAGATCTGCAAATGGTCAAGTAATTGTTCCGTGAGTTCTGTTTGGGGAAGACATGAAGGCCGGTTAAAGTAGCGGTTGTGAACTCGAGTAAATCCCAGCCGTTGCATGTATTTTCCCTTTTCGCAGTACATCTTTTTAGACATGAAAGGTTTCTCCAAAAGAAAGAACGAGTTAAAAAAAGACTATGTATATACAGTACCCTACACCAAGACTACGCTATGCATGGTACAGTGATGACTTACGGCACAACTGGTGTCGCAACCATCAGCGCGAGCAACGAATGCGCGACCTCTGCCGCTGCAAGCACTGTCGTCTCGCCTGCGGTGTCGTAGATGGGGGCGACCTCGACTATGTCGGCCCCCACGACGGGCAGACCGCGCAGAGCGTCCAGAATGGTGAGCAGCTCGCGCGTCGTGAAGCCACCTGGTTCGGCTGTGCCAGTTGCTGTCGAAAAGATGGCTGTGTCAGTCAAGTCAAGGTTCGAGTTGACAGATATAGTGGGGTTAGTTTGTGCAGGATGGTGAACCTACCAGGCGCGTAAGCCGGATCCAAGACATCAATATCTACAGTGATGTAGACCCGGGTGTCTCCAACGCGGGACTTGATCTTCTGCACGATGCCATCAACGCCAAGACGGTCCAGGTCCCGAGCGGTAACGATCTCGAAGCCGCAGCGGATATCGTTGCGGATGTCACCTTGTGGACGGAGGACGGGGGCGCGGATCCCAACATGGATAGAGGAGTTGTGAATTAGGCCCTGTCGTGGCACATCGTTAGCATGAAGATGTAGAAAGGTATTCATGAAATTAATGAGGACAAGCCATTGAGTGAGGAATATTCATACTTCTTCATGAGCAATATGCAAAAATGTGCCATGGTTGACACCGCTAGACATAAATACTAGCATTAGTCCTCTGTCGACTGAAGAAAACTCATCTCAGTAATGCGACTTACGCATATTCAGATATTCCACCTCCTGAAGATGATAAATGAGTCAATCAGCAAATGCTTGAGCAGAATGCTATACGCTACGGCTGTGGGGAATGCAAATTCGTACCCAGTACATTGGGATCCCAGGTGTCTGCGTATCAAAGAATGTTAGATTCGTCAGGATACGATTTTGAAGGGAACAAAAAGGGGGTCTACCAATGTGACTATCGAAATGGATCACAGAGACAGGTCCCCACTTCTCGTAGGTCGATCGGAGGGCGGGCAGCGTGGTCGTGTGGTCTCCGCCGAGGGTGATGATGCGGGGAACGGGAGAAACGCTGCTCGTATTCGCCGGCCGGGATGAGATGACCTGATCCACACCGTCAGCTTCTTTCGTGAACACCGCTTCTTCATTGGAGAGTAGCGACTATGGTCCGGAAAACGAGTTATTTCCAGACCCGGCCGGCCTCACCTTGTGAGCCAAGTCCAGCTGCTTGAGTGCAACCGTGTTGTCCAGAAACGTCAATGGCGCATCCCCACAGTCGACCACCTTTGCCCAGCTGGCGAACACATTCTCGCCGGTGTAAATGTTCCAGCCCTTCATTCGCCTGGAGCCCTGTCGGATGCCTCCAGGGCCAAACCGCGCTCCAGGACGAGCCGTTACCGCCTAGGATCGTCAGCCAAAGATGAACAATGACGGTCCTCAAGACCGCGGTATGGACGACAATGGTCTCAGAGGACCAGAGTCTCGAGTGAGGAATAAAAACACGATTGGAAAAGGAAACTTCCTACGTCATATGTCCCATACCGTATCGAAAGGAGCCCCCAGGAATGCGATGTCGTAGCTCTCCTTCTCCGCCTCGCTGTCCACAAAGCAATTTACATATGGCATGTGCGCAAACGTCGTCAAGCCTGAGAACTGACTGCCAGACACGATGTCGATCTTCTCCTCCAGCCCAATTGGTGACTGACTGGATGGTCCTGCCACCCCAGCCACTGGCGGAAAGACGATATCTCTGGCGGCGGAGGCCGCAACGAAGAGAGGGAAAAGCACGGCGTAATACATGCTTCACGAGGACGCTCTTCTACCGACGCAGAGATGAAAATGGACAGCAACGGAGAATAGGCAGGGAAGAAGTGCCTATTATAAGAGGATGGAAGTGCCTAATTCGGCAGTACTTGCCCAGTTGGGGGCGCCGTGATATCAGCGGCATCGCGATAAAGAGCCCCAGAGAAGGGCCCAGCAACCAATTGCAGCCAATGATGCTTGCATCTCCGTTCTGCAACATCATTCCATTAGCCAAGCGCGGCAGCTTATCGGCCTGGTCTGAAATGCATGCGGGACACGAGAGCCCCTCTGCAGCAAGCGATGCGCAAGGGTCGTGCTCTTCTCCCGAAACAGAAAAGCAAGCAGCAAGATGCGTCCCGAAGAAGCATGGGCCAGATCGGGGCTGCAGAGCGCGTCTGCGCGACAGTGAAGCCAATCCAGACCCCGCCGGATCGTGAAATCTTTCATCGATCTGTCGACACCGCGACATGGACGACGAGGATGCTGGAGATCTGGCCAGGTCGCCGGCTCCTCGTCGCCCGGACTTTCCCGCGCGGGGCGGGCCGTCCTCGTTTAGCATCGTCCGGCCAAACGAGCGGCATCCTTATAAATACCGCAAAGCCGGTGAGAATCGCGACGGGGACACAGTCCATTTTCTGTTCTCCAGCACTGCGCCAAACTGCTCGATAACCACCTGCTGTTTCCCACGACCAGCTCAACATGGTGCGCGATGCCCCTCGCCGGACTTTCAAGTCCAAATCTCGCCGCTTGTTCGAGTCTCGTCTAACAGCTGTCGACAGCCCCACGCTGACTCCTCCTACTTCCCTCCGGGGTTGTCCAAGGCTGAACTGTACCAGGAGCTGATCAAACAGATCAAAGGCATATTGGAAGGACAGCGCAATTGGGTACGTTTGATTCGACCCGGATCGGTTGCGAGTCGAGAGAACCCTTGCTAATAATTGTCCCGCTATGTGCAGATTAGGTGAGACCTCCAGGCTGGGGAAGTCGAGACTAGCGTCCATTGTGATCATGGTGGATATAATACCGACTGAACCCCATCCAGCAACCTTGCCAATGTCGCGTCCCTCCTCTGGCACGCCTACCATGCGCTTCCTGCCCCCGCCTCCAGCGTGAACTGGGCCGGCTTCTACGTCCGCGACGACAAATTCCCCTCTTTCGCGAAACCTGTTACTTCTGGCGCCACTGTCACGACCACTATCTCGACGACATACGCGTCCCACCACCGGTCGTTGCTCCTCCTCGGCCCGTTCCACGGCAAGCCCGCGTGCCAGGAGATCCTGTTTGGAAAGGGCGTGTGCGGGACTGCAGCGGAGAAGAAGGAGTCGATAGTGGTGCCGGACGTGCACAACTTCCCGGGACATATCGCGTGCGATGCGGAGAGCCGAAGTGAGATCGTGGTACCGATTCTTGTCCGTGGAGAGGTGCGTTATCCTTTGTCGAGGAATTGACTACAAAACCGTAAACTCAGGCTCACGCATACGCATCTATACAGACCGTCGCGCTCATCGACATCGACTGCACCGAACCCTCCGGTTTCGACGATGTGGACAAGGAAAACCTCGAGGCCATCGCCGCCATCCTAGCGGAGAGCTGTGATTGGGGCGAATAAGTGAAAGCCGTCTATACCTTGGATTCCCTTTTCAAAGCGTCCGCTGCAGATGGATATACCCCATTGTACCGTCATGATCAAGGCGAACGTAGAGCACGCCGTTCGATAGCGTTACAGCCTACGAACGGGGAAACGCCGATTCTCAACCTGAGGACTGATGCGACACGGGTGACCGTGGCATATCCCCCCCCTCAATACAACCTACCATTCAATAAGTTGACCCTGACTCCACTCTATTTGCTTTCGTGTGCAATATACACATGAAGAGACTTCCTATGGATGTACAGAGTCGTACAAAGTCGTCGCTGGCGCCGTCTGGATAATTCGCTACTAACAGGCGTCTGCCCACTTCGAGGATAGACGCCATCCCTCAGAGGATGACAACGATATCAAACAGTGTCCACAAAGGCGAGGAAAACAGTATTCCTGCTCGCATAAAAAAACCTGTCCATTCCCAGATCTTGTTTGTCATGGAGTCCGTACTTCTCCCATGACTCTTTTAAGTCGTTTCTCATCCGAGTGTCCCACCGGAGTGGCATGACACCGCGCACGGTGCACCAAAACACAAGCTAATGTGGATCTTCGGGCCCAGAACCACCACGGCGGGTCCATCACAAGTCCCAAGCTCAACAACATCAACAACGTGCCCCAGGGGGCCAATAATATGACACAGAGCTAAGAGCGCGGATTCGCACTTGTGTGACATTTGCGAGACTAGGAATGGTATGACAAAAATAACCTTCGGCAGCCTTTTTCCCTTCAGTATCCCATCACGCCCAGGCGCATACCGCACCTTGCGCACTGTGATAACCTTGGATAGGCATAGAGCTGTTTGATAACTTGACCCCAGTTTCTTCTCTATCTGGCCTCTGTCCTTAAGAGCTCGATTTGATATTGAGTGAGTCGGGTCTGACAGTCCTACTTAAATTCACATTGTGGATATACGGACTGCTTCTGTACTGCGCATATATAGAACTGTATGGATAACCTTATGGGTTATACATATTTGCATAGCAGCACATTCAACCTTCGCAGCGCATTCCGCTAACCAATTTGCCCAGCGCTCCACCCTATCTTCATCTACTTTTTCTAAATCTAACCGGTTTTACAGAGAGACCACGATCTTCTTAGCAGACACGCCCTTCTGCAGTATCTCAAATGCGGGCTGGATACTTTCAAGTCCCTTCCCGACAACCTCCGGGTCCGGAGCACAGATATAGGTGCCTGCCGCAAGAGCCTTGGGCAGGAAGTCGACATAGACCGCCCGGCTGACCTCATTGTCCTTGATGTCACTGGCAAAGATGAACTTTGTTTTCACTCCGTCGGGCAGAACCAGATCCTTCGGCGGGTGATTCGTGAGCGCGACGAACTTGCTGCCTTCGGACACTCTGCCCATGACGGCCACGCAGGGCGCAGTCGACGTTGGACCGATAGCCAGCGCACCGGCACTCGTCTTACCCTCGAACGCGCCGACCAGCTCATCGACGACCGTCTCACTGTGATAGTCGAAGACCTGGCTCGCACCGAGTCTGGTGACGTAGTTGAAGTTCTTCGGCGAAGCAGTTGTGATGACTTCATATCCAGCCGCAACAGCCAGCTGAATCGCATTACTCCCCACACTGGTCGATCCTCCCCAGATCAGTAAAGTCTTTTTGCCGCCGGCTGGCTCTGTAGGAGGCACAGTCGGGTACCTCAGTCCCAGATACTCCTTCTGGAACAGCCCACACGCCGCCGTCGACACACCCAAGGGCAGAACCGCCGCCCTCTCGTACGACACACCGTCCGGAATCTTCGACGCCATGTGCGCCAAAACGACCGTATACTCCTGGAACGCGCCCTCGGCGTTATTCGTCCTCAGAATCAGCGCATGCCCGATGACTTTGAAACGCGTGCCCGCGGCGCTACCGACCTCAACAACCTCGCCCGCGACATCCCCGCCCAGGATCAACGGGTACGTGAGCCACGGCAACAGCGCGGTGCCCAGGACCTAGACGGCGCGGTCGATAATGTTGATCGCGACGGCGCGGTTGCGGACGACGATCTCGTTCTCCCGCGGCGGAGTGTATGGTGCGGGTTTCACCTCGAGAGGGGTGGCTTTTTCTGCAGTCAGCCAGGCTGCGGTGTTGGATGGCATTTTATTCCGATTTTATTTTGATTTCGAATCAGGATGAGAAAGGACTGGAGAGATAACACTGTTCACTAAGTACAAACAATAGAAGATGGATGATACAGGGCAACAAACAAAGCTAAAAATCAACTATTTATTATATTATATTAAATAAGAATTCCATGACATCACTTTCGTTCAAGAAGCGCTTGAAATATCTATCTGAAGAAAGAGGAGGCTCAATACTCTCCGGTCCCTCCCTGAGGCGCTCAAGCAAGGCGACCAGCATACGATATGAGATTATTCATTCCCCTAAATCCGATGATAAAATCCGAAGTAATCAAACGCATGTAGAGCTGCAGCTGCTGCAACATTTCGCCGCATGAATCAGAAAGAAGGAAAACCCTGCTGACCTCGTTTTGTGTGTATTTGTATTTCTAAGACGCGATAGCCAAGTGCAGGGATATGGATAGAATTCAGCCTCAGGAGGTGGGTGGCATGTCCCAATCCAATCCGATCCAATGGTGCAGACTTAGGCCTCCCGGTGATAACGGAGATAATAATACCGCATGCACACAGTCCCAGGAGCTGCTCCATATTCTTGTAGAATCAACTGAGTTATTAATTATTATTTTTGTCAATTCAATCCCTGCCAGCTTTACCAGGCAGAGTTATTTTTATCTATATAAGAAAAAGGAGTTCAATATCTACCGTAACAGTAGCCATTCATTTCGGCTCGAAGAAGAAACGCTGCATGCAATTTGCTCATGATATACTACTGTACACATGTTATAAAAAAAATCAGCGGGTAGAGCTAGCTAGCTCTTCAGTCTCTCCTTTTCTCAGTGAGAACAAAGAGGAGTGGGGAGATAACCTCGCACCCTTATTCCGTCCGTAGTATGTACTCCGGTTGACATCGCAAGCAAAAGCAAGAACAATCAAACCAATAGATCTCTCTTAATTTTGTTTTTTCGTTCACCCAATTTTGCCCGTATGATACAGCATAGATAATTATAATAGCACTCAGCCTAGGCTGACATGCCCTGGATTCTGCTAAGCCTGCGCTATCAGCACGGAGGACAAAACAATCCACATAGAGCCAGGAATCTCCACTGTTCTTCAACTCTGGCAGGACCAGAAAAGAAAATATAATTATAAATCATGAACGTTGAACTGGAGAAAAAAAAGGAACACATAATCAGGGACTCGTGCAGGATTCAAGACCCTAGTAGACATTGGGCCTTGAGACGTTTTTTCTGCATTCGCAGTGTCATCTAAATTCTAGTTTCTAAAATATGCGAAATCCGTAGACAGCGAGGTCTCGTGATCTTCCAAGAAGGAAAGCATTAAAAATTTCAGAAACATAATCAATAGGAATGGCGGCTTATGACCGACCGATGGTATGTGCGTCTAAACGAGCATGTACGGTAGAGAAAAGCCGCGGATATAATCAATGCCATAGAAAAGGCGCGACATTTGATCTAATGATTGACATGACATGTCACGGCACCGAAGAGGAAAAATAAATTAAAGGACCGGTGTCGATAGATAAACCGGCATTTCAAGTGCTCAGCACATGAGACCAAAGACCTTTATCAGAAACGCCAACCCGATACTCAAGACTCTCTTGAGAGAAGAGAGAAGAACCCTGCAACTCGACAAAATCAGGCTATATATGAAAAAAGAAGACAGGGAAGTCAAGCCCTACATGCTCAGCAAGCTCATCTGGCGTCTTATCGGGCTCCCTGCATCACCGTCTTCGCTGGGCCCGACGCCGCTATCCGTGCCGGCGATGCCGGCGTCGGTATCAATGTCCCACTGCTCATCCTCGTCGTCCGCTCCCGCCTTGTCGCTGTTCCAGGCCTTTTGCACAGCTCCACGGGTGTTCCACCGCAGTGACCGCCGGACACTCTCGAACCACTCAAATCCGCCAGAGACGACGGTGGGGAAGGGGTACTGGCTGGCCTCCACGGTGACATAGTCACCCTGGCGAAGCTCGATGCGGCCCTTGCCGTCGAACGAGCAGTAGGCCGTGGAGCGAGATGAAACGGGGACGGCGATACGGAGGAGCATCGTGTCGGAGAGGACCATTGGGCGGAATGAAAGAGTGTGCGGGCAGATGGGGGTGAGAAGGATACCGGGAATGGACGGGTGGACGAGAGAACCTCCAGCGGAGAGAGAATAGGCAGTCGAGCCTAAGATGCATCAGTCAGCTGAACCACGTTTCGGGGTTCGATAGGGACAATGGGTAAGTTACATACCTGTAGGGGTCGAGAAGATGCAACCGTCCGCTTGAATGACGGTCAAGAGCTCGTTATCACCATACAGTTCCAAATTGGAAACATACGGCGAGGGACCCCGATCGATAACCAGCTCGTTCAGGACCTCGAACTGCTCTCCCTCTTCTACTGCGCCCGGTTGAGCTCCCTTGCTCCTATCAGCTCGGTAGACGGTGCATGTGAATCTCATGCGAAGGTTGACGCGCATTCCAACGTCACCCATCACGGCGTTCAGGTGCTCCTTGTACTTCTCAAACTCAAAGTTCGTCAAGAAGCCCAAGCTGCCCAACGAGAAGGATAGAACTGGTGGCACAATGCGCTGGAAGAGCCACGAGGTAAACAGCACAGTTCCATCTCCGCCCAGCGTGAGAACAAGATCGAACTTCTCCGGCGAGGTCCAGCACATGTCGGGAGTCCAGTACTTCAGCATGTTTCTAAAGCGCGGTTCCTTTTCCAGCAGCCCAGCTGCGTCGAAGCGTTTCGAATTTTTCAATTTTGCGTCGACGTAGACATTCACGCCCAAGTCACTGCCATACCGGGGGGTTGACAGAAGCCATTCCGCCAATTCCCGTGTCAAGTACACGAGGCTGTTATCCCGCGCCTTCGTGACGATCATGACATTCCGGACGGCACGTTTGATGGGCCGCCGTTGCAGCTGCTTCGACACCTCCCTCACGCCAGTAGCCGTCTGCACGAGACGCGAATGGGACAGCCACTCGTCATCGGCGATCTCGTCAAGAATCTTCTGGATATTAACGGCATCATCAAACCGCTGATGGAAGAAACAGGGCGACTTCAATGCAAATCGTGCTGTCGACGGCGTTTTCTCTGGTAATCCAAGCTGCAGGTTCGTCAGGGCAGCTGACAACATCTGCGACGAAGTGTTGCTGTATCTGCGCTCCTTCTCTTCGCCGGAATTGTTGGAAGAGTTGTTTACAAGCGCAGTCAGGGATGCCGCCAGCGGCAAGGTAGGACTATCCGACATGGGCGGCCGCGAGCTCAGGGCCTTGAGGATTGTCTGACGTGGAACGGGATCGATCGACCGCACGTTCTTGCGATGATTGAAGAACGACTTTGGCGACGGGAACTGTATCAAGGGGGAAGGAGACAGTGGCGAGACGGCTTCCTCCCGAGGAGGTTCGGCTTGGATGGGTGCGCTCGGGCTGCTGCTGGCAGGCTCCTCTGCAGTAACGCCGGCATGAATCTCGTTGTCCGTCGGTGACGGGTCTATGTGAAGTGCATAATCTCGCAGCAGCGAGTCTTCAACGGAGGATGCGGAATCGGGTGGGGCTCGCGACGAGACCGATGACGAAGGGGAGCTGTCAACTTCTTGTCGCAAGGGACCGTCCGCGCGAGGGCTCGAGCTCGACGCTTCCCGGGGGTTCAGGACACTTGGGTTGGGCGACTGTGCAGGGCCGACAGGCTGGGTGGACGTTGATGAAGCCATGGGAATGGTCAGCCTTTTCTATCGCAAGAAGCTACCCGTCCGTATTCGGAGTTGACGTCGACGCGAAACACGCTGCCGCGGAGTAATCTAAACTCCACTCCGGGGTTATCAATCGCGAGGAAAGTCGACCCGACGGCCAAACACCGGGACCGGTCCGGCTGCAGACGGGCTGCTGCCTTTTTTCCAGAAAACGACGCAGAACAGCCCTGGGTAGTTGACGGCAGGATCCTGACGTGATTCGCGACGACTCCCTGGTCGTTGTCGGGGGTCTGGAAGCTTCAAAAGTCTCCGGCCGCGAAGCAGGACTGTAGGAACCGGGATTTCGGGAGAGATTGCTGGTGGGGTTAACAGGGCGTTAAGCCAGCCTAACGTCCACGGCGCTCGGTGGGAAGCTCGGTGTGCGGGGCCTGGCCAGGGATGGCGGCGTTGGTTGATTAGTGATCGTTGGGGGTCTCGACGGTGGAGATCTTGGCCGCTGAAGAGCTCGATGGTTTGGCAATATCGGGAACAGATCGGCTGTGCCCCTGAGGTGCGGTCGCACGGTCCTGACGATGGAGATAGACGCTGGAGATAAGACGGGACAGCCTCCCCAGTCGGTCCTGTGCTTCAGAGAGCGGGTTCTTCGTAGATGCCAGCAAAACCTGGCGAGAGAGCATTTGTCAGCACATTCTCAGCGACAATCCTGCACGAAGCCATGAGATGGACGATCTGGAGATCTTACCAGTGGGGCGAACGGCAAGTCGAGAGCAGGCAGCTGGCGTCTATACAGGTCTATAGTCTATGGACAAGCAAATGAAAGCCGGAAATGAGAGAAAGAGCTTCGAAAAAAAAAAAAAAAAAAAAAAAAAAAAAAAAAAAAAAAAAAAAAAAAAAAAAAAAAAAAAAAAAAAAAAAAAAGAGCATGAACGGTGACCAGCACCGAGGAGTACGCAGAAAGGAAACAAAGGGTGGTGGAGCGGGGAGTTGAGTTCGAGTCGCCGACTGATCTTCGACTGTTTCCCCCAGGGACGCCGCCTTTATACAGGGAAAGAGATGGCCACAGGTTTACAGCCTACTCGCTTCAAACACGGATGCTCGTGTTCTTTCCATCTATTCCACACAAATGCATCTCAAGGTGAAGCACGCTGTCGCCCGATAGTGTACTTCGCGACCTTAATGCATGAATTATCTGACACGGCTCCGGCAGCGATCGACAACAGGGTCTAAACTGTCAAACACTGATACCGAGTCCCGTCCATTCTCCAGCCTTCCATGCTCTCGGGGCCACTGTGGACCTCTCCCTCACCGAAGGATATCATTGTTGTGTTCAGACGAGATGCTTTACGGCGGACTCGAGCTTCCTCGCGCCGCGGTATACGGAGTACGCCTAGTGGTGAAACGGGAGGCCCTGGATCTGAAGCGAGACAGCGATGGGCACGGGCTTCCCAACCCCTAGGCCAAGAACCCATGCAACACCCCATGTATCACCAACCCTGGCGGTTATCTATAGATATACATCCCTCTGGGCTTAATCGCAGCTATTATAGCTCTCTTGCCGACTAAAATTCCCGATTGATCCGGCACGGAGCAAATCACCATACTGAAGAAAGCCAGTGGAGCCGCCGTCACTGCAACACCTGGCAACAAAGGGCAAGTGCAGAAGTAGATGGTTGTTTAACTACTGCTTGATCTGGAAATTTGCTTCATGCGTGGAGGTGGCCGGGCACCTCCGAGCTCAGCAAGGATCATCTCATCTCCTTTTTGTAAGCTTCCCTGAGCGGTCCGACCTGACCCTCTTCGATAATCCTTATTCCCCACACTCCACTCCGTATCCTAAGCACACCTCCGAGTTGGTCCTCTCCGCTTCGTTCATGTCTGATGTTCGCTGCCCCTGTCGGTTTTTCCGCCCAGGGCTTTCTTCCAGGTGGCCCCGGATCGCAGCACGCGGCGGAGAACGAAGTTCTGATTCGATGAGAATAGCCCATCCTGGGTTGGAGATTGATAGAATAAAACCGGGCGCATGGAGCTGGCCATCGATTTGATGGTGACAGGGTGTGCTCCGCGGCACGCCCGTCACAACACAAAGTTTCTCCTGCAGCCGCCAAGTCCACCACACGGCAATGATGTGATATCTGCCGGTCATCCGCGGCAACACCGCACAGAGTATCCACCCCGATCAATCGGTATCAACCTTCCATGCATAATCGTGGTAGATCTTGTCCTCGACGGTCTCCCTCACAAAGCTCTCCAAGCTCCGGCCATCCACATCCTCAACCATATTGACATCCCCATCGGCGCCTCCGACCTTGGTCCCGCGACAGATCGTGTATGCGCGCTCGTACACCCTCTCCCAGGTGTCAAAGTCGAAGCTTCCTTCGCTCTCATTCAGCAGCAAGTGGCCCTTGGATGTGAACGCCAACACATGCAGCGAAGCAGCGGCCTTCACGTCCTTCACGGACGGATCACGGATAATTTCGCCAGACGCGGTCACCGCGAGTAATGTTGCTGTGTATGTCATGGACATCGGGATCGAAGCCGACAGGAGGGCAAGGAGGGCGGCATGAAGGAGCGCAGGTAGCATGGGCAGATACTGTTACAAATCAGCAGATAAGCAACCGCTGCCGACAAATGCCTTCTCTCATGCAGTCCCCCACAATCCCACAACAATAAAGGGCCGACTCACCGATTCTCCTCGTGCGACCTTCGCACCACCCTCCCCTCCCAGGACGACCAACGTAAGCACAATCCCCCGTCTCGGAAACCCCCTTTCCCTCCCCAGAATCAGCCTCCCCAGCACACCCCTGAGTATCCCCTCAGCATACCTCTCCCCGACTCCGCCGGGGGCCGTTCCCGGCTTGACGAGAATCTCAAGCGTCGCCTCCTCCGGCTTCTGCGCGTCACGACGGCCAGGAAGCTCAACGGGGCCGTTCACCGAGCCGATGATCTGGTACCCGGTCGCCGGGCAGGTGTAGGACGCGGAGCCATCGGCGCGGTGGAGGGGGGAGAGCGTAGCTGTAGGACCTGGCATGTGCGATGCGGCGCGACGAGCTTGTACTTTCACAGCTCGAGACGGAGGGAAAGAATAAGTAAGTCCTGTCTTAGGACGTGTCTAATTCAGTTATGAAACAAAGTGAGAATGAATTGATAACGTGCACTGAATGCAGTTCTTAAAGTGGCCGTCGAGGACCAGGACGCGGTGCTTCTCTGAATTTTCGACTTCAGCAGTGAGGAGTCTGCGGGGCGCGTCCTGATTGGCTCCCTTCCTTGGGCGGCGGTAGTAGTAACGCCGGACGGCGGATTCTTCCTCGGATTCTTCCGCGCGGAGGTGCTCCGGAACCCTTGTACTACGTCAATGTGAAGCAGTTGTATGCAGACCTGTCCTGTTATTTAGTTTTTAATTTTAGTTCTTGATTAAGCCTGTATATGCCAAAAAGAATTAAGAATTTATACTTACCTGTAACGCCTCGAATACTGCTCACGTAATTAGAAATTGGAAGACTTCCTGCACCATGGACTACTAACTCCAATGGACAACGACGCAACTTTTATAAAATTCCAATTGACTTCTCCTGTCCTTCTTCTGTCCTTCTACATTCCAGTTTTCCTCATAGAAAAAACTTATAAAAGTCCTATTTTGTCAAGACACGCCAGCTCTTGGCTGCGCTCGCCGGAGACCGCAATTTTGTATATTTTTTCGCTTCGCTTCCCTTTACATCTTTTATGTTTCCATTAATCTCGTTCAAAGGAAAAAAAAATTCTTAAGCGATTCTAAAATTAACCCCCATCCCACGTAGCAGCGGTGCTGGAAGCTACAACTCAGATATAGGGCAGTGACAGTCAGGCAGCCCTGGAGGCTGGGAAAGGCTGCCATTGAGGTCTAAGCCTGCCTCATCCAACAACAACAACAACAACAACAACAACAAAAAGCTTGCGCAGTTGGATGACAAAGTGAGGTAAAGTGAATATCTAAGGTATCCCCAGCATTCATTGCACATGGCTACACTTAATTGCAACTTTGCTGTTTGCAGCCTTGACGGGGGTGAATACCCTCTTGCTTCCACCCATCCGAATATTTCTTTTCTTTTCTTTCTTTTCTAAGTTACTCAATGTGAGGCAGAGAAGCAGAGCGCATTAAATTATATCTGGTTGCCTGCATTGTTGATATATTATATTTAATCTGATCAGACATGAGTGATTTTCTTCCTGTCCTTATGATTCAGAGTCTGACTTATAATAATAATTATTTTTCTTGAAATGGTTTCATAATGCTCTAGAGGGAGACTAAGTGATCCAATAATTGATTCCTATTTTTATATTATTATTATATTTATTGTATTCTTCTTATGGCAACAGCTGAAAAAAGAGCACCTGATTAACTTCCTTGGTAGATAGTCTTTATCTGTTGCAAGACAAACCTCCCCTTCTTTCCAAAGTCATGTGTCGTCAGCAGTTAAGGACTCGATGCAGCCTGTCAATCGGTTTTATCCCTTGGCAGCCGCACATATATAACGGCGGGCTTTGGGGCGTGGAAGAATGCTTGGAGTATCAGCGAAGCAAAGATCGCCTCGTCGAAGTGAGCGGCGATCGCAGCATGCGGGAAGAGACACCTCTCCGTTCCAAAGATGGAGTACATATATCTCAATCCTGCGTGATTAAGAGCGTACCAGTACTTCATAGTCGTCTTATTTGACAGTCAAAGGAAAATTTGGTCCCAATGCATAAAACCCAGCTAAGATATCTGTGATTGATCACGTACATTCAAGGAAAACTCGATCGACTGTAGTATGCCGCGTAATGTGGGGCCACTCGAGAAGAGTTGTCGCGCGGGAGTCAGTTGCTCCATTGAGATGACGAAATTAGGAGAAAAGTGCATTAATTAACTTCGAATGAGGACATCCTTTCGCGTCCTTCTATCAATTACCCTTCAACAGCATGTCGTCCAGTATCTGAAGATGACAGAAGAATTGTTCTTGCAGCGCAGTTGGAATGGCAAAGGACACTCGGGCACTGTATATGATGCACTCACTGGACTCGGGACCTGGAACCAGGGTTCGAAGCTACTCGTCAGTACATCCAAGAAGTGATGACGTACACGCCGCTTCACCGATGGACATCGCGACATTCAGAATACTCAGTACATAACGGTCTTGGATGACCTCATCGCACAGGAAAGGTACAAAGCTGGCCTTTTTCATTCCGTACAGAGGTGCAGCGATGTGGAGAATTGTGCTGCAGATAGCAGAAAGTCGACGTGCCCTTGGGTCATGGGACTGACGAAACGAGACAACGGGGATATAGCGGAGCAGTGCCCGCAGAGCTACTGTTCTCGCCTCGTGCCAGAGGACCAATAATACCCAGGTTAAGACGATGGAACAAACCGGCAATCCTGTGGACAATAGTATAGGCTGGTTAGGAGTGTTAGCGCGTTCCGTGAGTCAGGCTGTTGGAGCCAACAATCTTGAACGGTCTATATGCGAGGGTTCCTGGAACCAGACCACGCATCCTGCGTATTTCGATGGAAGAATAGGTTCCTGGTCATTAGAGAGAGAAGCACGCGACAAACTGTGCAATAATTGGAGAGATGGAACGCAAGCTCCCGATCCACGCGCTGCAACAGGCAGACCGAGACTGCCAATCTCTCGGCTTTTTGGGACGAGCAACAGTCGTCTTGGCCCCAAGAACATAGCCACTCTGGGCATTGGGGGACGCAGCATCGACATGACTGTATCGCAAGAGGTATATTGACCGACCACGGAGGATGGAATGGGCTTTCTGCACGCGAGAGGGGCCTCAGGCTGCAACTGACTCCTGTCGAGGGACCCGGGATACGCCAGAGAGCAGCGGACGCGGGCGGAGGCCGCGAGATAGGCTGGTTCGAGGCCTCGACACGCCGCCCTCGCAGGGCTTCCCCAGACCTTCTCGGCTCGCCAATCCGGTGGCGCCTGATCGACCATCCAAGCATCGTCCGGTCAGCCTGCCGAGATAGCAGAGATGCTATCGACTCGAGATCTCGAGATGATTTGTCGAGGACGCAGCTGTCGCCATGGGGAACCCCTCACCGTTCATCGCTGACCCAGGAGAGCTTGGCCTATATCTGGCAATGCACCTCCCCTCGCCGTGAATGCTCACGCGTCTCTTATCGGTCAGCGGCCTCGAGCTCGACAGCGTCCCCCATCCTTCGTTCAACCTGCACGGTCTGCTTATAGATCACCTCAGCTCTCGTTTGCCGCAAAACTCCAATTGAATGGGCATAGAGACCTCCCCACCCGATGTCGAGGAATCGACTGAGCCTCCTTTATGTTCTTCTACGAATGAAGAACACCCAGGATCAGCCTTAGATCGCTCACAAGGCGACTTGAAACACCAGGAGAAGGTTCCTGCAGCTCTAGACAGCAAAGAGCTAGAGTGTGCAAGCTGTGACCAAGCTCCTTCGGAGGCGAAGCACCTGAGTCGAGAGGAGCAGTGTAAATATGCCCATACTATCCCCGTCACGGACCTCTCCGCTTTGCTGGGAGTCGATTTGCAGTACGTTGCGCTTCCTAACCCTGTCCTCTGCTGTAGTGCGCGCCTTTGACACTCCGTCTCTTCTAGAAATGGACTCTCTAGTGCCGAAGCGGCATCTCGTCTTCGCCGAGATGGACCTAACAAGGTTAAGGCAGCGGAGGATATATCGGTGTGGAAAATACTGCTGAGGCAAGTCTCGAACAGCTTGACTTTAGTATGATCTGAGCCCATCAATTGCCCTTTTCTCACCGCAGGTTCATGTGGTCCCTTGGATGCAGGGCGATGTTAATGTCCTGCTTGTCTAGGTCCTTCTCATTACCATGTCTCTGTCCTTCGGTATCGATGACTACATAGAAGGAGGGGTGATCACCGCCGTCATCCTCCTGAACATTGTCGTCGGGTAGGTGATATATATCAGTACTTTCCCCGACGATGTCTCTGATCAGTTGTCAGGTTCGCGCAAGACTACCGAGCAGAGCAGACTATCCTTTCTCTACAGGCTCTCTCAGCCCCAGTATGCAAAGTCGTCCGTGATGGACGAATCCATACCGTCAAGGCAGAAACTCTCGTCGTCGGGGACATCGTCCACCTGGCGGTGGGCGACGTTGTGCCCGCCGACTTGAGATTGTTCGATGGCATGAACGCCTCAACGGACGAGGCACTCCTCACGGGTGAGTCATTGCCTGTCTCAAAGACACCGCACACCACATTCACCGATCGTGATATCCCGATCGGCGACCGCACGAATATGGCGTACTCGGCGAGCACGATGACCCAGGGTCGAGCTACCGGAATAGTAGTTGCCGTGGGCATGATGACCGAGGTCGGGAAGATTGCACGCCTCCTGCGTGAGGGAACGGAGCAAAAGAGCTCACGTCTCATGATTCGCACATGGAATAAGGTTAAGATCACCTCTATGAATATCCTTGGTTTGATAGGAACCCCGTTGCAAGTCCAACTGAGCAAGTTTGCACTTGTTCTCTTTGCTTTGGCAGTGCTTTTAGCAATTATCGTATTTTCCGCGAACAAATGGGATGTTCACGGGGAAGTACTGATCTACGGAATATGTGTTGCGGTTGCCGTTATTCCGGAATCGCTTATAGCGGTCCTCACCATCACTGTCGCCGTTGGTACCAAGGCGATGGCAAGGGGGAACGTGATTGTCAGGAAGCTCCAATCGCTGGAAGCAGTGGGCGGAGTGACCAACATCTGTTCCGACAAGACGGGTACCCTTACTCAAGGGAAAATGATCGCTCGAAAAGCCTGGATCCCCAAAGCCGGTTCGCTGACCGTTCATGACACGACTAATCCGTTCGATCCAACGAGCGGTTCCGTTCGAATGGATGGTGTCGATATCGGCTCCAAAGGGCTCGGAAGTAGCAGTGCGTTGAGCACCTTTCTAAGTGCTATCGCTTTATGCAATATGTCGACGGTATACAATAGCGACGAGAAAGCCACTATCGCGACAGGACAGTCAGAAGGCACCTCAGACAACTGGATGGCTGTTGGAGAGCCAACGGAGATTGCCCTTCAGGTTTTGGCCATGCGTTTTGGTTGGGGGAAGTCTGCATTGCTTCAAGATGGCAATCTGGATCTCCTCGCAGAATATCCATTCGACTCAGCCATCAAGAGAATGACAGTTATCTACAAAAATCGCTCAGAGAATATTAACAACGTGTACACTAAAGGAGCTACAGAGGCCCTGATCCCAATCCTCTCGGCTGATAAAGCGCAGAAGAATGAAATTCAAGAGAAAGCTGACAGGATGGCCGGAGAAGGGCTTCGGGTTCTTTGTGTTGCCCATAAGAGGATCCCGGTCGACGATAAGAGCCAGCTGTCCCAGCGAAGCATAGCAGAGTCGGGCCTTGAGTTTGTCGGTCTCGTTGGATTGTACGATCCTCCTCGCGTCGAGACGGCCGAAGCAGTTAGGAAATGCCAGATGGCGGGCATCACGGTCCACATGCTCACAGGTGACCATATCCGAACAGCAACCGCCATTGCATATGAAGTTGGCATTCTTGGCACAACCATTCCCAGAGCGCAAGCCAGCAAGGTTGCTATGGCTGCCGCGGACTTTGACAAATTGACAGATGCTGAAATCGACGAGATGGAGGCACTGCCTCTCGTTATCGCGCGATGCAGCCCAACGACCAAGGTTCGAATGGTCGAGGCGATGCACAGGAGAAACGCATTCTGCGTCATGACCGGAGATGGGGTCAATGACTCGCCGGCCCTCAGACGCGCTGATGTTGGTATTGCGATGGGGAAGAATGGCAGCGATGTCGCCAAAGAGGCAGCCGATTTGGTCCTGACGGACGACGATTTCTCATCGATTGTGAAGGCAGTCGAGGAAGGAAGGAGATTGTTCGACAATATCCAAAAGGCCTGTAATTCCCTGAAATATGTTTCATGCTGCCTATACTGACTGATACATAGTTCCTGATGCATCTGCTGATCTCGAACATCTCCCAGGTGATACTGCTTTTGATCGCCCTTGCGTTCAAGGACAGCGCTGGAAATTCGGTCTTTCCGCTCTCGCCACTCGAGATCCTGTGGATCAATCTGATCACGTCGTCGTTCCTGGCACTGGGTCTTGGACTGGAAGAATCCCAGCCGGATATCATGTATCGTCCGCCGCATAATCTCCGTGTAGGTGTTTTTACGCGCGAGCTCATCACGGACAAAATGATCTACGGCACCATCATGGGATCGCTCTGTCTCGTGGCTTTCGTGTCCGTTGTATACGGCGCTGGCTCGGGAGCGTCTGATCTAGGAATCGACTGTAACGAGGGCTGGAACGACACTTGCGATGTAGTTTTCCGCGCGCGCGCCACGACTTATGCGACGTTGACATTCCTCCTGCTCGTCACGGCATGGGAGGTGAAACACTTCTCGCGATCCCTATTCAACCTCGACCCCGTGCGCTGTCCGGGGAAATTCTCCATCTTCCCCACGCTCTGGCGGAACCGGTTCCTGTTCTGGGCCGTCGTCGCCGGGTTCACCATCGCCTTCCCCGTCATCTATCTCCCCGTGATCAACCGGGTGGTGTTCAAGCACCACGGCATCACCTGGGAGTGGGGCATCGTCTTTGGCTGTGTGGCGGTGTATCTCGCGCTGGTCGAGAGCTGGAAAGCGATCAAGCGGGCCTTCGGGATCGCCAGCGGCAAGAACAAGATCCTGACGATGCAGGATGCCGAGATGCGCGTGGGTCTGTCGCCGTCGACGCCGTTGTCGTTGAGCGCGGCCGGAAGCGTGGAGGTGACATAAATATGTGAGACCCGGAGCCAAGATGGATAAAATGAGTGGAATGACACCCAGGTAAATTGGGAGGAAGAGGCGTTCAACACCCCTTGCACCGTACTGTACACAGATACATACATATTTTCTTTTCCACTTTATTCCCGCTCCTTCAACAAGCGGACAGATTCGGTCCATTCCTCTTTTGCTCTTGTTTGACGTTTGATTCGACATGGCGCGTCCGGCGTCGGCGTCGGCGTCTTCCATCTCTGCTTCACCAGAGTATCCTCGATCAGATCAGATCAGATCAGATCAGATATTTCCATTACCACCTTTCCTCCCCTGCAAATATTCACAGAAGACAAGGTGGGAATTAATTTGATTCGTCGATTTGGCATTGAGGCAGCTCCATTTGATATGATGTAGGTAATATAACGTAAACTTAGCATGGTCAGAGCTAAGCACCATATCCGTACTCTGTGCTCTTTCAGCGTCAGTGGTGTCGATGGCTGCAATGTAGATGTATTGTTGACCAAAAATGCCGCTCAACTACAAAAAGAGGCCAAGGCCACTGGTTGCAGTCAGATACTGGTATTTTTTGCTGGCTGACATGTATACATGTACTGTAGATCTCCCAGCTCATCAGGATACCCCTCGATATGGCCCGCATGTGTTTCTGCTGCTCTGGTCGCAAACACCAGCACCAACAGCAACACCATACCTCTCCATATCACTCCGCCACAAGTGCTTCAGCCGTCGCTTCTTGCAGGTTCTTCAGGCTCACGGTGTTCTCAGACACGGTGCGCTGCATGGTGGAGCGCGCTGAGGCTGAGGCCGCCGATTGCTGCGACCAGCGGCATCCGGAGGCTGGCTGAACGCGGCGTGCGACATCAGCATCGTGCAGCGTCGATACCACCCATCTTACGCTTCGGTTTCGTTTCTTGCAGAAACCTCACCATGTTAGTTATCTGTTTGGACTTTGACCTATAGACTATCCCACGCACTGGACGTTATACCCATAGCTGCTATAGCTGCATCCTCCACGCGCTAGAACAGCCGACCAACGCTGCCCCGCGATCCCACGATGAGGGTGCTGTGCCTCCACGGCAAAGGCACCAGCGCTGCCATCTTCAAGTCGCAGACCAGTAAGAGGCCTTGAGAATTGATCCGTTGATCCTGCCAGCTGAACAGACGACACAGCATCTTTCCGCCGCCTGCTCGAGGGCCTGGACATCGAGTTCGACTTTGTCGACGGCCCCCTCTCCTCCCCGCCCGCGCCCGGCATCGACCTCTTCTACCCCCCGCCATACTACGCCTTCTGGGAGGACGACTCGCCCGACGAGGTCGACGTCGCGCGCGAGTGGCTCGCCGACCTGATCGCCCGCTCCGGCCCGTACGACGCGGTCCTGGCCTTCTCGCAGGGCTGCGCGCTCGCCGCCGCGGCGCTGCTGCACCACCAGGCCCAGGCGGACGCCAAGGGCCCTCCTCCGCCCTTCAAGGCCGCCATCTTCATCTGCGGCGGAGCGCCGCTCAAAGTGGCCGAGAGCCTGGGCTTCTCCGTCACGCCGGGGGCGTGGGAGCGCGAGCACGCGTCCCGCAGGGCGCTGTCCGATAAGGCCGCGTCGTCCGCCATCCTGGCGCAGGGCTCCGCGCGGTGGACGGCCGTCGACGACGCCGACAGCTACTCGGTCGAGGACGCCGCCAGGGAGGTCTCGGGTCCGCCGGGCCTGCAGATAAAGATCCCGACAGCGCACGTCTACGGCTCCAGGGACCCGCGGTACTTTGCGGGCATGCAGCTGAGCAGTCTCTGCGACCCGCAGACGCGGAAGGCCTACAACCACGGCGGGGGACATGAGATCCCGCGCGGTGAGGCCGTCAGCAGGACGATTGCCGACTTGGTGCGGTGGGCTCTTGCGGCGGGGCGGAGCAGCTCTGCATGAGTCCAGTACTATTGTACAGTTACTCGACACGCATGGGTTATGAAGATAGTACGGAATCGCCGGGGTTGAAGACCGAGTCTCGTTTATTTGGCTGTATCTCATGATTATTTTTTCCATCCATTTTTGGATACTTGTTTGTTGGATAGAATAGATACAGTCTAGACGGACACGATATCAAAAGGGTTCTAGAAGACATTCGTATCCATGATACGAACAAATACTCAAACAGACGGACTACATACATTCAGCATCCTCCCGTGGTTTCGATACTCCATTTTATACCCAGCGGCTCAAACCCAGCCACGGTGGGACGGTACAGCTCCTGTGACCTGCCTTCTCACTTGCCTGGTGTTACCTTCCAGCAAGTCAGCCGGAAATTGACAAAGTCCGATTTGATGCACGGTATCTAGTGTATCATAATGCAGCGGATAGAATGCTTGTATGAATCCCGCGTGCAGTGGCTTCATACACTTGCGCTGGTAAGCCTGCTCTCTCTCTTTCTCTCTCTCTCTCCTTTTTTGAAGTGTCTTTTTAATATCCAGATTAAGTCATTGGAGGCTGTCCTCCAGTTTCCCAAGTCCCATGATCCATTTGTTTCCAGTCAACTTAACAATTTCCTCCATATCTCTGCATTATCGGGCTCCTGTTTGTAATTGCTTATGTATGTATGTATGTATGGTACTCTCTCAACTTCCTACTTCGGCGATCTCCCGCTGACGTGTCAGTCCACTTTACATACCAAGCAAGAAAGAAAGCGAAAGAACCTACATTAGTACAGTACCTCCCTATTTGGGTATGTACTGGATCAAGACTGAAAGTGGCATGTATGTACATACATACGTTCTCCAATAATCATGTCGACATGTAAGAGCAAGCGACTGATCTAGGACCATCCATGCCATCCCAGGGGGAAGATGGCGAGAAAAAAAAGCGGGAATCTACGCAATGCCGAGCGGATCGAATACAACATTGGAAAAGTTCCAAGATGATCGCTAGCACACACATAGCGACATTGCTACCGTGCATACCTCGCTCCGGGGCTAGCTGCGTTATTATTAATATTAATCTTAGCTGCAGGTGGTACCTAGGCCGGCGAGAATTACCGGATAGGGAGGTTGTTGAAACCGGACCGAACCCACTCCAACCCCAGTCCTGCACCTGGGTAAACCAGACCGGACAAGACCCGACCTCTGTGACCAGGGCTTGGAGTAATTCCGCTGCTCGCTGCCGTTTTTCTTCTTCTCTTTCCGCTCTGTTCCGTCGGTTGCTTTCCCTTTTCTTTTTCCTTTTCCCCTCTCCCCCTCTCTGCTTTACTATTGCATTAATTGCTTTTCTTGTCTGTCGTCTGTATGATTCCGTTGCATTTCATCTATTCAGTCAGTCGGTCAGTCAGTCATGTCTTGAGAAAGCACGGCCCGGCACTGTTGATCCGGCCCAATCTATGTTCCCATTTCCATTTTGTAAAGACTTGATCCAATAACCATATATGACATGCATATATACTGCACATACATATACCCAGGTACATGAGATAACATCTTGGCATGTTCCAGTTCGGTCCACTATCTATATACCCTCGAAGGAGAAAGATACAAAAAGGACCCCATACATGCATATACCGCGCATACATACTAAACGAAACCCGGTTCATATCTCACCTGTCTGTATCGATATTTAATCCGGATAATCCATTCCCAAGGAACAAGATTCCATGGGCACCTGCTGGACGCAGCTCTTCCCCTCTTCCCCGCCCCCGCTCAGGGAGAAGACGCTCCCCAGCCAGAGCGGCAAGGTCTTCATCGTGACGGGCGCCACATCGGGGATCGGGTTCGAGCTCGCAAGGATCCTGTACGCCAAGGGAGGGAAGGTGTATATCGCTGCCAGGGACGAGGGCAAGGCGAGAGCGGCCATTGAAGCTATTGTTTCGTCGTGCGCAAGCAGTGCTGGCAATAATGGAACTGGCAATGGGACTGTGACTGGCACAAATGAGAAAGTTGACTGCGGCGAGCTGGAATATCTCTACATCGACCTCGCCGACCTCCGCACGATCAAACCCGCCGCCGAGACCCTCCGTCGGCGAGAAACCAAGATTGACGTCCTCTGGAACAACGCCGGCGTCGCCATGCCCCCCGAGGGCAGCGTTTCCGCGCAGGGCTACGAGCTGCAGCTCGCGACAAACTGCCTGGGTCCGTTCCTGTTCACGAAGCTGCTGCTGCCGTTGCTCGCAGCGGCCGCAGCCGCAGAGGACACAGCGCCGGACTCGGTCCGGATCATCTGGTCCTCGTCCATCGTGGTCGACACCTCCGCTCCAGAGGGCGGCGTGCCGGACCCGGCGCAGCTCGACTCACTCTCCCTCTCACCAACCTCACCAACCTCAACCTCCCTCAAAAATATCGACAAACAAACCTGGTACGCAATCTCCAAAGCCGGCAACTGGCTCCTCGCGTCGGAATTCAACCGGCGCTACGGCCCGACCCACCGCATCGTCAGCGTCACGCACAACCCGGGCATCATCGACACGGGCATCTTCCGGCACAGCCCCAAGCACGCGCGGCTGCTGCTGACGCCGCTCATCCACGACCGCGTGTACGGCGCGTACACGGCGCTGTGGGCCGGGCTGGCGGATGAGGTGACCGTTGCCGCTGCGCGGGATAATAATAGTGGTGGGCATGGGGGGTACGTGATACCCTGGGGGCGGTGGCATCCGGCGCCGCGGGAGGATATCCTGGCGTCGCTGAGGGGGAAGGACGAGGATGGAGGGACGGGGCGGGCGGCGGAGTTTTGGGAGTGGTGCGACGAAAAGACGAGGGGGTTTGCCTAGCCTAGCGTAGATCAATTCGATCGGACATCGACATTTAATATGATTGCTATGGCTCTGTGTTGGAAGTACTATATTATATTTGTATCGAGGTCTGCGTTTGCGTGACGCATCCTGCAAATATCTGGATCATATACCAAATGTACTGTACATACCTAATGAATGTATCGAGCCTTTAATGTATCTAATCTAGTGACTCCATCTTGAGCCATTATGTATGCATCACAATAGGAAACTATTCACTGAATAATAGGTACAGTTATAGTCCCTAACCCTAACCTAAACCTTTTTAGACGGCACAGGTTCCCGCCGGCGGGCAGAGCAGATAAAAAAAAACCCCTACAGCTTCTGAAAATAGAAAAAAAAAGGTCTCAGACATATTTTTTTCAAAGGAGGGAATCAAATATTGACTCAACATCATAAATACAATTAACGACAGCCATTGTAGATTTTCCCCAGGAGGAAGCTCCTATTCACCACCACCACCACCATCAATCACTCATCACTCTCTCCATCGCTTTCGCTATAGTATAGTATAGGTAGCCAGTCAGGTCAGTTGGCTATTAATATTAATCAATTCGTCCATTTCATCCCGAAGTCAACTCTGTTTATTTATTTGATTGATATTCTTAAGATCATATCGGGATTGCTTATAATAATAATATTGTGTGCGGTCACAGGCAGCTATCTATCTGCCTGCCCTACCCTGGCTAGCTCTAAGTCTAGGTAGGTGCTGGACTTTTATCTTCCAATGAATGATGACTGAGACCTAGGTTTCTAGTTCTAGGATACAAATCGTTCGATTCGAGTCGCAGGGTAGACAGATATGTCTGTCTGTTCGTGGCTAAGACCTATACAGTGAATCGTAAACATGAACTCGATAGCTTATCGAAACGCGCGTCTGAATGGGAGATGAACAGATAAACAGTACGTTACTAAGTACAGCGCAGAACATAAACCACAAAATGAATACATACACTCAAGAATCAACTCAAGTCAGAATCAAATCAATCCCCAACCCCAAACACCAGCGAAACGCCACCCAATCCACTCAAACCCAACCCGATACAAGCAAAACAGACGGACAGACAGGCAGAGAGACAGCACGGCACAACCCCTACCACGAAAACGCCTCCTCGAACAAATCGACCCTCTTCGCACCCTCGCCCTGCAGCATGCCGCGAACCGCCTCCCTCACGTCGTCACCCATCGCGCCGGGTCCGCACACGCTGACGGCCATGGCGCCGACCTGCGCCTGCATCTCGTGCTCTAGGAGCTCACTGAAGCGCGGTTTCCCGGGACTGATGTCGATGGGGACGGTGGGCGGCGCGAGACGCGGCCAGGGGAGTTGGTGGTGGTCGACGGGTATGTTGTCGTCTGCGCAGGGGATGTCGCTCCGGCCGGTGACGTAGATGCGAATCGAGAGGGAGGGGGAAGGGGATCGGTGGTGCGTGAGGGTGGTGGTGGGTCGGACGGATGGGTGTGTTAGGATGTATGTCATCCAGGGCTGGACCCAGGAGAGGTGGGCTGGTGTATATCATTTGAATTAGCATGTACCGTAGTCTTTAGGAGGCTAAAGTAAGAGAGAAGAGACGAACCTGTACTTCGCACGACCCAGATCAGGGTCAGTCTTCGCATGGCGACTGTGCGGTTCGCGAAGCCGTGGATGAGCTCCCGCGTGTACGAAATCGGGTGCGTGATGCCGATGCCACCGGCGATGAGGATGACCGTTCCGTATGATTCGAAGGAATGGATGCCACCTGTATAGATGTTAGAATCAGAAGAGATAGGTGTTCACTTTTTTCTTAATTAAAGCAACAATATCAAGAACGGGAAGCGAGAGAGAGAGAGACAGACCATACGGCCCCTCAACCAGAGCTACCATACGCTCCCTGCCATCAGGATTCTTCTCAACAGCATCCAGCAACCTCCTCGTGAACCCGTCCCGCTTCCGGATCAGAAACGAGACCGTGGTCTCTAGCCTTCCTTCAAGCAGGGCATCCATCGACCCTTTCGAGCCTTTGCTCTCCGAATACTCCGTCCTGCTGACAGAGACCCACGCCGCCGAGAACGGATGCGACGTCCACAGACCCAGCGCAGGGATGTACAGGAACACATACTGTCCCGGCTTGAACTTCCACGGACGCGGCATCGACACGTTGACCCGGGCCACGGAGCCGGGGAGGAGCTCGATCGTCGCCCTCGTCCATCTCCGGCCGAAGTTACGCCAGACCAGGCGACACACTTGAGCTAGTCTCTGGACGCTTTTTCGTCAGAACAGCGCTCCTTGTGATCGCGATTCACGCTATCAATGTAAGATACCTACATCGAGTCCCCATATCACAATCCCAGCAATGAGCACGCGCTGTGCTTGCCGTCCACGGAGATGATACGACAGAGCAACGACGGCGGTAACAGCCAACGCAGTATGGAAATGGAGGAAGAACTCGTAAAACGCGTGACGAAGCGGCGACAGCGACTGGAAAAATATGACCACAAACGTACAAGCAGTCTGGAGAAAGACACACTTTTAGCTTGTGAAACTGGCACGCTCCGTCCCAATTCACGTAAAGAATTCAAGACTCACTATGAGACCAAATAACAGTCGCCCGCCTGGCCTGAGATGATCTGCAAAGGCTTGCCATCCATCTGCATGTATCCTCTGCGTCAGTAATGTACCTCTCCCTACGTCCGACTTTCCTCCCCATAGACAAAGTACCCACTTACTCTCTCGGACTATGCTCGCCGTCACCGAAACGGCATGTACGACGCCTTCAGCGACCGCAATCCGCCCGATCCAGCGATGGAACAGATTGAACGTGTCGAACGATATCCCGAGCAGCGGTATCAGAGGATTGTTCCGACCGGCGGTCAGGAACAGCGGGAGGAGATTCAGCGCAGCTAGGTTGCCTGCCGTCCGTCTGAGCCTGCGGATCGTCGCGTAGAAATCCCCGGACCAGTCCACCGTCGCCACGCAGAAGACGATATTCAGGATAATATATGCGGATATCACGACGGCCTCGAGCCGCAGCGGGAGGGATCCTGCGTGGATCCTGGCTAGGGGCCGGAATTCGCGACTGTGCCGCTTGCCGAACAACGGCGCGTATAACAGATGTTGCTTGAGCTTGGCGAGGACGATGTTTGACCTGGAGAACTCGGTCTGGACGTCGTCGTCCAGTGCCTGGCGCAACCGCCGCCGTCGTGCTATCTGCGCATAAGTGCGGCCAATGAAGATCACAACAGCCATCCCCGCGAGGACCATGAGCGGTGGCCCCACGATTGGTCCCATCGTGAGGGACACCTCATCCCGTTTGCCTGTCCTGGTACGCGCCATCGTCGTCTCGGACTCTTGAAACAGGGCATCTCAGGACACGGCAGTGTCCGCCTCAGAGATGCCAGCGACATCTTTTCTCCCGGGGGAAGCGCCTTAAATCTATCGCAGCATCAGTTGCACAGAATACCGTCCTCGATCGAACTTGGGGATCCAGCTCCACAGCGACCCAGCGAGCCAGGTGGTGATAATAGCCGGCAATTGAGATTCTCAACTCCCCTCTTTTTTCGTCCCGGCACTACGGCCCGGCCAGCCAGGTGGTGACACAAGTCGGGCATTGAGCATTCTTGACTGCCCTCTTTTTCGTCCCGGCCCTGCGGGCCGGCGAGCCAAATTGCGATAAAAGTCTGGCATTTGGGATTTTTGTCTACCCTCCTTCCGTCATTGCTGCGCGGACGCAACGCCGTTCTGAGAAGAGCAGGTGGGTTCTAGCTGTTCGAGAAAGTGTAACATAAGTGTACCACCGGTTCGGGCCGCGTGAGATCATTGTACAGTGCAATTCGAAGAATGAGAGTCGCAATCGACAAGAATGGGGTGGGGTTGGGATGAGAGGGCCAGCGTTTGGAATAGACGGAGTAAGCGTGGTGGCGGGAAAGTATGTACGGTAGATACATACAACCTCACGAGCCGGGGATTTCGACAACTAATAGACAAAACCCGTGGTGCACAATAGGATAGAGATTATAAGCAAGCGGACACGGGCAATGCACCTTAATTAAAGCACCTTAATTCAAATGATGAAAAGGGAAATCGGATGGAAGGGCTTATCCTTGGAGCATTGTTAAGCAGCATTCCGCCAAAACATACATAAGGCGCGAGCAGTTCGGAAAACAGAGCAAATCAGTGGGAGATGAAGTCGCGGAATCTCCATGAAGTCGGCGTCCTGTTGTATGTTAATTCCCCGACTGCATCATTCCTGGAAATGAGGAGACAGAGCGCTCCATGTCCCCTTTCTGTACATGCAAATAGACAACCTAAAGTGAATACGCTGATGGCGAATGTGCTGTAAAGTTATATGTCCACAGGCTTTGTCGAGCATCTGCTGTTTGGATAGAGGGGTGATATCCGTCGATTAGACAGCAAGGCTAAGCATGACTCTCTCCAGTTTACTCGCGATCCAGAATCATGTTTTATGACATTAAGTCGAACCATGATATTTGAACGAGCAATCTACTATGTCACTCGATTCGCGCCTGAGAACCACACACAACCCGTAACCCGTAAACATATCCGAAGAGAACCCAGTTAAAAAGAGAAACCCGTTTTTATGTTCGTGGAAACGCCAGAATAGGAGAGACGACACCAGGTATCAGTCGCCTGGTGTCAGAATCAGAAGCCTGCACAATGTGCAGGAACAGGAGTGAAGATCCTACCAAATGCCAGAGTGACGAACCTCGAAGAGGTCCAATGGAGATGTGCAGAACGGAATCTGGAGGAGAAAAATTATACGTCAAACAATGCTCCAGGGGACATGCCCGCGCAAAGTGTAAGATTGCAAAAGGGTGAAGGAGAGCAGGAAGAAAGGATGAGCGGAGTGATTAAGCCTTCATAGTCTCTTTCGTTGCACCAACTTCGTCTTCCTGACTTAGGCTTCCGTAGCCCGTATCATTACTCCCCAAGCTGTCACGGCGACTCCTCTTGCAGTCTTCACGCTCCTGGATCTCGATTCCAGCTTCTGACCTGGACGCTTTCCTGCGTCTGGATGCCATCCGCTTCTTCCTCCGTTCCTTTTTGACCCGTTTCAGCCTTTCCTTCCGCCTCCGCGAGTCATCATGGACGTCAACACCGACGCTCTGGCATACAGACTTGCACTCTTCTTCGACGATGTCAACCAGGTTGGAGGTTAATCCATAGAACGCAGGATTGTAAGCGTTGCGGGCCCAGTACATAAGCTCTGAAGCCACGCGCCTGTACTGTGGAGTGGGCTGGAAAGAACTCGAGCGCTTTCGGCCCGTGGCCGGCTCGTCTTGCTCGTCCTCCGCTTCGTCGTCAGCAGAAGACGCTGTTGACGCAGTAGATGACGCCCACGACGAAGACGATGAAGGCGAAGAGGACGAGGAGGAATCAGAGGAAGACGGAGAGATGAGGTCCTCGTGGGCGGCGATGACATGCAACAAGTAGTAAACAGCCGCAAAGCCAACGAGCGTCAGCTCTACGGGGTCGAGAGGAAGCTGGTTGAACCAGGTAATCGCTTTGTGGACCGTGAAGGACGATGGTAGCGAGTTGTCGTCGGTGGCCCTGGCTCTGAGAATAGCCGCAATCATGGCACAACGGACAGCTATCGATATTTCTTCCCGAACGGACACAGGGATCGACGAGTCCAGGAAGTTCGAGGCGTGCTTCTGTTTATCTCTTTCCGACGGCAGTGCAGCGAGAACGGCTCCGATATTTTGGATCCTGTCTTCCTCGAAGAAAACAGCTTTCATGACCAAGGCACGCGTGTATGCCGCGGACGGGCGAGGAGCTGTATTGACAGCCAGGTCAATTTCAGTCTTGAGGAGCTCACGGCTCTTCTTGGCCGTGGGACCAGCCGAAAAGGCTTCGAAAGACCTGAGCAGTGCTTTCTGCAAGATGTGGCTGGACCACCAGGCTGCGAGACTATCCAGCGAGGACTGAATGGCAGGATCCTCCGCGACAACGTCAAGCAGGGCCTCGTCGTCGTCGGTCGCTTCCTGCGTGGGTCGGTTCCAAGTGAGGTTGGAGGCTCGCTGGATGATGGGGTCGATCATGACATCGTCGCAGTTGAACTCGAGCAAAGCAGCCAGATACGAAGGGAGAGCTTCTGGATGGCCCTCGGGCAGAGATTTATTCATCTTCCGAGCCAACTCCCACTGATAACCCGCCAAGAATCGAGCAACATCATTCGAGATCCTGAACGTGAGCGAGCCGGGATCTCCGACCCGCCACAGTAGAATACGACAATGCAGGGCCTTCAGCATCATCCTTGCCGGACTACGCGGGAGAGTACCGGCCGCGAAGATGGTGAGTACCAATCGGCTCTTGCTGATCTCTGCGTCACCGCCGGAAAGCTGAGCGTCGATGGCAATGTCCCAGGTCTTGACCCTGCCCTTCTCATCCTCCTCGGTGATTCCGGTTATCGACGAGTAGAGTTTCCAGCCCAGCAAACACCTGAGACAGTATTCAAAGCACCGGCATGTGACAGCGAACCATTCCAGGAAAAACCGATGGCGTGGCACTCCAACTTGCTGGATGCTGGTTAGCCATGCCTGTCGCCTGAAATTGAATGGTGAAAATTCCGAAGAGCATATGGAGGCCGGTTTCAATGGATTGAGCTGGCGTCTGGGCCGGGAGTTGAACAGGTAGAGAAAGACCACAAAGGCGCAGCCGACAACAAAGACCGCGGTCATGAGGAAGTGGAAAATCGCCCTCACGTGCCATGAATTCCACGAGTTACTGAGCACAGCCTGCATGTACTTGACGGATGGGAGCTCGATCTGGTTCAGAAGATTCATGGGCACTGCCAGCAGTCCCTTCTCAGTCGACTCGGTCTTCTTCTCGGTGCTCATCCCTTCCAGGACCATCAGGCCCGCAAGAGCGCCGAGCATGAACTTGTTGGGGAATGTGGAACGTCGGCGTCCGCCCCCGTCGGCGCCGTCACTGTCGGTGTTCCGATACTGAAGGTACGAGTCTGCATAGTGCCCCTGTTGAGCAACCGATTCCCGCATCTTCTTGATCCAGTCGGGGACCTGAATGAGCCCTTCCGGAGGGTACAGGTTGCTTGAAGCGCTTTCTGTCGAGGTCTCCTCGACGTGCGAGAAGACACTGTGCGGTGAACCCGTCCCCGAGTCCGATGATACCGTGCAGTTGCTGGGCGAGGAAGCAGAGGCAATGGATGTGGCGCTTTGATCGAGAGCCTTGTCCAACTCGCGTAGCCTCTTCTTCAGAGCCATGTTCTCCTCGTCCAGGCGCTTATTCCGGAGCTCCAGGTGGCGGATGTACTCCGTGGCCTTGGAAAGGATCGAGGCCTTGTTGAGTTTGTTCGCCGGCGTCACCCCTTCCGTGTCCTCGTCGTCGGGAGAAAGTCCATTGAGCTGCCTCGACGTGGCTCGCAAACTCGGCACGCTGTCTCTCAGCTCGGCAATCTTTTCGTTCAGGTTGGCGCGATATCGCTTCTCGATGACGTTGTGGGAGCGCTTCTTTGCAGGCAGCTTCTTTGTGTCCCGTGGAGAGTCCTCCGCAGTCGCCATCGAGCCGTCGTCATCGCTCGTCGACTTGCGCTTCCTGCCCGCAGGGGTCACGGATGGAGGGGACATGCTGGACGACTGTTGCTCAAACCCGGGGCCTGGTCTATAGCGCGGCGAGCCAGACGATGAGGACGTGCGGCCCCGACTTTGGCCCACCAGAGGCTCAAAGGGGCGATCCAGGAAGAAGACTTCCGGCGACAGATCCGGCGGACACGCGACGCTCTGCGAATTATTGATGCGCGCGCCCGACGTCGTCGCGGGCAGCTCGAAGGAGGAATCCGAGGGGTCATTCACGTGATCCGATATGGAGTTGAAGGCCTGCTCATCCCATCGCATCCACTGGCTCCAGTCCTGGCCGAAATCATCTCTGGAGGAGTCGAGGAACGGCATGTCGCCCGACTGGGAGTTTCTTCGCATCGTGTCGCGCAGAGGAGAGGATGGCCGATTGTGACCGCTGTCCAGGCTGGACATGGCCATCATCGGCATGGAAGGCCTGAGGCCCGACTTGCAGTGCGATGCACGGTCAGGACCACTCGAATCGTCGATTGAATGCTCGCTGGCCACGTCGTGAGGATGCACGATGCGGCTGAGGCAGGCGGTGATGGTACTTTGAAGCTGAGGGTATCCGGCTGCCTGGAAGCAGGTACCTGGCGAGACCCAGAGGAAGGTCCAAAACGGGAGGGACCTCCAGGCTGAAGTAAGGAGATGGCGGCGGTGATCGCCAAGAGCCTAGAGCGCTAGCTTCGCGGGTGGTGGAGTCGGTTGGGAAACGTCTTGAGGCGCGAGTGGATGGCTCTGACTGTGGCTGCGAAGGTGAGGATTGACTTGATTGACCTGTTCAGAGAGCAGGATCTGGGATAGAAGAGGAGCGGCCGTTCTGGCTTTGTTGGGGCCGGGCGTCCCCCTTCAGGCACCGTCTGGGCTCTTCAAACGGTCCCCGAGCACAGCAGAAGCTCTAACACGTCTCAGGGAGCATGTCGTGCTGGCCAGGATGGTCGAGGCGGCGTCCTCCGCCTGCTGGGCGATGTTTCTGGCCATCGTATGATCGCGGGAGGTTGCGCTTCCGGCAAGCCGAGGCGCCTGTATTGGTATTACGGCTTATCCCCCGCAGCATCAGCGGCCGTGACGCGGGTGATACCGGTACCGTACGGGCATCCAGGTCAACTCGTTTCGACTTGACCCTCCTCCATCCAACCCGTCCAGCGTCGCCGTCGTGAAACACCCCGTGCTGCCCCTGCGCTGCTTACTTTGAGCGCCATCCGACTGGCCTGCCCAGGCCTGTCATCGCATGGATTGGCCAGTTTGAGCATCCTCCTCTCCTCCACCCGCTCGCCCGCGGCAGCCACCAGCATCGATCGGGTCCAGCGGCGTTGGAGCCTCTGTCTGTGCTGCTCCAGTCTCATCTTTAGCGCACATATATCTACCTACCTTGGGAGCTGCTTTCCATGTGTGACCAGGCGACCTGTCCCTTTCCGGATGGGAACTCCATGTCTGTGCTTGGTGTCGCAGGGCACGTTCTGACCTACCCCCTCTGTGACGCTCCTTGGGCAGCCTGTGGCCATGAAACCAGACGCAGTTTTCTCCGGCCATGGGGTCCTTTCTCCCCGAGAATAGTCCATGTCGTCGGTCGGCTCCGTCTGGCCGTCTGCAACCCTGCTTGACCCGTGGGAGCTGACGCCGCGGTGCCAGAATCCGCTAGCTTCTCCATTATGATTGCCATGCCTGCTTCAGCCTTCTTCCCTCTGTCATAGCTTCTGCAGAAAGCACAAGTTGACCCACCTGTCATGTTGCCCGTTTTCCCCGTCCCACTCCGGCACGTTCAATATTGAGTCGATGACTTCATGTTGCCGACCTCACATGCCGCTGACAGGGACAGCTTCTATAGACGGCTGAAACACGATGGAACAGTTGGTTTCTCTGGATTTTCTTGCAACGGCTCCCTTTGCTTCCAACGGAGGATTCCGGTTGTCGTATGCGTTCAAACTCCCGACCCGCTCGCCATCCAATAGGCTATGTGCCCTGGTGCATCTTTCCGGAGGGCCGCTACACCTGGCACGGTGATACTAACACGGCTCTGCATGCTAACGGCCATGCTGCAGAAGCTTATCGAGAGTTTTCCCCTTACTACTATTACGGCATCAACCAATTGCGTCATTTCCGTTCAGGGTGACTCGAGGTCTGTCTGATATTGTTGGTGATGGCAAAAAGAAGGTACAGGGCGCATCGTCAGCACAACAGGCTTGATGTAGAGGACTCCTCAGCTGCCATTGCGCCTCACCGGCCGATGTCACGTCGGAAAACACGGATGCTTTCATGATCCTTGAGTGTGTCTTCTACTCTGCAAAGCAGAGAAACATAGTGCATTCCACTGTGTACCTGGCATTGATGTCTGCACATTGAACAGGATCAGTCGACGGGCACAGCTAAGCTACTTAACCACAGAAATGTCAATTTCAGACATGTTCATGTCACAACAGCGCTGACCAGCACCACTATTTACTCAGATCTCTCGATCTACATCTCCAACGACAGCACAGACCGTGGCTGCATCCCATCTGCGATGCTGTGCGTCACGCTGCTCTAGCGTGCATCCATATCCTATTTATTTCTATGCCCCGATCGCACTAGGTCAACTAGGTCGCTGATGCTGTCGTTGACGCTCATAGACTCGCAAGAACACGCGATGTATCGGGCCAATCAATGCCCTATTCTTAATAAAACACCGATCAAGCCACTAATGCTAACTGGAGTTGAGAGCTCCAAGCACGGACCTGCAGAACTTGAAGCACACACTACACTCATACACCTACACGACCATAATGATACAGCATTTCTTTTACCACGGTCGATCATACCCTCCCTACGGTACAGTAGTACGTAGTAAGAGATGTAACAAGATGTACTGTAAGAATAGATCGGGTTTCTCGGGTCCCTCGGGTTCGCGCCCCCCTCCGGTTCGCGCTCCCGTTCCCGTGACTTGACCCTGGCCCTGGTCCCGTCCCGAGCCGGGATGGGAAATTCCAACCTTGGTTCCCGTCGGGATTTCCCGGCGCTGGGATGAGCCCACCTAGTCACCTACCCAGTCCCTACATAGTGGCTGCACGTATCTATGTAGTTATATATTCTTTCGCTTATTATTTAATAATAATAATAATAACATCTGGAGGAGCCGGAGCAGGAGAAGAAGGAAAATAAAATAATATTAGGCACTGGGTAGTAGTAGTAAGCTCAGCACATGCATCCAGTTAATTAGCTCCACTGCTCGAGCCTAAACCGTCCACAGTTTGGTTCGGTTTGATTTTGTCTGTTTGAAACAACCCCGTTCCAAACAAATCCAAATCCCGTGCCACGAAGTCGACTCGGGATTCGGGATTTTCCCGGGCGCAAGGGGATCTGTTATTATTATTATTATTATATTATTGTCTTTTTTTTGGGACAAATAATTCCCATTCCTGTGTCATCATCACCATCATCAACCTGGAGCGCAGTCTACATTTGGTAACATATTATTATTATTATTATCTGGTTTCCGTATCCCATCCCTTTATCCTGTTCCGTCCTGTCCTGTCCTGTCCTGTCCTCGTACGTAACCCGTCATCAGTTGGGAGGGGGGGGGGGGGGGGAAATCCTAAATAAATCATAATAATGATGATTTTCCTCCCAGCAGATCCCCGCCGGGATCTGTCACCCTTAACTTAAACAAACGATTTTGAAGCTATTATTATTATTTGCTAATTTGCTATTCTCGACCGCGGGCCTCTCTCCACCTGGAGCATCTGCATGCCATACCACCATACCATACTGTATCTCTCCTTATCCAAGTATGGTATGGAGTACCAGGCACTGTACATACTCGAGTATCAATATTAAGAAATAAGAATATAACACTCATAGACTAATTAGCAGGTAGATAGCTTTTTTTGTTTATCTTATTCTTATTATTCCATACATCTGCAAACCAAACCAAAAAAGACTGAAAGAAAAAAAAAGTTGCATATCTATGTGCCCAGTAGTAGTGGTAGTCAGTTCTTGTGACGGCGTGGCAAGAAGCATATATAAGCGAGAGCAGTACGAAGCCTTATGACTTCGTATCCTAGTCTTTTGCCAGTAGTGCAGCGGTATGGCTCCTAGAATGCTCCCTAGGAGCCACGCCGTCACAGTTCTGCTGTTAGATATAAACTCCACATCTTCTTTCTCGTCCCTGCATGCGTATACATATATATATATATATATATATCCCGACTTTGGGGTTTGAACAAAAAGTTCCACTGCACCTGACCTGACCTGACCTCCGAGGCAGTACAAGAATAGTAATTCCCGCCCTGTCCCTGTCCCTGTCCTGTCCCAAGTTAGAAACTCGCCCTATGATGATGATAATGAGTATTCAAGTTCCTACAATGTAGCACTAGGAGAACAACAAGTACTGCTAATGCAGCAAACATACAGTGGGTTGATTTTTTTGTTTGTTAACAAGGGGCCCCCTGCCTAGCCACTTTGGCCAGAGATTGGCTATCTTATGTCCGCATGATTTTTTTGAAGCTATTGAAAGGGGTAATTATTATCATTAGACACTATGACAGGCAACAGACCCTCAGCAAAGTCAGTCAGTCCGGATCACCATAAAACAAGAAGCGGCGAGGTAGACAGCCTGGTTAGGGACCCTTGTTTCGGCGAAACTTTTGGCAACCTACTGTGTGTGTACAGTAATACATCATCCGTAGACAACAAAGGCAATCGGGTTAGATCCGATCACATCATATCACATCATATATATATATATATGCTCATTATTCAGTGGTCATGCATGTACCTATGTACAGTACATACGACTAGTACAGTGAATATATATGTACCCTCGCTACATAGGAGGTGAGAACCACGGACTGACTCACTCCTCCCCGAAAGAGAGAGAGAGAGAGAGAGAGAGAGAGAGAAGAAAAAAGCATCAACATCAACATCAGCGTCAGCATCGACCATAACGGAATGGAATCATGGATCATCACATCAGCCAAGCCCCATCAGCGCATGAAGCACTCATATCTACTCATAGACTCTGCTCGATGCGCGCAACGACCTCCATCGCCTCCCCCCTCACCCTGGCCCGGACCGCCTCATCAGCCGGCTCATACGGCGTCCTCGGCCTCAGCTTCTCCTCCGCCCCATCGTCCAACCCCGCCTCCTTCGCCGAATACACTGCAACCGCATACTTGACGGCCGCGATGCCCGACTTGACCGCCGCCTCCGCGAGGGCCGCCTTCTGATGCAGCTCGAGCGCCTCAGTCACTTTTCCCGCTTTGTAGAGGTTGTAGATATGCGAGATGGTCTTTGGGAAGATGTTGGCGAAGGCGGCGATGCAGCCCGCGGAGCCGACGCTCAGGCCTGCTAAAAGGAAGTCGGACTGGCCGCCGAAGACGGCGAATGTGTTTGTGTCGGGAGGGAAGGTGGCCGCGAGGCGGGTGATCTTGCCGACGGAGGCGCAGGTTAGTTTGACGCCGACGATGTTGGATGTCCCGTCGGGGGAGGAGGCAGCGGACTCGCGCACGACGGCGGTGATGGTGTCCGAGTCGATGTCGACGCCGTTGCAGACGGCGGGGAAGTTGTAGATGAGGACGGGCAGGGGCGCGGCGCGCGCGACGTCGGCGAAGAACCGCTTAACGACCGCCGGGGTGGTGGCTTTCCCGAAGTACGCGGGCGGCAGGACGAGCAGGTAGTTTGCGCCGGCTTGGGCGGCGTCGCGGGCCAGCTCGAGCGTCTGCCTGGTCGAGTGCGCGCCGACGCCCGCCATCAGGGGGAAGTCGGGCCCGACGGCCTCGCGCGCGGCGGCGATGAGCTGGCGCCGCTCCTCGCGCGTCAGCAGGAAGGCCTCGGCGTTGGTGCCCAGCACGACGAGCCCGGCCAGCCCCGTCCGCGACAGGTAGGCAAAGTACTTCTTCTGCGACTCCAGGTCGAGCGTGTCGGTCGCGGGGTCGAAGAAGGTCACCGCGGGGCACCACACGCCCGCGCGGGGGACGCGGGGCTGCGGGGAGACCGCGGGGTGCGACATGGTGATCGGTAGGTCAAGTCTCCATCTACAGGAAGGGATGTGGAGGAAGAAACAGATCTATCTACAGCAGGCAGACGCATGTATATAGCCCGGGCGGCTGCCGGCGCCGAAGGAAAAGAATCCGGCCTTGACGCCATCCGGAGATGCGCCGACCTCATGCATGCCGACGGCTCGATCTGATGCCGGCCGAGCAGACGTCCGTCGGCCCAGACGTGAACAGCGCGAGCTGGTCCGTCACCCGGGACAAGAAACCTTGATGGCAAGTTGAGCACAGAAATCCAGCTCTTAACTTCCTCGAGTAAACATTACTTTCCTCTGGGATGGAGCTGCAGCGTGGAAACCCTGCTGTCCACATTGCGCTGCGGTTCCATGCCGGTTCACGTTTTTGCTTTGCTCTGTAATGTACATGCATCCGAGTGGAGGAGCGGAAACATTTCATCGGAGAATACTGTATCATTGCAATCATGACATCTGGGCATACCAGGGTATGCAGGTAGAGTACAGTGACAATACAGTACACTTGGCAGGTACTGTCTGTGATCACCATCTGCATGCATGTTAGCCGCTTGTTCAACAGATCCGCTCGGGCTGACTTTACCCGAAATTCTCCGTGTGCAGCCAGACCCGGCGCGCAGTGTTCCTGCCGCTCAGGGCGCCGACCTGCGCAGCGGCCGCCGCGTTCCGGACGTCGAAAAGCATCGATGCTGGCCCGCAAGCTAGAGGGATTGTCAGCAGGCGCTGTCTGTCAACACGTAGCTGGATGAGCGTGCTTACCTGTAATCGCGAGCGGACGCGTGTCCTCCTCCGCCGCCGCCGCCTGGATCATGGCGGGCAGGTCCGGCCGCTTCCCCGTAGGGTAGACGGAGAGCCAGTCGTTGCCAGTGCTGACGTTCATCGATTTGTCGGGGTCTCCGGCATCATTCATACCGCCCGGCGTCTGATCCGGCTGTGTGATGTAGATAGAAACCCGCAGGAACCCAGGGAATGGCTGTGACAGAATACGGGAAACCGCATCCTGGAACCAAGTAATCGACTCTGCCATCGCGCGTTGTTAGCTACGGAAATGGACGCCGCAGAATATAGACAGATCGATTCTTACCCTGTTTCCGCACAGCCCACACGACCTGAACAGAAAGCACAGGCTCCGCAAAACCCTCCTCTCCCCCTTTGGCGAGGGCCTTTTCTTGAGGAACTCTGCGTGCAAGAGTCTCCAGGATAGGAAGAATTGTACCGCCTCCTGAGCCGCCCGCAATCACGAGGAACCGGTCGAAGCTTTCAAAAGCCGCGGCATCCATACCACCATATGGGCCGTCCAGGAGCACAGGCAGGGTCTCGCCGGGCGATGCTTTCGCAAACTCGTGCAAGCGCTTCGTGATGCCGCCGTGCGGGCGAACATAGAATACGAGCTCGTTCACACCAATGTTGTCCTTGCCTACACGAGGAAGCGAACAGATCGAAAAGGGGTGGGTTGTGAGGACGTGCGGCAGCCCCAGAGCGGTACTCATAAACCGCACGAACATGTGCTGGCCGGGTCCCCAGGTAATATGCGTGGGGATGCGCACTCGGACGATGCCATCCGCTTGGACCTCGAGAGTAGCACGGTGGTCGACTCCGTTCAACACGTACGTCTGGACTGCCGACGCGACCAGCGAGAGACCGTAGATGATGACCATCGCGATAAAGTAGTCCCTTGGAGCGTCAGTATCAGACCCGTTTTCATGATCACACGGTGATCGACATACCAGGAAGTCAACCTGAAATCGCAATGGATGAAAAAGAATACAAGGAACAGAGCGGCTGCCAGGTAGTGGAAGGCCTTGAAGGTCTCATAGAATCGGTTCCTGCGAGAAATCCTGTCAGCTTGCAGACTGGAAACTCAGGGAATCCGACCATGCTAACCTGATGGGTCCAATGGACATGAAAGTAAGCCATGCTTGCGGGATGAGGGCGGCAACGCCGGTCCAATAGACGACGTCTGTGTTCCACTCCTCAACCATGTCACTGTCGAAGTCAGACATTGACCTCATGACTCAGATGAAGGGGTAGAGCTCACCCCTTGTCTATATGGTAGACGATGAAAGGGAATGTGTGGATGAGGGCGAGAACAAACATCAGCCAGGCCGACCACCGATGGAATACCTGCAGTCGCTCGTGCGATATGCCCGTCACAACGGTGATCCAGTTCCACTTTGCGGCCGACGCCCTTTACGTTGGTCAGCACAGCACCACCAGCTGTAGAGGTCCAAAGAGAGAGCATACACTGTAAACGGCATCAACGCCAGAGCCATCCAGCCTGAGCGAGTCGCAATGGGCGGGGAGCTGCCATACTTGGCGTCGGACGGCCAGTAGTAAGGCTTCGGGCCCAGAGTCAGTCCTGGTCACGTCAGTTCACCGTTCTGTATCCTGGACGGGCAGATAACACACCTGCAAAATACACCCAGGCGGCGCAGCCAAGGAGAATGACCCCCAGCGCGGGCGAGTACCATCCGATCTGCGGAATCGCAAACACACGGTAGGAGAAGTACCGGGCCACGGCCAATGGCAGATCCACCAGCTTGTTGGCTACGGCTGTCCTCCAGCTCCTCATCCGCGGCCACAGATAGAAGAGCTTGAAGAGACGGACCAAGGTGAAGAGCCAGATGAGCACGACGACGAAATACACGGTCGCATGGGCATAAACCCAATCAGCCTGGTACCTGTTTGCCAGCGCAAGTCACCGTGAGCCATCTGCCTGCCGACCAACGGAGCGAGGGTCGAGCATACCAGTATCTCCATTTATAGGACCTATATGCGCACTGCTCAGGCGTGAGCTTGCACATGTCCATGCGGGACGAGTGCAGCATCACCGGCTGATCAAGACCGGGCAGCCCCATTGCGGCGGTAGCGGAAACTCCCCTGCGTTGACTCGTCTGCGTTCTGCTGTCCTCACAGTCTGCAGCTTTCCGTCCTCATGCAGGAACCGATGAAGTGGACAACATCAAACAGGTTCGAAGGAAATCTGAGGAAAGGAAGTGTTGAGAGAAGGACAAGGTCTCGACGGGACCGGCAAGGTTTTAGAATACAAGCATCACGTCAGAGGGAGTGGGCACAGAAGCCAAGGTTTTCTTTTCTAAACGAGGAGAGGAAAAGGAAGGACCCGAGAAAAGAAATGAGAGCATATCGGCTCATTCTGCCTCTCGAGAAACCGCCCACCAGTATGGGTCGCTTCGCAACGCAAACATCCCCACGGCGGCTGCTCCCTAGACACGGGTCACACAAGAGTCACACACAGTCTAGTATCTTCGTGCCTACAAGAGTTAAGGTATATCGGGACCATATCTTCGTTTCCGGGCAGCTATTCGAAGAAAAATCCCCCGATTCGAGACTCGCGTGACAGCGGGGATGTAGCAAGACATCTTGAGCAAAGTGACGGTCCGTGGGCTCCGCCTGGGGATGGTTTCCGCGCGAGCCAGACCTTGCGCGGGTTTGCGCGCATTATGAGGGGGTTTCCGCCGGCGGACCGGGCTGCCATTGGCGGGAGATCGACCATGGCGCTCCGCTCGGGGCTAGATCGATAAGGAGAAGCGTCATGATTCATGCCAGCATGTGGTCTGTGGTCTTGGCTGCTGACGGGCACCGGCACGCTCCGTCTGACAGGCCACAGAGCGTCTCGGGAATAATAATATCAGCCTGCCATGGGCTGACAGGGCTTCTTTTTCTCTGTACCAGAGATCGGGGTGAGAACGTGGGTGTGGAGCCCAGGGCTGACCAAGCAGACTAAGCAGGGATGCGGCATGCAGCTGGACGGGCCGCGCAACGTGTTCTGCATGTGGTACCTTCTCCCGGCAGAATAGAGGAACCTTGGATAAAGAGAAACATTAGGTGATGGCATGGAGATGGAGTCATTGGCACCGGCATTGGCTGTTCTCCGCTCTCGTCCTCAGACATGCCCCTGCCTTTAGGCAAACAGCTGCTACCAACATACCACGAGTTCATCCCGAGTCCCTGCACCGGTGCAGTCTGACAGGATAACCAAAAGGGAGCCACATGGAGTCGAGGGCTGGAGACTACTAGTGAATGGTGATGGAGAGGAACTTTTCCGGAAAAAAAAGACTCTCCTTATCATATCGTCAAAGGTTCATGGATAATGGAAATCCACAATGCAACTCTCCAAGATATATGAAAATCACAACTCCTATCAGAAGTTATCAGACAGCTCATACCAGTGCATGACTGCAACTGATGGCCTTGGCCTCTTCTGGCAGTCGAACGGTATTTTCGGCCAACAGAAGTCCACTTGCATGGCCCTCCGCCTCGATGACTCTTCTAACGACATCAGCAGAAAAGAAAAGAAACCGTTGTCGTATCACACTCGCACATGATCTGCAATGTACTGCATAGTAAAGACGGCCGCCGGTCCTCCGGTGCCTGTCTATTATAAGTACTGTACTACCTTATTCCTTACCTGATATACGACACTGGGGTTGGCATCACAGAACAAGGTAGGAGAGACAATCTTTGTTTGTGTAGCTTTCCACGTGGCAGAACGAAAAGGGGTATGAGGCAATATATAATAATAATCTTGCGAGACGGAGGAAGACAAAGGCTCACGCTCAAGCGAGATGAGGTCTACCAGTAAAGCACTGCACTTGGCTATCGTCTCAATCAGATATAACAACACACTACACAGAAATATCAACAATAACCCCATCGTCTCTCTCCAGACCACCTAATTGGCAAAGAAAACAAACATCAAGTTGGATATCAGACGTATGACTCGGCCCGGCCCGGCTACCTAGCCCTAAGCCCCAAGCCCTAGGGCTAGGGCTAGGGCTAGCGCCTTTGAACCCTCCCCCGGCCATAACAACATCCCCTCGCGTGCCTAGCTGGTCAGTCCACTTCCTTCCTTCACACGACAATGTATCATGGCATTACATTGGATTAGATTCCATATTGATAGGAAATGAGAAGTGAAGGGACATCTTGGACCTGACGGGTGTTCATCTAGAAGTGTCCCAAGCCCATTAATCCTACACTTTAGTACAGCAGAAACAAGATAGGGAGCGTGTGAAGTCTCTGACTCTTCACGAGAAGAGAAAGAAATGGACTTCCTTCTATATCCATGTACCCATCGAGTCGAGTTTCAGTATTTACGTTTAGTCATATCATATCGTACTGTGCAACCTGCTTGTGTCGAAAGCTACGTACTGTACTGTGCGTATGTGCGCAGTGGAATTAACTTTCAAGAGCCACAATGAAAAAGTGAATCTCCAATATCGCGATGTTATTAGTCGAGTTATTTTTTTATATTAGATCTGTACCATCTCAGGTCGTCGACTAAACTTGGACTTCATGACATGATTAGATATAACCTACATCCTAAGTTTAAATGAATGTCAAAAATAACAATGACTCACTCTCTGTCATTTTCTCTCGCGATCCCAGAAAAGAAGAGAAAAAAAGAAAGGGAAGGAGAAAGAAAAGCGCGGTACGCGCTGTCGGGCTATATATGGGCTATGCTATGCGGACACAGAAAACGCGAAGGTCCATTCTACTATACCGCGTTGGTATAGACCATGCCGTAGAGGGGAGAAAGTCTGCGGTCTAGTTTAGTACATTTAGCGCAGAAGGACTTGTGTTTATTTGCTATGGGGTCGGCGAAGTTGGGATGAGATGAGAGGTATCGGGTCGAGTTCCAGAGTTCCAGTATAGGTCCAGTACTGTGCTAGGCGACTAAACTCATCGGATGGAAAGCTAACTACGCAGTGGAATTGAGTTGAATTATAAGCTGGAGACGGCGGAGAACCTACGCCTTGACACTGAGAGTTGGGTATATGTCTATACCATGCGAAACCAGCTGGACTTGGAGCCCGGATCAGTTCCATCACCGCATAGCATGAAAACAGCTGTCGCGAGTGTAGGCACCCAGGGCAGGGCACAGTGCTCCCGAGTCCAATGACGGCGAAGCCCGTTACGAAGGATAGGGATGTATGTCAGATGAGATGACTCCTCCAGCAGTACCCTGCTGAGGAGACTATAGGCTTCTGAAGACTCGTTGTGCGTAAATGATCTGTGGCCAGATCAGCAACATAGCATGGGGAGTCTGAGTATGTAGACAGTTGATATTGTGACTGATGGAGCTGTGAATCGCTGAACAAGCGTATCTGGCTTTCTGAGTGGACTGGGATCGTGCTCGTAGGCTTTAAAGGTTTGATGATGGTAATAAGGGTCTGATATTACGTATTAGAGTTCGAATATAGGGCTAAATCTGAGTTATACCACTATTGTCGTCGGAAAAGAAGGAGATATACAGAGGGTCTCGAAGGAATATCAGCAGAAAAGGTGGAGAGAGGGAACAAATTAATGAAGGAAACCAAGGTTAGTCTAGCCTCCAGCATTCTCTACAGAGATCAGTATCAGCAGATGATATCAGGGTCAAGCTCAAGAGCTCAGCTATCTGCATGAGCAATAGCAATTCTCACCTGGCAACGCGAACACTTTGCTCAAGTGAGGGATTCCAGCGGCAGCCCGGATCAATTCAACCCAAGTGCTGCCTACCCGTCCCTTTGTTTATGTGCTGGTTGCGCGCTAGCGCGTTGTTGTCTCTTCAGCATCGCAACCATCCTCACCCGTTCACTAACCCTCACTCTGGGATGAACACACCACCGACCGGCCTGGATCGCACCTCTGTTTAGCACCAAGATCTGCAAGTTCTTTCTTCAGGTTTGGTGCAGCTCACGCTGTCTGACACACGCAAGGTAACTATATGGGGTTATAGTCAGTTTCACGCACGATGTCGTCGCTGACCTCATCGCTTAGTCGTCAGGATGGCACACGCGGCTGGAGGCTCAAGGAGGGGCCCCATCACCACGCACGCAATGATGGAAGAGATCCTCTGTAATCCGAGGTTCGACATCCCGTACTTCGGGCATGAGCCTCTTGACCCTCTGCTTTATCCCGGCAGTAAGTTCACCGTCCACCCATGGCATAACACAGCACACAGTCACCGGGTGGAAAGGCGAATAACCACAGGCCCTGGACGTTCTGCCACCTCGAGGCTTAAAGAAACACTGACGCGTCTCCCAGAGATTGGAAAGCCGATTGCACCAGTCCCCGAATACCCGGACCTCGAGTCGATCGCTAACAGGGCTCTCTCCGAGTCCTCTGCTGAACCGGAGTCTGTGTCTGAGGAAGAACGCCAGATCGAGGCGGTAAGTAGTTCAGAGCATCTGACATCGCTGAATTGCTTAGTGACCGTGGAAATCTTCAGAACATAAACATCTCGTTGAACAGACAGGCAGGCCCGGCTGCTGGTCCGACCGCCCCAGAGCAGTCGAACGAACCGAGTGCCCGTCCCAGCAAGCGGACCAAGGTCGAGGGATTCCGTCCTGCGGTTTCCAAGAAAGTCGTGGCTGATATGGACTCGGACGACGAACTGCTCTGGAATCTCAAGCTTGCCAAGTGGACGGAAAAAGAGATCCACGCGCGTTTCATCGCCGAGGGCCGCATCGGCTACTGTCAGAAGACCATCGGTACGCGTTTCTGCCGCATGAAGAAGGTGATGACTAGCCACACCGACAAGCTCCTCGAGGAGGGGAAAGATGACTGGCACGAGGGTGATGTGAGTATCTGGCCCTCACCCCTGTATCTCTTCTGCTTTTTTCTCTCCAATTAATCAAACGACACAAGTTCCGGCTCTGACTCCGCAACAGGACGCTGCACTCTTCAAAGCCGTCCAGAAGGCAGACGAGCAAATCAACAAGATTCTGCAGCAGATCGAGAAGAAAAAGTGGCAGCTCGTTGCGGAACACGTCAAGGAAATGAAGCCCGTCACCAACTACTCTGGCAAGGCCTGTCGCCAGCGTTGGGAAGCTCACATGCAGGGAAGTGCCAGTGTTCCCCTCGAGCGTCGTGAGAACCCTGACGAGCAGACCCTCCGCATGATCAAGGCTCGCCAGGAGCAGGAGGCCAGGATCCGCGAGCTCGAGCTTACGCCTCGGTGAATGTCCAGACACAACCAGATACTCTGCTCTCAGTCAACGCTCCTCCAACACATCACACGTCTGCAATTGTCAACCGCTATGAATCCACGTTTTGTCATCGTCTATCGTCCCCGAAATTTGGAACATTGGAGAAAAGCAGAAAAAACTGTAAAATGAGAAAACCACAAAAAATTGGTGCTGGATATGGGATCTGCGATTTGGGGGGGGGGGTTTGGAGAAACGGGAATATGTGGCTTTTTTATCATTGTCGGCCGTAATCGCTGCGGCGATTCCATTGGTAGCCTTAAGAGACCATGAGAGCAGAGAATGCAGACGTTGATCAGCCCATCCTTGTCGCTAAGACCGGCCAGACCCATGCCTCTACTGTTTGATCGTAGTTACACCAGCGGGTGTGTGCAGAAGGTTGTAGTCGTACTCCTCCGGGCGTGTCCACGACGCCTGCAGCAGGCTGCAACATGGGCTGCGATGCCTCCAGGCCTATCGGCGCTGCTCCCCCCGAATCACATGATACCCCGCGAGTAGATACTTATCAGTCTGCATCCCCTCCCCTTCTGCTTCCTCTCCTCACGCTTCGCAGAGTCGGCAAGTGTACGGCGCGCGAGGGTCTCAACCCAAGATTCCCGTGCGCAGAGTCTCTTCCAGGTCTGGGTCTTCCTCTCTGTCTGGTTCCTCGTTCGAGGCCTACGACCGCCAGCAGAGTGATCTGGAGAGGCTTCCAGGGCTCCTGCATGCTACGTGCGTGGTCAAGCAGCGTCACTTTTCCCGGAACCCCCGTACACTCCTTTAAATAAACCCATAGGTTCTTCCGCCGCTCGTTTTGCCTTCACATTTCCATTCCGCTCGTTGGTCTTCGACAATTGTTTTCCATCTCGACTTCGACGGGATGTTCAAGCGCTCTTTTGCTTCAAAGGATCGGGCGGGCAAGACCGTCAAGCCGACCAAGAAGACCTACCGCGAGCGTGCGAAGGTGAGGATGCAGGAAAAGCTGGACAGCCCGCCGCTGGGGAGGTGAATTACCTTTTCGACTTTTACGATCGATATCAAAAGACCACAGGCTGACCGATCTATTCGACAGCCCTCTCACCAGCCCCATAGTCACCATGGTTGTGGGTCGTGAGCAGCGTCTTTTCGCTGCTCACGAGGATGTTCTGTCCCGTTCCCCCTTCTTTCATGCTGCGTTCAAGGGCCAGTTCCTGGAGGCCAGCACGAAGCAGGTGGTCCTGCCTGACGAGTTGGTCTTCCATGTTCTTGGTAGTCATGACCGCCTGGCTGACGACATACCAGAGAACCTGAGACCCTGTCCTGTGTCCTCGAGTTCCTCTACAAGGGCGACTATTACCCCCGCTTGTTGCACAATAAGCGCCGAAACTCTTGGGAGCTCGAGGGCGCCCAGGATCCACTTAAAACCGGTGGCCATGGATCCAGCGAAGCCATAATGTTTCACTCTGGCGTCGGCGACGAACTCCTTCGGGACACCGTCATCTACTGCGCTGCTGAGAAGTACGGCCTGGAGGAGCTCAAGCGCCTCGCTCTCCGGAAGCAGGGCCTTCAGAGTGGAATCCCCGTCGATGTGATCTTACGATCCGCTCGGTATGCGTACGACAACACGCCAGAAACGGAGTCGCGGATCCGCGCTCATTACCTAGCTCTGATCATCAGAAGTCGCAGGACTTTCAAGAGGAGCGGAACCATGCAGATGGAGATGGAGATCGGTGGCAAATTGTTTTTCGATCTGTTCGTAGCGATGTGCAACCACATGGATGATATCCTGGAGATCAGGTAGGGTCCCATATTTTCTTGGTTTTTATGTTGACCTACTCGTAAACTTCACGTCACACCGGGCGCTTACTATTCTTGCGTTGAGTAGCAAAAACCGGTCACCCAGAGTCATCTAAATAGTTGCAGCGAAGCTCGACCGATCGAGCGGCTCGGAGCTCTAATCGGAACAGGGAGTATCTAAACCAGAATGGCAGGATGATAGCGAATTCACCGATCTAAGTTGCTTTTGCAGCGAACCATACTTCTCTTCTCTCGAGGTTGGCCGCCACTTTCGGTTTAGGGAAACCCCTCCTATTCTTTTTAATATATAACCCCTGGCGTCTAGCAATTTGCCTACTCCTGTTTACCGGAGTCCTCAGAGAGGACTACAGTCCAAGTCTGCGACGTCTCTCGCAACATTTGCTTTTGGTTTTTTTTGAATCGTCGACATTTGCGACATGGATTCCGCCTTCCGCGCGCCTTGACGTGGGGGTGTCTATTTGTAGATACTTCCCGGCTGCGAGAACCTCGTGATGATCTAAGATAGCAGTGGGAATTGAGAGATTCGGCCACCTCACTTCTGTCCTTTCTCTTCTCCTATATATACCATCTCAAGGCGTGTGTAGACTTCTATCCTAGTTCACTTGGCCGTCACCGCGTTAAGGACTGCCTCATCATTACAGTTTTATCGGAACCCACTCTCTCTCAAGCAGCATATATTTCCATAACCATTTGCACTTTCTGTTGCCGTTACCTTATCACCACATTCGCCTCTCCATAACTTATTGTAGGGTGACCACAAACCTCAATACCTGTTGCCGGACGAAATATTAGTTTTTCCCTAAGGCATACAGGTACTTGCAACTACTACCACCTCCCTTCATCGCCCTATTAGCCTCTTTCAGTCGTCCGACAAGCTGGGGGCCAAGCTATCCAGTACAGTGAATAAAACTTAATGAGCCTAATCCGCCTTTTCGTCCCATTGGAACTTCAATTTGATCCAATTTGCTACATACGAGAAAACCTTTCGTAGCCGAAGAAGTTTATTCTTCTCTGAGACATATCCTCTATGGAAACGATTAACTTTTGTCCTTTTTCTGCTCGATCAACTCTGCCAGAATTTGTGAGCGCTGTCATCTTATTCTCGCATCCCGTTTTCAATCCAATATCAATACAGCATCCCTACTTATACCTCATTTAGTGGGATCTTGGCCTAAAGGATATTCATACACAATGACCCCTAGAATCACAAAGGAGCTCAGGCCCATTGACCGTTCCCAGGACCTCCAGCCGGGAGATAGCTTCATCGTGTACTACAAAAACGCCGAAATTGGGTCAAGAAAGGATCTCTGGCTCGGGATCATATGCCCCGAATCCTTGATGCCTAACATTCTCCGCAAGAAGCCTCACAAAAACTCCAAACCGGAGACCGGGAACCTGTGGAAGAACGCGCCCATGCCGTATATCTCCCTTGAAAGAACACCTAGTGAGTGACATTGGAGATTAACCTTTTATGCTCACGTTTCTAACATGATACAGCCAATGGCTGGAGAAGAAGAACTTGTTCCAGGTCGAGGCATCGCCGCCCAGCCTTCTCGCATGTGACATTCGTACAGACTCGAAGCTCTTCCTCAGCCTCCACAAGCTGGCCAGGAAGAACCCAAAGCCCGACTTCTGGTTCCGGATGGCGGCTGAGGAGCGTAAAGTCAAGGGGATTCTGGGCAGGACGCCTAGCCTGGTGCTACCCCCGAAGAGAAACGTTGAGTCGAACGGGAAGATCGCCGATACTCTTGCCAAGGATTTCCAAAAAAAACGACCGTTAAACTCCATGATTGATAGATACGGTTGTCTCCCTGCACAAAAGAAACCGCAGCTTGAAGGAAATCTTCCAGACTTATTCCCTGAGGCACACGGCTCTGATCCCCCTACTCCCGTCGTGAATGCGACGCGGCTTGGAAGCCCTCCTGACTCGGACTCCGAGGCGTCCAGCTCTAACCCCTCAACTCCCGTAATGAATGCGACTACTGGCGGTGAACTGGTAGCAAGAGCCCCTTCCTTCCACTTTAGCATTCCAGTTAGCACTCGCTCTCTCGAGAACCTCTCCTGAGAGACGTTTGGCTGAGAAGCCCATGCCCAAGGCACGTTGTGTGTACAGGTCCGTGGCCACACAAACTACATTTGAACCTATTCGCAGGTCAGTACGACCTCCTGTTAAAGTAAATAAATAAAAAAAGAAAATCCCGTGCTAACGTGATTAAATAGTAGCCTTTCTGGAGATGCCCTTGTCGACATCTACATCGGGTCTGGCACCGACCAGGGTGTCTTTCAGCTGACCCGACGGATTATCTCAAAGTGTTCATTCCTCAAGTACTACCTCGTCGACGGGGACCATCCCTTCATCTTCCATCCCGACCTTTACGGAGAACCTGGCGAAGGATCCGGGGCGATATCTCCGGGCTGATGAGCTGATAGTAGCTCGTGAGTGTGGTGGCACTTCTGCGTAAGTAGATTAGTCCCGTCTACAGTACAGTCAGACGGAATTGGGGAGGGAGGAAGATGAAGAAGTTCGGATTTGATTCTTGATGATATGATGATCTTTTGGCTTTGATTCATTCAAGTTGGTTTTGTGGTTATTTGGCGCGGATCAAGTTGAATGAAGGACATTCTCCCGCAACTGAAACTTCTCTGGCTAGGTACCTAGTTTTTTATAATCTCCACTCTGGTTAAGTCATTTTTTTCACCTTAGTCTTGAGAGGATATGTAGATTTTAAAACATGCTGAAATTGAAGCAGTGTTTATGCACGCGGAGAATTAGTAGCATAGATCTGTACATGTACTGTACATACAGGTAAAATGGACATTCAAAAATCCATGCTCGAGGATTCACATTAGCTTCATTAACAATAATATATCCCTACCATAGTCTATTTTTTTCATTGAGGCTGATTATCTCAAGCTGTTTATTTATTTAGTGTCTCGTTGCGGCGGCGGGAGATCGACTCTAGCCTGCGGAACGGAAGCGAACCACATGGGAGCTTGGCTTCAAGGAGGACACCTCTCCACATCTATCTAATCTCAACTTCAGAGCTCCCTGTTAGCAGCAACCACAACCACCAGGGCCTCTCGTGCGCATGACGCCCTGGGACTGTTTTCTTTAAATCTCTAACTTTATCTACCAATGCGCACTATTTTCTAAGAACCTCCTCCGAAACCAATACCATAACGATCCGATCCGATCGAGACCGCAGCCCAGCTCAACCACTTAGCCAGACAGACAGACCGAACTGACCGCCCACCATGCTCCCCTTCCTCTCCGGCTCCAGCCTCTCCAACACGCGCCAGTCCCTGACGCAGGTGCTCAACTTCGCGCTGGTCCTCTCGACCGCGTTCATGCTGTGGAAGGCGCTGTCGGTGGTGACGGCGTCGTCGTCACCCATCGTCGTCGTGCTCTCGGGGTCGATGGAGCCGGCGTTCCAGCGGGGCGATCTGCTGTTCCTGTGGAATCGGAGCCCGCGGGCCGAGGTGGGCGAGATCGTGGTGTATAATGTGAAAGGGAAGGAGGTGCCGATTGTACATCGGGTTGTGAGGACGTTTCCGGATGATGAGCAGCAGGAGGGGGGGCAGGGTGATGTGTAAGTGGACCTTTTACATTGCTTTTTCATATCTTTGGGTTGGGGATGGAGGATGTTCTCCATGCTGTTGAATGCTTCTACGTTTCTAGATATTTCCCTAACGTTACTCTCTACCTAGGACTACCACCCCCTCCCACAAACTTCTCACCAAGGGCGACAACAACATCGCCGACGACACGGAGCTCTACGCGCGCGGCCAGGATTACCTCGACCGCAAGGAGGACCTCATCGGCAGCGTGCGGGGGTACATCCCCGCGGTGGGATACGTCACGATCATGCTGAGCGAGCACCCGTGGCTGAAGACGGTGCTGCTGGGGATCATGGGGTTAATGGTGATGCTACAGAGGGAATGAAATGGATAAACGTCGGCTAAGAGAAGAGGGAGATTGGCGGTGGGATTTGTGTGATGTAATGATACCAATTGAGTACCCTTTTGTCTACTATCTGTTGGGTTTGGTTTGAATTCAGGATATGGTTGTAACGTACTGCTTGTGCAGATGCCGCATTGTGGTTAGCAGTCTACTGTATATGGCGTGGTTGCATCGTGTAGACACCAGGTGTCTTAATATCTTGTAAGGGACATCGTCGAACAGCTGTTCTCTTGTCGATAAAAATAACAGCAGGCAAGGTGGCCGGGGCCGCTGACTTGAGCTGGCGTCGCGACGGCGCCGAGACGCGGGGAGCGCCGCCAAGGTCCGCTCATCACCAGGCGTCGGTGATTGTCGGAGTCACCCTGCTCTGTTCTGTCTCGAGCACATCAAGCAGATATAAAGAAGGCCGGTTTCTTCTCTATATCGTTACGAGCATCTCACCGTCGTCTCCCTTCGATCCACGTCTTCCCGAGCATCCCTCGATCTCATCTCCGCCGGCGGATCCTTTTCCAAGCCCCTTCGACGTTTCATCTCACCCCGCGATCACCCCTCCTTCTCCGACACCCTGATCTCCAGACTCTCACAACGCACGTGATGGGCAGTAACAAGAGGATAGCAAAGGTATGTGTACCGTATGTGCCGCTCGCGTCCCATAAATCAGGCTAATGCTCTCTACGAACAGGAGCTCTCCGAGCTCGTCGAGTCTCCCCCGCCGGGCATCACAGTCGAGCTTGCCGACGAGTCGGACCTGTATAACTGGAAAGTCTACATGAAGGGGCCAGAGGGATCGCCGTACCAGGTACGGTGCCCCTATCCAAAGCTCCCTACCTGGTCACAGTAACCAGACAGGACGATCCGCTGACTACGGCCTGCGCAGGGCGGCACGTTCCTCATCAAGCTCAGCCTCCCCTCCGCCTACCCCTTCAAACCGCCCACCATCTCCTTCGCGACCAAGATCTACCACCCCAACGTCTCCAACGACGACAAGGGCAGCATGTGTCTGGGAATGCTCAAGTCGGACGAGTGGAAGCCCAGCTCGCGCATCGCGGCCGTGCTCGAGTTCGCGCGGCAGCTGCTGGCGGAGCCCATGCCGGACGACGCGGTCGAGGGCCGCATCGCGGAGCAATACAAGAACGACCGGAAGAAGTACGAGGAGATCGCTCGGGATTGGACGAGGCGGTATGCGAGTGGGAATAATGGGAAGGAGGGGAAATAATCGAGATAATCAGGCATTTAAGCGGGGAGATGGTGATGTTATTTTGATACAATGGTTGTGCCTAACATTCGCATTTTCAATTCTCACTGGTCGGGTAGGTAGGTGTCGGTGGGGAGGAATGGGAAAAGAAGGCAATATCCCAGTGGACAAACCGATATTCTATCCGGCTGTGGGAGAGGATATGATCCCAGTGGACACGGCCTGCTGATACCAGAACAGGGCAGACCAGATTGGAGGTCTCCGAGATACTCCTAGAAAGTCAGTCACAGGTCTCTGGCTATGCATATTCATTCATGTGCCATGTCTCTTTTTTCTTCCAGGGAGGCAAGGTACCTTAAGAGGAAAAGAGTGCTCTTGATCACAATTCTAATTCTATCATATCCATTTCGTGAAACTGACCTTGCTCGCATTCGATCTGTATAGTCGTCTTCATGCGATATGTAACTGAAATCCTTCGGAGTTGCCAGTAAATGTGCTCGCTGTGTGGTAGAATCCTGCTCAATCCGAGAAGAATTGTCCTTCGCGCAAGGCGATGGGATCGGAGGATGCAGGTCTCCTTATCAATTATCCACTGCTTCCCTTTCCGCATGTTCTTCCCATTGCTGCCCCATTCATTCACTCCTTGTCCCCCATCTGCCCATTATATATCCCACCTCCCCCTTTTCTCTCCTCTCTTCTCCAAAACTCATCATACCGGCGGCCCCCCGCGCCGTCCTCTACCCCCTGCGGGCAGCTTGGTCCACCGGGCCAGCTATTCATATCATTTTTATTTACTTCCTTTTCCTCATTCGCGGTTCAAAATCCCTTAACCGTGGCGAAATCTCTCGGAAATCCCGGAAGTCAAAGAAGCAGGCTTCCTGAAATCCTCTAGCTGAAGCTGAGGTTGAAAACCCAGCAAATACCTGAGGTAAGGATACGTTCACATTCTAGATGGTGCCCGTTATCAGCCATGAGTGCGTCGCTTTCAAACCTGATGAAGATTTCAGAGAAGTCGCGACATCCGCAATGAATCAAGCAACGTCGTCTGCGAAGTTCGCGGAAACGTGAGATGGGCGTGCCTTCGGAAATGACTCCGGACTCAGCGTCCTCCAAAAGCTCGATAGCCTACGGGCCCAGGTCGACAAGCTCAAAACGGGAAATTGGCAGCTCACATCCATAGTCGGAGACCTGACACGGAACAGCGACCGATACATCGAGGTGAGAAGTCATACCATCGACGTGTTCCGACGGGACGTTCTAAGGCGAAAGATAAAGAAAAGGATGGTACTGCTGTGAGCATGATTGCTAATTCCTATCCTAGATACTAGGCAGTCATGGACATTCGCGCCTGCTATTATTGTCATTGATGATGTCCGCCGCCGTTCTGCACAGATTCTAGCCAAAAGCTTGCCCTCGAGAAGGCAATTAGAGCTCGCTTCCGCACGTGGGGGACCTCTTTCTAGCTGGATGTCAAAGGCTAAGGCAGTCAAGGGTCAGAAGGTTCTCATGGCGTGAGGCACCGGGGCGGGCTCTTGGAATGGTTATTATAAGACCTTCCTCAAGATCCCACAAGTCAGGCACGAAATCCTGTGCGATTAGATGCATCAATGTGACCTTCAAACGTCTCTCGACCAACACCGCGATCCGAAATAGACCGGCCAAGCCTAGCAGAGCAGTGTCTGGAGGCAGTATGCTGCTATCTAGGGCCACCTTTAGGACAGGTATCCTGGATTTCGCTCATCTGTCTTCAACAGCTGTAACAACAAGACACAACTTCGATAGCAGTCTATGCTTACACAAACCTAGGATAATACAGATTACTTGTTATTCTTGCCCAAGTTCTGCCTTCTCCAAGGCGCGACAGTCACGGAAAATAATCCTTGGCCCCTATGGGCTCTTCGAACACGACTTGAGGCCGATGTCCCGTCTCCTCTCCCTTGCCAGCCGGCTTCTTACCTTCCCCAAGGGCCCTGAGCCACCTGGCATCAGCGGGGTATTTGAGCATCTTGTCCCTGTTGCCCACCATCCGGAGCGAACCCAGCCATTTCAGACGCTCGAGCTCTTCGATGCCCAAGAGTGCCCCTGGGAGTCTGCCATCATCGTCGTCTTCTTCGTAAGCCTTCCAGCCCAGGATCTCAGCCTCGACCACCATGCCCAGCACAACGATTTCGATAACCTCCATCCTCTTACACTTGACCAGCTCGTCCACTAAACAATCCATTCTCCACAAGCCGAAATCCTCCTCGGAGGACCCCAGCAAGCAGCCGGATCTGAGATTGATATCGTCACCCTAAGGCTAGTACTTCATTATTCGTGATCGATCGTCATGGATGCCCAACATCGCAACGGGCTACTTTAGTTGGGCAGCACTGAAGGATAATTACTTAGAGAGGGAGCGGTGTGAGCAGAGTCGCAGGATGAGATGTATTCTCAAACAAATTGGCCCAGAAAAAAATGATGAGGATAATTACTGCTTCTTCCACTGATAATTTATGACACTCTCTTCCTGCAGGCAATTAATGATTCTGCGTCCCTGGCATGGCTGCTAACGACGCGGTTCCCCCTTACTTATTGTAAACCCCATTTCGTATCTGTTAGCCTTTGGATAAAATGTTATTTTAGAAATTATTGAGTAGTGTACTGGCCGCTAAGGAAAGAGTGCAAAATGGAATTCGCTTGGAGACTCGTGCCGTAGAGAACGAAAGAGTGTCCACCGCTGAGGATGAGGATCGTGGGAACCTTGGCAGCCACGACGCTATCCAGGAGCTGCTGCAGAAGACCAGGAAGGCCAACGTCGGCGTGACTGAAAAACTCCATCCGTTCTTTTGTCGAAAGCGTTCGTCATCTTGAGAGCTACCGATGCGCAATTCGTATGGCACATGGTAGGACCGACCCTCGGCTGTGTCGTCCACCATCCTACTAACCTTCTGCGGCGAAGACCTTGGCGATGATTTTGCGGCACTGCGGATGATATATCGAAGATGTGTGTGTATATCTCGCTCTCCGAAAGCCCATCGGTGCTTCCCCACTCCTGGCAGTCCCATTGCGTGTACTGAATCAAATCAGTGGACGCAATATAGAATATGAAACAATTTTTCAGGTCTAAATCAAAACTAAGGGCGGAAACAAAGAAGAACAAAATATTGAAAGGGAATCTTACCCGGGAATCGTTGTCTATTCGTAGAAAGTCGAATCTGAACCCGTCTGAGAAGCAGCCATACACGATGCAGTTCTTCTTCTGAAGGCGTTTTCTTATGTCATGTACCATGTCATCACATTTGCCTTGTAAAATGCGACACTCCTTCCTGAACTCCACTTTGAGAGACAGGTAATTCTCCAGTGTTAAAGAAACTGGTTTGTTTGGAAGACTAGGGGTTGAAGGCCTTTCGAGTGGCTGACTAGACGCCAACAGGTCCTGCTCAGCCTTGACGCAATCAATTGAAATGGCGTCCAGTCTGAGGCGATGGATCGCAGCCTATAACACCGGAAATCTCGGCTAGTCGCTCCACTAAAATCTGTTAGGTCAAGGAAGGAGAAAAGGAAAAGTGGATTGTCTAAGAAGGGACATCGAAGCAATAAAAGGGAAAATGGAGCAATAGACTTACTGAGGCTCTCCGGCACCTGGATTAGCTCCTCAGTGGTCAACCGCCAGATGCCTGTAGCGAGCGTCTTTGGTGAGCTGGAAAAATTTCTCAACATCGTGTAGGACATGGAACTAGCAGCCAAAGGCAGTGGCTGCTCGAATCTCTCAAGAAAAGCCTCAGGGTGGCGTTCCTCAAAATTTCTGGGGTCCTTTCGTCCATTTTTGAAGAACTCTCTGGTCGCCTGGATAAACCTCTTCAGCGAATCTGGCATTTTGTCTGACGCGTAGAGTGAAGTGCAGAGAGGCAGTGTAGGAAAAAAAAAAAAGACGGTGGTAATCCATGGATATAACTTGAATCTCCATGCTGTAATAAGACAGATTAGGCCGTACTTTGCTGTGCTAGACCGGATATGATAGCTCCCCTTCTTCACCTGGGCAGGTGCCCGCCTGCTAAATAGTAGATAATAGCAAATAGAATCTTTAGAGAGTCACTGTCAACAAGACCCTGAGTGCAAGGGTTGGCGTCAAGCAAGAGAAGGAGAAAAGATAATCTGAAAGCCGAGCATGTCAGCGACATGACACAGCATGTCAGTGACAAGATACAACATGTTGGCAACATGATATAGCATGTTGATGACAGGATATTGCAGGGCGCTGACCTGAAGGGGCATGGCAATGACATGATGGGATTAGAGATAAATAGGACCATCTACCCTGGCATGTATCTAGTCTACCGCGTCTTATTCTCATACAGATCTTAGGATCTATAGGGAATCAACTAGTTCTTCTGTGGCTCCTACCTACTTCACTCACATTAAGAAGCCTTTTATCAACTCTTAATCAGTTGATACCCCTGTACTTTGACAGTCACCGTGGCAATGGTAATGCGAACCTCACGGATCATAGATGGAAGAGCTTGCACATGTAGACCTGTCTTGGTCAGTACGGAAATGAAATAGATAGCAAGACCCAATGCATCCAACATGCCACGTTCTCATCACGAATCGCGGTGGCTACTTGCTCATAAAGAGGCAAATTCCAGGAAGATTCCATTGATAACGTCGCAGGGAACAGAGTGCCTCCACTCAAGAAGATACCATTGACAGAGTTCGTGAGGGTAGTGTATGGAATACCAAGCCGGGACGAATTGATCTGCTGTGCGCGGATCCTATTGGCAATGGGGAGGACCTCCTGCGCGCGATTAAAAACACTTCCAAACCCTGCACTTTTCGTTGTAATTTAGGCCATCCAGTCGGTTCTCTGTGATCTGTTTCTGTTACTCAAACTTACCAATCATCCCATTTCGCAGCTTATACGTTTCTTCATAGGCCGTGGCATTGAAAGACAGGTCATCTCCTAGGAGTCTACGCACTCCACCCATCTAACCGATCTTCTCTTCCCAGGTCATCCGATCCAGCAGATCTTTCGCCTGCTGCCTGGGCGGATATGAGGCATTTTGGTAGATGGGGACGCCCTGCTGTCTGGTTCTGATTCCGGGTTGCAGATCACCTTGTCTCCAGAGGGGGCCACCGGTGCTTCAAGCAACCGCAATCAGCAGAGGTCCTGGCAATGTGCCAGAGCCCTCTGAGGCTTAGCTTCTTGACAACTCACTTCGTGGCCACATTTGCCTGTTTTGCTCCTGAAAATCTTAGTTATGATGGGCTGTTTGCAGCGCTGGATATATGCTACCCTGAAGAATATGAATGACTGTCATATTGCTATAATCATTTATATCTAAAGTATATGAGCAATCAATTTTGTCAACACTAATTACATACAATAGGGCATTACATAGATTGAAGGAATCAGAGACATCCGATCATAGGATCAACAACTTGCTTCTTGTTTGGGAGAGCAATGAGCAAATAACGCAGCCCACATCACACTGCTCCTGACGCGGACAGAGGTATCATTTTCTTAATACATAGTACATGGTACAGATAGCAATCTTGCATTTCTTGATTTCCATACAGTGTAATTAACATCCAATCGGTCATGGCAAATGATTGGGACTGTGAAGACGACGATGTTTGCAAGATATTCCCTGACAGAAGCAGAAGCACCGTCAACAAAATGGATGCAGATAATAATGGCTTGCTTGGGTCGATTGATCCAACAGCTCAGTAATTCGTTAGAAGTCCTCAGCTAGGCATTTTCCACATGCGATGTTTCGGGCTTCCTTCCAACTTCCTCCGCATGGACAGCCTTAAGACCCAAAGCCGTTTCTTTTGAGCGGAAGACTATGATCATGACGTCAGTCGAGATGCAAACTTTTTTTTCTCTTTTTTCTGCAGGTATGCGCTTACCATGCTCCATTTCTTCTAGAGATTTACCCTTGGTCTAAGAAGAAGCTCTTAGCATGAGTGCCCTTGGACCTAGGCTTTCTTGCAACCCTACTTACCTCTTTGATGAAAAACCATGTGTAGACAACCAGGGACCAGTTGAAGATGCAGAACATCAAGAACGTCCGCCAGCCGATGTTATCGAGGGCGTGAGGGGTGATTTGCGAGAAAACAAAGTTGAACAGCCACTGAGTCGCCGTGCCAATGGCAATACCGATCTCACGGATCCTCGATGGGAAGATTTCGCTCATGTAGACCTTATGCTTTGTCAGTACAAAACCGCCTGAAGATGAAATTGTTGGATGGACGCATACCCAAGGTAACGGGCCCCATGACATATTGTAACATGCTTCCCCATAGCGATCAGTAATAATGGATCCACCTGGATGTGAAGTCAAAAGGCTCACCGGATTCAAGATAAACCATGGCAATAGCAGCAATCGCTGTGCTACTGATCCCACCTATCGATGAAGGCGGGTAGACGGCAGATAGAATGGCAATAATGAGCATCAAAGCACCCATAGCGAATGCGCCTCCGATGAGTGACAGTCCGACGGCCGGCTCTCTCAACGACGAAAAGAAGAAAGAACAAACACGATGCCATTTTGACTACCCCGAAGAAGCCACTGATAAGCAGGCTGCTGTTTCCAGCGCCAACGGCGGCAAAGATCTGCGGCGAGTCTGTGAAATTTCAATGCTTGATTAGAACCCTAGTGCCAAAGTAAAGTGCTAAGATTAGGGTAGATACGAGGGGAACACCCACAGTATGCCAAGGATGTGTTTCCAGTAAGCTGCACGCCTGTATATCGTCAGGAAAGCTCCTAATAGACAGTGTATTCAATCTTACCGATCTGCAGGATGATTGCAATAAAGAGGCGATACCGGTTTTCTGGCAGCAGAAGCTCTTTCCATGTCAGACCTTCAGTTGCGCGGACCTCTTCCTCAATGCCAGCAAGAATCTCATCAAACCTGATGAAGAATAATGTAAGCTCGAAGAAAAAACAATAAGGGTAGGATGCAGAACATACTCCTGGCGGACCTCTGGAGTATCCTCACCACCACGGACCCAGATGAGGGATTGTAACGCTTCCTCATTTCTCCCGCGCTTTGCGAGCCACCTGGTACTCTCTTTACACAGCAGCATGCCCAGCCCAAGAATACCTCCCGGCACTAGTTGCAATCCAACCGGAATCTGCCACTGCCTGGTCGAAGGTTCGAGGTGCTTCCCCACGGCATAGTCGACCCAGTACGAGGTCATGACACCCATTGTAAAGAAGAACTGGAAAATGCTTCCCAGCTGACTACGGATGTTCTTGGGCGCCATCTCTGCGGAGAACATGGGAATTAGCACAGTGGCCATCCCGACCTCGACGCCACTGATAATACGAGCGACGCAGAATGCTGCTATCGAGTGGCTGTTGATGACTTAGATGATGGCGCCAATGCAAAAGATCAACGAAGCCAATGCCAGCGACCACCGGCGACCAAAGCGAGCTGTGAAGGGCCAGGTGAAGAAGCAAGCGATGAATGCTATCAATTGAGTTCAGTCAAGCCCCTATACTTATCCAATAAGTTCTTCTATATAGAACGTACCTCCAGCTTGCAAAAGACTATTCGCGTTTGAATTTACCGTTGTCTTCTCCCTCTTTCCATATCTAAAGTCGTTTTGGAAGGAAGGAAATGTGAGGACACCGCCGACGATACCGGTGTCATATGCAAAGAGGAAAGAGCCCACGCAGCACAGGGCGACGAGATATACGGCCCTGAAGATCCCCAAGGGTAACAGCTGAAAACAAGTCTCCCTATTCTGAACGATTCCTATTTCTACATACATTATAGCCGGATCACGGCTCTTGCAACAAATTAGACTACAGCATGAGGCTAAGTACGGTTATGCACCGGCTCATCCCCAATCTCAGTCATCTTCTCTTCCAGCAGCTTCGTCATCTTCTCCACGATGTGTCTGTACTGCGGGTCATGGTAGCAGTTGAACAACTCCAGCGGATCTTCCTGACAATCGAACAGCTCCCACTCCTTGTCCTGTCCACCCTCTCTGGTCCCTTCGATACCAAAGCCCTCGTTGTACCAGTAGATCAGCTTATACCTTTGATCTCTGACTCCATAGTGGGCGTATGCTTCGTGGATGACGTCCCTGTGCATCCAGTAGCGATGGTACGCAACTTGCTGCCAGTTCTCAGGCCTTTTGCCCTGGAGCAAGCAGCGGAACGAGACCCCCTGCATGTAAGATGGCTGTTTCACTCTGGCATAGTCCAGGAAGAGAGGCGCAAAATCAACATTGCAGATGATATCGTCGCACACGGTGCCGGGTTTGATCTCTCTGGGATAACGAATCATGAACGGCATCTGGAAGGACTCCTCGTACATGAATCGCTTGTCAAACCAGCCGTGCTCACCGAGGAAGAAACCCTGGTCGGACGTGTAGATGACGATGGTGTCCTCCGTCAGCCCCTCTGAATCAAGAAAGTCCAAGAGTCGTCCAACATTGTCGTCGATGCTCTGGATCGTGCGCAGGTACCGTTGAATGTACCGCTGGAACTTGAATTCTGCAAGTTCTGCATGCGTCTTGAAGGTAAAGACCGTGCCGTCCTCTTTGTCGATCAATTTAAATTTGGAGAGGTCCTGAGGCACGGGGATTTTGCGCTCCGTGCACAATGGATCATCAATGAGTTTTTCTCCAACACTGCTACCTCCATCTGGCTGGGCGAGGCCCAGATCGAAATACGTAAGATCCTCTGCAACACGCATCTTGGCGACCTTCGCTGCTTTGGCCCGATTCTTGTAGTCGTCGGAGAAGGTGTCAGGAAGCCGCACAGGGTCGCGATAAAGGTGCTTGTGCTTCTCGTGGCACTCCCACGACCGGTGAGGTGCCTTGTGATGGCACATGAGGAAGAAGGGCTTGTCTTTTTGCCGCGACTTGATCCAGTTGATACTCTTATCGGTGATGATGTCGGTCGCATAACCGGGGAAGATTTTTGGTACGCCCATTTCAATCATTGTTGGATCATGGTATTCACCCTGTCCGGGCACAATAGACCAAAAATCAAAACCGCTGGGCTCGTGAGCTTCACCCTCACCCAGATGCCATTTGCCGATCATGGCTGTCTGATATCCTCCAGTCCGAAGATGTTTCGCGACATTAGGGAGGTGCTTGTTGATCTTGCTGTCCAGAGTCATGACACCGTTGACATGATTATAGGTGCCTGTGAGGATGGCTGCGCGAGACGGGGTGCAGATCGAGTTTGTCACATAGCAGTGGTTGAATTTCATGCCCTCATTTGCTATGCGGTCCAGATTTGGGGTCGAGTTGATGCCGGCACCGTAACAGCTGATGGCCTTGGAGGCATGGTCATCAGCCATAATGAACAGAATATTCGGCCGTTTCGCCATGGTTTCGGAGTTCTTTCAGAGAAAGACACGGTCCAAAAGCAATAGCCTATAAGACGGTTTACTTCTGTGTGTTATGACAAGGACGTCTCTGCTGACAAGGCAGTATAACTACGGATTATATATTCGGTGAATAAACTTTCGAAGCGCTGGACAGTTCCATGAAAGTAGAGCTGCAAACTGCCAAATTTAGAGGATTGAAACAATCCATTCGGATCCACCTAACGGAATTGGTTTTCCAGGCATCTATATGCCCTGTCAAACGGGAGGTCGGCATCATGTGAGTGAATTTCAGCCAACGGGTTTGAAAGCCAGGAACAGTAGTTAATCCATCTCACGGAGTAATTTTGACTCTATCACCAACCATGCCTCACATGCCTTGGCTTGTTGCGGTAGTCGGTGTTCTAACCCGTCGTTGATCTCGGGAGTCGGTCAAGGAGAGATGTAATTGGTTAGAGCTTCTACTCCGTAATCCATGGGGTCAGGACTCGGGTGTCGGTGCTAACGACGCTAAACTCGGCAGTCGGTGAAAACCCCATATAATTGGACACTTTTCCTGTCCAGAGATGTGGGGTAGAGTGTCAGAACAATGTGTTTGAAGAACTTTGTTGCTACTTTCATAGCTTTGAATTTCACGGGTGAGGAAGTCAGGTATAATCACGCAATCTGCCTACCAAATTAGCCAAGCAAAATTAAGTACTCTTAGGCAGTTAAGGGTCCTCTCTTGCCTCTGAGGTTGTAATCAAAACGTCCGTTTCCCGGATAACCAACAGCCTCTGGACATGCAGTAAACGGATGTGAGTAGAGATCTTGAGAAGTACCACTACCTCCACCTTGTCTGTCTCGCAAACAAAAGATTAATACCATGGTGTTGGGGCGGATTATCCCGGTCTCATGGCAAGAATCGGAAGAGACATGTGATGGTCGTCTTCCTCACTTTCCTGGGAAAGGCCCAGTTCCGTTGCCGCTGGTGTCCTGGAAAACACAGTAATAGTCACGATCAAAGACTGAACTCCGTCTTCAGCTTCGGAGACCGGCCGCTGTGAATGTCCGCAAGATTGAAGACTGGAGCATCTCTTTCAAAAAATGTAACCGCAAAAGACAGTGAATAATCTCTCTCATAGGGTACATTGGTACCTTGAAAGCATGAAAAAGAACAAATTAATCCATGATTCAATCCGGTCCTGAATCTGTGACCCGTTGAGCCTCAATCAGCAGGTAACTAAGAAATCTGTGGATTCCAAAGGGATGCATTATCATTATCCTGACCAACGTCAAATAGAGCCCACGCATCCTTCCAATGCTGATAATCAGACTCGATAAAAGAGTCCAAACAACCCTGTTCCTCTTCAAAAGGGTCCCGCCATATCAAGCCAGTACTCAATGCTGGATCCATATTCTGCAACAAGGGTCCGTTGTCAACGGAGGTCCGACCCCCGGTAATGGTATCTGGAACTAGATCGTCTCTGCAACGCTCAGCACTCGGAGAGCTTGCGCCCTCATTCTGCGATGGTTCAATTGTGGGTTTTCCCTTGCTAACAGCCGCTGAAGCGACAACTGGACTGTCGTCAACAAAGCTTGCCTGCCGGATCAGGCTATGAATAGATAGCATTTGTCGAATTCGAGCAGCATTTGAAATGGGTGCAGGCTCCTTATCCACAGAACCGTCCGTGTCAGGTAAAGCAGGGTCATTTTCGAGAGTCTCTGAGTCTGTAAAACATGATAACATCTTCTCCATAGCCTCCCGCTAGCAAATCTGTCAGAGACATGCAACTTCAATCTATGGGCGTACCTTACCATTACTCTGGTTACAGACGATGACTCAAAAAGCCTCGTAACTACCTGGAGGCATATGGAAGCGTATCGGAGCCCCGCATCAACAGAAAGCGGAACCCTACCGATATTGTTGCGAAGGCAATGTAAAATTATCCTCGTGCAGTGATATGCACAGATGGCTATGTCGTTATCCATCGGGGGCAGCTCCCTGTCTAGTTGCAGAACAGAAGAAAACACATCAGTCATGGAGATTGCATGAGCCAGACACTTTTCTTTTGCATAGCTCACGAATTCGGGATCAACCCTTTCAAGAAGAGATTGTGGAAGAGCCTCCTTATACCCGACCAGAAAGAACCGAAAGATATCACAGTGGGCCTGGTTCCAGGAAGCATGCAGGAGTATATAACGTGCCAGCCAGGGAGTAGATACGTAGTGTTTCAGACTTTCCGCACAGAAAGAGGCTGAAGATGGAAGTTCACTTTTGAGTTCGTGCAGCCTCTGTTCAAACGCGCGAACAGACTCTTGGAGAGCCTCAGGCGTATCAGGTTCCCAGAGAATCAGCTTAGTATATCTGCTAGCGATTAGTTGATGCACTTGAGAAAATATGAAAGGGAACAGTTGCGCGAGATATACTTGAGAATATCTCTTCTGATAATCGTCATTCGTAGACAAGGAGCTAACAAGTCGGGATAAGTCTCGGGCTGAAGCCCTATTTCAAGATCCGTCGCCTCACGAAATGAAGGAACACGATTCTTAAAATCCTGCTCAGTAGAGGGTAGCTCCAGATGGACAGTCTCAAGGGAGCAAAGTGTGAATTCACTAAGACCGCCAGACCAGATTCCATCCAGAAGAAACACGGACCACATCAGTCGCCGACGACATTCCTGGGCTAAAAAGCCTAATTTTGGACGTTCATAATTTAACCTGAGGGCGAAAGCAAACCTCGAAGCAAGCGCTGTCAGCATAAACGCTTTCGAGAGCATCTTTGCTTCCAGCCGCTGTCTGATCACGAGAAGAAGAGCTTGCAATCTGAATATTGACGGCCTCTCAAGTTGTGTCAAAATTAATCTCTCTGCTGCGTCAGTCCAGGCCTCACTTCTGTCCCGCTCTGCGGTGACTGAAGAATAAAGCTGGGCGCTGACACCGCAAATCGCTAATATGATGGCTGGATCAGCAATTACGGCATTAATCTGTCTAATCAGTGTTTCTTTGTGTAAAAATGAATACAGTGGCAATGGATATATGCGAGAAAAGTAGATTTCTATTGCGTCCATGATCCGCGGCAAGTTAGGAAGTTCAACTCTGGATTCCTAACGTTAGTCAGCCACTCTTAAGGTAGACCGTGAACTCACTTATCACTTAAGAGATTTAAAGACATTTTATTATCCGAAGATATCGTCGTTTCCCCTATCCTTTGAGGGCTCGAGTTCGGATCGGATGAGTCGCATGGGACCTGGATCCCACCCTCAGACAGTTCGTTACGGGACGACTGATCGAGTCTTTTGCTAGGACCATTCGATCCCCTGGATGGAGTGTAGACGCACTCACTGCCCCGAGAAAGACAGCGTCTGCAAACGGGCTGTTCACCGGAACAACGAGTCTTTTGTGCACGGCAGGCGCCACACGCGACGCTAACCCGGCGCCTTTCTTGAAGGGCCCGGGTATCCACGCTTTCATGGAAATCGCGATTGAATGAGCAGTGGAAACCAAGACGTTCACAGTTACTGCAGGTATCTCGTCGACCATCACAGCGAACCTGTATCGAAACAATCAGAAATGATGTATAAAACGAGGAAATATTCGCCCTGCCTTGCGATGCCGACACTGCGCGCACGTGTTGATCGATGCGCGTAGTCTGTTAGACATGATACCAGATATTATACCTCTCCTTGAATCGGAGTACTCTTCGAAAATCGAGTGTTGAGTCCAGATGAAATACGACCGGAGAGATTTCAAACCGGAACCTCTTGAACGGTTAGGTAGGCCGTACTAGTGGATAAGTGGGCTTTTTGGAGGGTTTTAAGTTGTGTTACAGTGTTGTTACAGTATTTTTTATACTGACAACCAATCATGTAACTGTCAGCGTTGAGTCTAGTTAAGAATCCCCCCAAGTCTTACTTAGAGTTTAGTTGTGCCCCTCCTCCAATGACTACTAAGGAGCCCTCCAGATGAACTCCACATCATAAACAAATATTACCACTTGCTCATCTATGCATTATCAATAATATACACTTGATGCGTTCTCCAAGTCTGGAGTTTTAATGCCTACTCGCTCAATCAAGTAACTAGTTCGCTCAATAGAAAACGCAACACCAGAGAAATTTCGACTGTTTCAAATCTCTCAAAGCTAAGGCGTGCGGCATGGTGGATAACCAGCTGTTGCTGAGCGCCATCATAATATGCGTGTATAATACGGACGTGTTGAGGGCCCATAAAAGAAACCATCAGGACCTTCCAAAAAAATATCAGTCGGCAGATCATGGGCCACAAACGTAATCTTCCAACTCAATGTAACTGAGTGTTACAGGGAAAATCAATTTGTCTTTGAATTCTTTCTGATTCATCCGGTTGCGAACAACTTGAACGATAGGGGCAAGCTGTCCACGCAGAATATTTCGCTGCCGTTAATGTGCTGGACTGTAAAGAACATAATATGAGGGTCTGATGACCCGTCGTCATTTCTGCCCTTGTCGTCCATGCTGGAGAAGATGGTGTGGGCCAGCCGGCCAATGCCCCTTCGTCCTCCAGGAAGGGGTGATCATAACTAATAGATAGTTGATCAGCCGTTGACATATCTATCAATTGGATAGCAAAAATCATATCACGTACCCTATATCCTCCCATTGTTTCAGAGAACAGAATGTACCAGGGTATTCGATGTTCCTTCTTTTAATTTCGCAGAACTGTGAAGAAAGCCAGCTTTGTATGTAGTTCGCCCTGTAGAAGGGACTCCATTTCCCAGGAGCGTGAAGGGGCAGTGGTCTTTTTTCGGGTCCGAAGTTCTCAAATCTCAGCAATTCTCGTATTTCACTGGTAAGCATAGTCTCGTCCGGGGGATAATCGTCCAGCAGCTTGATTGGAAAAGGCTGGAAGAAACACGGTTCTATCATGGGATCGCCTATCTCGTTAAAGTTGAGGGGTAGCCATTTCACGTTGAGAGGTTCCAGATCTTCAGGTTCGAAATCATGAACCTTACGATTCGTATCCGAGTAGCTCGTCGATCTTGGCCAGAGCTTCGATTCACTGCTGTTGGATGCGCGATTTCCTGGGAGCCATGGCAGAAGAGAACGAGGAGATAAGAGGGGATTGTGATGTAAGGGGAAGAAACGAGTAGAGTATAGCTGTGGAAGATGATACGTTGGATGCGTTGATGGATGTTTTGTTGTGGCACGTTTCACGTCTGGTCACTTGAACCCGTAGGTGAGGCAGGACAGGCAGAAACCAAGGTTCCGCCGTAGTGATGACACACTTTCCAAAGGCTTTTGGAAAAGAACTGGACATGACCAGATTTTGTATGGAGCTGGATCCAAGCATGTTCGGTTGTCTAATGTGGTGGAGCTCAACTAACTACTGCGGTTGATCCCGGAAAGATTCCCCGGTGCTCCCCATGGACGTGGAATTCTGGCAAGGGTCAGATTTTGATGCTGCCCTCAGATTTCACTGCCCAACTTGGTGTGAATCTCTACGTACTCTGATAAGAGCACACAGAGATGATTTTCAAGTCATCTTCTATATGGATCTAAATACTATGTAGTCTTCTATAAAGACTTAAGGATCCTATTAACAGTCTTGGAGAACTACTTAAAACTGTCTAATTCAACTTTCTGCCTGCCAAAAATATGCAGGCAGTAAGAATAGCCGGAACCAATCTCAAAGGCATCATAAAAACACTGGTTTCTGCCAGGATCCTCTACATTCTGCAAATTGGGCGATCTTAAACCTCTCATCTACCCTGCTCATTCCTGCATAGGGCCACCACGGGTTTTAATATGCCCGGATCCGTCCCCGAGACAACATATGATTCCATGAAAGAAAATACCGATTTCTTTATAGGCATGTTTCAGGAGGTAGATCAGCAGTGAAACCTATCATAAAGGTCAAAGAATTAGTCAGGATTCCTACAATAGTCATGGGCAGGTCAAACGAGGGAATCAAGCATAAATACTGCCCTGTAGTCTTCTCTGAAGCTCCTGTTCTTCATCATCCTCTATTGCTTCGCTACAAGTAACTAGATAGTGTCTAATCAATCCATTCATCCTGACGTCACTCTGTTTCTCGTAGTCATATTCTTTTTTCACTTAGACTAGTCAGGGGCTCAAGTAACACTCTAATATAATTCAACAGCCATGGATTAATGCAACGAAGCTCAACTATTCTGATGGAGATCAGATCCTAATGCTCTTTCTGTAGTTTACTTTTAGCTACTATTACAGTTTAACTTCTTGTGAATCTCTATCCACTGTGATAAGAGCAGTCTAGAGTGATTTTAAGATTATATTTTTTTCAATATGTATATTTGTTGACCTAAAAAGCGTGACGCCACACCTTTTAGAGCAAGTTTTCGACCTTACACTCCAACAATATTTTATTGTAAATCTAAGTAGTTTTCCATTAAGATTCAAGACAGCTGTTAACAGTCTTAAGGAGTAAGAAAGGACTTAAAAGCATCTGATTCTACTTTCTGCCTGTCCAAAATATTCAGGCAGTAATAACAGCCGGCAACAATTTTTGAAGAAAGCACCAAAACACTGGTATTGGCCAGAATCCCTATATCTATGTTCATTCCCACCGGGATAGGCCTTAGCGCGTAGTAGAATTCGATTATCGCTAAAGCAGTTCATTCCATTCGATGACTCCCCATTAACCACTGACATGCTGATTCTTTAACACATATTGGTTTACTTCTATCGGGCAAGATTGCAAAGCATTATACCCTTCAATTATCGCCTTGAGCCCAGTATATCCCAGGAATTATCCGACTCCTTACAATCGATGCATACCTGTCCCAATCTGCGCCATACAAGGATTACGAATCGTCTTTGGACATTGAAAAGGCTTTTGAGGCATCGGCAATTTTCTTTATTCAGATCTTTTCAAGCTTTCGTAATGTACAGTACCAAATCCGAGTGATGCTATTACCGGTTTCACGCAGCTTTCAGATCTGCCCAGGCCACGATGCCTTCCGCGCTAAGCGAGTCAGAGGAATCTGTACGAAGTAGGTACGCACTAGTAGTACCCAAATAGGGGATTATCCTAGATTCAATCCTAAGTTTACGTGTGGACTAAGCATCCGCCCTGACAAACAGAGTACAGCATCTCTGCACATACTGTATGCGAGAGGATCATCACGACTCGAAGGCATGATGATCCCAAATCTGCATCGACCCTCCCGTGACCGTCGCTGTCACCTTGAGAGATAGATCCATTCCGTTTATTTCAAGTTTGAACAACCAGGACCCGCCCAGCCAGCTGGCCGTACATACATACAATCAGTACAGTACATACAAGGATATCCCAGCACGGCCCCAGGACAGGACCGGACCAACTCTCTCTGTCTGTCTGTCTGTCTTCTTAGGTGCGGGGAGTTCCGGAACCTTATCTGCTGGATGGATCTACGGAGTCCCGAAGATGACGGTTTCAGATCCCCCACATCCCGTCCAATGAAATCCCTCCTATTATATTACCAAGAACAAACCCACCCAGGACATCAATGCCACGAAGAGCAGAGCACGGAGTGGAGTAGGGATATATATATATATATATATATACATCTTCCCAAGCCTAAATAGAATATAATTTTGGGAAGGTGATCGTGATTAGACACCCATACCTAACTCTACAGCCTATCTAGCATACGAGTTGAACAGGCAGATTGCGACAGCCGCAAGGCGATGCGTGGAGCGAGACACGTGGACATTGCTCCCTGCCGGCCTGGTCATGAGCTCTGACGATCTGACAAGATCTACCTACCCTTGACAAAATTTCCGAGAAAGGGGAATCCTCTTGGGAAACGCACATCCTTTTTTTTCGTTCTCGGGATACCCCGTACTTCATACATTAATAGTCGATGTCAATTAGTCTCGAAACCTGCCCTTGGGCGGTGATGGGTATATGTACAGTACAAACTTGAACTAGTGCCCAAATGCCCGTAATCGAAATGACAAAAGAGAGACAGAAGTTGGATGGCACGAAGAAGAGGAAAATAAGACAGACTGTCGAAAAGCAAGTAGAGAGAAACCGAAAACCAAGCCCCAAAGCGCCCGACCGTCGGGCTCCGTGATAGGCCGCAAGAAAAGGACTTCTGTATCAAAGTTGATAAATGCAACCCCGTCGACTCCGTTCTCTTTGTTTTCTTAACGTCAGTAAGAACCCCAAGGGACGCAAACACGCCTCTATGTTGCTATAGTGTCATGTAAACCCCCGAAAAAAGAGAGCTTCTTGCTCTATGCAACCTGCTTCCTTACGACAGCAGTTGGTAAAAGACCACCATTCTGCGTCGGGGAGCCGGACAGAATCCCTTTGCCCCATCCACGGGCAAAGCTCTCCAACAGGTTCGTCGCCGTTCCAAAATACGGCTCAACCTTCACGGACCACGCCTTGACGACGAGCAACAAGAATGCAAAGAAAATTGGTAATACTATCCAAAGCGTGAGGAGGCTCGGGATCGGGATGAGTGACTCTGGGTCGGGCGTCCCGTCCTCAAGGGTTGCCGGCTGGAAGGTCAGAGCGGCGTACCCGAATAACATGTACGCCATCACAGACCGCATCAACGGACCGTGAAGGAGATAGAGCGGGAAACTGACACCGCCTAGCCAGAGCAGATAACGGTTGGAGAGGGCACGACGCATGGATGGAGAGAAGAGAACCGCAAAGCAGAGAATTTGTGCCCCTATGCCCGCCCAGAAGCGACCAAAATTGGCGTTCGTCGGAAATATTGCCAGACCGATCTGCCACAGTTGTCTCGACCATGCTACCTGCTCATAAAATTGGTCTGGGAACGAGCACAGGTATAAACCCAGAACAGCAAAGGGATATGGCAGGACCTGAGCAACAAACGACTTGGGTTCTGGCGGATGAGGGAAGGATAATTCCGCCATCATCATCCCTGCGAATACATTCAATCCGACAAGACCTGGGGTAATCACACGTCAATTCCGGGGCCACGGACTGGCTGGCGGAGCTCCTACCGTCGCCAATTGCCCAGCTCCACATGTACAGTATCGCCTCTGCAAGGAGCCGGAACATGGGGGTGCTGTTGACCGTCGCGAGCAGGGTCATGAAGACATACAACGACCCCTTGAAAAGAGGCAGGAGTGCCCATTGCGGTTGATCATACGCATTCTCGCCATAGAACCACGTAGAGATCAGCTGGCGCACCAGGTCTGAGATGGCGGCAGCCCAGGACGGACTCGGCCGTGGACTGGTCTCCCGCAGCCAGTATGCGTCCGTCTTGCGCGCCAGGTTGAAGGCGCCCAGCTGACAGAAGAACCAGGCGATCATGGTGACCGCAGCTGCCGGGAAGACGAGTCGACCCGTCCTCCTGAACGCGCTGCTCGCCAACGTGTTGAGAGCATCGTTCACGGCCCCGGCACGCGCCAGCTGAACGGCCTTGAGCGAGTTCACATATCCCAGGAGCACAAAGAAGATGGCAACAAACGCCTGACCCTGGACTACCAAACGGAAGAAGGGACGCTGGAAGAGAGCGACCTGGCCAGTCTCACCGAAGGAAGGAGGCACAACATATCGAGCAAAGCAGAGGGTTACATGACTGGAGACGACGAAGACAGAAGCGATTCCGCGAAGACCCTGCAACAAGCACAAACAATCAGTATGATAGCTGGGTGCAGCATAAACGTGAGGGGGGGGTGGAGGGGGGGTGTTCCAGAGCACGGTGTTACGTACGTCAGCCCAGCTAGTGTTCCGGACACGGCTAGGAGCAGGTTTCTTGGAGTCAGCGAGAGAGACGGCGGCCATGGTGGCAGAACCGGAAAACCATGGCCTGGAGAAAAAGACTAAGGAGTGACGAGAAGGAAGAAACAACCTTACAGAAGGAAGACGGCAGGGAAGGACGCAACGGGGACGATGGGCATGTGGGAGGAAATGTGCATCCCGTCCGGGGGGAGCTTGGGCTGCCGGAGCTTGGCCTGGAGGTCGACCTGGGGGTGCTGGACCTGCCGTGTCCCTGCCGCACCGGAACGCGTCCGGCAGGTCCTGGGAGTTGCGGCGGCGAGGCTGTGGGACGGCGGTTGAGGAGACGAGAGACACAGTGGGTGCTGTGGAGGGCGTGTCGGCCGCCCATTCGCGTGCCCCAGAGCGCTAGGCGCAGACGCCCTGACGATCAGAACATCGGACCCGCCGTCGACGGAGCTTTTTTTACGCCGTCTTCACCGTTCCTACGTGACGTCCATCCCTGATTTTGCCTGTCAGCGTTTCAACCCAGCAGATGGAGGGCGGTCTTCCGTAGACAGGCACGGTTAACCCCTTCAGTCCACGGGGATCGGCCGCTGTGCGCAGTGCAAGTTGCTCCGAAGCTCCTAGAAAGAAGCTGAGAGACCTCGAAACGACAGGACTCGTCGGATTTGTTTTAAGTCCCGGGAGGGATCAGCGGTCCACATCCTTAGCGGACGGCTTTCTGGTACAAAGGCTCAGCCCAACTAAGTGTTCAATCCGTTGTCAGACCGTCTGGCTGGTACGGGCATATACTCCGTACACGGCGCTCACAGAGCCTCAGATGCGATGGATCTACATCGATGGCTGATTGCGATGCTCGGCCCACGGCACACGGGAGCAGGCTGAGGCCGGCCAAGAGCGCCTGTAACATATTCCCCAACCGCCGACATGCCCGTCATGCCTCCATCCCCATGCTGGACAGCATCGGATGAGATCACGAGAGGCGTTGTGTACCGTCCGTACCGTACCGTGGCGCGCGGGACCGCGCAGGCTTGGCGGCGGCGGCTTTCTGATACGTCACGGCCGGTCACCGATACACGCTAGTCCCCGCGCGGTTAGGGCGATCGCCTCCCGCGGCCCGGGACTCCAGCGCTTTCCAGTCTTTCCCCCGTCTGCCGTTGCAAACAGCATCCTGATCCTGAACCTTCACCATGGCCCCAGCCCGCACCACCGTTGTCCTCGTCCCCGGGGATCGAGTCTCCGTTTGACCTCTGGCAGGATCCTGAGATTCTCTGGCAGTGTGTCCTGCGTAGGGACTCCCTGCCTGTTCCGTTCGTTCGTTTCCCGCACTCGCTTTCAGTCCGCCATCCCCCATCTCACCTCCATCACCGTTCCTCGATCAGCAGTCCCCCGGCCTTTCACCTTTACCATTTGCTTCTCTGCCCAGCAGACCCTCTTGCTTCGTGGATCACAGCCATCCGCTGTCTTCTGCCACCTCTTTGTCCCAAGAACCGCCACTTTAAGACAAATGTCCAGCGAGAACTGGATCATATCTCGTGGCCATGGTCACACAGAATGGAGAAACACGATATTACGCCTCCAAGGCCGACCAAGGTGTCACCGGGGTGCGACCCCGTCACCGGAACCTTCCTCCCCTGCAGCTTGAGAATGCAAGGGCGGCTTCCTCGACCATGTCTCCCGTCGAACCACGCACGCCTCGTTCTGCCCGCTTCCCACCACCCCGATCTCCACGAGGGCCGCCTGCCAGTGCACGAGATGTCGAACTCTTCCTGCCTGGATCCCCGGTGCCTCGCTCCGCCGTCGAACCTTCATTTGTTAGGCCACCGTTGCGAGCTCCCACCTTTCCCGCTCCGACGCAGGATCAGAACCCACAATGGCCGTTGAGAAACGGAGATCCCGAAATACTGCCACCCAATCCCAAAGGCTCACCGGGTCGGTCTGGGCTTCGGATCTCCATGTCAACGTCGAAACGCAATAGCAGACGCCCGCTGCCCGATGTCAGTGAACATCCCGAAATGGAGACCAGCCCCCAGGATCTCGGTTCGTCGGAAGTCCCTCCAGATGCGTCTCCGGATGTTCCTGCCGACGATCCGACCCGGACCAGTCTCAATTCCGCGGCAACCTCCAGTTCAAGTACCGAGCCTCATAGTGGAACTGAACGCAGCAGTATTTTGACGACACGCAGCTCCATGACGGACCTGTCGCCTGACACACCGGATGGTTCACACGAAAAGGAAGACGACATGAGCGTGGAGGACGCTATCGCCATGTATCTTGACGATGGATTCGGCGATGCACCGGAGGAAGAGGAACATGAGACTCCAGATGTCGGCGAGGAATTTAGGAGACGGTCGGCGAGGATCCTCGAGGCCATGTTGGCCTCCTTGCCAGACGCCCAGAAGCCGCCGGATCCCCAACCGGCCCCCAAAACGCCTAATTCTCCCAAGAGTCCTCAACAGACAGAGAAAGTGATCATTCCCGGTGTTGTTCCCCCGCCTCTTTTGCCGGGCACGGATGGGCGTGATCGTTATGGATTCCGGAAAGCTACCCATTATGTCACGCTCGCCCAGTATGACGCCTGGCATGGACCCTATTCCAATTTCGTGGAACACCGGAAACAGAAGTGGGCTGAACTCCTCAAGGAGTGCGGCTTGCCTGCATCAGATCCCACAACGTTTCCTCCTAAATCTTCCAAGGTAAAACGCTATGTACGCAAGGGCATTCCGTCCGAGTATCGCGGCTCGGCCTGGTTTTTCTATGCCGGGGGCCATGAACACCTGAATCAGCATCCTGGGCACTATGAGCAGCTTGTTCAGCAGGCCATGGAATCACCTACCAACGACGATAAAGAGCATATCGAACGCGACCTCCATCGTACATTCCCTGATAATATTCATTTCAAGCCAGAGGTGCCGCCCAACTCTGAGGGCGAGGGTGATGGCGCTGGTAGCAGCAACCCGAAATATGGATCCGCCGTTCTGGAAACCCAGATGATCCAGTCACTCCGCCGTGTCCTCTATGCCTTTTCCCTTCACAATCCAAAGATCGGCTACACGCAGTCGCTTAACTTCATTACCGGTTTGCTCCTTCTCTTTCTCCCCGAGGAGAAGGCTTTTTGGATGCTTCATATTATCACCTCAGAATACCTGCCCGGGACCCACGAGATCAGCCTTGAAGGTGCAAACGTTGACCTCTGGATTCTCATGGTTCTGATGAAGGAATCATTGCCGGCAATTTACGCCAAGATCTCCACTGCAGGCTCACCGCCCAATAGATCCAAGCCCCCGGCCCTCACTGTCCGGACGAGGCTCCCTGACATCACGCTTGGACTGACGAACTGGTTGATGTCCATATTCATCGGCAGCCTGCCACTGGAGACGACTCTACGCGTCTGGGACGTCTTCTTTTATGAAGGGCCGAAGACATTCTTCCGTATCGCTTTGGCTATCTTCAAATTGAGTGAAAAGGAGATCCTCTCTGTCAACGACCCGATGGAAGTTTTCCAGATCATCCAGACGGTTCCGAAGAAGTTGCTGGATGTGAATGCCCTCATGGAGGAATCCTTCGCACGGCGGTACCGCGTTGGCCAAAACCGGATCGACTCTTTGAGAGAAGCGCGACGTGCTGCGGTGAGAGAGGAGAAGATGCGACGATCCCTCATGACTGGCAAGGGACAGGCTTTCGCAGAGGCTGAGGAGCGGCCCTCTAGCAGGTCGCATGGGATCGTAGACTCATTGAAGAGTGTGAAGCATCATGCCTTCAACAAATGAGAACTTTTTTTTCCCCCAGTGATGCCCGTTCTAGATCACATGGATTCGGTTTCACTTCCAGCGACTGCGTTCCCTCCTTTTCCTTTTCGGTTGTCATCATGGGTGATGTGCTTGATACCCCGGACACCGCTACCTTCTGCCGACGACATATCTTTCCTATTTCCCTTCTCCGTCTATAGAGTCAGTTATAGAGTCCTTTGCCCTTTTCTTTTTCCTTTTCCTTTCTCAATGGAGATATTATGACATGGTGGTCAGTCGGGTCGCACGTGCTGTATCATAGGTCCTGCCATACATAATCATGTGATCTGTTAATAACATAATCCGCAGCGGTTAGGCTAGGTAGTCAAGGGTACTTGCAACATCTCTTCTTTGGAATCTTTTGTACGACAGTCCCGAGAAGCGCGCACATCTCTGCTCACGCGCATATCGACACCACAGATCTGTTCCTCGGACGGGAATGCTGCATCAATGACACGATAGATACTCTCCCGAGCGGACAAGGCGAACCACCTGCCAAAACTCTGGGGGATCGGGCATCTTTCTGTCTATCTATTCCTCATTCTTCTCGACTCGTCATCCGCAGATGATGGCTGCACTCAATGACTGCTGATAACTGTTTCCTATATTCGGTGTTCTAAATAAATCATGGGGGCGGGCAGCTTAGCGGGTGATTTTTCATTTTCTTTCTGTACTGCATTGGGTTTTCTTGGTCTTTATCTTCAAAAGTGACTGTATTAGTACTATAGTACTATTAAATGGAATTTATTCTATTCAGTGCTAGCATGTGGTATTTTTTTTCTTCCCCTGCTGTGCATGACTTTTGACGAAACAAAAGAAACCAAAGCTTGGAACAAGAAAAAAGAAATTCATCCTAGCCCAGTACATACATTAGGTATGTATATCAATGGTGCCCTAATTTCCATTCAACTGGCATCTCTTCTGTCGCGCGCTATAGCACTGTGCTGTACTGTACTGCGCTGGATTACTGTAAAGCACTAACCTTAGGTACCTAATTGTGGTGCAGACCCTGGTACAGAGTACGGGAAAATGATCCGCTCTAGCTACACTACCTACCTAACCACGTATACTGTACACTGTGCACTGACGATGGCAAGGAAACATTGAGACACACGAGGGTGATGCAGTTGAGGTTATGTACGGTACATGTAGATGTACTGTACGGGTCAGATGAGGACGATGGTCGATGATCAATGATCGATATGTTTGTTTTGTTGCTCGAGACGTAAATCAGAGTGACTTCCAGACCGCAGCTCTCTGTCTGTCTGTCTGTCATCGCACCAGACGAGAAAGAAAAGATGTCTTCTATCTAGAGGCCTACCTAGCTAGGTGCTTGCTGTTGACCGCCACAAACAGATCCTGACCTGACTTGCTGGTTGGTTAGCACTCAGGAGGCAGGTTCCGACTTCCCAGGGAAATACTTAGTTCTACACAGTAATTTACAAAAGGCTTGTTATGAGCCATTATTCAGTATTGCTGACGAGAAAATCATGCCAGCTTTATATTGGCACGCAGGTTTTGTACATGTATGTACATGTAGATCCTTCTCTATCTTATCTGGAAGCGCCTCGGATAAGGTCTCCTGTCGATCTCAATGGATAGTCTCTCTCCTCAAGATTATGGCAAGAGACTGATCTCCGAGAATGAAATCCCGCAATTGTGGGATTTGGTCCTATGTACAAATTATTCAATATGGGCTTCATGCTACGGAGTACTGCAAGATGTGAGCTATTTACTGCACTCACGCAAGAGGCCACTCGAGAAGAGCAGAGCTGGCTGAATTTGCTGCGCTGCTAAGTATTTATTTACTTACACTTACTTCCCCCGCACCTTCAGTGTATTTTGGTACTTCTTCTCAAGCTTTAGGGCACCCTTTCTTTTTCTCCTGCGACCTACCTACCTAGCCGGCGTCATTGTCAACTGTGATTAACTCACTCTGAAAAACGTTTCTCTTCTTTCAAAATGTGCGCGAGAGACTCTGTTTTTTTTTCGCTGCTTTCATGCATCCAGCCAGCCCTGTTGGCTCCCGCTCCAGATCTCCTTGCTGTGAACATCAAAATCTCTGCCCGTTGTGCGTACTAGTCTTGCTCAAGAGCAGATAAAATGGGGACTATCCACAACCTTCTGCGTGTGGTTTATGCGATGTATTTATCTGGAGGCATGCTGGAGGTTGGGAAAATTCAAAAGACAGGTCGAGTGAGGTACTGTACTTATCGTCGAACCATACCATAGACTACTTAGTAGAGCTTGCAAATAATTTCCTATTCACGACGCTTCCAAAGTGCAGTAACCCTAGATAATGTCCTAAGAATCCTTCCTGTTGATAAAAAAAGCAGATGTAGCTGCTCTCTCCCTACAGGTTCACAGAATCGCAGGGCTGCTGAACCACAAAAGACAACTGGCCAAAAACACAAGACGGTGGGTGCACCAGTGAATGTTATACAAAACCAAAAGCAAAGACCAAAAGCGTAATCTCAGCCTCACTCCCTCCCTCCCTCCATACCACCCTTGCCAAGAAGAACAACGACAGGGACAGGTCGGACTTTTCCCACCCTCGGAAGCCCGAGTGGACGGAGACAAACTACGGGGGGATAAATTCGACCGGTCCCGACCCGACCGGAGCGCGCCACCCGCGGAACCTCCGCGGATCAGATAAGATATAGTGTCGTAGCGCCGATCGGCGACCTGATAAGGCAACTGGGCCGGGTTCTGGGGCAGCCGGGTGGACGGACATGCACTTGGACGGCGTGGATGATTGGACCATGGGCGGTTTGATTAGGCGGTGATGACTGCATGGCTTACGGTCGTTCGTATTCGGTCCTTGTCTGGTGTGTTCCAGCCCCGGGGTCGGAGCTGAGGTCGCCATGCCATGCCATGCCATGGAGGGATGGGCTGGTCGGTGATGGTCGTTTATTTAAAAGAGGGCCATGGGCCTCTTTCTCTCGTTCTCTCTCTATCAAGTTTTCACACTTACCCATGGTGCTGGCGATCGGGTTAATCCGATCGACTAGTTACCTACAGCAACTTCGTACTTCTCTCTGATCTACTACTAATCTGATGTCCCTGAAGCGTACGTCTTCATAAACATAAACATACCCCCTTTCCCTGACTCAAGCGCTGGCTGATAGCAGCAGCAGCGGCACCATGCCCACCCTCTCCCAACTCCTCCTCATCGGCAAAATCCTCTCCGCCATCCTCTCCGTCACCCGCACCCGCCTCCGTCTGCTCCTCACCTCCCTCACCCACCGCCTCACCTACCGCGCCCTGCCCGACACGGGCGCGGAACACGTCCGCAACATTGTCGTCATCGGCGCCTCTTTCGCGGGATACCACGCCGCGCGATGCCTCGCGACCTCCGTCCCCACAGGCTACCGCGTTGTGGTCGTCGAGAAGAACTCGCACTTCCAGTTCACGTGGGTGTTCCCCCGGTTTTCGGTCGTGAGGGGCCACGAGCATAAGGCGTTTGTGCCGTATGGGCCGTATGTGGCGGGTGAGGTGTCGAGAGGGTCGTGTGTCTGGGTGAGGGATTGGGTGGAGAGGATCGAAGGGAATAATATGAATGATAAGGATGGGAAGGGTGAAGATGGAGGAGGATTCGTGGTCCTCAGGTCCGGGCAGCGGATCAAGTACGAGTATCTGGTCGTTGCGACGGGGTCGGTGGCGGGTCTGCCGTCCCGGGTCGGTAGGGAGGACAAGGCCGATGGCATCCAGCTGTTTCGCGAGATGCAGGATCGGATCCAGGCCGCGAAGGATGTGGTTGTCTTGGGTGGAGGCCCAGCCGGAGTGGAGATCGCGGCGGACGCGAAGGCGCTGTATCCGGAGAAGAATGTCACGCTGTTGCATTCGCGGAAGAGGCTGATGAACGCTAGCTTTGGGCCGAAGATGCATGAGGTTGCGGTTAAAGAGCTGGAGAAGTTGGGTGTTAATCTTGTCCTTGGGGAGAGGGCGCAAATCCCTGATGATATGGAGACTGTGGGTGAAATCATCTTGAATTCAGGAAAGCGGATCCCGTATGACTGTTTGGTACGTTCATCCTATTCTATCCCAGTCTCTCGAGAATTCAACTCTGACAAAGGTCTTATCCATCCAGATCAAATGCATCGGCCAAAAACCCAACTCCGGCCTCATCGCGGAGCTCTCTCCCTCCTCGATCTCCGAATCCGGTTACATCAAAGTCCTCCCGACGCTGCAGATCGCAGACGAAGCGCACGGGAACATCTACGCCATCGGAGACGTCGCGGACACGGGATCAATCAAGAACGGGCGCGCAGCGGTGGAGCAGGCGCAGTTCGTGGCGGAGAACATCGTGCGTGCCATCAAGGGCAAGAGGTCGTTGAAGTATCGTCCGCAGTGGTTTGAGGGAATCACTGACTTGACGCTTGGACTGGTGAGTGATTGTGCTTTCTTGTAGAGATATGCGTTGCGGTTCATGGACTGATAATGCTTATACGACATGCAGGAGAAGAATATCATATATTTCAGCGATGGTTCTGCGGAGTTGACTATATCCCACCGCAGTAAGGACCTGGCGCTCAGGAGCGATCAGCTCTGGCGCTTCTTCGGGTTGAAGCCTTTCGAGGATCCCTCAGACCTGGAAGCTGCCAAGGGTTGACTTCGTCGATCCTAAGTACTGTCTAATTGTCTGTGTATACTTCTTGTCATCAGAATAAGATTTGAACATGAGGGATGGCATCAATTGATCGTTGTGCATGATACAATAGAGAGCTCTGGGTAGTATCAACATCGGGCGTGATTTAGGAACATCATCCCGATTTAGAGAGAGAATATTCCCTGTTAGCCCATCATGAACCGTCTCGAACATGACGTAGTATAGAGTCAACAGATATCAAATGCAGAAAGCATGACCATATCGCATTAGATGTGCAGAATAACCGAAATCATTAACAATTAGATTGAAAACGCCAATCATAACCCTGACCATCACCGAAAGCCCAGCCTCTATTATTTAGACAGGTTTAGACCTTACCACCAGATAGTGCATCTGACTCGTTCTTGAAGCTCTCAGAACCTCTCACTCGTCACGCACCTAGTCACATTCACGAGCAACCAAGCTAACGCCTTAACGCCGAGCGTAAGAGCCCGGACGGCAAGCTCCAGTGCCCAGAACATGAACCGCAGCAGTGCGCGCGTGATCCCAGGCAGCTTCTCTCCTTCGCGCGACGAGCCGGAGCCGTACCGGCCGTACTTCTCCAGGTCGAACTCGTCGATGAGAATCTTCTTCTTTTTCGACTTTGATCGATACCAGAATCTTCCCTTCTTGTCCTCGTCCTCTGACTTTGATTTTGACTTTGAGGATCTGAGTTGCGCCATCAATTTTGCCTCTTCTTCCGCGTCCTCGCGCTCCGCGAGCGTCGCGACCAACTTTCCTTTAAATCCTCCTGACGGGGCCGATGTGGCTGCAGAATCCGGACCGCGACAAGAAGAGCCCTGAGATGGTTCCTGACCAGGAACGTACAGCTCCATGTCTGCTAGCACCGGATTCGTAGACTCATCAGAGACAGCGACTGCCAGGACTGCCGCGATTAGAGAGTCAATAACGTATAAGGATGGGATGGTGGCGGCAGTCAAGCCAGCAGCGATGGACAGGGTCATCGTGCCCAGGTCAAGAGATGCAAGTGGCTCGTCGGTGTCAGTCACTGGAAGGGTAGATGTTCTGGGTGTAGCGGCCTGATTGGCAGCTTCGATGGCGTTGGAAGACATTGGATTGGTGACGAGGATAGTTGGCGGTTGTCGAGGCGTCTGGCCATTTCTCGATGGCGTGGAGACCGTGATGTGAAGTGTTCCGGGGGTCTTCGTCTGGACAGGTGAAAGAGGGATACCATCTTCGCCAACAAGGGCCGGCGTTGGTTGCTTCGCGAAAGCAGGATGCATCAGTTCATATCGACGTTCTTTATTATTCCAGATGAGACGGCATGACTCCTGTGCGGCAGCGCGTTTAACAGCATTTGCTTCTACTTCCATCGCCTCAGTGGGAGCTAAGTGGTGCTTTATTGACAGCTCTCGTGCCTGATCAATGGCAAGCATCGCAGCCAACCTAGAAAATACTACCGCGACAAGTCCATCGTTCGGCGGTTGACGTCGAATCCGTTCTTCGAGACTGAGCATCATGACGGGTATAGTCCTGTTTGGCTTGCAGGGATGGGTTCTTGTTATGGAGATCTCGTTTGTGGAGTATGTCTGCATCGTGTAGAAGGGTTGCTGTGGATCTCCGAACGTGAAAGTCGCATGGTTGATACTTGGAAGCACGTTAGCGATTTGGAGAAGCTAAATTAATTGCACTGCAGTTCGACTCACCGTGCCATGCGCAGGTTAAATGTGCCGAGCACATTTTCTAGCCTCTGTCCGTTGGCAGCCTCCCAGAGGCTTTCAAGTGCCTCAGCAGAAGAGTACTGAATAGTGTCCACAGGATCAAGAGCATTTGCGGGAAAGTTCATCACGCTTGCTGGGACGGTTTTTGGACCTAGGAGCTTGTCAATCTCCGGGGGTGGTGACAAGCTGAGTCTATCTTGATTGCGGGAGATGGCTTGCCGGCGCAGGTCACTCGATCCGATATTCTGGGGATAGTATTGCTGCTGGCTGAGAGGGAGGTTGGGATTATAGCGTGGAAATATCGACTTCATTGGAATGACTGGAGAGGGATTTCTTTGCTCTGTCGTCTCTCCATTGCTGCCAGCAGGAGTAGCAGACCTGGATTGTGCTTTCTGCGAGGCTGATGACGCTGCTCCAGAATCCTGTCTGCTTGCACCTCTAGACGTCTCAATATGCTTTGGTAATTGGCGACGCTCGGTACTTGCGGTAGTAGGCCTCGAGTCGACTAGACATGCTTTCGGTGGGGGCTTGATAGCATTAGTGTCTTCGATGATTTGGACGAGTACTGCTTCTGTACGGGCAGGGTCTTTGAGCTCTTCCAGTTGGATTGGGCTGGGTGGTTCTGTCTTATCGGATTGTTTCTTGCTCGGCTTCCGGAATGGGTTGTTGGCGCTCTTCTTCTTTGGCGAAGGTGGTGGGAACAATTGAAATTGAGGCATCTCGGCCATGCCGGTCAGAAACACCGGAGATCAGCCAGATTCTCCAGTGAAATCTGTTTGGTATGAGACCAGCTCTATCTGAAGATCCAGTCAAATGAATTTCACGAGCGTCCTGCGCTCTCTCGACCAAGATCAATGAGTCTGTGAACCTGTGGTAGCCAACGACAAAAATGGCTCAACAGCAACAAGAATTGAAGTAAGAAATTGTCAGGCGAGCCAGCACGCCCGACGAGGGGAAGGCAAAGAAACCAAGAAACAAAAAGAGCCCTTCTGCATATGTGCAGGAGTTGGGGGAGGAACAGGGCCCCAAGGTGACATATACCCCTCCCATCCTAAGACTTCCTAGGCCGTAAGCGATGCTGGTCACCTTTCAGCTCCAAGACTGGCAATGGACGGTCATCGCGAAGGAGCACCCTCCGCGGGGGCTCTGAGAGGCTGAATCCGTGTGAAGAACAGGGATGAGATGCATGAGATCTGCCTTATCTGTGCCTGCGATTCGAGGATGGTACTCTTCTGGGATGGCGGCGGTTATGTTGGATGCTTTCGAAGAGGTTGATTGGGCGTGTGCCTTTAGGTTGCATTAGTAGCGGCGCTTGGAGCAATGGAGAACCTAGTACGCCGGTATCGCGGGGGAACGCTCGTGGAAGACCCGAGACTTGACGCTGAGGCGTGCATGAATGATTTCGCACAGACCAATAAACGGCCAAGATGCTGCAGAAATCGTGTGCTAGTTTTCGTGGCGAATCATGTTCTTGGGAGTTGTTTCGATCCGTTGTGATATGGCCTGCAGAACTAAAAAAGGAGCCAAGCCTGTGGCTCGACAGGCAACTACTCAGTAGCCATTGGATTTATAGGAGCACATTTACTTTCCTCACAAGTCGAATTCACATATATTTGTGGAATAAATCGAGATTCGGATTAGAATAATACCTGGAACCTCATTCAAACCCATGTTCACGTGACTTTGCAGATAGAGCTATATCATAACACATCTCAAAGCAAACCACTCACGCGTCTTTCGCTCACACACGTATCTCATAGAATAGGAAAGAAAAAGTTCAAAAAATAACCAATATAGAGACCCAAAAAAGCTCACCCCCGACCCACTGGGTGAGTCAAGGGAGCTACGAAAACCCCGCCTATGCTTTTGGCGAGCAGGGTTTTACACAGGCCCGGGTCATCCAGTATGTTGGACAGATATTGGTAATGACCTCACTGCTTCAACCATCGCCGATTCGTGGGGTTCGAGGCCTGGTTCGAACCCAGAACCCGGGGGGTGATCGCAGGTGGTGGGGATTTGTCTGACAAGGCAGATCAGGGTCATATGGACCACTGCACCAACCCCCGGGTTCTTTGTTGCTAGGGAAATGATGAGAATGGTCTATATGGGATGTTCGAGGGTGCCGGTCGGTGGTGTTTGGGATGTTTGCTTTGGGTATGTAAACGGTGATAACAACAGTTAGGATCTCTGCCTATTAGAGATATGGAACTGAAGTTTAGAATATAACGTCTTTACATATTAGGTATTTATCTTCATCATTTACATATATAGATGGCGTCTTCAGGTTGAGGGAATTCAAACATGTCCTGGCTGTTACTGCACTTGATGATGGGCTACAAAGACATATTTAAGCGCTTTCTCCGAACATTTCCTTCATTATGCTGATGCTTCCCTCAAGATCCAAGAGTACAGTACTATGTGAGCATGCGATACAATGTGGAAGATTCAGGAAGGATTACTCCATAGCATGGAACAAATGATATGTGACTAGGCCGGTAGTGGAGTAACTAGGGAGCTTCTCTACCTTCTAGGCGCGGAGTCGTCAAAATACCAAATAAGGCAAATCATAGGACCTTGTAGTGTACATAAATTTACACAGCCCTTGTCTACTGTTTAGCCTCAGCCTCAGCCGCCTGAGCCTGCTCATGCAAACTCTGCGCAAGGGCATCCGCCATGGCGATCGCACCCTCCATGTTTCCCTTGTTGTACAGGAACAGGCCCTGCAGCGCCGCGGTGCTGGTGGCCTTGGAGCGGTCGGGCTTGTGGCCGTTTTCATCCTCGACGAGCCCGAGCTCCTGCAGTCGGTCGAGGAAGGCCTGCCTGTATTTCCCGTCGGTGTCAAATTCGCCGTAGAACCGGTCCCACAGGCAGGAGACCTGGTATCGGGTGGCCTCGCCGAAACGGACGGTCATGTCGACGCGTCCCGGCCGGACGAGTGCCTCGTCGAGTCGCTCGACGTGGTTCGTAGTCAGGAAAATGATGCGCTCTTCCGCGCTGGCGACGCCGTCGAGGGCGTTCAGAAGGCCGGAGAACGTAACGTTGGCGCCGCGGTAGCCGTCTTCGTCGGTTTGGACTCGCCGGTTGGTGAAGGCCGCATCGACGTCCTCGAGCAAAACGAGGGTCCGGTTCGGAATGATGGTAAGCAGATGGTTGAGTCGGTCGTCCGTTAGCCCGCGTTCGCTGAGGTTCAGGATCGCAATATCATAGTCGAGCTCGCCAGCCAGCGCCTGGATGAACGAACTCTTACCGGTCCCCGGCGGCCCGTAGAGCAAGTAACCTCTCCGGTAGGGGATTCCACGATCATGATACCACTGTGAGCTGGCAAGGAAGTCTTTGACATCCTCCACGATGCGCTCCTTGACGCCTTTGTCCAAGATCACGGAGTCGAGTGGCCGCTTCCGTCGGGGATGTCCGAATTGCCGCCACTCTGTACCCCAGCTGTTGTATATCCGTGTCTTGCCCTCGTGCGACTTGATGGCATAGGCATGGGCCTCGGTGAAGAGATCCTCGAAGATGTGGCGATGCGCGTAGAGAGTGGTCAAGGTGACCGTCTCCCAAGGTCGGCCAGTCTGGAGGTCCCGGGAATTTGACTCGCGGACCCGGTTCACTAAGATGAAGGCATTCTTGTAGCGTAGTATGTGTCTCCCTGGACCCGGGATCAGAGTGAACCGTGTATGTATGGCCCCATTCGCATGTTCTACCTTCTGTGTCTGGATCGACAGGTGGCGCATCCCTGGTGTCAACTTTTGGAGCAGAGAATCCATGAACCCGCCCTTATTAGCCCCCGTTCGAGCGCCGTTGAGCTGCGACTGCTGGTATAGGGTCATCCAGTGCAGAAACCAGGCGTACGAGTCGTCCTTGACGTTGATCTCGACGTCGACCAACATCCGTCTGCGAAGGAAGGCGGCGCCATGCTTGAGGCCCTTCTGTGCCAGGCCAAAAGCAGCTCCTAGACCGGCTAGACCAAAACCCTAGCAATTGATTTTGATCAACCTTCTGTCCGTAGCTCTTGTTGCGGGGACAAGACGTCGCCTACCGCCGTGAAGAACGGGTTATTGGAGAGCTGAGAGAAAATTCCGCCATCTCCGCCGGACTGTAGCACGGCTTGCGCCGCGTCCTTTCTTTGCTGGATCAGATCACCGGGGGACGGTGCCCCTTGAGCCTTGACTTGTCCATTAGGCTCCATCCCCGAAGGTGGGTGTTGCATCGCACGGCAAGCTTTGTCGCTCAAGCGCTGCTTTTCGTATCTGCTATCAGATTATCTGACATCGGAGTTACCACGGCCCGAGCGAGCTCGCCCACGGGAGGCCGCAGTCCGCCCGGGAGGAACGCAGCATCATTGCTGAGCCAGACGCGCGTGGCCGCTGGTTCTCTAGATGCACAGTAGATAGTACTTTTGCTCGTCTAGTATACTGTGTATTGCGCAGAGACCAGGAGGCGCTTCCAGATGCTGCACACGATGGTGACCGTGCGACGCTTCTGCTTCCCTGCGCAGCCCCAGACGTCCCCACATTCCCGCGCCCGTGCCCGTCGGCGCAGTTCGACCGAATCGGTCTCTGTAGTACGAGCTCGAGGGCCTTTTGGGTCCGCAGCGCCGGAGCATGCCCGTCGGAGTTAACGGCCTTTATGGGCCAGCAGAGCTCATTGACGATAATTCCGGGATTCTACAGGCTCTGCTAAAAATCTTGCTGCCTTGGAAGGCTTGGAGTTTCAGGGCCTTGTATGGTGTCGGCTAAAAGCTATCACGGGTTGCAGGGCGCAGCAGGAGCTGGAGAATCCTTTAAGAACAGGCGCCCTCGAGCCCTGCGCAGATGAGGGCCTTCTTCTGGCGTTTCTTTTTCTGTCGACGTCAGGCCAGGACAGCTTCTGCTTCGAGTCAGCCGCTTCTTGGACGACGCAAGATGGGTTCTTCGACCACCGCCGTCTTGTATGCTGCGACCATATCCGCATCTCCGGTGTCGCCCACCCCGGGCGATGCTGCGCAGAAGAGCCATCACCTCAAGGTCGGATTCAGGAATCCTTGGGAGTGAGTAGTGCACTGCTTCACAGGGAAGGAAATGAGAGTATGCTGAACCAGCCTTGCAGCTCCTGGAGGGATCTCCAAGTCTTCAGGATCCTCAGAAGTATGATCTAGTGAGTCTTTGTCCGTGGTTTTCTTTCTTTTTTGGTTGTCATTAATGCTAACGGATCATCACGTTGTAGCCGTCGGTTGACTGGACAAGCAAATGTCCCGGATACCACTCCTCCAACGGTTCCTGTACAGACGCCCGAGTTTCTCCCCAGCCGAGAAACGCCAAGGCTGCGCGCTACATGGCTAGGGCACGCATGTTATTATGTTGAGTTCCCAAGCGGTCTGCGAGTCCTGTTCGACCCTGTGTTCGAGGATCGCTGCTCCCCATTGTCTTGGCTGGGTCCCAAACGTTACACGGAGATGCCCTGCAAGATCAGTGACATCCCAATAATCGACGCTGTGGTAATCTCGCATAACCATTACGATCACCTGTCATATCCTACCGTGAGGGAGATTGCGAAGAGGCACCCGAACTGTCAATTCTTTGCTCCTCTGGGCAATAAACAGTGGTTTGTGGACTCGGGAATACACAATGTGACTGAACTGGACTGGTGGGAGGAGCGTGATTTGACGCTGTCACCTCCAAAGTCAGCCTCGGATGTGGCACCGACTGGTGAATTCCAGTCGAAAAATGCTGATATTGTGGCCCGAATTAGCTGCTTACCCTGCCAGCATACCAGTAATCGAGGACTTTTTGACAGGTCAAAAACTCTTTGGTCATCTTGGTGCGTGGAGTCGGGAGGGAAGAAGGTCTACTTTGCTGGGTAAGCAGTTTTCTTCTAGAGTTTGTGATATTCCACCATTGGCTAATCATATTCATTTTATAGAGACACTGGATACAGAGCCGTCCCAGAGCTCCCCAAGGGTACCGATGACCATGGCCCAGAGCACAAGTACCCAGTGTGTCCCGCATTTGCACAGATTGGCCAATTCAGGGGTCCGTTTGACCTGGGTCTGATACCGATTGGGGCCTACGAGCCTCGATGGATCATGAGTCCTATGCATGCAGACCCACATGATGCGGTAAACATCTTCCAGGACACCAAGTGCAAGAAGGCACTCGGCATGCACTGGGGAACCTGGGTCCTGACGGAGGAGGATGTACTGGAGCCTCCCAAGAAGCTCAAGGAAGCTCTAAAGAGGAACAATATACCCGAGACTGGGGTTTTCGATGTTTGCAATATTGGAGAGAGCCGGGAGTTTTGATTTTTTTGCCAGCATTTTTTGTTTAAAATATATATATATATATATATATACATCTACGAGTCAAACGGATTGGATATCAAGATATGGGGGCATATTGCACTGGGGAAATAAAAGCCGGCATCTGTACAAATAGAATACTTCATGACTGTTGGATGGTCTTGGAGGGTCGTCGTGCGAAGGACCCCGTTCATTTTGGAAATGCCTTTTTACCGCTTGCATAATTCACATACATCTCCTGTCTCTTTTCATATATACCAAAACGCCGCAATTGTAAAACATCACAATGAGATACTTAAATTTCTGTTCATACCATTCCAGAGAATGTCCTGAGTATCGTCTTCAAGATGAATGTTTCTGTCAACATCTAACTTGTATTATCCCAAGACCATGTCCATCCAAGGTATCTACCGAGATTCCCCATCTCCCCATTTTGGTCCCTAATTCGGCAACCCACACTCGTTGCACACCGTCGGTGGGAATTCGTCCAGCTCCTTCTCACACGCCCAGCAGTCAGGCAAAAGACCAGTCTTACGAACAGGGCGACCGTCAAATTCATCAAACTCGGAGTCGGAGTCCGAGTAGAAGTCGAACTCCCAGAAGAGCTCAGACTCGGCACACATATCGTAGAAGGTCGAGCTGCATCCTTCTTCGAACTCGGTCTCCTTATGGAGGAGATCGCTTACCAGGGTAAGGTTGGAGAGAGACCCATAAGAGATTTTGACTATGTCACCATCCTCGTCTATGTCCCAGTCCCAGTCCCAGTCCCCGACGTTCTCGTTTGTCAGGGTGCCTGAATCTTCGCTTTTGAAGCCGAGTGTAACAATGCTGGGAGTATATAGTTCGGTTTCGCTCTCTGCGCCTCTTCTTCCTTCTCGTCCTAGAGGCGTGGTGATATCTGCAGAGGAGGAGGTGGTGGCGGTAGCATCATTAGGAGCTGTATCCCTTTCCCGGCTTGTATCAGTCATTGGTAATGGTGAATAGTTGAATGAGTAATCGAGGATAGGTACTCTGCTATGAGAAATACCTCTTTATAGTAAGAACCTGACTGTACGTCTGCTCTGCCCACAGTATTCTAGGAGATGAATGTGTATTGCATGTGTCGGACGAGCGGAGTGAAAGAGGAAAAGAATTTCTTATCCTCTTGCGCTTCCTTGATTCTATCATAAATGATAGTTCTTCGGAGAAAATCTGATAGTGAAGGAAAGATCCGGTACAGGGTGACATATGGACATCTCCAAGCAGAATTTACCAGCTTCAGCGCTTCCCCTGGAGATAGGTAGTGACTGCTAGTCTTGCTGTAGGCATCTTGCGCTAAGTCTTGGAAAAGGGAGTCAAACGCACCGGGTAGGAACCAACTATCAGATGAGAATGGGAGTTAGTCACCGTCAACAATAATATTGTGTGTAACTTAGCAGTTGGCCATCTCTTGCTGGGTGATTCCTACAATTTCTTGGTCACGTGTTGTACCCTCCATGTTCCTGTAAGAAAAAGGTATTGTGCGAGATATTCTCCGGTTGGATTTGCCATTGGAATGCAGATATAACGATAGTAGGTCTCTTAACGGTATCTTCGGGGACTATGGGCTGCCGAAAGCTGATTGTAAACACCGGAATCGAACGAACGATCCTGTATGCTTGTTCGTTGACCGCTTAATATTTCTGCAGGGATGTATTCGTAAAAGAGGAATCGCAACCAGAAAAGCTAGAATTCTATCTAGGGAGACTAAAGCAAAGAATCATTCTTTGTTCTATTGAAAAGTGAGATTAGGTGTAGAACATAATATCCAGTTAAGGTGTAAAACTTGGGAATTAATATACCATGTGTGATTTATGGACTGGTGCGGGGTCACTGTAGATATTCAATACCCTGGACTGAGTGAAGACGAGTGATCTCCCAGTCTCCCTCTGGAGGTTGAAAAGATCAAGAGAACGTGAAGCCATGCCATGCAGATCACCAGGGAGAACACCTGGAGAGTTGAATGCATGAGCCAAAGTGATCAGATAGCAAGCGGCGGACCCCGACCTGAGGTGCTGACTCTCTGACTGCTTCCAAAATAACGGGACACTTTCCCAACTTCTCTCGTAGATAGAGACAACTTTATCCCACTGCTGACACTCCATATCGATCTGATTTCTGGAAGTTGTTTCCAGGAATATATCAAGGTATGTCAGTGCATGCACTATAACTATTGTTGTTCCCCTGTTCACCAATAGAACGACGCGTCACAGGTGAACACGTCGGTGTTAAACCTGACAGCATGCTGATGTGTTTTCCTGCTTAGCTAAATTGCATTAGTCCCAAAATCGCCCTTTACTTCCTGCGAAGAAAAGCACACGGCGCTTTTGATATCCACCATGTCGGATCCCCACACCACAGGAAGACGGCAAGATGTTCAAAATGTCCGCTGGAGGAACAGCACAGACACATGGTACAGCAGCCTCTCTGAAACAGAAAATTCCATGAGCGATGAAGAAGAAGTGATCTTCGAGCTGGATGAGAAGGCCATGGCTGAGCTACCTCCACACCTCCAGAAAAACATGCGAGATATCCAACAAGAGCGGTTCAGACGATTGTCGAGAGAGAATCCAGATATCGAAGTACGGAAACAACATAACCCAGTTCAACAAATGGTTGAATATCACCATCATTGTCCTCTGATGCCAGAGCCGCTAGCAGAACGTAGTAACCTTGATAGAGGACACATGGACCAAATGGCACATGCAAGAATGCAAAGCACAACCACGATACCCCCGATTGCAGGTCCAACTGGATCAAACTACCTCCACACAGTTATGGAAAGACAAAACCAGGCGGCTATGCAAGGTCCATCCTATGGACACCCATACAAGAAGATTCGCGGAGCCTCGGTCGGGGAGTATCGCAAGACCCCGATAGGCCTCGAACCACGAGCCCTACAACTGACACCGGGTTTCTCTGGCAATAAGAGGAGTGCACATCTCCCATCCGTATTCCGCTCGGGAGCAGAAAAAAGACCTCATCGCAGGGAAAATACCCAGAACTCTCTCTTTAGAGGAAGCACATCCCTCGTCTCGAGTGTTCGAGGCCGTGTGAGGAGAAGCCTGCAGAGGATAAGCGGAGTCTTCCAGAGGAATTGACAAGGGTAAGATCATGTCCATGGAGCTAAAAATCCAATGCTAACTCCACGGAGATGCAGCTAAAATGGAATGATGTATTTCGAAGGTGATCAATGGTGGAATGCATGGGAGATGCCGGGGAAAGCGTGTCATCATTGGCACCTGAATTTAACAAACTGTAAGAGTCATCAGATCGAATAAGATCAGACAGAATTTATGCAACCGTTCCTCATTTCTTCCTCTGTCGTAGGACGTCCTTCCGTAGAATCTGGAGTTGAGGTTGGCATCGGAGTTGGTCGACCTCGGGAGAAGCTACGGGTCGGCGCTAGCGCCAAAGCAGTTTAGTCAGTGGTTGGAGAAGCAATCCCACTTCAAGCTTCGCTGGAAATTTGATAGCGAGTGACGCGCGCCAGAGAACCACACACCGAGCGTCTGCGGACGTGCCCCTCACTCTCCCAACGTCATCTTCCACCTTAAAAGCTGTTCACCTGTTCTGGGGTTCGTCGACACAATCACCTTTGCACCTTAGACCAGTTCTATCCTCTCCATACCAGCTGAAGAAGCCCACACCGCCAACATGCAGGCCCCGGTGGTGGTAATGAGTACGCACCCCGCTCAACCTTGCATGTAGATGGAGTAACGGTGTCGCGGTTGCTAATATGGCCTCAGATACCCAAAATGGGGACAGGCAGGTCGGCAGAAGAGCTCAGCTGTCCAACATTACAGCTGCAAAGACGTGAGTGGGACCCAAATATCTATAGCTTCCAGGCTCTAACCTGACCGGTGCAGCGTTGCGGACATTATTCGATCATGCCTTGGACCCAAGGCCATGCTGAAGATGCTCCTTGACCCCATGGGTGGTATTGTTTTGACCAACGACGGCCACGCTATTCTCAGAGAGATCGAGGTTTCCCACCCCGCCGCGAAAAGCATGATTGAGCTTAGCCGGACACAAGATGAGGAGGTTGGAGACGGAACGACTACGGTTATCATACTGGGTATGCCTTTTTCATCCTATTAGTTCTTTCAATCCTAACGTTCCATTAGCTGGTGAGATCCTTGCTCAGGCTCTTCCTCAGCTCGAACGCAATATCCACCCTGTCGTCATCATATCCGCTTTCAAGCGTGCTCTTACGGATGCACTCGCCATCGTCGAGGAGATTTCGGTGCCAATTAATGTCGACGACGACAAAGCCATGTACAGTCTTATCCAGTCATCGATTGGAACTAAGTTCGTGTCAAGGTGGTCAGAGCTCATGTGCAGCCTTGCATTGAAGGCCGTGAGGACAGTTTCCTTCGACGTTGGTGGCGGAAAGAAGGAGGTTGATATCAAGCGATACGCTCGTATTGAGAAGGTTCCCGGTGGAGAGATAGAGGACAGCGAAGTTATCGACGGAGTGATGATCAACAAAGATATCACGCACCCCAAGATGCGGAGAAGAATAGAGAACCCTAGGATTATCTTGCTTGACTGTCCGCTGGAATACAAGAAGGGGGAGTCACAGACGAACATTGAGATTACCAAGGAGGATGACTGGAACCGAATTCTACAGATCGAGGAAGAACAGGTCAAACACATGTGTGATGCGCTCTTGGCGTTCAAGCCTGACGTTGTCATCACTGAGAAGGGTGTATCAGGTAAGTTTCTCTTCTATCCGCTGCAGATCGCGTACTGAATCCTACTTTCACAGATCTCGCTCAGCATTTCTTGATGAAGAACAATGTCACTGCTATCCGCCGCGTAAGGAAAACGGACAACAACCGAATCGCTCGTGCTACTGGCGCCACAATTGTGAACCGTGTCGATGACCTTCAGGAGTCTGATGTTGGAACCCAGTGCGGGCTGTTCGAAATTGAGAAGATTGGTGACGAATACTTCACGTTCCTTAGAAAATGCAAGAACCCTAAAGCTTGCACGATTCTCTTGAGAGGCCCTTCGAAGGATATCTTGAATGAGATCGAACGGAACCTACAAGATGCTATGTCTGTTGCCAGGAACGTCATCTTCCACCCCCGACTCTCTCCTGGAGGCGGCGCGACTGAAATGGCGGTTTCTGTCAAGCTGAGCCAGTTGGCCAAGTCCGTCGAAGGCGTTCAGCAGTGGCCTTACAAGGCCGTGGCTGATGCCATGGAGGTTATTCCAAGGACCCTGGCGCAGAACGCAGGTGCCAGCCCTGTCCGCGTTCTGACCCGTTTGAGGGCCAAGCACGTGGAGGGTCATACCTCTTGGGGTATTGATGGCGATACGGGCAATTTGGTCGACATGAAGGAGTATGGTGTGTGGGAGCCTGAAGCGGTCAAACTGCAAAGCATAAAGACAGCCGTTGAAGTAGGTTTTGCTCTCCCCTAATGACTTGACGCTTGCTGACAATCTGTACAGGCTGCATGTCTACTCCTTCGGGTTGACGATATTTGCAGTGCCAAGTCCAAGCAGCAATCTGGTGGACATGCTGCTGCAGTTGAAGATTAATAATGAGGGGATCTTTACAGTAGAAGTGCCTACATAATGTTATACGATTGCATCCGAGTTGTATGAATATTCTAGATTAACAGTAAATGGGTATCTCAATATTGGTACACTTCTAGTATTACAAGCTCCGAAGAAGTCTCCAGTTCTCAGAAAAAATCCTTGTCCTGTAGCCAGCAATCAATCTTCATCGTGGATTATAACGCCGGGTTCCTCGTGGCTCGTCTCCAATTTGTCCGCGGCCGGTACCTGATCTTCATGGCTGGGTGCTCCCTCATTTCCACTGGAAGGTCCTTCAGGTGCCGTAGGCGGTTTGTCGACTTTCATTTCCTCATCTGCATTGTTGCCTGCCAGCCTTCTCTGCTTCGCAGCCCTCCTCTTCTCCCTCTTCCTGCGATTTTTCTCTGTCTTCTCTTCATCTTTGCGCTTAGCCTCCGCCCTTTTCCTTTCAAACTCTGCGTCCGCCTTTTCCCGCTGGGCTTCCTCCTCCATCAGCCTCAGGCGCTCATATTCCCGCCGGCGGCTCGCCTTGTAGACGTGAAACTCGCCGGAGCCCGCTCCGGCAGAAGAACCTTGGACGTTCGCGACGATCTCAGGTGGAGGAGGGAGAGAGGCAGCGGTGCGTGGTTTGGAAGGCTCGGGAATCTTAATTTCCTTCGTTGGATCTCTGAAGAGGGATTCGATCTGCGACGCTTGTTCGGCAACTGGTGTGAGAGCGCGACGCTTTAGGGGCCGCTTACTGCGCGGGTCTGCGCTTGTAGGAACAGATTCAGGAATCGGTTCGGACATCTTGAAGACGAGGTTGTGAGTCGTGCAAAGCGGGAGAAAGGCAGTCGAAGCTAAGTCGTGATGGGAGAGACGGGCAGTCGCAAAGCACGACAGGCTGACGTAGTCTGGACAACGGGGATTGGAACCGCAGAAAGCTGTCCAGATGAGCTCAGGGTCTGATATGTAATCAGACCGCCTGGAGGGCAATTAAGTGCCCAGGTGACGGCAATAGAGAGTTTCTTGAACCAAATGTCGCTTCGGACTGAGGTTGACAATGATGCGTGAAGGAGACTTGTTTGGGTTTGCCGCCGGGAAAATGTTGCTCTACTGCGTATCCCCACCTGGTAACACCAAGCCCAGGAATCGCTGGAGAACACTGTATCTGCTTCTCTGCCTGTATATATAGAAGCCTTTCAGCGTGCAGAGAGGCTAGATATGCAGCGCGTAACTCACAGGAAACAACGAAGAGCTTGTACCTGAGGTATTGTATGTCTGTACATCTTTTAAAGCTGCGTATTACTTGTAACAGCGAAACCGGCGCGGCAAGCCATTCTACGCCTCCAGACTGACTTCTTCCCTCTCCACGCAACCGCGCCAGTCTCATCTTATTTATCTACTTTGACTAACAACACTCCCCCACTTCGTATGTTTTTGCTGACATCTCCGCCGTGACTCTTCGAGTCTAGTCCGGCTGTCCCTCTTGAACCTCTCTCAACCCCGCACCAGCCATCACGATGGCCTCCACGGGAGCTGCCTCTTCCCCGTCGGAGGGTAATCAGCAGCAAAGGAAGGTCAGCGCAACCAAAACGAATGAAACATAAGGGCATGGCTGACTCTAGGTGGAATTTAGTTTTACCCCGACGATGTCTGCGTCTTGAAATCGGACCGCTCAATGGTGGGGATTGTGGATGTAAGTATGGTGGAAGCTGGGAAATAATCATATTGAAACGCTCTCTGACGTGTTATAGAGGACATTTTACGATGTACGCCCCCGGCGCCTTCTCTTAGACCGCTTCACAAATTGACTTGTGCTTAAGGTCGAGACCCACGAACCCCTGGAAGAGAGCCTGATCGTGTCGCATGTTCCCGTTCCGGAGAAGGAGCTGATGGAATTTCTCGATACTGGAGTGGTGGGTAGTTGGCGACGATTAAGGTAGATACGGGGGCATAGCTGACTGCTGGTCCCAGCCAGGGAAAGGATACGTTTATGTTGCTTTCAGCGAGCCCGCTCAGGGGTTTTCACTCGTGCATGAGGACGACCTTGAACTCGTCGATCGACCATTGGAGATTGGCCATATCGTAAAGCGGCATCCAAGGGATACTATGAGCGGCACAGTAATCAGCACGTCCACAAAATGTACCCTTGAACCCATTGCATTTAGATCAATCGATCCAAAAACAGGAGAATATGGTGCGCTGCGATTTTCAGAAAAACCTCCGCGGCCTTCCGAGTCCTCAGCAGACCAGCACGACGTGGACAGCAATGAGCGTGATGTTCCTCCATTGCTGCACGACATCCCTGCCGAAGAGCTAATGGATTCCGATGAATTCCGGGAAGGCGACTATATCATTTATCGCCAGAAAGTGGGAATTATACAGCAAGTTGATCGGGACGTGATATTAATGCTCCCTAACCAAAAAGTGGTGTCCCCGTTGAACCCTTATGTCCTCGAGCTTCCCCTCTCTGTTGGCTCCAAACCCATCGTATCCCTTCCTAGCGGTCACGAGTCCCTCCCGACCAGATTACACGCGGAAGACTCTAGCAGCATCGATATGACAATACCGTCGGAGACGCTGTATCCAGGGCAGTTTGTCAAGACAACACATAAAAATCTGAGACGAGGCCAGTGGATTTCGGGATCCTCGACCGATCTCGAGGACCCAGAAGGACATGTCCTAGCTACCCCACCGATGGACGTGCATGTGGATTGGCTGTGCTCGAATATCTTCACTGTGGGACTTCCTTTCTTCGGCCCAACCAGCGAAGTGATCAGAGCTTCTACGTTGCAAGGACACGCCATGACTTACGATTATGGGAGATTACCCAGAGCAAATTCACAGGAACGAAATGTCAAGTGTGGTTCATATCTCAGTATTGGAGACAGGGTCCGGTTTCGAGACCCCGCGGTCGCCGCTGCGAAATATCCACAGTTTGACCCTATTCCCAAGGATCAGACATTTGGGTATGATCTCAATATCTTCAAAATTGTCTCCTGTAAGACGCAAGTCACCGTTCAATGGCAGGATCTTAGTGTCACCACAGAAACCGCTTCTTCTTTACACAAGTTTTCGGGCCTTGAGAACGAGGTTTGGCCAGGAGAGTTGGTCACTCTGAAAGAAGAGATTGAGACTGTGACACCTGCAAATACTAGCCGCAATAACCCTGGACCGCTAGATTTTCCTTCCGATCCTTCTCGAAACCGCGTTATCCTACGGCCAAAGAAAATAGGTGTCGTACAATCTGTCAACAGCAAGGAACGGATTGCTTCAGTCCGTTGGTACAGAGATCCTAAGGTTGAACTGCTCCATAACGGCAACGTCTTAAGCCCAACGTCTGTCCTGGGTGACCTTGGGGACGAGATTACAGATGTCTCCATGTACGAGTTGACTACTCATCCTGGCTTGGTCAAATCGAGAGGGGAAATGGTTCTACTGGTCCCGGAGAGAATCCATCACTCGAATATACCACAGACCCCTTCACATCCATCTCCAACAGGGGCAGGTCCCTGTCTTCTGAGTTACCTGTTCCCAGCCAACTTTACTCAGACGAACATGTACCTCGACCACTTAAAGAGTGTCCTTGTTGAATTGGACTGGTTCAAAAACTCTGTTGATATTGATCCAAGCCCTTTACCACCGCGACATAGTGTGCGAAGGGAGGATTTCAGTCTCAGTCACCCGATCGACTGGATCGGACACATAATATCTCTTGACATTGATGGCACCATCACCGTTCGACTCGGAGGACTCCAGGAATGTCGTGATGTTCGTGTCCCTCTAGAAAAGATTTTGATGGTTCTCGATGACGACGCTACGGCTCCTAGTGGGCCATCAGACCCGATGGATGACGAAGAATTCGAATTTTATGAACCTGATGACAGACCAATTATACAGACGATTGAGTATGAAGGCGGCCAGCGCCTTGATACGGATAGTGGTGACGAAATGTGGATGACAGAGGATGAAAATGATGACAATGATAATGGCATTAATGAACCTGAAGTCACCGAGATAAAAATTGCCGATCAGCCCGATTCGAACGCGGGAGAGGAGCCTAAGGTCTCCAATGAGACCGGGCCTGCCGCGCCCCCTAACAATGGACTGGCAATCCTGAATGCTAGCCAACCTGCTTCGTGCCCTCCCAATTTTGCCATCTTGGACACGTCGCCTCCTTCCAATCATCATTTCCTTCGTACAAGCACCTCAGAAGCAAATACACAGCGACTTCGGCGAATCAGGAAAGAATATCAGATCCTTGAGTCTTCGTTACCTCAGGGTATCTTTGCACGGACGTGGGAATCACGAATCGACCTTTTGCGAGTTGTTATAATTGGCCCGCAAGGCACTCCTTACGAATATGCACCCTTTGTTATTGATCTCCACTTTGACGAAAACTTCCCCAACACACCTCCGGCTACATTTTTCCACTCTTGGACCAACGGCATGGGCAGAATAAACCCCAATATGTATGAAGATGGAAAAATCTGCCTCAGTATCCTTGGGACCTGGCCCCCAAAGAACCCGGACGAAAATTGGAATCCTACAAGATCGACTGTTCTGCAGATTCTAGTTTCTATTATGGGGTTGGTGCTGGTGAAAGACCCGTTTTACAGTATGTCTCTCAGCCGCTGCTCCGTATTCATTAGCGTTTGCTAATATTCTGTTTAGACGAGGCAGGTTACGAAGCGTTTGCATCGGAAGGTGATAGTCGAATAGAGTCCACTCAGTATACGGAGAAAGCCTTTGTCATGACTCGAAGCTTTATCAAACATGCTTTGGAAAACTCTATTCCCAGCTTCGAGGACGTCTTAGCATGGCATTACCTGCCGGGGCCAGTAGGGAATGGGGAAACGGAACGACCCCAGCTGCTCAAGAAGGCAATTGCAGAGGCAGACAGAATGATTGAACATCACAATTCCACGCGTGACAACGGTACTGTGAAAGGGGGGCCTGTGGCATCTCCATTCGTTGCTCGTCTCAGTCTAGGAGCTGTGGTTATGCTTCGAAAGCATATTACCGCTCTGAAAAAGATCCTATCTGCTGCGACAAGTAGCGAGTCGCAATAGCCTCCAGTAGCGAGTATGGCTTTGACCGGTAGAACGGATTAGTTGGATGGATGCGTACCGCTGGTGTTTGAGATGACTTCAGAATTTGTATTAGCGCAGCTCATTAATTTATCGTTAATCAGCAATAACGAATCAAGATTTATTAGCATGTTGAAGTCAATACATGCGTTTATAGCTAGACACTTTTAATTTCCAGTTCATTGTCTGTTCCCTTTTACATTTCCATACGCCTTCCAAATGACTATAACGATAGTAGTTATACAACAATAGCTTCTTTGTCATTGCTCTCTATTCCTAATTTCTTTGTAAGACAACCGTGGGAGTGCTCCATTACACTCTTTGTTTGCTGAGAGATAACTACTGTAGGGAGGAACTAGTGGTCTGAGCATCTTGCGGCACTGGTCTTAAAGATTTTCCGTGGACCAACGCAGGACCTACCCCAACTCAAACAACAACCAGCGCGGCTACCTCCTGTCTTCTGTCCATCGTCTATCCCAGATATCTGATTATTGAATTATTACGTTCAATAATCACTGTTACCTTTTTAAGAAGCTGCTCATTTGAGAAGTCCTGGTTGTCTTTGATTTCTTCGAGAGCACCGCCACAGCTGCTTGTTGTCGCGTTTGGAAGAGCGGAACGAACGCGCCATTTCCTCTAGGTAAACATGCCTACTTATCGCCTGGGTAAGTGCTCTCTCTAATAATGCCCGTTGTCGTCGTCTTTGATACTTGACATATTCTGAAACTATGGAAAAACACTATCTCTGTGATACCTTGTTTCGTGTTCCATGCCTTCCTGTATTCGGTATTCGCATTTAAGACCATGATATCCCCTGTTATTATTTCTACACCTTGATTCAAATTTATAGAGGAGGGAGCTTCAGCCGACTACGGTATGTTGATTTAAAGCTAATGCTTATTGATAGAGGAGGCTTCCACTAGCCGCGCTGGATGCCAGAACAAAGAGTGCAAAGATGAGAAAATCAAGATCATGAAGGGCGAGCTCCGCCTCGGTACTTGGGTTGACAATGAAAGATTCCAGTCATTTTTCTGGAGACACTGGTAAGTTTCCTACAATGGCGCATCATTTCCATATTCAGTGTGGTTAACAGTCACCTAAGGGGATGTGTCACTCCTAAAATTATCGCAAATCTCAAAGAGACTTTGACGGGTTCTAGTGGAGAGATAGATTACACTCTTTTGGATGGCTACGAAGAGCTCTCTCCCGAGAATCAGGCAAAGGTCCGCAAGGCTCTGGAGCAGGGCCATGTCGCGGACTCTGAATGGAAAGGAGTAAGACATGGGTGTCCCGCTCCAAAATATATCAACGCTGACAAGGACTTAAGGACCCTGAGTTTAACAGACCTGGAATGACGGGATTCCGGAAGCGTGAGCCGAAAAAGAAGACCGGAGCTGAGGTTAGTTTCTTTCGTCCGTGGTTGCCAGTCCGCGACTGCTGACGTAAGTGTAGGCGAAGGATGGAGAGAGTGACATAGAGCAGGAGAGTCCAAAGCCAAAGAAGCGCGGCCGTGGCGCCGCTGATGGAAAGGCTGATGGAAAGCCCAAGAACGACACCGTGGCGCCCGCAGCAAAGAAGGCCAAAAAGGAGGACCACGGCAAACCGGCAGCAGATGAGGATGATGGCAAAGCAGCTGAAACATCTCCTAAACCGACGAAGCCTGTCTCTAAAAGGGGTCGACCACCAAAAACTGCGGCCGTTGTGGATGAGAAGGCAGAGAAAAAGACCGAAAAAGAAGCAGAGCAAAAACAGAAAGAAAGAAAGCGCAAATCAGCTGATGCCAGCGCTGGAACAGACGAAGTGAATGATACCAGTCAGAAATCCTCAAAGAAGGGTCGCAAAGCTCTTAGCGCACAAGAAACGGAGACCGGTGAGGAAAAGCCAAAGCGTGGTCGGAAGAAAGCCACCGCTTCAGAGGAACCCAAGACCACCGAAGATGCGGCTCCTGTGGAGAAGCCAAAACGTGGACGGAAGAAAGCTGCTTCTGAGAGCAAATCTGACTAGGTATTTCTTTTACCATGCAATTCTTACTGTTCTACTGTGGTTAATTCGCTGGTTTAATGAAGCTGCGCAGCATTACCTTGTCCTTACCGGTCCTAGGTCCATTGTCACCCCCAGTCTGACATTTCGTATTCGGGAGCGATATGGGTCTTAACACGCAGCTGTTTCTTATTTGAGTTCTGAGGCGAGTTAGTCGAACCACGTAATTTCTATTCCCCTTTTCCTTCGTCGATGTCTTAAGTTAAAAACCCTTTTTATTTCCACCCGAGTGTGCTCAAATGTCTCATCTTCCAACAATCAAAACTTGACAAACTCTGGATCGAATTGAACTTAGGTGTTGGGAGTAATTTGTTAATTATCAGCCATGGCCCGGTTCTTGATTAAGACTAGATGTAATCTAACCTCTGTCGTTATTCTTTACTTTGCTGTCAAGGATTGGTTTATACTATACCTTTATATTTCGTTACTCTTGGTCCTGTTGTAGGAGCGTGTTCTAGTATTCGAACGCCAATGCTTAACAGGCTAGAGAGTTGTCTAGGAGCCTTGGAATCTCCTGAGACAGTATTCTACCTGTGACTCCTTGGCTGGTGTTCTTTCCATAATTTTGAGTGTTTCCTTGCTATGGCTCCTTTGAGTTCTACTTCGAGTCCAAGATCTGCCAATAGACCAGGTCGCGGATGCATTCACCCTTCACTGGGAACCAACCAGTAATAGAAGCATCATGTAGAAATATACAGCTGTGTTGCTTGTCAGCACCTGTTGCTTGCAATTGTTGTTGCGAGGGCAGCCATTCTGTCACCTGCTCTTGCCTTTAGCTCCAGTTGGGATCCTTAGGGCAGAACAACAGTGAAAGGCCACATGTGAACTACTGTTCACTCCCCAGAACCCCGCCTTCCAATTGCCCCAGTCTGAATTTTCATTTCTTTGTTCCTTCATTGCATTCACCTTTGGTTGTTCTGGTGGTCTCGTAATGACATCGCTGTCCTTAGCCGGCGGGCCCGGCGGGCATTGAGAGCGATATTGAGCGTGCCTGCGACAATACAACCTCAACATCAACACCTCCCTGCACAGCACCTGTTGTGACTCATGTCCCAGCCTCCAGTTCTCTGTTCTTTGTGTTCTAGAGTGGTGGCAAATATCGGTCGCTCACTTCCTGCCTTCCCAACTTCTCGCTTGTGTTCCCCTTCATCTTCCCACTTTCCACACATCTCACCCAGCTCTCCATCTCCATAAATCGCCTTCTTTGCACCAATCTTGTCCTGACAAAGTCTGTTCTTCAGTATTCCACTTATTGAATGTTCCTCTTAGCAATTATCCAACAAATTGTGCATCTACCAAGCACTCCTTGTGTTCCTGCCTCAGATCATCGTCCCGTAGTCTGATCTGATTCAGTGGGGATTACCCCTCAAGTTATCAATCATTCTATCGGGATAACTCTGCTTTAATCATCCTTTTTATTCCAAACTCTGTCTCCTCTACAGTGTTCTGGAACATCGGCTATGGAGACGAATATTCGTGCCCACGAGTTACCTCCTTCAGAGGTCGTCTGCAGAGATGGCCGTCCAAGACCTCGTACGGTGCCTGCTACCCCAAATTACCTCTCTTACCATCCCCGTCTCGTTCCAAAGAACAGAAAGTGTTTCGAGAACGATGGGCCTGGAAGTCTGTCCTCTGCTGGCGTCAGGCACGACAACGACTTCATCAACGTCCGCGACATCCGGATTCTTCCAACTACAGATGAGATACTCTCGTTGAGAGCTCCTTACATGCCTTACAAGCGATTCAACAAGCCTCATTTCCTCGATCGTGGACCCGAACGTATTATAGATACACTTTTCCGCCAGCTTCGTCACGATAATGTCGAGCGGCTCAAAGACTGTGTCTATGCTGCGGCACAGAAACTATGTTCCACCGAGGTACCACCGGAGGATTACGAACCATGTCAAGAAACACCAGGAGGTAATCGGTACTATATGTACTGGGGAGCGCAATTTGAGGATCTCCGCTTCGAGGACCGCAAGGGCCTAATTGTTCAGTTCAGCTACAACTGCCCTAAAAGCATGAGAGGACGTAAAATGTTTACGTCTGGACGATTCGAGAAGGGCATGCTTATGGCCGCTGTTGGGCTTGACGATGATGGCGTTAGCCTGTCCGCCACGTTCTTTGAGGTCTTTCTGCCTCAGTGCACAGAATCAATGGAGATTCGAGGCGGAAATGGCGTGAGAGGGAAGTTGCTTAAACTCTGTTGCGGAGGATCATGGATCAATTCTAACCTCTTCAATAGCCGCTATCCAGTTGCTCTTTGCCCAGAAGGATTGCGAAGAAGACATTACTCGTATGGTCTTCTACGCTCAGAAAATATATACCGGCCGCTTCGTCTTAGTCGAATTCCCGAAACATCTTCTGAGCGGATTTTACCCTGTCCTGAAGAGGATCCAGGAATTTTCGAGTAGTGATCTTGCATTTACTCGCTACTTTGCTCCACGCAACATTGAGGAAGAGAATGTCGGATCTCGCCCTCCATCTTACGCAGTCCAAGAATCTTCTGTTCTCGATTGCAATGCAATTCGGAAGAATAACAGGGGAAATCCATCCTTAGAGAAACATCGTCTACGCGATCTGATCAAAGACAAAAAGAAATTTCTCGAAGTCATCAAGTCGGAAACAACTCTCGATGAAGGTCAAGCGGAGGCTTTTGTGGAGACACTCACAAATGAAATTGCGTTCGTGCAAGGCCCTCCTGGAACAGGGAAAACGTTCCTCGGAGTAGCACTCACAAAGGCCATCCTCGCGACTGGACCGTCTAGAGAGAAACCGATTCTTGCGGTCTGCATGACGAACCACGCACTGGACTCGTTTCTCAAAGATCTTGTTGACCAAGGCATCGGTCAGATTGCCCGCATCGGGTGCGGTAGCAAGGAGGGATGGATTGCTAAATACAACCTCAGAACTCTTGTCATGTCAGAAAAGAGCACAGAGAAAGAGCGCATTGAGCGTTGCAAAGTTCTCCACGAGGTCAGAAGTAAGTATATGAACGGTTATTGCTCTTTCGTGTAGATAGCTGACAATCAAATAGGCTTGTCCACCGACGGAACCGACATTTGCGATTCTGTCAATACCCCTGAGAGGGTTGGGTGGTTTACTATCGCACGCCACCTGGAAGAAAACGAACGCTATCATCCAATCCTTAAGCAATTAGTGATTGCGGCGCGCCCAGACGATGGTCTCCACAAAGCAGGTCTGGCTAGAAAGGTTGCGGCGTTTCCTTACGTGTTTTGGAGTTCTGGCGGAGACCTCAAACTGTTTGACATGAGGTTGACTGAGGAATTTGCGTCGTTCTTGGGCCAGAATGACCCGGACGGCAAGAATTCCATTACCAACTCGGAGATCGTGGCCAGGGTTCTCCGGGATATTATTTCAAAGACGCACACGAACAGCCAATTGGCCGAAGAAAACATTTGGAAATTGTCATTTTCGGAGAGGAAGGCGTTGATTGCTAAGTGGGCCAAAGAAATAGATCATAAGGCAGTTGCAAGGAACATCATTGATATCCACTTTAAGCATCAGGAAGCCGTTCGTCAAGTCAAAGCCACTCGTCAGTCTACAGAATTACGCTGCCTTGAGAAACAAAAAGTCATTGGAATGACTACGACAGCGTGCGCATCAAACTGGGATCTATTGCGTCAACTGGACCTGGAAGTTGTTATATGTGAGGAGGCCGGAGAAGTCATGGAAGCGCATACGTTGTGCACACTATTTCCATCCATCAAGCATGCGATCTTCATCGGCGATCCATTGCAGCTCAGGTAAAGTCTTCTCTGTCAACTGCCGTGTATGAAGCATATTAACACATGAGATTTACAGACCTCAGGTTGCAGAGCAGTCCTTATCTCTTGAGACTAATGTTGGGCGGGAATATCGACTGGATGAGTCTCTTTTTGAACGGCTGATGGACGCGAACTCCGGAATCAGGACCCTTCCACATTCACGCCTGACCATCCAACGCAGAATGCATCCTGATATTTCGGCTTGTGTTAGAAAGACACTTTATCCTTTCCTGATCGATCATGAATCTACATTCTCTCATCCTGAAGTTGGTGGTCTATCTTACCGGACTTTTTGGCTCGATCATAGTTCTCCAGAAGAGAAATCGGCAGCATCTTCCGGCACGACTAAGTCTTTTTGCAACCAGTTTGAGGTGCAAATGGTATGCGGACTTGTTCGATACCTCATAAACACAAACTCGTACGGACTTGGAGATATCGCTGTTCTGGTAAGTCGAGTCTGCTTCAGCATTGTGACTTGGTGTGTGAAAGGCTGACAAATTTAGACACCATACAACGGACAACTTGCCGAGTTAGTGCGAAGCCTACACTCCACTGCTAGCCTCTACTTGAGTGATAGGGACAAGGAGACGCTTGTCGATGAAGGCTTTCTGGAAGAGAGTGATCTTGAGAGTCAGGGGCGCGTCGATGTGGACATGATTGACATGCTCCGTGTCTCAACGATGTGAGTATCCCCTCGGGATGTCGCCGATTGTTATCACTAATATATATTAGTGATAACTTTCAGGGTGAGGAAGCGAAGATTATTATCCTTTCCACTGTTCGCAGCAACGTCGAGAATCGCCCGGGCTTCCTGAAAACCTCAAATCGCATCAATGTTGCTTGTAGCAGAGCTCGTGACGGCTTCTATATATTCGGAAACTCCAAATGCTTGGAACAAGTTCCAATGTGGAAGGATGTTATGTGAGTTAGGTTCTACTTACCTATCTTGATCAGATTCACCAACGATTGGATTAGAAACATCTTCAAGGAAACTGGCCGACTTGGTAGCTCCCTTCGTATGACGCCTTGTTCCCGTAAACCGAAACACTGCGAGACCGTGTTCGAGATCAAAGAGCCATCCGACTTTGATGCTATACCTCCGTGTGAGGCTCCTTGTGGAGTAACGCTTCCCTGTGGACACACCTGTACCGAGAAGTGCGTATTCCCTGATGCCCTGTTTTTCTATTGCTAACACGTTGAGTCAGATGTCATCCCCCTGAGCTTCATGGAACAAAGGACATAAAATGCAAAGAAATCTGCAATAAGATTCATCCAGGCTGCGGCCACCCTTGCAAGAAGGCTTGTGGTGAAGATTGTGGTACGTGTACTGCCGAGAAAGGAACCACGACACTCGATTGCGGTCACGTTGGAATCGTCACTTGCGATCTCGAGTATTGGGGTGCTACCATTAAATGCAACATTATTGTGAAAGAAGTAGACTTGGAATGCGGCCATAAGCTTGCAATCAAGTGTGACGAGAAGGACAAGGAGCCTGTTTGTGTTGAGAATTGCTCGACATTGCTCCCCTGCGGCCACAAATGCAAAGGCACATGCACGCGATGCCATGAATCTGGTCATCTTCCTTGTGTTGGCAAGTGCGACAGGGAGCTCTCGTGCTCCCACAAGTGTGGTTTCGAGTAAGTCTTTTTTTTGTTCCAATCTACATACTATACAGTTCATTGTCTGACAAGTTACCTCCCTATATAGCTGCCATGGTACTAGCCCATGTCCCCCATGCCAGCATCCTTGCGAACGCCGCTGTTCCCACGGCAAATGCCAAAATAAATGCAGTGAGCCCTGTTACCCGTGTACGCAGGTCATAACCTACGGCTGCGACCATCGCAAAGGAATCTCCGTCTTGTGCTGTCTAGGCCCATACTTGCCCCCTTGCAACGATTACACCTATGTGTGTCGTGATGAATGCGGTCATCAACTCCCTGTGTTCTGTGGTAAAAAGGCTCCGGCAAATTGCATCAAATGCGACACAGGCGTCTATCCTGCAATTCCTGTTATTAATCTTCCTTGTGGTCACGATATCGAGCTGGACTACCTGGACGGCAACGCAGAGATTTCCAATGTCCGCAACCCTGAAGAGACGAATAAGGAATCAGATGGTTCGATCTGCACTGATAAACTGGAAAAGTTCACTTGCCCGGAATGTGGAAAGCCCGTTCGAGAAGAGCAGACAGGGATCCCAAAACTCGCGGAGGTTGCGGACAAGCTCATCACGAAAATGGGACAGAGCATGGGAATGCTCGGGAAACAACTCACTTACCACGAAATTATGCTTCGGAATAGCTTTCCCTTGCTTCAGCAAGGACTGCGATCGTCTCCGCTCGGTTATGCGGCTAACCAGCAACTGATTTCTGAGCGTTTCAGAGGACTCACAGAGGTCCAGGATCATATAACAGAGGTTAGAGGTATAGTCGCCCTTCCAAATCGAGGTTTGTGGTAGAGTTGAGCTAATTCTAGTTTAGAGAACCTCGTCATCCCAGCTGAAGAGAATCTCAGCCGCCTGATGGAGCTTTACCCAAACCGAGACCTCCTTCCCGCGTACAATCTGCAATTCAAACTGCGGTTTGATCTTCTGTTTCGCAGAGCTCGCCATGTATTCCTCAAGGATCTTCTCGAAATAGTGAGGGTTTTGAGAACCTTTAATGATTCCTCCTACCAGGTGGAATTCCTTGCCGGCTCTCTTTGCGGCACCGTTAAGGCCCATGGGCAGGAAAATATCGATAAACTCAATAAGGAAATTGCGGATTGTGAATCAAAGAAGCTTCCCTCTCTCGAAGTTGAGCTCCGTCTCCTTCAGCTCAGCTTCTACTGTCTTCTCCAAGCGGCTGCAGAGGTGGACTCCGCCGGGTCGCCTCGTTGCTCATTAAACGTTGACACGTCGATGAAACGGGTCATGGACCTCTGCCAGACCTACCCTCACTCCGCAGGACTATACAAGCCACAAGCAGAATCGTTAAAGATTTCCCTGAAGAAGGTGGCAGGCCCCGGTCCTATTTTTATGGACCAAACCCGTGCGGCGGAACAGAAGTGGAGGGAATGCGTTTCTGGCAACATAACCACGTGTGCTGCTGAGTCCCACCCGTATCCGGCGGATGTTTTTGGTGACTGCCCGGAATGTGGGAAGAAGGTGACCGTCGAGGTGCCGAATTACGAGCAGCATCTTGATGAGGACAAGTTTCTCAGCTGGATGCGTAGTCGGGGCTCTGCGTTGAACACCGTGAAGGCCTAAGGAAAACGTCTGTTGGCTGAAATTCTATAATATACTCTTTTCATTTTTCAGTTTTTATCGTCTGTGGAAAGGAGAGGGAAATTGTTACTGGAGGGAAAAATGTATAAAACCCCACAGACGGCGATTATAGTCTGTGAGAAGGAAAGGAAGATTCGTTAAACGGAGAAAGATGGGAATGTTTCTCAAGGAGCAACATTTAGAAAACTCAAGAGCTATTATTATTGCTGCTATTTTCTCTTCCTTCGCAAAAATTGTAGTATTAGAATACTAGGACCTGTAACCATGTCCTTCATGCTGATCGGAAGCACATGGCAGATGAGTACGACATGAGATAAAGGAAAGAGAGGAGATATTACAGCTTAAAGGGGCAAAGCGAGCCAAAGTCACCAGGACCAGCGAGTGGTAGTGTTCTGGACTTCGCTTTAGAAGAATATGTATGAACATTACTAAAGGATTTACACATCTCAGTTTGTCTACCTCCAATTTTTTTTGGTAATTCAGCTCTAGGATATATAAGCAGAGTCTACCCAATCTATCTACACTTGCTCCTGGTTCAACTGAGATGTAGTCTTTCCTGTCCTCGTGTCATTCTGAACACCATCATTCTCCCAGTACTTCTCCTGACCCTTCGTTTTGCAGAAGATACCGACAATATCGAAAGGATCAACCAGGGTAAGAATGAACGGACGCCGGTCCTTGAAACCAGGGCCCTCAACTTCCGTCACGCCATCCGTAGCGAGGTAGACCTTGTTGGAACGGGGCAGGGACCGCATGGGGTGGAACACATTCATCATGGCGGTATTGCTGAGCATGACCGCCGTCTCGAAGACCCAGAAGAACCACTCGTCCTTGAGGATGGGGCTGATGTCCTCCACATCGGTGATGTTGAGGCTCGCGGCCGTGAAGTACTCGACCGTGCGGTAGATCGTGCGCACCGTGATGAGCGTGCAGCTGCAGTACAGGACGTACAGCGCGCGCCTCACCTTGCCGTTGAGCACGCCCGCCCGGGAGCAGTTATAATGAAATTTCGCCGCCAGCGCGACGAAGCCAGCCATGAGCGCCAGCTGCAGGATCAGCGCCGCCTTGAGCAGCGCCTTGCCCGTGTTCTGCTGGCTCTCGGTGCTGTCGGTGTTGGCGACGCGGACGGCGCCGTTGGCCGTGATCGCCTCGATGACGGCGCCCATGGAGATGAATGTCGTGAAGACGCGGCCCGGATGGATGGGGGATTGGTAGGGGATGTAGTAGAGGATGCGGCCGAGGATCCAGTAGTTGGCGACTTCGTAGACGGGTCTAGGTGCGATTGATTATTTGTCAGTCTCAAGACACGAAGAAAAACTGATGTATACTATCTGGGGAGATATGGTCCCTACTCACGGCCCCGCAAGAAGAAGAACATTGCTCGCGATGAAGATGCCCAGGTTATCCCATTCCCCGAATGCGCCCAGCGCTCGCATGATGAATCCCGCGCAGAAGAGTGCCGCCGACCAGGGCAGGAGACCGGTTACTTTCCAGCATCGATATTTACTATAAGTGATTGGTTAGGCCGGAAAAGTGACAGATCGAAGGGAGAGTACTAACAAGTTCTGATAGGCGTGTACGAAGCCAGATGCTGCGAACACGATCGCAAAGGCAACCGGTGCGCCTTTGTTGGGCGCGTAGTACCAGTAGCTCCCTGGCTCTTGAAGAAGTTAGGATAGATAGACATCGTCAGATACTTGATCGGTTAGACCTACGGTATTCTGATCTTGGCTCAAGCATTATGGCGTATTCCTACCTTGGCAACTCCCGATAGATGGTGATTCTTGGATATAGGAATTATATAAAATCAACCCAACTTGCTTCTGGGTCGGGAAATCCTATCGTTTCACCGCATCCATCCCAAGGATCGAAGGTCCAGGAAATGGAAAAATGCGGCGAACATGGAACCCATCTATATACCTAGTAACATCACGTCTTCGGGCTATCGGCATCAGCTCGTATACGCGAAAGTGGAATGGGCGGGGAATATCGGCATGCCGCAGACGATATCCCGCATCAAAGCCACGGACCCGCCTGACGGAACAAATACCCATTGGGGCCAGAGAAGCCTCTTATTCGCGCAGAGTACGAGGTTAATCGTTAGAGGCACGCCCGCACAGGGTCAGCCAAGTGGTGTGGATACGAGGCGAAGCGCGGGAGACCCAACGGGGACCCCTCATTTCTCCAGTTGGGCTGTGCTTGACCTTGTCAGGAGAAGAAGAAGAAGAAGCAGCGTTCCATGCTAAGATACTAATGAGTCCCCCTCCGCTCCGTCATATTGTCCGAACAAAAACTAATATCAACTGGAGGAGATTGTCTGCTAAGTCGAGTACTCTGTACCTTGGTGGCTATCACACAGATAAGATAGCAAGTTACTCTCCCTAGAAAAGCGCCGAGGGCAGACGGCCAGAGACAGGGAAATACCCCAAGACGAGCTGAATGCTTCCGGCCAGTTATCGAAGACGAACACGATAGTATGGCAGGCTTAAAGGATCTGGGGGAATTCCATAGGCACTTCTACGCCCAGCTTCTCCACCAGAGGATCGGGGAATCGGGGCCGACTGTAAGCGAGTACGAGCATGCCGCAGGGCTGTGTCCCGGCCCGTCGCTCGCACGCTGGATCGATCCCCTCATTCGATAGAGAACGTTCGAAAAGAGCCGCCATCTTCGCCGATCTCCCTTGAGCCGTGATGGACATCCGGACTCGCGTGGCTGTGACGAGGCTTAGCCGGACTTAGGGCTTAGGGCTGGGTTCGGACGGGCGTTGCCGTGACGACAGCACGCTTGCCCGATTGGGAACATGCAACAACAGCCGCCGGACTCCAGATCGTCGAGCGTAGCAGGCCCTGCCGCTGCTTCAAGCCACAGCTTGTCCTCTTATCTCTTCACCAAAAGGGTATTCTGTCGCTCTTCGTCTCCACAAGCTCTATCCGCATGCTGCCAGTATGAACCCGCCAAAGTCTTCCCCGAGCCAAGCTTCGCTTTTCGAAGTCTATCTCCGTCTGCGCCCGCCATATGCGCAACAGCAGCAGGATGGACATGCGGAGCGATTCTTGACAGTCGAGCCTCCGGAGACTACTACTACGGTGAAAAATGGCGTTTCCAGATCCAGTCCGACTCAGATCATCCTGCAGCCGCCAAACGACTCGAGGAAACGTGCCGTTGAGAAGTTTGCGTTTACCAAAGTGTTCGAAGAAAATGTTTCACAGCTGGACGTCTTCAAGGGCACGGGGATTGATTCCCTGATTGAGGGCGTGCTCTGTGATGGCCGAGATGGCATGGTAGCAACACTGGGAGTGACGGGAAGCGGAAAGGTCTGATGAACGAGTACTTGGATATTGCATGGAGGAGTTGCTGATAAACCGCTCGCAGAGTCATACTATCTTCGGATCGAAGACGCAGCGAGGTCTTACACAGATGGCTCTTGACGTTATCTTCCGGTCTCTATCTTCCAATATCCGAAGCTCGGACGCCTTGACGGACCAGGTCCTCCTTTCTTCCTTGGCCGCATCGGATCCCTCAGAAGCACAGATTTTCTCCGCGCAGTCATTTCTCGAGAGCGTTTATGGCGACCCGAACTCGGACCGCAGCAGGAACTCAAGGGCTCAAACCCCAATGACCTCTTCGAGAGCTCAGACCCCTATGACGGTATGGAACCCTCTTTACCCTGGATTCTACCAGAAAAGCCCGACAATGCATCCCCTTGCTCGTCGACTGTATCCTCAAATCTCTCGTGTAATTCCTGGCACCCAATATCTGGAGAACAGCAGTCCTGCTTCCCCTGCAAAGTGTGATTGGTCTAGGACCTGCACCTTGGACAATGGCAATACGCAAACTACCCGCGTTGCACCTCCAAATTCCCCGTACGGCATTTCAGATAGAATTAGGTCCAGTGTTGCTAAACTACGATTTGGTAATTCAAAGGACACCATCCCTGCCTCTATCCCGAGACGTCACCCGCTCCCACGACCAAGCGCACTACCCCAAGGCCCCGATGTTAGCCACCTTGCGATCGATGTCGATTCGAGGGCTGAGCATGTGGTCCTTGTCTCGATGTACGAAGTTTATAATGACCGTATCTACGATCTCCTGTGTCCTTCCATGCCACCGGGCCCGGGGGCACGACAGGGAATCAACCAGAAGGATCGGAGACGTCCTTTAATTTTCAAGTCGACCGAGAACTCCCCAGACCGCAAGGTTGTTGCAGGCCTGCGCAAGGTCGTTTGCCGAACCTACGAAGAAGCGCTTATGGTTCTTGAAACCGGCCTTATGGAACGCCGGGTTACTGGAACCGGAAGCAACAGCGCTAGCTCTCGAAGCCACGGTTTCTTTTGCGTTGAGGTCAGAAAGAAGGTTAAGGGAAAGAGATATGGAGAAGAGACATGGACGGGAACCACCTTGACGGTGGTCGACCTTGCCGGTGAGTACATCAAGCCGGCAATCTGATCTGCACAGCCACTAATGCGGATCTCAGGTTCTGAACGAGCAAGAGCGGCGAAGACCGCCGGTGCCACGTTAGCTGAGGCTGGAAAGATCAACGAAAGTTTGATGTACCTTGGGCAGTGCCTGCAGATGCAGAGCGACATCCAAGATGGAAAGGTAAGTTTATAATGATTTCGGCAAGATATCCAGCGACTAACCGTACTAGACCGCTCTGGTCCCGTTCAGACAATGCAAGCTTACCGAACTGCTATTCTCGAATTCATTCCCCACACATAACCAGGTGGTGGCATCTCATCGGCATCCACAGAAAGCCATCATGATTGTCACAGCCGATCCGTTAGGAGACTTCAACGCAACCTCGCAGATTCTGCGTTACGCTGCCCTAGCTAGGGAGGTTACTGTTCCGCGAATGCCATCTGTCGCGACCACAATTCTGTCCAGTGCCTCTAGTAGGGTCAGTGGGAGATCAACTCCGCACACAGTGCCTGTTGAGGAGTTGGAGGCTGCTGCGAAGGAAATTGCCCGCATAACGGAGGAATATAATGCCCTGGCCGTGAAGTTAGCCGAGGAAGAAATTGCGCGTGCAGAAGCTGAAATGAAGTTGAAGGCAGCAGAAGAGAGATGCCTGATGATCGAGCAGGATGTCCGAGAAGAATGCTGGGCCGAAATGGATGAAAGGATGGAAGAAGAGAGAAGGCGTTGGCAGCTTGCGTTGGATGAACAGGTGAGCGGCGTATTGTCCTCTAGCCTGGACTTGAGCCTAATGGGTTTTAGATCGGTCGGAGCACTGAACATCTCGATAAGAAACTTGAGCTGCTTTCTCGAGAAATCAAGAGTAGGTTATCCCACTCTCATATATTAATTTCGAGTGCTGACTGGATGGTTCTGTAGTCTATGAAGACCCACAGCCCTCGGCCGATGAAAGGATCGAAGAGCTGGAGCGGGAGAACGAGGAGCTGCGTCGCAAGATCGCCGCTTTGGAACGTGAACTGATGAGCCGCTCTCCCACGAAGAAAACCCAGGCCAAGAAGAGCACTGTCGCAGGCCAGGGCGCGTCCCTCGACAACGGCCCGATCGGCAGTGAGAGCAACATTGACAGCGTGCTACGTAGCATGGACTACCTGAAGCTCAGTGACAACAATGCCGCACCCAAGGCTCCTCTCAAGAAGCAGCGAAAGATGACAACCAGGAAGTGGGACCTGGGACCCGAGGATGAGATCTAAACCTTGGATTCTCTGACGTTGGTATCTGCGTGATATCATGACCGTCACGACCAATGGTTTCTTCATGACGCTTCCGTTCTTTCACAAGATCCCTGCATGTCTCTAGTCTGTGGAACGGCCTGAACGTGATTCCCGGGAGATACTAATTTTTGGCCTGGCTGGATAGTCTATTCGGCGTTTGATGGCGTTGGCTTGGATTTTACTTGTACTGCACATTTTCCTACTTTTAGTGTGATGATAGTAATCTACTTCCATACTCTCGATTCTGAATGAAGCATTTGATCAACGACCTTCCCCTAGTCTTAAATAAATACATGATTGCCACGCGCAACCTTCCACCTTCCCCCATTCCCTTGCTGCCTGATTGACACCCAAGTAACGCCTCTATCCAGGTGAACGGAACCGTTACGTTCATATATCCCTCACCACACTCTCTTTGTTCTCTTCCTCTTTCTCTTCCTCCCTCGTGAGAAGAGCCAGGAGAAACATGAAACGAAAAAAAGGAACCGGATCGGATCTCATCTGCTAGTGTACAGTGTAAAGTTCATGGATACATGGATTGGACGGATCATAGTAAAATAAAAGATCGAAGATCGCTTTCGGAAACGGTAATTAATTAATTAATTAAAAAAAGAGACCCGATCAAGTCGACGCCTGCGTTTCGGTCTGTTCGGCCTCGGGCTCGGGCTCATCTGGTTCCTGATCTTGCTCCTGCGTGGAAGGTGGTAGCTCGCTTTCACCTTCGCCTTCGCCTTCGACCTCGTCGTCGGCATCCTCCTCTCCACCTTCGTCGCCGTCGCCGTCGCCCTCGCCGTCGCCCTCGACTTCTGCTTCATCAACGTCACCTTCACCCTCGTCACCTTCTTCCCCTTCGGCCTCGACATCGCCATCCCCTTCATCCTGGACAGACAACTCCGACATCGGCTCCGGCGATCTTCGTCTGGCAGGGAGATTCGGGAACAGGACATGTCGCTTCCTCTTCTCGTCGTAACTGAGCCGGGAGAGCTTCTCCTCGTCGATCTCGCTCAGCTCGCTGTCGCTCTCGTCGTCGGCGCTGTCGTGCACGCTGCCGGGGGCGCTGCTCTGCATGCCCGAGGCGCCTTCCTCGCCAGCGCCTCCGGCTCCCGCTCCGGCTCCCGCTCCAGGGACTGCACGCAGGTCAGCCCGGATGGGAAGGGGTGCGGGTGTTCCGGCTGGTCTTCCGGCTCCAGGTTCGGGCGCAGTGCTTGCAGCTGCAGCTGCAGGAGCAGGAGGAGCAGGAGCACCGGGTGTCCGCTGGGTGGCAGTAGTACTTGTAGCAGTAGTAGTTGCTTCTGCACCCTCCGCAGCAGCAGCTTGCTGTTTCGCTGCCATCTGTGCACGGGGAATGAGGTTGCGGTTGACGATGGTCTCAGCCCGTTTCTGGATGTCCCTCCGGGCGATGCCCTTTGTACGACCGCGAGGCGGGGCCGGGGCTTCCGACGGGGGCGCAGAAGTAGGTGGTGTCGGGGTGTCCGCGACGCCGCCGTCGCTGGCCGTTGCCGCCGTCGGCATGAGAAGGTGGTCGACCTTCATCATCTTCTCCTTGTTCTCCTCGTTGGCCTGCTCGATGAACTGCGGCACGTACATCTCGTACAGATGGGCGTAGAGGTCGGCGATCAGGTCCTCGAACATGGTCACCTTCATGAGGTTGTTGTTGAGCTTCTTCAGCTCCACGGCGTCGCGGAGGAGGTCCAGGATCGGCGAGTGCGAGGCCGGATCCTGCGTCCAGGTCTCGAGGCGGGCGGTGTTGGCCACGAACTCGTCCCAGCTGAGCCCTTTGAAGACGCCTTCTTCGTGGCCTTCGGGGATGTTGCCCGCTCGGCGGATAAGCTAGGAGAAGACGTTAGTCTCGACCTGTCTACATTTTGATATACAGTGATATCCTACCTTAATGTAGACGATGCATATATCCTCCCAGAGTTTCGAGTGGTTTATAAAATCACCTTGCCTCTTCCGCACCCGACGCAGCAGTTGATCAAGGCTTGCGCGATCATTCAGCTGGTCAAGAAGGTGCACGAAGAAGTATACATATCGCGTGGTGTAGACAAAATGTCTACCGGGGCGCTCAAACTCTGGTTTCCACACTTGCAGAGTCATCGTCTTCGTGAATATCTGCTGCGTAAACTCGTGCTTGGCACCCATAGCTGCGGTAACGTCCTTATGGTCGTCGTAAATAACGTGGGCAGCCTGGGAAAATGTTAGTTGAGTATCACGAGAAGAATCAGAGAGATGGTCATACCCTTGCGACAATACGGTGATGCCAGTTGGACTTGTCCGCATTTCTCAGGTTCTTTAGGACTTCTAGGATGTAGGGCTGCCAGGACTCTGGATTGTCTTCCGGAGGTGGAACCTTCCGCGCCCACGGGGTCGCCAAGAGAGTCTTGCTACCCTCAGTGGGCTAAATATGGTTAGCAAAAGGAACATTTGCGGTGGGAGGTAACGTCTACCTTAAGAACACCACCACGAACGAGCTTATGGACAACAGACACAAGTCTGAAGTGAGGCTCGAAGATGGGTTCCGAGCGACTGTCTTTGCGTTCAGGCAGAGCTTCAATGGCATCGAGCAGGGAATCAAGCACGTCGTCGACTTCAACGCGATTGGCATTTCCTCTTATGGAGTCGTCGCAGCTGAACATCTTCCAAAGACATTTGCTGAGCATGTAGTGGTTCCTAGAGCACAGTTAGGGCTGAAAATCTCCAAAAGATGGTAATCCTGTTGGCGGCTTACATCCACAGGTTAGGTTTGTCAACCATCGCTTTCCTCAGCAGGTAGCTTGCAAATTTCCATACGGAATATATTCTCATTTCCTTGAATGGCCGTCCCTTGTACATCTGTTGATTCTCTCCGCTGCTGAAGTGGCGAGTGAAATCGGCGAGGCTGAACGCTCCCATGGAGAAAGGCTCCCGTGAAGACGAGTACATGCGGATTCCAAAGTCCGTGTAGAGGTCGGAGAGGATCGCTCGGGCTTCAGGAGAGGGCTCTGCGGTCCTGATCGCCGAGGCGACCGCCATGGAATAACAGTGGATTGCATTCCGCTGCAAAAGGACGAGGTCGGTTCTATTGCTGTTGATTTTGTCTGCGGACCAGGTGACGTCTTCCTCCAGCTTTGAATCATATGTCTGCGCAAGTCGATACCAAGTTTCCCACCTTCCAGTGCCGTGCTCTAAGTCATACTTAAAATACGAGATAGCTTCATCAAGATCTGTGGTGGGAACTGGATTGAGACGCTTCTGCGAGCGGAATTTAGTGAGGGCGGCGTAGCCAAGGAGGAAGTACCATCCCTTCTCCGCTATCTTTGTGGTTTCAGCGGGAACGGGCACCATGGAGAGATCGCCTATTCCTTGAACCGCACGGAAAAGGTGCGAAGGGTTAATCGGAGACTTCAGATAAGCAGACAAGACCCGGCGGTTGAACTGCAAAGCAGTCGACGACCTTGGCATGCCGATTGCCGACTGCATCTGTTCCATGGTATGTTTCAACTCCGATTTTGACAGGTCTTTGATGCTCATTCTCTTCGCTTGCATCATCACGAAGTCCATCATCATTATGGCCGTGTCACGATCCAGCCTTTCTGGGGGACATCCGTGATCAGTGGAGCCATCGTAAGCTGAGAACTTCAGTCCATGCAAGTCGAATAGCACTTGAGAAATGTCAGATTCATAATCCTCTTCAGTCTGCAGCGTGAGAAGCTCCTTCTTCATGAGCTTCAGGAGTAGCTTGTTGGAGTGCTTGCAGATGGAACGGACGCCAAGGGCATTGTGTACAGATCGCAAGAAGTGGACTCGGTCATCCACGGGAGTGTCGAAGAGCTCCTTTTCCTGTGACATGGTTTCTTTCACCATGGAATACAGCAGCGTCCAGCAGCGAACTTGCATATCGCGCAATTTGTCTTTGAAGTTTTCCAGTGACTTTGATAGCGGGCCACGAATCTCAGGCGGGGATATTTGGCCCACGCGAACAGAGTCCTCGTAGAGGGCAAAGCTGTGGAGAAGCTTGGTGAGCTGAACGACGGCAGACATCGATGAGCGCAGGTGATCCATGTCGACACACTCGTAGGACTTCTCTGGCGAGTTTACTACCTGTGTGAGTGTCTTTTTTAGAAGGTCATCAAGTGATTTCAGCCACCTGAGCAAAGAGACTTGACGCTGATCAGTTGAGCCCTCAAGATGAGACGTACTCCGGAGCTCTCTCATGATGACCTCGATGCTTCGGAGGTAGCAGGACACCGTTTTGGGGCTGTAATTGATCGCCGTGTACGCCTCTTCGAGTCTGCGCCACAAGAAGAGTCGCATGGTCGCGTCAGCACGGTCCAGGAACGAGGCTATTTCTTGTATTTGAAGCGTCGGAAGTCCTTGGACGTGCTCGCCCGATTCATCCTTGATAAATTCCACCGATGACGGCTCGAGAATTGGTTCGATGCTCTCAATAAGATCAACAGGATCCTCTGAGTCCGAACCGAAGATCTTCATGAAGAAGTCCATGGAATTAAGCCGCGAAATCTCTTGGTCTAGCGCCGCGATTGATATCTCGGGCATTATGGCGTTGTTCATCAGAATGATCACTGGGTTTCCAAGTGAGAGCAGAATACGTTTCAGATCTTGAAGACATAACAAAGTATGCTCGCGCACAGCGTCTTCGGCCATATTGGAGTGGAAAGTGGACGACCACAAGTGACGGAGGCCGATCACCTTCCGATATTCTCCAATCGGACCATGGTCCATAAAGTGATTGACTGAAGTACGCGCCAAGGTGCCCCATCTGGCCAGACGATCTCGCTGGAGAAGCCGGGTACCTTGGTCGACCTCGCTATTGGGGTTGTTGATGAGAGCATATATATCCAGATGGATCTCGAAAAGAGTCTGAATCATCTCCATGTCTGAAAGATGTCTGGCTGTATATTCGAAGGGGGAACCCAATGCGTGGCGCAAAATCTGTCGCTCGAGTTCTCCAACACGCCCCGCCATCGTCTTGTAGATAAACTCATCTTCCCTGATGAGAATTTGTACCACGGTTTCTTTCAGATCGTCTGGCCACAGCAGAGACACGTAAGTAGACTCGATGCTAGGCCAGCTAGACCGCTTCGGCACAGGGTCCTGTGTAGAATAAACTCCAGCCTCGGGCATAAGAAGACTTTCGAGCCAGCCGAAGGCAACTTCATGCAGGTGCAGCCACCCGTCATTAACGCGATGCACAAATGCCGGCAGTCCCTCGCCTCCAGAGAGGAGTTTGTCTTTTCCAGGCTTTCGAATGGTCTTCCTTGAGTGTTCGAGGAAGATGGCCAGGCCAGACCTGTTCATCCCTCTGAAATCTTGAACGGCGGTGGAACTGTCTCCTTGAAGCACTGCGCGTGATTTTTCTTCGTCCCAGTTCATCACGGCGCTGCGGAGGTCTTCAGCAAGGACAGCTTCGACTCCCTTGACAAAGGTCTGTGATATATCGGCACGATCCTTACGGCCGTTGATAGGGCAGACTTGCTTTTTGAGTTCGTCGATTGTCCCCAAATCCTCTACCCCGACCTTCGACAGGAGAGCGCCAACGGTCTCAAACATCCACTTGTCAGCATCAAAGAAGACTTCCAATCGATCTTCATAGTATTTCGCTTGGTCAAATGCAACCTCCTCTGTTTGCATGGAACCGTCGACATTTGACTCGCGAGCACGAATCCTTCTACTCTTCGTTCTTCCCCCGTCCGCAGCCTCGTCGTTTCCGATCGATCTTTTTCGAGAGGCTGCTGCTGACGGCTTGGATTCGACCTCTTCAACAGCTGCGTTCTCTTGCTGGCGAGGAGCTTCAGCTCGCTGCCCCGATTGATGTTCCGGAGACTCCTTCAGCTGTATTTCCGCTCGATGGTCGATGGAGGATTGGTCTTCGGCCGCCTCCGTAGCGGTGCTGGCTTCTTGGGACTTGGTCGCGTGAGGCGACCCTACAGCTGGCGCCTGATCGGCGCTTTCGGCCATCTCGATGTCTTGTGGCTCCTGCGATTTGACTCTGTCCTCTCCAGGCTTCGAGGAATCTGGAGGTTGAGCGGTGTCTTCAATGGCTGCTGCTGCGGCAGACTCGTCGCCTGCGGGAAGATCGATCCCTATAGCGGCCCCAGGGCCGAGATCGATGACATTCTGCTGCTCGTCGATTATCACTTGCAGAATCGCCTTACCAACAGCGGTCCACGTGTTTGCAGCTGGCACGATCACTTGGCGGATGGTATGAGTCCCAAGTGGATTTCTTCTCGGGTCAGCAGCACTCACGCTCTCCACTTTGTCGGGGAGAGTGGGAAGGTAGGGATAGACGTCTGTTTGGCGCTTCCAGAATTTGAGAAGAGCCTTCCGTGGCTTCCTCTCTGGGATCAGGGAAAGAGATAGATTATCGCGGAGTATCTGAAGCGTGCGTCGAAGATCCTCCATGGCGAAGGTTTCCTCCAGGCCTAACAGCTCCGGTCGCACTTCCAGCTCGTCGTTGTCGTTCGTGACGACGCTTTCCAGGCAGAACCTGGCAAGCCGGAAGCTCTGCAGAGCGCTGCTGAGCCTGGCGGTTTTCCTCCACAGGTCAAGGTCAGTGTCATCTCGTTCCAACGCCTCAGCGAAGAGGCCCATGGCTGTCCTTGACCGCGTTACGATGTTTGCTGCCAGGTCTGTACTGGTCTCTGCGGGCTCTGGCGCGTTGTGCAATATATCTCTGAGGGAGTCCAGGAGAAACTGGCCATGGTTCTTGTATGAGAGATAGATGGTCTGAAGCAGAGTACTTGAAGTGGAGTCATCGAATTCGGCAAGCGTCTCTACAGCTGCGTCATCAAGATAATCGACATCTTGAGGTGCTGCATCCTGCATCGTAGACCTTGCATAGCCGGAAAGCGACTCTGGATACTTGAAGATCTCTGACTTGAAGAGGGCGTCGTACGCTGCAGCAGCTTGGGGATAGAACTTCGGGCCCTGGGCGTGGAGCTTCAACGCATTCTGATACAACTTGAGCGCCTCTTCAATCTGGATCTCCTTGGTGTCATCAATCTCCTCCTCCGAGTCCTCATCGGGCTCGATGTTCAGTGCTGTGAAGGTCGACATGGTGGCTGTCTATTGGCGTGCAAAGTCCAGGGCGGAAGTGTTATGTCTGTCAAAACTGGCGACTGGACTTTGGAGTCAAAGAAAAATCAAGCTCAAGAGGTGTCTGTGACCGAGGCGACAACCTCTGAACACAGACAGCAGACGGGCAGCCACCAGGGCGTGAATATCAACAGCATCCAGGTCTGGGCCTGATCCCTTTGGAGCGCTTTACAGGTCTGGCGCGTCCCGAAGGGGGATGGCGGGCTGGTGGCGGCGGGCGCTCCGATGTCCTGCAGGGGCGCTTTTTCTGGCCGGTCCCTCCACGCGGCTCCATGCTCCACCGCTGGGCAGAACGGTGACAAGTCCTCAGGCACGTTCGCTCTCTATCTGTCATCAGCTCAGCTGTCTGGACGCAGCTGCATCGTCCCTGCGGTCTCGTGTCCATCGCAGTTTTCCTGCCGCATCGCCTGTGTTTCTGCTGAGCCGTCTTCTCTCTGCGCTTCCGCCCGCGCCATGGTCGCGCCAGCTGTCCCGGAGTACGTCTTCCCCTCTACACGTGGTTCCTTGAGATGGAGACTGGCACGCATCAATTGCGCTGCCTCGTGGAGGCGCACCGTGCTCTGTGCTCTTGAGCCGCAGCCCTGTTAAAGACTAGTTATTGACATTTCTCTTGATTAGGATAATTGAGGAAGACGATCTTTTTGCGGCCATCGATGCCCGCACAGAGTCCCTCCAGAACCTAAGAGAGCTGGGTCCGCCAGACCTGGTGTATTTGGTGAAGCAGCCAAAGACGGGCAATTCGAATCGCCAGGTATGCCTTATGCGCTGTCTACTGTGCCCTGTGCTGGACATTATTCCTTTGAACGAGAACCATCTTTGACTGACAGGCGGCATCGGATCGCTGTAGACAGGAGTGTACCATCATGTTACGGGAGTCGATGCATCTTCGTCCGCCAGCCTGGCGGCATATGTCAACACCCTTACCTACTCTCCGCTCGATAAGACACATAAAGTAGTCTCGGGGATCTACTGGTTAGGATTCCGATTGGGGAAATATGTGGACGCTATGTTGACAGTATTGGCAGTTGTTATAATGCCTTCTCGCACCTCGACATGCGCGTCGAAGTCAGGATACCCGGCAGCCTGGAGGCCTACTGCATTGACGAGCGAGGAGACAAGCGTGTGGCCACAGATGCTCTGTGGTTAGAGACGTTCCTATGCGGAGTACTAAGAGCATATTCATACGCGGATGACGGGAGCGGCGACATGATCAAGAAGATCGTGGGCGTCCGAAGATTCAATCCGGTGACGAATACGGAGATGGAACAAAAATTTCTGGACGCTGCGGAAAAGTTGTTTTTCATGGGTACGACGAGGACCGTCCTGTCTTTCCGAGCAGGGACTGACTATGGCGCAGGGAGGCAGCTCAGCTCCGACCCCGAAACGCAGGTGCCCAACACCGTCAGCAACCATCTCACCTCTGGCCTCCTTAAATACATCCACATTACCGGTCGTTATACGTCCGGGATAAACCTCTTTGAGAAGCTTCGCACGCGGGACGTCGAGGTCTCGTCGCTATTAGCGCGGGTCCTGCTGGAGGCGGACGAGGAGGTGCAGGCCGTCCGCCTGATGCACGATGCCCTGCAAGATGTGCCCATGGATTACTCTCTGCTTGACTGCCAGGCGGCCTTCTGCCAGAGCAAGGGAGAATATGAGATGGCGCTCGAATGTGCGAAGCGCGCTGTCACCGCTGCGCCGAGCGAGTTCAGCACCTGGATCCGGCTAGCAGAGGTATACGTGAGCCTCGAGAAATGGGATCTGGCGCTCCTGACGCTGAACTCATGCCCGATGTTTACGTACCAAGATAAGGACGCTCCGCGGATGCCACAACCGACTCGAGTCATGCTTCCCATCCTGGCTGAAAGCGTCCTCGACGAGATTGACGAGGGCCAGCCGAAGCAAGGAGAGCCACACGACTTCGTCCACCCCTCTCTCAGGAAGCTGCATGCTTCGACCTATCAGGGTACTTTCCTGAAGGCTTACCAACTACTGACCAAGATCGCGGCCTCGATCGGCTGGGATCAGCTGCTGAAGATCCGCAGTGAGGTCTTCGTCATGGAGGAAGAGTATCGGCTTGAGCGGCAGGCCGCGGCCCAGAAGGCAGGACAGTCGAACAAAAACGCGAGTACAGCGGCCATTCACGAGCCCTCGACTCCAAAGGAAGGGGTGAACGGAAACGGGACACAGAACGACAGCAGCGAGTCAAGTTCTTCTAGGGAGGAGGACTCTTCAGATAAGAAGACGAACGGTGCCGGGGCTGAGAACCACGCCGACGGCAGCTCGATCGAGAGACCCGAGCAGAGCGCCGCCTCGGAGGCCGTCAAATCCGGCAATGAAGAGGTAAGTTGCAGCCCATTTTTTTACGATCGATTCGGTAACTCGCAGAAATTGACCTCAAACCAGCCCGACCCATCGCATACCAGCTACACGCACTTCAAGAACAAGCGGCTCTGCGAGCGGTGGCTCGACAACCTCTTCATGGTCCTGTACGAGGACCTGCGCATCTACACCATCTGGCGCACGGAGATGGCGCAATCGCGCCAGCAGGCGATCGACTACAAGAAGACGGCGACGGAGTGGGAGATCCTGGGCGAGCTGGCGGAGCGGCTGCACCACTTCGACGAGGCGGTTGAGGCGTACCGCAACTGCCTGGCGATCAGGTTCTCGCCCAAGGCCATGAAGGGGATCCTGAAGATGTACGAGCGGCAGGGCGACACGCGGGGGATGCTGAGCGCGCTGATCCGGCTGATCGCGTGGCAGTATCGGTGGTACTCGGAGGTACGTTCTCCTGATTCCTCAGGAATAAAAAAAAGGCAAGACTGACGGTGAATGCAGTTCTCCCCCGAACTCCTGTACATGATCCGCAAGCTCATCGAGGAAGAGGGCGCCGTCAAGGTGCGCAGCATCGTGCAGGCGACCAACCTGCCGCAGCCGGTGCTCGACCTGACGCACCACTACTGCCAGCTGTGCGCGACCTTCCGGAGTAGTGGGAGCGATGGCTGAAGAAAACTAGAAAATTAGAGAAGAAAAAAAATGAAAGACAACGACGACAACAACCTCGAAGAGTCCATGGACCTCACATACCTAACGTGACATGACATAACATATCCCACAGTTTTCTTCTTTACGGAGTACACCCAGTACCAGTATAGTATCTATCTATCGTATCTCGAATCCCGAGTGGATAGAAAGAACGAAAGAAAGAAACAAGAAAGAAAGAAGTGAAGCGACCTGACCTGGCCTGAGATAATGACTACCCACCTACATACCTCACCTAGGTACACCGACTAACAGTATGAATTACTCTCCCATCATTGATAGCCGATCACCGATCAAATGAATCTATCTATTCCTGTCCTGTCCTATCGTATCCTATCGTGTTGCGTCAACCTTTTTTTTTCTGTACTCCCCCATATTACGTTCCTTAACCTATCCTACTCTTACCTTTTAGGTCCCAAGAGGGTAGGTAGGTAGACGCTTAGGTACCTAGGTACCTAGATACCTACTGAATGAGCACAAACATGTTTCTTCTGCTTGTCAGTTAGCAGTCCTTTTTTTGTTCTGTTCTGTTATATCTGTTCGGCTCAACGGGTCATGTATGTATGTACCTAATGTATGTATGGCAACGTGAACTCTGAAAAGAAAAAAACGAAGTGGAATAACAATACCCTTGCGCTGTTTTCCTTCCCTCCTCCTCCTCCCTCTTCACCATAGTCGTCACGTCTCTATCTCTGTTTCTTTCTTTCGTTCTTATGTAGGCTATATAACATATAGCGACGTGTTATGTTCCGTATACCGCAATGAAGCTCCAGTAACTCTACACCGGGCACTCGAGAGGCTTTTCAAGTATAAAGCAGATCTACTGTGATCTCCAAGTATGCTGTAGAGTGGCTACGAGGCAACCAAGATCAAGGACAAGAAATGCCTTTTTCGAGATCGCTAGAACTCTCTTCTTTTATTTTTAATCAAAACTTTCCAATATCATATCAATTAAAAATAGCATGTTAGAATGTCGATCGCCCGAAAAAAAAAAAAGGTCCGATCCGACCCCATCAACCAGTCCAATGATCCAACCAAAACCAGGCGCCAAAAACGAGGTCTTGGCACCCGGCACCTTGATCTATTCTCCCAAACTCGGTTCCTGCCTGGCGTCGGATTCCGGATCCCCAATCCAATAATGACAAAGAAGAAACGAAAAAAAGTTACAAGTTACAGACGACCTGACCGATACTGAGATGCACGTGCGCCGTTACAGCTGGGACCAGCAAGCTGACGGAGCTTACTCCTCGGCTTCCGCCTCAGCCTCCGAAGCGTCAGCCTCCTTGGGGACGACGCCTTTCTTGTTCTTCTTAGCGCTGGCCGCAGGCGCGCTGGTCTTGGCCGTCTCGGACGGGGCTTCCTCTTCCTCTTCTTCCTCGCCGGATCCTTCCTGCTCTTCATCTTCTTCCTCTCCCTCAGAGGGGGCTCCGTTCTCTTCTCCGCCCTCTTCCTCTTCGGAGGGGGCTTCCTCTTCTTCCTCTTCTTCTTTTTCGGCCGCAGCCTCTGTCTTGCGCTTCTTGGGAGCGGGTTCTGAAGTAGACGTTGCTGTTAGTAACATGAGCTGCAGCTGGAGATATGGGCGGTGAGACGAGCGTGTACATACCTTCGGACTCAGATTCCTCTTCTTCCTCTTCCTCCTCCTCCTCCTCCTCCTCCTCTTCTTCTTCTCCCTCGGACACTTCTTCCTCGGACTCCTCGTCTACTCCGGAATCCTCATACCTATTTCTTAGGTGTCAGTCTTGCGTGATATTATCTTCATGTGCAAATGAAAAGCATTGTATGGTAACAAGAGTTAAATGGCAGCGCAAACTTTTAGAGCAGCGTACAGTACAGTCGTACACCACTCACGGATGATGACACGACAGACACGTGCCGTGCGACAGGACTGAAGATGAAGAAGCCGAGGCCGGGTTGGGGGGAGAGAGAAAAACGAGACGGGACTTACTCTTCTTCCTCCTCGCTCTCGTCGCTGGGGAGGGCCTGGAGCTCTTCCTCCTCCTCAGCTTCCTGCTTCCTCTTGCGCGTGGACATGGTTTCGGGGTGATGGAGCGACTGGAGGCGTGTCGAGGCGGTTCAGACGGGCGCGGGAGGCAGGGGCCGGGTCAATGGGGTGGCTGGCAGTGGAGGGAGGGCAGAGGGAGGGAGGGCGCGCGTGGGAGAGGAAAAAAAAAGGTGGCAGAGGGATCGGAAGAGAAGGGGAGGGAACAGGGAAAGGGGGAGGGCAGCCGAAGGGGATGGAACGGGGAGGTGGGGGGGAGACACAGGGCAGGCAGGGCAGGGTCAGCGATGCGTCGGCGGAGGAGGAGAGGACATGGCGGACCAGGGGCCGCGGTCCGTGGGCGCTGGCGTGCCTGGGCTGGCTGGACGCTGCGAGACAGCAGAGACGACGAGACCGGACGAGGACATCGAGAAGGCCGGGGAAGAGAGCAGCAGGCCCGACTCCACACGAGCTCAGGGTTACACCGCCCGTACCGTCCTGTACCGGACGCCCTCGCGGTTACTTACCGGGCCTGTGATACGCCGTGTGACGCAGACCGGTCCCCTTCGACAGGGCAAGTTTTTCTGCGCCGTCTCCACCGGAGGACACAGCATTACCATACCGCCCGCCGTACCACCCGCTCCAGGACAAGCCGCTAGCGGCGCATGGACCAGGGCAGGCCGAGCACGGGCCCAGTGGGGACCGTGGCTCCGAGCTTGGAACGTCCTTCTGGAACCGGACGCGCCCACGATCGGCGGGCCGTGCAGACCACCTGCGCAGCCGTCAACCTCAGCTGCCAACTTATTCTCTTAGAGACAGCCCTGAGACTTTTCTTTTTCTTCCGTCGTTGTCTTTGATATTCACATCGATATTTATGGCCGTCGGATCGGGTCAGCTTGTCATGTCCAGTCAGGTTTCTCAGGTGGAGCTCCTGCACCCATCGGATCCCGGGCAATGGTCCACCGCGGAGCAGTGATGGAATGGCATCGAAACGGCTGAGACAGATCCGGTCAGCATGCTGCTCGGGTGCCGACCTCGTGGCCGTAGGGATGGGATGGTGAGGTGTGAGGTGTAAGAAGCTTTGTTCTCTCCACGCTGGAAGCTCAGCTGGAGGTACCTCTGCACATGAGCCTGCACATGAGCCTGCACGGGATCGATGCCTAGGTGCCTGATGAGGCAGTGGCAGATAAGGCATGAATGTCAATGCCCAAGGAGCGGCGGCTCCGATGCCCTGCGCTGTGGAAGATGGCTCCATGGCTGGGAACCTTTCTCCCATTCTCTATCTCTGTAATGTTGAATCTTCATCCCTTGTCTCATGGAGAAGATGGGTGAGGCAACTTACAGCCTACTCTGACATCTCTTGTTGATGTGGTCATGTCCTTCAAGTTGATGGATTTTGGATGATCATCTCAGCGTAGTTGCGGAGTTCCCCAGCATCAGAATGTCTGTCTCAGAAAGATAAAGGAATTGACAGTCCATGTGCTGGAAATGTCCTTCCCCTGGCACGTATCTCCTAATATCAACATCATGAAGTTGTCTCTTTTCAACAGCTACCGGGCAACACTCTAAGAAAGACACCAAACCACACAGCGGCGGGCTCCGTTGAACGGTGAATATGGCTTTCCCACAGCTCTGTCTATTTTTCCACATCCCGTCGCCATGTCCTATAATTTGACCCTTCCCATAACTCTTCTGTCTGAACTACCTGATTTCTGGCGGATCGACTGAACTGTCTGGAGTTACTTGCTGACATGGCCATGGCCCTGCAGAGTACGGACCATGATCTCTCCCAGCCCCAGACCAAGACCGGGGACGTCGACATCGACCCCAATGGCGACGTCCACCTCGTGCTCAGAGACAAGAGTTACATCGCACCCGGCGAGGAGGTCATCGTCCGTCTGCGCGTCTCCTCCAAGATCCTCTCCATCGCATCCCCCGTCTTCCAGGCCATGTTCTCCCCCCACTTCCGCGAGGGCTCCGAGCTCCGCTCCCGACAGGACCCCTCGTCGACGGTCGAGGTCCCCCTCCCCGAGGACGAGTTCCTGGGGATGTGGTATCTCTGCCATGTGCTGCACCACCGCGACCCCTGGCAGGACCGCGAGGTCGGCTATGCGGCGATCGAGAGCATGGCGCGCATGAGCCACAAGTACGACTGCACGCACGTCCTGCAGCACTCGTGCGAGGTGCTCATGCGGCCGTTTCTCCCCAAGGCCGGGTCCAGGGGCTACGAGTCCGCCATCCTGGTCGCGTACATCTTCAACAGCCCCGAGGTGTTCAGGGAGGCCGCGGCGAACCTGCTCGCGAACCACGCGGGGAATTTCCAGACCTTCAGGAAGATCCCCGGGTTCGACATCCAGCTGCCGGATTCTCTCTTTCGTGTGTTCCTCCCTCCCGCCTCCTTCTTTAACCTATATATATAAGTACTGAGATGAACAGTCGCCCTCGAAGAACAGCGCACCAAAGCGCGCAACACGCTCTTCGCCCACATCGAATCCGTCTGCAACCGCATGTGCACCCCGACCATGTGGAGCCCGCACACGCAAACCGAGTACTGCCAGAAGACGACGCTGTACAACTTCCGGCGCACGCTGTACAACGCGTCCATCGTCCCCTCGTCGTCGCCCGGCGCGCTGGCCGACCTCTGCCGGGCGCTCCGCGGCCTGACCTGGTTCCCGTCCTCGTGGCGGTGCGGGCGGGTCGAGTGCCCGTGCTGCGGGATGGACGTGATGGCGGAGCTGCGGCGGGGGTGCGAGGAGGCGATGGCGGTGGCGATGAGGGGGGTGTGCATCGGGTGTTTTGACCTGCTGGAGGGGGAGAGGTGTGAGCTGGGGCGGAGGTGTGTCGGCGGGAATGGAAGGGGGGATGATGGGGCGGAGATCACTTAGCCTGAGTTTCGACAGGCGATGGTCCTGTGCGGTGGATATCCGGGTAGATCTTTCTGTTCTAGTATCTGCTTTACGGGTTATGTGCTGGAAGAGCTTTGGTCGGTGTTCTTCTGCAAATAGCAGTGCTTCTTCTAAGCAGGGTATAAATATTTATGTCACATACATTCATAGCATCTTGACATAAAACACATAGATCCTTTCAGTCTGATGATCACGCGACATGCTGTATATATATATATGCCTAGATATGATATAGAAACCCAAAAAACGGACAGAGAAGAGAAGATGGAAAGGAAAGAAGAACCTCACTGCGCCAGGTAATCAAAACTCGCGAGGCTCGGGTCCAGCAGGTTCTCATCCAGCCCGAACCCGTACGTGCCCACCATGTCGTAGATGAGATCCGGCGGCGGGAACCCTTGCGCCATGGCGTTCGCGCCGCCGGGGACGTCGCGCCCGTTCATCGACCCCTCGGGTCCTGATCCTGTTCCTGCTCCTCCAATTCCCCCTGCTGCGCCACCACCACCACTGCTGCTGCTGCTGCTGCCCTCCCACGCATTAAACCGCACCAACATCTTCGACAGTCCCCGGGCAATGTGCCGCGTGAGATGCCTCTCCCCCGCACTCACGCGGCCCATCAGCTCGATGACCCGCTCCACGAGCCGCCGCACTTGCCGCCCATCGATGCTCAGGTACGCTGAGTTCCAGGTCACCGCGACCTTGAGCAGGAAGACGGCGGAGAAGGTGACCATGGTGTGGGTGAAGATGGGCACGCCGACGATGGCGTCGCGGATGTCGGGCTCGTCGAGGACCATGTGCAGGCAGGCCATGGCGGACGAGATGGCGATGTTGGCGGATTCTTTGCGGTCCATGGAGAAGTGCGGTGGGGGCGGGTGCGGGCCGGTGGTGGTGGTGGTTGTGGGGGAGATGGGGGAGATGGCGCGCAGGGAGAGGGAGTTGAGTTGGAATTTGGCGAAGTGGTAGTGTAATACCACGCCTTTGGAGGGGTACGCCCGGACGTAGGGGCTATCGGCTTTTCATTTCATCAATTCGTTAGAATTGATGTGTATATAGGTATAGATATGGGGGACATACCTGAGCGCGGCTGCCACAGCAGCCGCCACTGGTCGACGGCGACGTTGTAGACGCGCAGCTGGCCAAAGTCCTCCTCGGTCAGGGGCTGCTCGGTATCCGACCCGAACGTGCGGTAGGCCTCGGTCAGGATGATGAACAGCGCGACCTGCGCCATCAGTCGGATGTCGCCCGGCACGACGAGCGGCGACTGCAGGAACGCCTCGTAGTTGCGGATGGCCGCGTCCTCGTGGATCACGGGCGGCCGGCCGTACGCGATGCTGAAGTGGTGGTCGCAAACGTACAGCAGGTACCACAGCTGCGCGCGCTCGTACAGGCACTGGTCGGTCCGCCCGCCGCGTGTGAACTTCTGGAAGCTCTGGTGCAGGCCCAGCTCGGTCGCGATGCGCACCGCATGCCCGGACAGCTTCCAGCTGAGGTCGGAGAGCCAGAAGGCGCCGACGCAGAGCGCGCGGATGTCGTCCAGCGTGTGCGTCCGCGTCAGCGACATGCTCGAGACCAGCGACACGTACTCGTCGTAGCAGCGGTTCAGCGTCTCCGTGCGGTTGGGGATGTGCAGCGCCGCCACGGTCAGGACCGCCGCGGACAGCAGGGACGACGCGCGCCGGACCGACGTCAGGTCCTTGTGCACGACGAGGATCCCGCCCCAGAGCAGCTGGTTCATCGTCCGGCTGAAGTACGCGAAGAGCTCCTCCGCCTCGTGCAGCGAGATGACGCCCCGCGAGATGAAATCCTCCTCCAGCAGCGTCGACTTGGGCTTCGGCCGCTCCACGGGGTAGCTCCGCAGGTTGCGCAGCTTCGTCACCTCGTAGAGGCTGCGCATCGGCGCCGGGACCAGTCCCGGGTCCTCGTTCGGCTCCGGCGAGTTCTCCCGTGTCGCGTTGTCCATCGTCGACGGGGCAGCAGGTCCGGTATGGCTCTGGCAGCTCACATCCGGATGTGGCTCGTCATGGGAGTTCCGGTGCGCGTGATGCGACGACGAGGACGCAGGGCTCGGGATATTATTGCTCTCGGCAGGGTATGTGTACAGCTCCGGGAGGCCGTTATGGCGCAGGAGGTGCGACACCGCAGCTTGCAGTTGCTGGATCGTGGCGGCCGCCTGGGATTTCCAACTATAATCAATGGGAAGAGGATTGAACCGTCAGTCAGGCGATCGCAAGAGTGTATACACAATTCGACAAGATTCAACACTCACATTCCGTCATCGTCGACGAATTTCTGGGAGAAGTCATTGACGACGCACTTGATCCCGCTGCGGATGCACTTAGTGCAGTTCGACTCGCCGGGCTTGATCTCGCATTTGATCTTGTGTCTTTTGCACTCTGCGCCTGAATATGTGTCAGCATTGCCGTTCTAGCTCCAGGAACAATGTCCGTTGCTCGTCAAGGTGAACACTCACATGCGCGCGCCTTGGAGATCTTCAGAACGGGCGGTCGCCCGTCGGTGGCAGGAGCAGGACGGTCGTCGTCCCTGCGCGGCGTGTCCAGGCCGGCTTCGTACGCCGTGCGCTTCATCGGAGGCGTAGCTATCGAAGACGTCGGTGACGCGGACGAGAGACGCAAAAAGGCATTGTTGGGCGCAGCGGAGGCGTGCATGTGCGGGTCTCAGCAGACGCTGCGGCGGCGACAAACAGGCATTGGAGGATAATGCCCACGGCGGTTGCAGAATCAGCCTGCGAATTTTTGATGGAGAGGCTGGAACGACCATTCGAGGGCGGTGGAGTGGAAGAAGTCAGAGTAATAGTAAGCGGCCTCTGCGCAGACTCCCCCGCGCGCCATCCCACGCTTCTCCGTACCGTGCCCCGGGTCTTGGCGCGTGCGTGGGGGTGCTGACTAAACCGTATCGGACCGTCGGCATCGCGGGATGTCACTGGCGCGCGGCTCGGATTTCCCGTTCCGGTTCGAGGGATGTCTGGACCATCCCGCGCGGCTCTCGGCCGGGTCGATGTCATGTCAGCCGTTTCAACTTTGTTCCTCAGGATGGGCCATGGCCGGCCCTCTTTCAGCAGTACCCGTTTCAGTGAAGCACCTGAATTCTGTTCTATACACAAACGTTGAACGCAATAAATTAACATATACCTGAAATTCTCATTACAAGCATATCGTGCAGCATCAGTGGCAGCCAGCTGTGTCAGATCAGAGCACGTATCTGAACCCTTGGGCCCTTCTATCGACATCACCACCCGACTCGACCTGCTCGTTCTCCGCCCGCTCCAACTTCTTGTTCTCCCGTATGTGGACCAACCGGATGACGAACGCCAGCACGGCCACGAAGAAGCACAGGGCGGAGTTCGCGCTCCCACCCGGCACGTACTGGGGCGCCGCGGACGCCGGGTACATGTACGACCCGTAGATCGAGGACGTGTTGCCGATCATGTTGCAGATGGCGATGACCGCGGAGCGCTTGACCATCGGCCGGGGGAACGAGTTGGCGATCCACGAGAGGATGATCTGGTACGCCGACACCGCGCCCATGGGCATGAGGAACATGGCGAAGAAGCGCGCGGCCGTGTTCGTCGTCGCCGTGGCGATGATGTTGCCGACCGTCGAGATCAGCATCAGGGTGATGATGTGGATGGACCGGTCGCCGGTCCGTCCGGACGTGTACGTGACCAGGAGCGACACGAGGAACGTCGCGAACCACACGGGCACGGTCAGCAGGAGGGTCTCGATGTGCCCGTAGCCCAGGGTGTTGACGATCGACGGGAAGAAGTACTGGAACGTCTGCGACAGGAGCGACGTGTGCTGGAACAGGACGAACAGGTACATGCGGTAGTCCTTGAGGGCCAGCTTCAGCCCTTCCATGACCGTCGTGGACTTGGAGTTGTCGGCTTCCTTGGCGTCGTGGATGAGCCGCCACTGCGCAAAGGCCCGTTCCTCCTCATTCAGCCACCTCACGGTGGCTGGAAAGTCGGGAAGAACAAATCTGGCTGTTATGAGCTCTTGCTAGTCCACTTCTTGAGGAATCAAGCTTACCCTGCAATAATCGCAACGCCGATGGTGATAACGCCCTCGACGATGAAAAGCCATCTCCATCCGGCGATACCGTGCGCGCCGTCGAGGTTCCCTAGAATTCCAGCACCCAGAAGACCTCCGAACATATTCGCAAGTGCACTTCCGGAATAGAACCAAGCAATTCGATGTGTTAACTAGAGCAGCGTTAATAATGATCTCCGTTACGTCTCTCCAGGGACTTACTTCAGCCCGCGTATACCAACTCGACCTATATCACCATTAGTCTATGTTTATCTGCGAAACATCCAGGTTTGATGTGATCTTACATTATCATGATCGCGCCTGGGAAGAAGGGGGCCTCAACGAAGCCAAGGCAGATCCTTGCTGCGACCAGCGCTCCAAACGAATGGACTGCAGACTGCGAGGTCGAGACGACACCCCACAGCGTCATGGCTGTTGCGAGATAGATGGAGGGTCTCACGCGGGTAAGCAGGAGGTTCGACGGGAGTTGCATCAGCAGGTACCCCTTTGGAGAGATAAGATTAGCGCATGACTTGTTCCACTGGGATACATTGCCACATACGACGAAGAAGATGCTGGTTGCCAGGTTAAAATTGGTTCCCGTCATACGCAGGTCCTTTTCCAGCGACCCGAGACGGGCCTGGGCCAGGTTGGATCTGTATCGCGACGGCATGAGCTCTGTCTCTGGATCTCCGATGGAGCTAATTGCCTTACCTATCCAAGAAATTGAGGAGGTACATCAGAACCATCAGCGGCAGCAGACGTACCTCGAGCTTCCGCAGGAGCTTTTTTGTCTGATAAGCCCGCCATTCTTCATCCTTCGTCGCGAAGGTTCTGTAAAAGTCCCTCAGCTCTGCGGGGACGCCCTCGAGGTCCACGTGTTCGACCTCCGCCTGAGGAAGGTCCTCTATCTGTTGGAACTCCCGCTCCTTCTCTGCCGCCGTCGCCATGCTTAAGTGAAAGACGGTGCTATGAGGAATGGGGGATCTACACTCGACAGCATGGCCTGTAAATCAGTCTATACCCCAGCAAGCATCCCCGCCCAGACACGCACTCGGACATCCTCGCCCGACTCTTCCTAGTACTGGTGTCATTGCACATCAGCAGAAAGCGGGCCGGTGGACCCCGCAGCACGTCTGGGGTAATTCCGGAGCCCCAGAGAAACCGTGGTCGGAGCAACTCCGACCCCACGTTCTCCCCAGCTTCTCGTTCGGGCGAGGGAGCAAAAAGACTCTCCTCCTTGGCAGGCTCTTGTCCTCCCGGCCTCTTTCCGAGAGACGGGCCTGCGAGCGACGATCTTCCAGTCCGGCTCGGGGCAGCATGCGATCGTGTGATGCCCCCCAGCGCTCCGATGGAGGACCCGAGGCTTTAAATAACGGTCTTGGAGGCGTTCTCGCGATGAGGGGTCGTGAGCCTTTCTTGCTCTTCGAAGTTCACATCTCACGGTGACAAAATGCACATCCTGATCACCGGCGCCGCGGGCTTCATCGGCCAGCTCCTGGCCAAAGAACTGCTCAACGACGAGTCGTACCAGGTCACCCTTACCGACATCAACGAGCCCCCGATTCCCAAGGGCGTCAAGTACCCCCAGAACGCGCGGATCATCAAGGCGGACCTCCTCGATGGCGCCGACGCGGTCGTGGACAAGTCCCTCGACGCCGTGTACGCCTTCCACGGCATCATGTCGTCGGGCTCGGAGGCCAACTTCGAGCTGGGCATGAGCGTCAACGTCGACGCCACGCGCAGCCTGCTGGACACGCTGCGCAGGGTCGTCCCCGGCGTCCGGGTCATCTACTCGTCGAGCCAGGCCGTCTACGGGCAGCCGCTGCCCGAGGTCGTCAACGACCGCGTCACCCCGACGCCGCAGTCCTCGTACGGCGCGGAGAAGCTCATCTGCGAGACCCTGATCAACGAGTACACGCGCCGCGGGTTCATCACGGGCTTCACGCTGCGCTTCCCGACCATCTCCGTGCGGCCCGGCGCGCCCACGGCCGCCGCGTCCTCCTTCCTGTCCGGCATGATCCGCGAGCCCATGAACGGCAAGGAGGCCGTCATCCCCATCGCGGACCGCTCCTTCAAGTCGTGGCTCTGCTCGCCCCGGACCCTCGTGCACAACCTCCTCTTCACCTTGACGTTACCCGCGGACGCCCTCCCGCGCCACATCCGCCACATCAACGTGCCGGGGATCTGCGTCACCATCCAGGAGATGATGGACGCGCTGGCGAAAGTCGGCGGGAAGGACAAGCTCGCGCTGCTCCGGGAGCAGGAGGATCCCGCCATCACGCCGATCCTGCGCTCGTGGCCGACGCGGTTCGACAACAGCCAGGCGATCGCTCTGGGGTTCAAGCGGGACACGTCGTTCGAGCAGGCGGTCATTGACTATGTGGAGAGTCTGAAGGAGGGCTGAGGGGGTAGTCGAGATGCAAATCTGGAAAGATAACAACGATATCTATCAGATTGATTTGTCTTTATTAATACGGCATGTTCCTTATGTATGTACATAAACATAGGCATTATTGGCATTATATAGAAACATAAAGCATAGAATGGCTCTCAGCAAATGGACGGTTCAAATCACGAACAGCAGGTACTTATACATAATCCGATCACTAACAGAAGATTGACAATGGGCATCTCAACCATACACAGGAAAATGCCGCAGTCGATGCCTGAGCCAACCATCATATTTTTTTCACTTTTGCCATCAGTAATGTATCACTTTTAATTTTAGAAGACGTCTATTTTATGTGTTTGTTCCTTCGCTAAAATAAAGAAAAATATCAATTGAAGATGCCTTGTACGCCTCCTCTGAGGGAAGAGTGCGTCTATAGCAATAACAGTTCAATTAATATAGTAACACGGCTGAGACCGAACCCAGTGAAATCGTCGACTTACGGACAATTGTGAGCATCGACACCTGCAAAAGGACGATGAATCTTATTATTATCATCGAGGATCACGGGAGCCTGTCGGTCGTTATCGATAAGCACCTGTCACGTGAGACCTAAGATCTGGCGCGCCGGGACGCGTCTGTGGCGGTTGTGGCGTCTAACCTCACGAGAGAGAGAGCCGCGCTGTTTGTTGATATCTTGATGTCTCATGACATGGCTGCCTTGAAGATTCTCCTCCACGTATCGGAGATGACAATGAGACCTACACACAAGTGACCAGCGACCCGAAACATAATAATAACATAGACATCATGACCGACACCTGCGCCAACCCCCTGCTCCTGGGGTGGATCAAGGAATGGCTGGACCAGGCCCGGGAACGCAACTCCAAGGGCGTCACGGTGTATGTATATAGTTGACTTACTTACCTATTTTCTAACATTATATAGCGGGTTTTTTTTTTTAAAAAAAAGAATGGTTCATTAACATGACTGCCAGGTACAAGCGAGCCTACGACTCGATGAAGGCCTGTCCGCTGGTCTTCAACCACCCGTCCGAGGCGCAGCAGCTCAACGGGCTCGGTCCGAAGCTGTGCGAGCGTCTGACGGAGAAGCTGAAGCAGTACTGCGAGGAAAACGGGCTGCCGATGCCGGAGCCGCCGAATAAGGGTATGCTATCTTGTCACTTGTCATTTATATTTATGTCTAAGGTTCTAAATGATGTGCTATATATGTAGCCTCATCATCAAAGAAGCGGCCATCCGGGGAGGCTCTGCCGGACAGCGATGATAACAACAATAATGATAACAATAACAACCAACCAGCCAAGAAACCCAAGAAAGCAAAGCCGTACGTCCCAGCCCTGCGGTCCGGCCCGTACGCGCTGCTGCTGGCGCTGGCCACGCTGCCCGAGAAGTCGTCGCAGGGCCTGACCAAGGCGCAGCTGATCGAGCTGGCGCAGCCGCACTGCGACTCGTCCTTCACCGCGCCGCCGGATCCGACCAAGTTCTACACCGCGTGGAACTCGATGAAGACGCTCATCCAGAAGGAGCTGGTCTATGAGTATGGGCGGCCGCTCCGGCGGTATGTGCTGACGGAGGAGGGGTGGGAGGTTGCGAAGAGGATCAGGAACGTGGCGATGGGGGCGTCGCTGGATAAAAATCAACTTGTATGTCATTTACAATCCCTTTGTCCAGTTATTCGTGGTAATCTAACATTCATAGGTCTCCTCTGCGCTGGAAGGCCTTCCCGCCTCCAATCATGGTGGCCGCGCAGCAAGCTTGCCGTTCAGATCAGGCAACGCAGGCCAGGACTTACCACGCCGCCAAACAGACGACATTGATGTCGTGCGGCTGGGTTCCGAGTCACCCCCTCCAGGTCCCAGCATTGCGACAGCAACCGAGAGACCAGCTCAACAAGAACAAAACTCATCCCGTTCTGACCGTAGCCAGAACGGAACGGAAACCCCCTTCGCAGATCCCTCCACCATCAAACCCATCCCGCTCCCCCCTGGCAGCTTCACCGTCCAGCTGGTCCTGGACACGCGCGAAGTCCGCACCTCCACGGACCGGGACTACATCGCCAACGAGCTCAGCAAGAAGGGCATCACGCCGCAGGTGCGCGCGCTCGAGCTCGGCGACGCGACGTGGGTCGCCAAGTGCGACGACCCGAGCCTCCTCGCCCGCCTGGCCGGCGACGAAGAAGCCGGCAGCGACGAGGTGATGCTGGACTGGATCGTCGAGAGAAAGCGGCTCGACGACCTGATCGGCTCGATCAAGGACGGGCGGTTCCACGAGCAGAAGTTCCGGCTGCGGCGGTCCGGGATGAAGAACGTGATCTATCTCATCGAGGAGTTCAATGTTTCTCACGACCCCAGCAACCCCAACGGGATGAAATACCAAGAAATGGTCGCATCGGCCATCGCCTCGACGCAGGTCGTCAACGGCTACTTCGTCAAGCGGACGCGCAACCTGGACGACACGATCCGGTACCTGACGCGCATGACGTTCCTCTTGCGGAACATGTACGAATCACCACCACCTCCTCCTCCATCATCTACTACCACCACCACCGCTCCAGCTATTCCTACCCATAAAGTAGCCCTCATCCCCAGCACACACCCCGCCCTCTCCTCCCCCTCCTCCTACCTCAGCCTCCTGAACAATCTCCGCGCCAGCGACCCCGCCACCACGTTCACCGTCACCTCCGCGACCTTCGCCGCCCTGACCTCCAAGTCGGACGTGCTCTCGCTGCGCGACGTCTTCCTCAAGATGCTCATGTGCACGCGCGGCGTGACGGGCGACAAGGCGCTCGAGATCCAGCGGCGGTGGCGCACGCCGCGCGAGTTCGTCGAGGCGTTCGAGGCCCTGCAGGATCCGAGGCAGAGGGAGGTGATGGTCGCGGAGCGCATGAAGGATCTGGTCGGGCGGAAGAAGGTCGCGAGGGCGCTGAGCAAGCGGATCGCGGAGGTGTGGGGGGAGGCTGGTTAAGAACATATGTATGTGATCATGATCATGAAAGATGGTATGGTATGGTTTGGTTTGGTTTGCGTGCTGGAGCGTTCCTGGGGAATTTGTCTTTCATTTTTTTTTCCTTCGGGATTCTGTATTTGTACAGTTCTATTATACTTTTCATAATAGATACCTTATATAATATGGAGCCGTCTAACTACCTACTAAGGCGCGCGTGAGCACTTGAGCCTGGATTAGTAGGTACAGCAAAAAGCGCAGTAATGCTAAAAAAAATCATGGTATCAATTCAGCAGTTCAAAATATGAGGTACGTAGGCCTATGACCGTTGGTTCATTTACACTCTGTAGTGGGAGGATCTGTTTCACAATTAAGTGAAATACGAAATGCGGGTAATTAATTAATTAATTGTCTAGATACATTATCACTGCACACGCATCACTAGGTAGGGGTAGTAATTAAGAATAGATACCTAGACCCAGCAGCAATGGTCAAAACAAGAACAGCGTCCAAGGATAACATGCGGACAGACAGAAGATGCATTATGAGTATTCATGTTTTGATTGAGAAGTGTGAACGGATATCACAATCACATCCAGTGGGAAAGGTATATCATCTCGTGGACCCTGTGTACCTACACATGTGCGTCTGCCTGTTGCGTGAGGCTGAACATAAAGGTTAGAATGCGACAAGAATTAGAAGTTAAAACATGAAAGAAGTGCAAAAAAAAGAAACCATCAACCAGTCAGTAACACGACTGATTACGCACTTCTCTTCTCGAAGAAGCCCTTGATGCTTCTCCACTCGACGTTGAGCGCCAAACTGCTGCTCACGACGGAGACGCTGCTCAGCGCCATCGCCAGCGCGGCCCACACGGGGCTGAGTCGCCAGTGCTTGTCGACTGTGACCATCTCCCCTCCGCCGGTCATGATGTGTTTCTTGCCGGTGACGATCGGGTACAGCACCCCCGCAGCGATGGGCACGAGACAGAGGTTGTACACGGCCGCCCAGAAGAAGTTCATCTTGACGCGGCGGAAGACGCGACGGCTGAGATTCACGAGCTCAAGGATGGTCGTCAGGTCCGAGTTGAGGAGGATGAAGCTGGCCGAGTTGATGGCCACGTCGGAGCCGGAGGCCATGGCGATACTGACGTCTGCGGCGGCGAGGGCGGGCGAGTCGTTCGTTCCGTCGCCGACAAAGGCAACAATCCGTCGCTTTGGCTGCTCTTCTTTGCTCTGTGCCTGGAGTTCAGGGTTCTCGAGCTGCTCAGGGCCCTCCTGGACCCTGCGGATGAATTCTGCCTTTTGGTTCGGCAGGACATTGGCCATGACGTTGGAACGCGGAATGCCCAACACCGCAGCAACCGCATGGGCCGTGGTCTGGTTGTCGCCAGTGCACATGAAGACGCTGACATGTCGTCTTTGGAGCTGGGAGATGACGTCCACAGCCTCGGCACGAATTGGGTCGGAAGTCGCAAAAACTATGACGGGAGCGAAGCGAGATGTCTCCGGGAATGTGTCCGAGAGCTTTCGGATGGAAAGAATGGCGGTAGATTTACCACCGGACTGATATCGAGAGAGCAAGTTTGACAGGTAATATGTGTCCACATCCGAGGAAACAAGCGATTGTAGAAGACGCTCATTGCCGATTGCCGCTTCATACTTGGCCTGTGTGCCCTTTTCCTCGTCTCTGGAGCCACTAATTGAAAGGGTAAAAGTCCCTTTCATCCCTTGGCCTGAGATCTCATTGATATCAGACGAAATTACGGAAACAGGTGTTGGCTTGGCACGACAGAACTGCGAAATTGCTCTAGCGATCGGATGGTTACTGCTCTCCTCTAGCTCGCGTGCCAGAGCCCAGGCAACATCCTGGCTCTCTGGATCGTTCACGAGGACCTCATGGTCAGAAACTTTCAGACTGTCACCTTCGGTCAAGGTACCCGTCTTATCAAAGACAATGGCATCGAGACGGCTTGCTTCCTGAAAGGCCTCACCACCTCCTCTGACAAGGATACCATGCTTTGCAGCTAGCCCACTGCCAACGAAGAGGGCCGTCGGAGCAGCGAGAGCCAGACCGCAAGGACAAGCTACAACAAACACTGCGACCGCGAATTCCAGGCTCCAGAAGGTCCATCCACCGTGAGGAACGTCAAGATAATCGGCAGGAAGAACTCCGGTTTCTCCAAGGGTAAGCCAAACGACGAAGGTGACTATCGCTATCAAAGTGATAACCGGCACAAAGTACGCTGTGAGGAGGTCGGCAAATCTCTCCAGAGGAGCGCGTTTAGCCTGACCCTCTCGCACGACTGCAACGATCTGGTCAAGCATCGAAGAGCCAGCCAATTCGGTTATCACGATGGATACGGGCTGGCCAACATTGACCGAACCAGTATACACTTTGTCACCGGCAGACTTCTTCACAGGCCTCGACTCTCCAGTCAATGAGCTCTCGTCGAACTGATAGGAGCCATTTCCTGTAACAATGCCATCTGCCGGAGGCGAGGCGCCGTGGGGTATGTTGACGGTGTCACCGACTTCCAGAAGGTCGACACTCACCCGTTGGACCCTATTCCCAGCAGAGCCCTCAGGCCCAGTTCCAATTCCGGCAGCCGGGTCTATGACCAGCAATGCCTCCGACGGTCTCAGCTTCCCCAATGACGCCACGGCATCTCCGGCTTTTGCTTTGCTGTAGGCCTCCAAGAACCGGCCAGCGAGAATGAACAAGGTCAGGAAAACAACCGAATCGAAATAGGTTGCTGTATGCGTGCTGGTCGGCGTCTTCGCTGCTGCATCGATTATCAGGACAGCCAGAGACGCGATGTAGGCGACCATTGTTCCTGCAGAGATCAGAAAATTCATACTGCCAAAACGATAAAACCTTCGCAAGACCGGAACCCTGCTGCCTGGCCGCCACAAAGCACGGATCTCCTTCATAGTCCGAATGTGAAAAACATCAGCCCCGTAGAACATGACGGGCGTCGTCATGATGAAGAGTGCCCATTCAATTCGAGACACTCTGCCCGCCCAAATTGGCGCTTCCAAGTACATGCGGATTCTGTTCTTCGGTGACACCAGTGACATGAAGACGATGCCGATTATAAAAGTTGGAATCGCAACAGCGAGCACAAAGAGCAGACGAGACAGTAGCCGGCGTCTTTCATGCCACTGCATCGCGCGCGACCGATCCTCAATTGACGGCGGATGGTAGATGCTAGGTTTGAAGGCGGCGTTCGCACGCTCAATGGCAGAAAGTATGTTTCGGATGGTAAGCGACGGCTGGCGTGGTGTGTAAGTGATCTTGAGGATGGGATCTTTGAGAGATGGTCTCTGCTGAATCACAAAAGATGCATCGGAGAGAGTATGCAGGGACTCGAGGACCTTCTCTGGACAATGATGGCAGAACATGCCTTCAACACGAATCATGACCGTTCTAGATACGACCGCGTCATGGGGGTCATCACGATCTGCAGCCAGCGGGCTGCAGGTAATAACGGCAGCGTCATACCCTAAATCCTCGATCTTCTCTATAATCTTGTCGAGGGTGTCTCTGCCTTCGAATTCGATTCTCCCACTGTTAGATAAGAGGTCCACGGCGACGTCCCTGGTAAAGGGCAGCTCCTGGACTCCTCTGGTGATGGCTCCGACACAGGAAGCACAAGTCATGCCACTGATGCTAATTTCCGCGACATATCCAGTGGGTGCTCGTCGAGATGTCGATCTCGGACTAACCTCGTCAACCGAGGCTTCGTAACCGATGTCCTCAATCAGGTTGATGACCTTGTCGATGTTTGACTTAGGAGCAGAGTAGATCAAGGTCGCACTGTTTGCCAGGAGGTTCACGGTGACGCTCTTCACGCATTCCAGCTGCTGAAGTTCGTTGGTGATGGTATTGACGCAGGAAGCACAGGTCATCCCAGTGATACTTATACGTCCATCGAACTCTTCTGGAGGAGATGGAGATTGCGCATTGATCTCATCGAGTGACGCCCCGTAGCCAATATCTTCAATGTGGTCGATGATCTTGTCAATGTTCTCTTTCGGACCAAGGAATGTCAGCGTCGCGCTGTTCGTTAACAGGTTTACCGATATCGCCTTCACGTAATCCAGAGACTGGACTTCGTTGGTGATGGTGTTGACGCATGATGCGCATGTCATCCCCTCTATGCTTATGCGGGCGTCGAACTGCTCGGGCTCGGCATGTCGTGCTACTGGAACTGATTCAACAGAACGGCTCTTTGACAAGTCCGGTTCAAGCTGCCTGACTCCGACCCCGGATCCTGCTGAAGGAACCGGGACCAAATGCTCCTCGGCATCGGACAGATTCCCTTTATTGTCCGATCCCGGCTGGCAATGAGTAAGGGGCTCGGGCCCGCCATACAGCCCCTTCTCATCTCGATTGTCCGGCTGCCGCCATGTGGGCGTAGATTTCTCCAGCTCCTCTCTACAAGCGTCGCATTTCTCGATGTGCATCGCTCGGTAGCCACCTCCAGCTCTCTGCTCCAGCCTCGCGGGGGACGGGGAGGATGGAAGACCGCAAGTGGAGGGAAATCCAGAATTCCGAGAGGACAGCCAGAAAGACGTATCGATATCGGCAACTGTGGATCCTGCGCTGTCGTAGGTCGCAGCATGGTGGACCTCAAAAGCAGCGTGGATCAGTACCGTGGCCAGCTCTGAAGCTCCAGTTGTCGGTCCGTGGCGAACGCGCACCTCCTGGGTAAGGATGGAGACGTCCACGTTTTCAATGGATGGCACGTCCGACAGGACTTCTTTGACGTAGGCGACGCAAGATGAACAATGGATATTGTTGACCAAGAGAACGGTCGTATAGGATCTCCCGTCCCCTTGAAGCGATCGCCCGACCGCCGGGGGTCGGGAGACGGTAGATTTGTCCGCCATGGAGCTGGACATTCCTGTAGGAGGTCGGCGGGTTGTTGATGGCAAGTCCAATGCCTTGACAATAATGAGAGGAGTGAGAGCCTTCAAACAGGATGACGCTGGGGTGGAGGAGGCAAAAGTCCCGACGGGACCGTGTAGAGCGGCAATGTCAAGGCGGGACTGGAATGCTGCGCAACAAGCGCCTGCACAGATGGAAGACAAGAATCTAGAGCATAGCACCCCTAGATCGGGAGAGAAAGGATCTTATATGAAAGAAGATTCCTGAGAATGGGTGCGGAGACAAGATGCGGAGTTTGTGCGTGGCCTGGATCCATTCAATCTACAAAATACGCACAAATGCCGCAACCACGAGTGGACTTTGGAGACGGGACCCGAACGGGCAAGCCCGTTGAGGACCACATCGGCAGGAAAAGAAAAGAGAGAGACAAGGGAAAGGAAAAACGGGAGAGATCCATCACGGAGGATCGGTTCAGCGCAAACATGGCATTCGTGAGCAGCAGAGAGATGTTAGGATGAAGACAGTGGTGGTGATGTTGGGGCCCACTCCAAGAAGCCCCTGTGGCGAGTCGGAAGCTGGAGCATCGACGGCGTTCCTGGATGCGGTCGATGCTGCCAGGAGCTCCACTACTATCTTGATAGCCTGTAAGAAATCTAGAATGTCTGGCTTTGGGCCCTGCTTGCAAGGTCACGCTTCAACTTGGACATGACGAGCGATCTTCATCTCTATGGGCAGAGCACCCAATGGCACGGCAGGTAGTCCACGAGACAACAGCGGCAATGGCTGTAGATCTTGATATCTCAGCCTCATCGGGCCGATAAGAGCAGAAGCAGGATCCTGCTGTCGAGCACCGAGATTTTCTGGTCATGTCGTGTAACCTGGAGAAAGCGGGCGGCGCGGGGATCGAACGGGCGCCGTCCGCGCGACGCGGTGCACGTGACGCGCGGCGCGCCCGCCCGCTGGGCCACGGCGCTCCGGCAGAGATTTCGCCCGCGCTTTTTGCCCCCGCCGCCAACCTCCGCGCTCTTCCTCCTCCGCCTGACCACCGCCCGATCTAGATCCCGGATACGGTATCTCCAGTTGTTATCAGTTGCTCCGTGTTCTTCCAGGGCTGCTTGGCCTGTTCTCTCTCGGACTGATCCGCGCGGGGCCGTCCAGTCGCCTGTCCAGGGCCCCGCCACCGTGGATCTTCCCACAGCTCGTGCTTTTACCATTTCCGGATAGCGGAAGATGTGTTGATACCCCGTCTCTCTATATTCCTCTGTTTCCTTCTATCCCTTAAATTACTGTCATGTCCGCCCCCAGAGCCGGTGTCCGTCCTCCTCTCCCCAGGAGCGGCCCCGGCCCCAGGGCGCCTCCGGTGGGACGTCTGGCCAGTCTCAAAAACCCCAATCCCACTCCCATCAGACGTCCCCAGGCGCAGGCACGACCCCAGCCTGCCAAGCCCACAACGCATACCACCTGTCCCAACCCGGGCTGTCCTGCTCCCCACATCGTCGAGGATGACGGCCAGAAGGTCTGTTCCGGCTGTGGTACGGTCATCAGCGAGGCGAACATCGTCTCCGAGGTCACCTTCGGCGAAACCGCGTCCGGCGCGGCCATCGTCCAGGGTACCTTTGTCGGGGAGGACCAGACCCATACGCGGAGCTACGGGCCGGGCTTTCAGCGGGGTGGCATGGAAAGTCGAGAAATCACCGAGCAGAACGGTACGGTTCTCTCCATTGCCTGTTTCGAGCTTGATTGCTGACCTTATCCAGGTAATCGATACATCCAGCAGCTCTCGCGCGCCCTGAACATCCCCGAGAGCGCTACGAAGGCTGCAGGCCAGATCTTCAAGCTAGCCGTGGGGTTGAACTTCATCCAGGGCCGCCGGACCAAGACCGTGGCCGCGGTGTGTCTCTACATCGCCTGTCGACGGCAGGAAGGTAACACTGTCATGCTCATAGATTTTGCTGACGTCCTGATGGTAAGTGCCCGTCACGAGCCTCTCCTCGGTATCTTTTCTAACCATGACCTAGATCAATGTCTTCAAACTGGGCCGGGCTTACAAAGCACTGCTAGAGGAGCTACGGCTAGGGGGCAATGTCTTCCTCATGAACCCCATTGACCCCGAAAGCTTGATCTACCGGTTCGCGAAGCAGCTTGAATTCGGGTCCGCCATGATGCAAGTGGCCAGCGAGGCCGTCCGGATTGTCCAGCGCATGAATCGAGACTGGATGACCACCGGTAGGCGTCCTGCAGGCATCTGTGGCGCGGCACTGATCCTCGCGGCACGGATGAACAACTTCCGTCGAACCGTGCGCGAGGTTGTCTACGTCGTCAAGGTCACCGAGATCACCATCAATCAGCGCCTGAACGAGTTCAGCGCGACAGAGAGTGGAGATCTCACTGTCGACCAGTTTCGCTCGGTACAGCTGGAGAGCGCCCATGACCCTCCTGCCTTCATTAGGGCCAGAGAAGAGAAGAAACCAGGAAGGGGCCGTAAGAGGAAGGCCGCTGAGACAGCGGCCGAGATAGAAGGCGATGTATCAGAATCGAACAGTAACAACAACAGCACGCCAGACGTATCCCCACCACCAACCCAGACGAGGCGTGTCGACGCAGATGGCTTTGCCATCCCCGATCCACCGATCGATCCGGCATTGATAGCTGAAGATGCCAATCGGAGACGGTCGATAACGAGCGCCGTGAACGAAGTTGTCTCCGAAGTTTCAGAGCAAGCGCAGGCGGACGGTGCCGCGAAACCGAAGCGCAAGAGATCAGCGTTGCCGCAACCGACTGCCGAACAGATCGCGTCCGAAGAGGCGCTGGAGAACGAAATGACGGAGTTGCTGTCGAAAGAATCCGATATGGTCAAGAGCGCCATGGCTCCCGCCCAAGCGGCCGCGGCCGCGGCCCCAGCGCCCAGGAAGCCCGTCTCCGACGCAGCGGAGATCGACGCCTCGGAGTTCGATTCGGACCCGGAAGTCGCCAACTGTCTCCTCTCACCGGCCGAAGTGGAGATCAAGGAGCGGATATGGGTCCACGAGAACAAGGACTACCTGCGGACGCAGCAGGCGAAGGCGCTCAAGCGGGCCCTGGCAGAGGCGGCCGCAGGTCCGGGGGCGAAGGCCAAGCCGCGCAAGCGCCGCAAGGGCCGGCTGGGCGACGTCAGGTATCTCGAAGGCGAAGAAGACGAGGAGGGAAGAAGCACGCGCGCGACGACGCCCGCGGAGGCGACGCGGCGGATGCTGGAGAAGAGAGGGTTCAGCAAGAAGATCAACTACCGGCTCCTGGAGACTCTGTACGGCGAGGAGGGCGCAGAAGAGAAGCCGAAGGAAGAGACCGAGAGCATCACCCGCAGGAGCCAGAGCATCATCTCCCGCCGCAGCGCCAGCGTCGAACCGGAGGCAGCTCGCAGACGTTCGAGACTCGCGACGCCTGCTATCACCACTGCCGCGAAACCCGCCATCCCGGCCGCCACAACTGCTGCACCAGCCGCAGCGGCAGCGCCGAAACCAAAGGCTCCCGAACAGCCAACGCCGGCACCAACACCACCCGCAACAGCAGCAGCAGAAAAACCAAAGCCACAACCACGACCACAACAACCCCTCGCCCCCAACGAGGAGATCCTCGGCCCCGCCCCGGGCCAGGACGAACAGGAGCTCCGCCGTCTGGGCCACGACCCCGCAGCCTACTCGGACGAGGACGAGGAAGAAGACCTGGACGACGAGGAGCTGGACGAGGAGGAGGACGAGGAAGAGAACGACGACCCGGACGGCATCGAGGCTGCGTTTGCGGGGCGGTACCACGACTACTACGATGATGAGAGTGATTACGGGAGTGACTAGTAGGTGGTAGCTTGTGGTTTCCAGTCCGATCCGATCCGATCTGATCTGGTGGTCCCAGGTTAGGGATGAAGGGAAGAAGTGGTTGTATAATATATAGTGTCTTTGGTTTGGTTTGGTTTGGACTTGGGCTTGGGCTTGGGGTTAGGTTAGAAAGATGAGCGGATGTACTGTACTCTACTGTACTCTACACGTACATACATTGCAGTTGAGGCAGCTTTGCGGCTTCCCCATGGAACGTGAGGGGAAAGAAGGAAAAAAAAAGATGGATAGAGATTCGAATCGAATATCATTATCATTATCATTATTAATAAAGAAAAGAAGGAAATAAAGAAATAAATAATTACCACGTACGTATGTATAACACCCAAGACAGACAGACAGACAGACAGACAGACAGATAGGATATGGACTCGATCGATCGACTGCTGACCACCGCACATATAATAACAAATGTATGCACTGCAGTAGTACGGGGTACCGTCAGATAAAGATAACATTACACATGCAGCAAACAAACATACATACATACATACATGCAGGCAGCTACTGTACTGCGCTGCATCATGCCATGCCATGTATGTCATACCATGTTACGGTTCATTATACGGAGTAGTAGTATTAGCAGAGATGCAGATGCAGGAGGGAGCTACGTTCGTGTTATGAGGAGGATGACTAAGCAGTCGACACTTAGCCTTCATGTTCAGGGCCTAAGGCTCCAAGCTCTGCCTGCACACCGCCAAGTGTCAAAAGTCTCCGAGGTGCTCAGAAGCCCCAGACCGAGAGGCGGGGTGTTAAGGATGCCCAACGTGGCCGTCGACTTGGCAACAACAAAGCCTTAGAGTCACAACGCAGTTCCTTCGAGAACTTAACTTCATTTATATTTCATTTGTTTTCTTTTCTTGACATTCTTATCTTTCTTTCTTTCTTCTTATCTTAACCTTTATGATCTGTTCTCATCTCCAATAGATAAATAGCGATACATAATAACAAAGGCATGTGACCAGTGCTGCCCAGCGCCCAGCCCAATCTTCCTTCCCACTGCAGATAATAATAGCGGTGAGATGCCTTTCCCACAGACGAAAAATAATAATAAGACCCTGACCCAGTGAAAAAAAGTAGATAAAAAGACAAGTGTACGAAAAAGAAGAGAAGAAGAAGAAATAAAACATACAACTCCCGAGAACTACGAAGGTGTGCCGTCTGGATCCCATCGATATCGAAGACGAAGACTCCGTCGAAAGGCGAGAGAACGTCGGCTGGCGTGGTCGCGATCGAGGTTTTACGCGTCGATGTCCATTCCCATCCCCATTCCCATGTCGCCGTTCAAATCACCGCTCCCGTTACCGGTGCTGACACCGTCGGCCGGGGCGACTCGCACTTCGCTGTTGACAGGGACGCCTTTGTCCTCTACGACCCGCGCAGTGATATGCTCGGCGGCCCTGAGAACCTCGGTGCCCTCAAAGGCGATTGGCGTCGACCGGAGGTTCTGGAGGCAGATGTCCCAGTTCGAACCGACAAGCCGAGCTTCGCTAAGGTCCTCGCTGAAGAGGTAAAAGAACATGGGGGCTGCAGGGTTGCCATTGTTGAGGACATCCGTGGGGGCTTGACCGTTCACCGGAAAGGCCGAGGGGGCGCCAGGCATGACTGGCCGCGCAGCAACCAGGTACGCATTCATGCCTCGGTGCTTCAGCAGGATCTGAGCGTCTTGGAGGTGCTTCGAGTAGTGGTTGTTGATATACTTCGCCCAGCCGCGCACCGCAGCCGCCATGTCTTCGTCATCGGTACCGATCCGCTGCCAGCTGATACCGAGCAGGCGCGTAAACTCGTCGACCGGGGGCTCTTCCGGCGTGGAGGACGATGAGAAGGCAGAGTTGCCGTTGAAGGCGCGGCGGTTTTCGTCTCCGTTGCTGGTGGACTGCAGTCGCTTGCGGATCGAGGCAAGGGCGATGTCATCCAAGCCGGGAGCGGAGGTATCGAGACGCTGTGACTTGCGGCTGGGGAGAGCCGATGGGTCTCCGGCGCGGAGGGCGCTGGACCTGGACGAGACGGGAGGGGCAGAGGCCGCCTTCTCCTCGATGGCTTCCTCGTACCACGTGCCCGTCTGGCTCTCTGCGGAGATCGCTATGCCGGTGCGAGGGTTGAGAAGCATCATGCCCTCTCCGTAGATCGGCTCCTCCTCGGGGACGGGAGCCGGCGCCGGAGTCGGGAGGTTCAGGGAGCCGTAGCACTGTTCGCCATTGGCGTCATCTCCAAGGGCGGCCTCATCGCGGGTTCTCTTACGCGACGTCGTGATGTTGGATGACTTGCATGAGGAGTGGTTGGCGCCAGACTTGGGCGAGCTCGAGAGGACCCCATTCATCGCGTGCGGACTACTACGATCGCCGGCGCAGGGCTGGAGACCCCCGGAGGCAGTGTCGAGCATCGACTGGGAGGGGAATTGAACGAAGGCATGGTCCTGGGCAGGAGAAAGGACCATCGCGGGACCGTCGGAAACGGGATGGTAAAGCATTGGACCCATTGTTGCGGCGACGACGGTGTGACTTCGACGTGGGAGAACGATGGAGCTACAGAGGATCTGTTTCTGAAAAAGGTGAGCCAGACACAACGAGCTTATAGCAACCTTAAGAGACCACCAAGCGGCGCAGCTCTGTGGTCACACGCGATGGCCTGCGATGGAAGGAAAGACCATGCGAAGCGAGACCGGCAGTCAGGCGAGGAGACAGAGCAACAGTGACGAGGGGGCACGAGCAGCGAGGGCAGATGAGGCGCGATGTTTTCCTCCGGAGGTAGGATTAATAAGGAGTAGAGCAGGAGGTGAAGTGAGAAAGGAGAGAGAGGAAGATGGATAGAGAGAGAGATAGAGAGAAGAGAAGAGAAGAGGAGGGAGAAGATGAGAAAAAAAAAGGAAAGGAAGGGAGAAAACGGGGCGACCGGGTTTCTGGGTGGGCAAGGAAGAAGGAAGGGAAAAGGGAAGAGAAGAGCGCGACCAGACGAGAGGCTGACGGATGCGGATGTGATCCGGACGCTGCGATGCGCTGCAATGCGGAGAGCAGCAGAGGCGCCGAGCAGCGCAGGGCGAGCGCGCCCTACTGGCCGCCGTGGAGCCCGTGACACCCTGATACGCGTGGTTACCGGGCCCGGCGGCCGCCGTAGGACGCTCGCGGGGGGAGTTCGGGGGGGTCGTCTGTACGGACTTTACCGTACCGTATCGTAGGCCCTTGTTCCGCCCCCAAAATCCCTGCCTTGACACCTGACAGGGCCAAAAAACTTACCATACCGGACAATGCCGTGACAGGCATGACATGGCTGCCCGGCAACCAAAGCCGTAGCCGCGCTATGCCCAAAGGAGACATCGGCCCTTCGGCCGACGGCGGGACGAGCGGGACGGCGCTGCGCCCGGCCTGGCTGTGTGACGTGTGATTTGCTCGCTTGAGGCAGCCTGCAGCGAGGCGCGATGGGGCCACAACGCCATCGCGACGTCTGACTGGGCAGGTTCTTGGGCGGCGTCCGTGGAGAGCCAGGTGCACCTGCAGGCCCTGTGGAGTTTAGAGCCACTGGCAACGTGCCACGATGAACCCTCATTGGCTGGAGCTGCTCGGCCGGCCTGAGCCTTCTTTCACCCGCTGCGAAAAATCAGTCCCGGACATGATTGGTCGTCGGGGCTGTGATGCCCTCGTTGCCTGGCCAGGCATCAAGCGAGGACGCTGCGCCGCTGCGGAAAAAAACAGGATTGCCCAGGTGCCAAGACCCAGGTACCACACACATACCGGATGAGAGAGATGACGAGATGCTGAAGCATTAATTAAACCTTCTATTCCGAACACTCAGATAACCACACCCATGGTGCGCGCTCTAGTCTAACATGTCAAAAATTAGATGTTCGTTGGATGGCGGGTAAAAGAAACATTGACAGAAATCTATGTGTCGAGAATGTAATGGAGAAACAGGCTGCGTGGAGCGAGCAGCCCAGGTGAAAACCACGTAGAGGAAAGCGACGCATCAACTCCTTTCCCGCGACACTGGCTGCATTCCCAGCGGCTTCCGGCCGTGCCAGGTCACGATCTCAGAAACAAAAGACGAACCCGTTCCCTTCCATACCGCACGTAGTGTCATCGTTGCACAGGCCTCCGTGGCCAAAGTAAACCCCTAAAAGGGGCAGGTAAAAAAAAAAAAAAAAAGAGTAATAGGAAAAAAAATCGGATCTCCTCCGGCATCCGCCTGCTTTTTGGCTCACCCTGCGGATGCAAGGCGGCTCCTACTGACCCGTACCCGTTCCTCCCGTTGCTTTTGCAGTCTCGGGGACCTTCAGCAAGCGGAGGTCGTCCCCATCCACGGCTCCAAAGAGACCCGTGGGATCCTCAGGCCATATGCTCCAACAATAATTTAAGCATTGCCGGAGGACACTCCGCCGAGCATGCCCTTCACCTTGTCTACAGACTCGGGAGCGTAGCTGGGCGCCATGGAGCCAACGAGCAGGAAGAAGACCAAAACAGCAGCTCCGATGACAATGCCCCTGCGCTGGGCCGGGTGCTTCGCACCGTACTCGGCCCACGAGCGGTTGGCCTGGCCCGCGTATTCCCTGATCTTGTCCCCGCCGAGCTTGTAGTAGACAAGTCCGGCCAGCGCGATCGAGTAACCGAAGAACTGGGTGAAGGTGACCGGAGTGTGCCAGATGACCATCGATGCCACGACAAGGAGGATATCCTTGAGAACACCGCAGAGAGTCATGACCAGCGAGGACGTCTTGCCGATCTGCAGCATGCTGTCAGTGTCTGACAGGTTCCCGAATTACTATAAGATGCCGCTTACCAGGAAAACGACGGAGACGTTCAGCAAGAAGGCAACCAGGGCGTTAGCAATCAGGGTAAGGATGCCAACGTTGTACAGGTGGTCCATGGTCAGCTTCGGCACCTCCAGGAACAGCGCGGTAACTCCGTTCATCACAGCGCACACAGGCGCAAAGTAGTACAGCGAGACCAGGGGGTCCATCTTGAACTCTGAAGAGCTCAACAGACGCTGCACCATGACCAGCCTGATGGCCTCGAAGACGATGCCTCCAATCTGGAAGAGGAATCCGATAAAGACGAATTTGATCTCACCAAACGAGGCAATGATGACACCGATGACGATGACAGAGACGTTCAGGAGAACCTTCAAGTTCACAGGAGCCATTCCCAGACCCCATGTAGCGAAGAGAACCGCAACCGGAGTAGTGGCCTACCAACAGGCGTCAGAAATCCACATCCAACCTCGGAGAATCTTCCTCTCGAGACCTACCTTGAGCATCTGGATGAAAGCCACACTCAGATACAGATAGGTCACGTTTCCGCAGATCAAACTAAGGCTGAAGAAGAGGCCGATCGGAACAATGGCGCGCAGGTAGACACGGCCAGTCATCTTCACCGTCTTACGGCCATCGAGCAGGGTGGTGGTGCGCGCCAGAATCTGGGTCATCAGGGTCGCAAACGCCAAATGCCATGTTGTGAGGATGATCGCTAAGAAACATTAGACCTGGAAGGAAACAGGGCGGGGAGGGAGCAGTGCATACGGAAGCCTGTGTGACTGTGTTAGCATACTCGGGTCTCCCGGGATGCGCAGTGTCTGACGTGGACTTACGGAAGTTGGCATAGTCGAGGATCTGCTTGTTGAAGAGAATGACACTGGAACTCAGAGCGATCCAGGCACTACCACCAGAGTCAGCTACCCGTCTTCAGTCCGTCCATCCGCCCCGCGTATCCAAATGGGACCGCCGCGGCGGGGTGGGAGGCTCACATCACGTAGAACGCTGGATGCAGCGCAGGCTTCGGCGGCTCCTGCTTCTCGACGGCCGGGTTGACAGTGGGCAGGGTCGGCTCAGCGCGGGAACCCTCCCCCGACGTCCGAGCCTTATCAGCTTCGGAACTCATGATGGCGTGCGCGCGAGCCTGCTCAGAGAGGAACCGTTGGAAATCGAAGGGTCGCGGCCGGAGGAGGCTGTTTTGGCCAAATGCTGAGGAGGCCACGGGGAAAGGATACTTGAAGAATACAAGAAGAAAAAAAAAGAGAAGAAGGGGAGAACGAGTGGAGACGAGGATAGAAAGAGGAGAAAAGAGATTTTCGTTTAGAGATCAGAGACGTAGAGGCATGGAAGAGTGTACTATCTCAGGCTGTTATTTATCCAAGCGGTGGATAGAAGAAAGGGTGGAGCTCGTTGCGGGCGGAGGGTTTGAGAGCCGCAAAGGCAACCTAGGGAACCACTGGAGGCCTGGGGTTTTGGAGAGACGCCAGATGAGCCGTGTTCAACGAGATCGACCTGGGATAAGGTAGTGGATGAGGAGGAATCGCCAAGTTATCGACCAGAAACGGAGGGTGGACGGGCAGCATGGAGGACGGCGGCGGCACAAAAGGGGCGGAGGGACCAGGCCGGAACGTTGAAACACGGCGAACGGCGCCGACAAGCGTTTCGAGGACGGCGGCCGCCCTGACCACGGGTCGCCGGTGCCACGGTGGAGCGCGGGTTGTGGACACCTGGTCTCTTCCTGCACCCTCGACAACACTGCCTCACACAAGCTGCCGGAGTTGTTTGAAAAAGCTTCGATTCTGTGGCATGCTCCCGTGGGGCTATCGACATTATTGTCGCCGTGTGTTTTTCGATTGAGCAGCTATATATAAATAACTAACCACACAGCACTGGATGGCAGGATCGCAGATGACTGGCATGAGCTCTGGCGGCCTCCTTGGCACCAACCAGCTGTCAAGTTCGACGCACAAGTCTCAGACCGCCTCCGGACACGATCAACCGTCCGATAATAGATATCCGTGTTTAGATCTGGTTTGGCGTCGGGTCTGCATGGTCTGCCTTCTCTCTAGACCTTCCTTCCCAGGAACACAAGACGATCCCACCATCGCTCTCCGGGCTCCCGCGTCCCAGCAAGCAGGCCGTGTCCGCTGTCTGCACCTCCCAAAGCTGTCATCCTGCGCTGATCCAAATATCTAGTATTATTACGGCGCGCTGCGCATTACGCAAGCTGCCAAGAAACCAATTTGTCTGGTCACCTTCCTGGAACGTGATATCGGCGCTCTGCCTGTGGGCGATCGTGGACGGCCGCTTGCGCAGCTTGACCTCCACCGGCGAGGATTCAGGGACCAGGACCCACCGCACCTCTCCGCCACGCTCGAGAAGAAGCTCCAGCGTGGAGTACACCGCCGTCCCTCTACTGTGACTGACGTCCATCTCGAAAGGATGCGACTCGTCCGAGAATCCAGCGCAAAGTCATCTCAAAATCGAGACAGGAGATGATTTCCAGCGATCCCGCCCGCCTCGCAGAGAGGATGCCAATATCTTGCCTTGATTGGATCAGAGTCTGTAGATCAGGATCACGGGGATGTGAAGAACATGCTCTGTGATTTGCTGTGCCACGAATCGAGTACTTTTAGACTGCGTATCTACACTTGTCCTTCCCGAGATGATCTTCCTCTTCCCCTTTTTCCCTCATCGGATGGCCATTGGCGGACCGGTCCCTTTTCCAGGTGGACATCCCGGGAGATCGATAGATCGGCCATTTCGATACGGATGCGCTGTGCCGTCCTGGATCGGGAGGACAGTAACGTATATCCTCGTGGCAAAAAGGCACGTTGGCCGTCACATCCCCCTGCCGCATGAAGAGGATGCTGCGCGGCGACAGGAGCCGCGATAAGGTGTGTCGTCTGCACGAGGTGGACGCCAAGGCGCTTGCGAGAGCTTCGCTTGCTGCGATAAAGATAACCGCAATCGGACTAACCAGGAGCAGGATGAAGAATTTCTCTAGAAGCCCGTTCCTCTGCGGTCGAGCCACTGACTCTCTCGGTCGGCCACGGTTACACGCAGCCCCTTTCCAAGGGCCCAGGCGATCTCCGCTGCCCATAGCGCGGCCGCACGGGGCGGCGGCCACACTTGAAACATGCACCACCTCCCCACAGCGTCGCAGGCGGTCCCGAGCTTCGTGAGACCCGTGCTCGATCCCCTTTCTCACCACCGCCTGCGCTCTTTAAGCCTGCGCATTGCCCTCCACCCTCGTTTTTCTATGCTGTGAACATCGCTCGCAAGTCCCTGAACCACGTCCCTAGCTTGCAGGATATCCTACACGGCAGGATGACCAAGCCAGACATGTAAGTGAAGCTCCCTGCGTCCCGCATCCTCATGGTGTTGTTCGCAAAAGCTCACAACCATCGTTGCCAGCAACGTCGACATCCTCGTTATCGGTGCAGGCCCAACTGGATTGGGCGCTGCGAAGCGGCTGAACCAGATCGTACGATTGTCTCGATCGCCCCCAGAAACCGAGCGGAAGAATTAACTGCTTCACAGAACGGCCCCTCGTGGTTGATCGTTGACGCCAACGAGACCCCCGGTGGTCTGGCATCCACCGATGTGACCCCAGAAGGATTCGTATGTTTTCCGTCAAGGCCTGCTCGATCGGTCGCCGGACACTGACAGGAACACAGCTCTACGATGTTGGCGGTCACGTCATCTTCTCCCACTACAAGTACTTCGACGAGTGCCTGGATGAGGCCCTGCCCAACAAGGATGACTGGTACCACCACCAGCGTATCTCCTACGTCCGTTGCAAGGGCCAATGGGTCCCATACCCCTTCCAGAACAACATCTCCATGCTGCCCAAGGAGGAGCAGGTCAAGTGTATTGACGGCATGATCGATGCCGCCCTGGAGGCGCGCGTCGCCAACACCAAGCCCAAGACCTTCGACGAGTGGATCGTCCGTATGATGGGCACTGGTATCGCCGACCTTTTCATGAGGCCTTACAACTTCAAGGTCTGGGCTATTCCAACGACCAAGGTGCGTTTGACGTCCCCCGCGCTCTGGCGCCGAACAGCTCTTGAATCCCCGGAGTTACGTCGCTGACTTGGCCTGGAAACCAGATGCAATGTGCCTGGCTGGGTGAGCGTGTTGCTGCTCCCGACCTGAAGACCGTTACCACCAACGTCATCCTTCAGAAGACCGCCGGAAACTGGGGTCCCAACGCGACCTTCCGTTTCCCCGCACGTGGGGGCACTGGAGGCATCTGGATTGCCGTTGCCAACACCCTGCCCAAGGAGAAGACCCGCTTCGGTGAGAAGGGCAAGGTCGTCAAGGTCGACGCAGACGCCAAGGTCGTTACGCTGGCGGACGGCACCACCGTCAGCTATGACAAGCTGATCTCCACCATGCCCGTGGACCACCTTGTTGAGCAGATGGGCGACAAGGAGCTCATCGCTGCCAGCAAGGAGCTTTTCTACTCCTCCACCCACGTCATTGGTGTCGGTATCCGTGGCAAGCGCCCAGAGCGCATTGGAGACAAGTGCTGGGTAAGTTTTGGATTCGATGTTCGCTGAGAGTAATAGGTCGGAGTTCGACCAGAACTAACGTTCACCTGCCTACAGCTCTACTTCCCTGAGGACAACTGCCCCTTCTACCGTGCGACCATCTTCTCCAACTACTCCCCCTACAACCAGCCCGACGCGTCCAAGAAGCTGCCCACTCTGCAGCTGGCCGACGGCTCCAAGCCGAAGAACACCGAGCCTCAGGAGGGTCCTTACTGGTCCATCATGCTGGAGGTCTCCGAGTCTCCGCTGAAGCCCGTCAACCAGGAGACCATCCTGGCCGAGTCCATCCAGGGTCTCATCAACACCGAGATGCTCAAGCCCGACGACGAGATCGTCTCCACCTACCACCGCCGCTTCGACCACGGCTACCCGACTCCAACCCTGGAGCGCGAGGGTGCCCTCGCCAAGCTGCTGCCTAAGCTGAAGGAGAAGGACATCTGGTCTCGTGGCCGCTTCGGCAGCTGGCGCTACGAGGTCGGCAACCAGGACCACTCGTTCATGCTGGGCGTCGAGGCCGTCGACAACATCATCAACGGCGCCGTCGAGCTCACCCTCAACTACCCGGACTTTGTCAACACCAGACAGAACAATGAGCGTCGTCTGGTCGACGGTGCCCAGTACTTTGCCAAGAAGCACGCGCAGTCGCAGTAAGCGAATCCACCACCACCACCACCACACCAAACAGAATAGCAAAGGCGGGGAGTTGAACTACCTGCCTACTTCACAACGAAAGGAAATGGCGTTTACTTTACTGGCGAACGAGAGATGAACTGAAAATGGAACGGGGAAAAGCCATACGATGCAATTTCTAAATTTAATGTCGGGGGTGTCTATTATGCTTTTCTACTAGATTAGATACCTTACATCTTCTTCAATTCCCCTTGTTCTTTTCTCTATTGTCTCTTAATTATTAACTCCCCCGACCAAACCAAATCTTGTTTTAATTGACAAGATAAGAGAAGCATAGACAGCCCACCCATGACTATGAGATTAGAATAGTCCTAGTATCTAGATAAAGATGCTCACGAGCGATATTTTCTTTTCACAGAGATGGTTGCGCGTCCATGCCTGTCCAGATGAATCTAGATTCTCCGGGATGATAGGTATATGAATAGAGAAAAGGAAAAGAGAGAGAGAGAGAACGAGAACTAACTGGACCTGTCATATCAATGTTTCTATTCCAGCACAACAACAGATTCGGTACTACTCTTTTCACGTCACGTTACGTCACATCACGTCACGTCACGGCGGGGTGCAACTGAACTTCAAGTCTTTTTTTCCTTTTTTACTGCTATATATACATATCTTCTGTTACTAGGTACTGTACTACTGGATTAATATAATAGCGCTTAGATTATCATACACCTAGAAACCTAACATATCATAGGGTTATTAGTTTCCGGCTCCCCACCACAACCCCCCCCCCCTCAAAATAAAAAAAAACCTTTTATAAAATGAAGGGGGAGGGAAATGAAAATAAATAAAGCCTAAATCACAAATACATAACTTTATTTTTTTGTGCTTCGTCCACAGGAGTCACGAGTCATCAATCACCGTAACATGTTCGTCAAGAGAGCGAGAAGATGAAAATAAACAAATAAATGATAGATCCAGATACATACACTACGACATACTACTTACTTCTCGGGCCTACTCTACTGTAGGTCTGATAACCCTGCACTGCAGGACCGGGACCAGGACCAGAACACCAGCGGACTTCACCCCCTCCCCCCCAAATAGAGAGAAAGCCGTCTCAGCAGAATCTAGACGATGAAATCCATCCATGCATACATACATACACGCGTTCATGGCATAACACCTAACAACCTCTCTTTGACGACGCAAGGGATAAAAAAAGAAGGGGGGAGGAAGGCGTTAGGGGGGGGGGGGGGGGGGGGGGGGGGGGGGGGTGACGTATGCAGCCTGGGCACTGAACCGGGAACATCAATCAATGCGCAGCATCATGGGATGGCGTGGCGTGGCATGATGCATCAACTCTCGGGATCAAACAAAATGAGGTACAACAAGAAAAGGAGGCATTAAGCCAACGAATTCGAAGACGGGATATAAAAAATAACTCGATTCGGATCTGATGATCAACTTGAGGTCAGTCCCGTGATTGAATTTAATAAATAGACCGGTAACCCGAGCTGTCTTGGAAACATACGGGATGAATCACAAAACCAAGGAAAAAGCAGGAATCTATCTATTCATCCTGGCCACAGTGTCCACAAAAATTTACATTGGATTGGAGGCATGGATAACAAGCTAACATTAATTCATTGACCACTGCAATTTGATACTACTAGACCGTAGAACCCGGGAGACTCATTGAATAACATGCGTCTTTAAAATATACAACTGAAGAAGAAAACATGCGGATGGAAAGCAACACGAAGGGTATACACCGGCTCATACTGACAGCTCGTCGTTCATAAGTCTGTTCGCCCGATGAAGTCATGGGGGAATTGAACACAGAGACACACGCCGGAATCGTGATACATATCGAGCTCCTGTCAAAGAAGCAGCCCTCAGAATCCGCTCAAGAAACCATGCATCCCTCAGCAGACATCACCGTCGATACCATTCGCCCATCGGTCTGCTTCTGACTTCTGCTAGGCCAAAGTCTTCGGGCCTATCATCCTCGTCATCGAGTCCCGCAACCAGAGCATTGAAGTGCTTCTGAAAAACGCTCGATTCCTCTAAGACGCGTTGAAATACAGCTCGATCCTACAAGACAGTTTAGAATTAGCGCAGCTTTTGAATATACGTAGTAAAACATACAATTTCTGGTCTTAAGGCTCGAATATCAGGATGGCTTCCATCCACATTCGGTGGCCCCGCTGCATTCCTGAGCCTGGGGACCGTTGAGCTAGGACTGCCTACGGCAGCTGTGCCTGGGTAGCTCATCTCCCTGTGTCGCTCTCTCGCAGTGAGTACCGCAGAAGACGGACCTGCCAGTTGCCTTCCCTGAACGAGCTGCCTGTGAGCTTGAGTACGGGCTTCGCGCTGCCAGCCAGGGAAAACTGTATAGGCGACACGGGTTTCTGGAACAATCCGGATGCGAGCCACCGGAAGAGGTGTCTGTGTCTACCAGCATGAGAATAAGCAGACAAGAGATCGTGCTTCGGGGATTACACCGACCTTGCCAAACCCAGGAAGAAATTCATTGTATTGTTGCATTCCATCTGACCGGCGAGTATGGAAGGCTGGAGTGGACCTGGTTGAGACTGGCCTAGAACGACGAATTCGTGCGATTCTCGCCACGGAGTCTTCGTTATCTGAATTGTCTGAATCGGTAACCTCATCGAAAGTCGAAGCGGTTTCCTCGTCAGTTACAGAGCCTTCATAACTCGGAATTCGGGACAGGCGGACGGAAGTAATTTCATTTCCAGACACGTCTGACTCATGAGAATGCTTTGCGATCTGAGAATTACGTGAACTCGAAGGGTTATCGTAGACTTGAGGACCGCCCCTGACAATCGATGCAGTGATCCCCAGATTTAGTTCTCCGGCGGGATAACGAGTATCGGTGTGCGAGTCCTTCGTAGACATTGTCAGTTCACTAATGACATCATTGTTGTCTTCGATATCTTGATGCTTATCGATCCTCGTCCTCTCGTACGTGGTTGGAAAATACGATACCGAGAAAGAGGTTCGAGGCAAGGAGAGATCGAGCATGGCGAGACGTGTTTCCAGGCTTAATTGCCAATCAGGGGATCGGAGCCGGGAAGAGAAGCTTTTCCTTGAGATTTCTGAAGTATGAATCTTGTTTGTTGATTGAGAGGCGCATGTGGTTGGATCGTAGCCTAATGGCAGACCCGCAGGGAAGGATGGCTGTCGCCGAGACGATGCGTAGAACACGTAGGATTTAGTCATGTCAAGGGCATTCACCAGCTCGTGGTGTTCACCGTGAACATCACACATGTTGTCTGAGCAATTTAATCAGCGCATTCCCCATCAGAGAGTTTGGGAGCAACAAAATATACCACTACTATCTGTCATTCTTCCTGTTTGTGAATTCAAGGGGTCCCCTTCACGGGATGGAGCAGTATCAGCGGAGTCAGCAGAGGCACTCTGAGCAAATCTGAGCATTGAGCTCTTGCGAACAGCCGCATGGCGATACGGAGGTGCTTGTAGAGCCAGTTGCGTTGGAGATACAACCTGTTTGTCCTGGGAAATCAGGGAATCTAGCACATGCCTGGAAGACATGTTTGTCACGTTCTGAGATTTTCCTCTGATCTTGAAAGAACAGGAACGTTCAAGATCTAAAGAATCAACGGCTGGATCAAACAATGGAACAAGGTCAGTATCAACAGGTGAGGAATGAATCAATAGATCTGGGGAATGACTCTGTTGCTCAGAGCCACAGCTGCCATATTTCTTCCGCCCAGTGCCATGTCGATCTCGCATCAAAGCTGGGAAATGGGCCACAGGTGCTTCATCGATCGAATAGAGCCGGCTGCAACCGTGGTGAGGAGAGGACAGAACGGGGTCGGAAACATTCTCGACGTTGAGGTCAGAGCCAGCGATGAAAGACGCCCCGTCTAGCTGCGGCATGCTGGTGGATGAGCCGGCTTCAGGCTGCAGAGTACCATCCTGGTGAGAGCTTTTATATCTACAGTCTATGAACGACCTTTCGCGGAGGGATGCAGCCTCCGCGATGATATCAGAGCCCGAGTCAAGCACAACCGAAGACGAGCAGGATTGCTGGAGAGAAATGGGGGAGTCCAGGTATCCCCTCCCATCTTCGTCTTCGTAAGCGCAATCTATTTCGAGTTTCTCGAAGTCAGCGACGAGGGCGTGGCGCAGCAGCACCCGCTGGAGATGGTAATGGACATCGCCTTCAGACAGGTGGATACTGGTTGGTGGCAATCGTATCATGATCGGACACTTTCTTCTGGCACGTGGATCGAATTCTGATAGATGAAAATGTTCCTTTCATTTGACCCAAAGGGAGATATCTGGAGGATGCAAGAAGTCTTGGAATGGAAGGGGTATCTGAGAACATGGCGGGACACAGAGCGGCAAACAAAAGAGAAGGATACCATCATATGCGTTGCACTTGCCGTTTCCTTTAACCCATGGATCAGGTGTTGGATAATACAGGAAGCAGCGAGAGAAATCAGAACAGTCCAGGAACAAAACCAGGCAACTTCAGCATATATCCACTGATAGGGCTGGGCACGCTGCAGAGCAAGAGAGAACGCATACATAGACCAAGCGGAGAGAACCTGCAGCACCATCATCTATGACACTGTGTGTCTGTCCGGAAGACAGCTGAACTGGAGCACCATGAGGCATGCTTATGCAGAGCTTGGATCGATTGTACAGCGAACCGATGGTTGACCAACGCATACGCAGACGGCCTGGTCCTGCTGCCGATACAGACGGAACCCAGCCACGACCGACGGACATCCTCCGTCTCCTGAACCGCCACCGCGTCTGCAACCGTCTCTCCATGAGATCACCCCGACATCCCCAGCAGCAGATCGTGGTGTTGTGTTGTGCTGCTGTGCTGTTGTTCTGTGTGGAGCGGCGCCCGTGCTGCGGCCCGCACGCCCCTAGGCCCGGATCCAGCGAGCCACGACGCCCGCCGCGCTTCACCTCGAGCTGCACCACCATCACCAACGTCGCCTGTCGACGCTGAGCCTCCCTCTCCTCCTCGCCCTCTCCCTCCATCCCCCCCTCCGTCTCCCTCCCTGGTCCCTGTCTTTCCCGGCCGTGACGGTCGACGAGCTCATCTCCCGGCCTCCCTCCCTCTGGCTCTACCATGCATCCATTGTCCATGCGATCGCCGCCATAGTCCCCCCGGTACTCTACCTGTACCCTCGAGGCTTTCACCACTCGTCCCCAGGCGCCACCGTGGCGCCTCTCGTCGTCGTCGCCGTCTGTGCGTTCCACTCCTCGATCTCGAGCCGATACAGGCCGTCCGCCGTTCCGTGCCTTGTCCGTCGATAGGGATCTGTTGCTCCGCCCGTCATGGATGGGGATCTGAGTCTTTCTCAGTCGTTGGGTGGTCTGCGGATTGCGAACCCGGACGCTGCGTCCCTGAACGAGTCCGAAGATGCAGTGGCCTCGGACCTGGATACTCCTGTTCCTCCATCCTCTGATCCACACGCTCAGTCGACCATCAATGAATCTTCCGCCGACTCTGCCTCGATACCTCCGCGGTCCTCGTCCTCCGGGATCGACCCTCTGTCAGAACCATCGAATGATGCCGTTCGTCATCTTTCTGGGTCGGCCGATTCGAGGTCGTTCGAGTCTTCGCATCACACGCATCCGGACCAGCAGGGCCACTCCTTTTCGCAACACCATACCATGATGCCACCACATGCTCACGGCTCGCAGGGCAGTTCCTCCCGCCCAGTCTCCACCTATTACGCTCAATCTTCGGCCAACGGCTCGTCAGGGGCTGGTCGAGAAGGCTCTTATCTTATCCGTACCAACTCCTCCACGTCGTCCGGGATTGAGAACCCGCCGCGCTCCAATTCGCGAACGAGCTCCGCAGGCCATCAGGCGGGGGTGCCAGCGAGGGACAACAGCCACAGCGATCGCTCCTATAAGCAGGGGCAATTTCCTTCGGGCAACGGGCCGCTGCCGCCGCGGCAGGGCTCGAGGCCTCCTGGTCATGGCAGTGGCACGTCCCAGCTCTCGGGCTCGCCGTATGCGATCGAGGGCGGTCCGCCGATGAGCAGTGAAGAGTGGCAGGAGCGCGGGGCGGCTGTGGCCGTCAAGCAAGAGGTAGACGCAAATGGGAAGATTGTCCAGCGATACATCAAGAAGGGCGTCCGAGATTTCTCGTTTGGCCATACTCTCGGAGAAGGCTCCTACAGTACCGTTGTGCTTGCGACGGACCGCCAAACCCTGAACGAATATGCGATCAAGATCCTCGACAAACGGCATATAATCAAGGAGAAGAAAGTCAAATACGTCAATATCGAAAAGGATACTTTGAATCGGCTCACAGACCACCCGGGCGTCGTCCGGCTGTACTACACCTTCCAGGATGAACGGTCTCTCTACTTTGTTCTGGATTTCTGCAAGGGAGGGGAGCTCTTGGGCGTTCTGAAACGGATGACGACTTTCGATGAAGAGTGCACGAGGTTCTACGGCGCACAGATCCTTGACACCATAGAATACATGCACAAGCGCGGCGTTATACATCGCGATCTGAAGCCAGAGAATATCTTGCTCGACAGCCAGATGCACACCAAAATCACTGATTTCGGCACCGCCAAGCTTTTTAATCTTAAGAAGCGAACGGAGGAAAATACAGATGGAATGCCGCCGATTGACTCGGAGATCCCCGAGGAGGAACGGGCCAATTCGTTCGTTGGGACTGCGGAATATGTCAGTCCGGAACTACTTACAGATAAAAACGCTTGCAGAGCAAGTGACCTGTGGGCATTTGGGTGCATCATTTTCCAGCTCTTGGCTGGTCGACCGCCCTTCAAGGCAGCAAATGAGTACCTGACCTTCCAAAAGATTGTCGCCCTGGATTATGAATTTCCAGCAGGATTCCCCCCGGTCGCCCGCGACCTTGTCGAGCGGCTTCTGGTGCTGGATCCAGCGAGGCGTCTACCGATTGAGCATATCAAGAACCACGAGTTCTTTAAGGGTATAGTTTGGGGTCGAGGATTATGGAAACAAAAGGCTCCACGGCTAAAGCCGTATGTTCCTCCGCCTCGCGAACCAATTAAGCTGAACGGTTCGAGCGAAGGTGATAGCTTTCCCCCGAACATTAACGCCGCACCTTCGGGTGCTGCCAACGCCAATTCCAGAAGCGTCCCAAGGGTCATTACCGAGCTTCCTCCCCCGAGCCAGCTCGATATCGAGTGGTCCCCTGTCCTGACGAAGACCAATGAAAGAATATTGAAGTTGGGGAACTTGGTGGTCTTGTCTTCTCCGGCTACCCATAGTCCTTCTTCAAGGAACGGGAACGGCGAGAATGAGCCATCGAAGAAATTTTCGCGCTTCTTTGGAGGGAACACGACCAAGAAGCGGCAGCGGCTAGTCATCGTGACTTCAGCCGCTCGTATAATCATAGCCGCTGCCGGAGGCGAAGAGAAGAAAGCGAAGCTCGAAATTTCTCTTCTCACCCCGGGAACGCATTACAAGAGTCATACTGATTCCAAGGGGGTTTGCTCCTGGGTCGTTGATACGGTGAGTAAAGCACCAGTTTTGGAGTAGGATTCATGTCTGACAGCCGTCGGTAGCGAGACAAACATTTTGTCTTCGAAGAGCCGAAACCAGCGTCCGGCAACGCCGCAGCCACCGCCCAGTCAACGCAGGAGTGGCTGGATACCCTTGATCGGGCCAAGGAGATGGCGATGTCGCAGCAAGGCGGAGGCGCGCACTCCGGCGGTGAGGCTTTTCGTGATCTACCATCCGAGTTCTCTAGCCACACCGACACACTTGACCACAACTCAGAGCTCCAAACTGAAGGTTCTTCAGCGGGCCGAGCAACTCTTGTCAAGCATCAAACTGCCGACTCAGAATCTGTTAAGGGAAGGAAGCGGTTTAGCAGGCGTCATTCGAAGAATGGTCTGGCGGCAGTGTTCTGAACTTCAATATCTTTGAATTTTCTTTTCCCCTTTTCTTGTAAGATCTTTTGGATCGATCACTGCGCGGGATCCGCGAAGTGCCGCTTTGTTTTCCACTTGTATTTTGACGTTTCTATTACATCGCTTCTCTCCGTTGAGAACCGCCTGCGATCATGATGGGCACCGCTGAGTTGCACAGTTGATCCCCTTCCTATGCTTACAGATATCTTTGCTCGGCCATACCGCCTGCTTTCCTAAACTCTCCCGTGATCCCTATCCACGAATTCCGGTCGTGAAGCTTTCTGCGTACTCTAATTTCTCTAATCCTCCGCATAACCAAAATCCCTTGGTTGGGAGTTCTCAGTTATCCCTCTTCCAGTGTTTTACCATGACGGGCGTGTTGTTCATCGAAGGCATTGCTGCATTTAGATCAGGAGGAGCATGCATTTCCCTTTGTCATTTCCGTTCTCTGGATGATATCTTCACTTCTCTTGGTTTCGAAGCATCATCATGTCGAGAGGCTGTTGACTCTTCTTTTTTCTCCTTTATTTTGTTGCGTGGTATCTTGTATGCAGCGGCTGCAGCAGGGCAACAAAATCCGCCCAGAATGACATGCGTGGTTCGTTTGTGTGGTCTTTTCCTGTTTCCCTGTGTCTATCCAGTATGTTCTCACCATCCCTGGCTCCTTTTTTATTTAATATTTCCTTGTTTTTATTCTGTGTGTCTCTCCTGTCTCGCATCTTACAGCCCGAGTACCCCCATGCAGTTGGTTTCCTTTCTGTTGTCTCGTCTCGTCTCGTCCCCTTCTGAGCGGCTTTCTTCTGAAGTTCCGGTTTGTTTTATAGTTGGAAAAACACCGGTCTCCTTTTCTCCATTTGTCACCTGTCTAAACACTCAAAACCAGGTCGATCGATCGATCCATACATGCATACATATCATACCATATCATATCCCACATGTCTGAGCAGGGCAGACCGAGCATACCCTGTGTTTTCTTCATTCACATTCACGTAACTTACTTGCTTACCTAGTGAAAAGTACAGTACCTAGGTATCTATCTAGTTCTATTTTCTATTTTATTTTTTTCCTGTTCTGTCTAACTCTGCTAGTTAAATAGGTAGTAGTATCACTCAAAGAAAGAGAGAAAGGTTGTTTTTCTTTTTTGTTGCTGTGCTGAATGTTGGCTTTTCTTTGCTTTTCTTGACGTAGCTACCTACCTACCTCCCTACCTGCCTAGTAACATAGTAACCTACCCACTAATCAGAGAGAGAATCCTTAGAATAGCGCGTAGGGGTGTGTGTGTGTGTGTGTGTGTGTGTGTGTACGTGTATACATATTTAGAAGGCAGTATAGATATAGATATAGATAGACAGAGCTTGTCTTGTCAGCGCCGAGGACTGGGATCTTGGCATGGAATATAGTATTTCAGGCCCATCCATCCATTCATTCATTATGTTACATTAGAATTAATTATATGTATTGTACATGTGCATACAGTGGGATATATACTTCAAAAAAAGAAGAGAAACTATCATCATCACGAAGTCAAAAAAAAACAAAGATCAAATAAAAAGCCAATCCGTCCTCGACCGATCCAGCTCCTGGATCCAGTCGAACTCCTCCTCCCCGTCCTCATCATCACCATCCTCATTATCAACGCCGTCAACGCCAGCGGTCGCTGTTTGTCTTTCCCTCCGCAACCTCACCCTCTCGTCCTGCTTCCGCCACATGATCTCCAGCACCCACGCCGCGTTGCGCACGTTGACGCTGGAGATGGCGTTCCAGAGGGCGCCGAGGCGGTGCAGCGCGAAGGCGCGCTGTGCGGGGCGCCGGCTCTCCGCGCCCGCGATGAAGGTGGGCCAGACAAGGCACTTGAAGTGCTGGTCGGTCGGGTCGATGCGGGAGAGCTGGTGGATGAGCTCGTCGACGACGGCGTCGTGGTTGGGGGCGAGGCCGTAGTAGGCTGCCTTCGTCTTCTTTCTTCCCGGAGGGGGAGGAGGGTCATGATCGGAATGGGTGTTATTTGCTTTCGGTCGCAGTTTCGAGAGGACTCTGTTGGCGTAGATGTAGACTGCGGCTTTGTAGGCCGCCGCGAGGGCGATGCGGCCTGACAGGTCTGGGAGAAAGAGGAAGGTCTGCATCTCCTCCGCCCAGGCGACGGGGTCGAAGGCCTGGATGTGCTGCAGGAGGGAGGCGGGCGAGTCCAGGCGGCGGCAGGGCCGTTCTGGAGACTCTGGGGGGAATGATGACGGTGTCGAGAACAGTAATGTCGACGAGGACTCTGAGTAGAGGTCCGTGTCCGAGTACCGCTGGGCGTGGACAAGGAAGATGACTTCGAGAAGGTAGGCGGGGCAGCCGACCCAGGAGGTTTCCTCCAGCCGTTTGAGGATTGCAGGACCCATTGAGTGGGAGTAGAAGGGCTTGGAGAGTGCGCCTGGTCGTGCAAGGGTTGAGCCCATGATTTCAGCACTAGACATGAAGTTAGTATCATATAGTAGTAACAGCAAAAACTGCAACGCAGGCAGAGAGCGCAGCACTCACATCAGGCAACTGTTGATGACAAACGTATCCAGCCCTTCAATGGCCCTTCTCACGCTCGTGTCGTTTGCAGCGCTTTGCCGACTCTTCAGCAGGTTCTTGGCACCCTCGAGATGGTACTTCCATGCACCACTGCCCGATTCCATGGCATCCAGGAGAATGAAAACCAAGATACCAGCCACTGTCCTGTCATCGTTCCGCGTCACCGGATCTTGTAGGTCCATCCGTAGCTGACGGAGAGCGCGCTGCTTGAATCTTAAGAAGTGCTCATACGCCTTGGAAGCTGCTTGCCGCGATATAGGCGCCGTAACCATACCCTCAGCGCCCGGAAAAGGCGACCATGATATATCGGCCATTGGCGGTTGATTTGAAACCAGTGGAATCGGGGGAATGTTTCCATTCGCGATTGAGGCATAATGTATTGCGCCAACGGCGGCAAGAGCATTTGCTATAACGGGCGAGTCACCGATGAAAGGTATGAGGTCCCGGTAGGGGTTTCTGACATTGTCGTACAATGCCAGGTCACGGAGGCACTGTTGGTTAACTTGCGGAGAGGATTACGGTTAGCATGGGAGACGGACGGAAGCATAATCGGGTAAAGAGAGATCCTACAGTGAGAGATATAGAGCCTCGAGAGCCAGTCCAAGTCTTGAAAGAGGGGATCCACTAATGCCCATGGAGTTGGGACATAGTTAGGACCCGGATTATGCGTTCGTACCTGTACTATAGAGCCATTCTGGTTGCTGTCTGCGGCGGGAGGGTCTGCTGGAGTCCCAGACTGCGGCTGAGCAGCACTGTTCAGGGACTCGTGGGAGCCAGTGCCACCAGCTGCCTGAGGTTCAGGTCTGCCCGGATGATCCTGCGCGGACGATGAGTCTTCTGTGGACGCGGGGACGGAGCTCTGCTGACATCGAGAAGGCTTCGAACTGCCGGTCCCGGGCTGCTTATCTCCGCTGCCACCCTTCGTGTTATTCCCCATGACATCCTCGAACGTCAGACCCATCATCTTCCCGCGGCTGGCGACGCCGCCTTTGACCCAGACGAGCGGTTTCTGATATCCCAAGCATTCCTTGCCGGCATCGCGGCACTTGCGACAGGTCGGGAGGCCATTGTCGCAAACAACACGTCGACGGCGACAGGTGTAGCAGCCCTTGGTCATGTCTGCTGCCTCACGGGTCCTGTTACTCGAACGTATGCGGGTTCCGTCTCGACGACCAGACCACGGAGAGCTGCTGCCTGGGCGCCGGAATCGCCATCCTTGACGACTGGAGAACCGAAGTCGCCGTTGCCTCTGGAGGGGGTCACTGCCTCAGGTCGAGCCGCAGACAGAAGCGCATCGTGAAGGGGCCGACGTTGAGAAGCGGACGTGCGGCCGAGCGGGGCAGCGGGCGGTTAAGCGGTGGCTTAGTCAGCGCTCGTGGGGAGATCGAGATCGACGCGTCGGCCGATGCGAGAAGGATATCGCACGTCTCCCTGAGAATACTCAAATGTACCTCCTCTATACATGTCGTGCATGGCTGCTATGTGGGTGGCAGGAACCGTATCCCGCCGTGTCTCAGTCCGGTGGTAGCATGGATGCATCGCCCAGCAGCACCGCCAAACAGCTGAAATCTGAGTCCACAGAAATGCTAGGAAAAAAGAGCTTTTGAACAGTCCTTTTTCTCACGGACGTTCCCATGTTGCTTCTTAAGTACCGATCCTGCATCTGCCGTCAGGGCATCGCAGCCGCACGTGCGTTCTGGTCTCGCCTTGGCTGCTGTTTCGAGTCTAGAAGCTTGGGTTGTTATTTCTAATAATAATAATAATAATAATGGCCTTGAAACTCCACGAAAGTCCTGGTCGGTTCATGCTGCAAAATCACTACGGAGTATGATTCTCGAGACCTCCGGAGGTCACTAGCAACAATTTGCGTATAAAGACCTTAGCTGAATATTGGTCCCGGAGACAGGCTGCTCCTGAAGCCCTTCTCGATAATGCCTGAAAAGGAATATTCTGTTGAGTTGACAGTATTTCAGCCGCCTTCCAGCGCGAATGCGGGATATGCAGAACCGAGTGCGGCTGTCAGAAGGGCTTCCAACGCCTCGAAAACCTAGGTAGTGTAAAGCGCCACAAGTTCGTCTCCACCTTGCCTTGCTGAAGATGTCTTGAGCCTCACAGATCGAAACTAGTAGGAGAGATCAGGACGGAGCTGAATCCTTGATGCAGCCATGCCGGACGAGACGCAGATGACAGCCGTCCAGCATCGACCGTTTCTTCTCCGGTGGCTGGCTTTCCCATATCCACAAACCCGTCGGGCCGCAGCGGATATGTCCGAGCCACCGTTCGTCACGGCGGAGCGATTGGCGAGGCTGTGAAGCGGCCAATCTGTCGTTTGTCGGGTTCCGCTGGCGGGGGAGTCTGCTGGCGGATATCTGGGCGCATTGGCCGGCGTGTTGTCCACTACTGCAGCCGCTAGATTAGCTGTCTGGGGGCTGGAGTCCATGTCGAGGGAGCTCGCCTTCTCCCCGCCGCACGGGCGAGTTTTTATGATGTCGTCTCCGGCCTCATCCCCTCGTTGCGTTGTCTGTGTTGTCGTCTTCGTCTGACCCTGTCCGTCTCTCGTTCTGATCGAAATAGACAGCGCGCGCCGTCGCTGCGGGGAACGCCTCTTCCGCCCGCGCACCATCACCAACATCACTCGCAGCAGAGGGAGAGGGATCTGCTCGATCATCGACCGGGCGCTCTGCCTGCTCTCAAGGTTTCTCCCCGGGAGGTTCCAGACGATGAGAGGGCTATGACCACCGCAGCCTCTCCGCCGTCGCCCATGGTGTCCTACCCCGAGGTCTCGGATCGCCCCCTCGAGATGCGCCCGCCGCCGTCCATCTCGACGTCGCGGCGCCGGCATCGCTTTGGCCGCTCGCACCACGGCAGCTACGCCAGCCAGCCGCAGAACGAGTTCCCCATCTTCTCCAGCACGGGCGACGTGGAGATCGTCATCCGCTCGGGCGGCCAGGAGAGACGCTATCTGCTACACCGGCTGATCCTGGCGCAGTGTTCCGGCTTCTTCGAGGCGAGTACCAGCGAGGAGTGGTCGCGCGCGCAGGCGCAGAGGGAGACGGACGCTGCTTCAGCACCGTCGGACGGGCGTTTGTCCAGAATCACGGAGGAGGGATCCGAGGAGAGAGCCCCGTCAGCCGTTCCACCAGAATACGTAAATGCTGTCGGGCCAGTGAAGCGGAGATGGAGATATGAACTGGACTGGGAGAACAGGGAAGAAGGTGAAGAGCCTATACTGGTGCAGAAGGTTGGTCGGATCATTCTCCAAGCATACATCTACTGGAGCTAACTTCTGTATAAAGCCAGTAAGCTCTACGGACTCCATCTTTGGCGGCGATTTCGCCCCTGATTCTCCGGCCATGACCAAGCCATCAGCGCCGCACACGGGCTTCTTCCGGTCCATGGCCAATCTGGCGGGCATGCAGTCTACTCTGCACCTGCCCCGTACTTCGACCGTCGAAGAGACTCCCGTCGATCCCATCATCCGCGATTATGACAATCTCTTCCGCATCTTCTACAATTACCCTCCGATCCTGAACAGCGTCAACATAGCGACCGCGTACGCGGAATGCAAGTCCCTCCTGGCACTGGCCGACATGTACGATGCACTGCCAGTCACCGGGCCCCGGGTCGACCACCATCTTCTCGGGTTTTCGTCCCGTCTGTTCAAGCAGATCGCAAAGTACCCGCCCAGCTATCTGAAATTAGGATACATGGCGCGGAGCAAGGTTATCTTCTCCGAAGCTCTCATCCACGTCGTGGGCCAGTGGCCCGCGGCGCTTCCTCACCTCCGGAACGCTTCGTACTCGCCGCTTCCGGACTCGGTGATCGACCTGATCGAGGACAAGGTCGAGGATCTCGAAGAAGCGAAAGCGCGGGTCGAGGCGAAGCTCTTCCGGCTGACGCTCACGACGTCGAGAGGCGAGCGCGTGAGCCCATCGAACGCATACCTCGACTGGCTCGCCGTGTCCCTGTTCCGACAGTGGCTCGTGGAGAACATGACGCCCCCGCCGGCCCCGATCCTCAAAAACTCGCCTCGCAACGCCGGCAACAATGCAAACGGCAACAGCAACAATAATAACAACGGCCAGTCGCAAGATCCAACCTCAGCCGCTTCCGCAAACATCCCAACAGCACAACCCTACTACTCCGGCCGCGTGTACCGCCTGCTCGGCTCCTCCTCGACGCAGGCCTACCTGCCGCACGACGAGCTGAAGCGCTTCCTCAAGCTGCACCCGACGTCCTCGTCCTCGGACTCGCTGTACTCGCGCGAGAACCTGAAACGGTTCGAGCGCAAGATGGACGAGATCAAGCGGCTGGCGCGCGAGATCGTCAAGCCGCTCATGCGCAACTTCCTCGAGCTGGACCTGAGCGGCGCGTCCGGCGGCGGCGTGGGAGACGGCCTGGGCGGGCTGCCGTATCTCACGTGCACCAAGGTCGAGGACGAGGACCTCCCGTGGGATTGACCTTTAATAGATTAGAATAAAACGCCATTTTTTTTTGAACTAGCACACTATGTGCGTGACGTGACGATATATATGCGATGAGAAATGAGTACGAGTATGTATGGTCATGGTACCCTCACTTACTTTGCTATCTTGGCACATGTACATGAACATGGACATGATGAGCATGAGCATGAACATGAACAGCACGACATCAATCGCATGACTATGACTACGACTCTGGCTATGGTTGTGACGATATCTACGAACGACTATGTCTATCGTCTCCATCCTGAATTCGAATCGGACAGAGCAGGCAGGGTTGAGTTGTTGGGTTGGTGGAAGTTGTGGCTTTTTCTTCCCCCTCCACCCTTTTATTTCTGCTCTCTTTCTGTTGTTAATTTTGTTTCACGGAACATCTCTCACGCGCCCACGAAGCTATGCCATGCTATGATATGTTATGATACGACATGATGTGACATGATATCCCATCTCCTTTCCAATCAATGTCTTGCTTTCCAATTATGTCTCTCTCCCCCGGTTTTGGAAATCTTTGTCATCTGTCCTGTCCACTTGTGGTCGAGTGACCCTTTTCCCCCTGATTCTGACTCTTTGATTTCCACATCCTATCCGCTAATATCTCGGTTCTATTCTGCCTTTCTCTCTTTTCTCTTTGAGAGGGGAGATATATACATTAATGACACGACACTACTTTACCTGGGTCTATCTCGGTATATAGGTCTATGTATATGAATACCATTTCGATTAAATGGATCATGGAACTTGCTACATTACGCATTTATTTGCTCGTTCGTGTTATGTGTATTGTACTGCAGAGGAATGGAGAGCAGGGGAGAAAAAAAAGGGCAAGTTGATTTGTTGCTTAGTTCGGGTAGGTAGGTAGTTGCTGGAGACAACATGTCCTGCGTTATTTCTTTCCAGCCATTTTTTTACAGCGAATTACTCTCTGTTTCGTCTCGGGAGGTAGAGCTGCAGTCTGTGCAATCTGCTGCAATCTGGACGACGAATTCGTGTTGAGTTGGGTTTTTTTTCCTCCTTTTTAACTGCCTGCTTGCCTGTGTTGCGCCTGGGAGCCGTGGAAACCGGCTGTGGCTCCAGTAGTGTAGGCATATGTGGAGCAAGGCTATAGTATATATGATATAAAGATCCCCGAACATAATAACCATCGCATCACAGTTGCTTTCCTACTACAAGTTCCTAGTAAGTAGCTAGCTCATGGCTCAATCGCGAAACGGGCGAGGATTGCATATTCATATTCATACAATACAGACATACATTTCATACAGATAGAAAGAACCCCTCTCCAGAACACTACAAGACGTAGCATACATCACCACCATCCCACTACATGCAGGACAAAGTCACGTCCCATGCACCATATCTATTTCCTTTCTATTTTTCTATTCTCCACTTCTACTTCCTCCTCCCCCCAATCACCTCCACCCCACCCATGTACGGCCTCAGCACCTCCGGCACGACCACCACGCCCCGTTTCTCATCCCACCCGTTCTCCAGGATCGCCGCGATGACGCGCGGCACCGCGACCGCGGTCCCGTTGACCGTGTGCGGGAACCGCGCCTCCTTGATGCCGCCGCCGCGCGCGCGCGTCCCCAGCCGCCGGCTCTGGTAGTCGGTGCAGATGGATGCGGAGGTGACTTCGCCCCAGGCGGTCTCCAGGCTAGACTCGGGAGTGGCGATGGTAATAGTAGTAGAAGTAGGGGTAGGAGGAGGAGGGCGGAACCGGGACGGGAAGAGGGCCTCGATGTCGCGCTTGCGGCTGGCGCTGGCGCCGAGGTCGGTCGTGGGCATCTCGAGCACGCGGCAGGGGAGGTTGAGCGAGGTCAGGATCTCGGTCTGGATGTCGAGGATCTCGGCGAAGAGGGTTTCCGACGTCGGTCGATCCTTTCCCCCCGACGATGACTGCTGCTGCGCCTCCGGCGGGATGTTATCGGCCCAACCGAACAGCTCGACCTTGGTGAACTCGTGCACGCGGTAGAGGCCCTTGGTGTCGACGCCGCGGGCGCCCGCCTCCGCGCGGTAGCACCGGCTCGCGCCGACGAGCTTGATCGGCAGTTCCGCCGCGTCGATGTCCCGCCCCGCGTACATGGCCGCGAGCGGGATCTCCGCCGTGCCGGTCAGCGACCGTGGCGGCTTGGCGGACGCCTTGTCCTTCTCGCTCTGCTCGATGGCCCAGATCTGCTGCTCGTTGTTCTGGTCGCGCGGCTGGAACCCGCAGGCCTCGGCGATGTACGAGTACACGATCGAGGGCGGCGACACGACCCTCCACCCGCGGCGCAGCGCGACGCTCAGCGCGTACTGGACGAGCGCGTGCTCGAGCAGCGCGCCCTCGTTGGTGAGGTAGTACCAGCCCCAGCCGGTCGAGGTCGCGGAGCTGGTGAAGTCGATGAGGCCGAGGGCGGAGCCGATGGCGACGTGGGAGCGGGACGGATCCAGAGGCTTCTTGCTCCTGGTCCACGCGGGAGGGTTCTCCGGGTCGAAGTTGATGTATCGGACAAGCTTGGGTCCGTCCCCGACGGGGGTCTCGGCGGAGGAGAGATTGGGCAGGGCCAGCGCGAGACGGTGGATCTCCTCCATGCAGGTTTCCTGTAGCATCGTCATGGCCCGGGACTCATCCTTGAGCAGCTGCGCCTCCTCACGGAGACGGGCGAGCTGCCGACTGGCCTCGGTATTGTCCCCATCCTGGGCAGCAGCGGAGCGCGCAAGCTGTGCGATCGACTTCTCCAGCTGCTTGATCCGCGCCCGCGGCTCCTGGAGCTCATGGTCGAGCCGCTTCGTCTCCTCGCATAGCTCCCGGATCCTGAACGGGCTCTTCGCGTGCGATGGGTAGTTCCGGTCGATGCAGTTCTTCGAGTACAGCTCCGCGTTCTGCCGGATGTGCTTGACGTCTGGCGTCTGCTTCGGCGCTGTCGGGGGTCGGACGACGTCGCCCGCGCGGCGGGGAGACGATGTCGCAAAATTGCGCTGCTGCTGCTGCTGCTGCAGGGCCCGCCGGTTCAGCAGGAGTCCATGGCGGACTCTGCAGTTGAGGCAGACGTACGGCGCCCTGGGAGCAGCCATGGCGGAAATGTGTTGGGGCTTCGAAGTCGTGTTCGAGGTTGAGCTTTCAAAGAGAATTCTCAACAGTCATGAGATGCGGCGGTTAGTTCTGGCTCCCGAGTGGATCTCGGCGTTTCCGCTTTGGGTTGCCCGCGTCGGCCCCGGACTACTAAGAGCTTACGAACATGGTGCATGCTATATGAGTTCCTGGAATACTTGATGGTGACGTCTCTAGTATACTACTGTGCTAAGCCGAATCCATGTGGAGCAATTGCTTTCCATTTTTTTCTGTTTCTTTAGGAAAACTGCAATGGTTTGCGACGAACTAATCAGTTACCCCGTGTATACTACCTCAAACAGGGAAATAGCAAAAAGAACATGTAGATGGTAAAAGGTGGTAAAGATGGTAATTACAACTTTTGAGCCTGGGATAAACAATTTCACACCTGGAGCCCTTTGTAGCAAGAACAGCAAAACGATAAAGCCTCAGAAGTCGTGTCTCGTCAAGTTCATGTCCCTTTTGCCGCTTCTCTTACCGCCAAGAGCGCGCCATAGTCACGTAAATCACTCACATTTCCATATATAGCTTCTCTTTCAATGCTTGACCCCCGGCTTAAAGGCCCAATTTATGCTTCTTGATCCGCGCTGCAACGCCCAGGATCACCAGGATCGAGGCCACCAGCACGGCCCACAGCTTAATGTGCAAAACAACAACGTTGTAGGTTGTCTGCGTCGCCGCGCAGATCGTCGCAAGCTCCAGCACCAGCAGGGCATAGCCACTCATGCGGTGGTACTTGTAGATCTTCTTCCCCCTCTCGACACTGCCGAGGATCTGGGCGGGGAAGAAGTACTGCACGACGCCCACGAGCACCTGCAGCGCGATGCAGATGTAGGTGATCAAACCCATCACGCCATGGGGCGAGGTGAAGCGCTTGTGATGGCCCTTGTTGATCTCGATGACGATGAGCGCGGCAATGAAAGCCAGGTTACTCAGCACATTGAGGCCGAAATGGACGCGTGTCCCGAGCGTTTTCTGCTGGGGGGTGTGCGTTGGCTGCAGGGTCAGGATGGCCTGCACCTGGAGGAGCACGGCAGAGGAGTTCAGGAGCTAGGGAATGCCGGTCAACGTTAGAAGACGGGTTTCGACATGCGGGTTACGAGGCGTAGGGGAGGCTTACTGGATGTGCCGAGAAGAAGATCAGATTGTTCGAAAAGATGGCTGACCAGACGAGGGCGGCAAGCTATTATACGCGTCTTGTCAGCAAAAGACTCGACTCATGATAGCAAAGAGATGATTTCGACGCGTCAGTCACTCACAATCCATATCCCGGCCTGCGCAACTATGGCCGAGCCTGCATATATAGTAACATCTAAGTCAGTAACCGGCCCCTGCGATAGATGTTACACGGATGGGAGAGGACAACCTGTAACAAGATTATGATGGATGCCAGCCCCCTCTGCCTGGGTCGCACCTCCTGGCTTCCCCAGCAGAGGCTGGTCTTCCCTTGCCTCGACAGCATGAGGATGTTCCTCGGGGATCCCGGTAGCGGAAGCCATGATGTCACTGTTATCGGGGACGCTCAGAGCTCAACCAGACCTCAACGTGAAATAGATACAACACGGATATGGCAAGCCAAGGACCAGAGGATGTCGACAATGGACATTCTCGACGAGAAATAAAGGGATGAGAGCTGGTCTCTGCGGGAGCGTCACTGACGGCATCGAGACATGCTCATTGCGAATCAACCCCGTCGTCCAATAGGCTGCGGCGGATTAACGGCAGGCTCAGCAGGGACACCATTGGCCGTTCCATGCGGGGTCACGGGGACGAGGTCGCTGAGTGTTTTTCCACGGAGTTCGTCGATGACGCGAGCTCAGTCTCTCTGCCTCGATACCCTTCATCTTCGGAGAAGAATTGTATGAGATGAGAGCAGACATCAATGGTATATCTCTTCATATTTTTGCTACATCCAGGAGGCTTGCATGACGCGGCAAAGTAGTAGTAGTATGCATGGATGAACGATGTTGTTGAATCCACAGGCAAGGATACCTTTGATATTGTTTGGGTACTGGACATAGATGGATGCCTTAGGCTTCTAGGAAGCATTCGATGCCTTTGGGTTCATGACTTACAGGTACAGTATTACTTCCTCTGATTCAGCGGTATTGATTCAATAGTCCACGGGAAGAGAACCATTAAATCCGAATGATTTAGTCAGATTGATTGATTCGCTATGTAGGAGTCTAGCATACAGACTAAATGGAGAAACAATGGATCGCAAGACAAAGAGTGCCAAGGACCGCCATCCTACATCCTAACAAGGTCGAGGGCACCAAACCTCTCAATAGTACCTGCAATGAGATAAGAGGTACTACCATAGAAGGTAAGTATCTTTCCAATTCACTCCACACTATTAGATTCGACAGAAAGATCTAACGATGGATCTCTATCGTGATTGACTGCGGACCTGAGATCGTCCCCATACGCGTAACCAGAGCACGAATCATGTTACTCGAACTCCCAGGGTCTCGATCGAACTTGCGTTACACCCACAGTAGATATTGCATTACATCGCCACAAAGAATGACGCATCTACTTGGGATCCAGGTCCTTTTCACAGCTCCAATATTCATAAACACCGCAGTCTCCTTTGTCTACTGCTCGAGTTGCGTTTACGTATGTAGCGTACGCAGCTGTACCACGTTGGATACATGCAAACTTCAAATTCCAAGAAAATCGAGAATAGCCCTCTCCTGTCGACTGCCTATGATCAAATTATATAAACCTCTGAACGGCTCTGATAGTTGATCCAGCAAGAGCCAACCCTCGAAGCTTCGTTCAATTGTGATAAAGCCTCTAAGTTCAAAAGCTCTTGTTTCTCTGGCAAAGTTTGCACGCTTCAGACCAAAGTATATATCATCTTAAAAGTCCATTACCTATTGTAGGTACTTTCAAAATACTGACAGGCATCATGAAATCATTTCTGCTTTCAGCATTTATCGCATCTCTGGGACTTCAAGTCAAAGTCATGGCCGCAGCCTTGGTATGTCTGTATATTGGCCCTACTTATTCAGGAACGCCAGTATTTACTTCTCAGATTTGCCAGTACTAACATCATCTGTCTCAGCCGGACGGGTCTCTTACTCAGCTGAACCCTACTACTCATCCAGAGCCGACCATTCATCCAGGAGACCCTACCCATCCTGGTGACCCCTACATTCAGCCGGGGGGCCCTAAGATTCCTCCAGTGGATCCTAGCATTTACCCAGGATACACTACTCATCCGGGGGCTCCTACGCATCCCGCCTACCCTTCCATTCACCCAGGGAATCCTACTTTTCATCCGGGGTACCCTACCGTCCACCCGGCTGGCCCTTCACCTCATCCCGGAGACCCTAACATTCATCCAGACGACCCGACCACTCACCCGCCGACCACCCACACGGGAAACTCGTCTACTGAATGCGATGGGGGAAACCTTGATCTCGATGACGTGAAGCTCGACATGAGGGGCTGGTTCAATCTCGGAGATGACGGGGTCCTGCGCAGTATGGACGCCAACGGGAAGGTCATCGACTACAAACAGTTCAGCCCCGAGGACATCGCCAAGTATATCTCAACCTACCCACCGCATCTGAAGAAGCGTACGGAAGAGCGCCTCCGCGGTGTCGACGGGCGCCATGTCACTAATCCAGACGACCTGTGGCGTACTCCTGCGGGATTCGAGAAGAGGGACGGAACAGATGGCACTACTGATGGGCATGGTAAAGATGACAATGATAAAGATGACCATGACACGGATGGCCATGGTGAAGATGGACATGATAAAGGCGACAAGGATGGCCATGACGGACACGGCAAAGACGGTCAATGCATCTCCAAGCGCGGCGAAGGTCCCGTCGAAAAGCCAGCAGCGTGTGCGGTTCACGTCTGCGTCCAGCATTATACCTGTCATGACATAAACTGCGCATACTGTGACAAGCCACATGGTAATCCGGGTCACTGTAAACCTAGGAGGCCTTGAGACAACCGATGCAGCCGTGACGGGCTACTACTACAGCTATGGCCTGAGATGTTAAAAAATGCAGGAAAGAGGGAATAATAGCACATGATGTATGCCAAGTTAGTCTCGCTTTTTCTTCCCTGGTTTATGGGGGACGTAATGGAATCGAAGAGGAAGTCCAATAGGTAGTCCTCAATTGACTGGCAGGTTCGTCTAGTTTCTCAAATAATTCTATGTTGTCAGTTCATGCACCATCCATTCATTTGCTTCCAATCCCACTGAGCATTTGCACACACAAAGAACCATCGCTGTAGAAGCTTAAAATACCTGTCTGTACCAAGTAGGTATATTCTATTGGGCAGATATCGGTGAAGCCGGACGCGGTAAAGCATGTGCATTGCATATATCTACCTCTTAGTAGTTTCCCTTTGTCCCACCATAGGTATATATCTTAAATTTCTCCGATTTTGTTTGCTTTGCTAGTCCTGTGGTTAGTAAATCGCGTGATGTGATAGCTAACCTATTTTGAAATCCTGAATAGAAGAAACATCTCATGCCGAAGTCCAACTAGGAACCCCACGCAACCGTTTCAGCTGCTGCGCCTTGTACCTGCGAGAGGTCCGATTCCTCGTCTGATCCCAGGAGGGCCAATATATGGCTGGATGCACGGGAAGCCGGTCTTCCTTGGGCCTCTTCCGTCGGCCTGATGCCAGCCTTCGGCCCACAAAGCGGCGCTCTTCGCAAAATGGCATGCAATGCGGCTCCTTCCGCAGCTTTATTATCGTCTTGCGACATCGAGGACAGCTCACCGACTCGGAGAAGCCTTTCTTCCCTGTTCTCTCCTGAATGTTTCCAGGGTGGGGGGAACGGTGCTGGAGGCAGACGGGATCCTGGCAGATACAGCATTGGAGATCGGCCTGACGCAGGCATCGCTGGTATTTGCAGCGTGTTTCTATATTTTCTGGTGGATGATTTGTCTGTTCTGGCGTCGACTGTTCTTCCGAGGACTTGGCTGACAATTGCGAAATTTCGCTCCCAATCGCGGGCATTGGGCTTTCAGCGGGGGTTGGGATCTCACTCGGAATCTCGACCATTGTGACGAGACATACTGCCGTCTCGAACATGATTGGCTCCTCCTGAATCCTGGACGAGATAGCAGAGCTTCTCTCCTTCTGCACCTGCTTAGCCATCTTCATCACTTCCTCAGCAATATACCTCGGGCACCTCGGCCAGACTTCCCCCTGACTGTCGTCCCAGAAGGCGATCGAGGCGTCCTCGCGACGTTTATACCCCAGGAGGTCCTCAAACACCCGATCCATCGATACCATAGTCTCTGCCATCGACTGGCACTCGGTGCAGTCGCACCACCACGCCCTTGGCGTCTCGAACGCGGGAACCATGCACTTCACTGTGTAGGTTAGTTCGGTGAAATGTGCGAGCAGATGCATCGTACCGGTTATTTCAAGACCTTGAGGGTTTTCTTATATATTTAAGAAGCTGACTTTGCTTGCTTTAAGGACGGAGTCGATGAAGAGTGATGATGCTGTTGTCCCAGGGTTCTAGCATTTTATATGTGTCTGCTGCTCTTCGATAAATAGAAGTAACCTCTGTGCTGCCATGATAAATGATGGTGAATTCCATTGTTTCTTCTTTTTCTGCCCATTATGACGCTTATAACCGTCAAACTAACATCCTGTCACTGTTGATCACTTCAATAATACGCTTTGAGTCAGACAAAGAAAGCCAAATTGCATCTTTGACACCTTTGACTCGAGGACAATAGAGAAAGAGAAAGGAAGTACCGGCATTGTGGTGTTACTTTTCGGAGGAGTCAAGTGCACAAAAGCAATCAAGTGACGGTGGAAGCAACATAATGATCGATTTGCGCTATATATATAGACGTTGGCCAAAAAATAATGATGACGAGGAGGCAAATTGCAAGGGCATCCAGTCATCTTTTTGTAGACAATTGCATCTCTTTAACAGCGTTTAAATCTTCTAGGATGTTCTACTGATCTGCATATCAGCATATAGGACTGAATTGCTTTCTAAGGCCTACAAAACATACCAGACAAAAGGACCAGCTATCTAATTTATGAAGGGTTTGAAACAAGATCCTGGATTCCCACATACGTGGCTGCCTCAGGCCAGATCTCCAACGGTTTGGGTTCGTCATCTTAAATTCACTAGTCATTAGAACTAACTTAAGACTGACTCTATATACATTCAATCCCAGGGCATCTTCAAAACCGGACCTTCCCTTCCCGAGCCAGGCTGTCCCCAAACAACTTCGGCCCATAGATTATTCGGTTCCAGGTTCATTATGATATTGAATAGCGTGCTGCTGCGCACGGTGTAGTGCCGCTTGGGGTCTTCATGGCAACAGATGGACTGTGGCGCGTTATAAGTATCGGAGAATATTCTACTCCTCAAAATTTCAGGTGTGATCTTCTCGCCTTCAATTCCCTCATTAACCAGCCCTTTGACGAGCTTCTTTAACCTATCAAGGCGAATCGGAGAGCCAGAGAGCCACGGCGGCTCATTGACGAATCTGTTCTCGATAAAGTGGTTTGTGTGGGCGATGATGCCTAACTCGTCCTCTTCTAGATAGGTGTTTCCAAGAGGCGAGACTTCCATCCCCAGAGCCCCCTTGCTGTCCGCGATCAGGATGTGTTGGCCAGAGGCCACTCCTCCGAGACACTCGAGAGTTCTCACTGCTGCATCGACCGACGTGCTCTCAAGACAGAGGCGAAGCGCGACATGAACGGGCAGCTTTGAGCTTATTGTCGGTCGAGCACGGATAGCGTTGAGACAAGTACCGACTCCTGCGGTGTTGAAGCCGATCTTGCCAACTAGACCTGCCTGGATATACCACATATGGTAAGATTCTCAATCTTTCTCAACCGCGGAATCTACCTAGTTCCTCCAGAACCAGAATCGGGCCAAAAGCTCACCTCAGTGATCATGTATATCTTCGGCTTGCCCGGCTGCTCAATGGACATCATAGCCAGATTCTTCTTCACATGCGCCGTCCAATCCCAGTTTTGCGCGAGGATTCTCGCATTCTCACTCTTCTTCCACGAGAGGCTCGTGCACCCATCTGAGAACCGGCCCAGGGCAATCTCGCTCCTAGAATTCAACGCCACGATATCGAGGATATCCACCTCTGCTCCCTCCGCGATACCCAGCATTTCAGTGTAGATATCCGGCGCCAATCGCTCGATTGAGGCGCGAAATTCTTCCGCGATCTGGCGGACACCGTACCAGGTTAGCTTGGAGGTATATTCAAACATCTCGCTGTAGACGGCGATTTGGTCCTCGATCTGCGACTGGAGGATTCGGCCATGTTGGAGACCGATCTGCGCGTTGTGTAGAGAACGTGGTCAGTTGACGGCATTCTGGCGATCGAGACTGCATGTGTTGTCAGTTGACAAGATGAGTTGTTGAAATTTACCTCCCTTGGAGTCCCTATTAGGTCGACCTTTAGGGGCTCTGGAAGTAGCATCTTTGCTGTTTTTTTTTTTTCTATGGAGGGCACACACTTGACGTGTACGAACCGGGTGTGCGATTGCTGCTGCTGTATTCTGTGTTCTGTATCCTGACAGCTATATCTTGTCCTTTTATCTCAAGGACTGAACTGACGCATTGACATGCTTCACACGCATTATCAACCCAACGCTTTGACCGGTACTGTGATCCTGAGGCCCCTCAGCGGGGCGAGAACATCGGGGTCTGACCATCACGACCGGGCTGGCTCCAGGTAGAACACCTGCCGTGATTCGCTGTCTGTCGTTCGGGTCTGGCTTTGCCTCTATAGAGTGACTAGCGGATTGGCTTATCTCCTGCAAGAGCCAATTCATCATCAGGTCTGGGTGCGCTTTTCGCTGGCGCTAAAGTGCTGACTGCCGTGAGCCGGGCTGTCACGGACGACTCCGTACGTACAGCATCATTAGTATACACGCTAAGCTCAATTGAGCCGATTCTAGAACTTCCAGGAAATTGTTCCTGTACACCTCCAAATGGCTCAAAATAAACATACCTAATTACTCGAAATGATCTTTTTTTCACTTCTGTTATCCTCTAGCAGTAGTAGGGTATGGAAACTAGTGAGGAAATCCCATCCTGAGAGTGTCATGATTCTCCATACGGAGTAGACCAAGTGTATTATCGTACGCATTGACTGCTACATAGCATTTGTCCCGACAATAATAGAGTACTGATCACCAGAGGAACAGACACTAAAAATGCTGTCCGTTGATTGTATGCACATACAGGGAGCTGGCTAGTCCCATTGCTTGCACGCCATCCTCCTTGTTCGTCTTTTCGTTTTCAAAACAACAAAATTAGAAATCTAGTATATGCCCCACCTATTTAATAACAACAGAATTAATCACTTGTATTGTTGGAGGGACTGTGACCCTGTAATGATTACATCTATCCTGGTTGTACTCAGAAAGGAAAGAAACAGTACGAGTGAGCATGTCACCGTCAGGTAACAAATCATGCACATTGTTTTCCTTTTCAAGAGATAAATCTCTCTCTCCGCAACTTTAGTTTCCATAGTCCACTTTCTTTAGAGAATTAGGCGGTATCTACTACTGTGGTAGAAAGCTGGTCTGCAGGTTAGTTCACTTTGCAACTTGCCCCTGGTCACCTATCTAAGCTGATTGCCGAATTAGGAGCTACATAGCTACGGAGTACAGTACTCTTGCTTCGACCGGCAACGTGGCGATCCCTCCATATCCCCCTTGCTGCCCAAATTGGGACCTCAGATCCTCCGCTTAGTGCGTAATTTTAGTTATTCTGGGAAGCGGCTACTGGTCTTAGAGGGGGGGCAGTCTTGAACTAAAACTTGGGTAAGACATGGAGATCTTCCTAGACCTTAACTAGATTGATACAGGCACATAGATAGTCACGTGATTAGGTTTATATGGGAGGTCTCAATTTGGGCAGCAAGGGGGGTAAGAGTAAGTACCTGGTCGTAGCTTTGCCAACTGCTAAGATGCTAGTACAGTAGTATATATAAATAGGAATCACGTCTTATACTATCTCCCCCCTGATCTTCATCTTGATTTCAACACAGAAAAGAACCAGGTGACGAGGCACTTAATTGTGGGGCCGTGTATCCGGTAAATAGAGAGCCAGATACTTGTAGATGGTACATGCATAGTGCAGTGAGGTTTTCAGGTAGATATCACGCTCCGTTTCGGCAATTTCTTAGTAGGTACAGTACATGTACGGAGCACTCCGTACTTTTTTTTCGTACGCACGTCTCCAGACCTCGGCTTAGGAATGTCTTCAGGGATCACTGCTGACTGCCGAGGAATGGAGATCTTGATACCCATCGTAAGCCAAGCATCACCTAACCTTGCCATTTATAGGATCGTCGAGATGTCAATCACTTAAAATAGGTACCTATCGTTCTTCCCGCTTCCCCGGTTCAGCTTTATACGGAGTTCCTGTTCCGTACTTGATACTATGTTACGTGAAACCAACCTCCAACCCTCCAACCTCTCACGTGGACAATGCTTGGTAAATAAACATTTGGCCCAAGGTGCAAAAGAAAGCCTGTACGGTACGACCACTAAAAGCTTCGTTGCAGTTTTGGAAACAGAACCCAAAATCGAATTAGACCCTATTCGTTCAGTTATGTGGAAAAAAAGATTTCCGCAACACTCGTGATGGGGCTCATGATTTCGCCTTACTACAGTACTGTGCATATGCAATGCAGAAAAGGTTACAGTAACCTTATTATCGGGTGAGTCCGTCGGTTGGGATATACGGTACTGTACTGTAGGGCAAATCTCACAGCAAGCAAGAGCAAAGACATATGGAAATCAGAAGAAAAAAAAAATACGGGCCTTGGTTTGCTCCCAGCTCACAAGCCTTATGTGGTGCATATTGCAATTTTCTTTTCCATACGTAGGTTCTTTGGACTTTGATTCTGTTTGCAGTGTTTAATTGTTGGAATGTCCCAAGTGCCGCGATAGCGGCAGTTCTCGGGCTTCTGCCACGAGCAATGACACAGGTCGACAAGAGGAGAGAAGGACGACGAAGCCTATCTCGTGATGATGGGAACTATCATGAGCTTCTCGTCTCTCGTTGGAGAGAAGCCAAATCGGCGGTTGGTATCACCTTCAATAATTCGCTAGGGAGGACCTATATATACAACATCAGAGGTTCCGAGATGGGCTGATCTTCTTTGAATTACACAATTGCACAAGTCAATTGGCATCTTATTTAACGGAGTCATAAGTTCCTGTTCTCTCTCGAGAGAGAATTCTCTGCTCATATTAAGTCTATATTACCACGGAAAGCATCAAGCCTTGAATTTCATCTGCGGATCCCACCAGAACTTCCATTACGAGCAAGAAAATCAAGAATCCTCTCTCTACACTCTATACATAGACAGATCCTATACACCGAACACAACCTCCAGCATAAATCCCTAAAACAAAAAAACAAAAAAAGAATGCCACCCAAACGAGCCGCCGGGCTCTCCCTCCCCGAAGCCAAAGGCGTCACCTACGACGAGTCCGACATGGCTCTCTTCCACGCAAAGTTATCATACCACTCCACGATCGACGCGCGCCTGGCGTCCCAGGACCCGAACATCGTCTCCGTCTCCGAACACCAGGCCCGGATCCTCGAGCGCTGGGAGGCGCTGAAGCAGCGGCAGAAGGAGCTCGCGGAGAAGGGACACAGCCTGCCGCCGGCGGAGAAGAGTCAGTTGGCGCAGTACGAGTGGAGGTATAAGCGGCTGGAGGAATTGGTCACGAAGCCTGCTGCGGAGAAGAAGAATTGAGCTGGAGGGAGGGAGATGTTGGTGGATGGACATATCTCAGCTCATCTCTTTGTTTTCTTTCTGAAGCTTTTTTTCCCCCTTTCTGGAGCGAATGGAGTTGTGGCGAGGATTATATACTAGTCAAGGCTACAATTCATCTCTCCGGTTCCTTACCTTTACTGTCTCAAAGTATGTAATAGTTTTCGATCAGAAATGAGAAATATTATACGAGACCTTGTAGGAAGCATCCATATTTCCAGAAGGTATCTCCTAGAAACCTGCCTCGTCACACCTACTGTGCAGTATCCACTTTGGCCATCGAGTAGTGGTACTATGTTTCCAATGGAGACATAGGGGAAAGACCCAATCTAGGTTCTTTCTTTTGAAGTCTGCACCGGGGAGTGGAACAGAACGCATCCAACAATAAACCATTGTTTCATCCGGCTCAAGCAAGAAGTAAACATTCGTATACGAAAAATCCCAGCGCTTCCTCTCTCTGAAGATAGCAGTATGGATTCAACCCTGACCAAAAGACCAGGGATCAGCTCAGAACGGAGATTCCAAAGCCGGGCATGGACCCTCAACGCCGGTACATGCCACATGGTTACGGTGACAGTCGGCATCTTCGTACTATATAGTTGGCACGAGCGGCAGTGGTCACACACGTATGACAATGGGACGCTCGATGACCATCCCCAGAGTCACTCCTCTTGGATTCCAGGAGGCAGAGCAAGGCGAGTGGGGAATGTCGTATGGTCAGAAATAGGACATTCAAATCCAAATCAGTAAGCAGCGCTTCGACTGTTGGAGTCGAAGTCAGCGTGAATTGATGCACCCAGCCACAGCTGTCCATGTGTTAAGGTTAAGCACCTTATGCATATGCGGCCCGCAGATGCTTCCTTCTGTCTTGGTTTGACGTCGTGGCCGTCCGTGCCCCGGCACCGGAGTCTGGCCTGTCCATCCCGGAAATGCTGGGAAGCCAACTGCTTCTTCATGTGAAATGCCTCAGTCTCGGGATAAGAAAGTCCCAGGTGAGAAAAATACCTAGGTAGGATGGAATTCTTCCATCCTTCTTCTGTGTTCCCGAATTCCGCTTGGTAAAAAAACGAGGCGCGACGCCGCATTGCACAGGGACCATCTGATTCCCAAAACAGCGGGAACAAAAACAGGGTGACACAGCCTGGTCTGCTGTTTGTCGTAGACTCCTGGTAGTGCTGGTCGTACAGTATGTACATTGTTGCAGGAGGGGCTTAAATTCAATCAAGGGTTGAGAAATGAGGCGGACCGTTTGCAGGTACTGTACGTCGCGCCGGGCTTATTCCTGCGTTACCTGAGTCTCTACGACGGGACCCTACGCGTCGTAGAAGCGGACAGCCGCCTCCTTTCTCAGCCTCCCTCGGCTGTTCCGTTGACTTTGCACGATGGTCTGTTCAATTGCACGAATTAGATTTCGTCATATTTCTCCATATGTGCAACTTAGCGCCTAGGGTATGCATTATAGTTATTAACGTACTCGCTTCTGCGTGTCCCGTATATGGTTAGGGTTGAGGAGGTACTTACTATCTCTTCATCACCAGATTAAAATAACTTCTGCTTGTTCACACAGAATGTAGTTGTGGAAGTACACATATTTGGACTATAGTGTCTGTTAAGGAGGTCATGCGCTCGACGATAGTGGAGTGATATGAACGAACAGCTATTGCTTGAGGGGACACCAACATGTGCTGACAACTAAGAGAAACTATTCTGATACATCACGTCGCACACCTCCAAAAGGCACGTTCCTCCTGTCTGTCTAACAGACCACCCTCCTCACCTCCTATATATCAAAAAAGAAAACCACCCATCCCATCCACCACGATCACTCCGTCAGCATCACGGTCTTGGCACGGCCAGCAGCGAGAAGCTTCGGAGGTCTCCGACGACGGTGAGTTGCGAAGTCGAGGGGGTGAATCGACGAGCAAGAAGACCGTCCTCCAGCGTTACTATGACTATTGTTGTTTATTATTGTTATTATTATTATTATGATCATTCTGGTTAGTCCTGAAAAGTGAGCAGCAACGCAATTGGTTGGTTGGTTGATGATGCAGCAGAGCAGTCCAGAACCTCAGGTACCTAACCGCGCGGCCTTATCGAAGTTAATCAACTAACTTATCGACGTAAGAATGTTGTCTACCCCGCTTTCTCTACCGTTTTCAACTCCACGTCCTCAATCCATTACTCTTCTTGGTGATTCTTCATTGACTAATTGATCTCGATTAGAGCTCCCCCAGCTGCCCCTCGGGAGTCGATTCACCCACAGCTCGACGCTCCAGCTATTATCTCCAACCTCCAGCTACTTCGCTTCTTATCTACCCCGCAAGCAATGGAAACCCCCGCCATCCCACCCAAAGCCGCCGAGAGGCTCCCAGCAACCACAACCCTCCCAACTTCCTCCTCCTCATCCTCAGCTGAACCTCAAACCTCGACACCCTCCGTGACATTCATCCCCGCGTCGGACATCGACGCCGTGTTCGCGCGGACGACGAACCTGGCCTCGTCGGCGCTCAACGCCAAGGTGCTCGCGTGCTCGGACGACTTCTTCGCGTCGGCCTCGAACCTGCTGAACCCGAAGCCGCCGGTGCACCGCCCGGGGGTGTTCGTGCACACGGGGGCGTGGTACGATGGGTGGGAGACGCGGCGGCACAACCCGGCGCCGTGCGACTGGGTGGTGATCAAGCTGGGGGTGGCGGCGGGTGCGATCGAGGGGGTCGAGGTGGACACGGCGTACTTTGTCGGCAACTACGGCGAGAAGGCGGAGCTGCAGGGGTTCTATGCGCCGCCGCGGGGGGAGGATGGGGACTGGGACCAGACGCTGACGGACGAGGAGATCGCGAAGCCGGATTTCAAGGGGTGGAGGACGATCATGCCGGCGCAGCCGTGCGGGCCGTCGCAGCGAAGGGCGTGGAGGCTCAACGACTACGACCCCGACCATCCCACCCCGTACACGCACGTCCGGCTGCTGATGTATCCCGACGGCGGGTTCGCGCGGCTGCGGCTGTACGGGCACGCGATTCCGCCCAGGCTGCCGCCGCAGGTGGCCAGCAGGGCGCGTGTCGACCGGTCCGCGCTGCCCGTCGAGGAGCTGTCGTCCGCGCTGCTGGGCGGGCTGGCGCTGGCGGCCTCCGACCAGCACTACACGCCGTGCTCGAACCTGCTGCTCCCCGGCCGCGGCGAGAACATGGGCGACGGGTGGGAGACGGCGCGCTCGCGCACCCCGGGCCACGTCGACTGGGCCATCATCCGCCTGGGGCTGCCCGGGTCGGTGACCAAGGTCATCGTCGACACCAAGGACTTCCGCGGCAACTTCCCGCGCGCGGTGCGCGTGCACGGGCTGGTCGCGCCGGACGTCAAAGCGAGCGGAGCGGAAGAAGGGGAGCCGGGCCCCGACCACCCCGGGTGGACGGAGCTGGTCAGGGGGGAACAGCCTTGCAAGGCGGACACGGAGCATGTCTTCGAGGGCGCGGACTTGGCCGCCGGCGGGGAGGATACGCGTGTCTTCACCCATGTCAAGCTGACCCTTGTGCCGGATGGAGGAGTGAAGCGGCTCCGCATCTTCGGAAGGAGAGCCGTGATTGCCTGAGCGGTTTTTTTTTGCTACCTATATAAAGAAATAGGTCTGAGATGAGATGCATAGTACACTAGAAGGAAAACCCCATGGTAAACTTTTGTACTGTATATACCCAGATATAAGATAGAAGGCAAGGTGTTCAGCCATAGTTTGCGCAGGGATACACAGCCACGTGTCAGACAACGCAAGGAAGAGAACAGCACAACAAAGTATATTCCATTTCGTTATACGATACCCAGTAAGTAGTACACGACCGATGCCGCCCAGCCCCCAAAACAAGAGAATTACCGGAAAAAGAAACAGTCCTGGTAGAAGAAGACACCAAACGAACGGTGGCGGACAGACCCGGTAAAACGCCAGTGCCAACAGGGAAGAAAAATAAAAAGGAGAAGAGAAAAAAAGACCATGAAAAAAGCATGTTTTAGCCCGTAAGAACAGAAGCCACTGAGATCTCGTCCGAATGGCACAAAGCACGTCCCACATGCTCAACACCACAAAAGAATCGCAACAATCCGGTCCATTCCCGAGCTCGGACTGATCACCCGCCATAGGGTTCCAGTCGTGTCCCTCGTCACGTTGCCCATTCCCTACCTCTAAATAGATCGCCAAACAGGTAAAAACAACTCAAGAGGGATATCAAGGAAAGGCAATCACGTCACAGATACAACCAAGGGCAAAACCCAGTCATCGAACCGCCGCATGGGCTACAAATAGCAAGCTCGTCAATCATCTCATCGTGTCCAGAAAGATAAAAAAAATTAGGGAACAAAGAAGTCTAATGCGAGTAAGAAGGATATGTGTGGCAAGAATAAAAAACGATGCCCTGAGGGACTCGAGGAAGTGAGTAGGATAGGATAAGTATCGTCGGTGAGCGAAGTGATAGGTATTTAGGGGGGGGGGGGGGGTGACCGGCTTATGACGCCGAGGAGGGCAGGCAGCTGCGGGAGAGAGACATTATATGATCTGACTCGGAAATTTATATCATGAAGATTTGGTGTCACTCTCCCCGCCAGGCTTCGGAGCGCTCGTATCCGCCGGAGGGGGAGAGAATGTATCTCCGTCTTGTTCAGGAGGCCATATTACAGGAGGTGACTGTGTCATCTTGCGGAGCTGTGAACCCCATTTGGTTTTCATAGAATCCGACTGGCTCTTCTCATCCTCTGGCGTGAGTGCTATGACTTGCTGTCCAGAGCCCGATGACGAAGAGCTCTCTGGCGTTGGAGCGTCGTCACCCCTGCTGAAACTTCCGTTGCTACTCCCTGTGATGGCCCTCCTAGATCTGAGGTGTGCTGGAGCCGGGGCAAGGTACTGGTCCAGCATTTCACTCAGGACACTCGACCTGACGGGTTTAGCAAGGTAGTTGTTCATCCCGGCCTCCAGACACTTCTCTCTGTCACCCTCGATTGCGCTGGCAGTCATCGCGATCACCAGGACTTCGTTGACATTCGGATCTTCGTCCTTCCTGATTTCACGTGTCGCGTTGTAGCCATCCAGAACCGGCATCTGGACATCCATCAAAACAACATGGAATGGTCTCCCTTCCTTTGAAGCCTGGCGGAGAGCCTCGACGGCCTGCCGTCCGTCGCTGAAAGCCTCACTCTGCAAACCGAGACTTTTGACAAACTGCACGGCGATCTTCTGGTTGATGGGGTTATCTTCGGCGATGCAGACTCGGATCTGATCGCGAGGGATCGTGGTCAGATCGCGAGCTGCTGGCCTAGGAGGCACTTTGCATTCAACTTGGTCGAAATTCTGCTCCCACGGTGCTTTTACAACCGCTTCCTTCGGTGCCTTGTTAAATGGCAGGTGGAAGGTCACAGTAGTGCCGACACCAGGAGTCGAATCCAGCCAGATTGCCCCGCCAAGTACGTCCTCGATGATGGCCTTGCATATGCTCAAGCCGAGTCCGCTGCCGCCGTACGATCGTGCGGTGGAACTATCCGCCTGCGAAAAGGGTCTGAAGAGTCGAGACTTCTGCTCCTCAGGAATACCGATTCCAGTGTCGGAAACCGAGCACTCCAAGCGAACACGGCCCTTTCCTTCGCGAGTCACTTTCGCCCTCACCGTGACTGATCCTTTTGGTGTGAACTTGTAGCTGTTGCTGAGAAGATTCATGAAAATCTGATGCAGGCGAACAGGATCTCCAAGTACCACCAGGTCTTCCGGGACCTTTTCCAGGTCCTCGATCGTCTCGAGTCCCCTTTCACGGTGCGTATATCGGAGCGCACGGACGACTTCCGTTATCGTCTCCCTAAGATTTAGAGGAACAGTGGAGATCTTCATCTTTCCTGCCTCAAGCTTCGAGAAATCTAATATATCGTTGATAAGCGTGAGCAATGTGTCGGCGCAGACACGGATGGACTCGACATAGCCATCCTGTTCCTTGTCCAGTCTAGTTCCCTTGAGCAGCTCAGAGAGTCCAATGACTCCGTTCATCGGAGTACGCAAGTCGTGGGACACGTTAGCAAGGAAGATGGATTTCGCCTTGGCTGCATCTTCTTTGAGCTTAACGTTGTGGTTGGCTTCCGCCTCTGCTTCTTTGGCTTTCTGCTCAGCATCGCGAGCCTGGGCAAGCGCGCGCTTCTGAGTCTCGACCATTGCGGCATTTGTAGCACTGAAGGGATCAGTATGATGTTCTAGAACATAAAGAATTAGACTACTTACCTAACTTTACGCGCTCGGCGGAACAATAGCGCGTTCGCAAGGGAAATGCCGACTTGATTGCAGAGCAGATGAAGCACAACGACGTTACGTTGCGTAAAGGAATTAGGCTTTCCTTCTATATGGATCACGCCGAGAAGGGCTCCCGCTTGAACAATTGGCAGGGCGATCACAGATCTCCCATAAGGATACCGTTGTAGGTACGCTTCACTGACGTTGGAGAACCGCTCGTCTTCAAGTACATTATGAACGAGGACCTCTTCCCTGGTGCGCAGGGTGTAGTGAGAGATTTGCTGAGCCATCTTATCCTCGATCTCTGAGAATGGAAGCCCATCGAGGAATGCCTTCTGGCCCTTCTCCAAATCTCCTACGGCTGCGACTGCAAAGCCAACTTCCTCGAAATCTGTGGCAATGACTGCGAAATCTGACCCATTGCACGATTCGAGAATAATCTCGATCATTTTAGTCAGGAGCTTGTCAATCTGAAGCTCAGATGACATGACCTGACTGAATTCAAGTATGCTGGATAGGTCGATAATATCTATCCAGACGTCAGCAGGTGTCGAACAACGTACATATTGAAGAAAAAAAAAAAAAAAACAAGGAGATCTTACCTAGTCCGACGCCGGAGATATCTAGCGACCTTTCACCTGCGGTAACCCCATTCTGCTCGATCCAATGCTGCTTTCTTTCGTCTTCAGCTTGCGATTGGACCGCAATCTGCTCCGGTTCATGGTGGCGATTGATCCCGAGAAGGGAATCCATGGTTTGGCATCCAACATCAACAGTTCTAGATGTGGTCGCAGTCTTCAGTAGCCACTCGTGCTTCTCAGAAAGCTGTTCCGCCTTTCCAGTCGCGCCGATGGAAGTCCACGCCGCGATAGCGTCTTTCATAAGAGCACGGGCAGCTCTTTTTGCGCCGTGTCGGATCAGGAATTCACCTATGTTCGGGGTCAGGTCAGGGGCTTGAGATGAACGGGGTGATTGCAAGAACCTACTCACCATGCAGCTCGAGAGCAAGAGCTTCCTCTAACGGCCACCCATGAACCTGACAATGGTCGATTGCAGCCTGGTATAAATTAGCTCTAAATCCTCAGTGGCTCCTTTCGCCATTGCTTACCTCAAAGCTCTGAATGGCAGCGCTGAAATCTTGTCGAACCTCGCAAAGTAGCGCCTCTATGATCATTGACCACATGCCATAGTTCGCATCGCAGGCACTCCGTGCGAAATCGACCTCCGCCTTATATTTCAAAACAGTTTCGATGCTCGCATCAAGGCCTTCCCGATCGGGATACTCAAGGTGCAAGGTAAGAATGGATAACGATAGGTAAAAGTAAGCGACACACGAGACTCGCACGGACCATAGCCTATCAATCGTTTCCATCAACTTGGTTCCCACCTCAACGGCCTTCTCGTAATGACCATAGAGGTAAAGAGGTATCATGGCAAGACCCCAGTAGATATCACGAGGTCGATCTGCGTTGGTGGCGTGCAGATCTAGATACGCCATATACTCCTGGGTCTTGTGATGCTCGTCCGACATAACAAGCTCGGCGGATCGGCATGAGGTTTTGCCCTGAAGAGCCCGCGCAACTTGTCTGCGCCGAAGTATGAGTACCAGAGATAACTTGCAAGCATAGAAGGCGAAGGTCTTACCTCACCGCAAGAAGACTGGCACCTCCTCGCGTGTCGTCCGTCCAATCAGCAATATCCTCAGGACTGTCAGTGCAGAATGCTTCCAAGTCCGCCATATCCTGACCCAGGTATAGCCTAGCCATCGCCATCGCGGAAAGACTTATTAGCGTCATGAATGGATCGCCGATCGAAAACGAAGCCTCCAGTGAGCTTTCCAAAGCGGGCAGGGTACTCCGGATCGGAGTCCGTAGATGACTGACGTAAAGGTTGTGGACAGTATAACCTCTGCTCTGCGTCCACGTGTCTGAAAAGCGCTCAAGTAAAGCTACCGCGAGGTCGCTCAGCCTGGCTCCGAGTTCTAGGTCCTTAAAGCGACTAAACGAGATCATCGCAAGGTGCGAACAGCCGATTGTTATCTGGGTGAAGCCACCTCTGAAGAGGTGAAGATTGACCATCTCAATTGCCATCCGCAAAAAGGTCAGCGCATCATCCCAGTACGTCACCGCCATTGCCTCCGCCATGACAGTCCCAATGGCCATCACATTAGCATCTTCACTGACAGGTCTTTGGATGATCTCATCGAAGTCGGCTGTTTTGAGGTATTCTCTAAGCTTGTCGTACGCGGCGTCACACTCCTCATAAGAACTCGGTGCCTGGAGATACACGCCGAGCTCCTCTAAGCCCGTGAGAAGGGAATTCATCGCACCATAATGGTTACCGGCCTGGGCATATATTTTGCTTTTCAAAATCCAGGCCCTTGACTTGCATGCCGCGTTCTGGGCGTGATTAAAGACCTCTTCGAGCAAATCCAAAGCCTCCCCACTGTGACCCTGAGACCAGAGCATTTCCGCAGTCGCAAGGTGTAGTTGTCTGGTTTCATCATAGCAGACATCAATGCCATTCTCGTCCCAACAATTATCTTGCAAAAGGTCCAGGCAGTGGCGGAAGTACAGGAGGGCCGTCGGCCGTGCTCCCGACTGGGCAGCGGTTTGAGCAGCTTGGCACAGCACTTTTCTGTACTTGAGTCTGTGAACCACACGCTGCTTGATAAGACGCGATGCAAGGCATATATGGCGCGCTTTTGCATAGAGACTCTTGTTATCGTGGCAGTATTTCATCATGGCCTGTGCAATGATGAAATGCATCTTCTCCACATTATGACTTTCTTTCAGAGTTGCCACAGCCTGTGCGAATCGGTCATGAGCGAATCTAAAGGGGCCGCGTTAGTAAACAAGACTCCTGGACAAGCATCAGGGAACACAAACCTACCTAAATTCGTCATCCGTCTCACATGGGAGAATGATGTACGCCTGGACCAGATACTGGAGGCCAACAACCAGATCGGCCTCCGACTGCTCCAAGAGCTCGGCTGTCCTCGGGCATGTGATGTCTTCCACGTCGTCCTCCTCGCTATAATATAAGAATTCACCGCTGACGAGCCTCTGAACCAAGGAGAACGAAAAGGGGCTACCCAGCACTGCAGCCCAGACCAGGATCGAGCGAGCAGCCGAAGGGATCTCCTGCAAGCGCCTCGCAATGAAATCGGTCCCGAGCCCTTCTCCGTGATTAGGACCCATAAATTCGGTGAAGATCCGATCTAGATCAAACTCCCAACTCGAATCTCTCCAGGAATACCAGATACAATTCTTGCGATAGCAAGTCTCGAGCATCATCCGAATATAGAATGGGTTCCCGCGACTTTTTTCCTGAATGACCGCCGCCAGGGGCATTAACATCGGATTGGGCTCTTGATGCATTGTCGCCGCCACATAGTTGACAATTTCCTCCTCACCAAGGGGGTTCAGGGTGATCCTTGTCACATTAGGGCTCTCCGTTTCGAACAGCGCTTTAATATCCGCCTTTTTCAGTTCTTCTTTTCGGCTGGTAAGTATCAGCACGCATGGAACTTTGGCTTTAACAATATTCATAATTAACTCCAGACTCTCATCATCAGCATACTGAAGATCATCGAGGCACACGCAGATCAACTTATACTGAGACAATGTTTTCAAGATATCTAGAAACGTTTCCATTAAGCGCATGTTCTTGGCTGCAGCATTAGACAGGAAAAAATCCACTGAACTCTGACCCTGACCCAGGCCAGGGAGGCCCACCTGTTTCGAGGAATCCCCTTTGGGGCCACTTTTCACGACAGGCTGGGCAACACTCAGCTTGGGTGATAGCGACTTGTCCTTGTTCCCCGGGTGATATATGAGCTGCTCTGGGAGTTCCAGGACCTTGTGAAGCGTTGGCCAGACGGGACGTAGAGCGGAGCGCACACAATTGTGATATTCCGACGTCACGTCGCGCTCCGAGAAGATCTGCCGGAGGAGGCTTGCTAGTGCCCTGGCAAACGGCTCAAAAGGAACTCTCCGCGCCCGATCCAGTCGGGCAATCGCAACATAGCCTAATCTGCGAACTGTAGGATGCACACGTTGTATAAGGTCCGACTTCCCTATTCCGGCAGCGCCAGAAACGGTAATGACTTCGCAACGCCCGCTGCGGCGAAACTTGTGTCCGGCCTTGCTCCTGCTCAGAGAATTCAGCGACTCCACGTGGCTCTGGTTGCTAACACTCGTGGAAAGATGGCTGTCTCGATCAGCGTTCTCCCAGGATGCGCGTGAATCAGCAGGACTCTTGACCCGGTTGGATACTTGGCCTGGCTTCTGCGTCGAGATTGAAGACTCGGTACTTTGGACGGAATCGTGCGTGGAAACGTGCCCGAGAAGATAAGGGCCGACGTTGGAGTTGCTCCTGGACGTCGTGATATTGAACGAGCCGGAGTCACTCGACCCCTCCCCTATCTCCAAGCTGTCCACACGGCCCTCACGGATCTCAGACATGGAGGAATTCGACATGGCGTAGAGCCCGTGCGGGTTGCCTTGAGCGAGTGCCTTGGCGTAGGCCGCCTGTTGGCGCTTATGGACTCTCTCCACCACGTCAACGATCTTGTCATGCTCCTCTTTCCTGCCAAACATGCCGGTTGGAAGAGTAAAGAATGACGGCACGTCACGCTGTGCAACCTGGAAATCCCTCAAAGCTTCACTATCCCCATCGCCAAGGAGTTTGGCGATCTGCTCCAGGTCTCTCTTTACGGAGGAGATCGTGTGATATCGGTCGTTGACCGACTTCTGGGTCATCTTCTGAATGACAGCGGAAACCGCATCCGGGATATCCATTCGCTTTGCCGAGACCGGAGGGAGCTTCCTGCCCAGCACATTCTGCACTACCTCAACCGGATCATTCCCAGTAAACGCTGGCTTTCCCACCAGCATTGTCCAAAGGAGAATGCCCAGTGCGTAGATGTCTGTTCGACTGTCTGGTTCCGTGGGCATTCTTCCGGTCTGTTCGGGTGCAATGAATTGCAGCTTGTTCTTCACCCCGAGCTCGCGCGAAAGCGCCGACCAACCCTCACTGAGTGCGTTATCGAAAGCCCTAGCACCGTTACCGGAGTTTATCAGTTTCACTTCCCCGGTGTCCTTGTTGAAGTGGAACGCATCTCCACGAATCTCGCCATGAACCGTCTTAAGACCATAGTGCAACAATTCTAAACAGTCACAAGCCCCAATCGCGAAATCGAGGAAAAGCGGAAGGGAGACCTGCTCCCCAGGACTCGATTCATTACTGTCGCCTTTGTCGCCCTTTTGCCCCATTCCATACCACGCGGGACCAAACGCAACCAGTTCCTTCAGATAATTCTGGCCGGGCGATTCAAATATAGAAACAAGGATGGGACCTGGATCGTCCGGATCTGGGGGCAGCCGCAGCAGATCGATCGGTCTGATTGTGTGATTGCAGTCCGGGTCGGAGATCTGGACAATGGACCTCATCATGTGAAACTCGCGTTCCAGCCTCACCACGTGGGTCGAAACCCGGGCTACCACCGGAAGCCATGTCGGCTCGTTATCGATACGGGACAGGGAGATGTCGCTGCTGGATTCGCTCAGGCTGCTTCGCCAATGGTGACGGAAGGCGGGCCTGGATTCGATCATAAGCGAGTTCCGTGCCGAGCTGGACAGTCCGGAGGACGTCGCGGCGGGCGTCGAGACGTCCGATTCCGCCGAGTGCCGGGTGCCAAAGACGTGCCAGCTGTCATAGGTTGAGTGAAAGGGCTCGATCGTCTGGTCCCAAGTGTAGCCCGGCAGCTGGGCCAGTCGTTCGAACAGTCGAGCTGGCGGCAGCGGCAGGTCCTCGCCGAGGATGTGGTTTTCCTCCATCTCGAAGCAGCCTGGAGGAATCTCGACCGAAAACTCAATGCATGGTCATCGGGGGACCTGTCGAGAGCGAGAGAGCAGACCTGACAGGGCGCGGGCCGTGCGGGACGGGGTGCAAAGCGATCGAAGGTGGTCAGATCATGCCGCAGAAGAGCGTCGAGGAATTGCGCCCGGCGGAGGGGGGTGGGTCAGTGGAGAGGAAGTGTCGCTCGAGAAATGGAAGAGCAGCCGTGGCTCGACCGAGATGCGGCGCGTATCTGAGGGTCGGACAGCCTAGAGGAGAAGGATTCAAGGACTGAAAGATGTGCAGATAGCGCGTGAGCGACTGGGAGAGAATTCGACGCATGTGGGAGGGCGTCTTGAAGTGGACGTTCTGGGCTCTCCTCGAGGTTTCCGGCCTGCTGACTCTGAGTGGAGTGCCTGGCGGCCTGACAGCCTTACAACCTGACGGACCAGGCAGCGATGCCGCTCCGGGTATGGTCGCGGAAGCGCCAGGGCCGGGGCCGGGAGGGGCTTGGCAGCCGGCTGAGTCAGCGCGTCTCGCCGCCGCATGCGGAGCACCGCGGTCAGCCACGGGTGTAATAACGTGTCACACCAGATACCACACCCTACCCCTTCCTACTCCATGCGCCTTTTCCTGCTCCGTGCAAGCTTGAAACCGGATGATAGAGACCTGCGCGTTGGGTAGTAGCGCGTTACCAGCTCCTCTCGTCGCTTGGCCGACGCCGCTGAGTCAGCTGCACTGCGTCCTGCTTGGTCTTACAATAGTACCACCTAGGCGGTATTTTTTTTTCTTTGCAAACTTCCTGTTTCAGACGCGCAATCAGCCCAGCCCTGGAGGTCTCTCACCGTCTCAGCATCCTACTCGGAGGACGACCTCCCACCCTTGTTGTCTTCCCATGATCTATATTCCGAACATCGACAGTGAGCTCAATCTGCACTAGCATGATTCAGGATTGATGGATATCCGACCTCCAGCACCAGCAGAGATTCCAAAAAGGCGACGATGAGGTTCCCTTCTTCTGCAATATTCCATTGCCACAGGTGGAGCAGCAGCGCGGTCCGGAAAGGGACCCGGGCTCTTCACCTTGCTGAAAACGGATGGCTGAACCCCTTTTTAAAATCTTGATCGATCAGATCAATCTTAGCCTGATGCTCCGTAAGATCAGGGTCTCATATCATCGCGTGCTGTCGACGCAGGGTCCCGTGACAGACCCGCTGCCCGTGTCGCGATCGGGCTTCCTATCCCAGAGTTCCTTAACGGGCACGGTCCGTTCATGTATACTACCTATAGGACGTCGAGACGCGACCGGTCGACACCGCTCAATTGCATGGTCCTTCGGCGTACTGTCCATGGGATGGAAACTGTTGGAAACTGTTGGACCACATTCTCATGGTCTGTTCCCTGTAGGGTACCTAAATTAACGCTAGTTACTGCGAATGCGAGTGGCTAGCAGTGTGAGAAATGGAACTTCCCAACCAAGCTTTGAGAGTCACTCTGTCCGTCTCCTGTAATTTGCAAATAGCCGTAAAAAGTAGTACATATTGGGCATTCCCTCCATCGACATCCATCTACCAGGGGTCAAGACAGACAGTCCAGCTGCCAAGCATCTAATTCTAATCAATAATGAATGCTCGAACCCCCCCCCCCCCCAAGTAAGCAAGCACCGAAATAGCTTGTTCGCTCTTGCTGCATGCCAGCTTGATGGAACGGTTGATGTCAATTCCATGCCCATAATTGCCTCGATATCGGAAACAAGACTCCGATCCGCATTGAAAATGGATGGGAATGTCGTGAGTTTCATGGCGTCGTTTCAGTTTTCAGCGACTCGAGGATCCTTCCTCCCTCCTTGGAAGCTGGCGTCACTTGTGTTGAATCTGCTGGGTTGCATGCCAAGCTGATGACCTAAGAGGGTCATACTCTTCTTTTCGCGTTCTGTCGCAGCTGACATTACTTTGCAACATTTGCGTCTGTCATATCTCAATGCTAATCTGTGCCGGCGCACGGATTGTGTGATCTGTGAGTTTGCGTCATATTCTAAGATCCTGGTCGTAGTCCTGCCCAATGAGGAATAGGTGTCTGGAAGGTGATTTTGATAAGGGTTGAGGAAAAGGAAGAGGGAAGGGGGGAAAAGATATATTTGCAGTGCGTGGGTTGCTTCTCCAGGAGTTTTGTGATGTCTGTTTGGCGCTACTGCCACATTACACCAGCTATTAGAGTGGTAATTGATGACAGCATGTCGAGATATATATTTGGATCAGGAAGACTGTTGGTCTTTGTAAGGCAGATTTGAACCTCCGTTGCACGGAGGACCATCGTTTCACAGGTCTGATATCATAAAAAGCCCGCTTATAATTATACATGGCCCACATCTATTGTAAATTTTAAATCTCACGTGTTTTTTCCCCTCTCCTGCGGCATGGTCTCTCCTGCTCGCTCGTCTGGGAGAAGTATTATCGAGTGTCCATCCCAAGAAGCGGTGTTGAAGGAATGAGATTTCTGCCTCAGGCAGCAATATATAGGTGGTGGGCCGGGATAGTGCCACCACGAGCGCCTTAACATCGCATAGGTTGTGAAATTTGCTGTGAACAGGCGGTATACGACTTCTATCACACCGGTCTACCAGGGCGCTACTGTAAGCCGCATGATTTGGTATTTTTTTTCCCCTACGGTGCCCATCATGCTTTGTGCAGCCCTAGGTTCGGAAAGTGTGATTTGCGAAAAAAGCAGTGTGTGGGAAATGGTCGACAAGCCCTCTTTGTAGTGCGGGTGACGAAGCTGCCACCCCACGTTCCTGCGACAGGGATGGCGTTTCAAGAGTCAAGGTCATTTTTTCTCTACTACTTCGATTCTTCCGTCAACCCGAGTGGTGATGAGCTGCTAGCTAGGGTAGGTAGCTGTAGTAGATCAATGCAGGCAGAGAACGGCGGTTCGACTGTCGCGTCGCTTGACCCAGGGGGCAGGGTGCGACGTGCCAATGGACAATGCTGGGGGGAAAAAGGGAAAAAAAATAAAAGGAAAAAAAAGGAAGGGAAAGAAAATAACAAAAGGGGAAAAGAATCCGGCCCCCTGGATAACCTAGTTGCGGGCAGGTGATCATGGCAGCGACGGTATGGGCATTTCTGGAATGCCGGCCGCAGAGATCTGGCATCGCACTCGCATCGTACCCGAGTGTCTGGGAGTCGGGGAGCGCCACAGCACGAGCCGGGCGCAGCGCCAGTGACGTCTTGGTGCAGCAGGGAGGCGTCCAGGGTGCGATCGCAGCTGGGCCGGGGGCTGTTGAAAAAGGCTTTAGCGATGCCACGGGCCGCGAAGGCACCGGGCGGCAGAGGGGGAGGAGCCTGAGGGGGCGGCGCCGGTGCCAGTTAAAAAACGAAGGCTTCAAGGCTTTAGTCGAGCACGCGCCCGTCCAGCCGGTGGGCTACGCACGCGGTGAAGCCTTCCATCCTACCACCGGCGGCGACGGCTTGCCGGAACGTTGCGCTGGTATGCCGCGTCGCCGTCGAGTGGCCGGGGGATGTCCGCCGGACCGCAGGGTCGACGGGGAAGGCATCTCTTCGCACGTTGCGCGCGACCATGGGGCGCTTGGGAGGGGGAGAGGGAACCCGAGAATTCTCCACCAAGGACCACGGGCCTGCTAGCAACAAGGCTAGGCGAGTCCCTAGGTAACACGCCCGGCGGCCCAAAGAGTGATGGCGGGCCTCGTGGGGAGACGAGAGAAGCATCTCTCCAGCAGCCCGCTAAAGCGCACCCTCTCGCGACAGACTGAGTGCGATAATAATAATAATAATAATCCATCTGTAGCAAGGACGTAGATGACAGTCAGCCACACCCCCTCACAGTATCAAACAGGGCGGTTGGTTTTGTACACTCCTATGCTGTACCTCTCTTTCCCCCCCAACCCCCCAAACCTCCGGCCAAAATAAAAACGAATTTACACGGCATCCCACTCATTCTTTGCTCCCTGTCCATCGTCTTCTGTTCCCTTCTGACGTTGTCCCGACAAGCCTCACCCTTTTTGTCCAGCGGTTTTTCTCCCGAGCCTCTGTGCGAGGCGACCTAGGAGCCGCCCTGCGCCCACAGGGGCCGTGAGCCGCTCCCCCAGTCTCGCCTACGTCATAGGTTGGACCCCAGGGACACATTTTCTCTCTCACCACAACCGTCGCTCTCGCTGGCCCGGAGCAGAGCCTGCTCCAGCGCATCAAGTCGATCCCTCCCCTTGCCATCGCCATCACCATCGCACCTCGTCCTCCCCCTCCACATCGCAATCGACCCTGCAGTCCTTTCCTCCTCAGGTGCTCTCATCCTTCTCCTTTGACTGCTGTCCTGCCCGAGAGATGCACGCGTCATTCTCCTCCTGTGGACTGGGACTCACCGACGAGAACTAATTTTCCGACCGGCGGTGGAGGGGAGAAGCGTTAGGGGACGTCCACAGCATGCAGTCTCCTCCATTTCCATCGCCGGCCAAGGCACCTTCCCCTGTGGCCATGGCCCATTCTCACCTTCGTCGTGAGTCTGGACCGGACCTTGCCAGTCCTGCTGCGTGCAATCCAGACGGGCATGCATCTGTGACCCAGGACGATGCGGTCTTCACTGGTGATCGGCAACATGTGGATGCAAACACCGCCGCCAAGCAGGAGGATCACCACCACCTGCACACGCCTTCCACGGCGCTGTCGACCGGCAACGGGGACACAGATACTGGGCCAGGTGTACCAGAGAACCGGGAGAGTAATTCACAGTCCCTGGACGAATCGCGGAGGCAGACGGAGGAGAATCTTGTACGTGAGCAGACGCAGCAGCAACAACAACTAAAACTTTCCTCTCCTGGTCAAAAGTGTCTTCCCCCTGAAGCAGACACAGTGTCGCCCAAGCTGTCCGTGAAGGAGAGTCGTGTGTCTCCCCCATCATCCCCTCCAGGGCTACCAGCATCAGCTTCCTCGCCGTCCGCATCATATGCAGACTCAATTGGCTCTAGCAACACCGTCACAGCTGGTGCTCCCAGACAGACACCTGACCAGAGTGTCGCACAAACGTCCTCGTATCCCTTCCCGACGGTGTCACCGCGGACACCTTCCCGAACAGCCCAGAATCCTGCACGGTCCCAAGAGTCCTTCAAGCTGACCTTCCCAGAGGAGAGGCCCATGTCCCGGCCGGTCAAGCCGTCCGAATCGACTGAGACGAGGTCCCCTTTTGCAAGGTCCACAGCTCCCCGAAGCATATTCCTTCCACCGGGAGCAACATCGGTGCCCGAAGACCCGAGGTATCCAACTCCCAATTTGTATGATCTGACATTGAGACTGAACGCAGATCCGGGTCTTGATGCATGGTGGGCCAATGTCGTCCACATCTTGCAGGCACATTATGGTGCGGAACGAGCAACGCTTGCTGTGCCTGGGGATTCGACAGACCTAGAGAATGTACCCTGGGGCCAGAAGGCGACCTTCAACGTCAATTTCAGGAATGAGCCTGATGATGCTGAAGTCTACAGAGAATGTCAGTCTGTAACAAGTGCGCCTAAAGAGGATGGCTGTCTTGATAAGAGGAAAGAGGATATTGGTGTTTCACCGAGGACGAAGACCGCAGAGTCTATCTCACCTGCCAAGCGACCTCCTCTCCTGTCACGCCATTCATTTGCAGGCTTTGGGAAAGATGGCAGGCACACTGTGTCGCGTGAACTCCACCGGCCGCAACTCCATTCAAGAGCAAGGAGCATATTGGGACGTGAGGAGATTCAAGGCAAAGCGTCTGACCTGAAGCCCGTGATCGGAGGGGCCCAGCTTGACTCAGGCTCGGCTCCAGACAGTCAGAAAGGAGACAGCTCCTCTAAACCAGCTGCTTTCCTTTCAAGTGCTCCTCGCCGTAACTCGCCACTGGCAGTCTTCCCTGTGCCTAGAGCTCTGGAGGTTGAAGCAGACCCGCTTATTAAACGGACTGGTGTTGTCAAGCTGTTTGGACGGACCGAACCGGCTGTGATAACTCGACAATATGCACATAATCCGGCGACATCTCAGCCAGATATGGGTGCTGCATCGCAGACCTCTGACGACAAGAGCCAAATAACCCCGGTCTCTGAACCGCCAAGAGAAGCCGTGAAGACGTCGACACGCTCTAAACGTTCCAGTTCGACCTCGGACCTAGATCCGCATGTTTCTTTGCAGTCTGCAAAAGATAGCCATCCTCTTCCTCGCGGAAGCGCCTCGTTTCTGTTGGCACGTGATGACATCCCTGTCAGGCGCGGACTGTCAGCTGAGCTCTATGAAGAGTATGAGCAGACTCCTCCATCCCCGTGGTCACAGTCGCCGGCTCCTTCTCCAGCACCTAGGTCGCATCCTGAGCAGGACCCATTCTTTACGAATCACAGTGTCGACGAAGAAGCCTTTGCGAAGAATCCTCCTGCCCATGACTATTCCAAGGTTCAGCCCGTGGAGGCAATCGGCATTGATCGAGCAGAATCAGTGGTCCATATCCCACTCTTGCACGCTACATCGTCCAAGGAAGCATCTTCGAAGACCCTGAGATTCCCCGTTGCAATCATATCGTTCTTGTCGCCGATAGTACCCTTCCCTTCTAATCTAAGGCAGTCCCTCACGTACCTGACGCCGCACCTCACCAACTCATTCTGTTTGGCTCAGCAGTACAGTCAACTTGAAAAACAAGTCGCCCAAGGTGCCCAAAATCCACGCTATGGACATCTCCTCGGGCTCGGTGGAACATTCTCCGATGCGAGCAGCGAACTGGAGCTAGTCGCTGGACTCAGTGGACATGTAAACTATGCTTTAACTGACGATGGCTCCCTGTCCGCTCGTGCGGGCCTCTCTAGCCCAGATGACGGGTCGGGCACCATGATGTTCGGCCCTGCCCTATCACGGCCAGGTCGCACACCTGGCTTGGCCCCCCGCAGAAGCAGTGATGCCTTAGATGGCAACTGTAAGCTAGAGAACCGAACCAGAGTGCATAATGGCGTGCAAAACGTTCTTTCGTCGACGCCAACCTCTCCAGGAAAAGATAAGGGTGAGGAAGAGACCACCGCTCAGGACCCAGGTCTCGTTGCGACGTCTTCGACTAGTCAGGAAGGGAGACGTGCACCTGGTCCTTTGCCAATGCAAGCGTCATCTCGCAACGCGTCAACGAATATTATTGCCCAGCTTCACCGTGAGCTTCCGCGACCATTCCCGGACACTATTGCTCAATTGATGTTGAACTCGATACCTCTACACCTGTTCCTCGCCAAACCCTTCACTGGCGAAGTTATCTGGACCAATGCGAAATTTGACGCATACCGGAGAAGCCAGCCGCAGGAGCGGCGAGTCAGAGATCCCTGGCAGAACATCCACCCCAGCGAGCGTGATCATATCTCCAAGGAATGGGCCAAAGCACTGCGAACCGGGTCCCAGTTCACTGAGAGGGTTCGGGTCAAACGATTCAATGACGAGTCTGCGTACCGTTGGTTCATCTTTCGGGCGAATCCTTTGATATCGGCAACTGGCGAGCTTCTCTATTGGATCGGGTCTTTCCTCGATGTTCATGAACAGCATATGGCTGAGATGAAGGCTGCACAGGAGAGGGAGAGGTTTGCCACTGATGCCAAGTATCGAGCCCTGGCGAATTCAATCCCACAGGTCGTATTCGAGGCGGCCGAATATCGTGGCCTTATCTCGGCAAATGAGCAATGGTATTTGTACACCGGGCAAAAGATCGAGGATGCGATGAACTTTGGTTTCACAAAGTACATCCACAAGGAGGATCTGGAGAAATGCGGCTTTCTCGTCGATTCTGACGGGGGATCGGAAACAAGTACGACGGATTCTGGCACCTCTTCTGAGAAGAATGGCGTCAGCGACGGAAAATCGAACGGCTCAGGGCAGCGCGTCCCTCGCGGCGTAACCCCAGCACTTGAAGATCTCGTGCGGCGTGGAGTCGTTTCTATGCAGAAGGATGAGAACGGGCGTGTTTTCTACTCGACGGAGATTCGCCTTCGATCTCGGGGAGGGGACTTCCGGTGGCATCTAGTTCGACTGGTAAAGGTCGAAACCAGCAGTTTCGGAAACGGAGAGGCTTCCTGGTATGGGACATGTACCGATATCCATGACCGGAAGCTATTGGAGCGCGAATTGAACAAAGCAATGCAGCAGCTGAACAAAGAGATGGAATCGAAGACCAAATTCTTCAGCAACATGTCCCATGAGATCAGAACGCCGCTGAACGGGATACTCGGTACTATCCCGTTTCTCCTTGACACCCCGCTCGACAATGACCAAAGGCGAATGCTTGACACTATTCAGAACAGTTCACTCAATTTGCGTGAACTGGTCGACAACATTCTGGATGTGTCAAGAGTTGAGGCAGGCAAGATGAGCCTAGTCAACACTTGGTTCCACGTCCGATCGGTTATTGAGGATGTGATAGACACGATTGCGTCGAGGGCCATCGACAAGGGTCTCGAGATCAACTATCTCATGGATCCTGATGTTCCTTCCATGGTCATTGGAGACAGGTTCAGGATCAGACAGGTGCTTATCAACCTCGTGGGCAATGCGGTCAAGTTTACGACGCGGGGTGAGATCTACACGCGCTGTTCGATCTATCACGACCCCTCTGTGCCCCTCAAACCGACCGAGATTTTGTTGCATTTCGAGGTTGTGGATACTGGAAAGGGCTTCAGTGCCGCTGATGCTGAGCGATTGATGGAAAGGTTTAGCCAAATCGGAGGAAGTGGTTCGCAGCAGCATGCTGGTAGCGGACTGGGCCTGTTTCTATCTAAACAGCTCGTTGAAATGCACGGCGGCAAACTGACTCCCAGCAGCAAAGAGGGTCAAGGGGCCAAATTCTCCTTCTACGTCAAGGTGGATGCGCCCCCGCCTCCACCTTCAGAGGAGCCTCCACTTTCACATCAATCCTCGGATCTCTCTGAAGCACCTACAACCGTATCAAACTCTAGCCCCAAGCAGGGACTGCCTCGCGTGTCTGAAGATTCGACTAATTCAAAAATATCGGGGACCAATGAGCTTTCTCCCAGTCGTGAATCTCCGGCAATTGATTCGTCGAGCAGCTCAGACCCCTCTGTATCCTCCGCCGTCCCTACCCCTGAACCTCAAACCCACGATACTTCGAGAGGAGCCCTTACTCTTTCAGGCTCAGCAGTTCAGGAGAGATCGAGCTCAGAAACATCGTCAAGCGATGACACTGTACGTCCTTCTCCCCCGTCCGCACCTTCGAATTGGACGGAACCTCAAGCGCTGACCAACAAGAAGGCGACGATCGATATGCCGTCGGATTCACCCCATTCATCTGGGTACTCCGTCCTTATCTTGTGCCCGCTTGATAACGCTCGCGCAGCTATCAAGCAACATATCGAGCAGGTTATACCACACGAGGTCCCCTCCACGGTCACGGCGCTTCCGGACGTCGAGGAGTGGAAAGACCTGATAAATTTCGGTGACTGTCCTGCCCTGACACACCTGGTTCTCAATTTGCACGCCGTAGATGATATTCTGGAAGTCATGCAGTATGTTCTCGATTCCGACGACGAGGTCATCCCAACCCTCGTCATCATCTCGGACCTCTATCAAAAGCGACAGCTCAACTCCAAGATCGAGGAGTTGGAAGCCGCGGGCAGGAAGGTGCATACTGTGCCTAAACCGGTGAAGCCATCTGCATTCTCAAATATCTTCGACCCTGAAAACCGACGCGATTTGAGCAAGGATCGCAACCGGGACATGGTGAGAGAGGTTAACAACAATTTCAAAACCATGTCCAAGATTGTCAAGGAGGTTATTGGGAACAAAGGCTACAGGATCCTGCTCGTTGAGGATGACGAGACGAACCGCATGGTATGTCCGGTACTTCATTCTTCTGATGCTGGAATTGAGAGCCAACATGGGTCGCAGGTGATGTTGAAATATCTTGAGAAGATCAAAGTGATCTTCGAGACCGCGGGTAATGGTCAAGAATGCACCGAGCTGGTCTTCTCCAAAGAGCCGGGCTACTACTCTCTGATCATAGTACGTTCACCTGTCGTTTCAGCCATCCCGCTCGAGACTGACAGTTCAAACTACAGTGCGACATCCAAATGCCCGTCAAGAATGGGTATGATACCTGTCGTGAGATCCGTGCATGGGAGCAGAAGAACCATTTCCCTCAGATCCCGATCATGGCTCTCTCCGCCAACGCCATGACGGATCAGATCGATGACGCCGCACGTGCTGGCTTCAATGATTATGTCACGAAGCCAATCAAGCACAATGAACTCGGGAGGATGATGATGGGTCTGCTGGACCCCAACACGCCTCAAGTCTTACTTCGAGACCGCAGGCGTAAGGAAAATAATAATAATAATAAATAATCTTCAACATGGGACCTCAGCCACGATATTTTTTTAAGCATGGCTTCTCTGACCAACCCATTTGCTCCGGCTGCCTCCCTAACTTGAATGGGGCGCTGGCATATTCTTTACATGCTTTTTTTCATGCTGAAACGGAAGGGGAATGTTGCACTAATTCTTCTGGCTGGGCTCTGGGCTGGCGAGAGAGAGAATAGGAAAGGAAGGCGCCTTTTAACGGTTCTCGGTCCCGGCTCTTCTGCTTCTTACGGGCGGTCGATTCCACATCGTAGCCGCATTCAGCATTTGTTTTTATACCATTCATCAGTGTTCGGAGTGTTGTGCTTTTTCTTGTTGTGGTCGGCCTTTTTGGCGTGGCGCCGATTTTGTTGTTGATGCTTTTTCTTCCTCGTACCACTCATACCCCATGCTCCGTCCGTCTGCATCATGTTTCTATTCACAACCTGCTCCGTCCACGTCAGCTCATGTGAAATTATATACCCTGTGGCGATGTTTTCTTCTCCGACCATAGGATTTCTTCCTCCAATGAATATCTGACTAGTGGCATATCCCGAGTTATGATTCATCTCGGACCAGTTATCTCTTTCTTTCTTCTTCACCTTTTTTTTCTTTTCTTTTTGATATGTCTCTTCTCAGTCTTGATCAGGGGCGATGGATCATTCTGCCCATGGACATGACATCGGGTTTATTGTGGTCCTGCATCGCATGGGTTGACCTTATATTTGGCATGACATGACATCATTATCATCAGCATTTTGGTTATTGCGCGGGTAATGGCGTGACGGGGCATTATCTTAGAATCGTTTCTCCCCTTTTTCGAGGCCATATGGAATGAAACCGGCGCACATTTCGTGTCGTGGAGTATTTGGGAGGGGAACGGGAAAACGGATAGGAAACTATATTTGACCTATCTATTTTTCTCTTATATATGGATGTCTGTCTGTTGAAAGGGGAGAATCATTACGACGATGATGACGATAGGGAATCGACTCGAAAAAAAAGGCGCTGATGGAAGGAGGAGCAGAGATTAGGGGAGGACAAAGACAGGGACAAGACAAGGGACGCAATCTGTTTCTCGCATGCCTCTACCTCTTTCCACTCTCGGTCCCTTCTCCTTCCCCTGCTCTGTTTCCTCCATGTTCTATCTACATCGTGCCTTCTGTGTGGGCCTGTATATTACAGTACATTGTCATCATCACCATCACCACCATTGTATCCCAGGTGAGGGGAAAGGATAATGAATTCACGAAATGAAGTATATACCGTAAATATACCCGATAGGGGTTAAAATCAAATAAAAAAAGAATAAACTGTGACAAAATTGGCTGCATCTATGTTCCTTTTCTTTCTTCATATTATTCTTTTTTTTAGGATTTAGGTCCTGACCTTAACAGTGTTGAACTCGAGCGCCCTGCCCTGTCCCTCTTTGTCTCCCTCTCTCTCACAAGCGAGGAAGCTACATCCTGAGCTCCTGTGCTGGTTTAAGTACAGTACAGTATTTAGACGGCAATCCTATCCCATCCATGCATCCATCCATCTTGTCCTGTCCCGTCAACACTGTATACTATGGACTAAGCTGTCATGGTACGTAGTAACCAACTAATCAACTACATACATACTTGGTGAAAGAACGGAATTTTTTTTTTTAAAAAAGGCAGTCTCTGATGTATGTATCTATGTAACTCCTCCCAGATAGAGAGAGAGAAAGAGAAAGAGAGAGAATGGATGGTAATGGTGCAACTCCCGCTGCACCCTGAAACGTAATATATTGCATGCATGCATGCATGTATGTATGTATGTATGTATGTACATCTATCTTATTTCAATCACTTCGCCTTTTTTCTCTTTTTATTTGCTTGCATCAATCAGATCCATATCGCATCATGTTATATCATATCATATATCACATGGCATGACCTGTTTTAGCTGGGTTGATTAGACTGATTAAACTGACTGGTTAGACTGACTGACCTGATTGATTAGTTGATCAATTATGGCAGTTCAATAATCTGGTTCGGCCGGCTCAAGTCAGGTCAGGTCAACTTAGGTAGCTAGTTACCTAAATTGTTATAACAAGGCGGGCGCTTCTTCAAGGAAGTGCAGGCTGGCGTGCCTTGCCTGTCTGGCTACTTGGCCTGCCTTACCTGCTGCGCTGCACTGGAGTACATACATAGTATGTAGGTACCGACCTGATGTACTGCATGTACATACTGTATGTACATATATACTGCATCCGGTATGTATGTGCAATGTGCAATGCACCACCGCACGTTGCAGTTGCAGTTGCATCACTGTGAGCAAGCAGTGAGCCAGACCCGCTGGTTGTTCCTGCATTGCTGCTGGATGGATGGATGGATGGATGGATGGAGAGGTAGGTAATTTGACATACTACTGTACAGTACAAAACTAGCTTTCATTATTAATATTATACTATTCTGTTCAGTGAAGTGGAGAGGATTGAATCGATTGAGTCGTTCAATTATGAAATTAATTGGTTGATTGATTTATTAACTGGCTGTGGGCTTCTGGTCTGCAGATGGATATACTTATACATGTGCTGGAATCTTTATTTCGTTCAGGGAAGATCAGTTGCAAGGCATGCGGAACCCTGTACTGGGGATCTATATTATAAAACAGTATAATAATAATAATAATTTGTGCGCGCGCTCGCTGACAGGTTTCAAAGTACAGAGGCATGTCACTGGGATCTATCTAATTAACTTAACAGTGGTGTTGCTGACAGGGAAGTCTCTTCTGCTCATATTCAGAATCACGTTTTTTATCTTGTCAGGTACTGTGATCACTTCGCATACCCAAAGAGTTTGTTCTAATGGACAGCGTCGGATTACCAAATTAATTGCTGCTCAGCCGCATCAGCGAGAGGGAAAAGGGCCGGTGTCGACATAGTCAGCATTGTCAGTGTTCGGCTTGTGGCGGTGAAGAGAGTGAGAAAAGGAAGAAAAGGACCCGCCGGCTTTGAGTTCTGATCAGAGCACCGCCCACCGCCCATCGTTTTTCATGGGCTAAAAATCGTCCTCTCCTGAAGGTAGATAATAATATCTCATTAATAATGGTACGAGCTTGAGAAACTAAGTTGCTGGGATAGTATTCCTTAGTGGAGTACGGAGTAGAGAGTAGAGAGCAAGCAGGCGGTGGTCTGGTCTGGTCGGGACGTCATGCACGAACCTTGCTGGCCTTTTTGGGCACTTCTTTAGAGATTCTTTCTGCGCTCTCACTCGCCCGCTTCCCTCTCCTGTCACCTGCTCCCTTTTTTTCTCCCCCAATCTCTCCCGGTCCCCTGGGCCCATTGGGCGTGAACGGTAAACCCGCTCCATGGGTCAGCGGCCCGCGGAAGGCAGGAAATAAGGCTGCATCGGCCCAGGCGGAGTCGGGTCAAATCAGCCGTGCAGTTCGGATAACCGTCGAGCAGTAGCAGCTAGCCTGGCGGGTCCTGCGAAGCGGTGCAAAGACGGGAGACGAAAGCAAGCAAGCAGGCCAGGATGGCCCGTTTGCGTGCAGACAGGCCGCCCCGGGATCGCTGGATCGCTGGGAATGGGCTACCTCTATCGCGGGTAAGGAAAAGAAGGCTGATATCGAAACGTCGGTGCAGTTCTGAATCATGTTTCAAGGCTCGTCGACGATTTCCATCTCATCTGGTCTCCACTGGTTCGTCATTCTGCGTCCGTCTTGGTCTTGCATGGGGCTTGATGAGGCGGAGGCGTGGCAGAGAGTATAGTAGTGGCAGTAGACTGTCAATCGATCAATCAGCGTGGTACTTAAGAGCCAGCTGATGGACGGTCTGCCCAACCCGGGGTAACCAAGGCGTGTCTGCCATGTCGTGTCGGAGAGTAGGTCGTAAACTTCCATCTCGAGCTCCGCCATCCAGTCGAATACCACGCATGCCCATCCGCCGCGCGGTCTGTCACGCAGATCATATCACCAAGGCCCTTAACTTTTTCAGGCCGCTTTTGGTCTTCCTGTTCAGGCCTCAACGGATGCCGCGCGACTCGGCGCCGTCAACCATCCCCGGATGCAGCCCTGCAGAGGCACAGGCGCAACGAGAGCATTGCGAGAAGACAGACGTAGGCCTGCGTAGCATGTTCCTCTGCAGACGAGCCGCGGTCCACCCATGATGCGTGCTGCCCTCCTGCCGGCGGCGTCTAGAGCGCTTGTCACCGCCTGGCCGCCGGCTGCTGTCCGTGGCGTTTCTCCCTCGCTGCTTGAACGCTGTGGTCGACGCACAACAGCGACACAGGGCGGACAGAGGAGAGACAAACACGTCCGCTGCCACCGCCGGCCTTGCAAACAAAAGCACTGAGCGCGTGCCCAAGTACCTATCCGCCATCCCGCGCCGCCAGGGCCGTCCAGGTATCTGGCTGCGCGGCCGCCACAAGCCTCGCTTGGGAAGGTTGAAAACAAAAAGGTTGTTCCTTCGTGCCCATGCAGAGATGTCCAACAGCCACCATCTACAACGCCTGTGCCCATTCCCTCTCTCCAACCGTTCGGATGATGCTCCAGCGCCCCTTGGGTTCCCTCTCGATCCCTGATGCACCTCTCTGCGGGGGACATGGGAGGACAGGCGAGACAGAGCAAGATGCCTGACTGGGACAGGCCTGCACACAGAACGGAGCATATCAGCTAAGCCGGCCACCCTCATCCGTCCACCGGCACGAGTAGAAGAGCAACGACCGAGGTGAGTAAAGGAGGCAAACACCCCGGAGAAAGGGAAAAAAAAAAGAGAAGGGAAAAAAGGAGGAGGAAAGCCACAGAAGCAATTGGACTCGAGGACTCTTAGACTTCCGTAACCGCGCAACTCTTCTCGCACGTCCAATGGCCCCCGTCCCGGCCCTCAGCCCAAGTCCACCCTCTCCCTTCCCCCCTCAGCCCCAGCCCCCTGGGACTGCGCGCGGCGCGAGGGAGGGCCCCGGAGAGGGATGAGGATGACGGACAGACGCGGACCGGGGCAGAACAAGCGCAGACAGACCGGGATGTCTCCCCCGCGGACGCCGCACGAGGACCTCGCACCGACGGTCTTGCCCCCGGTGGTGGAGGGTTTGGGAGCCCTCTCACAGGAGCACGGGAAAGCGGGACGAGGGCCCCTAGTGGGGGGGAGATGGCGAAGATAATGCAGATGGCTGGTCCTGTCCTCTCGTGCTCCTCCGGCCCAGAGCGGGGTCGGATCGAGGAGGGAGCGAATTGGCTGGCGGGATAGGGGGCGAGGGGAGGCGCCGGGGTTTGGGATTGGGGATATAGGGGGGTGGGAGGATGCAACTCGAGGCGCCGGGACGCTTCCATGGCCGTCGACCAGGCGCTCTCGACCCTCGACGGGCAGAGCAGAGCGCCTGCGGGCTCGGACGGATGACCCTCCGGCGACGGGTATAAAAGGGCCCTCCTTCTCCTCCGTACGTCCTTCATCTCCTTCTTCCTTTTCTATCACTCGGACTCCTGGATATCCTCCTCGTCCTCTGGTTGACCCTGTCTGACCGGCGCTGACCCTCTCCCCAACACCCCAAGCCCTTATCCCCAAGCTCCTACACCCCCCTCGTGGACATATACCTACCTACCTAATATACCTATCTCCTTTCCTCTTAGGGAAGAACCTCTCCTACCTGTCTTCCTCTGTTGACTGTCTCCGGGGCTCACTGTCCTCCCGCTTGCCTTCTTATCTTGCTTGCTTTCTTGTTCTGTGAGCGTGGTTGTCCTCCATAGCCCTCTGTTTGTCAAGGATCAAGCATCTCTGCTGCTATCTCCCGCCTCTGGGCTGCTCTGTCTCTTTCAGTCTTCCGATCCCAATTGCTCTTTATATATCTCTCTCTCCATCTCCTAGTCGGAAAGAAACAAACCGTCACGATGGCTACCACCCAGCGGTTCTACCAGCCAACCACCGCTCTGCCCATCAACATGCCTTCCAAGGCTCCTGCGGGTGCTAGCTACTACCCGGTCACCCGACTCGCCTTGTCGCCCCCGGAAGTTTCGGACAGCAGCACCACCGCGGGAAGCCGCACCTCGGGCTTCAGTGCCACCTCGAGCAGCTATGCTGGCAGCGCCAGCGGCGACTATGAGTCCACCCTCTCCTACTCTGGAGTCGATATTGTCGACATGCTGAACGACCGCATGAACGACGCCTTCGACCCGACTCCGCTGGACCGGGGATTGGCAATGCAGGCGCAAGCGTAAGTCTTCCATTTCCTTCCATTCGCGAGAGCAGTCGCATCTTCGACACCATGGAAACTGCCGATGTCTGCGCTGGAAATTTCTCGAGTTTTGCCGGAAAGACCGTGTTATTCCATTACAGATGTCTAATGCGGAATCGCGCGCAGTTCCGGCCAGCTCAATGCCAAGCAGCGCGAGCTTCTTGAGCTGCAGGCTCTCGCCCAGCGCCGCCTCAAGGGCGTCCGTGCCAGCTTCGCGGAGGGCCTCAAGGTCGCCAGGGAGACCAAGCGTGATCTGGAATGGACTCAGAAGCGCGTCAGGTAAGTTTTTATGGCCGTCGTCACTCTCCGCGAGGACACCCCCCATCATTGCCCCTGGATCGATTCCGCTCCGCTGAGCGGAGCTGCGTCTCCGCCGCGCTCCGCCGTCGGCGCCGTTCTTGGCAATTTCGGGATCCCTGCTTTCGTGCTGCTCAGAGGCCATCTGCCTCGCGGGGCCTGTGGAAGCACCGAATCGCATGATTTTCGTCTTTGTAGGTCCGTAGACTGATCGGGCTGGCGATTGCAGCGCCCTCAAGGCGAAAGCAGAAAGCGCACATCCCGACGAATTCCGACGAGCGACGAAGAAGTACACCTATGACGACGATGATTACTGATTTTTCCCCGAGAGCGCGTCTTCCTGTCGATTCTTGTTCATTCTCACGTTTTCTACGACTTTAATGACCGTAACGACGTTTCAGGGAAGGGCACGAAAATTGGCTTTCTGCTTGTGTGTTTCTGGATAGGCTTGTCTGATGAATCTGTGCTTTTGGATTTCATTCCCCGCGGTCTTGCTGGTCATCTTTCGAAGGTTATATATCTCTGCTTCATTTCGGTGATGTCGCCTGTGTTTAACTGGTCTGTGTTGGAGAATAAACGCACTTTCAGGTATCCGCTTGCGTCATTTTTGAGTAGTCACAGTGGGCATCCTGTGCACCAGATTTGATCTGCTGTCGAGGGTGAGCGGCGAAGATGGCCTGCGCTGTCAAAGGGATCTGTCGCTGGTGTCAGGATCGGGTCCTGTGCTCGTGACTGCAGAGGCACCTGTCTCGCTATATGGAGGCGTCGTCGGGGCGTTGTCGGGCACATGGCAGCAGAGCCGGGGATCGCCTGCCCAACCGCACCGCCACACTTCCACCCGGTGTTCTGCTCCGCGGGCGACGTCCGCCGTTCCACCGCGCTCCTTGGGGCGGGAGATCGTCGCGGTGGCTGTTTTCCTGTCCGTTTCCGCCCCCTGCCTTGCCCCTGCCCGTCCCCCGTCCCCGACCTCTCTCTCTCCGCCGACCCCACTCCGCCGCCAGCACACACCCCCTGCGCCTCCAGGCTCCGCTCCACCCTACGTTTTGGACCATTTCTCGTGCCGCTTTTGCGGCCGGCCTCCCCCTGCGCCTGTAGCTGGAACCAACGCCTGGCTCTGCCGCGCTCTTCGCGCCCAAACCAGTGCTTGGTGCCCGAAAGTGGAGGCTGCAGCCGTGCAGGCGCCACGGGTGGCTGACAGAGTCTGTGAAGACCTTGGGACGGTGCTGACAGTGCTCCCTTGCCTGGATAGGCCGAGCCCGGTACCGATCTAGGGCAGAAGCCCTGGACCGCCGACGTAACGACATTCCCTACTATTTTGGGCAGTAGATGTCTCCTAGTAACCCCCACACCTTAGTCATAGATAACCCTGGGGTCGTCGTAATACTCCAGACAGTCAAGACAGGACGCCAGTCACTAAGAACCCGCAGAGGGTCTTTTTAACCCAGGTTCAGCGTGTGGTAGGGAGGTATCTTCCATGTTCCCAGCAGTAATAGTAACACCTTACCCCCGAGTTGCCTGGGAGCCCTACAAGATAAGGTTTTTTAAGGCTGTAGCAGCCCCTCCAGGGGCCTGTTTCAGTGTTTCAGGTCCCTAGCGGAGCCCACAACGCAAGCAGGAAAAAGTTCCCATCCTCCCTCGCCGCTCCCGTCGAATTAGGCACCTACCGAGACAAGCACGGCGCCCGCGGTGGAACCGGTCTGTGTTATCACGTCAAAAGGAATATATTCTACTTTTAGCTTAGGTAAGTACATTCCTGCCGGGAATAGAAGAATTTACTGTGATTATGGAGAGGTACCAGTCACCGACAATCCTCTGTATCAAGTAAGGATCGGAATCACTTCCACGTCTACGGCCTACGGCCTACTAGCTCTCATACAGCCAGGACAGCGCAGTCCCATCTAGGTATCTATATGTTTTTATGTAATATTATTAAGCAGGCCTGTTCGTTTACCTATCTGGTATGGTGGCCTTTTTTTTTCCCCTGGACCCAAATTTGGGTCCTTGGGTTTTCACTTTGTTTTACCCTTTAAGGGTACCTAGGGGTAAGGTTGCCTAGACCTACTACCGTGAGTACAGTATCTACCTAGTGCCTATTACCTACCTACCTGTGTCTACCACACAGACAACATTTTCATTTTTTATTCATGTCATATTCTATATACTTGTGGCGGAGCAATTGTAACATATATGTATGTATGTATGGCAGCACACAAACACAAGTAGTTCTAAGCAGAATGAATGAGTGATGATTCCATCTCCATCCTATCCGATCTCTTGCCTCCCTCCCCTTTTCCCCCTTTCTTTCTATGTAGACTAGCTCGGTTCCATCTTCAGCCCTATCATGAAGAGTAAGAGGAAGATGAAGAAAGAGAGAAAAGAATGGAAGAGCCTGGATCATCATCATCATCATCATCATCATCATTAATATACTGTACGTACTGTACACCCCCCCTTAATTTTATTGGTTGGTTGATAATGACGGGACAGGCTATCAATATCAACAGGATCTAGATCGTCCGGATGGAAGATACGACTACTACTTACTACTCCAACTTCATCTTCATGGTCTGGAGTGGAGGAATTGATTATAATTACACACTATTACCCACCACTATTAGTTACTAAGTACCTTCCTCTTTACTAGGTACTATTTTGGTGGCGAGGGTGGTACTGCTTTCGCGTTGTTCTTTCCTGCCCGGGAAAGGATAAGAAGAAGAAGAAGAAGAGGTTGTCAAAGCAGAGATAAAGTCGACGATTACAGCCTAAGCTACCTACGGTGGACATAATCATCAACCGGAACACGTACATGGGTCATGTACATCTCCAGAGCAGCAGGACAGGACCCGTCGTCACATACTGCTGTTTCAAAATAAGAGGGCGAAGAAGGAGAATACCCCGTCGTCTCCTTCTTCATTTCCTTCTTCTTCTCCTCCTCCTAGGCATGTACCCCGAATTAGTATATGAGTCTCTAGCAGCGACAGAGACGAGAACACATCCGTTACCACTAGCAGCAGCAGGAAGAGGAGGTACCTCTACAAGACTGTCCATTTCCATCGGTGAACTCGTCTTCGACGTGTTCGAGATCACAGCTCTTAGCCATCAGCCCTCCTCCTCTTACTCTGCCATCGCAACGGCAACCGCAACTGTGCCCTGACATTGGCCCGCAAATGCAAGTCTCTTTTGAAAGCTATTATTGACTCCTATCCTCGCAGCAGCAGCAGCAGCAGCAGCTCGTGGCGTCAGTACACTCTCCCCTGGCGGGCGGCGCAGCGCAATCGGTAACCTACTTTCCCACAAAATAATAATGGTGATGGTGGCAGCTGCTCCAACTTTACTCACGAATTCTTCTTTCTTGCTCGCAATGATGAGGAGGGAACCTGGAGCCTGGAGCGAGAAGTGGCAGGGGTTTTTTTCCCTACTAATCTCCCGGGGCCTGCCCAACTCCCTGATAAATAAATAAATAATGGCTTCTGTCTTCCCGTCCCTCTTACCTTGTGCGTAAGAGCATCGACAAGAGGGCCCCTGTGAAGCCCCTCCAGCGGAGCAGACAGAACCATACTATACCATCCCATACCCGAGAAGAGTCCGGGGATATCCCACCTCCCATCTACCAATCTACGATTTTACTTCTACGTTCACTGAGTCGGAACCATAACTTCAATATCAACAGGCTATTTCATTAGCGTAATACGTACCTGCCTAAGTTGATACGTAGTCGCAAAGCCTAGAGAATCCTATCTCATATCTTGTATAGAAGAAAAAGAAAGGCGTCAAGATCCAGTCCGTCGATCTGGAGCAATCTCCCTGCAAACGCAAACGCGAGAAGAAAAGACAGAACAAGAAAAAATCAAATCGGATTCCCTTGTCTGTCTGTCTGTTCGGTACTTTTGATAGCGATTCGAATCCCATATTATTATTGACAGCCGCGTAAAACAAAGGCTTCCATCCATCCATCCATCCAGCTCCTCATCTCCTATATCGTACACAAGAGTTCTCGAGTCAGACGCGCCAGTTCTTCATCACGCTCTAGATAATGCCAGCAACGTGTTAGTAGTTACTAGAACCCGGAGAAGAAAAAGTGAAGTTTAATCGATGTGAGATAGAAGATGAGAGAAAAAATAAAAAAAGGAAAAAAGAACTCACTACTCCTGGTGGCGCGGCTCGAATTTAGCCCACGCTCCCTCGATGAAGCTCGGATGGAAGTATACTGTGTCGCCGTTCTCATCCCTGACTCCCTTTGCCAGCCGCCTCAGCTCGACGTGAGAGAGGAATTCGCCGTTCGGCGCGATATAGCCGCCTGGGACGTATCCCCTGATGGTGGACTTGGGGGTGTCGCCTTGAACGACGGCCTGGTTTCCAGTAACTACTGGGTTTTCGGCGGGGGACGTGGCAATCATGCCGGAATCTTGGGTGGTAGAAGCTGAAAAAAAATATAAAAAGTTAGTAAGCTTATTCGTGTAATAAAATTTCTGGCGTACAATCCTAGGGAAGATTTCTCCAGTCTAATCTCTCACCAGCAGAATCATCAGCACCGTTGTTATCACTTTTTCCATTACCAGGCTCTTCAACAGGATTGCCCGTAGGAGCTTCAGCCTCCTCATCGCCAGAACGGACGAGATTACCGTCGTCTTCATTCTCGCCTTCGGCCGACGCGTCGGTCTCGGACGTCTGGTCTTCATCTCCAGAAAGGAACATGTCCTCGAAGGAGAGAGGAGGATCCTCGCCGTTGTGTGGACCCATCTCCATCATTCTTTCCACAACAAGGGAGAGAATGAGGGCGATGGGGTAGAAAAGGGGGATAAAAGGAAGAGGATGTGGGGAGAACGTGGTGAAAGCGGACCTTGAGAGCTCGTCAGCCCGACGGCAGGAGAAGTAGTAGCAGTAAAGGCAGCCTCGCGAGAGCGCTTGCGAGGTCTGTTAAACGCTGGATTGCTCGCAGGTGCTTCGGGATGGGGGAAGGCAGTGGTAGAAGCTCCAGACGCCGGTGTTGCTTCTTCACTCTTGGAGAACGACGAGTGAAGATGCTTCTTGTTCTTCTTCTTAGCCTTGTTTTGGTGCAAGAGGCCCTTAGGTGGCATGCCAAAGGCTGAGAAGCCCATCGTCGCGGCGATATGAGGATTATCCAGTTCGTTCTCCATGGTGCCTATGCGTGCGTGAGTGTTGAAGACCTCTAGACAAACACACCCTAAAAAGGATGTCAAGTGGAGATAGACAAACAGGAATTATCTGGTAAAGCACAGGAGAGTTAAGCTTCTCGCTCAGCTATGTGGTGTGTATTTTTGTCAGTTGTGGCGGGGATGGTGGTGGTGTTGACAATGTGCATGCTTGCACCTGAAGATGTCTTGACATTTCCATCTTGAGAAAGTACTGTAATCTGTTCTGTGAGTCATATGGTGACACCGGTTTTTTGGGCTACAGGTATATGCAAGGAATTAGAGACATTCTGCACTTCCAGCCTCTGTAAAGTATTTCTGACAGTCTAAAAATAGATACTGCTGATAAGGCCCTAATTTTGGCTGAGCGCTCCCTATAGTTCCCCGTATACTAGTCGTAGTGCACGCATGGGAACATGGTAATCCTTACAGTGAGCGTGCCCTAAGGCAAGATCACCGTGCATCTCTGACATCGATCTCTTCCCTTGATATGGTTTAACAACAACAACAACAACAACAAAAAAACAGTCTCTTCTTACTCTGGTTCACTCGAGCGAGATAAGAAGGCATCCATTTGGATGTGGAGGCACCGCAGGGTGATAACCAGAAAAGCAGTGCGTTCGTTGTGCAATTGCCTAAATATATCGAAAAATGACTCTCAGCCAGATAACCCTATCGACCTTGAATTTCACGGTAAACTGCACAGCAACAGTGATTGTCGGTCTGGGTGAACGAAACCTATCATCAGACAATCAGCGGCGATAAATATACCTTGGACAATGACAGCAGCACATGGCTGTCATTTTGGCGGAGTGCATTACCCCTTGCATACGCAAATACCAGCGACCAGGACATTTCGCTATTTGGCTCAAATGAAACACTCATAACCGAGCTCTTCGGACCGTCAGATGCAGAATTAACGAACAATTTTACGCTAAGGACGAATCCGCGATTGGATTTGCCCAATTATCCTGTTTTCCACGCATTTGACGCCTGCGTATTTCAGCATTGCCTCGACATCAATAAGACCGGAGAGGCGGATTATCAGAGTGATATTTACGGCCTGCCTTATGCATTCTGCAAAGATGCTTACTGTGTAAGCTAGGCGATCGGGAACCCAGACATAGCCGGAATCGGAGTACGTCGTTCCTTTCATCGTGATAAATCTTGATTTTTTTTCATTGTCTTTTTTTTTAAACTAATCTTCGTGACAGGTCCTTGTGTCATATTATATACAGGCTGTGTTATTCACTGTTATAGTTTTCATGCGCCTTCCCCTGTATTTCAGCTGGTGTAAACGTCTCGAGAATAGAGACCTATACAGGAGGCATCTCGAAGCGTATAATAAGGCTTTCAACGTCTTTCTGGACAGTTCCATCTTCTTTTCCGTATCTATTACGGAAATTGCCATCATGGCAACGTCCAATGATGCTTACAGTCGGATCATTGGCATACAACTTATCATGCTCGAACTCATCCCCGGGCTCTGCCTGTGCACCATACGAAACGATCGTTTTGTAATGGCACTTGGTTCTTCAGGTCGTCGTGTGGATATTGTCATTCATTACCGTTGGCGTGGCGATATTCTACAACGTGAGTCTTCACAGCACGGAGTGCTTTGGCAGTAGACTTCAGTTTGCACCAAATATCTGGGTTTTGATGGCCAACCTTGGTGTTTTCGCGCTATACATCATATCCACTCAGGAAGAAGAATCTCGCGTCTGTATGCTGTTCCGGTGGCCATTCCTTGGCATTTCGAGCACGGCACTCATGTGGGCTTGGTTTGTATTATATCGAGGATACCCGGAAACTAGAGAGCTCCCAGGGAGGCTCCTTGGACACTGAGACTGCCTGGGGATTCGGCCAGATCGTCGCTCTGTTTTTTTGGCTTGCCGTTTTGACGGAGTACTGCAATGTCTTATTTTGTGAGTCATCATTACAACGCCCTTGCAGTTTACTGACATACAGGTCCATATCTAGGGGACTCGAAACACAAAGCAGTGGACAGTGAGACTTCCCTAGAACCACATTCGCCGTCGAACATCTAGCACTTTGTCTTTGCGTCCCGTGTCTCATGCGGCGACTGCGCCCGCCGAAATGATATCTACTGTACATCACGACATCTTACCGGATGCGGCATCTGCATCAGGTGATACAGACCCAGCTGTCGGGAGCAATCATGAATCAATTGACTCTCGGCGAAGGAGAGTTGTCCATCATGGACAGACATGGTAGCACTGTTCATCTACTAGTTAAACCGATATTCAATAACATGGCTGTGTTTCTTTAGCAACCACTTAGGGAAGGAAGGATATAAATATATATAATAAAGCTTAAATATACCCTAGGAGGTTAATTTTAAAATAACCTCTATTTATATTATCTAATCTGGTCGACTTAACGTAATCAACCACTGAGCGACAAATACCACTGAGCGACAAATTTTCCTCCACCCTACCACTTCCTTTTTTCAACGCGTCATTTTATCACCACCACTATCAAAAATGCCTTTATCTCAAGAAAACCGAATTCAAATGGCTATTGCAGCTTATAAAAATCAAAAAGTCAAATCAATACTGAAGGCTGCAGAGATTTTTGGGGTGCCTGAGGCTACCCTTCGCACTCACCTTAAAGGAAGACAACCACGCGCAGAAACATGTGCTAATGGCCATAGATTAAAGGCTATTGAAGAGGAAACACTTATTCAGCAATTACTAGAGGCAGATAAACAAGGTTTTCCAATTTGGCCAGAGTTTCTGTGTTCAATGGCACAAATATTACTTCATGAGCATCTACAGGATCCTACTGCAGTCCTTGGCATCAACTGGGCTTATAAATTTGTCAAGCACCATCCTGAGCTGCGTACAAGATATAATCAAAGGATTACATACCAGCGTGCAAAGCAGGAGGATCCAAGAGTTATAATATCATGGTTTCAAGCTGTACATGCAGCTATTCAGGAACATGGCATACATGAAGATGACATCTGGAATTTTGATGAAACTGGCTTTGCAATGGGGCTCTGCTCAACCTCCAAGATTATTACTGCAGCAGAATGCAGTGAAAGGCCTCATACAGTCATCCAGGGAAACTGTGAATGGGTTACAATCATTGAGACTGTGAGCTCAAAGGGGATTTATATACCACCAGTGATTATCTTGAAAGCAGCATCTCAATAGGCTGCTTGGTATCAAGAACCTGCACTTTCCAAAGACTGGTGGATTGCAACTAGCAAGAATGGCTGGACAACAGATGAAATAGGCCTTTGCTGGTTGAAAGAGGTGTTTGAACCATATTCCAGACACTATACAACTGGTGCAAAGCGGTTGCTTATTCTTGATGGCCATAGTAGCCATTTAACTGCAGAGTTTGATACTTTTTGCAAGGAGAATGCAATTGTCTGTCTTTGCATGCCTGCATATGCCTCTCATCTCCTGCAACCACTTGATGTTGATGTTTTTGGCCCACTTAAGCGCGCGTACAGAAAACTGCTTGAAAAGAAAATGATTGCTGGCAACAACCATATTGACAAGGAAGACTTTCTATCCCTATATCTATCTGCTCATGCAGAAGTGTTTACTCCAGACAATATATGCAAAGGCTTTGCAGGAGCTGGACTTAAGCCACTTGATAAAGAGCAGGTTCTTGCAAAGATTACCTTTCAGCTTTGTACATCAACACCATCAGCTTCAGTTGAAAGTTCAGTCTCCTCTGCTTTTCAAACTCCTCAGAATCCTTGCCAGCTGGATCACAAGGTTTGCAGCTTGCAAAAAAGTCTTAGTGCAAGAAAGCAAAAGCTTTCTAGCAGCTCAATGTCTCATATTCATTATCTTGAAAAGGCTGCGCAGATGGCAATGAATATGAACCTTCTTCTTTGAGATGAAATTAGGACTCTACAAGCTGAGACTGAGCGGAAAACTAGAAAGAAGGCAAGAAGGTGTGCTATTTTAGGTAATGATACCCTTTTATCTGTACAAGAAGGCCAAAATTGCATTCAGCAGCTTGATACACAGCTTAATGAGAAGCTTGATGAGCCTACACCTATGCCTCAACGGTGAGCTCCACAACGCTGCAGTGGCTGTGGGACTATTGGACATACCATAAGGAATTGTCCTAATAAATAGCTATATATTCAACTACTAGATAGTCTAATTTAATTGTATTGGTGGTTGAAAAGCTTCAAAATTATAGTGGGTGCGGTGAAAATTTGTCGCTCGGTGGTATTTGTCGCTCGGTGGTTGATTACGTTATATTTAAGGTAGCAAGTATTATGGAGGATGGTGTGCAAAGGCCACAAACAAATGGCATTAAAGACCACGCATTTTGGCGGCGATTTATCAGGTAGGTAACTTCTAGTAGTAATTATTTCCTCTTGCCAAGGAAAACTGCTCAGTCATCAGAAAATGTCAAAAGCCTACATTATATACCTCTATTCAAACAGATGCTCCTCATCGATCGCCCGACTGATGACGCGAGTAAAACGTCCCACTTTATCAGGATCCTGTTTGGCCGTCTCGATACCAAGCAAGATCTTCTTCACACCTACGCCGATCTTCTTCTCATCAGCAAGACCACCAATGCCTTGAAGCGCCTCCTGTATTTCCTGAGGCGTGAACGCCCCCGACTCTTCCAGAACGCATCTCAACTCCTCATGCGTATTAACAGTCGGGACCAGGATATCTGAGTTGAATGAGTTGTACAGATCCAGCTGCTTCAGAACAGCGCGCTCGGTGGTAGTGGCCAATATCAAAAGCCGGCGACCCTTGGCAGGCTGTTTTCTCAAGCAGACCATAAGGGTCTGGAGAACCGTGTTACTGAACCGAGGGCCGATTGGGACCCAGTCGATGATCCGCTCGATATTATCCACGACAACAACGCTCGTACGGCTCTTGTAAGCATCCGCGAAGACCTTGCTGATGTGCGCAACTTTCGCCATTTCACTGTATCCCACCATGTCCTCCGGACTGAGGAGTTTGATGAACGGAAAGCCAGAGTCAATCGCAATCCGCGCTGCGAGCGCCGTCTTCCCACTGGCTGGCGGCCCATGCAGCAGGACTGAGAACAAGGGAGTGGAATCGGCAACCTGCTTCACGAACAGCTCTCCTTCTTTCAGTATCTCGTTGATGACTGGGGAGAAATGGATAATGCCATATTGGATGCAGGTGCCAAGTTCCTCCTCCGACACCCCAAATGCCGGTTTAACTTCCTCGAGGGCATGGAGGAAGTCAGACCTGTTGACTTTCATGTTGGCGACATCATCGCTGATGCCAGCCATTGTGCCGACCTTAACATGTCTGTTGAACGCGAAGGACGATGCGGACTTCACAAGACCGCTGATTTCAGCGCCGGAGAAGTTCTTCGTCAGGGCTGCTAGCTCGTTCAAATCAACATCCGAGTCCATTATGTTGTTATCTCTCATCTTCTGGGTGTGGATCTTCAGAATCTGGACACGGCCCTTCTCGTCTGGAAGACCAATTTCCATATGCACCTCCAGACGCCCGGGACGCAACAGGGCCTCGTCGATCATGTCCTTCCTGTTAGTCATACCAATGAGGAGGATGTTGTTAAGTTGATCGACACCATCAAGCTTCGAAAGCAGCTGGTTCACGACACTGTCACCTACTCCAGTGCCACCGCCAGCTCCACTGCCACGCTGCTTGCATACGGCATCGAGTTCGTCGAAGATAATAATGTGGAGGCCACTCTCATCTCCCTTTTCTTTGTACTCCTTCTCCGCATCTGCGAAGAGCTTTCTGATGTTCTCTTCTGACTGGCCGACGTATTTGTTCAGCACCTCAGGACCATTGATGACCTTCGGTTCCCTGGCATTCAACATCTTTCCGATCTGCCGGGCAATCAATGTTTTACCTGTTCCAGGAGGCCCATAGAGCAGTATACCCTTGACATGCTGGATACCCAGCTTCTCGACCAGCCCTGGAGGGAAGATTCGAGACGCGAAGGCACGACGGAAGATGGTACTAAACTCCGCATCAAGACCGCCAATACCCATGTTCTCAAACTTGAAGTCTGGCTGAATAATCGCATTTGCCGCCGGCCTCCTGGTGGAGGCTTTCAGGTTGATCCCGGTTCGGGCGTCCTTGAAGAAGTTGATCAAAGTGTGTCGAGTAAGAATACCCCTTGCGGTGGGATCCGTTTCCACGCGGGCAGTTGAGCCTTCTGGTTTTTCAGAGGTCAAATCCACCAGTTGGACGGTCTTAACAGTCAACAGAAGCGGGATGCTCTTGTGGTCCATCAGGATCTTTTGCCCTGGGGCAAAGATTTGATTTTCGAAATTCTACGCCTGTTAGCAATGACGACTATGAATAGATGATCGCAACTAACCTTTATAACAGCACTGGCCAGTTCGTCCTGGTCGTACGGGACCTCCGTTCTCTTCTTCCCAGCAAATCCCACCTCAATGTCCGTAGAGCCTAGGTACGCCTGCCCACCCTGGCTAAACGGATCATACAATTGAACCTTGACGGAATCCGTGAAGGCGACTCCAGCCCACGTCCGCTGCGGATCCGACATACTGATATGTCCCTGCGGGAAGCCCTGCAGCGGGCGTGCCGAGAAGACGTAAAGGTCGTTGACAAGCAGCAGGAGATCAGTTCCATCCCGCGAGGGAGGGAAATCCTGCGGCGAGACCGCCACCCTTGAAATCATGTCAACACATAGCTGCGCGAGGCCAGAACTGTTCGCGAGTAGGTATTCCTTACAGGTTCCCAAATGTGTACGTGTTATCGGGGCTCTTCGCAGGACGCAGCTCCCAGACCCTTCCCCCGGCGGCTCCGGTCGGTGGTCTCCCACCTACAGGGCCTCTCGCGGGCAACTGCCTCTCGGCTGGCCTTCCCATCTGAGGCGGCGGCGCTCCGTATCCCCTTGAATCGGTGTAAGCATCAGTCATTACAATGTCAGAGTCGTTCCGGCGCGGTGGAGCTCCATACCCTGCTCCGTGATCATCCCGATATTGGCCGGGCGGAGGGCCCTGGCTGGGATGCCCGTAGCCATCCCGCGGTGAGGGGCGTCCGCTGGGGGCGAAGGGACTCGGCACGTTGGCGAAGTTGTTGCGGTTAAACATTATCGTTTGTTCGTAGAAGTTGCTGGATTCTCGGCGGAAGGAAAGTCAAAGAGCAAGACGGGTCGTTGCAAATCCGAGGTATCTATAGTACTATCGTGGAGGACTGAAATATTCAGCTTGCAAGGCAGAAACGAATCGCCAAAATGACAGCTGTACCGTAGTAACAGGAGTCGTCGGTGGCAAGCTGACCAGGCAGCTGGACTATATTCCAATCAATCAACGAAGCTGCCAGGCGCTCATAGGCTTTAGGTACGAATTCGACTCCTTTAGAAAAGAGAGGAAAAGGGAGAGAGCTGGGTCTGGGAGGAGTCGCCGGACGTTGGATACTCGATGGAGCGAACGGAGCTGCGACGGCGACAGCTGCGGTTTCAGCCACAGCGGCCCGCGGGGTTCCTCAGCGCCGAGCCTCCGCCGTGGAGCGTGCAGCGCGTGGCGCGCGCAGCGCTAGCATCCCTGCTACCGCTTTCGTACGGTGTGCACATCACGGAGTAGTCCGCGGAGGCATACCTGACCCTCCGTTATGCTGGAGAGCCTACTTGCTGCAGCGATTTGTCTGCCTTGTCTTATGATCCTAAAATGCCTCTGTAAGCTCCCCATCCCTCCCCATCATCTTTACACCCTCAAATCCAAAGGAACTAACCATGCTGCAGCCATCTTCTCGGGAAGAAATCATGGAACGTCTACAACTCAGAGAACATCGCCCGCGTCCGGCGCGACGAGGCCCAAGCACGGGCCCGCGAGGAGGAGGAGGAAAGGCGCATGAGGGAGATCGATGCTGAACGGCGCATCCAGATCCTCCGCGGCCAGAGACCTTCCACACCGCCGCCGGCGGCGGCGGCAGCGCAGCAGCAGGACAGGAAGCAAAACGAGGATGTTGCCCGACACAGGAAGCGGAGACGTCTGGCCGGTGAAGATGACACGGACCGGGACATCAGGCTCGCGAGGGAGGACGCGGCGCAGGCGCTTGCGAAGCGGGACGAATTGCTGTCTCTATCCAGGCGCGACGACGACGCTCCGCTCGTGGACAGTGCGGGCCACATCAACCTCTTCTCCGCAGAAGAGGCGCGCAGACAGAAGGTGGAGAAGAACGCGGAGGCGGAGGCGGAAGCGGCCAGGAAGAAGCGCGAGTACGAGGACCAATACACGATGCGGTTCTCGAACGCGGCCGGGTTCAAGGACTCGGCCGGTCAGCGGCCCTGGTATTCATCATCAGCGCCAGAGGTAATGGCGCCGGAGAGCATGGCTGGAAAGGACGTTTGGGGGAACGAGGACCCGATGAGGAGGGAGAGGGAGAAGGCTCGCATTGACGCGAACGATCCGCTTGTGGCGATGAAGAAAGGAGTCCGCCAGTTGAAGGAAGTCGAGCGTGAGAGAAAGAAGTGGCTGGAGGAGAGGAATAGGGAGTTGGAGGCGTTGAAGAGGGCGGAGGAGGAGGAGTCGAGGAGACGGCGACGGAGGAGATCGAGGTCGAGGTCGAGGTCTTCAGAGTCGGTTGACAGTCTAGAAGGATTCAGCCTCGACGCTGATCCGGAGAAGGAGCGTGAGGAGAGACTTCGTCGGAAGCATAGGCATCGACATCATCATCATCATCACCACCACCACCACCACCGTTCGAGGAGCCGGGAGCGCAGCTCAAGGCATTCGCACTCGCACTCGCATTCGCACTCTCACCGTCACCGTCATCGTGATGAGGATTATGACGGCGACCGGGACCGCGATCGCGATCGTGATCGTGATAATTCAAGACATCGTCACAGGTCTGACTAACAATGCTATGGTAAGACGACAAGGAGCTGAGCTGGTCTCTGCTCCAAGAAGGCGATACGATATCCAGTTTACAATGCTTGAAGACCGATTTCTACTATTCTGGCAATGCCTAGTATGTATGAGAAGATACCCCAACAGCGGATAAATCAACGTTTTCTATTGCAGTATGTCTCAGTGTGTCAGAAATCCTCCTGTACATCTGGATATGAAGTATCAACGAAAACCACATTCCAGCCTCCCATCATATTTACTTATTGTAGCGACCATTCCTGGACTCCCTTCTCAATGCCCTCCGCATCCCACTGGATCTCGATATCGAGTAACCGCGACTTCTCTTCTTTCTTGCGGTACCCGACCTGACCCTTAATGACCTGGCCCTTTTTCAGTGGAGCGGGTATCTTTTCTCCGTGGTTGATAAGCAGGACGCCCTGATGCCAGTGCGTCTCTGGACCATAAGGGCCTGTGGTGAACGCCACGAAACCCTGCTTCTTCATTTCCGAAGGGACGGCATTCGCTGGAAGCTTGGATGTGCACGATCGCATGAAGAATATGTCAAACCAGATAACCCAGCCGTCTAGCGCGTCGATATCCTCCTTTAGGTTGACTTGAAATTCCTTGACAAACGTGAGCTCCTCGGTCGTGATGGTGTGTAGAGGCAGCTGCAGGAAGACGGCAGAGTCTGCGGCGACTGTTGAGGGGTGGGTGGTGCGGACCAAGACCTCATCATGGATATTTTCAAGCATGCTCGTCATTTTGAAGCCGTAGACGTCATTCCAGAACGAAACATGCGAGGCGATGAAGTCCGGGTCGGAGAGAGGCGCAATGCGCAGCGTGGCGTGCGAGGGGACCATAAGCCCACCAGGTGCGAGATAGCGATCTCTGGCCCAGATGACGGAGTCAAGCATCGCCTCGAAGAGGAGACAGTAGCCCATCCACTCAGAGACAATAATGTCAACCTGTGGCACAGGCAAAACGACCTCCTCGATCTTTCCACGGAGGCACCTTTGACAGAAAGGTCAGACTGATGACATATGGGTACAACTTCTATTGGAAAACATACTTGATCACATCGCCAAAGCCATTGTCGTACACAATCTGCCTGGCCTTCTCGATGATGTTCGAGTTGTCGACCGCAATGACCATTTTCGCACCGGCCTTGGCGCAGAACATCGACAGAATACCTGTTCCACATCCCACGTCTAGCACGATCTTATCCTTGAACAGGTGCTTGTTGTCGTAGATAAAATCTCTGTAGGCATCAGTGCGAACAGTATCTTTCAGCATGGACTCGTGTATCGCTAGAGAGATTCGTCAGAAGCATGTTCACGATCAAAGGAATCCAAGAAACGCACCATTGTAAGAGTATGAAGTGAAGTAATCCGAATCCGCTTCCTGGATCCTATCCGCAGCTTTGTCCTCTTCCGCTTTTGACGTCGAAGACGAAGAAGGGCCTTCATCCTCGAATAGCTGTTGGTTCATCGATCTCTGCACGGCCTGTCGGTAGTCGGAGAACTGGCCCCGTAGGAGTTCCAGCTCCTCCTCCAGCTCGCGTACGCGCTTCTCCGCATTGCGCGCTCGGTCTGTCTCTGACTGCTGTCCTTCAGCCATGTTCTCTGATTCGTCTTCGATGTCTTCCAGGCTGTAAAGTAGCGCGTCGTCCTCCAGCACGGGTTTCAGGTAGATGTCGTCCTCGAACAGGGTTCTGGATGAGACGTCTGGCTGCGTGTTCCCCGCCCTAACCTCCGAGCGGATATAGTTGACCAGTTTGATGGTGCCAAAGAAATCTAAGTCTGAAGGTACAAATCAAAAGACATAACAAATAGGTCAGCTGGCTACGGCATTCTTTGAATTTTTCCAAGTTCGCCTATGGGACAAGAAAGAAAAAAAGCATGGCATGGAAAAGGACATATGAAAATATTCCACAGCCCCTCCAAGACCGATTCGATTGATTACACACCGAGCTCCTTGACGACCTTCCTGAGGTCAAAGTTGTATTTCTCCTTGCACTCCTTGAGCATTGAGCGCACGTCCGGGTAGATGTCGGCGCTGAACAGACCGACGACTGGTTGCGACTCGTCATCGGGTTCGACGTCCTCCCACCCTTCGTCATTGGTGAGATCCAAGGGGTCGCTTGTCGTGGAGTCGGTGTCAGAAAGCGCCTCATCTGCAATCGAGCGGTCTGGGGGTTGGGTCGGAGCGGACATGGCGCAGGGATGGGTGGAATCGCAGTACCTGGGAAACGAAGGACAATTGCGCGACGAGCAAACGAATGTAACGAGGCCGTGCTCTGCGACGAGCGCCAAGGTGGGATAGGATAAAATCTCGATCGCGGATCTCCAGGATCGACCGGGCGCGGGTTGCCCCGCCGCGGCGCTTTTCTGTTTATCCCGGCGACGACTGGGCCAGACTGTGCCGGTCCCCGCCGTGCCGTCACCGCCTCCGCCTCGAGTCTTGTTTCCATACTGCCTGTTCGAGACGGACAGCAGCTTGCCTCGTCCGCCGGGAGCTCAGAGCTCGATTCTTTTCTCGTCCGCAGTGATTGAAACGCCCTCCAGGAATCGTTTCGTGTGTGCTTTGCATCTGTCGCCTGAGGATTTTCACATGCGCTGGCCCTCTTCTCTGGAGCCCTAGCAACCGTCGGCGCTTGCAGCGATGGCCTTTTTCTTCAACCGTGCCCGGGCAAGACAACCATCTGATGTCGCGAGGACGATCAAGGATCTCCTGGGGAGGTTATTGGAGACTCCGGGCGCCCCCAAGGTTTGTCCGCGGGCAAGATCGCTATGTGGCAATCTCAATGCATCTTGCTAACCAGCAGATCCCCGCAGGTGGAGGAGGAGCTCGCGAAGCAGCTGGCTCATGTGAAATTGATCGTCCAGGGAACACAAGGTCCGCATTACGCCTTGGATTACCACCCATTCTCCTAGGAATGTGTTGACTTGTACTGATTGTCCCCAAAGAGGTCGACACCTCCCCGGAGCAGGTGCAGGCATTGATCCAGGCCATGATTCAGGAGGACTTGCTCTTTGAACTCGCGCGGAGCATCCGACTACTCCCGTTCGAAGCTAGGAAGGACACCCAGACAATATTCTCACATATACTACGATTCAAGCCTGCGCCATCGGAGAGCGATCCACCCGTCATCTCTTACATAGTCCACAATAGACCAGAGGTCATCGTCGAGCTATGTCGAGGCTACGAGTACAGCCAGAGTGCGATGCCATGTGGGACGATCCTGAGGGAAGCGCTGAAATTCGACGTTATCGCAGCGATAATACTCTACGACCAGTCTGGCGAGGGAGAGCCGGCCATCCGGCTCAGCGAGCTGCAGCCAGGCATCGTGCAGTCGGGCGAGGGAGTGTTTTGGCAGTTCTTCAAGTGGATCGATAAGGGAACCTTCGAAGTGAGCGCGGATGCGTTCACCACATTCAGGGTGAGATGTGGCGCTTTGACATGTCACGTTGGAAAACTAACGGGATTGCCCACAGGAGATCCTCACTCGGCACAAGAGCCTAGTCTCCGGGTACTTGGCCACCAACTTTGATCTTTTCTTCTCGAGATACCACAGTGTTCTGGTGCAGTCCGACTCGTACGTAACGAAGCGGCAGAGCATCAAGCTGCTGGGAGAGATCCTGCTAGACCGCGCGAACTACAACGTGATGATGAAGTACGTGGACAGCGGAGAGCATCTGAAGATCTGCATGAAATTGCTGAAAGACGACCGGAAAATGGTACAGTACGAGGGATTCCACGTGTTCAAGGTATGGTTTTGGCATGGTTCGCACCTTGTGCACGGCCGCAGGGATAAACGAGATTAACTTGGAATGTGGCGCAGGTGTTTGTTGCGAATCCGAATAAGTCCGTGGCGGTACAGCGGATCCTCATCAATAACCGGGACCGCCTACTCAAATTCCTGCCCAGATTCCTGGAGGATCGGACGGATGACGACCAGTTCACCGATGAGAAGAGCTTCCTAGTACGACAGATCGAGCTGCTGCCCAAGGAGCCGATTGAGCCCAGGCGGACAGCAGGTGGAACATCGGGGTCGGGAGTGAACACGACCGCTGTTGCATGATTTGCTGATTTGACCCACAATGACTTTGATGCTGACACTTGTTCTCTTTCATGTTGATATCCCCTTGGCGTATGGCTTTCATCGTTCCTTTGCATTGCTGACGGCTTGTTATTGGATGGTCTGTGGAGTTCAGTGTCTTTTCCCTTTTTGGCTAATATTAAGTGGCATTGGCAAGATCCAGCAGTCTCTCCTTGCATCTAGGATGTAGATAGTTGCATAACGGGGGTGAAGAAGCACAGGATGAAATGAGACCCCGCGATCATGTGGTGGGGGCACACAAGCGAGGCCCTTTCAATGCCACGCGTTGCAGAAACCACAAAGGCTAGAGAGTAGAATGAACGAGGCATTCGCGAAGAATGACCGAGATGAGCTTCGAGGTTCATGGAGCGGGTCGTAAGTCCTGGACTTGCTGAGGAGGACGCGTAAAGTGGTCTGGTGGGCACGCGGCGGGCGCTGAGAGGAGCAGACGGCGAGCGGGAGCCAGGCATACAGAACCCTGCACCCCCGCCGCGTCGACATCATCGTCTCTCCTCCAGTCTCTCCACCATCGACATCCTGCTGCGCTTTGGGCGCAACCCTTGGGCCTGTCGGATCCCTGTCACCGCCGCGGATCAATGCCGTGCATCTCGCACGCCCGGATCTCGCTTGCCCCATCCCCTCATATCGATTTCTCTGGAATGAGAGCTTGCCGATATCCGTCAGTCTCGACGTGTCCTGCTCTTGCTCCCGTCTAACCATCTAACGAGCCACGTTCTTGCACCGGTTCTCTGTTCCGGCGACTATCGAGCCGGCGATGTCTTCCGCTGCATAACGGTCGCATCGGGTCCCCTCAAGTTCCGTGCCTTTTGCGTGGAGTCGCGACCTTGAAATCCCCCCTTCATTCCCCGGCGGGACATTGGCTTCGCCCCTTATATGGGTCGACTCGAACGGAAAAGACGTTGTCAGGAATTGAGTTGCAAGTCATGCCAGAGTAATGGTAGAGGAGACCTCAGACTCGTCGTCGGCCTCCGTCATGCAGGCGCCCAGCTCGAACATCCACGCTGTCGCCTTTGACAAGACGGTCGCTGCGAAGGCGGCAGTCCCAATCAAGTCCCTGTCATCTCCCACGCCTGTCGAAACCAAGCGGCCCCTTGAGGGTAAGCCGTCGGATACAACCACCGTGCCTGGCGTCCCGGTCGCCTCCATAAAACCAGTCCCCGAGTCGGATAAGGATGGGAGGGATGGGAGACAGGACCCAGCGTCGGGGCTGTCCAACTCCAGGACAAGGGACAGCAGGACTGCGATGTCTATCGATGACGTCTCCGCACGCAGTCTCAAGTCTCCTCGCAGCATCCCGAGCATTGTCGTCGACGATGCACCCGCACGCCCCAGCTCGCGCTGGTCCGAGCGGAGGTGGGGCGGTCTTAGGAGCAGGAAGTCCACCGAGTCCGCCAGGAGAGCTCCGCCTGCTGTCCCTGATACACCTTTCCACGGCATTACGTTGAATATTCCTACAGGGTCGCTCGAGGATCTGGCTTTGCAGTCCACTCAATTCACTAAGCACGGGAGCATGTCCAACGAGAATAAGGCCAACGAGAACAATGATGGCAACAACGAGGACAAGGCGACCCCGACCGCGACCTCGACCGCGACCCCGACTGCGACACCGGAGCAGGACAGCCCGGTAAATGGCGTCCGCAAGAAAGACACCAAGCGCATCAAGTCCTTCAACTCGCTGCGTGTCACGCAATCGAGCAATTCCACGCGCGCCATCTCTGCGGACGAGGATATGCTATCGCGACGAGTGCGGCTCATGTACGAAAAGGGTGAAGCGAATGTGACTGATGCGGAGCTGGCCAAGGCGATGGCCCATGAGAATGGAACACTGTGGGAGGAGACAACTCCAACGGAAAGCGGGACGGATGCCGTCTCGGACGTTAATGCGTCTAGGAAAAGCGTGGCATCCTCGCGCGTCACCAGAAATTCCATGATCAAAAGAGACGCGCACGAGCTGGCGGGAGGGATTGAGGACTGGAGTGGCATCGAGGCAGGCGACGTTGATAGGTATGGATTCATCATCCCACGTGGCAGCGATGGGCAACGTCGGGAGTCTGCAATAGAGCCACCTACTATGCAACGTGTCTCAACGAGTCTTCTACTCGCTTCCGAGACACCGCGGCGAAAGCATACTATTACTCTTAGACGTGCTCCGTCGACTGCGGCAAGTAACCGTTCCTTCAGCGGACGATCTCTATCCCGGAAAATGTCAGGACTATCGAACCGTCCCACCTCCTCACAAAGTGGTTATTTTTCGATGCGCAGGTCAGGGTCTCGATTTCGGTACGCTACAAATCGTCTCCCGCACAATCGAGATCGCAGATTCAGGGACGAAGCCAGTGATATGCTCACACTCCCGTGCGAGGTCCCGGGTGGCGTCGATGACCAAGATTCACCAGCTGCGCGTGCCATGAGGAGAAAGGAATGGGAGCGAGAAGATAAGTGGAGAAAGATGGCCAAGCCTACGAAGAAGACCAAAGATGGCGGCGGAATGACCTTCGAATTCGACACGTCGAGTCCGAAGTTGATCGAGCGGACCTGGAAGGGAATTCCGGACAGATGGCGAGCCACGGCCTGGTACGCTTTCCTCGCGGCCAGTGCGAAGAAGAGGAAAGATAGCCCTACGGAAGAGGAGCTCATCCAGGCATTCCACGAATTCCAGGACATGTCTTCGCCAGACGATGTCCAGATCGATATAGATGTCCCTAGGACTATCAGCAGTCATATCATGTTCCGAAGACGCTATCGAGGGGGCCAGAGATTACTCTTTCGAGTCCTCCATGCCATGTCATTGTATTTTCCAGAGACTGGTTATGTACAAGGAATGGCAGCTCTTGCGGCAACGCTTCTTTCATATTACGATGAAGAGCATGCGTTCGTGATGCTCGTCCGGCTGTGGCAGCTAAGAGGGCTGGACCGACTGTATAGATCCGGGTTTGCCGGGCTGATGGAAGCATTGAATGACTTCGAAAGGGAGTGGCTGGATGGCGGAGAAGTCGCTGCCAAATTGGTATGTCGTCGATTGACACTCCTGAGAAGATATTCAGCAGTGCCATGCTAACTTTGTGCAGAATGAACTAGGAATCCCGCCAACTGCATACGGCACGCGTTGGTACCTGACGCTGTTCAACTATTCCATTCCATTCCCGGCGCAACTTCGGGTCTGGGATGTCTTCATGCTTCTAGGAGACTCCGATGAGCCTGATCCGCCGACAAACGCCGGCGACACCACCGACCCACAAGCCCAACCCGCCGCCAGTCCATTTGGCAAGAGTCTAGACGTCTTACACGCCACTTCAGCCGCCTTAATCGACGGTATGCGTGAGATCATTCTCGAGTCCGACTTTGAGAACGCCATGAAGGTACTCACGAGCTGGGTGCCAATCAAGGACGTTGAACTCTTCATGCGTGTGGCGAAAGCCGAGTGGAAGATGCATCACCGGAAAAAGTCAGGTTAGAGGAACGAAACTTCCCTGTCGTCCACGCGGAAAAATCGAAGATCTCCACATCTGCTATATGCGGTCGGGTCATTGCCTCGGGGAACTATATACTCTTGCACTGTCGACGTAGACAGTCGACTTGACTAGAGGATGACTCTAGACCACTTTAAAAGGCGACGGAAATTCATAGAGGATGCTCTCGAGGCTTTCTTGGATGCCCACTTCTCACGTGGCATCAATCACATCTCGCCCAGCTGCCTGGGAGAGATAATTTCTGATGATACCTTTTTGGGAGATAATATGTTCTGCGATAGCCAGATACTTCCTCCGATCCTTTCTGTTTCTGGTCATCATTTCATCTCATTATTCCCAAAGGTGGCGCCTCCTAGCCTACAACTTTCCTCTCACGACGCTTTGTATGCCGTCCTGCAATACCCGGTCTCCTTGTTTGCTGTCCGTCTCCTGAGATTCATATAATACTTCACGGCCGTCGCCTCTTTTTAAGACCTGTCAGCGTCATGTTTCAGACCCTGTTCGCTTATCAGATCCTTGATCTTTGGTTTCCGTGTTGGCGTCCCGCATTCTGTTTCCTGTTGTCTCTGCTATTATATTCCATGGAGGTTCCTCGGTTATACTTTTGTGTGACTGACCTGTCGTGTTTCATCTAATCATCATAATACCCGAATACGATACCCCGGATTTTTTTTTCTTTGTTACACAAAATAACCGGACTGTTTCTTTGACCCTTTTTCTTTTCTTGTCATTATACATTTAATATACACCTCATACATCATCGAACTCGTGTCCTCGAAACTTCTTAAGACCATTTCAACCTTGGGAACTCTACACGAAAAAAGCACGTCTCAGCTTTCCCTCCACTACCATGTCTGAGCTCTATGTGAGTGTCTCGCTTCACCGAACCTCTTCCATTAGATATGATCTGGTCTGGTTAGTATGAAGGTGAGCAAGAACCGCTGGGGAGGAAGACAAGGTCTCGGTTCAGGAGCGGGGATGGCATTTTCCAATCTTGCTCTTTTCTGGGCGAGTGAAGAGAGTTCTTCTAGCTAGATCGGTGATATGGATTCTGGAGGTATGACATCCACAGATGTCATGACTCTGAGAGACTATTCACGGGGACAATCACGGGCATAGATAGGAGGGGCGAATGGAGATGGAGTTGAGGAAAGAACGGCAGTGACGGCACAAGGGTCTCTCAACTGGAATTGGAAGGAAAGAAGGGGGCAAAAAAAAAGGATATCACATATCATCGGATCCATTAGCAGGCCTGAGTCGTCAGCTGTTGTTGGAATAGAGGTAGCAGCCGGCTAGCTAGAATGCCAGATGAACACGAGCCCCCTCCCCAAAAAAATCTCCAGTCCGGATCTGCTCTGATCTGATAGATATGTGGGACATTCATTTTTGTTTGGTTGTTATATTTTTTCCCCTGTCGATCTGTCATTTGGTTTTTTTTTCCATTACATTCCACATATGTACACGTACATACATAAAATAAATGAAATCCGTTGTTGTCTAGTTTGTAGTCATCATCATCATCAGCTTAAAAAATGAAAAAGTCTGTTTGTTCATCTGGTTTATCGGCTTGTTTGCTTATTAAGAGTTCTCCCTATTTGTTTGATTTGATCGAATTTGGCATATGTACTGTACTTCCGCATTGGGACGTTACCTATATACCGTGATATGCTATCGTCCTCTCATTCGCTCTCTCATGCCATTCTTTAGAATCGGGGCGGTTTTAGACCACCCATCCCTACCGCTTCCTGCATAAGTCCGCCGCAGGGCTCTATATGCCCACATCCGAGATCTCAATCATCTCCATCAGAGAAGTGCACTGACTTCTTTATTAGGCTGGAAGTAGGTAGCAGTATGGCAGTAAAACTTCTGATGATGAAGGTCAAAGGAATCAGGTAGAGTTTCCTAAAATATAGTAACGGGCCGCCATTGTCAAAGGGAGGGAAGGGAATTCAACGTGAATACCACTACTGCCCTGTGTAGCCTTCTCTGGAGCTCTGATCCTGCAAACGCGGCGCGTGTCCGTTTCGTCATCATATGTACTGTATTTCTAAAAAGAACTACTGTATACACGACCTCAATGGATATCATTTCGGTATTGGCATTACCCATCAATCAGTACCTACTTCGCCGATCTAGACGTTGCCCGATGCCACCTTATGTGCACACTATTTTCCAGGGAAATTGGTTACGCCCGCAATACAAAGTCCACAGGAATCATTGGCAATTCTGAAGGGCCGATCGGCCTGGCTCTTGGGACCGTGAGCTGCTCCTTCCGGTGGGAGGTGAAGCCACTCCAACCCTATGAGCTCTGGACGCGCATCTCTCCTGGGACCAGAAATACATCATGACGCATTTCGTCCATCATGCTGTCCTACTCGATAACCCTGACAGTTACTACTTTATCCAAGCACATTCGTAAAAGCAGACGAAAGAGATTGGTTTATTATACTATCTATGATCATACTAGTAAGTAGCTGGTAGTAGGTAACAGGTACATGTACGATACAAGTATGAGTGGATTATACCACATTAGAAATACCACATAATATTATATATGATTAAATCTCCACCTGCCCGTCCGACGTGTCAGGCTCAGAATGTAACTCTCAAAAATGTGCTTTGAGCCCCCAAGTCTGTTCAAGGCTCGACCCTGATCCTGTGAAAACTCATGGCATGAAAGGCACCTCTTCAAGGACTTGACCAAGCATCGACTCTGCAGGCAAGCAATAATAATAATTCAATTACCAAGCATCCAAGCCGTCGATTCCTGCCCTTTATGCCCCATGGAGCTAACACTATCTCACCCCAAACTTCTTGCAAGACGAAGGGAGACAAGTGAGAGGCCGATGCCTTTTGGAGAGGACATGGGTTTCAATGCTTGAGCAACACGAAGAAACTTAGCCTGTGCTTTTTCTGTCAACTCACGCTTCGCCAACAGTCCGTTCATTCAGTCGTTCCCTGGATCGCGGACGCACTCCACTGGCCCTTGCTCCCCGATTCCACTATGTCAATGCTCGCGGTCCCGATCCTGCTACGGGCCGTTTTGAGGGTTTCGGTTGCCCGGCCAGTCGTGGTGGCCAATGGCTGTTCCTTAGCACCCGCCTTGGCGCCAACTGCCGTGCGGACCTTGCTGCTGGATTGCTTGTAGGTCGCGATGTAGAAGGAAATGAAAAGCATAAGGTAGGAGCTGAGGATAACGCAGCCTGCCAAGGCGGCCAAGGGCTCGCCTCTGCACTTGCCGAAGTGAGGCAGGTTGAGACTCTCGTATTCGCTGGCGTAGTAGTCATAGGATGCGAAGTAGATGAAACCTGTACAGTTGTGTCAGCTGTTTGTTTCTCAAACTGGGGAATATATGCTTACCCAGGTCAATGACAAATTGGAGGATCTGAAGGCGGGTAATCCACTCCTTCCACCAGACCCGAATTCCGCGGGCACTCTGGAAGTAGTACCAGTACATGATGACATGGACCGTCAAGTTGAGCGTGATTGGCACCCATGAGACCGGGGTTCTTCCAACCAGTTGAGTATAGCAAAGAAAGGCAGTTGCGCCGTGGTGGTAGGTGTGAAGGAAGGCTGGGGACTGTTAGCAACAGGAATATCAAGAATTCTCGGTGCGGGAAACGGACTCAACGGCTTCTTCTTGAGAAAGAGGAAAACGGTGTCAAGAAACTCGACATATTTGGTCAGGTAGTTTAGCTGCAGACGTCAGCAGAAAGAAATCTTGCATCAGACGGCAAGGTAACATTGGGGCTCGATACGTACGTAGTAGAGGGTCACTAAGTGGTCTGTCCAGCCTGCGTCTTGACAGATGCAGCTATATAGTCCATGCTTCCAGAGCGAGGGAATTAGCTGTTCAAGGAAGAGGACTAGCAACGCTGCACTGATAGCCGTCAGGATGAAATTATGCGCCATGAACAGCGTGTTGAGTTTGAACGGCTGACGCTTTCTCATAAACTCCCAGCCCGTGTAGATGACAACGTAGTACAAGGAGACCATGAGCAGGGTCTCCTTCATAGTCCCCATGGGAGTTTTTCCGGGTATGAACCTGAATTCTGCAGCGGGATATCCGACCACAGAAGTCCACGCCCGATCGAACAACGTCCATGGGGAGGTCTTGAGCAAAGCCGTGCCTGCTGGAATGACCAGGGCGTCTAGAGAGCTGGCAGACATGGTGAGAGCGAGAGACGGAGAATGGTATATGACTCTAGGGATTGGTCAGGAAGAAGTAGGAATTTAAACAATTCAAAGAAGAAAAATGAAGCGGACAGGCATTATGAGCGGACTCCCTCAATTGCGCTCTCGCAGGGAAAGAATGAGCGGCGGACCCCGTGATCCCTCTGCGGGCTGAGAAGGCACTCGGACCGAGGAGACCTGGGTGAGAGACTCGGGAGGCACGATTTTAACACTACCCTGACAAAAGAGCAGAGATATATACAACGTTCACTGTGCAGCATGATAAATATGAAATTCAAAGGCCAACTTTGATGGCAACACAATCCTGTTCCATCAGGCTCACTACATGCGTCCCAAGGGAGTATCTGGCCTCGCCAGGTTCCTAGGACATCTCTGCCGTCCTTGGAGAGCACCGGTTCTGCAATCCGAACCAGGTCAGTGTTTCTTTCCAGTTCATGTTCAGCTCCGAATATCCTTGATCCATAATATCATGAAGCTAAAAATGTGAGCATCTAGAACCAGTAGCCGGAGCTATCTAACAGGGTGACAAGTCCTGCCTTCATACATTATGCGCGGCAACAGTGACACACCTAGGTTACGGGTAAGAAGCAAAGGAGACGAATATCGCCATAAGACTGGTCATCTCGATGATGAAAGGATTCTCGGCTGGGAATACTCCACAAGGCATTACTTCGTCGACCGGTGTGCTTGGGATTTCGCATGAGAGAAAAGAGAAAAGCAAAGAAGCTCCTATGGGACGCTGCGGGCGTGCAGAAAGGCTTTCGTATATGCATTCGGTTGAACATTTTGTTGCATCCAGCTCGGCCTGTGGCTTTACCAGCAGAATATACTATCAATAATGGCTCCGCAAAGATCCACTAGCGAAAAGACGCGGCTTGCATTTCTGTTGCCTTGATACAGGTTATATAAAGTCTTCTGTAGAGATGGGTGAATACAGACAGCATCCCAGAAGAACGTAAAACGGTGAACAGAGCCAAATTTTCCGGACAACACACTGCACTATCATTCTTTTCTTCTTCCGCTTACTATTAATAAGAACAAGAAAATTGAAAGAGAGCTTTCCGCTAGAAGAATAGTATCATCAAATGATGCCGAGGAATATGGGTAGGAGCAGCGGATAGCACGAGGTATTGTTTACCTCGAGTGCTACCTATGTCTTCGGGATACCATGGTTCTGGATGTGACTAGTTGCATACATACAGTAACATACCAAGACGTATCACGCGTTTACAGTGTTAAAGCCTCCTCACCTCCTCCCTCCAATCCCTTAGGCACGCAGCATTTAAATCTACAACACTCCTTCACCGAACCTTCATCAAACCCTCACTTGAACAAGAGCTGAGATCACAGCTCAAACCGCAGATCTCTACCAATTGCGGGCTATTTGCGCAAGATTCTGCCCCGCAATCAAGGTGGCATTGAGCTGATGCGAACTCTCCTGACGCGCCCTTCCCGGATAGAACCCTATCAAGATTAGTCACAAATGTATTGCTCCGTACACCATATCCCTCATCATGCTTACTCCTTCATAGCATTGCCACTTACTTCCTCCGCGGCCCCAATGGCTCCATTCCCAGGTGCAAGGGCCAGATGTGTCCCCTGCACTGACGAGAAATGGCCGAGCTCTCGACTCTATGTGGTGTCAGATAGGAAACCCCCCCCGCTTCATGTGAGAGGAAACGCAGGACTCAAAGGACTATTACAAGGCTTGCTTCGTCTGATATAACTGGAAAGGGCATCACCCAGTCCCATCCCATATCTGCCCTCATATCAGGACATCTGGATCTGCACGAGTCCACCTAGAATTTTGAGCTCTTCATCCGGTCTAGCATCATACTATCATGACTGCTCAGGCCAATTCAAGGTGGCCTTCACGCCTTTGATTCTCTTATCCACCGTCGCTGCCGGTGTCCGTCGAAAGAGACCATTCTAGACACGGCCGGGCCCCTTCTCTGGACATATTATATTCCATCGTCACCCTCGCCTACGTCCTTTAACAGATCATACATAGATCTGTTCTACATCTCTCCCCTGCGTGTCGTGCCTACCCGTCCCTGGATTTCCCCTCTGGGGCTAGTTCTTCACCATCATCATCACTCAGGAAGTCGGTGTTCCCCAGCGAGAGTGGCACCAGAGATATGGCCCGATCGTGCGGTATTTTTTTTCCCCTGGGAGCGGAGAGGCTTTCCATCGCGGACGACCAGGCGCTGAGAACCCTACTAACTACCCCAAGCCCGACAGGGCCCAGGGCCAGGAAGTGGATGATGCTTCGTATACTGGGAGAAGCCAGAAGGGGGTTCTGCTGGCTGGCTAAGGGCGGAAGAACACGCTGCGCCAGCGCCAAGGGCGCTCACGCCGGGCTTTTCTCCATCAGTTTGATCCCCGATCTTCTGGCGCAAGGGCGTTTTTGGTGTCGAAGCTGTGGGACCAAGAGCCAAGAGATGACATGACATGGCCCGTTCCAACGTCTCGACCAAGTCCTTCGACTTCAGGTTGCTGGAGTAGCGGCCTCAACCGGACAACGCTCGACATCACATCGGGGGGAAGGCCGGGTTCGGGGGCGCTGATATCAACTCCCTCGATTCGCGAGGACCCCGAGACGCCTCTCCTCTCCTCTCTGACAAGCCATCCCATACCGCCGCTGTGTTTGTCTTCGTCCTTGTATGTACAAATCCTGGATCCTCCTGCACGGACGGATGGGCCGCAGGCTTTCTGGGCTCATCAATCACACCCCCTGTTTCGTGCCCCCTTGAACTGCAGGTGAACCGAGAGTCACGGTACCTACCTACATAACTTACCTAACAACAAAATTGATAGATAAGATAAGATAAGATAGAGAGGTCCACAGATATATACAGTACAGTGCTGTAGCTAGGTACCTTTGGTATGTACCTAATGTACTGTACTAGGTGGCAAGCACCTTGGCCTAATTGGAAGGTCGCTGGTCTGCTCCGGTCTGGTCTAGCTTCATCCAGCCACTCCGGCCCGTCTCCATGGAGCCACTTACTTACCTAGCTATCTACCTGGTAGATAGCTGATAACCCTCTGGTGTTACTGCCGTCTAGGCGAGAAAGAGGCCCGCAGGAAAATCTGCCGCAATTGCAGAAACCTGAAGATAGGTACTAGGTATTACATCACAAGCTGAAGAACCTGACCGTGACCAGACATCAAAACGGGGCATCATGCCCGAGTTCTCCCAGAGCCTCTTGTACAGCAACGTTGCTACTGTCAGGAATAGATAACAAACCAAGTTTTGAAAGGAGTAATGTATACCCATTGTTCCAGAGCACCCAAGCTAACAGTTAAAAGCGCCATCTACCAAAGGACCTGTCGAATATTCACATTTGATCCGTCGGTCCAGCCGAGGAGCTATGTATGTATGCACCTATAGACATGCCAACGCAGGGGAAAGAAATGTGCTCTATGCCAACCTGAACTGGAAGAAGATCGAGAATGCATGGTCAGAAATCAACCTCAAGTACCTCGCCCCAAACAAGACATAGGCTTTCGTTCCGATCCAACCAACATTCTAGAGTGGCCGTCTCATGTAGCTCATCTAGTCCAAAAATGGAAAAGGAAAAAAAGGAGCGACTTCAGATCCAGGCTGAACCAAACAAGTTGGTTACTAAGACAGAAGGCGAAACAGATGTGTCGATCATATCAAACAGAGCTGCGGGGCTGCGCTGGACGCGGAGCTGGTCCAGTTCCCTCGGCCACTTTCGTCTCGAACGCTGCAGGCGGAGCTGTCGCTGGTGTGGCGGTACTACTAGCGCTGTCTTGGGAACGAGGATACGCGCTATATTGCCCGGATTGCGCATGGGCCTGGTCCTCTGCCTGGTGGCTTTGAGGAGCGCTCTGGGCCGGAGTCGCATGGCCCCGACTGTCATCAACACTCGGGCGCCGAGCGCCAGTAGTGCTTGCTCCGCCGCTAAGCCTTGTTTGATCATCCCTGGCTTGGTCTCCTGAGTTTGGCCCTCCTGCCGCGGCCGTTGACCCAGATATCTGCTCGGGTTCCGACCGGTCCTGATAACGTGACTCTGGGACCCCAGCCCTGTCGCTTCGTTGACGTAGATGTCCATGGGGACCTGTTTGCCGTCCTGCACCTCCGGAGGGCATCTGAGGCGATTGGTGTGACACAGCCGATGATGAGGCTTCCGATGCTTGGGACGATGGCGGCGGGGCCGGCGGATGGGGGCCCTGGGCCTTTCGTTTTCTCCCCGGGGAACTTTGGTATTCTGACCGCAGGTGCGAATGGGGATGCGACGAGAGCGGGGACTCATTCTGGCTTTTCCCCGAGGGCGTGTTGGGTTGCGATTGGCCTGGAGGGACCCAGTGGTGGAAGTAAATCGATGGCGACGACTGCTGCTGTTGTGTTTCCTGCTTCACCGGAGCCGGAGGCGGTGGAGGAGGGCCTGCTGGGCCGGCGGAATACTGCGCTACACCGATGTTGGCGGGAGGGTGCTGGATATGCATCTCCGCCGTGTTGATACGCGATAGAGGCCCTGCGGATGAGCCCCGAGTGTCCGCAGGGCTCCCGTGCAGGAGCGACTGGTGACCGCGTCCAAACGAATGCTGCGAAGGTGACGCGGGGCCCGCTGACGGTGCTGTTTGATGCGCGGCGTATGGGTTGGGAGGAATTGAGCGATTGTCTCGACGGACTTCTGGCTGCAGCGGTTGATGTTGGTGTGCAGAGGATGGCTGAGCCAGAGACGGTTGGGGATGCGCTGCAGAATGCTGCGAAGACGGTGGTTGTTGGTGTTGTTGGTAATGCTGCTGCTGGTTCTGTAGATTCATCTGCGCCATGTAGTACTGCGCAAAGTCCCACGTTGCGCTTGGTAAATTCCCTCCGCCAATCCCAGCAAAAATCAACGGGACCATGTACGGAGGGACCCCGGACCGGAGGGAATCCTGCAGCATGTTCTGCTCGATCTTGCGCTGCTCGAGTCGCAGGCTCTCCTGCCGCGTCTTCTCCTCTTCCTGCCTCCTCCGATCCTCTTCGGCCTTGGCCCGGAGCCACTGGCGCATCGACTCCTCCGCATTCTGCCACTGGGGCGGGGGCGGAGGCAGCTGGCCGGCGGGCGCGGCGCCGGGCAGGCCGGGGTCGTGCGGAGGAAGCGTCATCGCGGAGGGGGGCGGGAGTCCTCTTCGTGCGGAGTCCATCGCCCGCTCCGTCGGTCGTTTGGAAGGGACAGGCGTGGCAGCGCGGTCGGGAGCGGACGGCGTGGAGGAGGAGCGCGGAGTGGGGATCGACTGGCGGATGATGGAGTATTCATGGGGACCTTTGATTCCGTTCTGGACAGGCGGTTTGAGCGTAAGCAACATGGATGCGGAGCGGCCGGAGATGGAGCCGACAGGAGAGGATGGGGACAGACAGCCGGTGGCCGGGTCACGACAAAGGCGGGAAAGGAGAGTATCCAGAAGGAGAGCGCATGGATATGGAAGTCATGTATTATATGTGCGGCCCATGTGGATGGGTCCGGTGTATATGCGGGATATCAACACGGGGATGCAGAGATATGTGCAGTGTGCAAGGAGGAGGAGGACACGGCCAGCCGGGCAGATGAGCGCAGACCAGCCCGGACGAGAAGACAAGAGAAGAGAAAACGCGAAGGAAAGCGACGACCTGGTAGAAGAAGAAGCCCAGAAGGCGAGGCGGAGCGTCCGACGGGGCGGGCACGAGCGCTGGCCCGAACAGGCAAGCGGGCTGCGGGCCCAGAAAGGAGGGCGCGACCTGCGCCGTGGACCAGGTAGGCAAGTGCCCGATGCGGCAGGCGCGCTGCTGCGCTGGGGCTAGCTGTTTCGGGTGCGCCAGGCCGACAGCCGCGGGCGCCACGGCCTTTTGTCCGTGTTTCTGGATGATGCTCAGCAGGATCAACGGTGCAGCACGCCGTCTCCAGGTTGGAGCAGCGCGTTCACGGGCGCCGGCGAGACATGGCAAATCGGACCCGTCGCGCTGGACGACGCCTGTTGGCCGAAAGGGGAGCCGACTGTGAACAGGAACACCGCCGGATGCGACTCGACAGAAAAACCTCCGAGAAGCATCGTTCGACTCTTCGACAGCAGCACCTGTATCAAATCAGCGCCTGCGTCCCGGGCCGCGCGTGCGGATTGGCCCGTCTCCGCGGCGCCTTCATGCGCGGTGGAAGGGCTGGCGATGCGCTCGCAGGATGCCAAGAGGTCGGAAACACCTCTCGACGCGATCATGCCGTCATCCTCAGTGGAAAAAGTACAGCACAGGGAGCATGGGCTGCGACTTGGGACAGCACCCCGCTGCTCGAGTTAGCCGGATGCAGTAGTTCTTCCTTTCATCGTTGTCATGAGCTGTCCGGGGTTCTTAGATAAGCCCGCAGCAGACGCCATGCTGGGGCCAAAATAATAGACGACCTCGCGCTGCACAGAGGGTCTGCGGATGCATCTCTGGTTGTCGTCTAAATCATACGGATCCGCACGACAGATGCAGAGGACATGACCCAGTGTGCGCAGCTTCCATGGCGACCAGATACCATCTTTGCAAGTCCCTCTTTTTTGTCCTTTCCCGTAGAGATCCGTAGGTAAAGTATCACCGTCATCGGGCGGTGGAGCACGCAGCAGGTGGCGGCTCTGGAAATCTGGATGATGAAGAGGACTTGCTCTTTTCGACCGTGGGCATGTCCCGCGCCCAATCACCGCGCCCTGCGCGGACTACTCTTCCGGGTAATCGTGCGTCCTGGAAGTGGTCTCACCCAAACTGTGCAAAAAAACGAGGCCGGAGAGAGCGTTGGCGCCATTCCCGTCGTCCCATTTCCCAGCCCAGGCGCCCGGGCGTCGACGCGAGGTGATCGCCGTACTTCCCAAACGAGACTAGACAATGGAACCGTTACTGTCGACGACTGTGTACACATCCGCGAGATCTGCCAGAACCGAGGTTGCAGTCGACCATCCCCGGGCAGTTCTCCTCTCTGCGTTTTCCCTTCTCGGTTCTGTCCGCACGGCGTGTGACCGGGCAGTAGTTTTGATCGATGCGTCGGAACGGGCACGGTCTGCATCTGGATCGTTTGGGGGAAATTGGAAAAAGAAAGCAGCAGCATCGGGTTCGTCCTTGGCACCCGGGCCAGGCCCGACCAAACTCGGGAACAGAGGCCGAACCCGAACGGAACAGAGTTGATGTCCGAGGGCGCTGGCGTCGGCTCCAGCCTCAGCCTTGACGTAGAGCGTTACGTTAGCCCGGTGGCTGTATACGTACATGCATACGCAGTGGTATACGTACCTCGTGTGCGAAAAAAGATCAAGAGGCACCGGTTGTGTCTGAGAGTAGATGGCTGGGCCTGCGTCCGCCATCGTGTTCCTGTGTTCCTGTTTCCCGAAAATGGAAAACGATGTCTCCTTTCCGGGGCCAGCGACCAGGGTCAACCTGCGAGAATTCCCCTTCGGGACACCTGGAAGAATAATGGAGGCCCCCAGTCCGAATATTGGGGATGCGATGAGCCGTCTGGCTGGACTCTGGAGAGCCCTGTCCCTGCGGATGGAATAATATATCATGTCGCTCTCCGCTCATCTCCCGAACAGCGATCATTGGTCGCAATCAAACCCCATCCAAATCAGCGCATGGATCACTCTACCTTGTTTGCCAGCCATGATAACCATCTCTGACAGCACTGCTCCATCTGCGATCCTTTTCTGTCGCTTCCAGAATGGAGCAGAGGCAACTCGCGGCTATTGTTGCTTAAAAAACCGTTCGCGCGCTGCATGTCAGTGCATGAGCTGCTCCATGCCCCTTGAAACTGGCCTTCCGTCTCATCATCTCCACAGTGGAAAATTCGACAGCGCGCCCTGGCAAGTTCAGACGAGGGTGCTCTCTTTGAGGGCAGGAAGAGACGACCTGTGGGGAAGCACATGCCTCTTCATATTATTTGCTCGCATGGTGATCTTCTGGAACTGGAACGTTCATGCGCTGGACCAGGCCACAGCGGTTGGAGCTCTCGATCCATTGAAGAGTCTGCTTCCTGTTACAGAGTATCGCCATGCACTCCAGACAACATGCTTAGTCGCATTTTCTCTGAAAACACCGGACTGACGTGACGACTCGTCGCTAACAATTACTAGATACAGTAGACACACTGAATATTTGCTCATCCTTTGAAGCACTCCAATACAGCTCTGCAGAATAGACAACATGCCAAGCCCTGCTTCAAACGCTAGACCATTTCTGCATGTCTGACCCTCTTGATTTCAGCAACATCTCATCTCTGGACAGCTGCATCCACTCAAATGCCACCCTCACGTCAACTACGGGTCCCCCTTTTCGACAATCTCTTCACGGCATCTCCGCTGGTATCAGGATCCTACTCCCCCCCTATATCCCGAACTGCGATCTGACACGCACCCCTTCTGCCTTCCTCGACAATCAATTACTCTCCTGACCCAGCAGCGCCCCTGCCAAGGCGTTCGTGTCCGCGTTTCCGCCCTCCGGGATGAGCTCGAAGACGCGTAGCGAGGCCTTCGTTCAGCTGTCCACGAGTCTCCCTATCTGCTGGATCCCCCAGGCACGCAAGGCCAGAACCGCCGCGCCAAGAAGAGCTTGGTAGACCAAGACGTACAGTAGCCCGTCTAGGCGACGTCATCGAGCCTTCTGATTCTCGAGCTCGCGGAAATTCTCCGCGTGCACGTACCTGTCGTATCTTACTCTGGCCGTCGAGGTGACTCCTTCGAGCCCCCTGTTCGGGCAAGAGGCGCCCCTTTGTGGTGTGATGCAGGTATTGTACTCCCTACTGTACGAGGGGATGATCATGAGATGGTGAGCAACCGCGCGTGGTCGGTACCGTTCTGTCCAAGTAGCTTGTCTGGTGTGGCTTATCACGACAGAACAAAACAACAAGGGTAGAAGAGCTTTCCTAATTGGAAACATTGCAAGAAAACCTATGATGAAAGAGATAAGCAGAGAGTAATAGAGGTTTCAAGGAATTGAACCATTCAGTAGATCTTCAGTAGAATCACACAGGCACCGGAAGAGCCCAACGAAAAATCCTCACAAATTCCCTCCGGTCCTCCTGTTCCAAGAGCTCGTACGGCCCAGAGCGATAGAGCCTCAGAGGCTCACTCTTGACTCTGCGATCGACCAGATCCCGCAGATACGAACGGGAGCAAACGCCCCTGATGAACTGAAAGCTCGTCCCCTTCATGCTGACCACAAACGCCGTGTAGCCGTCCAAGGCGGAGTTCCGCTCGTACGCCAAGACGGCCTGGAACAGAAGGTATGGGACCTCTTCCTGTGCGATGCTTAGACGTTCTGGACCTTTTCCAGCCTACAGCCGTCAGAGAGAGTACAGATTCAGACTATAGCCACAACTGACAGAGAAGATAGTGATAAGCTCGACTCCTTGTCGCTAAGCCTGAAGTATGCACCACCGCAACTGAGAGAGCCATTGATGTTGAATGGGGATAGATGGAATGGGATTCGCAGAGAGCTGAACCTGCTGTATTTTTTTTAACGTTCAGTCTGGGTTTGAAAAGTAGCAATGGAAAAAGACTAACAGATTCTTGGTATTGCCAGTGCGAGACAGAAACGCATCCGCAATAGCGACGAGTTCCGTATGAGCAGGATATCCCTCTTCAAAACACTCCCGAGCCGAGGAAATCCAGGAAAGAGCCCTCTTGAATCTATTGTTCGCGTACCCCTGGCCGCAGAATGGGAACTCGAGGAGGATCTCATCTCTGGTGGGCTCGGTAAAGTCCTTTGCGAAATCTACAAGCACTGCAGTTGACGAGTTTACAGTCTATAGAAAGTCCTTGTAAAAGCAAATGGATTTGGAGCAGTACATGGGTCGCCATCGCCGGGGAGATGGGCATCTCCGACTATGGCGGCGGCAGGGAGATGGTGATGCTCTTCGACGTTCAGTGCCTCCGGATGCCTCGAGTCCATTTCTTCGGTGCTTGAAAGAGCTTGGCAATGTCCAACGGGGCAGCAGACTCCATATTGTTCAATTGAAGAAAGACTCTTGTTCTCATGGCAGAGGGAGGATGTAGAAGGACAGGAGTCCAGGACGGTTGTAGGTGACGGGATGTCTGGCTCCTGAAAAGGTCTAGCGTAATCTGGCAACCGCTGCTTCCATTTCTAATTGTTCGCCTGTCATCAAGCCGATGGCATATACAAAGTGTTTTGAACACTCGCTTCGACAGTCATGGTACAAACATCCCCTGCTACCAGTTGCTTGGACTAGTTACCGCAGTCAGGTATACAGAGTCATGATGAAGTTCTGTTCCATTAGCACCTGCTCCACACCCCCACTTAGCCTCATCGCTGCTTTTACCTAAACCGCAGTCTTGGCTTGTCTCTGGCGGCTTTTCTTGGCAGCCATCACCTATCATAATGCTCTATCTTTTGATAGCTTCAAGATCATGTGGCTATAGCATGGCTAACTAGTGTCCATCACGATTTCACAACTGTAGTATTATTGTACTCTTCTGATCACCTCTCCTTATCTTATCTTCTTGTTCACGGCATATGACACTGCACTAGACATCACTGACAAGTCCAATCAGAACCAATGCTATGCATATTCCTCACATTCAAATATCTATCTATCTTCTGTTCAATTGTATTCAACTCGAAGTACTCATTTGAAAAAAAAATCACTTCAAACACACAAAATAAATGAAATGAAATGAAACAAGCTACCCATGCGCTTCGCTCGCCCGCGCACGCGCCCTGCCTCATGGTATATTATAAAATAAAAACAAACGGAAAATGGATATTTTTCGCATGCCATGCCATGCAAAAAAGTTCGAATTGCAAAAAGTCTTACATACATACATGCAAACCAACCAACCGACCAACGCAACGATTGATGGTATCATTGATTGCCGCTAGAAAGAAAGCAAAGAAAGAAAGAAAGGAAACAAAAATCTCCCTTCCCGGTCTATCTATCCTCACTCTCAGTTCAGTTCAAGTTTTAGTAATACTGATCAAACTTGCCCAACACCTCCGGCGGCACGGTGGGGATGTACTTGCGCGCCCGTTCGCGGTTCGTCCCTCCCCAGCCCGCGCCGTAGCTGATGAGCATATCCGTGCTGGTCGGTAGAGAGAACGGCAGCGTCATCGAGGGATCGAGGAGGACGGAGTTGCGATCGCTCGATGCGAACGCAGCAGCGGAGGAGGCTATCGACAGGGAAGGGGAGGAGGGGGCTTGACTGGACCGTTTCGGCGGCGGCGGCGACAACGGGGCGGACGGAGCAGATTCTCCCGGAGGGTAATCCTTTGGAGGGGGCGGGGGTGGAATATCCTCGTGACCCTGACCGTGACCTGGACCGCCGCGGCCGGCCTCTGTGGATGTCCTTTCCCTCTCTTCTTTCGCCTCTTGCAGCTTCTGGTGCTCTCGGTATAACAGGTCCGGGTCATTCTGGAGCTCGACGAGGAATTTCATCGCGTTCTTGGTGAGTCCCTTTTCTCCCACCTCCGGGCGGTAGTTTTTCACGGTGTGGATGAGCTGCGCCGGAGTCAGCTCCTGCAGCTGTAGCAGTGTCGTCACGAGGGACTCAAAATCGTCTCCAAGGGAGGAAAAGCACTGCAGCCACTGCAGGAGCTGGATGACGGGCGCCAGATGTCTTCTTGCAGACTCGGACGTGCTCTCGCCCGCGCAGATGGTCGATCCATTTTCGTAGTGTTCTGGCTGTCGGTTGTTCGCCCGTGCCCAGTCTTCCAAGGTCGACACGTTCATCCGGATCTGCATCGCCTTTGTCCGCGCAAGGTACTTCCGCGTCGTCATGATTCGGTTGAAGAGCTCCGCCCCAAGCCAGTAGAAAAGCTGCGAGAGGATCTGCGTCGTGATGACCGAGTGGACATCGTAGAGATCCAAAACGAAGAGTATCGAGGAGAGTAGGGATGTGATATTTCGGGGCGAGACCTGGGCCTTCCGTTTCGGCGATGGGGGACCGTAACGCTTCTCAGCCGGCTCGGGAGGCTGCTTCGTCTTCGACTTGGAGCGGAAGAGCTTCCATTCGTTCTGGAAGTGGACATCTTCAAGCCCAGGAATGGTCTCGTGGTCCAGCATTGCCTCATCTAGGACTTTGTTCATCCGGCGCTCAGCGTCGCGGACGATCAGAATGAAGATCTCGTTGATCAGCTCCGCAAGTTGCAGCTGGAAATCCACCGTGGCTTCCACCAATCCGACGTCCTTCTTCAGATAGTGAAGCAGCAACGTGGCGTTGGATATCCAGAAAGCCAGGATCGTCATATCCCACTGATGGCGTTCAACGACTTCGTTGATCTTATCCATTGCTGACACCAGGAGTTTCGCCAGTAACTCCGGAAAGGCGTGGTAGTGGGCGTACCGCGCACTGAGGAAGATTAGATTTGCGGGAACCGGCTTCTGCGACGGTGACCGCTGGGGCGTCATATTCGTGATGATGATATCCAATATCCGTTCCAGATCACTCTCCTGGAAGACAAACATCTGATCGTTCAAACATCGGTCCCAGACAAACTCCTGCTGGTCGTCTTCGAATTCGTCGGGTGACTATATATAGCAATCAGCTCGCTCGCGCTCTAGCAAATCGCCTCATTTCCACCGGAAACCTACCTCGAACTTCTCATTAAGCCCCAAACTCGAGAGATCAACTTCCAGGTTGACCGCACTCTCCTCCATCAGCATGCGCCGCCTCATCTCATTCTCCGCCATCTCCTCCTCGAACCGGCCGTGCCCGAACCCGGAGTCGTAGAAATCGCCATCCATGGTTGTAGACCCAAAATGATAGCCATTTTCAAGCAGGTACTGCTCCATGTCGGTGCCGGGCGCCACGAAGTCGAACGCGGTGCCGCCGGAGGAGGACTTGATGTCCGTCGAGGCGCCGTGGTCGAGAAGGATCTTCGCGATGGTCTTGTGCCGGTTGGTCATCGCCCACATCAGGGCGCTCCACTGGTTGCGGTCCTGCGCGTCGACGTAGGCACCCGCATCGAGGAGCGCAGACACGACCTCCTGGTGGCCCTGTGTTCCAGTACGGTCAGCCCTGCGTTCCCCTAACATCCCAAATCCAAACCATATTTCGATTCCAGTGGCGAGACAAGACGCGTAAACAAGTAATGAGAGAGAGACGACCTACAAAACAACTCGCGTATATCAGCGGGACCGTCCCCTCCTCGTCCGGCATGTTGACATCGACATAGGCTCTCGCCTTGCCCTCCACCAGTTTGCGCACGCGCTCCACATCCCCATTGCTTGCGGCCATGTTCAGGCTCTTCTGCAGGATATTTCTCTTCTCGGCATCGGAGAGCTTCTCGTCCATCGCGATGTCATCCTCGTCCGGGCCCAGGTCGACCTCCTCCCGATGGGCCGCCTGCGCGTTAAGCATCTCCATCAACCGCGCGTCGCTGTCCTCGAGGCGCGCGGTTGTTGATGTGTCATCGTCGTCAAGATATGGACGGGTGTACTGGCTCCGGAAGCCATGGTCGTCGTCGTGCGAGTGGTCGTCGAGGGCGAGGTTGAATGTCAACGGTTTGGCGGCCACCGGGGTGGTGAGGAGCTGAGGCTTTTCTGTAGAACTCGTAATGACAATGTCAGCAATGGAGGTCCACGAAGCAGATCAAGGCGATGCTGCAGAGACGTTGTAAATATCAAACAGCCAAGGGAAACCGGTGCGCGCTGAGAGAACGGGGTAAATAACAAGGAATGCGATCCGCACCTCGCCATGCATCGTATATCTCGGTTTCCGCCTGGAACGCGGGCACGGAGCGTCGGTCATCTAACGACCTTGGCAGATCATCGGGAAGTTCTCTGGGCTTCTGCGCGTTGGGCTCTGAGGCATCGTTGCCAAACTCGTGCGAACCCCCGCGGTGGGGGTCCGCGGGATCCATGGTGGTGGTGGTGGTCGTGGACGACTGTCGCGTGGTGATGGTCAAAAACGGACATAGCAAAGCTGGCTCGTTTGCAGCGCCATGGGGAGGAAACCGGGACCAAATTGGAGGTCCGCCCGCTTCCTCGGGGTGGAAAAGTGCCTTTTGCAGGCAAAGACGCTTTGCACGCGGCCAATGGTGATAGGGAGGTTGGAGATTGGATGTTCCTGACGACTACGTACATCGACGCCGCCAGAGATGCAGCTTTCCGCTTTCCAGGTCAATGACGCACTGCCCCCATACAACATACAACCTCGATCTATCGCGCAAAAATGTAAACACCCACTTATCGCTCATACATATCGCACCCGCTCTTTCTTAGATGTTTGGACTAGATGCAGAAATCCTTCAGAATCATAAATACTTCATTATACCACTGAAGAACAGATCCAACCGATTACCGAACCTGTCCAATACCCTATCCATCCCTTCGCGGGCCATATGGCACCGCACGATTCCCACACATGGCTGTCCATATTATGACCAATGAAGAGAGTACACCACATACAGCAAGGAAACAGGAACAGTAAGGAGGAGGTATCCAAACAAAAACAAACACACGGAAACTATTGTACAGTAACCCAGATCAGGAGAACGGGGAGGGGAAGTGTGCCCACACCGGGAAGTATCCAAGACGCTCCAAGTCCGCATAATCTACAGAACAATGACCCATAAATTTGCATGAAGGAAAAGAAAATATCGACGGACGCAGAACGCAGGCATTATGTGTAGAGAAAGCAGATGGCCACCGGCATTTCAAAAGCGTAAACATCAGTGTTATATGTTGCATCCATGGAAAAATCGCATCCATGGTTATTCCAGGCTTTTGCTCAGAGCCTGGATATTTTCGTCAGAGAGCGATGAAATCCATAGGCAACGCTCTATCACGCCCTGTACAGGCTCAAACGTGTACTTCGTGCTTGCATCGATCAGCCGAAGGAGGCTCTTGATGATCCTGGAGGATGTGCGATAACGGTCGAAATTCACCAGCGGGTCTCCGTCACGCGTACTCGCAATCTGCGCTGGTTTCTGGGCGTTGTACGTGAGATCATGGATATAGAGGCCTGTTATGAACCCGATTAATGTACGTCCATGTCAGCATTCTGATTCAGGAGAAAACCTACCGACAAAGGGTATGCAGCCTTCCTGCAGGTTCGCAGTCTCCATTTCCACGCGCAGTTCGTGGAAGTTGCGGACAGGCTGTATCAAAGACTCCATGTCCTTGAGAAGACGTTTATCCGCTGCGCTGACCAACGCCCACGTCTGCCGGAGCCTGGTGCAGTCGACCGAAGTCAAAGCGATGGCAATTTGAAGCATGGTAGAATAGTTGCAGAGCCGTCTCGCGTGAGCCGCAACGTGGATAAATTTGGTGATCGTCCGGGCTCGCTCATGGATGTCTTTGGTGAGGACGATTTCCGAAACCACCCATTTTACCATAAGGTTGAACCGGCCGATCACCAAATCAATCCCCTTCCGATCTTCCTCAGAAAGGAATTGGACCCAGTTCAACGCGGGCGACGGAGTATTGCTCCATTTCATGTCAACAAGATCCTTCCAGTCGATTTCACTGAGAGCGGATTTCTCAACCAGAGTCAGCTGCTGAGCGAGTATCTGCGAATCGCAGGCGAGGACGAATGGAACATGGTGAGGACTCTGATGACCTGGTGCAGAAAGGAGCTGGGCGCTCTTTTCGGAGTCGACCAGCACATTGCTTGAGAGCTGCTGCATGTTCAAGTTTCTGTCGGTACCACGTCCCACATTCTTTTGCGTTGGGGACGGGTCAGGAGTGAGTGGCTGCGCTTGAAACGGCAGCGAAGTGAGAGGGTTTGAATAAGTCGTTGCAGAACGATGCTGTTGTGTGGTCATCGGAGGGGATGGAGGATGAGCGAGAGGATGAGGCGGTAACTCGAGCGCTGATATCGATAGGCGAGGGTCCGTCGACCATGATTTCCTAGAGCTCTCATTGGCTTCTTCTGGATCAATCATGTCGACAGACAGCTCGGATGAGAGCCCGGAAATGCGTCGTTCAGCTTTACTGGATGTATTCTCAGGAGAGACCGGTACGGTCAAACCTCGAGGAATGCGTCTCAGACTCTCCGTTTCCTCAACGATATCTATCGACGGATGTGACGATTCTTGACTAATGGTCTCCCTGTTAACGTTTTTGCTAAATAGGGGACGAGGTGCTGTAACGTCGGACATGGCCGGACTAGCGCTAGACTTTTTCATCGACTCATCAGTCAGGCCTCGTTCAAGAAGAGGGATGGAGCTGTACGAGTCTTCAGACTCTAAAATCGACTCAGAATAAGGCCTAGCAACGTGCGTCCGACCTCCCATAGAGGAGCGGGAGTTAGTCGAGTCCAGAGCAGTTCTGCGTCTTCCGGTGGAGTGTCTCAGGTTGGCAGAGAAGTTCTGCTGCTCGAGTATATGTCGATTACGATGCAGCCAGCTCTCCGCGTCATATTGACGGCGACTTTCAGTGTCAGAATACTGCCGCTCCTCTTGTTGCACCGTGGGACTCTTTGCAGTAGTAGGCGACTTCACATATTTCCCTTCGAGTTTGAGCAGCGTCGATTCCACACCCCCGTCCTCATCGTCAGGTATCTCAGCAAACTCGGCAAGAACAGCCTCAAACGAAGGTCTCAAATGCTGGGATGAGCGAGTATCGATGAGAGAGAATCTCGGTGGTGGGGAAGCGGGCCTGATGTCGGATGCTGAAGTACGGCTCTTGTCCGCATCGACGGTCGAGTCAGGGAGCGAATCCGAATGCCAAGTGTCGGAATCGGAGGATCTGGGACGCGGACCTGCTTCCAGATCATGGATATTTTGAACCTTTCGCAGGTCTCCGCCAGGTAGCCTCCGAAGTATACGAGCAAAAGGCCTTTCGGAAGTATCATGACGGGAGTTCTCACCAGAGACGGACGCCGCTGTATCGCTGCCGTCGCCAGGATGATATCTTGTCATCCCACTCTGGTAAGATGCGTATTTTCGGAGTCGACTTGAGATAGACGCGGTCTTCCAGGTGAGGGATCTACGATTTATCGTGAATGATCTTCTCGAATGACGTTGGTCAGACGGTTGAGAGGATGTAGATTCTCGGTTTGTGGATCTCGAGCTGATCTCGCAATCCTGAACCTGCAAAGTAGATTCAGTCACGGCTTGGCCGGATGAGTGCAATGCGCTATCCAGATCCATCGTCTTCGAGTCGCCGCTTATATGCTGAGCTCCGGTTGATTCACCACTCGAAGAAGCTGCAGGGATTGCCCCAGACATTGCCGGGATGTCTAGACCAGTGTCATCGACGATGACAATTGATTTGCTGCCCATGGTAACTTGACTGGACAGTCTTTCTAGATCAGGCTCTGCAGCCTGCAATTGGTGAGGATTGCATGTTTCTGCGTGCTCTTGCGCAGGAAGTTCATCACCACTCTGCTGGATGGGTCTCTCTGTCCCATGACCAAGGGCATCGAGATATCTCCTTTTTGCATCATCGCAGAGGAGATCAATCCGCAGAGAGTCCTTTGGCACTGCGGTGCTCTTCCTATCCCTGTAGGTGTCGGACCCAAACGCGACATTCAAAGGCAAGGCAGACGTTCTACCCCGCGGTGACGAGACCGAATTGGTCCTTGCAGGATGTGTAGTGGTAGCGTGTGTGCCATGCCTGCTATGTAGAACCCGTCGAATCGATCCGATGATGTGCCGCACGCCCGGACTAGAAGGGGCAGTTTTGTTATTTCCGTCTTGCGAGTTGCGGTGGTCAAGATCCGGTGTCTCGTCAGATGATGAAGGCAATGGACTCGGCGAGGGCGGACCTATCACTGCCACATAAGGTTCTGCCGGTGGAAATAAGTTGCCGCGTATAAGGCTCCCGGGATATGAAACTGTCTCCATCAAGGGCTGTCCTTGGGCATCCAAGGGAGCCCTATCGTCGCGCACAGAGTCGGAGAAACTCCCACTGCGTTTGTGCACGTGCCTGTGAATTGGATGACGTCGGGCGGTTACGGACGCTGGGGAGCGAATATCTGGAGAGGTCTGAGAGAGTTTCACAGGGACAACAGGTATGGGATGGGGAACGCTACCATCATGGGGTGGAGAGCGGCTCTTGGGAGACATTGACGGCAACGAACAAGACGTTGCTTGTAGGCTCAGTTCGCTGGGCGGCGAAATCGAGACGCTCCTTGCCGTCGCGGAAGAAAATTGTCGGGTATGGCGGACTGGACGCTCCTCTCGAGCTGCATTCGGTAGTTGCGAGTCACCAGTCTGGCTGTTTGAAAGCTCGGCGTCAAGGACAGCTTTGGGGCATGGTGCGCCAATCTCGCTGAGCCTCCCTGCAACGCCTCCTGGAACAATGGGGTTGTCCGGACTGTTGGCTGGAGTCTGATCTGGGAAATCCCAGTAAAGTGAACACCGGCCACTCCAGCACCGTTTGAGGTCGATGAGAATTTTCAAATCACTGGTGCCGCCACTCTGTCGAGCCTTTACATCGTCATACATCGAGTTGATCTTCTCGCAGAACTTGACGCGAAGATCGCGATTGACGACAAAGTCGTCGGCGAAGTAGTTCAGGATCCAGTGCCTTAATGCAGCGAAGGTCCGAATCCGTATGATTCGGCCATCTTCCTGCAGCCGATTGATGGCCCATTGGAGTCGTGCCAACAGGAGCGAAAGGAGATTGCTCGCGGAGAGGTAGGAACGGAAAGTCAGGAAGAAATCAGAGACGAGTTCGTAGTCCATGAATGAATCCGAGGAAATCTCGGCGACAATTCGCGCTGGCGTAGCAGCACTGATATCCTTCGTCCCCGGAAAATATTTAACCACCGAGGGGTCATCCAGATTCAACATCAGGGTATCGAAAATGGACGGCTCGATGGGTTCTTTCAGCTTGTAGAAGACTGATTTCTGTGAGGCACTGGAGTCCCTACTCAGGCCTTCTGGCGCAGCGCCAGAGAACATGGAGACCGAAAACGAAAGTTGCCGTCCTCGCTGCACTTGATCCCCGACACTGGCGTTTGGAGCGTCTACGGGGAGGTCGCCGGAATCGGCGTTCGGTAGCATCGATGATGACTTGAAATTCTCTGAGACTGATGTTCTGGTGTATATAGAGCTACGCAAGTCCGCCGTTCCTTCGGCGTTGAACTGCGGCGTACCCAGTCTGTAGTGCGGTATTGGCACTTCGAGAGTCGGGGCAGCGTTCTCCTCCGGCTTTGAATCGTCATCGAACCGGTCAATGACGATTCTGAACTCCCCGTAATTTTTAGAAGATGACTGGTGTTCGGCTATAGTAGAAAACGAGTGCGCCTTCCTGTGATGGCTTTCCGCGTCCGAGACCTCAGGACCGTCGACTTCGCTCCCTTCGGACTTCTCGTCGCGGATCCGCCTTGGAAGTAATTCCGAGAGCTGCGAGCTGGACCAGACGCTGTGCCTACCGACGCTTGCCGCGCCACCTCGAGCAGGTGGTCGCAAATGGGCACTAGTTGGCGGCGCAACGGGGGAGTGTGAAAACGGAGAAAAATGAATCCCCTTCATCGGTCTGGCCAGCGCCGAGGCGCGCGTCAGCTTGTTATCCGAACTGCAGAATCAAACCCTCAATTGCGTATATTTCGTTGCGAAAAAAACCATACCTCAAATAAATTCTCCCATTGTTCCCAACATTCCCAACCGTGAAATGCTTCGCTTCCCTGGCACCTGCAAAAGCTTCCGGCGCAGCCTCTGGAGCATTGGACCGCTTCTGAGAGCGCTGCCGCATAACCTCGCTGCTGTTCTTCATGCGCAGCAAGGAGTGCGCTCTATCCTTCGCGGCTCGATGTCCCACGTTCCCTTTCGCAGCGACCCCCTGTGCAACCGTGTGCGCACGTCGCAGGTTCGACTGCTTGGATTGGCCGATCTCGCCGACAGAGGAGCTCAACCCGCTGTTTTTGTGTCCGCCCTCCATCGACGTGCGGCGTTTAACTTTATTGGACCTCAAAGAGACCAACGGGAAGTCGTGATGCGATGATGGAGGCCCCATTGATAGCAGTCAGGAACTGTCGTGGGCCCAGCAAGTTATGTTTCGACGGTCCGCCCAGCGGAAATCCCAATGCAATCAAATCCCGGAAAGAGAGAGGAGGACTCTTACACGCGGTCCAACAGATTAAATGCTGGAGAGGGCCACGCGCAGCCAAGGCTGGGATGGGTGTGCGTTCGCGTGACACGACATATCCGAAGCAAGCAGGCCACGATGCAATGGATTCGATACTAGAGAGCGGTGACTGCGTTGCGAAGAAAAAAAGCGGCACGATCGAGCCTGCGCTAGGTGATGCAAATCATGAATCTGATGCAGCTTTGGTGTATGTGGTGGCCTCGCGTGGCGGTGGATGCAATGGGGATCCCGAAAAGCTTAGATGGCCAAAACGATGGATAAGGAGTGGAAGTCGGCTGGGGAATTGGAGGGGGGCGCGGCGACGCCGTATATGCAAGGCCGCCCCGGGACGACGGAGGCTGCAGCAGAGCAGAGCTGCAGAGCTGCAGGTCCGGGAGGATGGGGAAGAAGGACTGGAGGACGAGGACGATGAGGATACACAGATGGAGTTTGCGGGCCACAACATGCGAGGCTGGGGAGCGGTCGTCCGGGCGGGACCGTTGGCGGTTGGCCCTAGGGCGGAGCACGCGTCGCCCTAGCGCCCGGCGCATAACAACCAGGACCACAGCATGGCGGACGGTCGTACAGCACAAAAGGAGTCATGCTGCGTCTCCAGACGCCTCTAGACGCCGTATGCATGCTCTGTAGCACAAACAGTCCCGAGACCCTGAGCGAAAAGGAGAACTGCAGGCCTGTCATCCGGAGCCTCGCAGGCCGCAGTAGGGCTCGGCGGCTCAGCAACGCTCCTCCGTCCTCCTTAACAGTTAACACACCTGCTTAACATCGCCCAACTATTCCCTGCACGGACTCACGGAGCGAGGTGCAGGGCAGCTGGGGGTCTCCCCACCTTTGCAGCCCTGTAGGCTGCTGCCCTGGGAGGTTGGCGGCGCTGATCCCAGCTAAGACGGCCTGGTCTTTTTAGGCCTCCTTTTTGGATGGAGAACAGGAAAAATATGCCTTATAACGTAGCAATTGCTATCAGCCACGTATCCCTCTTTGCCACAAAGTCAAAGCTCCCAATCCAAGTGCATTACGTACTGTACCCCGTACCCTGCATGAGAGTGTCCGGGCGTTGCATCCCACGCCTCTGTTTCGAAAGCGAAAACAATCCAACCACTCGATAGGTCGGAGAGTCCAGTGTGTGGACAGGCGGCCTCCGATCGGAAGCAAACTGGAGCTGGGCAGAGAACAGTTCTCCTGCGGGTCCAGTCGGATAGTCAAAATCTTGGCCGTTGTTTTCTTTTTTAGATCGGGCTCCACAAAAGGGGACGCGGGCAGGCCACCCACTACGGAGTACGGAGTACTTAGGGTGACAACTTAGCCAAGAGCGACGACATGACAGGTCCAACAAAGGGGTAAATCAGTTATCAATGCTCGATTTGCCACACTGCCTGCACCGTGAACTACTGTGTACGGATACTCCGTACACAGGTACTCAAGATGGATGGATCAAAACAGAACACGTCTGATTCTGACTGACTCTGTTTCAGCGTTGAAACTTGTAGCTGTCAACGTCCGCCGGGGTTTTCTATATTCCCCAAGAACGGATACTTCAGGTCGCATCAACGAGAAAAGTAACCTCCAAAAGTTCCACACAGTAGCACATAAAAAAATCCCGTGCTCTGGGACCTACTACCGTACGCTACCTTAGCTAACAACTACTACTGGTTACTGGTAAAAAGCTTAACTCCTGACACCCTGAGACTTGGGTCCAGATACTTTCCTGAACACTTACTTACTCAACCTGGGAAGGATCAGTACTTCATAGCATCATCAACCCACTCTGTAGATCCGAGGCGGTGCCTAACTATTTATTTTGTCTATTTATAGATGCTACTTTTAGTGACAGCTTCCCAGGAAAAAAAATCTCCGAAAGAAATCCAGCTCAAATGATGATGATGATGTCATGGAGCAAGACAGAGAGAAGACCGAGTAGTACTCATACTCAGTATGGAATACTTGAGACGAACCTTCACAACCTGTGCAGAGTACCAGAGTTTGTATGCACTGCACATACTGTACGTGCATAATCCCACTCCATCTCAGACAGCAACAACACGAACAATGGACCTGATCCTGAACCTGAGACACGACGCTGGAACAAAAAGCAGTTTGCCCTCGCCCCGTCAACTCAACAAGACAACTAACTTTGCCAACTATCCATCCATCCCCTTGGCCAAGTCTGGACCCGGGCCTGGATCTGGACCTGAGGCTAAGTCTCCATAACACCATCACGCAATGCACATGCATATCCCAGGGACGAGATACATCACCTCAACACGCGCAGACGAGTCGAACCGGAGGTTTCAGATCTTTCTTCCTCAACCACGTACTGTACACGGTGCACAGTACTCCGTCCTCCGTTCTCCGTGCTAGATATGAAAAAAAGGAATAGGTTGTCCACACGGTGCGGTCACCGGTTCACCTAGTAGTGTGCATATTGGTACCCCATACACACTAGTCAACTAACAAGATCAAGATCAGCCCGATCCATCAATAGACGCTGACATTGAACGGTTCAGTTCCTGGTTGATCTACGGATCGCTGATCCCCGCTCCCGCGTGCAGATCCTTGGATCTGCTCTGACTCTCCTGCGGGAGGGGAGGGAACCATAGAAACCGTGGTTCGCTCCTCTCTCTCTCTCTATCTCTTCTACGTCACGGAGTTTAGGTACCTTATTCCATCCCCTTGGATCTGGGTTGCGTTAAATGGATGGATGAATGGATACGATCATCGATGGATCTACTGGATCCATGGTGGCGGGGTTGATGACTTGTCACGTCCGTTACTGTACCACCCTGTAGGGACACTGGGGATAATTAATATCCCGATTCCTCTCCCGAGTATTCTTTCTTCCTATCGGTCTCCTGTGGATATCATTGGAAGTTATCAGCTGTGACATTGAAGATCAGAGAGGCTTGCGCACGCCAAATCCAAAAGTGAAGTGCCTCAGAAGCTGAATTTAAATGGAGTTGAATAGATGGTAGGTGTTTTACAGAGAGAGAGAGATGGTATGGATATATTAATTGTCCACTGGCATTAACTGCTATGAGTTCGTAACACCTTCTGTATGGAAGAACTATGCTATGGGCCGGTTCTATATGTGAGCACGTGAGAGAAATAATCGGAGCTGTTTCCCTTCCTTGCCGTAAAGCGTGTTCGTATTCCTCTTCTTCATCTTTGCATCCCAATCCAAGACATCAAGTCTAACGGGACATAAAGAAGCTGATCTTCATAGCTAGCTACTTTGGGAATCGCCCATTATAATCACCAAAGCTTGCACGTCGGCTCCTTGACTGGACAGTTGAAAGCCTCTCTGAACTCTCGAGAATTCGCCAGTGTGCCCTGCAGATGGAGATGTCAGTATCGTCTCGCACAAGCCCGAACATAAGATATAAGAGGTGTAATTGTGAGAATCGAAGCAGAAGAGTCACGTACCATAATTCTCGCCGGCTTAGGCGCGTGTGGATCGTTGTAGATGGCGCGAATCGCGGCCTCTTTCGTCGTCTTACTGCACCACCAGCTTGCATACGAAACGAAGAAGAGCTGCTCCTTGGTAAAGCTGCCCAGACCTGGAAGCATGGGATCGGGAGAAGCGTCGTCTCGCTTCTTCCACGCGTGGAATGCCGCCCTCAGACCGCCGGCATCGGCAATGTTCTCACCCAAGGTGAAACGACCGTTCACGTGGAGTGGCTCGGAGTCAGGTCCGGGAACGGTGAAGTTGGAATATTGATCGATGAAGCATTGGGCCCGTTGCTCAAAGGCCTCGACGGTTCTGTCGTCCCACCAATTTGTGTAGTTGCCTGTTTGGTCGTAATGTCTGCCTGTCGAGTCGAAAGCTGAAATTCATTAGTTTGCGAGTTTACTTTCTCTCTGTGTCTTTCGCTACTTACCATGAGACAGCTCATGTCCGCTCACTGCTCCGAAAGCTCCATAGGTCAAGTACAGAGGGGCGGAAGGCCCATAAAACACTGGGACCTGCATAATGCCCGCAGGAAAGACGATCTCGTTTCCGGGAGGATTGTAGTAGGCGTTCACCGTGGGCGCAGTCATACCCCATTCGTCTCGATCTGTCGGTTTGCCTAACTTCGACCATTCCCTGTGCAGATCGAATTTGGCAATCGCTAGTTGATTTTCGAAAAAGGTCTTGTTGGATACTTCCAGACCTGAGTAGTACTGTTTCAAGTCTGCGGGGTCCATCACGTTTGGGCTCTTTGTCGGGTAACCGATCTTTTGGATGATGTTCCCGACCTTTTCAATACCCAACTTTCTCACCTCTGGCGACATCCACTGCGTCTGGTCTAAGGTGAATACAAACCGCTCCTTTATGTCCGACACGACCTGGTCTCCGAGCTTCTTGGCCTCCTCTGAGAAGGCTTCAAGGACGTAGAAACGGCTCAGAATCCAGGGAAGCCCACTGTCAACTACCGTGACGCATTTTCGCCACCTCTCTCCTCTAGCCTTGGGATCCTTGCCCTGGAGCCGGTTGCTAAATTCCAAGAGAGGGGTTATCTTAGGGTCTTCAACGGTAGAAGCGTAGCCCTGGATAACCTTCCATTTCAAGAACCATTGAACTGTCTCCGTTGGCGTCTCCTTCAAGATCGTGGACAGTTCCTTCATGTAGGACGGCGAGCCTACGATGAGACGGTCAGTTGTAAAATCCTTTGGGCCCAGAGTCGTAATAATGTCGGTGAAGGAAATATCTGGCAGCAAAGAATGAACCTCGTCGATGCTTCGCGGATTGTAATATTTCGTCACATCCTCCTGCGTCTGCGTATCCGGAGTTGCGTTTGCAAGCCTTGTCTCGAAAGTCACGATATCATTAGCCAGACGCAGATATTCGCTGCTTTCGAGAGAGGAGGAACTCTCGTCTTGGCTTGCAGAGCCTCTGAAACTTCCGAGAACCTGCTGTACTACCGCGGTATAGTCCGCCACAGTATTTGTGTTATTGTAATATTCCCTTGCAGGGAGCCCTATCTCGCGAGGAGGAGTGACAAAGATCGTGACAGAGTCCGGGTTCCGATCATCTGGCTTTACAGGAGTCAGAACAGGTACTTGGATGTTAAAATTGGAATTCACGTACAGAAACCCTTAGAGACGTAAGCGCTTCAACTCCGATTTCCATCAGATAAACCACTGCAGCTGTCAGGTTTCCCTTTGTAGCGTCACCAGAAGATTTGCCCGCCGGATAGATCTTTTCAATCTGGGTCAAGATATCGTCCAGGGGCTTTGTACCACGCTCCTTGACGGTGGGCTCATCCACGCAAGCATCATACGCGTCCTTCAGTTTCTGGAAGATCTCGGAATCAGCCGAGGATTCGACTGCAGACTTATACTTGGCAGAAGGCTGCGGAGATTCCAGGACACGACGTAGGAGAGCTTGAGCATTCTCTTCCATGTACGTTCCAGCGAAGATAGATCCCTGGTCGGGACGCATGTCATGGCGTTGTCGCCAACCTCCGCAGACGAACTGATCAAAGTCCGTGCATGGATCGATATTGGCATAGTTGGGATCCAAGTTATACAGGATCTCAGATGCAGCATGTACACACTCGGGTGACTCGCATATAGCGTGTGCGGCGACGTGTGGGGAAGTATCTTTAAAACGTAACCCTTCTCAGAGCCGTCAAGCAAGATATGAGGGCGGATTACGTACCTGAGGAGATATAGTTCTTAACCGAAAGGTAGCCAATGGAAGCAACTACCGTAGCCCACCCCAGGAACGATCCAAGCTTAGACCAGCTTGATCGGTTGGACCTATGGATGTAAAGTCCATGAGAGCCAGGGATACCTCCCGAGTTTCGGTACTGCTTGGGTTCGACGTCTGGGAGGGATTCCCCCAATCTCCACGGAACACTGTGATTGTTTAAGCCATCTTGGTTACTCGAGAGATTAACTTTCCGGATAGACTTACCCTCTCGGCGCCGGTTTCGTCATGATGATATGTCGGTGATGACCTTAACAAAGGCCGCAAGGAGTTGACAACAGAAAGCTATGATTTAGACAAGGAAGAATAAAAACTTGGCATCAATTAGTCACATATAGACCGGATACGATGTACAATGGCATTGAGGTACATCAGTACTTATTGCGAAGACAATGTGTTGTCCGAGGTCCAAAGCAAGCTGGTCATATGATGAGTCAGCCGCCTCGTGCCATGCGCATCACTTGAGCGGTGAGCGCAACGCGCCTCCTGACGCCCTTGCGTCGGAAAAGTTGAAGCTTCACTGGGAGAAATCGAAATGGAAATGAGCATTACGTCACAACTTTTATTCTTTTTTAATTCATGGCTTTGAGGAACAGCAAAACGGAACGATGACGCGCCTCCCGTACAAACGTCCCACGCGTTTCTTGCTTGACGTCGAATCCAAACACGGGCTCTTGATTCGAATAACTGGGCTGGGGGACCGGATTAACCAATATCCAGCGGACCTTACTTTATCATCAGGGAGCTAAAATCAGCTACAAAAATAAAGGGAAAGATGTTCAACGCGTTAGAAACAAGCCCCATTCTAGATGTTGGAATCAGCAGGGAATTGACTTTAAGGAAGTCTACTTTCTTACAATGCTGTCGTCGAAGCTTACTTAGGCTTGCCAGGATCTCTTCGAGTTCTACTATTACAACCGTCCAAGTGACCTTGTACAGAGTACGGATGTACAGTACAGTTGCCAGGGTGGACCCGATCGACTTCTCCGCATGAGGATCGGGCTGCCGTGCGGGGAACCGTCAGCCTGACGCCGCTTCTCCACATCAAGACGAAGTGTACTCCGTCGTTACACGTTCCATGATAATGTTCCACCACCCTCAGCCTTGCTGAGGGGAAAGAAAACAGTGCCTTCTCAGTCATGTCAGGCTTATTGGAGGCATCTCATATCTCATCCAGTCAAACTCCTTCCATCTTTCCCCGCACGAGTATCTTGGAGGAGGGTTGCAGACATCATTTGCCGCGTTTGACAAGTCGCCTGGCTGAAATAGCTTCCACCATCTACCCATCCGTCTGGGTCGTGGTGCTAGACTAATCTGCAGCATGCAGGATCCCGTCCTAGCGGACCGTTTTCTGGAACATGGAGGGGGGAACGGTAGGGCTGTTATCCATGGTGCCATGTGCTCCGATCCCCCATGTCAACGGCAAACCTTAAGGATTAATAATGTTGACGAGTGCTGACGTGAGCGAAAGGCATGCAACCAATAGCGCCACAACGGGATTTGGAATGCCTGCGGCTGCATCCTCGTGTTTCTGTCATTTTTAGCTTTGGCAGCTTGTTCACAAATCGGCTGGGCTTCGGTCTTTGCTCCGTGTGGTCTTTGCAGTTCGAACCCAAATGAGGAAATGCTAGGGTCTAGCTACGAAAACGGCGACTTCGGGGACCTTCCGAGGTCACTGCAATCTAGACCTGTTTCCATTTCCGGGAAATGATTCCTCTCACAGCTTCTCATATTTCTGATGATCAATTGATTTTTACAGCTGTGAACAATTGCAGTGGCTTCCGTGCTGCGCCTTACACTCGGCAACTTTCTCAGTTACTAGTATATCCCGTGATCTAGTAGCGCAGGAGGACCAAGTTATTATGCAGTCTTTGGTTGAGCTTTTCAGGACTTCCACTGCCCATTCCATTTTCCCAAGTGGGAAAATGCACTCCATTCCGTCTTAAAAAAAGTTACATACTAGCTCTCCAGGGTCGATATGCCTGGATACTGTACGCAGTAGTGTCCAGATCAGTACGCTGTCATCGAAGACTAGGTAGTACAAGTGTCTTTGCAACGGAAAGCCGACGGGGATAACGGCAAACCGATAATTCCATCAAGTTGACACCAAATGCTACCTAACTTGCCAACGGTGCTTCTAAATTTGTCATCCTAGAAATTGCAGTCCTAGTAAATTATTAGCATGATCTTGAGTAGACCATCGCCCACTAGTCTCTTCATGGAGTCGGTAGTACATAGTGATAAAGCAGTTCAATAGCCTCGAAATACTATTCCTAATACCGGTTTCGTCTGGGATAATATATCAAAGAATAAGTGATATTATTCTCTATGATTCTCCTCAAGCAAGACAACAAGACACCGCAAAAGTGTGGTGCAGATTGTGCTTGTCTCTGATACACTTCTCTCGGTAGAGCATTCGTAGTCCTTGTGGAATAGATAGGGACATTTAACAAAATGGTTTTGTACTGCTTCACAGGTTTTCCCCTTCGCAATGTCATCATCAGACGGCATAGAGGTCTTCAAGAATTAATACACAACAGAGTCAAATTATGTACATTAATTCTTAATACAAAAGAGATAACGCATATTTAATGGAGCGGATGACTTACCTGCTACCTACCTCCTACCTAATCTAGTAATATGCTTATTGATCAAAGATAGGAATCAAGAAAATACATATCCTTCTTTCTTTTCTCGTTGTTGGGAGTTAATGCTACATAGAAGTACTTTTTTCTTTCTATATTAATTTTGCAATCTAACTTCAGTTGTTCTTAGTCAAGATGTCGCAATGTAGAATTGATATACATATACAATGTGATATGTATAGCTATAAAATACACAGTATGTTGAGACAGATGTGGTATAACTAGTAACTGGTTCATCAGATCTAGTTACCAGTGGCGAGGAGATAGATAGAGTAAATCGGTCTCGTCAATGGATTCGAGGAGTAGAGTAACAACCGGAGTGCAATTGCACTTTGGTATCTTGACTATCAGTTACAACATCCAGAAGATTAAGCTTTAGAGACCTGTAAGATCCAGAATCACTGCAGACAGTGCTGGCTGATGCCCGTCTAATCTTGCACAATCGGTGTTCACATCAGCATTGGTATGGCTCCAGGCCGCTTCCTATCCAAATTCACCAGCCGTCGATTGCTTGACCCATATTCCGTACCGCTGCCAGAAGACAAGCACAGATAATCTCCATGGACGCCATGTCCATGAAGAATAGACACCATGTGACCCGCCGAAGCAGCATCCTACGTCCCCGCCGAACGATGTCTACACCTCCTCCACCACCGTCTCCATTCCCTCGCCCTGTCCGTCCCCCTCTCCATCACCGACTCATCCAGGAACCGCCATCTGGTTCTTTGACACCCTGCCCCGTCCGGCGTCGTTGTCATCATCATCTGTCTTTTCGCCTGCAGCCCTGGCGGACTTCCTGCAACGGACGCTCGGCGCCTAAGCCGTTCTTCGCGGCCAGCTGCAAACATCCCCTTCCGCGCGCACAGGAAGAATGCGACCGCTTCTCGTGAGCAGGACTGACGCTCGCGCTGCATGACGGCTTCGCGACCGGCGCGCATCTGCCCGTCATCAGTCCCTGGCGCCGTTCATCCACGACTGGGCCGTGATCCATTGCGCAATCGTGATGGATGCGCCCGTGCCTGAGATCTCTGCTTGCCTTGTACCGGGGTCGGGACAACAAAACAGTCCCTCATCGGACACATCGGACACTTTCATTTTGCTTCGAAATCGAAAAGATCGAAACACTGATTTGAGATCAAATCAATCAGGGATCGACGCGCTGTCTGGCAGCATATATCATACATCAGTACATTACATAGTTGCGATGGGAGCTCCTCTCTTCTCCAGCCTGCCTTTGTCAACTCAACCTCCACTTCATGGCGGTGGACGCACAAGACACCGAGAAGACCTCCGCGGTCGACGCCGCTGTCAACTCAGATCACAGTGATTCTGCGCCGGCCGAAGAGAAGGGAGAAACACGTCCGCTTCACGGAATCAAATGGGTGCTGGCCGTGTTGGCGATTCTGTCGTCCACCTTCCTCTTTGCCTTGGATACCACAGTGGTATGTAGTAGAATGATAATCATCGGTATAAATCGCAGTCCCAACTCCGTATCTGCTTCTAGGTAGCCGACGTCCAGCCCAAGATCGTCGATCAATTCGGCAGCATGGACAAGTTGCCCTGGCTGGGGTCGGCCTTCGTGCTACCCGCCGCCGCCCTGGTGCTGCCGTGGTCCAAGGCCTACTCGTTCTTCAACATCAAGTGGCTCTACATCGCCCATGTCGTGCTGTTTGAAGCCGGCAGTGCAATCGCGGGGGCCGCGCCCAACATGGACACCCTGATCGTGGGACGGACGGTCGCCGGCATTGGAGGCTGCGGCATGTACATCGGCGGCATGGTCTTCTTCAGCGTGACGACGACCAGCAAGGAGCGCCCGATCTATGTGTCACTGATCACCCCTGTATGGGGGCTGGGGACGGTGTTGGGTCCGATTGTAAGATTCTCTTCCTCCTGACTAGTCACCTGGTTACTAAGAGATCCAGGTTGGAGGCGCATTCGCCGACAGCAGCGCCACCTGGCGATGGGGATTCTACATCAACCTGGTCATCTTCGCCGTCTTCGCGCCGGTCTTCGTCTTCGTGCTGCCGTCGATTGACCTGCAGCCGACGCTGTCGGTCAAGAACAAGCTCAAGCAGTTCGACTGGCTCGGCCTGTTGGTCTTCTGCGGCTGGGTGGTCTCGCTTGTCATGGCCATCTCGTTCGGCGGCAGCGTCTACGCGTGGAACTCGGCCAGCGAGATCATCCTCTGGGTCATGACGGGCGTCCTCCTGGTCGTCTTTGTCCTCACGCAGAAGTTCCACCCGTTCATCGACAAGAAGAACATCCTCTACCCAAGCTACACGCTGACCAACTGGAAGCTGGACATCTTGCAGTTCTCCACCTTGACTGCGGCCGGTGTTGTCTATATTTCCATCTACTACATCCCCCTGATCTTCCAATTCTCGTTCGGCGAGTCTGCCCTGGACGCTGCCGTCCGTCTGCTGCCGTTCGTCTTCATGGTCGTCATCTTCTCACTGCTCAATGGCTTTCTGCTGTCCAAGCTCGGTTATTTCATGCCATGGTATCTGTTTGGTTCAGCCATTGCATTAATTCGCTCCACCTTGATGTGTTAGTTTCATTCATTCTTTTCCTTTTCCTTCCTTTCCTTTTTTTATAAAAAATCTACTCACATCTCAGTCACCGTCAAACCGTCCACCTCGACCTCCGCGATTTACGGATACAGCGTCCTGATCGGAATCGGTGGAGGCAGCTACTTCATGAGCTCCTTTGGCGTGGCACCCGCTGTGGTCGGTCCGACTGAGATCTTTGACGCAATTGGCGTCCTGAGCATTGGGCAAGGACTCGGCATTGTCTTCTTCATCTCCGTCGCGGGCATCATCTTCCAGAACCTCGGCGTCAAGTATGTGCTGCCCTTAGTCCCCGCGGAGTTTGCCACCAACATTCGGCCTCTGCTGGCAGGCACCAGCAGCGCTCTGTTTGATCAGCTCACGGGCGAGCAGCGTGTCAATGTTATTGCCGCCATCATCCGAGCCATGAATCAGACCTTCATCCCGGCCATGGCCGGCGCCGCGTCGAGTTTAATCCTGGCTCCTCTCCTGGGGGTACGTCTTGTAGTCTTCGCGTTTCTGAAGAAAGTCACAATGAAACTGACTGACTGGTGACTTGATTTACAGAAAGGCAAAGTGGGCTAATCTGCCGGCCTCAAGAGCTGTACTACGGAGACTTCGTTCGCGCGCTGAGAAAGGCTGACCGACCTTTCTTTCCTTGGAATCAGGAATGGAAGAGAGACTGGACTGGAATGGAAGGATGGAACACCGTTGGGAAAACAGAATATCGTCTCGGAAGGTTTATCATTGGTATCACCTATCTCAAAGCCCTGGTAGCATAATAAAAAGTAGATGGATCGATAGTTGAACTGACTACGGAGTTGGGCGGGTTTTTTTTATTATTTTGTTTATCTGTTTCTGGGATTTTTTATCTTCCTTTTTGCGTTATCTTATTTTTCTTTTCCATATTTTTTTCTTTCTTCTCTACCTTCATCTCACGTCCTGATGACTTAGAATTTTTTAACTAAATTCTAGGAGACTTGTTTATCTATCTAGATGCTTTTTGGATGTCAAGACCTTTTAATTAAGTACAGTACCTAGCCTTAACTTTTATATAAAATAGGGCTTGATTAATAACTGATTGTCAGGGACCCAGTTTGGGTGGGCAGCAAAGGGGGACCTATCGATATGCAAGTACACAGTAGTAGAAAGCTCAGGTACCTTAACAGTAGCTACACAGTAGGTACTGTAAAGTTACTACTTTATTAGTATGTACTAGTATACTCCGTAGTAGGTAGGGTTACCTAGGTAGTGGTCATCCATCCCGTGTTAGCTAACTTAGCTTGCAAGCCTTGCAAGCCTTGCAGGGAGGGAAAGCATGCCAGCCAGCCAGCACTGCCTGTCTGTACTGGACCAATTTTAGCAATCTATCTGCATTTACAGTACAGTACAGTACATATTATTGTTGAATTGAAGATCTCCCGCGCTGACGGACTACTACTACTACTACTACTACTACTGATAGTCCGATAGGCTATGTACAGTACAGTACAATACCTACGGAGTAGATTCGGACTATCTATCGGACATAACGGACAGACCCGGGGTAGGCTTCGAAGTTCTAGAATAATGCGGACGAAGCCGGCATGGCTCACCTAGCCCTAGCTTCTCCAATACATATGGGTCGTTATGTGCGGAGTATGGTATGTATGATTGGGGGGGGGGGGTGTGGCTGGGTGCAGTAGTAGTAGTAGGTAGATCCCGTCTCATGGTGTGCTGCGCTGCGCTGTCACGGGTGGATTGACTGCGGGGTGTGTACGGAGTACTCCGTGCGGAGTACAGGCACGCATCTGCTCTTTTCAGAGACGAAGTAATCTCATTCAGTATTACCGAGATGGGTAAGGGTTATATGCGAAAGACAGGTTATCGACGAAATGTTAATCGAGGAAAATCAACCTTTTCCTCCGTAAAGAAAGAGAGCATTATTCCGTCTCTGTAACCCCACAACCTGGTCCAATTTTACCCAACTAAGCACACACGTATTCTATCGCGTCACATTCACACGTTGCTATGTCGGTACAGTGGTCCCTTTCCCAGAAAAAAAAAGGCAGTCAAACGCCGGTAATTCGCTGGAGTCCCGTTGATATCATAGATAACAGTCACAAACGACAGAATATAAAACAGAAAAGTAAAGAATAAAGGACATTGGAGAATAGTACTTTGTCACATCACAGCGCATCTTCCCACTGCGCAAACGCAGCATCTGCATTAAGCTTCATAACGTCCCTATTAAAATAGCACTCGGGACCCCGATAGACCATATCGGGATACGGAACAGCGTCGAACTTGTCCGGCATCAGCAGCATATCATTGAAGCCCGACGTGGATGCGGGTAACAACTCGTTTGCATGCGCCGTCGTATTACTACTCCGGAGCAGGTCGATCTCCGTTGTGAGCTCCTTGATCTTCTCGTTCAGTCGCGTGACCTCGTCGGCCTGCCGCGAGTAAGAGTGCAGCAACTCCTGGTGTCGCTCGTGGAGGGTCTGCAGCTGGCTCTCGAGGTTCTTGACGTGCTTCTCTTTGCGCTCGCGGAAGGCGCGCTGGGATGCGCGGTTCTGTGCGCGGCGGCGCTGTTCGGGGGAATGGAGTTTCTGTCAGCGTATACTTCGAAATCGAGCAAGTAGAATGCTGCGATTCATGGACACATACCAAATGCATATTTGTGATCATCTCTTTATCCTTGGGCAGGCTTGTCTTGCGTCTTCGATCTTGCTCGTGAGCAGCATTTGTTGCGGTGTAGTCAACCGGAATATTCGCCTTGGAGACGGAGTAGAATTGCGTCTCGTTGCTGTCGAATGGAAGGATCTCGTAAGTGCCTGGGAGCCCGGTGTGGTACGGCATCTGCTTAGATTGCTGCTGCGGTCAGCAATTGTCGATAGCAGCATGTGCGCGCATGCTGGAGATGCGTAGGGAGCACATACCGCTGGCGAACCTGGACTCGACGAGCCTGAGTTTGTGTTATACGACCGTGGGAAGGTGAATGGAAGTGAGCACAGGTCCGGCGAGCTAGATGGCGAGCTCACGAATCGGGATGCCATTAATATGTGTGTCGCTAACACGAAACGTTGGAAGTAATCTGTATGTGTATGGATATATGCAAGGTACTGCTTTCACTTGTATGCTTCGCGATGAAATTCGAGCTTCAAGCAAAGTCCGACTGACAACACGAGGTGGCGAGCGTCTACTAATATGTACCTGGATCGTACGCTGATAAGATACGTGAACCCTGGTCGTTTATTCGGTCGAACATGACGGGCGCCTGGCGCAGAAATTAATAATTACCGCGGAAATCCCGAGTGATGATTATGTATCCCGACCGAGCCCCAGGAACTGGCGGCTGCAAACGACCAGGGATCTCGTCCCATCAACCAAGAGCTGAGGACCATGTGTATGTGCAAGGTGATGCCATGGGCCTCTGGCCCGAGCCTAAGTCCGATCTCGACAGATAGCTGGGCAGCCTCGGGCGAGAAAAACCGGATTAAACGATGCCTAGCGCAGGGCTGGAGGATCAGGTAATGGCCTCGCTGCTTACTGATCCAACGCCCTACGTATGTGCTAGTCATGCGAGAGCGCCTGGCTGGCAGGCAGCGCCTCACCTGCACGGGCGTGCAGGCCGCACGCGTGGTGGACGGATGCTGGCAGTTGCCAAGTCGGGCAGTGCCATGCATCCAGACCACATCGGGTGAATGCCTCGGGTGAGCAGAGAGCATGGCAGCGTCGCGCGGCCGGGAGATGTTCGAGAAGAGGAGACACGCCACTCCGTCACGATCCGCCGCAGGCCTGTTTTGTGGCGGCCAGGTGGTCTGGAGAGATTTTTCTGGCTGGTAGAGACGCGAAGGTCGATGTTTTTCGAGAGCTTGCATCCCTTTGCCCGAGCATTGTACCAGTGTTATCTGGGTTCAGCTGGGCTAACCACGTCTATCTCAGATCGAGACGTAATAATAGCAGACTCTTGAGCCAGCTCCTTCACCTTCACGAGGGGTACTAGGGATGCGCCCAGGCAGTTTTCTTGGCCTTTATATATTCATCATGGAAGACTCAATGGTGCAATGCTGATTTCCACGCTGTGTCCTTAATCATCCGTGTCAGGCGTCAATGCCGCATCTCCAAAGCGGGTTCCTGTGGAGGACATGTCGGTCTCTTGAGCAACCTGAGCGACCCCTCATCGGCTTGCCAAATGCCAGGGAGAGCGTGAAGTTGCAGGACGGAGAACCTCCGTAGGCCCTGGCCGTAAGCCCTTAAGCATAATGTCGCACGACTGACTTAGCCGCCAATAGAACGTTGGAGCACGTCTCTTCGGGTGGGTAAAGCTGCATTTGTCTGGAGACGCCGACCGCCTTTTAACAAGCTTGTCCTGGAGGGTCTCCTCTAGCGGCGGCCGGACAAGCGGGCTGCTGGCAGGAACAGGCACTTGCAAACGGGACCTGGAATCTGATCCTGCTGCGGGGGGTCTTTCAGGAGTTTAATCCTTTGCACAGTACTCCGTATGTACTCTGTCCCTGATTCAATTGCTGCAACTTGCGTCGACTAGCTACAGAATCTTAGAGGTATGTGCTCCAGACCGTCACAGCCTTCAACACGCTCCAGGTTGCTTCCCCGCCCGGTTCGATGTATCTGAGCCAAAACGGAACGTGTGCTCTTCGACATCCTGGTGGCCAACGAAACGAGAGAGGAACACCTTAGAGTAAGATGCAATACTGCATGGTCCTCGAAGATGGTCCTCCCCTTACGTCTTCGGGACTTGAACATCCCAAGGTTCCATGCGAATCGGGATTTCGCAAACCCAAAGATGTCGCTTGCACTCCGCTATATACCATCTGTACCTACCCCGCCTTTCATCCAGCTGCCGTGTCTCGTCAATATTAAAATGTGGGCTCTCGCCGCGGGCCTTCGCTCTTCCTCTCCATACACTGATGCGGAATTCTATCGGAATGCCGCGTGATGGTCTAGGAAAGACGTCAGATTCCATCATTGTGCGTGTAGGAGCGTCTCCCGCAGTCGAGATGATCGATTCTGGCCTTGAATTAAATGCGCCATGACAGGTGACGACTCGACTTTCCGAAGGGCTCGGGTGCGGCTCGGGTAGGGGTTACATGCACTCGAGCCCCGGCACCTCGAATCTCTGGGCATTCCATTTATCAACCGCGCGATGTGAGAGCAACGCCCGGATCAACTGATCCGGCATGCGAGGCAGCTGCACCGGTCACCTGGCTAATGTGAGGCCGGCATCACCGACTGTCTGTCAAAAGCACCTCGAGTCGTTTTGAGCGCTTGGAAAAGCGCTGCCCATGAAATATTTGGAATAGTCTGGAGCCGTGGATCCATACCGACAGCCCTTTGCCATCCACTGGGTTTTCTCCGTGACACTTCCATCCCGCTGTAAGGGTCTTTTCATGCAGGTATGTACATCAACGTCTCGGCCAAGTCTGCAAATTGACGTCTTAGTATTAGTATCGATTGGACCTGTCACCCTTCAAACCCGCTTGCAAATGGAATCCTGCCAGCTTTCTACAACAGCAATGGGCTTCGATCGCGACCGGCTTCTGTTACTTACCTACATAGGCAAGTAAGTGCATCTCAGACTGCCCACCAGAAATCAGGAATCCCAAGCGGTCGGTAAAACCGCAACGGGGATAGTCCGAATTGGCGTTGCTGCTGGGCATGACTAGCAAGCACGCCGGCGGCTGTACCCTGGCAAAAAATTACGGGGCCTGCCACGTCGACGGCCGATAACAATCTCTTACAAATCAGGTATTTACAGGATTTCTGAAAAGCGGGGTTCAGCTGATGGTACCTATACATATCACGCCGTCGGCGCCCCCCGAGGAGAAGGCTTGTTAGCTCAGTACAGGTAGTTTCTATCAAGCGCGCGTCCACATTGAAATCCTTTCAACAACGCCTGTCACCAAATGACTATCTCCCAAGGCACTCTGAAGTGCTAATTTCAACAAGCACATTTTGGAACAGTTCGCTCGCGGCTGCTGGCGGCCATTTCCGAAGACTCGTGCCACCGCGCCTAACATACACGAAGGCCTGGGGGAGTACATAGTTTCCTGAGCAGCGTGAACTACCCCGCAATAACACCGTTCCAAGGTCGAAGGTCGCCCCTTTTCGCTTTTGATCATTCCTAGATTTAAGGATACTTGAAGACTATGGCTGAATCCACTGAACAAAACAACCCAAATGTCGAAGCATCCACCGACCAAGGCAATGCAAACATCGAAGCACCCACTGGTCAAGTCGACCAAAACACCGAACAAGCCACTGGCCCAACCCATGTGAATGTTGAAGTCGACCGTGAGGCTACCGACAATGATTCTACTTATGGAAGGGAACTTTCGACCTACACTGCTTCCCTCACCTCATCGGTCCTCAATTACAGGCACGAAAATGGCAGGACTTACCACGGATACCGCGATGGCACTTACCTCTTGCCAAATGATGAAGATGAAAAGGATCGTCTGGATATGTTGCATGAAATGATGATGGTGCTGCTGGATCGGAAACTGTTCAGGGCACCTATCAAGTCACCACGACGTGTTATTGATCTCGGTACAGGGACTGGAATTTGGGCCATACAGTTGTACGTAGTGACAGCCCCCAAATCCCCATAACAGTTTTGTGATCCATTCGACTCTAACATAGTTACCTCCTTAGTGCGGATGAATTCCCTGCAGCTGAGGTTATCGGTACCGATCTGAGTCCTATTCAGCCGACTCTCGTCCCACCAAATTGTAAATTCCTCATAGATGACATGGAGGATGATTGGGTGGACGACCAACCGTTCGACTATATCCACGGCCGTTACCTGGCTTGCAGTATCAAGAACTACCCCAGATTACTGAAACAATGTTACAAGCATACTGCCCCTGGAGGATGGGTTGAAATGCAGGACTGGGATCTAAGAATATATTCGGAAGATGGATCCACAAAAGGCACATCAATTCAACAGTACTACAATTATGTTCTTCCGGCGTTTGAAAGGACAGGAGTTGTTGTATACCCGGGACCATCTTTGGAAAAATGGTTTCGCGAGGCAGGTTTTGTGGACATCCATGTTGAAAAGTACCGAGTGCCCTTGGGGACCTGGCCAAAGGATCCATATTATGTATGTATATACTCTCCTGGAGTGCCGCAGTTGTTGTTTACATCACTGACCAATAAACCAGAAAACACTTGGGACTTGGAATTTGCTGCAAGCTGAGAGTGGCTTTGAGGCATCAGCAATGGCAGTGTTGACAAGACATGAAAATTGGAAGCCAGAAGAAGTAACTGTTCTTTCCGCAAAGGCCCTGAATGATGCGAGGGATCGTAAGATTCATTCGCTGTTTGACTTTTATGTTGTCTATGGTAGGAAGCCAGAATGATCTTCTGCAGTGCTTCCTGGTCATTCTGGGTTTCAAGTCAATGGATTTTTGTTCATAGCTAGGCAATATGCCTGTGGAGTCTTTCGTTTCAAAATTTGGGATTCTTGCGATACCCTTTATGTCTATCTGTTAAAAGCGATGCTTAAAGCCCCGTTAGTTTTCAGGGTTGTTTCCACTCAGATTTCCCTGTATATAAGGCGAAGACAAACGCTGTCAATAACAAAGTCCACTCCTGGAGAACCCTGTCTTCAAAGTGCGCAACACTATATGCATGATTAGTTCCGTGTAAAGATCCAGGATAGGTAATATTTCTCTGACATGATGCCACCTGCATTGTCTACTCGTCTCTCTGAGGAGTATCGTCTCCCGCTGACACTGGCTCTTCTGGTTGGTTGGCAAACAGCCCCCTTCCAGGAGAACATATGTTGACTTCAAGGTTCTGCTTTTGTTCTCAATCGAGTTCAGGAGATGTATGTATGTATGTATGTATAAGCGATTACTGGATCATGCTAGTCATGGAACAGTTCAAGGTGCTGGCTGCTACCTATACTTATAGTATACTTATACCATACTACCTGCAGTAGAGTACGTGTCGAGGATGAGGATGTGAGATGGACCTTGAACGGTTCGAGTTTACCAACCTCTCTTGGGCGCGTGGACTGGATCTATAATAAATACATAAATACCGTATTCTACTGTGTATATAGTTTCTAAGGTCGGACTGGGCTATATCCACCTACCAAAGTGACAAATACCCAATAACCAATTCTGCGCTAGACTATGTAGGATAGCAAGTGTGAATCTCACGCGGCACTTACGTACCTACCCTGGGTACCGAGCCCGTTCTCATACCACCTCCGCAGATGTGGGGGAAGAAAAACAAATCTGGGAATGCTAGCTGAGAATAACAAAAAAAACCCTGAAGGCCTCTAATTCTGAACCAGATGGTGCACCAGTCGTCTATCTGCTAATTGCTCGGTTGTCTACCTACCTACATTAAACACTGGTGTTCTTTAAGCAAGCTACCTTGATTTCTGATGGAATGTGAAAGAAAAAAGAGGCTCTTCAAACAAACTGGGAATTGTGCCAGATATTCAGTGCAGGCAAGTTTCCCGAACAAGATGATGAAATCGCTGCCTGGTCAGGCAGGTTACTAGACAAGATAACAACGCTTACAATCAAAATAAGGTCATCTCTGGACCTATTATTCCGCAGCATCATGTCTTTTTTTTGTCTCCTTTTTTCCCCCATCTCCTCCTGGACCCCCTGCTCCCTAAACGCCGTCTACCTCCGTCCCGCGTAAGAAAGTACGGGGCACACACCGCAAGGTGCCTCCACAACAAGATCCACCCCGTACTCAGTACTCCGTACTTTGTAGAAATGGAGCGATCTCGCGCCGCCCCTCGCTACGAAGATGGTGCGGCCCCGGACCTTTTTTTTTTCCTTTCGATTCGAATCATCAGCCAGCCTGGGAGTGTTACGGTTGTGGACTCCTCCATGAGCACGTTTTTCTTCACCGCTCGAGCCTCGCGCGACTTTCATCTGCCGGTCCCAACACTAGGCGGTAGTAGTACGGAGTAAAGTACGGAGTTAGTATGGTCGTGACGCGTTTAGGATCAGAGGACTAGTATAGAAATGTCACGCTTCTTGGAAACGTGCTCATTGCACCGCTGAAAATGAAAGAGAGAGAGGGGGAGGGGGACAGTCAAGACATGATCTGTATGGTTAGGAGGCAGGATATCACGAAGATGAAGACTCGTAAAGAAAAGACAAATGAGCATCTCAGAAAAATTTTTGAACAATAGAAAGTGCGCGTCAATCAGTACACGTACTGCGTACTGCATACCACCCACTGGGCATCAAATCATCAATTGTTGTCTGGGGAAGCTGGGCTGGGCACATGGCATGGAAGTTTAAAGTAGTTCAACTGGCAGAACACCCAAATTCCAAACCGGAAGGAAGAGGCACGTGGCAGTTCAGATCTCAAGCCCATTGATTGATAGAATAGAAAACAGGGGGGACGATACTCCTGCGTACCCTGTACCACGACACTTGCCCCGACTACGGCACTTGCACCGCAGTGACCAGACATGGCAGACAATAATCCCTGCAGATCTAAAAGAAACAGAGGCTAGAGCTAAGAAAGAGAGAAAAGAAGATAAACTGCGGCCGAGTCTACCATAGCTCAGGTGCTAGCTTGAGCAGCAGCGTGAAGTCAGCAGCGGTCCCATGACTGACTGAAACAAGCTCCTTCGGCACGAACTTCTAGAAGCCTGCCTCTCTGGAGTGCGCGGAGCGGAGATTTTTCCGCGGTTTGCGGCAGAGCTGTGACGGCTGAGCCTGACCAGGATGAATGGTTGAAAGTTAAATTACGAAGCTTACCTATGTTTCAAGCTTATTTCTTGTTTTGCTCCTTTTTTGTTTCTGTTGCACAGGCTCCTTTTTTTGTTGCGCAGAAAAGGAAAAGCATGAAAAGAAAAGAAACGAAATGCTGATCGTCCAGACTACGATCGACAGCCTGCTTCATTATACTGTTTTGGGAAGCGGGTCGACTTCCAAGGGCCTTTAGTTTTGCGGTTGTCTTCGGCGAGGCGAGTGCGATAATCTTGGATCGTCGGTACGGTACTCCGTACTCTGGTAGGCACCATACACCACTGCAAGAAAGAAAGTAACAACTCCTCAATGGACAGAAAGGTATCCAGCACGAAAAAAGATGCGTACAGTGGTAATTGTTTCGAAACGAAAAAAAAGCCAGCAGTTCTGTCCCGGAAAGAAATCGGATTCATTCCGTTTTGGCTTATGCCTGGTGCCTTTGTCTCGAGCATTGATTCTCTGTTGTCCTGTGCTGAGCAAAGGACAAAACAAGGCGGAAAAGAAGCCACATGGCGAAGAAATCGAACGAAGACCTTGCTGACTGCCACGCGGCATGCTGCCACGTTGCCACGCAATAATGCAAGCAAGGGGCAACATCTGTTATCTGGAGAACTGGGAGTCTACAGTACTCACCCTACAGGGTTGTATGAGATCTTCTCCACATTTTTCCCAGAGTTCTGATATCTTGCCTGATTCGTATACCTAAGTGGCTCACTTGAAAGTTTAGCTATGCTTACTCAACAGTTAGTCACAGTGCCATACGACTCGAGTATGTACGGAGTAAAAACCCGTGATTGCCCCGTTGCGAAATAAAATTCAGGAGACGCCTGAACCTATATCTAAACTCCGTAGTTAAATTTACGGAGTAGATCAGGCGTAGTGAGTTCTGTGGCACCGTGGCAAGTTAAACCACGCCGTAAAACTTTTTTTGTGCTGCCGCTTCTTTTATGACCTGTAAAAAGAAAAGAAAAAATGTCATAAGCCAAAATAATGTGGAGGGAATACGGAATACACAGTAGAATCATGACTCGTCACTGATCACTCGTGAGCTCCATCCAAAGATGGAGACCAAGAAGCAGCTCGGCATTCATTGTTCCAGAATAAACATCTGTCACCTTGTCCAACTGCCGGCCACTCAGGATCGGCTATTGAAACTGGAGCGGGCGCTAAAAAAGAATAATGGGAGGTGATAACGGTGCTACCTGTTATCAAGTCATAGCTCCAGGATTAGTTCTGGGGCGGCCTCCTTGGCGGTGGAAATTTTCCGAGTGCGGACAAGTGATGGTGTTGCGAAATATCTAAAAAGGTATTGTATGTAGCTAACGGCAAATGTTGCTCGAAAATGTTGGAGCTCGATACGGTGATTCTAGGTTTCTGCATTTCCACGGCATCGTGAGAGACAGGGAATCTGAACAGAGGATTGGAATTGTTCCTGCAAATGGGATTTGACCGGAGTTATCCTCCGTGCAGGGCTCAGGTACCACTTCTGGTAAGGTGTGGAGGATTGGGGATTGATCAGCAAAGGCGAGCGGGAGCAGTCGTTGAGACGTGCCTGGCTAGGCAAGTACCTAGCTACCTGGAGTAGTCAGAACTTTCTGACTCGTCCAGCCTTTAAAAATGATTCTGGAAGGCGATTTCCACGAGCACCGCCGCGGCAGGAAAGAAACCCCTGACTAGACGCGGACCTGAAACAGGATAAACTCAAGGCCCGAGCCGAGGCTACCAGTGCTGTGGCCGCATCAAGTATCATCCATTCCATCCTGTATGTACGGAGTACACTCCGCGCGTCTGATGTATCATGTTGCCGTCCCCTCCGTGCTCCTTTCGTGGCTATTTGCATATCGTTGTCCGAAGAAGAGGAGCTTGTAAGACCAGCCGACCCGATCTCCTGCTGCGTGGGATGCAGAGCACGGCGTCCTGCAGAGGGAGGCCTCAGTGTGTGCGCCGTAGCGTGATCCCAGCAGCGCGTTAGCATCTATTGGAATCAGCCCTTCTGAATCTGGCCACGCGAGTCATGACAGCCTGACAGCGGAATGCTCCGCATTGTGTGACTCGCAGCCACGTTCCTATTCCTTGGGCTTCTGGACGGAGGTACCGAAGCAGCAGTGTTTTTATTGATCATGGTGTGTTGCGCCATGCAGAACTTGCAATCGGTGTCTGCACGGTCGCACAGGATGCGCTGTTGGTGACTGTCTACGTCTGCCGTACGCGGTACAGAATGCTGTGTAGAGCAGCATCAAAAGCGGCATGGGAGACAGGTGGCATGGGGATGTGCGGGAAAACCAAGCCCCTTTGCAAATTTGCTGATCACCCGCGCCCGTGGCCCGTGGCGCCAGCCGGGTGCCTTGCTCCTGCCGACGCCCCAGCCGCGGCGGCGGGGCCGCGGGGCCGCCAGCGGCTCGGCTGGCGCTTTCTGCGTAGACCAGCGTGGCCCCTGGGCCGCCAGGTCGACCGCGTGCACGCTCGCCGTGCCCTGGTGGAGGCCCCATTCCCAGGCATGCGAGTTGGGACTCTTTCTCCTCTGCCGCCGGGCGACGGCGGGTTAAGCGATCTCGATCTCCCGAAGAGTACCTGCTCCCCCGCCCGTTCCTGGATGTGAAGTCGTCCGGGCCTGGCAGGTCGTGTTTTCGCCTCTTCCCGTCCGTTCATGCTTCCACCTATCCTCTGCCCTTCCATCCTCTCGGTGCTTTGACCGTCTGACAGCACGCAGGATTCGCCCTGGCTACCGGCTGTGGCTCGTCTGGGTGATAGCATCCCGACCATCTATCACACGCAGCTTCGCGGACGGAGTACAGAGGTTCGTCGTACTCCGGACGGTCAACGGTCCACACACCGGAGATCGACGAGGGATCGAGTCACCACCGCCGCGTATCCTGCGTTACCTTTCCCACCTCCACGGAGATCGGGGACGGACGTCGACCCCTCAGACCCTTTCTCCTCACGCATCCCCAGAATCATTCCGTTCTTGCGATTCCTGACCTCCACGATTGGTGTCGACGACGCCTGGGAAAGGCACTCACGCTTGCTGGGAGCGCAATTGGGCTTGTGGAGATATCTGGGTGCTGGGAGACGACGCCAACATCCACCGCAGAACGCAGACCCCGTCCATACGACCATAGCATCTCGTTTTTTCGTCCTGCCCAGATTATTGCTGATCGGGACTATAAGCAATTGCGATCCGACAAGGTATTTGGCATTGACCACTACCGGGAGATCCATCGCTCCTGCCAGACGCCTGCCGTTCGAAATCTCGTTTTTTAGTAGTGGCTGACAGCGACATCGTCAGTAGAAACGCTGTGTGCTACCCATTCGCTGTCCTATATCCCGTCCGTCAGGTTGGTTACCAATTCCATTTGCTCCGCCCCATTCGGCATACTTCACGTATTTTGTCCAGTCTAGTGCCTCCGCCCACGTGTATCCCTTCACAAGTCGACACCTGGATTGGTGGCTGAGCACAAATGCTGCGTATCCCCTGACCTAGCCGTGAATGCCATATTACTTCCTTTTCAAATCGAATTCTTTAAGGAACCGTTCACACACCCGATACGACAATCTGTCCTTAGACACCTGCTTTTATAAAGAGTCTTCTTGCGTCGAGAGACCCCCGACTGACTCTCGAATCTCTAGATATTTTTTAACACGCAATCATGGGTTGTATGAACTCGAAACCCGTTGGCCCGGCGGACAAGGAGGCTATCGCGCAGAATGCCAAGATAGACAAGATGATCAAAAATGACAAAAAGACAATGGACCGCACTATAAAGATCCTTCTGCTTGGTACGCAATCCAGACGGACTCTTTTCTTTTTGCGCGGCAAACACACAACGGCCCATGGACGGAATGCTGAAGGATTCGGCTAGGTGCTGGAGAATCGGGAAAATCAACGATCATCAAGCAAATGCGAATTATCCACTCTGGCGGATTCCCTGAAGATGAGCGCCGTCAGACCAGAGCAGTCATCTACTCCAATATCGTTGTTGCGTTCAAGGTCTTGTTGGAAATCATGCGAACGGAGGATATTCCGTTCGAGAAGGAAGAGAACAAGGTACGAATGATCGTCCCTTAACTTGTATGGACGGCCGTGCTTCAGGGACGTCGCTCACTCTTTATGTTTCCCAGCCGCTCGCGGAGCTCATAGATAACACGGAGGCAGATGTCGGCGCAGACGAGGCATTCTCGGATCTAAGAGTTAAAGACGCCATGCGGCAATTGTGGGATGACTCAGGCGTGCAAAAGGCCGTTGCCCGAGGGCATGAGTTTGCCCTTCACGACAATCTGCACTAGTAAGCCTGGGACAACAAGCTCTGTACGGTGTGAATGTCCGCAATGTTAACGCTGCGCCAGCTTCTTCAACTCCCTGGACCGCTTGTTCACGCCTGGTTGGCTTCCTGATAACCAGGACATGCTGCAGGCTCGTCTTCGGACAACTGGAATCACGGAAACGCTCTTCGAAATGGGCCAGATGAACTTCCGAATGATGGATGTCGGAGGCCAACGGTCTGAGCGGAAGAAGTGGATCCACTGCTTCGAGGGCGTTCAGTGTCTGCTCTTCATGGTTGCCTTGTCCGGTTACGACCAATGTCTCGTCGAAGATCAGAATGCCGTAAGTAAACCTCGATCCGTCGCGTGTGTTCGATGCCTTCTAATCACATATATGACTGTATAGAATCAAATGCATGAGGCAATGATGCTCTTCGAGTCGCTGGCGAACGGCGAGTGGTTCAAACGGAAACCTATCATCCTTTTCCTAAACAAGATCGATCTCTTCAAGGCGAAGATTTCCCTTTCGCCCATATCCAAACACTTCCCCGATTACACCGGCCCGGATGGAGACTTTGATGCTGCCGCAAAATACTTCGCAGACCGCTTCCGCGGCATCAACCGGGTTCCAGAACGTGAGATTTATATTCACTACACCAATGCTACCGACACCAATTTGCTCAAGGCAACCATGGACTCGGTACAAGACATGATCATCCAGAAGAACCTCCATACACTTATTTTGTAAACGGCGGGTCCAAAAGGAACATTCATCATGACAAAAAGGAGGCTCAATTGTTGACGATTTCCAACTAGAGACACGAGGTGCCCATCTCCTATTGATCTCTTTGCATTCCTCTTCGAATCCCGGTTTGTGTACTTTCTATTACGTGTCTTTTCTTTGTCAATTTTTGTTACATGAGTGCTGTGTCAGTTTGCATCACCTCTCCCGACCTCACCTCGCGGACATCCTTTTCCTACATCTGGTACACTTCAGCGCGGAGGCTCTTCTCACCTTATATGACGCTATTACCACATATTCTTTTTTTTTCTTTTAGCATTTGTATATCAGTCTCTAATGACCCTTGGGATTTTTCTGTCAGTTGGCGTCCGTCACGATTTCCATTTCTCATCGCCTCACTTGCCTTTCATTGAGACCTTCCGTCAGGATGTAGCTCCGACTACATTTGTTCTCGAATTTCTTTTTCCTTTGGTTTGGTTTTGTGCAGATTGAACTGTTTTGTTACCATACTTCCTCGTGATCGTCGTTTCCGTCTGATTGGGAGGCAGTGCTGCGGAATATTTGCTATTATATACTTTTCCAGATGTTCTACAGGATCCTCTTCGTTCCTATTTTCAAGAAATCAGACTCCTTCACTCTGGTCGCGTCCATCTACAGCAATTTCCGATGTCCGATACTCCGACATGGGACTGGGAAGGGTAGTTGTATGATAGTCGATATAGAGAAATCAAAATTCTGCGACTGAATTTCTACTCTAGGACAGAGTTGACTTCAGACGTAGTCTAGTGTGACAGGAGGCTTGGCAATGGATTGCTCCATTGAACCTGGAAGGGAACTACCATTGTTGCCGCAACTTGGCACGTCTGACTCGGACAGCTATAAGCAGTTGTGCTGTCAATGGCACAGCGTTCTATCGGATGTTAACTCATACTATGTATCAGCAGACGGTAGCATCACTCGACTAGGTATTCTTATTTGCTACGCCTCCTCTGGACGAGGTCAATCCATATCCTGACAGTAACCATACAGTGGAATATTCTCCAAAAAAAAACAAAGGAAATTTTCCAGATGTTCGAATGCTCGAAAAAGGTAGTCACAGACTGAGTTCAGAGAAGCCTGTGCAGAGAAGCAAAGATATCTGGACATCGCCGGAGTCGTACTCTTCTGCCTACAGCGCGGCGCAGGGCTTGGCGCTTATCTAAGCAGCGCGTCCGCCTGACCAGGTCTGTTGACTCCGACTCCGGTTCAGCCTCGCCTTCATCTTCGACCACTTCGAGAGTCGTTCCAGCAGCTTCCAACCAGCATCTTCTGCCCAACTCTTTCGGAGTAATAGAGGTCAGGATGCTCGCGTCCTCCCTCCTCCGTGCCGCAAGGCAAACGGCACGGCCGATTGCCGGCGTATCGCTCCCTTCTACTCCCGCAGCCGCCGCCTCGTCCAACGGTCTGCTCGCTACCGTTGCTCGTCAAGCACAGCGCCGATACTCGTCCTCGAAGCCGCCCGTGCCTCCGAGCGACGGTTCGAAACGGATTGACGCCTCCGCGCCGGCGAAGGGGGTGAATCCCTCGGGCAAGGCGTCTGGAGACAAGCGTGAAGGAAAAGCCGCCAAACGGAAAGGCAACGGGCGGCAGTCTGCCAAGTCGAGTCAAGACGCGGCTTTCCTGAACCTGCCCAGCGTTCCCTCGACGCAGCATCTGCAGCCACATGGTCGGTATACCCATTTTTCGATCCTGATAGCTTCATGTCTTGAAAAAAAGAGCGTATTGGGCTGATTCTTCCTTGCCACAGACGTCCATGTCGCATCATTTTTCTCCATCCACCGTCCCATCTCAGTCACCACCTCCGTTCCTCCCCCTTCCACCAATGAAGCCTTCAATGCCCTCTTCTCCCCCAAGAAGCAGTCGAAGAACGAGCCGGAAGACGTGATCTACACCCTCTCGTCCGCGATCCAGACCATCGAGAACCAGCAGTACGTCTGGTCGGAGCAGGACGGCGCCTTCAGCCACGCGGAGCCCGAGGTCGTGCACCTCGACGGCGTCCCCGCCCAGGATCTGAGGCTCTCGATCGAGGAATTCGTCAAGCGTCTCCGCCCGTTCCATCCCCCTCCACCACCGGTCCCCTTCGAACACGTCGAGTCGCTGCGGCAGCAGAAGGATGAGACGACCGCCGGCAGCAAGCCGACCTCGTCGCGCAGCTTCTCGACCGTCCTGACGATCCGCGAGTCGACGCACGCGGACGGCCGCAAGACGTACGAGGCCCACGTGTCGCCCTTCGTCCGGACGCACATCGAGGGGGACATGGAGGCCCCCTCGAGCGGCGTGTCCGGACACGAGGAGGCCGTCACCGAGGAGCCCCAGCAGGAGGGACCTTCCGGGCCCAGCACCTACATGGAGCGCCTGCGCCGCAACCACATCATGCACGCCATCAGCACCCGGAGACGGCGCAAGCTGAAGATGAAGAAGCACAAGTACAAGAAGCTCCTGCGGAAGACGAGGACGCTGAGACGGAGGCTGCAATAAGAATAAGGGCATAGATCGTCATCACGCATGTATTAGAGAGATATCTATCTGTGTACTGTACTTACTGTTTTTGTAGTTTCATGTCTTGAGTTCGTTTTGTTTTCCCCCCATCCAATCCGAACAGGTTCGGGCTGAATTTGTTATCTTAGATACTTTAGTGGCCCTCTTCGCTCTCTCCCGTCCTATCATATCCTATTTTGTTGGATTCTCTTTACGGAATCATAATCATATCATCTTATCTTATCCCCTTTGTACTGTGATGTATGTGCTGTACACACCTGGACTCATCCATCCGTGTGTGTGTTATATTCATTTCCCGTCAATAGGATCACATACAGAACAAGAACAAGAACAGATGCATATATAACTAGTGTGCATACGTACATACATAACGTTAATTCCTAACAAACAGACAGGCAGACAAACAGACAAATATTTCCATCTCATCTCATGAGAATCATATTTCTACCGACTGGTACTGGAGTGAGGTATATCTAGATAGGTGTAGAAATAGGAGCTCGCGAGACAGATAGATGACATTCAGTACCAACAAGAAAAACAAGCGAAAAGGCAACGAAAGCCTCCAGTTTTTAATATAATGATTCCAGTCCAGTCCACTTTGCCGGGCCGTACATAAAACAAATAAAACAACGCGTTGCGTTGCGAACAGTGACTATGACCATGCAGCAGCAGTAAGCACCTACCACTTCGCAATGTAGACTACAGTCTCATTTCATTCAATTCAAGACGACCGTGTTATATCTTATCTCCTTCATTGATCAAAATGAGATATTTCCTTGTTCTCCATCCCATCCATCGTACCTGGGCTAGCTTACCCGAGAGGAAAGCTAACTGAGCAAGCCATGTCTTCGCCAGATAAAGTATTGATAAGAAGGGAAAGGGGGAAGCTCGGATAACGCAAGGCCTTAGCTTCAACCCGCTAACCAAAAGCGGATAACTGATACCCCAAGTCTTGCGATTATCAAAGTTCCCTTTGCACGAAGACGGGCGCGACGCTTCGCGTCTAGCACTTGCCCCGGGAGCGGGAGTTCATCAGAAGGGCGACGATGAGACCATACAGACCTGTAGGTGGAAAGAGATTGTTAGTGATCATCACAGGATTTGACGAACGTTAGTCAACGGGAAACATCATGAATCGAGCTTACCCAAAACTTCAGCGAAAATGAGAATCAGGATCATGCCGACGTAGAGTCTGGGTTGCTGAGCCGTTCCACGGACACCAGCATCACCGACGATACCAATGGCAAAACTTAGTCAAGAGTTAGATTCAATCGCCCATGTTGAAGAATTGGCCCGGAAAGCTCGTCGGTAGACTTACCCAGCAGCCATGCCAGCAAGACCGACGGCGAGACCAGCGCCCAGCTGAATGAATCCAGTATATAGGGGCACCTTTTGGCCCAGGTCATTGGCGATCAGAACCGAAACGACCAGACCGTAGATACCAATGATACCAGCCATGACAATGGGGACAATGTCTGCAGGAGAACGCATCAGTCAGCGGAGAACTCAACACCCCACTTATCCGGGTACATCTCCCGGGATACTAAGGCTCAGGTCATGAGGATGTTCAACGTACTCTTAACGATCAGGTCGGGACGCAGGACGGCCATCCCGCAGACACCGACACCCGCCTTGGCGGTGCCATAGGCAGCACCGAAGCAGGTGAAAACGATGGCGGAGGTGCAGCCCAGGGCACCGAAGAAGGGCTATATTTCGCTCGATCATCAGTTATCGGTCAAGTATGCGTTGTGAACAGGGAAGGATGTGCAAATGTGCTTCAAGGCGGTATGGTATAGCAAGATGTGTTTCGGAGATCAAGGTTCCCGTGTCCTGCTGGCAACAAGGAACAGGTGTGCAAGATAACTCACCGCATAGACCGGACTATGAAGGCAAAAGGTTAGCCACTTATTAATATTTTGAAAATCAAACCTCAATCCGAGGCAAAAATTGAAAGAAGCGCTTGTAGAATACTCGTGTTGCGCGCGTTGTCTGAAGGACAGCTTACCAGAGCTCTGTAGCCATTTCGAAGGACTAAAAGACGACCAGCGGCCAGAAAAATCACCAACCGAACGCTTCAGGAAAGAAGAATAGGCCTTAAGACACAGGACAGGGCCGCAGATGCAGTCGTTATGGCGAGGATGAAAAGGTTGCCGGGGGTGGGAGACAGAGATGCAGTCGAGGACGAGGACGCTCGTCGTTTCGGGGTTGAGAGGCTGGGACGGGAGCTAGAGTGCTTTCCACGTGATCAGCCTTGGCACCGCCAGCTGTCGATCTGCGGCACGTAAAGTTTGAAGGGCAAGAAACATTTAACATAATCAACCACCAAGCAACAAATACCACCGAGCAACAAATTTTCCTCCACCCTACCACTTCCTTTTTTCAACATGTCATTTTATCACCACCACTATCAAAAATGCCTTTATCTCAAGAAAACCGAATTCAAATGGCTATTGCAGCTTATAAAAATCAAAAATTCAAATCAATACTGAAGGCTGCAGAGATCTTTGGGGTGCCTGAGGCTACCCTTCATGCTTGTCTTAAAGAAAGACAATCACGCGCAGAAACACATGCTAATGGCCATAGATTAAAGGCTATTGAAGAGGAAACACTTATTCAGCAATTACTAGAGGCAGATAAACAAGGTTTTCCAATTTGGCCAGAGTTTCTGCATTCAATGGCACAAATATTACTCTGTGAGTGTCTACAGGATCCTACTGCAGTCCTTGACATCAACTGGGCTTATAAATTTGTCAAGCGCCATCCTGAGCTGTGTACAAGATATAATTGAAGGATTACATACCAGTGTGCAAAGCAGGAGGATCCAAGAGTTATAATACCATGGTTTCAAGCTGTACATGCAGCTATTCAGGAACATGGCATACATGAAGATGACATCTGGAATTTTGATGAAACTGGCTTTGCAATGGGGCTCTGCTCAACCTCCAAGGTTATTACTGCAGCAGAACACAGTGAAAGGCCTTGTACAGTCATCCAGGGAAACTGTGAATGGGTTACAATCATTGAGACTGTGAGCTCAAAGAGGATTCATATACCATCAGTGATTATCTTGAAAGCAGCATCTCAACAGGCTGCTTGGTATCAAGAACCTGCACTTTCCAAAGACTGGTGGATTGCAACTAGCAAGAATGGCTGGACAACAGATGAAATAGGCCTTCACTGGTTGAAAGAGGTGTTTGAACCATATTCCAGATGCTATACAACTGGTGCAAAGCGGTTGCTTATTCTTGATGGCCATAGTAGCCATTTAACTGCAGAGTTTGATACTTTCTGCAAGAAGAATGCAATTGTCTGTCTTTGCATGCCTGCATATGCCTCTCATCTCCTGCAACCACTTGATGTTGGTGTTTTTGGCCTGCTTAAGCGCGCGTACAGAAAACTGCTTGAAAAGAGAATGATTGCTGGCAACAACCATATTGACAAGGAAGACTTTCTATCCCTATATCCACCTGCTTGTGCAGAAGTGTTTACTCCAGACAATATATGCAAAGGCTTTGCAGGAGCTGGACTTAAGCCACTTGATAAAGAGTGGGTTCTTGTAAAGATTACCTTTCAGCTTTATATGCCAACACCACCAGCTTCAGTTGAAAGTTCAGTCTCCTCTGCTTTTCAAACTCCTCAGAATCCTTGCCAGCTGGATCACAAGGTTCGCAGCTTGCAAAAAAGCCTTAGTGCAAGAAAGCAAAAGCTTTCTAGCAGCCCAATATCTCATATTCATCATCTTGAAAAGGCTGTGCAGATGGCAATGAATATGAACCTTCTTCTTCAAGATGAAATTAGGACTCTACAAGCTGAGACTGAGCGGAAAACTAGAAAGAAGGCAAGAAGATGTGCTATTCTAGGTAATGATACCCTTTTATCTGTACAAGAAGGCCAAAATCACATTCAGCAGCTTGATATGCAGCTTAATAAGAAGCTTGATGAGCCTACACCTATGCCTCAACAGTGAGCTCCACAACACTGCAGTGGCTGTGGGACTATTGGACACACCATAAGGAATTGTCCTAATAAATAGCTATATATTCAACTACTAGATAGTCTAATTTAATTGTATTGGTGGTTGAAAAGCTTCAAAATTATAGTGGGTGCGGTGAAAATTTGTCGCTCGGTAGTATTTGTCGCTCGGTGGTTGATTACGTTACCCGAATCTAAGTTATAATAGAGATTATTTGGCATCCTGAAAAAGACGGTTGGCAGTATCGGTGGCTGAAAGCTGTTTACTATGTATGTCACCTACAAAGACAAGTAATAGGTATTTGTATGGCACATACAACTGTTCCGAGTCCGCTGCGTTAAGACAGCGTTTTACCCAGTACAATGCAAGCCAATATGTTGTCATATGCCATGTCATTCAACTCCACGCGTACGATTCCATCATCTACACCGACCCAAGCTCAACACGACAGCCAGGTATATCAAGCTTCGTACGGCATTCACGGCCCTCGCCGGTCGACTCTGTATCCTGAACAGGTTGCGAATATGTGATTGCCTTCTCAGACAGCGCGCCAAAGTAATTTGGGAGGACGGCCAAATCCTTTGAAGGACTGCCCTCAACAGCATCTATGTGTGGCGTTTCCCTAATGACGGAAACTCCAAAATGGTATGAAATCACCCCTTCAGGGTCTTTCAGCTCCGATGAAGGGTGTGTTCGACGACATTTCGGCTGGACGGAAACGAAAAATTGAACGTAGTCGCCTGGTTTGGCAATCTGAGAAAGAGAAGAAATATCTTCCCCGAACGCAGGAAAATCCGGTATCTCTTCCTGCGGCGTAGCTGAGTCCAAGGATCCGAGCAGCTCATCGAAAGTAAGCGGATTCCCGTGAGCCTCTGCAAAATTGCTCTCGGGATCAAGGGACAACAAGCCCTGCTTCTTTCCCCAACCTCCACCTCCACTTACCACACGGTGAAGCTTATTACCCTTTCGGATTGCACTCGCCACATGGTCCTGGGCATTGGTTCCAGTCGGAGTTGAGCAGTCTGACTGCTCAACCAGCGCCCAGACAGAAACTCTGTGGTCCGCGATATTATGTTCCGCCACATACCTGGGGAGCTCGACTTCCAGATCAGACGAAGCTGGCATCGGTTCATCCGACTCGCCATCAGCTGACTTCGACACCTGGCGGAGGATATTTCCCATGCTGGAGATGACCTTCCGACGACGACTCACAGGGTGCAACGGGAGTTCCAAAGAGCTGCGAACAGAGTCCGCAGAAGAAATAACGGTGCAGCTTGAAAGGTCGAGGTGCTGACCCAGGCTGAATTTTCCAGCGGCAGAGTTGTAGTCCCAGCGCATGCCAAACATAGTTCTATCTTTACCGTTGACAAATACAGTGTTCGCTAGACGAAGACCAACTTCATAAGGCGCAGGACGGGTTGCAGCATTCAAGGCAGGGCTTTTTGGTTGAATCGAATGAATGAATACAGGCTCCTCAGTCCTTATGCCTCCTATACGAACTGGCTCGGCCGCCTTGCCCAGCACGTCTGTTCTTCTCACAAGTAGTAAGGACAATCCATCAGATTCCGACGACGCAGGCACAGGATCCTCAGAACAGTCCGTTGCATCTCCATTCCTATTACGCGGATCTGGCAGTTTATCAACCACTGCGGCGACTGCGTAAAGAGGACCATGTGGAGGATGGTCCAAGGAAGTTGGAAACAATCTATTTATCCAGTCCTCGAGGAAAGTATTCGCTGGATCAATCCAAGAAGCGAACGCTGGTGTGACCAGTAAGACAGGGACATTCGATGTCATATTGGAGGAATGGGGTATAGTAGGAAAATGCGAAAGTACGTCGCTCGGCGTCTTTTTATATCGCGCGAAAGGTCAGCTCAGAAGATCGTGAGAGCGCAGCTCAAATACTCACAATGTCATATGGCGTCCGCGTCAGCCAAGTTACCGCGAAGGGTCCTTCCTCAGGCACTATCTTCGAGCTGAATCTCCGTAAAGAAGACGTCCTATGGTCAGTCCTGGCCATCAGCCATGGCCGATAGGGAACGTGCAGCAACCGAAGCCATCCTCGGCTGCTGGCCAGTCTTGCTGGCATATGACTCGGGACGCGCCCGAGTGTTATTGACATGGAAGCATAGATATCAGCGCACGTCCCAATTGCTGGACGTTAGTCTCTAGATGGAGAACTGCAACGCTGCAGAAGGGGTCTTCCGTTTGCGCTGTATGGCTCGTGCTCGAAAGGGACCAAAAAGCGCGCTCCTTCGATAATCCCGCCAAGACTATTATTGGCCCGAGGACGGTACCGACTACCGAGTATGTGCAAGGTGCTCCCGCGCATAGCAGTCGACTTACCACTCTACTGAAACAAGAATCAGTTCCAAGAGCTGCGCGATCGATGCGATTGATGCAAAGGGACTTCAGTGTCTAAGCAGAGCCGGCCTCGGTATGATCTCGACCATGCATCACTTTCAGCCCTCGGAACATCGAACTCGCAATTTGAAATACCTTCGTGCTCCAATTTCCATCTATGCAGAGAAATGGCATCGTATGCTCTTCAATTTAAACTGATGTTAAAATTGTTATTGGGGATTAGTCTGGAAATGATCTGCTGTGCAGGTTTATCTGCGCGATTAATTTAGAGAAAAAAAGTCCTTTCTACTAAATTTCATCTGTTACTATTGTCTTTTTTCCGTGATTATCGCCCATTATCCCTGCCAGTGCAGCAAAATTACATATGTACCCCGTGCATGATTTGTTCCGGAAGTGCTAAAAAGCAAGTGGAGATTGATAACTTGGATTTATTGGTGCACCTATGGACGCCTGGGAAACACACTGTGAAGGATGAGTGATGCATATAGCTGTAAAGGCATATAATGCTTTGAATAACAAGCAGCAGAGAAGATGTTGAACAAAAAGGCAATGTTACCAATTTGCAAGTTTTTTTTGCCGACCTTAATAAACTCCATCAGAAGGACTTACAGATGTGGCTACCTTACATACATCGAGGGCCCACTAGGTACCTGGTAGCTACTATGGAGTACATATTGATACTCCGCTACGCCCACCTATTTTACCAGACTCGACCCGTACCATGGCCATATTGTGAACAGGTCTGAGGTACCTAGGTACCTCTTAGATACCTGACCAACATAATAAAGTTCGTCACCAAGGACGCCAGCTGGTCCAAATAGGAGCGAGCTTAAGGGCCTCTAGTGCTATATTCATTGTCATCGTTCCCTTAAGCGCGCGTAGAGTTTGGGGAAGATTATATTAACGCCTTTATGATCAGCAGAATGTCCCATTTCAGGTTCTGGGGGATACACTCTCCACGAAGGATGTTGTTCCGTACATCCGTCCAGATCCTTATCAGATGATTAAGACAACAGGAATGGTGACATCCCCATAGGGCTGTCTGACAGGGCAGGAAAATTTAGGCGCAGCGCAACAGTGGCAGTCGGGAGGTGTCCGTGGCTGGACTCGGTGGAGGCGAAACGTCCATGGATGTACGGAGTAGGGCTGGGCCACTATCAATCGCCAAGGAAAACGATATGAACCCTACGAGCACTAACGGTGTACCAATGAAGTATGGTTGATCCGGTTGGAAACGTCCATGAAGCCTTTTTTTCCGTGCAGAGTACCTTGAAAGCAGGGCTGAAGAGTCAAAGATAGAAACCAGGTGGCAGGGAAAGCAGCCAAGCTTTCCGTTTCATGGAGGCCTGAGGCCTGTATGGGGGGAAGGCCGATAAGAGGGTCGGTGTGCGGATGTAGGTCCGCTTTGGGCCTTCCAGGTCCCTCGTTGCCCAGCAGTTCGTTCACGTATTGTTTACGCAAGGTGGAGTGGGATCCCTTCTGGCAGCGATGACGAGCTCAAGTCGTGCCGGCGCCGTCTTGGCATCCGCAACGGGGAGGCTAGGCCAAAACGGGACCAGACGGAGCCTGCCGGCGCCGTCGACCTCGGCCAATCAGCGGGCGATAACGCGGCGTGTGGCACAGCTGCGGCGGTGCGACCATGACGTCGGCCACCCAGCGGGTTCCGCTCCCGTCACGCAGTCAAGCTTAAGCAAGCGGTAGGGCAGCGCAGGTCGCTGGGCTCCGGCGCCGCCCGTTATTTAAGCAACGCGCTCCTCCCAGCCCTACCTGCTTTTCATCACCGACTCTTATTAACTTCTGTCTCTGTTTGGCTCCATATATCATCGATCAGAATCTCCCAGCTACTCTGGACTCCTGAATTTCAAAGAGGCAGACTGCTCTCGACCGCTTCTCCGTCGAAATGCCTTTCACCGCTTCGTGAGTATTTCCCAGAGCTGCAGCCAGACCGCTGCTTGCGACGCCCGGTCGCAATCGCTATACTCGGAATGCCAGATGATCGCGATGCTAACATGGACAACAGCGACATCTGCAAGATCATCTTTGCCATCATCCTCCCTCCGCTGGGTGTCTTCCTGGAGCGAGGATGCGGCGCTGATCTGCTCATCAACATTTGTCTTACCATTCTGGGTTACATCCCGGGTATCATCCACGCCTTGTACGTGTGCCTGCTCGCTTCAAATTGATTGCCTGGATGATTCCGACTAACCCTATCGCTTAGGTACATTATCTTGAAGTACTAGGCTGCGGCAAGCCGCCTTCTCTGCTGTACATTCTGGCCAGAGTCGACCTCTCCTACTGTTTTAACTTCTTTCATCGAGCTGGCCTTCACGCATGGTCATGGATGAAAGTTGATTTCAGCGGGATACGACTTCTGGGCATCTTTGTCAGCATGTTTCCGGCGACTTCCGGGGCCCCGGACTAACGATGCCTCCGCGGCTTGGCACAAACGGTAGCCGCAGTATCCAATTCCGGCCGCAGTGTTACGCCATAGCTCACGACTTTTCTTTGTGCATGACTTTGCAGTGACGGTTCTCTGAAATGTTTCGGTCGATTCACTTTGCTCCATGATACCAGCTCAGTTCTGCGGTCCACTGGGCTTTTGTCCCCGTTGTGTTGTCGCTAGCAGGTCACTTGAAGGGTCCTGCGTCAACTGGCTTGTTGAAAAGCAGATGTATCTAGATATGATTAATGTCTTGTTTTCAATTGATACTGCACAAGACCACATTCCTCTTATTGACTGACTGCATTATGAGTTTATATCGCAGTATTTAGAACCTGCATTGGGTGAAATACTCTCTGCATCCCGTACTGCTCATGCAGCATGTGCCAAACTGAAAATTATTACCGTGGCGCGGTACTCATCTACTTTAGCATCAGATGCTGCTCCGTACTTCGTAAACAGATCGTCGCTGCCGATGGGCCCGGATCCGCGACAGCCGGGGCAGCAACGGTCACCTGACCTGCATGTCATATAGGGCTGACCATACAGCGCTCTCCCTCGGCCGCAGCCCAAGCGCCGACAGGGCGCGTATCCATCTCTTGCGTTTCCCTCCTCATCCAACAGAACGGCAGAGACTCTCTGGCGCCCATTATGCTTGTCTCTGCCCTACCGCTCAGCTCGATGTCATCAAGTTTCATGTGGGCGCGTACGAGTCCGCGCCCCTCCTGTGGCCGTCGTGGATTTACTCGCCTGCGCGAGGCGTGCCAGTATTTCTGTCGTGTCATAGGAGATCTCTCTTATGGCGCTGTTTCGAAAGGATGAAGTCGAGGCGCTCGACTTCATGTTTCTCTCTTGCTGTGCTGTTCCCCTGAATTTCCTTGCTGTTCCATTTCGTTTCTTCTCTCCTGTACCATAGATCTCTCGTCTTATTCTGATTTCAAGGACGTCGACCCTCCTGCTGGTATCAGGAGTCTTATCTCTCTATTGTATGCTGTACTACTATGATTTGTTATATCTCTCTAGGCATTCAGGGATAGTCATTCAACCTATTCCTTACTTTGACCAGGGTAAGGCTATATACCTTTGAAAGGCAGTGTCGATTTGGCTCTGGCCAGCAGCTTGAGCTCCAGTATCTGAATACTGGCTTTGTTCCTCCCACCTTTTTTTCCTGTGATGTTCGATCTAGACCCTTTCTTTTATATTACTGAAACTGACCGTGACTGGCAGGGCTGTCGCAGGATGCCTTTACTCCCAGCCCAATGGGCTGTTGCCGTCGTCCTTTCGTTAATTTCAATATGTCGTGCCTATACCTCAACGTTATCCCACAGTGCAGCTGCCACGCCCCTGTACGATGTGATCCCGGCTTGCGCCCGATGCTGCGTCGATGACTTTGTAAAATCAGAATATCCGCGCGGGTCGTGTTCTGATACGTGGGATGTCAACTGTCTTTGCAGGACAAACACAACGAGTGGGTTCACTTTGGGAGAAGCGACTCTCCGCTGTGCTATATCCTTCTGCCCTTGGGATGTGGCGTCGTACTCGAGCGTCTTCGACATCTGCAATTCGGTTGTTGGGGCTCTCCCGAAGACGCATGCCACGATCACCGCGACTATCGTGGCTACGACATCTGTTGCGGTGACCAGGACGTATACTAGTACATCCACTTCCAAGCGGACTGTATGCCCAATTAAGACGAATTCTAACTCTAGCACTACGTCCGTGGCAAGCACGACCAGAGTTTCCAGCTCTCGACCGCCTCCGACAACATTTATGGCGGTCACGAAGACAACGTCTTCTGCTGTCAACCTTGCGAGTACGTTTCAACCTTCAGCGTCCGCTTCGCCTACAGAGTCGCACTCTTCCTTGAGCATGCCAGCGGTTATCGGTGTGTCTGTCGCATCGGGGATCTCTGCTGCCTTTATTATTGGCGTCATAGTGTTTTTCTGTGTCAGGAAATTGAGACGGAAATATGCGGGAGCAGTAGATCGATATTCCTTTGAAATTGGAGGAAAAATGGCTGAACCACCTGATTTCGTTCCGCCGCCATCGAAGAAACCCACTTCAGGTACTGGGCAGAATTTTGGCGGAGGAAGCAACAATCAGGGACCGACGCAGTTAGGGTCTCCGTTCAAGTTGACGACTCGTGGACCACTCGCTGTCGTCACTAATCCCGCTTCTGGTTCTATGGCGACGAAAAAAGACACTGGCCTCGCGACATCGCCTGACACGGAGCATGGATTCCCGGAGAGTCCGTCATCCCAGCGCACGCTATCACGATTACTTCCTGAAAAGCCGACTTACACGCTCGATTCCGGTCCGCCGCGACCTAGTCAAGATTCCAGGCGGGTGAGCGGGGAAACGCTGTTCGAAGAGGACATAGAGCGGCCTAGAGATATTCTCGGCCCTTCATCTGGCGTGATAGGTTTCCCAGCAGCCGCAGCAGTGAACGACAGCCACACAGGTCTTGTGTCATCTCATCAGAATTCTAACCAGAGACCGACTATTGGATTACCCTCTGACCCTCGTGCAATGAAGTTTGCCAATCAGAGTAGACAAAATGGTCTTCCTGATCGGAGTTCAGAGCAACCAACGAAGCCGGCATATCAAGCTCCGAGACAAGCGGCTCGACCACCTGATGGACCTGCTGTGTCCAAAAGCACAAAGCAACAATTTCTGCAACCGGGACCATCTAATAGCGGCGTTGCATTAAGCAACTATCGCAGTCAGTTCTCGGAGAGCGCTAGCAATGACCGTCGCAAGAATCTCGGCCAAGAGTCATCCCGCGGTAGAGCACGCCGCTCACTCTTTAGCCCTCGAAACAGCAACCGCTGTTCTGAATGCTCAGACACTAGTTTCGAAACTATTAGCATCGATGAAGATGATGACTCTTCCGATAGGAATCCCTCTGGGCCAAGGCGCCTAAGTCCCGTCAAAGAGGCTACGAGACCCAGTGGCGCAATGCAGGAAGAAGAGCGTACATTGCCATATCCGACCGGAAGTTATGCCGTCAAATATCCGAAGATGCCAAACGCCGTCTCAGTGACTCGACACGCCGAGACCGCACCTATGCCCAGAGCGGCAAATATATACAGGGATAAATCACCTCAGAGGCGCCTCCTGCAGCCCACAGCAGGCCCGGCTCCTTATCCAAGAGATAGTCGACCAACGACACCTCTCCGTAACCTCACGCCGCAGGAGCAAACTACCACGGTGAAGATGCCACGTCCGCACCCGGACTCACCACGATCACTTTCTGCGAGCCCAGCAGGGAGTCTCTTAGCTAAACGTCGCGGCGAGTCCGTCGCTAACAAGATGGAGAATGATCTTAACATTTCCAAGGGAGTAAACTCCAAACCGAGATGGAGGATCGTCGAAGAATTCGAGAGCGGTGCAGGTGCCAGCCAAAATCAACAAGGCCATATGGCCGCAACCAGGAGTTCTCCTGATTCAACCGGAAACAGGGAAAAGAGAAAGTCGTTGTGGGAGCGCAAACTGACGCCGTCCAGGAGAGGTGCTGATTTGATTCTCAGCGTGGAGTGACACGAACAGGTTGTTGAGCTGGGGGAAAGCTTCCCAAGGTACGCAGTACTGATGTTGGAGACATAATTGTCTAATTGCCCTGTTACAATTGATACCCGGAGCTGTCTGTATATGCTGTTTTTATACATGAGACATATAGCACATATCTTCACTTTCTTCTTTTTTTTCATGACATGCTTTAACTCGGGTTTTTTTTGTCATCTTGTGACCTTTCAAACAGGCACTATGTTCACTACGGTCAGCTGTTGGTTCATCTTTCTTCCCACATTCATGTCTCAATATGTCTCCACGTTGCATCGAGAGTTCGAGACCCATTTCCTTGACAGATGCATATGATCCTATGTCCATGGTTGTCCATGTCTATAACGCTCTGTCTATCTACTTGTCAGCAATGTATGTATGTACTATAGAAGAAACCTGACCTTGTAGCTACTTGTCTATCTCACTCGCTGTTGATAATCATAACTTTACGTGGCTCAGTTTCTGGGTATTGACTTCTATGTACCTAATGTATGCAACATCACAGTCCGACCGTGGCAGTTGTCAAGAATCGCAACCTGGGCTCTTCGACGTCTCGACCCAAGAGTAAGAATAAAGGGAGAGGTCTACCTAACGTACGGATATCCGCTCTAAGTGACGTGAACCGGTTCCAGGCCCGAGATCAGGATCGATTGGCTTGTGCCGCTGATAGGATAAGATACTCACAAATGCCTGGGTGCGGTGCACATACGGACTAGTATGTACTTAACATACTACTGGCCATCGCAACCTTTTTGAACCAGAAGGCTGACTCGACTGACCACAGATTCTTCCTGGGTCCGGGGGATGCGCGCTGGACGAGCCCGACGAAACGGGTGCGAACACGATGGGCGGATTGCACGAAAGGATTTGCGTACATATTCTACCTACCAAGGTACATACCTAAGATAGAAATGCAGGCTTAGCGCCTCCGCAGTATTTGATATCCCAGCGCTATCAAGGTCGGGGCGTGAACATTCATGCAGATACTGATAGGCAGATAAGGCGGGCGACTTCCGAGTCTTCGGACTCTCTCAGGGCCCCTGCCCGGCCAGCTGCAGGCCGGATGCGTCCGAGTGGAGCTTCTCCCAGGGTGGTAATTAAATCTTAAAAAGGCCGGATAGGACCCTGGACGGGTCGAGGGATCGACATGCGAGACCCGAGTTATTATCTTCGAGGGAGCCGTGGCGATCTCCGTCCACCGCCCCGGTTGATATGTGATAAATGTGCATGCCCCTGGTCCGGATCCATGGCTACGTTAATTGATAAAGGGGTCGCTCAGTGGGACGGGTCTGTCTGGGATCCGAATGCCTGTGGGGTGGATCTTGGATGAGAGGAGATTTTTCGTGCTCAACCGGTGAAAGTGTGTTTCAGTGCACCGTTGATGTCCGTGGTAGCGGACGGGACCGGGAGGGAGTCGACCAGAGTAGTAGGAGATGGAGATAATGGATGGATGGCTGTGGCTGGAGCGGGCGGGTGCGTGTGCTGTAGGGCTAGGGCTGGGGCGATGCAGCCACGTCCGCGCCCGCAGCCACTGGTCCCCAAGTGACGTCACGACCCGGGGTCCGACCGGGCGGCCTGTTCGGGGAAAGCGCCAGGGCCGCGACGCGACCGATCCACATCATCCACTCCTCCATCCCGCCCGTGCTTCATGATTCGATCTCAGCACAGGTCCCTAAGGTTGGACGGCGCGTGCGGTAGAGGTTCTGCTCGTGGCAGGACGACTGGATGAGAGCGTTCGAGAAGCACGGTCCGGTGAGATCAGAGGCGAGTCGGGAGGCGAGCTGGACGAGCAACTGACAAGACAGCCTGCAGGAACGGTGTTGCCAGCGCGTTCCCTCCGCCACGGAAGGGCCGTGACGCTTCCGTCGTCCTCGTTCCTGGACATGTTCCTTTTCTTCCCAGTTCTGCGTTCCGGATCCTTTCCCTGTTGTCGACCTTTTCAATCCCTCCGGCCTTGACCGTCCCGTTCCACTCTGGCTGCAGGGAAGCAGCCACTGATCCGGCATCCTCGTCCAATCGTCCCCGCGGTCCCTGTAAGGCCCAGCACGGCGACAAAGGCGGCCACTGCAGGGTGCGACATCGAGGTCCACTCCACATGCCAACGGGGGCGCTGATGGGCGGAGAGGAAGGGCGGGTGGAGACGCAGACCGCGGGCGCAAGGGGAAGCAGCGCGGGAGATGAAGCTCGTTTGCTGAAACACGCTGAATACTTTGCCCGCTCGAGAGGGTGAACCGTGGATGCCATGCCTTTGCATCACCGGCGGCCCGGGTTCCAAGGTCCTCCCCCCGCTGCTCCTATATATCTGGGGGCTCCTCCACGCCACCAGCCCCGGATCTTCTGCCGTTGTCTCCTCCTCGCAGAGAGCGCAGTTACTACTGGGATTTTGCCCCTCTCCGTCCGATCAGCATCATCCAGGAAACAGCTTCTGGGAAGCTTCTCTTATCAAGCAGTACCTGAGCGTATCACCGCGTTTGCTTATCAGCTAATACTACCGCTTTTCGTCGCGAGCGACGAGCAATACAGCGATTGACTGACCAGCTGCCTCTCACACTGTGCGCAGACACCATGGCGGCGACAGGGGACGTCGAGCAGAGGGTCCGCAGGCTCTCCAGCGTCGATGCCAGCAGGGCCGATCTCTACAGCGGACCCAACGTGGTCGTGCCGCCAAAGCACCTGATGGCGACGAGCGATGCCCACGACACGGCCAAGTCCATCGAGGTGGCCAAGGTGCACCTCGACGAGGAGGTCACGACGCCAGAGGTGTCTCCGCGCGCCGTCTCGCCCGTCTCCAGGCCGGCCGTCAAGACCACGGACCGCTACGCGTTCGCGTTTGATATCGACGGCGTTCTGATCAGGGGCGGCAAGCCCATCCCTGCCGCCATCGAGGCCATGAAGGTCCTGAACGGAGAGAACCAGTTCGGTATCAAAGTGTAAGGCCTCTCAATCCATTGTCTGCTCACCGTTTTCTCTCTCTTCTCCATGGGGTTGGCGGGATCTCGCTCCGTTGGACCTGTACTGACCCCGGACTTCCAGGCCATACATCTTCGTCACCAATGGCGGAGGCAAGACGGAGGAGGAGCGATGCCTCGACCTGAGTCGACAGCTCGAGATGGAAGTCTCGCCCGGGCAGTTCATCTGCGGCCACACTCCGATGCGGGAGATGGCTGAGAAGTACCACACCGTCCTCGTTGTGGGCGGTGAGGGTGAAAAGTGCAGAATCGTGGCCGAGGGCTACGGTTTCAAGGACGTTGTCACTCCCGGAGACATCATCAAGACCAACAAGGAAACAACCCCGTTCCGGAAACTGACGGAGGAGGAGCTGCGCAATTCGCGCGAGCGTGACCTCAACAACACGGTCATCGAGGCTGTCTTCGTCTTCGCGGACAGCAGGGACTGGGCTGGCGACCAGCAGATCATTCTGGACGTCCTCATGTCGAAAGGTGGCCGCCTGGGCACTCGCTCCGAGACCTTCGACGAGGGTCCTCCAGTCTTCTTCTCCCACAACGACGTCGTCTGGGCCACAGCCCACCCGCACTCCCGCATAGGCATGGGTGCTCTGCGGGCGTCCCTGGAAGCGCTCTTCAAGGCGGTCACCGGAAAAGAGCTCAAGACGGTCGCCTTTGGCAAGCCACAACTCGGTACCTTTGAGTTCGCAACCAGACTGCTGCGCCAGTGGCGCAAGGAGAACTACGGCATCGACAAGCCTCCTGAGACCGTCTACTTCGTGGGCGACACGCCCGAGTCGGACATCCGCGGCACCAACGAATTCAACCAGTCCCCGTTGGCCCAGGCCACGTGGTTCTCGATCCTGGTCAAGACCGGCGTCTACCAGGAGGGCACGATCCCCCGCTTCCCGCCGCAGAAGACCTGCGAGAACGTCCTGGAGGCGGTCAAGTTCGCCATGCAGCGCGAGTTCACCAAGGCCGTGAAGGAGTCGACGCTCGGAAACGCCGAGGTCCGCGAGACGGAACCGGCCGCTGTCGAGGAGTGATTGACTCGTCTCGATATTTCATCAGAAAGACACATCCTTCCGGCTGGACCCGTCCACGATATGTGATATGATTCCCGATGTTGTATTTTTCGTTGCCTCGTTGCCTTTTTATGGTCTTTTCTGAGCGATGATATCCACCTTTCGCATCTTCATCCATCAACCAGCGCAGCCGGTCTGACGACGTCTTATCGTCTTGTGTGGTCTTGTCCACAGAGTGGCTACTTTCCCATGTCTATCTGGCGTCCTTGTTTTCTTCTCCCCCAGACCCAATCATGTCAGGCGAAAGACTGTATATTGGGATGGGATGGGTGTTTTCTTTTTCTTTCCATCTTGCACGCAAAGCTGGTCTGGTCTGGTCTGGTTTCCATGATTCTTCTACTAGAAGTTAGAGCTCTGCTTGGCTTGGCGATCGATCGATCGATCGTGATGATAGATGGACAGAAGATGAGAAAGATAGATAAGATAGATGTTTTTTTTTCTTAGAAAGAAAGGACTCAGATTCTGATTAGAGTAGTTAGAATAGTTAGAATACAAAGAAAGAGCTTTTTTATTGTCACTGTCTCTGTCTAGTCTGGTCTGGTCTGGTCTGGTCTGGTCTGGTCTAATCTGATCTATCTCGAATATGTGAATTCTGATGGAAAGCAAAGCAAAGCAAAGCACGCTGGCTATACAGTATGACACAATGCGATACGATATCAATCAGCATCGTGAGCGAGTGAGCGAGTGACTGAGTGAGTGAGAGATGGAAGGTGTATAATTAATTAATAAGGCCGCCTGCCGGCTGGCGCTACCTAGCTATTTGTTTGGTATCTATAGTATAGATCTTATCTATCTATCTGCCAATATTATATGAGGGATAAATATATACAGTATCTCAGATCATCTACCTATCTGTCTAGGTACAGTAGTAGACAGACAGACAGATAGACAGATAGATAGACATACCAATGTTATTATTATAAATCTCATTTCCGTCTCAGAGGTTAAAGATAATGTAAGATCAGGTAGCCGTTGACGTGTTGGCTTGGTTTTTTTTTTTAAAAAAAAAACCATTTATACCTATCTATCAATCATGGCTTCTGATATATGTACATACATGCATAGAATAGGATAGCATAGGCTATCAAAGGCAGGCATAGACAGAACAGCAACTAACTCGCTAACTGATCTGACTGGCGGGCTACAGAAATTCGCGAGATGATGCATCGATTTAACTTAAATTCATCAATCGCTCGAAAACTAAGGAAAGGACCTGGAAAAAACGGACAGAACGGGAGGAAATGGACAGACTCACTGAACGAGTTTGCTGAACGAGAAAACAAGAAAAAATCAGATCATATAAGACAATGCACGGATGGACCTAGGCTTCTCCCAGAGCCAGAGTCCTGGACATGTAGCTAGGTACTGGAGGTACAGTACGGCAGTACCACCTGGGTAGCTAGGTAGGGTACCTGGACGGGTCAGGTGCTGGTACGTACCGGATTCCCGACTTGATCAGATCCCCATGATAAATATGATTCTCGTTGTCCTTCAGTTGTATCCACTCCATTCCACCCCACAGCACATTGGGTACCTAGGTTAGTTACCCATCTATGTAATCAATGCAGTACGTCCCGTTATCCTCCAAACCTTGGTACAGTGGTGTCGTGGAGAACGGCGATCGTCTTCTCTTTCCCCAGAATTGGATATGGACGACACCCGGACCCAGGGGCCACGGCCCTTGCCAAGGGGTTTCAAGTCCGCAATAGTCAGTAGCCTTGATGATATCCACAGGTACAGACCTTAAGGATGTGGTAGTGAAATAGCCACGGCCACAGACATCTGCAGTGGACGAACGACGAAAGTGACAAAAAATGGCAAAGCCGTTCGGAACGGGTTGAGGTCCAGGGATTCTAAGGGTTAGCACGGTATGTACGGACGGATGCACCCAAGTGTGTCATCCGTGCTCGTATGTACAGTGCGTGGAGAGGAGGAAGGACTGTACCGAGGATAGATGGGACATGATAATAATAAAGATATTGTGATGGGCACAGTATTATAGAACTGTTGAATATAGCCCAGGCAGGTTCTTTTCGAGCGCTCAGAAATAGTAGATGCGCCGGCGCACTTGGTCCGCTGAGTTGTGTCGACAAGCGGATCCACGCGTGTCACGTTTGTCGTTATCGTTAGAATGATAAATGATGGCCATTTCATAAGAATCGGGAGCATACCCGTGGTGGCTGGTGCTAGTGCTAGCCAGGCCCAGCAGCGGATCGACCACGAACAAACGGATGAGCGTCCGTCCGTCTTGTCCTTCTCCATAAATTCGATTCGATGAAATATCATTTGGCTGTCGGGGAGTGAGCGGGATCCACCCGTCTTTTCCCCCGCAGTGTCTTCTCCACCCCACTCACTCAACTCGCATTGCGGCATTCCGCTATCCCCCACCGTCTTGACATCGACACGCCACACAAGTGCATGATCGGATCGGATCGGCGGGGCGGCGCGGAGGGGCTCATATTTTGAATTCGTTGTCGAGCCAATGCTTGACGACGATCTTGCCCTCCTCGAACGACTTCTTGGGCACCCGCACGATGATGGCCGCATGGCTGTGCTTGTCCTTGTGGATGTAGACGGGGTATTTACGGAATCCGATCGCGTTGAGCGAGTCGATGATGGCGAACTGGGCCGGGGTGAGAGCGAGGGTGGGGGGCTCCTTGGAAGACTTGTGGACTGCGGTGTGAGGAGAGGACGAGGTTCGGTTTTCTGCCTTGTCCATGCTGCTATCCTCCATCAACGGAGTGGCCTCATCTGGACCATCCGCCGAGAGCACTGCTGGCTTTCCGCTGGGAGACGATCGCTTCCGCGGCTTGCCTTTCCCTGCAGTTTCCCCGTTAGAGTCAGACACATAGTCGGGGTCTTGGGTGGCATTGACGTTCTCAATCACTTCCTCCACGGCGTCCCGGACATCCTGCACGATGAGAGGCACCCTGTATCCACCGAACACCACGCCCGTCTTCCCTTCCTCGTGAAGCCGGATCCGCTGGTGGCTGCGGACGGTCTGGACCACCGAGTTGAGGAGGAACAGGATGGAGCCGATGGCAAGGAAGATCCAGATGAAGATCCAGAAGGGGAGTTTCGCGAGGATCCTGACGCATTGACGGCAGGTGCGTCTGAAGGCCGACGGGAGCTCCTTCGGCTTCGCCTCGTCGTCTTCCTCCTGCGGCAGGACGTGCATGTCAGGGTCGACGATGACCGGCTCGTAGCCCTTGACGTAGTTGAGATTCATCTTCTCTGGCTCCTCGAACAGGTCGACCTTTGAGATCGCGGTGGTGTAGTACGCAGTCGTGCGGTCGTTGACGATGTTGGCGTAGACGGACCGGTGCTTGAACTTGGCCAGCGCCCGCATGAAGATGCTGTCGGGGTCCGCCAGCACGCTGAGCAGGGGTTTGCCCGTGTCGCGGAACGAGTCGATCATGAACAGCTGCCGGCCCGACATGGAGACCGTCCGCGCGCCCAGGACGTTCCACATGTGGTTATGGATGCCCTTCAGGGGCGTCCTCACGCCGACGTGCGGCGACACGAACGTCGTGAAGTTGACGGGCTCCAGCTTGTCCAGCCATCCCCGCGAGTCGAGCAGGCCCAGGGCGTAGCGGGCGACGAGCCCTCCCAGGGAGTATCCAACCATGCTCAGCTTCTTGATGTTGTACCCCCGTGCGGCCAGCTTCTCCAGCGTCTCCTCGATCTCGTGCGCGACGCGCTCGCCACCGAGCTCGATCCCGTCGTAGGTGAAGCTTCCGGCATTCCGTTTTACGGCCAGGATGACCAGACGGTCCTCGCTGTATCTCTCTCGTAGGGCGGAGGCCAGATAGTCGAGGTTGTGCGGGTTCCCCCACAGCCTGGCGAGTCGAAAGGAGCGCAGGTTAGCCCGCGACGTCATGGTGGCGAGCGGGCAGGAGACACTCACCCATGGACGAGCACGCAGAGGTGGTCAGCCTGGGGCTGCTTGTCGGGGGCGACTACGTCTACCTCCATGATCTTGACGAAGAGCGAGTTTCTGTCGAAACTCGAAAGCGAGTATGGGAACGCCGTGGTGGGCGAAGTGGTAGCCTATCTCTCTCTGTGTGTGTGTCTCCTGGGATCCTAAGCAGCGTATCGCGTGCCCGCCGTGTGTGCCTGGGGCCGCGATCTTATCTGATTTTTTTGCCTTGTTTGCACTTCTTCTCCCTGTCTCGCAGTCTCTTGTCTAGGGATCTCTCCGCCTGGGGTTCAACACTCGGGCCTGGGATCTCTCTGCTCTCTAAGGGCGCGTCGGGCTCTTCCAGGGGTCCTTTCGGGTGTCAGGGCTTAGCTACTACTATCGTCTGACGGCCGACAGACGCGACCGGGCGATAAGTAACCGTCCTCTCTTTTCCGGGCCAACCAACACTGTGGCAAGTCCTAGGGATCGCGGTCGACTCGGGTGGGCAAGGGGCTCAATACGATCCGGGGAGCATCCGCGAGAGAAAAGAAAAAGACCCTTCGGGCGGGTGTCTGATGTCCCTTATATCCTGCTTCGTGGATCCGTGATCTCTTGCCCTACTTTTCCCAGAGAGGCACAGTGTCTTGTGCGACTTTTCCCGGTGAAGCGAATTTTTTTTCCTCTGGCCTGCTGGACGAACCTCCAGTTCTCTTCGCGCCCGCCTTATCTGCCCGAAAGATAAGAACGATTGGACCACTCGTGGCGCGTGGGAGACGAGCTTGCGAGGCCGCCGTGGAGCCGCACGCCGCCGGGTCTGGTTGGGCAGCAAACCTCTGGATTTCCCCTTACGGCGGATCCCACTCCCGCGTCGGGGATCGAACAACACACGAAGAGCACGAGCCTGGCTGCTGAGCCCCTCGTGCTCCTGCTAGCGCGGTGCCCTGGCCGAATCTTATTTCCATTATTCAATCATTTGCCCCTCACCACCACCTTACTACGCATCGTTTTCCTGTGGATTTTACCATGTTTACCCCACTTGGCCTGTTCAAGGATGTGCCCTGTCCTCAAGGGGACCACTGCTCCCTCTTGACCTGCATCTTCTCTCACCAGCACGCCGGTGCTTCGTCGACTGGGGAGGCTGTTCTTGCCAATCCGCCACGTGTGACGGACGACGACGCGTCCCTTAAAGGCCCACCTGCCCCCAAGAGGAGAAAGATAGAGGCAGTCGACGAAAACGACACGGAAAAGAGAAGGTCGCCAGGTACAACCAGCAGTGATGAGGGCAGACGAGAGAAAGCAGGGGTGGACGCAGCCTCCAATACAGCAGGTCAAGCCTCGCAGCAGACGCCGAGTCGGGATGTGAAGAGCCTCCAGTCCACCGTCAGACGGGTCTCTCCTCCGCCTGCGAAACGCGCGGGGGCAGAGTCTGGAGAAAACATTCCAAGAAAGGATGCATCCAACGTCCCTGGACGGCCCGCTGGGACTCTCCCTCCGCGACAGGCGCCACAAGAGTCGTTGAATCCGCGCATGATCACCAAACCACCGGCATCTCATACCGTCCGGTCGGCGATACTAACCAAACTACATGCAGCAATGTCCGCTTTGAATGACAAGATGGCCCAGGACAAGGACAGCTCTAAGAAATCTTTGGTTCTGTCTCGGGATGAGCTGGTGACAATGGCCCTGGATGAGGAAGAAAAGGCGGCAAAGGACAATGCAGCTATATATTCCAATGTCATCAAACTCAGGATAGTGAAGCTCCAGAAGATGAGTAAGGAAGATTGGGAGAAGGAGGTGCTAGCCCACCTCAATGCGAGATATTATAAGATCGAACCAAGTCAACAACCCAAGAAGCCCGAGCCGCTCTCGACCGGTCTGAGTACAAAGGAGGAAATTGCGATAGTCAGCAAGCTCATCACTCCCTTGGCGGGCCGGGAGCAGTTCGGATATGTCACCAAAGCACCAACGCAGCAGGAGATCAATGCTGCGAAGAAGGGCGTCGCGGATGCCAAAGGCTGGGAGCGGTGCGACCGCTGTGGCGGGCGTTTCCAGGTCTTCCCAGGTCGCCGTGAAGATGGTGTGTTGGCGACCGGCGGACCGTGTACCTATCATCCAAGCAAGCCGGTCTATCCTCCCAAGAAGCAAACAGATCATATCACCGGCGACCAGAGAGAGCCGTACTACTCGTGTTGTAATGAGACCATGGGAACGTCTGCTGGGTGTACCAAGGCAGAATACCATGTTTTCAAAATCTCCGAGGCGAAACGGCTAGCGTCGGTGCTTCAGTTCGAAGAGACCCCGTTCCAACCTGACAAAGGTCCCCTGCCACCTGTGTGCTTTGACTGCGAGATGGGGTATACAACTCTCGGCCTGGAGCTCATCCGGCTTACCGCAGTGAGCTGGCCGGAAGGCAAGGAGTTGCTTGATGTCCTTGTCCGGCCGATGGGCGAGATCCTGGACCTCAACTCCCGCTACTCCGGCATCCGGCCTGAGCACTTCGTCAACGCAGTCCCCTATGGCACGCCAGTTCCGGATGCGAAGGACACCGTATCCGAGGACGGCGAAGTCAAAGAGAGACCGTTTCAGGTCGTCGAGTCCCCCGCAGCCGCGCGGAAGTTGCTCTTCCAGTTCCTCCAGCCCGATACTCCGCTGATCGGGCACGCCATTGACAACGACCTCAACGCCTGCCGCATCATCCACCCGACCATCATCGACACGGTCCTGCTCTACCCGCATCCGAGAGGCGGCCTGCCGAACCGCACCAGCCTCAAGGTCTTGGCCAAGAAGTATCTGGACAGAGACATCCAGATGGGCGGGGACAAGGGCCACGATTCGAAGGAAGATGCCCGGGCCACGGGCGATCTGGTCCGGGTGAAGGCTGCGGAGATATGGAAAGAGCTGAAGCGGCAAGGGTGGACGATCAAGGACGATAAGCTGGTCGCACCGCCGGGTGAAGAGTCTAAATGGGCCGCTGGGAGCGGGGGTGTGCTCGGGCCTGGAGCCGGGCAGAAGAGGAAGGAAACTGCATAATAAATAGACCGAGACGTGAGAATATACCTGCAGGAGGGGAATGAACCCTTACTGCAGGAACTGATTTTTGCGTATTAACGGCGCTGATAATAGTGATGTGATACCCACCGTTGTTTAGATCTTGCGCGTTATTAAGAGGGATAGACCGCATATAGAGTACATAATACTGCATAATAAAAATTCTTGAAATTTTTCGTTTGAGTTTCAATCATAAAAGAGAGAACTTGAGAGACCAACGGGTTCAATTCACGTCTACCATTCGTAACGTCATGCATAGACCTAGCTGTCCGGATGATGTCGATATATCCATCAGGCAAAGGGCTCCCAATCCCACACAGCCCACATCCCAACCGTTCATTCAGCCTTGATAGAAGTTTGCACCAACACCCCCGAACACGAATGAGATATAACCACCTATGTAGGTGGTTACATCACACGTAGAACAGAACCCATAAACCTCTCATTCCCGCTCTGGCTGCCGCGTCCACAAGCATTTGTTCGAATTGGAGGAAAGGTTCCGGACGACGAGCGCACTAAGAGCCGGATTTCTTTGACGTCGTCATCAACCGCGAGAAGAGAAGAAAGGATCAATTTAGTCCTCCTCCTCCTCGGCCTCGTCGTTGACGACGTTGTAGAAGCGGAGCTCGTACACACCCTTGGAGGTGGAGACGACGCGCAGCCAGTCACGGAGCTGCTGCTTCTTGAGGAACTTCTTGGTCCTGAACGCACAAGGATTAGCCCCTGCACAGGACATTGGAAAGAAACCACCTAGAAAAGCAAGTTGGGAGGTGGAACGTACAGGTACTTCAGGTACCGGCCCGAGAAGGGGATGTGGGTGACGACCTCGATCTTGCCGTCGCCGGTCTGGGAGATGAGCACGTTCTCGCCGAGGTTGCCGACGCGGCCCTCGACCTTGATGCGGTCGTGCAGGAACTTCTCGAAGGCCGAGACGTCGAAGATCTTGTCGCTCGCGGGCTGCGAGGCGTTGATCACGAACTGGAGACGCAGTCGTTAGTCGATGGACTTTTTTTCTCTTCCGAAAAGCGATAGTGATGGAATTGAGTTTGAACAGAGACAAGACGAGAACATACCTTCTTCGTGACCTTCTGAGGCTTCTTGGAACGAGCCTATAATTCATCACGACACAAAAGAAATAAATTAGCCTACTGCTCCATATGTTGGTATCCCTGATGATCTTTTTCTCACACACCCTCCCTCTCTCTCACCGCACATCAAGTCCAATTAATTGACCTGCGGCGGAGACAGAGAAAGCAAGCGAGAAAAGAGACCTCGGGGGGAACAGCAAAGCATTTCATTTCATTCAACGTACAGCAGCGGGAGCCATTGTGACTGGAGGTCGGGTGATGAGAGGTCCGACTTGTTGGAAATTGAAGATTGCGACGCAAAGAGGTGATTATCCTGCGCCTTTTTCGTTCGGTGGGTTGGGAGAGGAGAAAACTAATTGTTGCGAGCGGTGGAGCTTGAATTGGAACGAGGGCGGGCGGCACAGTGTGCCGTGTGCGGGTGTGACATTTTCGGTATAGACTTAGGGCTTGTCCTTAGGGTTAGGGCTGTCGATGGATTCGAGAATAGGGCATGAATTTCACGTGACAGTTTCACGTGGTCAGATTTACACGTGACAGTGCTCCTCAGATGGCGACTCTCAGTTGCGCCACACCATCGAGCGACGCCACTGCCAAGACTCTCTCCCGCGCCACTTGAAAAGTTCTATCACGTGCCATTCGCTTCTGCCTAGCGCCACCTGACCTCGCTTAACTCGCACTAGTGCCACTAGCGTCGCACGGACCACTTGCCAAAGGGCATAAATATCCCCCAAACCCCCGCTCCTTTTGGACTTTTTTCTTCTTTTCTTCTCCAGCTCTCTTTGCCTTTTGGCTTAGATCAAGTGTAGTATCTGTTCTTTTCAGTTTAATCTCTGAAAGTGTTCTAAGGAACACAACATTGATTAATCTTATTTTTGTACCGCGTGGCGGGACCTCTGTGCTTGCGCATGCCCCGTCGCACTGTGTCATCGGGCTTACACTACCCCCGATAGACGCGAACGCCAACACCCTTTTTTCATCAAGTCCGTCGGCTTGTTTCCGGCGGGTTGGAGAAGAAAGGGTCCATTATATAAATGTAGAAATCGGAATCGTGTGGATAGGATCTCTAGTAGTATCCTTCATATGAAAGGTGATGGATGGGTTATCGACATCGCCACGGAGGGAAGGTGATGTTGATTGAGATGTTCGATGACGTTCGCTGTGGTTGATTACTGTGTATATAGACCTTTATGGATGATTGCCATAGAAATATATGGACCAGAAAGCGTCTATCGTTACACTGTTGTAGAGAGTCCACTTCTATGAATCTGAAGCTCTTGCCAATCATGTAGAAAGGATCTCTTCCTCTTTGCCATCATGGGCCTGTACCTCGAGTCGTAGCGTCATATTGTTAATCACCGATCACTGAGTTATCGAATCACGTGATCCTTATAGGCAGGTGCTGTCCTCGGTCCACTCAACTTTTCGGCTGGTGCAACTCACACCGCCTAGGCTACCGCCTATTGCTTGGACTTGATATATCGATATATCAGATCCGCAACTTCACCAGTCACATCCTTCTACAATATCTTGCGCTGCACACAACCATAAGACAGTCAGTTCTTCTTGCTGCTTAATACTGCGCCCGGTTTCTTTGCTCATTTCTCTATTTTTCCTCTCGCAGTCTCCCTTATCTTTCTTGGAGTTCTGCGCCCAAAGTCTACACTTACTGAGCGCTCGCGGTCTACGCTTCTTACGGTTATCACCATGGGCTCCGTCGTGCTTCCACATCTTCCAACTGCTTGGCATGTAGACCAAGCAATTCTTTCCGAAGAAGAGAGGCTTGTGGTAAGTTTTTCCCTGTCCTTTTCGCATTATCATGACTGTCTGACGCCGATAAACAGGTCATCCGCTTCGGACGGGACTATGATCCCGATTGTATGCGGCAGGACGAAGTTCTATACAAGATCGCGCCGCGGGTCAAGAGTAAGTTGAGAGACCGGGGCTTCCCGTCCTTCAAAACCATGGAACGGAATGTCACTGACGGAGTCTTTCCTCCCTCGCCGCAGACTTCGCCGTGATCTACCTGTGCGACATCGATCAGGTCCCCGACTTCAACGTCATGTACGAGCTGTACGATCCGATGACGATCATGTTCTTCTACCGCAACAAGCACATGATGTGCGACTTCGGGACCGGTAACAACAACAAGCTCAATTGGGTGCTCGAGGACAAGCAGGAGTTGATCGACATCATCGAGACGATCTACAAGGGCGCGAAGAAGGGGAGGGGTCTGGTCGTTAGCCCGAAGGGTAAGGACGCTCACGCTCCGTGTAGCACCGCCTGTCCGTCGGGATTATGCTAACGGGTGAATTCTGCAGATTATTCGACCAGATACAGATACTGAGCATTTTCTCTGTTCTTTGGCTGGCAGTGCGAGTTACGTTATATTGCTACGAGGTTGATGATATTGCACGAGGTGGCGGGGAAAAATTGGGTTATGGCGCATCGGTGATTTGTTTTGATTTAAGGCAAGCATGTCATCCTAGGCTTTAGTTGCTGTCCGCTCGTTATTAATGGAAATCGTCAACTTCAGGAGAGTTCTAAGTTTCTGCATGGTTCTTCCTCTTCTGTTTATCGACAAAAAAGTAGGCCCCCTCTGTAGGTCTGGCACCTTGCTTGGGTTAAGGGAATCGCGTCATCAGGTTCTTCAGCTTTGACTGCTCTTTCCTGGGACATTTCAGGCTTGTCTGCTTGCTCATTAACAGGCTCGGGCCATTGTCAAGCAATGGTCCATCGGCATGCCTCTTCATAAACACTATCCTTTTACCTGCTCGGTCGTAAGAATCGCACTGCATCTCTGCTTGGCTGACCAGCTAATGTTTCACCGTCGGAAGTTAACGAAGCGAAATTTAGCTGGAAAAACAAAGCTGGACTCTGAAAACTACTTGGTATATTTATTTGAATGATGGTAGAGCACTAACCTGGAAGCTAAGTAACGACATGCCACAGACCATTACGATGTTTAGAAAGTTCTTTAGTTCGCTCTATTGAAATCAAACTAGCTTTGCAATTGGAATGTTACTATCTCTCGCATTCAGCTATTTACCTGTAGGATCTAATATCTAGAATCGATGTTAAAATGAGAAAGCTTCTCGTGGATTTAGTTTCCGAGACATGTGGTAGCACTGTATATCGCCCCGCCGACTTCCCCCACAAAATACATCGGCCCCTCCATTTCGACTGAGACGGTTCCTGTCGGAGCTGGAGGACCATTTTCTCCTCCTAAGTCTAGACAGAAAGTAGTGAATACAGGTTGTGATCCCATTTTTGTAGTTTGAGATGTAAGGGCGCGTGCTCTTGGCACCTCAGCTCCGGCCGCAATTTCATCACTACTTTTATGTGACAGTACCCACATCCGACGACCCTACTACTACTTCCCGAGAAGCCTAGCACTACTTGCACCACAGCAACGCAACGCAACAGGAGATTAAGGAACTTTCAAAATGATCGATCCGGCCATCTTCGAGCAACTGCAGGCGAAGATCGATGAGGAGAGCACCGTCCGCGATGTGAGCGCCCCTCTTGACCGAACTGCTTCGACTTACCTACCGCCAAGACTCGCGAAGAACGACGTCAGAAAGCTTACTTGCTATGTTGCCAGGAGCTTCACGAGATTGTCCAGACGCTGGCGCGGAGAGGTTGGTCTTTCTCTCTCTCTTATTACAGATCTTGCTCAGAAGATTTGTCTCCGGTTGCATGCTTGAGACATCTACATCTTTTTTGTGACTTGATGCTGGGCTTTCTGTACTTCTCAAACAGAACTGACGCGATATGCTTCTACAGGGAGGTCTACGCAGGCCGTCCTCTCACGGGCTCATTCTACGCCTGCGGATAAGTGTAAGTGATTTATTGCTCTCTTTCTTTTTCTTTCACTCTTTTCTCATGTCTGTTTGTTACTTGTTCTTTGGATTCTCTTCAGTTCTATCTCAACTGGCTCTTGATCCGATGTCAATCCTTCTTCATTCTCAATCAATCCAATCAGTTATGATACGACAATATATCATTTGGGCCAAGTTTGTTTTATGTGATCAATGGATGCGATGCAGATGACTGACAAGAAAAGGAGAGCAAAAAGTAACCCCCATCCTCGAGGACGCGACCAAAGAGATCCTCGCGCAGAAGGAGGAAGTGGCCCGTCTCAAGGCCGTCGCATCCCAGCACCCTTTCTACAAGTACAACGGGGTGTGGACGCGCGAGCTGCAGAACCTTGTGAGTCCGATCCGCCCCTTGGTCATGTCATGATTGAATGATTTGGTATTTGTGATGCCACAAGGCGCCAAATGGCGCTGGATGAAACATGGTCTACTAACTGATAATCCTATCTATTGCGGGAGGGATGATAGGTATTTTCGATCGAGCTCTGCGCCTGGCTGGGTGGGCTGTCGGAGTACAAGAGCTCGCCGTCCGCTGCGTTCATGACGATTGAGGAGGTTGGGAAGTTCTTGGATAGTATGTCTCCTTCCCCCTCTATCGTATGCATACATCCATAACGCTCGTTATCTTCTGGGAGCTAGCTAGCTAACAATATACGTACGCCAGTCCCCGTCAACCTCAAAGGAGAGGACGCCTTCCACCTCACGATCGAGGAGTACCTCCTCGCGCTGATCTCGATGGTCGAGGAGCTGGTACGCTTCTTCTATCCTCTCTGCGGCTTTTGCTGCTGCTTCTTGCTCTCCTTCAAATCGACTGACATGAAAGCCCAGGCCCGTCTCGCAGTCAACTCGGTCACGCTGGGCGACTACCACCGCCCGGTGCAGATCGGCAACTTCATAAAGGACATGTTCGCCGGGTTCCAGCTGCTGAACCTGAAGAACGATATCCTGCGCAAGAGGAGCGACGGGATCAAGTACAGTGTATGTTTCTTTCTTTTCTTTTCTTTGCCCCTGTTCGTCTCTTTCTATCAATCTGTCCGTAAGGATGGAGGAATTGCTTGATTTCTAGCCCTTATGCCCAAGAATCTCCCTGCTGATTCCCACATGTAGGTCAAGAAAGTCGAGGATGTCGTGTACGACCTCTCGCTTCGGAACCTGATCCCGAAGGGGAGCGGTGCAGCGTGATGGATGGCAGACTTATTCCCTAGTTTCCCTTTGCCAGAGTCTTGGGAGGGGGATTGTGACTTATCAATGATGAAGCCATCGTATGATCATGGCGTAGTACTTATGGCAGGGGGGGAATGGGGTAGAAAAAAATTGAAAGGGATAGTATGAGAAAAAATTGAGAAGGAGGTATAGTAATATCAGATATGGAGTAAAATTCCAAAGAGCAGCCTGAAGACCGTATAACATTCATGGATCCGAATGGTACTAGCCGAGGAGCCTTGCAAGGAGATTGGGAAATTAAGATCCATCAATATGCATCCCGTTGAATGGTATCATGTTGTTACCGTCCATTTCGGATCGGTCAGAGCATACTAGTTGTGTTAGGTTCGGATCCTCCAAACGGACTCTGATAGAATACATGACAATAATCAGGCACACACACCGTTTCGAACCATGGTATCATCATCTCATCCATCCTCACTCCATCCACAAACATTATTATATAACAATTCAAGACAACTTGGCCTGCTCCCCCTCCTTCGCCTTATTCGCCTTGGCCTTCTCAATCTCCTTCAGAATCGTCTCCTCCAGACTCTCCGGCTTGGTCGTGCTCGCCCAGCGCCCGACAACCTTGCCCTCCGCGGAGATCAAGAACTTCTCAAAGTTCCACTTGACCCGCTTCAGGCCCATGATGCCCGGCATCTCGTTCTTCATCCACTCCCACACGGGCTCCGCCTTGTCGCCGTTGACCTCGGTCTTGCCCAGCACCGGGAACGTCACGCCGTAGTTGACCTGGCAGAAGGTCTGGATCTCGTCGTTGGTGCCCGGGTCCTGGCCGCCGAACTGGTTGCAGGGGAAGCCGAGGATGGTGAAGGAGTCCGGGTGCTTGGATTGAATGGACTGGTAGAGGGATTCAAGGCCCTTGAATTGCGGGGTGAAGCCGCATTTGGAGGCGGTGTTGACGGCGAGGACGACTTTGCCTCTGAGGGAGGAGAGGGGGAAGGGGTCGCCCTTCTCTGGAAGGGGCAGTCAGCTTGAATGGGTCGTGCTGATGACTGTATAAAGATGCTCCAGGATGGAGGTGCGGGGAGCTGCGGGGATGGGATGGGACGGAATGAGAGGGAGGGACATACTGTCTTTGGGCTCGAAGTCAAAGAAGGTCCTTGCGGAGGACATGGTTCCGGTATCTGGGTCCTGGTTCTGGTTCTGGTTCTTCCGGCTCTGACTCTGAAATCCGCGAGTCTGGTAGTGTAGGCTTAGGCTCTTCGACGATGGAGCTGGCTTCGAGGAGGTTGGGTCCCGGAGACTAGTAGTAGCTGTCGCAGCGGCCGGGCAGAGGCGGAACACGGAACGAGACGCAACCCGAGACGGTACTCGTCGACAGGCAGTAGTCGCAGATATAGATATACGGCAGACCGCGGAAGAGGCCGGTGATGGTATCCGCATGGCACAGGACCTGAACCCGGGCGCAGCAGCTTCTTATGTCGCAGTCGAGCGAAGGAGGGGACCTGCGGTCGTGAGGGGCCGGCGCCGGCGGAGAGACGAGAGACCAGACCCGTCCGCGCGGTGCCTCGGTCCATGCCCAGCCTTACGTACGTATTGCTCCATCGGGCAATACGTTCACTGCCTAGAACAGAGCTATGGCTCTCATGGAGGCATGATTTGGAATTCTTTTTCGACTTGGGCGAGCTGGCGGCCTCTTGATCGTCAAGCACAGACCTCCCCTCCCGAGGTCTATCCGAGGAGCTGCCGCATGCCGACGACGAGAGGTGCCATGCTCGCCATGCAACCGGTTTCAGGCACGCCAACGAGGAGAATTTCGCGACCTGCCACTGTAGGTTGGAGTCCAGATGGCCCTGGATTGATTTTCCGTTTCATGTTCAGACCTCAGACGACGGGCGCAGCATGCAAAGAGCTTTTTCGCCGTTTTCGGCCGCTGGGTTGATCACCAAGACACATACACATGTTGAGCAATGATGTGGATCCGTCACAGGCACGCAAGGATCGACCGGTGACAGCTCTGCCCGACGCCGGATATGCTCCGTGTTTTGCTAACCGCAGATGTATATGTATCTGTGGGGATCCATCTAAGGAAGATCCGGCGTTGAAATATTATTTATTTTTGTGGCGCAGCACTAAGCACTTTATTCTTGATGCTGTGCATGATTATGATCTCATAAATTGCGTGACAGTATAGAAAAAGAAATGTACCTGTTTTGGCATCCATTCAAGAAATATATTCATATCTTTATATGCGCATCCTCTAAGCGCAGAATTGAGTTGGATGCTTAAGCACGGTTATATTGTATCAAGCGGGTAGTACATTGCGTGGGAATGTGAATAATATATTTCGAGTAACTGGCGCCAGCCTGATTATAAATCACGTAGGGCATCATCACAGTGCCATACTTCATCGCCGGCCATATGCGGCTGTCTCTAACCATTTTTAGTTTTCTCTCTCCGCGGGCCTTGCTTGGCCGCGCTGCGTCGCTCAACGATGACATCTCCGATCGGGAGTTTCATCACACTCTCCCATTGCACTGCACTGCCTCCGTGCTATGGAGGTTCGCGCGACATTGAGGCCGAGGTCGAGCTAGCTACGGTAGCCAGCTTTCCGTAGTTTGATGAAATGACCCGACGCAGCAGCCCGTCATGCTCTGCACCATCTTCCCCTTCGGGGAGGGCTGGTCATCGCCATCGCGGACTCATCCCGTAACACGAAACAGGACGGAAAGAGAGGCGGAGAGGACGCAGGGATCCAGACCAGGCCAGCCCAAGTCAACGACGAGCATATCTGTCTGTCCCTCCCGTGGGACAGAGGAGTCGACCGACACATGTCTCCTCCACCATCCACTGTAGAAACACCTCGCCCTCCTGGCCAGGGCTCTCCATCTTCTACCAATCACACAGTATGTGGTTCTATTTCCCCAACTCCTCCCTCAAAACATCCACATCCAACTCCCCCATCACCCCCAGCACCACCCCCAGGCTCTCCATGAACCCGTTCACCGCTACCCGCAGCATCCGGTTCGTCGTCGCGCGGTACGTCGTCTGCAGCACCGTCTTCTTCTCCTCATCTACCTCCTCTTCTTCCTGTTGTTCTTGATTTCCGCTAGCCGCGGGGTGCGACGGGGCGGTAAGGGTAAAGCTCCGCCGGACAAACGGGGACAGTTCGGCGTCGACTTGGAGGGCGCGGAGGGCGGAGGAGGCGAGGCGGTGGCTGGGGAGGGGGAGGGAGATGGTTCTGTTTGGAAAATATCTGTCAGTTCTCTATATCTGTTTATTCATTGATTCATTATATGCGTTATGGGGTAGGGATAGGTACGTACAAAGAGTAAGGAAACTCGGAGTCCGAGGAAGAGGAAGAAGAGGTCGCTGCGGTAGCCATGGTGGTTTTTATTCCCTTGTCTGTCTGTCTGTCCGTCTGGCTCTCGAAATGCGACGAGGTGGGTGAGGAGCCAATCAATCAATCAATCGCAATCACCGAATGGATTAATAAAAAAAATCAGTTCTCGTCACACAATTCTGATAGGTGAGGTGCGCTGAACCGCGCCCTCCGCTGCGTCGCTTACCCGTCGGCGTAGTCACACACAGCCGCCCGAGTCGCCGACACACACTGGTGGGGGTGCCCACGTGCAATTAATGACCCGATTTATGCACTGATGACTCAGCGCCGATAGTTATGCAGCCATGCATAAGACCGTGTAGTGCACATGTGCAGTCCACGACTTACTAAGACCGCACTCGACTCTCCTGCTTATGATACCGTACGGAGTACTCTGCGCTGATTTGCTTTTGTTTCAAAGTTCAGTGGGCTACGAACCGGCTTGTTGATTGAAATTTATAGCTAGATTTCTGGGGACAGGCTGAATCTGAGGCTGTCGCCCGCATTTCAGATGTTCGACGGCAGTAGGTGCTCTGAACCGTGAGATTATATATATCTATCAACTCCCCGATCCAGGGTTCACAGCCCGAGGGATACTAAAAGATCAACTCATGCTGCGCGACACACTTCGGACAGTATTTTGTTGGAATATAAGGTCGGAAACTTACAAAGACAAATAGGTAGCGTTGTCCTTTTTTTGTCTAACATATTCTGTCCCAAGGTTCGCCTTTGCGTTGGGGTTCGAAAACCCGATCTACATTAGATCTACTCTCCAACAGCTACGAAAGTTTTAAAATAGTCATACAAGGACCGTTTACTGATAGATGGAGCAAAACTTATGCAAAACCGCAACTCTTTGAAGTTTAACACTATGTACCAAATCCTCTATGAGAAAAAAGAATTCCTCTCAGAGGAGAGTTGAAGAAATCGCAAAAAGCTAATTGCCATGGCGCCCCCGCATAGTCATGTCTTCGTCTAGTTGTTAACGGTCGAGACTAAGATACCGGAGCCTCACATGACACGAAAACAGAAGACCCAAAACACTCCGCGCAAAAACGACAAATTTACAGAGTGAAGCCGAGAGCCTGGACGAGCTGGGTAGGGGTGATGAGGCCTGTTCCGTTGGATTCGAAGTTAGTCATGCATTCGTTCCAAACTGATGGCGCACTAGACGCCGGATTGAAGATGGAGATAATAAACGTACCCTGCTCGAGAGCGTTGACAAGGTTCTGGCCGTTCAGCTCAACGTTGACGCCGAGAAGGCCCTGCAGGTTCTGGAGAACCTGCAGCGAGAGCAGGCCACCAGTCAGGTCGGTAACCTGGCCGAGAAGGCCGCCAGTAAGGCCGCTGACGAGGTCACGGGCACCAAGGTCTTGGAGCGTGGTTAGTCAAGTAAACATCCCAGGAAACTGGATTGCTACTTACGCTGCTTAGCGTCGGCAACAGCGCCCTCAACGGTGGTCTTGGCGTCGTTGAATGCACTGCCGGCAGTGCTCGGGAGGACGTCCCTCTTGGTGGTGGCCGCTCCGGCGATGCGCTGAAGCTGCGACTGGACGATCGCGAGCTCTGATAAAATGTCAGCTACCAATTTTTTTTTTCCAATATCTCGCAAGACATACGCTGCTTCACAGCGGTGACATCGGCGCAGTTGGCAACCCCAGCCGTGAGGTTCTCAACATTGGCGATAACGGTGTCGACATTGGCAAGAGTGGTGGTGAGGGCCTGGTTGGGGTTGATGGCGGCAGCGGAGGCAGCGCCGGCAATAGCCAGGGTGGCGACGATTCCAGTGAACTTCATTGTTGCGGTTTTTGCAAAAAGGAGCGACTGGTTATTGAAAAGGAGTGTATGGAGTTGGCGAACGAGGGACGCGAATGGGCAACTGGCTCTGGAAGAGAACGACTGCTTGGTTGAAGAGACGAGAGGAAGTGCAGGCTGGCTGGCTGGCGGTTTATATACACTCGACCACAATGACAGGCAGTAGCCCCTTTTCTGGAGGTCAGCACCCCAAACCAGCTCGTTGGGCCTGCATCCAGTCTGGCTGAGGGCAGTAGCGTGCCCTGTGCAGATCAGAGGTGGACGACAAAGAGGAGTCAATTAGCTTCCAACGATAATATCGATCGCCACACCAAGGAAGTTAAGGTCACCCTTCTGATCTCCGCCCGGGATCCGATCGGCGACTCAAGGTATAGCGATTCGCCTCGTGGTTGCTGAAACGGTCCAAGTTTAACGAGGCTAAGCTCTGCATGGACCTAACTCTCCGACATCATGGGGCCCGAGAGGGGGTGACGGATAACTGCCACTTGATGATGGCTAGGAACCGCTGTCCACAAGACAGATAGGGAGGACCATGATAGGACGGAGTAAATGAAGGGATGTACGCACCCGGTGACAATGTCCTTTGTTTCATTGTTGACCCCCCTGACCGGGGGACAGGACGAGGTCGACGGATGCGGCAGATGGAGGAGATTCCGTTGGCAACGTGACGGGCACGACCGCACCGCTGGAACATCGGGCGGCGCGGGGCGAGGGGCTACGCGCGCGGGCCGGGGGCCGGCGCCATGCCCGGCGGCGATCCCTCGCCGTTTCGAGCCGCCAAGACCGCATCCGCCCATCGCCAACACTGCCGGCCTCCACCCGCCCGCTGATCTGAATTTGTCGTCTGCCTGCCCGCCGTTTCCCTCACCTTGTCAAGGCGCTCCCAGCGGATGCTGTAGGCGGTGTGTTTCACGACGGTGATATAACCTAGCGCCGTGACACGTCGCAGAATATCTACAGACTACTGTGTAGCTTCGCTTCCGGCTCTTTGGGCCGGATCATCGTGGCTTGACCAGTCTGCACACAGGCCACGGACTGTGGTTGCGAACGGGGATTAATTAATCATTTGCACGGAGTAGATGTCGCACGAGTCACGACTTGAGCGTTTGGCCCAACTCTATCCCCTGTCGATCTCTGATAACCTAATTTTCTAATGAGGTAGGTTTTTCTCCAGCACCGTATCCGACGCCAATCCATCGCACATATCCGAACGGTGATGGGGTGGAGAATAATGTAACCACGCTCATGAACACCGCCAGCGAAGATCCTCAAGGCGCATATGGCCTCTAATCTATTCGCTATTGAGCACAGAAGAATGCAGTACACGTTTAGTCTTGAATGGGGCATACAGTTGGAAGAACCGACACCCTTTCTCGATCGGCCAATTACCGAGAAATTTATCAACTCATCGTCTGACAATTGGCGAGCTCAATACGGTGCAGCGTGCAGATGAAGCGGTCTACGCAGTAGCTCTTATTCCCATGTCCAGACTACCAATCGCCTTCAGTTCTCCCGCTGCAATGCGTCGGAGGATGCTTGACAGTGATAGCAACAAAGCCTGGAATACGATGCACAACTACGCAGTATGATCAAGCCAAAGTGCTAACGGTGTTGTCTTTCACCCAAGCAAGCAGTCGAACCCGGGACGGCACCTCAACCGTCTTCAGGACCCTCAGGTTTTGACCCGATAACAATGCAGCCGCAGCATGACAGGAACACTGGCCTTTCATTTTGTGGAGGTCTGCAAAGCAGACCAGGATCAGGTTGGGCCAGCTCCTATGTGCCTCGCAGACCCAAAGCCCTAAGAACGAGCAGTGAAGCCATCCTTTCTCTTGGATTGACGCAGTATTGCTGGGTATGACGCCCATCAAAAGAGCAAAAGGTCTTATCATCTGCTGGACATACTGCCATGAGGATGACATGCGATTGTCTCATCCCAGCTGCAGGGAGAGGATATGGGCTGAAATCGGGTCATAGATCCCCGGAGTTTTGACAATGTGGATAGGCTTGGAAATCATGAAATAGCAGCGAGGCTGGGTGCAGCTCTGTCAATCTGCAACCCGTCAATGGAGAACAGTTCAATATTTTCTTCGCAAGCAAGAAATTCTGCCAGACCTGCAGTCCTGAACACCGGCACTTGAAGGGAGATATCTGGTCTTTGACCCTTGAGATATGCTGTGAATGTCAGGCTGGGTTTGACGTCTTCTGGAAAATGCAGTCTGGGGAATGCTGTGGTGGATGGATTTTGCTGCATGCTCACATGAACCCATGCAGCATGTTCAAGCTCAGGCATTTTCTTTCATGTTGCTGAGTTTTGTTGTGGGAGCATCTGGGGATGGTTGTTTGTTCCTGAGCGACTGGACGCGGGACGGGCCTGCTTGGCGGCGGGCGGTGGGCGGTGGGCAGCGGATGCCTCAGGCCTACACACGTTGTCCTGTCAACCGCCGCGCGCTAGCCCCATCAGGTGAATCAAAACATAACAGTCGCCTAGCGTGCATCGCAGTTGCCCAAAAAGTGTCATGCTTCCATCTCGAGCTTCATCTTCCTCTCCCTCCGCGTCTTCCTCTCTCCTTCACAGCAGTCTCTCCTTGCGCTAGGGCCGGCTTCAAGGCATCTCCTATCTTCCAGCACATCCTCTCTATCCTTATTCACCCAATTGCTCCCTGCCGTCGAGCTGTCTCCAGCTGCAGATCAATCGTCTGGACGTTTACCGTCGACCCATGAACGTTCAGTTCTGATCTGCTCCATTTCCTCTATCCTTGCCCGAAAACTTCTATTCTTCGACGCGTATCGAGGCATCCTTCCGCCAAATTTAGGTTCTCAGTTTTCTCCAACCTCCATCTCACTGTTGTCTAGCTGTGTACCTCGATCCCAGCACGGACGCCGCAAGGAAAAATGTCAACAATGCAGGATAGCTATGGGCAGGTAATCGAGTATATTCAAGGTGCGTGTCCTGCGCCTGCGGGACGAAAAGCAGTCCGGCATTTCCTGGAATGCAATTCGCATATTCAATGCCTGACCGTGCTGCAGATCGACTGTACCTCGCCTCTTATGACTCTCCCCCGAACTCTCAGACGCCTTTCCCGTATGCCTCGCAGCAGCCCAAGTCGCCCAGCAAGCGATCTGCCCGGAGTCAGAGCCCGGGGGCAGCGCCGTCGAAAAGCCGTTCTCCGGTGTATTTCACTATTGACGACACCCTCCTTTATAACGCGTTCCATGCAGACTTCGGTCCTCTCCACATCGGCCATCTTTACCGATTTGCAGTTCACTTCCACGAGATCCTTGGCGCTCCCGCGAATGCCGATCGTCCTGTTGTCTTCTACAGCAAGACAGACTCGCGGAGCCGTGCCAATGCGGCGTGCTTGTTAGCCTGCTACATGGTACTCATCCAGTCTTGGCCACCCCATCTTGCGCTTGCACCCATCGCCCAGGCCGATCCCCCGTACATGCCGTTCCGCGACGCTGGGTATAGCCAAGCAGATTATACCCTGAGTATACAGGATGTGGTGTACGGCGTTTGGAAGGCGAAGGAGGAGTCGCTGTGCAGTCTGAAAGATTTCAGTCTTGAGGAGTACGTACCACCGCCGCATCGGGCTGGATCGTAACGCTCACAATATACCAGGTATGAAAAGTACGAGCGCGTAGATATGGGTGATTTCAACTGGATCACTCCCCACTTCCTCGCCTTCGCCTCCCCGCAGCACGAGCCGACGACGGTTATTCCCCCGGGCACCCCCGAATATGCTGCTCTTCCGTCCACGGTCTCGGAAGTTCTTGCCTCGAATCTACCGGTTCCGTTTAAAAACGTCCTGTCGCATTTCTCCTCGAGAAACGTGGGGCTAGTTGTGCGGTTGAATTCCCAGCTCTACTCCTCGTCGTATTTCACGGCATTGGGCATCAGCCATATCGACATGATCTTCGAAGACGGCACTTGCCCTCCGCTGCCGCTGGTGAGACGGTTCATCAAACTGGCCCATGACATGATCACTGTCAAGAACAAGGCAATTGCGGTGCATTGCAAGGCCGGGTTGGGCCGTACCGGATGCCTCATTGGAGCCTATCTGATCTATAGATATGGATTCACTGCCAATGAGATAATTGCGTATATGAGATTCATGAGACCGGGTATGGTGGTTGGACCTCAGCAGCATTGGTTGCATCTCAATCAGGGCACTTTCAGAGAGTGGTGGTTTGAGGACACGATGAGAGAGAAGCTTGGCCTCGCAGCGCCAGCAACACCCGCCCGACCAACCCAGAAGCAGCGCACGAGCAACGGGCAGACCGCCACGCCGCCGAATGGAAGCCATTCGAAGCGCCCCGCACTCGGAGAGATCGACCACAATGAAGGCGGTGGGCATTATGCGGACGATACCCTTCCGGCGCCCACTCCCGGCCAGCCCCGCAAGACTCACAGGAAGGACTCCAGGCACCACCCATATGCGCGCACGGTTTCCGGTAGCCTTGCGGTGGACAAGGACTTCGAGACGACCGTGGAGCGCACCTCGTGCCGAGCCCATCGTCAGAGTACCGAGAGCAGCGAGAGCGAAGAGGAAATCCAACTTCGCATGCTTGCGAAGCGCTCGTCGTCGAAGTCGCCCACCGCATCTCCCGCCCAGCGCTCCATCAGTTACTCTGCTACTGTGTCTGCCAGCTACATGCTCGCAGATGAGATACATGAGGACAGGGAAAATTGGGTGGAAGCGCCAGCGCAAAAGCCGAAGACTCCTTCCAGCAAGAGTGGCAGCGGAGCGCTTGCGATGGCCAAAGTCCGTTCCAGCCCGCGACGAGCCACGGATAGTAAGAGCGAAACCAAGGGAATTCGAAAGGTTAGCGGCCGCGTTGGCAGCGCAGGGGCCTCTGCGAGACTGAAGTAGACGCCATACATACAAGGATACCCATGGACTTGTGCGAGTCTTTTCGCCTTCATCTCTTACGACAGTGTGTCTCCTGGGTTGAGACTTTGCTCGCTGACGGCTCTATTCTCGATCCTTACTTGTTTATTGATTTCTGATGTCTGCCGGGAAAGGAACCTATGCATACCCCGTGTCATTGCATCATAATTGCTGTTTGATGTTTCCATAAAATTCGCTGTGTCTTGGGTACATTGTTTGGGCTTTCAAACTTCTGGACTGGACCTTTTGTCGCGGAGTTTGAGGTGCATCTTGTTGGCCTTTTTTCCGGTGATTCAGAACGCTGGGCTTCTTCAGGATCTGGTGTGGTTGATTGAAGATGTCTGAGGACCTACTGAGCCTTCTGGTTTTTACTTTGTGGTTCTGATAGCGGTGGTGTTCGATTCGCGCTTCTGATGTTCTCTTGTTCTTGTACGCTATGACTTATACAGGATAATTGTTTTACGAATGAAAGATCCTGCCTAGACGTTGCCTCCTGATTCCGTAAGTTTGTTCATGAAGGAGACCAAGATTCATCTACATCAGTTAGGTAGGTAAACTCAGTATCCCGAGGCGTGCATGTACTCAAGCGAACCATCACTCTATCTTCTTGGTCATGACTTGCTGGCCTCGTGAGATGGAAAGGCCTGATCCATTTCTAAGCTTGGCTGGGCTTCATACTACGTAGGTACACTGGTACCGTTCCCACCCTTGAACATGCTCTGCATCATGACTTCAAAGACATACACACAACTTGATCTTCCGAGCCTGTGCTACCGGACATGCTCATTGTCCGTGTCCCTCGTCCACGTGTTTCTCAAGAACCACACGGGTGCCTCACATTTGATTCTCAATATGTACGCATACTCCTTGTACTGCTGACACAGAGGCGTCGAGTCGAGCGACGGTCGTCATACCCTGTGCCTCCCGATGGGCGGTTTCTCTGGTCGTATCGTATGTGCAACCATCCATTCGCACAAATGCCAGCAGGAAACGGGGAATAGGAGCACAGGATTCGTTGCCGGCCTTTCTTTTTTATCATCAATCACACCGACAAGAGCGCCTGTTTGGAGCGGAATGGATCGGACTATCTACCTAGGTAGGCCGTGTACGTACAGTACGTATCTACTCGCGGCCAATGTGGAACACTTCGATCGCGGGCTTCGCCGTCCGCACCAGGTGGATGTTCTCCTGGTATGCTTTGCTCTGCCTGAGTTGATTCCGCAGATGTCATGTCAGCATGATGATCATCGTATGTCCAGATACATCCATCCCTCATAACTAGTACCACTATATCCCATGAAAGACCAGACTTGGGTAAACTCACCGAAATCTCCCATGCGCTTCGATACTCTCCCACCCGACCAATTCCACATAGATCCTCGCCTTGCGATTATTTTTACCTCCATTTCCATCTCCATCCTCTAATTCTAAACCAAAACCCACCTCCGCCGGCAGATCCAGCTCCTCCTCGACCGCCCACCCGCCCGCATGCCCCAGCTGTCCGGCCTGCTGCCCCCCCGTCTTCGCATAAAACTCCTCCACCCCCACGGCGTAAGCGCTCGTCACCTCGTCCGCCACCGCCTCCGCGGGCGTGAAATACGCGAAGAAGATCTCCGTCACGGGAGCTCCATCGAGCAGCAAGAGGGCCTTTGCAGCCTCCGGCGGGGCGAAATTGACATGGCACGCCCAGGGCATGTCCGTAAATAAAGGCCTCAGGGTCCGGATTAAGGGGGCGTGGTCGGGGTCTTGTTTGAAGGTCTCGTGCGAGGAGAGGGCGTCCCAGCCTTTGAAAAACCAGACCCATCAGGTATATATCTATATCTATATATATATATATATAAGGACAGTTAAGAGTGGGGGAGAAGGATACCGATAGACATCTGAATATACCGCCGGTCTTCGAGGCGGTGCGCGTACGTGACGAACTCGACGCCCGGTTGGCGCCGGATGCGGGCGATGCTGTTGTGCCAGATGTGGCCGGCGGGGGTGGAGGGGTCGTCGATGGCAGACACGTCCAGGCTGTCTTGGAGGTGGAGGGTGAGGAGTTCGATTATGGTCATCGTTTATGTTTGTTTGGACGGTTGGGTACCTATATATGTATATGTATATAGAGATGGATATATATATAGGGGGGTATATAGGTAGGTAAATATGAACTTCTTGAAGCGATGTAGGTGCTATTTATTATGTTACATAGTTGACAGGGAAGGAAGACGGGGATTTCGTCGTTCAGACCCTGTTTCCGACTGGATGATATATATTATATTGCATGATATATACGTACATGTACAACGAGTTCGGCCTCGAGAATCCTGTTGTCAGACTATCGTACTGTACAACAGGGTCTATGCTGTACCTGATGGGCGATACTCAGTTGTGAGAGAGGAATGTCGCATGTGTATGTATCTGTCTGTCTCTCTGTCTCACCTCTAGTCGTGAAGACGGATACAGAAGTATCAACCGACGAGTCTGTCTCGCAATTCTGCACACTGTGCCAGTTTTGACCAGTGGACCAGTGGGACTATAGTTCGAGAATGTTAGAACAGTTAATTTTGCCAGGTTATGGGCTCCCAGATGCTTCATTGGAAGATGCGTGTTTTCTCATATAATATCTGCTTCATTTGATTATTCGTATATACAGACATAGCTTGCATGTGCCTTTCTCGGTATATCTCATGTCTGGCGTGCAAAACGTGTTTCTAGGTGGGTTATACATACAGAACTGCAAGAACTTCCCGTGTCTGTGGTATCATAGTCGACAAGAAGTCAAGAAGCGGGCAGATTCATGTCCATCCATTTGAGCCACGACATGCGATTAGGTCATCAATCAAGTGATAACATGCTGCGTGTGTACTGGATAAGATGGAGTCTGGCGGTGTACTGTGCTTCGGCTGTGTTTGGTCCTTCACCCCTGTCGTCCTGCCTACATAGCGGGTCAGGTGGCCCGCGCGGTTTTCTGACTGACCCCTTTGTCTCCCCGCATTATTGATGTTCTTCTTCCTGTCAAGAAAAAGTTCCTTGCAGCTGGAAAGTTGAAGTTCAGACACAGGAGAGACCGGGTAGAACTGCTGCGTCGAAGTGCTCCATCACCTCAATGGCAACATCACCAGGTCACGGTCCTGTGGCGCATCCAGGTCGTAAACGACCCTCATCCCCTCCATCCCCATGGACGACGCGACGAGATCCAACCACTCGTCCACGCGAGGGCCGTCGCCCCGATCGCATCCAAGCCCCGAGACGATGTGGAATGTCTTGCGTCCTGCCGTTGGCTCCGTGACATCTTCGATACCCCCAGCAATCGACGACATGGAAACAGGAGCGCCGGCCGCATCGGCTGAGACTAAGTTGCTGTTGGCGAGCTCGACAAGCAGCAGGTCGAGGACTTTGACTGCGGTGTCCGTCCCCCGCAGGATACAGTTCGCGAAGGATTCCGGGAAGGAAGACGGAATCGGGCCGATAAATGGCGCCTTACGCGAGATGTAGCCATGCGCCGCGAGAGCAGTGCGCATCTCTGCTGCCAGCGCGAGGGTCACTTCACGGGCGTTGAAGATGCGCGCAGAGAGGAGCTTCTTCTTGTACGGGTGCGTCAGAGGCGATGCGAGCAGCGCGCGCGCTTCGCTCACCAGGCCCGGGAACTTGGCGATCTCCATGAAGAGCCTGTCAGATATGTCGATGAAGACGGAGATGGGCTCGTCCGCCCTGGGGTCGACCATGTCCTCCTTTCTGATCCGGTCGATCAACGCCTGCCACTCGGGCTGCTCGAAGATGCAGGGCTTGCCCTCGACGAGGGCTTGCGCCACTATGAAGCTTCGGAAGGACAGATACAGGCAACGATCGAAGCCGTGAACGTGAGAGCCCGCGCCCCGGAGGGACATCATGAGCGCCGCGCCGCCCGCGTGTCGCACCCATGAATCCTGGTTCGTCCGGGAGTACGCCTCGAACAAGCTGAGCAGAATGGACGTGCTCACGCTCTCCCGCGACCTCATGGCCACTTCATCCTTGAGTGAATCCTTGAGGAGATTCAAGGCCTTGGAATACATCTCCCAGCTGGACTCCTTGAGCTTCATGTCATCGTTCCACTGCCCCATGAAGGCGCAGGTGATGCAGTAGACCGCGGCATCGAGCGCGGGATTTTTGCCAAGCTGCTCCGCGACGTAGGAAGCCCACGGGACGTGAACGCGATACCGGTTCAAACCGAAAAAGCGCGGGAAGGCAGTCAGGACGAAGTCGCGGAAGACCACGGGCTGCTGGTTGCTCACGGAGCGCGAGACCAGCGACGGCAGCACCTGCTCATCGATAGTTGCCGGCGGGAATTGCTGTCGTCGCGCCAGGACCGCTCTCTGGCTGCTGTTGCTGCTGGCATGGCCATGCCGGGGCCCAAATCGCCTTCGCAGCTGCGGACCCTCGTCCTGGAACTTCATGGACTTGTTGTAGCCAGGGCACTGGACGCCATATCTCTGGCATTGGGAGCATTCAGGCCGGCGCTCGTCGCACTGTGAGGAAAAATGGATAGTCAGAGGTTGAACATCATGGAATCCGTGGACCGGCGAAGTTGAGTCAGACCTTCACACGCCGCTGCAGGCACATCAGACATCCTTTGCTGCGCGGTACCCCGACCATCTTGGCGATGCGTCGACCATCACCTTGCCTCTAGCGGCAAAAGCCCGGTAAAGCACGGTTCAACGGCTATACAATCCGCAATAATAACGTCTCGCGCGCATCCCTGGAGCGAAACGACTGCACATGGGTCGAGCAGAGTTGGCGGCGGGAGAGCAGTCGGGATGAAGCCCTGAAGATTCAACTGGCAAAGGGAGCAGCGCAGGGCAGAGCCGTCGAGGCATACGGGATGTAGAGAGACGATCGCAACAGTTCGTGGGGATGCTGCAGGGGAAGCCCAAGACGAGCGGGCCAGCCCCCGAGTCGCTTCTTCTGGCCCGTCGCTGGGGGCCGCGGCAGGTCGACGGCCGCGATGAGCGGTTGCCCTCGTCCTGACGACCTGTGAGACCGTCAGCGGCAGCGCAGAGCAGCAGCATGGAAGGAACAGAACCCGCCTTCAGCAGATCGTCGATGTCTGCAGGACGAGAGGAAGATGTTCTGGTGGTGAGAGCCGCACAGCCTTACGCTGGGTCCCGCGCGCAGTCCCAGCCCTCAACGGCGCCCGTGCAGACACGGATACGAGGTCTGGAGTAGTTTAATCGATCTCCAGAGCACCCCCCGTGTTTCGCGCCGCTTTCATTCGTCTATCTTGGAGCTCTGCTGCTATTTTTATCCTCGAGGGCGTTCTCATCCCGGCCGCTGCGTGTCTGGGCCGCGGACGGTCCACGACGCTTACAGGATGGGCTCCAGGCGCACAAGCAGCATCGCATTACGGAGCTTCACATTTTGATTTCTGAGCATCCAGGCAGTCAGGTACATTTTCTGTGCGTATATATTACTTATCGACACGCTCACACCGCTTCCACGACTGCAGGGACCGGGACTTGCACCGCCTCCGCTTCCTTCTTCCGCATCTCCTCCTGCTTGAACTTCTCCGCTCGACCATAACTCTCCTCATACCCTTCGCGTATATACTGGGACACCGTCTTGGGCGGATACTTCGGAGCCTCTCCCTCTGCCCGACAGTTGGGGAGGCAGTCGCACAGGAAGTCCGGGTTCCCGCTGAAGAAGAACGGGATCGAGTACCGCTCCTTGCCCGACCGGTTGATCACCCGGTGGATGTTGGACTTGTACCTGTCGTTGGACCACCTCATGAACATGTTGCCCAGGTTGACGACGTAGGCGCCCTTGACGGGTTGGACCTGAGAACATGTCCCAGTCAGCTCGTTCGAGTCCTAGGAGGTGTGATATGGGTATTGGTCAGCACTCACGTCGAACCACTCCCCCGTTGGGACGTCCAACACCTGCAGACTGTCCACCTCATCCTGCAGCAGAAGAGTAATTGCCCCGAAGTCCTGGTGCGCTCCGATCCCGCGGTCGAGCTTCTCGTCCGAGTCCCTGGGCTGCGGTGGATAGTGCAGCAGCCGGAGCGTCGCGATCGCTCCGCTGGTGAAGTCGTCAAAGTACGACTCGTCCAGGTCGAGCGAGAGCGCGATGACGCGCAGGACGTCCTTGGCCAGCTCGAACGCCGCGCGGTAGTACGCGTTGGCGGTATCCTTAAAGCCCTCGGGGTCCCTGACGGCCTGGGGCCACTGGTTCGGCCCGCTGCTCAGCTTCTTCTGGACGAAGTACGGGTGGTCTTCGCCGATCTCGTCGCCGATGTAGAAGCCCTCCTTCAGCTCCGGGTTCGTGCCCGGCTCGAGGATCTGCGAGCGGAGCAGCTCGTAGCCGCGGTTCCACGTGTTGTTGTCTGACGACCATCGTTAGATGGTTCCACAGCGCGATATGTATCATCATAGGAGATGCAGACACACGCACCCTTACTAACCTTCTGCTTCTCCTCCAGCGGCAGGCTGAAGAACTCCTTCGAGTACTGCATGATCCGCTCCTGCAGCTCGGACGGCACCCGGTGCCCCGTGATCTGGAAGAACCCATTGTACAGGCAGCACTGTCTGACGTCCGCGACGAGCTTCGCCTTGGCGGCCGCATCGTTGCCGTAGAACACTGCGCGTTGATCACCGTCAGTGCACGGGAAATTTGAAACTTCAGTAAATACCTGTTAACAAGAACAGGACGGGGTATGTAGACATGTACCGGAAAAGTCAAGGATGGGAGGAGCTGGCATGTTGCTTCTCCGTGGTAGTTCTCCCAGGTCGAGTAATATTAAAAATAAGCGACAACGCTCAGTTTGCAACTTAGTTATGTTAGGCCTGTCTGTCTGTCTGTCTGATTTCAAAACTCCCAATCCTCAGTTCCTTTTTCTCCCAACCTTTCAATAAGTAGGTAACTTGGAGAGCCTGGCTAGATAGTAGATGCAGACATTTCTCTATTTATTTATTCATTCATTCGGATGGGACTTTTCGATCCATCGATCGATCCGTCGCTCGATTGATAGCAACAAATCTAATAGGTCGACCTAATACATGTACAGCACATTAGAACAGGCAGATGGATCATGGATACCTAACCGACAAGGGGACTCGTTCTAATAGACAGCCCTGTGTTCTATGATAACATTAGGTAGTTAGGTACAGTACAGTACCTAATAGTACTCGTAGTAGGTCTTTCTTTCTCTCTCTCTCTCTCTCTCCGAAAAAAGGATAAACCATACGATCTATGCATGCATAGTACATAAGTAGGTACCTGGACAGGTCACCAATACCCTACTAAGAGACATCATATCAATAATCACATCAATAAGCGTGAAGCAGACGCTACGTGTAGTTTTACCCTAGACACAACCTAACATAGTCTCGAACTGAGCAGAGAAAGAAAGAAAGAAAGAAAGAAAGAAAGAGAAAGTCCCTTGTGAATCATGATCTCCGTCGGTCTAGAGCTACCTATTGTGTCTTCCTTATCTCATCTCGACTACATACACAAGTGCATGGATAAACTTGCCTTGCTTATCAACTTGTCAACTTATCGCTGCGCACATTGCATTGCATTGCGGGGTAAAGCAGGGCGCAGGGAACAGGGGTCTAGAATAATAGATTTCAACCAACCAAACCGCACTGCGCGTCGCTCGATTCAAAGGTTCAAAGGTGGGGTTCAGGGATGGGATGAAGTCACTTCTTTCCAACTCGGGTTCAAGGTCCAAGGGTGGGGTACGTACCCTCGTTGTATCGATAATTGTGCGTAGAGTGTATGTACAGTATACTCCGCATGCAATATGCGATACTGATGTATGCGCGCGGAGGGAGCCGCCGATGATGGGGAACGGGAGACTTCGTACTCCGAGAGTACATAAACTTGGACCGGGTGGCCTATGATAATATTAGGTAGGTAGGTACATAGGTAGAAGACTGCGGAGGTTAGGGTTATCTTTATTCTGTATACATTTTACAGTTACCCCTATCTATTCCACTGAGACTTATATTGATGTGCAGTAGTACGTCACGTAGGTGACTGTCCAAAGTAGGTAGACATTGACATATCTAGGGATCTTCTCGGAAGAAGCTGGGATAATGTTATCCACTGGGAATATACATGAGGTCACTATTTACTTGTTTTGTCATATATCTCTATGTACACTGAATATGTACGTACTATATAGGACCTAATTGATATAGCATGTTGCATTCAGCGTAAGTATTCATCAAGTAAACCACCGCCAACTCAGACTCCCTTCCCCATCCCGCAACATCTCCGTATCCACATCAACATCCTCCTCCGCCCGCAGCCCGACGACGATCCCCTGCGCCCGATCCCTCCGCCGATTCTCGCTCTTCATCCACAATCCGAACCCCAGCGTGACCACGATGCACGTCCCCGCGCACGCCGCCGTCGCCGCCAGCGTCGGCACGTACCGCGGCGCGTACTCGACGCGGAAGGTCGCGCTGCTCAGGACGCCGCCCAGGTTGCCCAGTCCGACGAGGATGCCCGTCGTCGCGGCGCGCGCGTTCTCGCTGGGGTTATTGTTGTTGTGCCACGACTGCACGAGGCACGAGGGGATGTAGGCGCCCGAGGCGAGCAGGAACATGGCGAAGTAGGCGATGCCTTTGTTCCGGTCTTTCGTCACGTCGATGGTGGCGAGGATGATGGTCGCGATGAGGGAGAGGGTCAGCGCGAAGCAGATGTGGAAGGTCCGTTCGCGGAAGTGGTCGGACGACCAGGTCACGATGAGGAGGACGACGAAGCCGACGAGGTTGGGGGGCACGGTCATCAGGTTCGTTTTGACGACGTTGTAGCCGAGGCGTTGGACGATCTGAATGTCTGTTAGTATGTATGTACCTATCTATATAGCGAGACAGGGGATTGGATGGGGGCAGATCAATGTAACTACCTGAGGAAGGAAATTAGCAGACGTCGTGAACGGATTCGTGTACGTGAACGCGATGATGGACCAGATGATCATCTTCGGGTCCTTCCACTGCTGGAAGGCCAGCGTGAGGTTAAACTCTTCGCCGACGACCCTCGAGCCATCTCGCAGAGCGCGAGCCCTTGCGACCTCCTTCTCCGCGTCTGTCAGCCAGCGCGCATCCTGCGGAGTGCCTGGCAGCCAGTAGTATCCGACGAGCGCAATGAGGACGGTCATGCCTCCCCTGTCGACCGACTCCTGTTAGATTTGACGTTCAGTTTGTGTCTGTGATGCTGGACTGACTCGATGATAAAGAGATATTGCCATCCCTTGATAGAGGTATCATTGATCTGGAACACTCCATACGCAAGGATGCCAGAGAAAGCAGCCGCAAGGACAGCGCTCCCGAAGTAGAGGGCGATCCGGAAGCCGAGTTCGTTGCGGTTGTAGAACAGGGTGAGATAAAAGACCGTTCCCGCGAAGAAACCAGCCTCGAAGAATCTGCAGCATCCGTTGGTATTCTTTTATGCTCCTATGAGTATACTATATGAATCTACTTACCCAATAAGTAACCTCACGACAAGCATCCCCCCAAAGTTGGCACATCCGGTCTGGATCATGGACAGGCCGCCCCAGGCCAGCATCATCGACGGAAGAGTGATTCGTCCCGAGAATCGCTTCGTGAGCAGATTCAGCGGTAAATCTGCATCATATACCGTTTTAGAATCTTTCAAAAGAACTCCCATTAGGAAATAATGAGGAAAATAAGATTGCTAACCACATAGGCCATTAGGAATATAAAACAGCAACAGCAGCAGAGAGTACTGGTTCCCCGTGAAATTCATGTCCACGTCAAACCCATCCGTCTTTGCGTTGGCCAGATTCGACTGAAATTAAAAAAAAGGTTAGAACAAGTTCAAATGAGACAGATTCCTTAGTTGACATGTAAAATGATTCGTAGAATTGATGCAACCCACCCGATCGACAGAATTAAACAGATACATTACGGACAAAAACGGGAGGAGGTGAAAGTCCAGCTTCCGAAGATACGACCTCTCCACTGCCTTGTCGATCTGGACCGTCTGGACATCTCCACCGTTCTTGCTGTTCAGAGATGCGTGATTATTAGGGTCATTGTCGACGCAGATGCTCCGGGAGGTGGACACCGCGTTCTTCTCGATGTCTGTCGACATCGTTTATGTCTACCAGACGGATTAAGTATCCTATCCACTGGGTATCAATTGAAGTGCTCAGAAGCGGTCATGTCAGATGAAGATCTCCGGTGAGGCAAATCCCCGTATTATGTATGTATGCAGCTTCGTTCGACGTTGGGTCTGCCATGTGTAACCGGCTTCAGGTGGCAATTGGACAGGCGATAAAGCCATCCGTCATGATTAAAGCGCAGTAGGAAGGGAACCAAGCATCTGCAACTCCAAGCGGTGATTTACCGTTGGAGATGCTTATCTGCCCTGGGGTATCCTTGGAATATTGCATTCTTCCGATGGGGAAGCCACATTGGCATAGTTAGACCGACTGTACAGTATATACCTACCGACTAATACTAGGGCAATATCCCTAAAAAGAACCCTGGAATTGATAAATCCCAGACATTGATTCATCCCCAGGTCGTAACTCAACAAACTGCGGACTGGCTGTTTACGTCACATATGTGAGCGGGTAGACTTGGGGTGCCATAGGTGGGGGTTGAAGGATCGAACACGTGAAGGGTTCTCCGGTAGTCCATCTGCGGCACTTTCTTATCTCTGGCGCTGATGTCTGATTAATCCCCTATCTTGTTAATGAAGCGTCCAGGGAGCCCTGCTTGGCTGTCATCATCATCATCATCCTAGGTCCAGCTGCCCGCGAACTATCTCGCCCCTAGTGTAGTGATCCTGAAAAAGACGCCAATGAAGAGAACCCGCAAGGACGAGCTTCAATGGGCTACAAGCGGAAGTGCACTACCAAGCTTCCAACTATCCAAGTTCATCTGGCTTTTTCCCCCACTGACAAATATTTATCCCCCAGCACCTTCAAGTCCTTCCGCGCCCCCGTCTCCTCTATCCGTTCAATGAAAAATCTAGAGAGTCGTATGCGCGCATCCACATCTTGAACTTGGCTGCTGCTGCTGCTGCGTATAGTAGCATCGCTGGTCTGCAGGTACCGATCCTGAAAGGCCGTCCACAACGACAACGACAACGGCTGGCTGGACCCTTCTTCTCCTCCTCCTCTTCCTCCTGGCCCCGGTCGAGGATAGAAAGGATCGTTCCGGAAAAACGCCGTGACAGCTTGTTCGATGCCATTCTCGTCGATGGACATCTTCCTGCGGCAGTCGAAGTCCAGCGTCCGCATGACATGCGGACCGAGGATGTTGTTGATAACAGGGCTTGGGCCTGAGGAGAAGGAGGAGGAGCTGGAGGACGGTGGTGGTGGTGACGAGGGAGCCGGAACGAACTCGACTTCGTTGGCGTCTATCTCGCCGTACCAGTGCATCATGGCGAGCGCTTCCGCCATGATCTTGGGTAGAGCTGCATGTCCGTGACGGGGATGCCCAGTTCCTCCATCTGGTCCAGATGCAGTGGGAAATTCCTGAGTGAGAACTCCCTGAATCTGGACGTTCGAGTGGAGACCACCACCCGTCGTCTCCTACCCAGATACGGTCTGATCAAACAGTCGCGATTCGCATCGCTGCCCTTGATCTCCTCGACCAGAGACTCGGGACAGTACCTCTGGATCAGAATCTCCCTGGTCCGTCGCGGCATCGGCGGGATGCGCTCCGAGTGGATCACGTTGCACGGCGAATAGCCCTCTGGGAAGTTGGCCAGGTTGGCGGCCCACCAGGCGTCGTCGTCAAGTCGTTGGCTAGGGATCTGCTGGGGCCGCCGTCTTCGCGTTTGAATGCGGAGGTAGAGGACTCTTGTTCTTCGTCAGAACGATGGTGGTGACCAGACGGTCCCGCAGAAGCCTGCGCGGATGCGGCGGAATTTGGGCATGGTTGATTCTTATACTCAAGGTTCCTTTCCTCTGGTAAGACGTTTTTTTGAGTGGTTCAAACAAAGTGAATGTGATGCGATTTAGACATTTGATGATCGTTACGATAACGCTGTTAGTGCAACGATGTAAGACTTGGATTGGAAGTCGTGAGGATACAGTGTGTTCCCAGTGAGCTGGTTTCCTGAATGAAGTGACGTCCAAGCCGTCATCATCCCGGTTGGGTTTAGAAGTTACGTTCCCGAGGCGTTTCCATGGATATGGAGGCAAGGTTTGGGATGTCCATGGATCAATGGATCCAAAGGACCTGCTCCTCAGTGATGCATGCCACAGAGAGAATTTGGTCCTTCATCAAACTTCCTGGACAGCTTCATCTTCGGGGAAACTGAAACGTAAACCTCACTGGCTGGGGAGTTCCCGTGAATAAAACTAATATTAATAGTATCTTAAACTCTGAGCGAGACAAATCGGCGGTCTTCAGACAAAAAAAGATTTCCGTTTCAAGTCGGCCGACAGAATACAGCAAGCAACCTGATCCAAGATGGGTCGTTGATTTTCCAAGCTTGGTAGCATCGTTAGATTAGAAAATATCACAACTAGTTTGAGCTCACATCCCTAAGCAGAATTTGTCTGAGAATATCTGCTTCCAAGTGGGTATAACAAACACCAGCTGACATCCAGGAGGTATCGTGTTCATAAATATCGTATCCTTTCAAGTCCATATCCATAACCCCAACTGAAGCTTCCGCAAACGCCGACGTCAAACAAAGAAGGCAACAGATCCGGAATACAGCCAACGTAAAGCCACAACGCGTCATGGTATGAAAACATGTTCCTCGGAGTGCCCTTCCCTGCCCCTCCCACGCAGCACGATTCTGAACGACCGGCTTCCATCTGCCTCCTCTAGTTCCGGCGATGGATCCTGCGGCTCATCCAGGATACGGACAGCGACAACCTCCCACCCCTTGTCTCGTTTGGAGTATTCGCGCTCCAAGTGCTTGAGCAGTCGTCGCGATTGTGTCACGTTCCATATTCCTTCCCGGGAACCTTTATAGCCGGCCAGCCAGTTCATGATCCAGTCGTGCAGGCCAGGGTTCGAGGACCAGCGGTATGCACCAACCACGGAAGGGAGCATGCCGTAGCCGTAGGTGAACGACTGTCCAAAGAGCACTGGCGAAAAGCCTGCTGCGATCCGGCAGATTGTGAGCGCCGTCTGCTCAGCGTCCGGGGGCAATACTCGGCCTATGTCGGGCAGGTAGCGGGTACGCGCACGCATGCCGGTACAGAGATACGTAGCGTAGTTGACGGCGGCAGTGCACGGATCGGTGGCATTCGGGAAGCAGAGTGCCGGAATGCGTATCAAGGAGGATTGTCCCGTAGGGTCTTGCGATGTAGAAGAAATTGTGACATATGCGCTGCCATCGCCTTCTACAGGCAATTCTGAGGGTGGTAGATCCTTCCGCCACTTGACTAGCTTTGCAAGGAGGGAGGCGCTCCATTGGGCCCACCTGTCGCCCAGTTCTGGCTGCTGACGGTAATTTATCTCCAGATTTGTGACCTCTTCAACCAATAGCAACAGTCTATCCTGTAGCTGCGAAGACTCTGCCAGAAGCATGTTCAACCAATGTGCGAGTCGCGGATGCATGATGTCTGGAGTCGTTACCGAGTATTCTTCATTATACATCCGCAGCAAAAGTGACATCCTTGCAAACGCTTTGATCAGCAGCATTCCTGCTGGCTTCTCTGACAGAGTTTTGTGCCAGGTGCTCAGACACGAAGCGGCACCACGCATGTGAGAGCGCCAGGACAGTAAAGAACCGCGCTGCAGTTCAAAGTTGGCTAGTAGCATGATTGTTGCGAACAACGAAATGGCAGTGTCAGCGTTTGCAGGTCGAGCGAGGCCTCTGGACCATTCTGCTGAAGCTAGATCATCGCGTACACCTTGGACAGCCTTCAAGCTGTGTTGAAACGCATGCCGGCGCAGAGTTGCAGGATTCCTGGGGTAGGAACCGAGACTGGAGAGGTTCAGAGCTGCCAAAGCTAGCGCAGCATTGTAAACGTGAGGCGCGACCGGCCCTGATTTGAACAGTTCCTGAAGAGGGAGGACCCGTGAGAGACTGTGGAAATTGTTTCCAGCGGAGTATTCATAATAAAGAATATCCTCTGGGAACTCATAAGCTCCACAGAGGGAAAGAACAGAATTAGGCAGCGGCCTGCTAGGGGAAGGCGTTGAGGACTCTGATATGGAGGATCGAGGGGTCATGTAACTTCTGCGGGCTACCACGCCGGCACGCAAAGCTCCGGTCGTGGAAACGGTGTCGCAATCAGAAGAGCGCGATGCCGTTCTCCTATGGTAGACCGGATCAGACTGCACCGAGGAACCACCCTCCCAGTTCTCCCACTCATCATCCACATTGAAACTGGATCTGGTCGCGCTGTCTCTATAGTTATTCAGAGACGATGTCACAAAAGGCGAGAGGACGCCATAGCCGGCCGATCCCGAGAACTTAAAGGGGCTGGGAGGCTCTCCCGAGACAGGATCAGCCCCCAGATCGTTGTTATCCGGCGGAGTGTAACGCACATCCGCAGATTGAGGGCTTGACAGTTGATGGAGGCTGGCTCGACGCTCGACCGGGTCTGCTGGCTGAGGAGGACTGGTGCTCTGGTTGTTTGCCGTGGCAACGGCAGCCGCTGGCAGGGGCGCATTGGATGCGCCAGCCTTTTCCTTGGTAGTATCCGAGGGTTTTCGTTTCTTGCCCGCCTTGCCAGTCGCCCGTTCGACGACCAGGTCCGTCTGGTCTTTGAAGGAGATTCGCTGCGCGTAGCCTTCGCACTTCAGGTTCAAGCGCGTACACTGCGGGTTGAGTTAGAAGAGGCGACAGCAGGAGGAACGGGTCAATTACACTGTAGCAGGCCGGCTTGGCCTCATCGCACTTGAGCCTCCGGCGTCGACAGGTCAAGCATCCAGTCCTGGCACGCGAGACGACATTGCGCTTCTTGACCGGCTTCTCCGACATGGCGGGGTTGGGGGAGGGCACAGGCGATGGGACACACATTCAATGTCCATCTAGCTGGCAGTCAATGGGTCGTATCGACGAGAAGCGCATCGCGCGTGGTGGCCTTGGAAACAACATGAAACGAGAGAGCTGACGACGGGCTTATCTCTAAGAGAAGAAGTAAATCCATCCTTGAGGTACCTGCCCATTTGCCAACGACCCCATTGAAACGTGCTTTAGCCGCGAGCCCCCGGCAGATCCTGCCCGTGATCATCACCGGCTACTCCGTACAACAGGCTCGAGCTGCGAATAAGAGGCGGCGCAGGCGTTCCGGGACGTGCACGTCGCAGGCGCTATGTGTCGCGCGAAACGGCGCCGTCGCTGTCTAGCCCCGGCGTCTCTTTGTGCTCCATCGCGCCCCCCGTGTTCGAGATCCGGCTCGTCACAGCCGCCGTCAGCGCCTAGATACTACTCCGTCCGCCCTTCTCTACAAAGGTGCAGTCTTGCGCCAGACGTGTTGTGACAGCTGTATGCAGTTGGATTCGTGATTATTGGTGACATGATATATACAGACACTGGATCGGTGGCAGCAGGTCAAGGAGGGATGCCGCTGGACTCAGGAGCCCGCCTCTCCAGTCGCCATGCTGCGATGCTGTTGCATGTACGACTCGTAGAACAGACCTTCCTTGCTGTCAATCAAGGTTTGCGGATGCCCGCGCTCCGCAATCCGGCCCTTGTCTAGCACCAGGACCTGGTCGAAGTCCACTACGCTGCCCAACCGATGCGCGATGGCCAGGATCGTACAGTTGCGGAACTTGTCCCGCAACACCGCCTGGATGCGCTCCTCGCTGGCCCGGTCGAGACTGGCAGTCGCCTCATCGATGATGACCACCTTGCTCCGGTTCACAATGGCACGCGCCAGCGCGATAAGCTGCCGCTCGCCCTGGGAGAAATTCTGTCCGTTCGCCTCGACCTGGTCGTCCAGCTTCAGCTTGCCCACACCCACCACATCGTCTAGGATAGCCTGCAGGAACTCATCCGAGGCAGCCCCGCTCAGGTCCAGGTTGAATCGGATCGAACCGTTGAACAGCGTGGGGTGTTGCGGGACAAGGCTGATGTTCCGCCGCACCCTCTCGGCGTTGAGAGATTCAATGTTGACACCGTCGATGCATACCGACCCGAAAATCCTGGTTGTCAGTCGCAGCATGCTTAGTGCGAGTGTGCTTTTCCCGCTCCCTGTGCGTCCCACGATGGCGACTCGTTCTCCTGGGCGAGCCCGGAAGCTGATGTCTGTAAGCACTTCATCTCCGCCCGGGGAATAACTGACCGTCAGATGCTGCACGTCGATGTCTCCTTTGTTCGGCCAGTCCTCTGGCGCTGCGTCATCCGAAGTGGATTGGCCGGGTTCCTGTGGAATGTCTTCGATGTATTCGTCGATGCGCTGTAGGCTGTTCATCTCCACCTCGAGGAGACTCGAAAGGTAGACCAAGTCTTGGAAACGTTAGTGCCTTTTGTAGGAAACCCCTGCATGGGCCACTTACACAAGAGAGCTGTGCAAAGTCCGGTCGTCAGCGTAAGACTGAGACCAACGGCGGATGGGCTCGAACCCTGTCGGAGGAATGCGAAGATCGCGGCTGAGAAGGATATTAACGATGCGTATATATCCATCCTGACCGCTAGCCATCGCTGGAGGTCACTGACGGCTTCCCAAGCCCTTACATGCTGCTCAATGCTCGCAGCAGTGTGGTTCTGCAGTGTTTTCTCTGCTCTGAACGCCCGTATTGTCACAAGCCCGGATGCAGCCTCTGCGATGCTGTGATACAGCGGTGATAAGCTAGCAGCATACAACCGTTTTGCCGCTGTAGATGCAAATCGGTATCGATAACCAGTGTAGATTCCCAGGCCAGTAAATATAACAGAAGGCAACAGAAAGATAGGTACCAATGAAGACACAGTTATGATCCGGAATCCGATGGACAAGTATGTCTCTAGAACCGGTCTCAGCGCCCTCATCAATGTGTCGTCTAAGCACATCATATCAGACGAGAAGCGATTAATGATCTGCCCAGCTGGGGTGGTGACTATCCACGTGTACGACGCGCCAAACACTGTAGCAAGCAATCTCAGGTGCTCGTCCCGGCTCACTCTCCACGCTCCCGCATACAGGAGTAGCAGGGATATTGCCAAGATGGTGACTTGAGCAGTCCCGAGACCTAGCCAGAGTAAGCGATATAACATAAAATGGAATTACGACAGTGGCGTACCTGCGAATATCCCAAGATAAAAGCCGGAATGTACTTCGGGACGATTGTAAGTGTACGCCTGATTCCAGAGGGAGAGCCACGCAGGCAACACAATGTCCATGGCTTGAGCTCCCATCACAAATGCGACAGTTAGGAGGATGAATGGCCAATTGCCAAAACGTCGAATATATTTGAACACTACATGATTAGCGTAAGACTATTCCTGGAGGGTGGAATGACTTACTATAAGCTGTACCGATGAGCCCTCGACGACGTGTGTCAAGAGGTGTAGGGAATATCTTTGATCCACTTGACGCATTCCCTTGGCGCGGAGAATTGATATTCTCCTCGAAAGATGAACTTGAGCTTTTGACTGGTGCTCCCGGGACAATGGATTCGGTCAGTACCACGCTGGTCTCTCTTGTAAAATCAGTGCGAAATTCAGCTTCATCCGGATTCTTTCTCACGATCTCTTTGATAGTTCCATCTGCCATGTGAACAATCAAGTCTGCTGCTCCTAGACATCTTAGGTTATCAGTCACGAGTATCAAGGTGCGATCTTTCATTAGCGGACCGAATATGCAGTTGTCAATCACCCAGTTCGCTGTCGCAGAATCCAATGCTGACAGCACATCGTCTAGGATTACGACATCTGTATTACAGTAGACCGCTCGAGCAAGGGCAATACGCTGACGTTGTCCGCCCGAAAGAGTGCTACCGCCCTCTCCAACCTTTTTGAGATCACCTTCCTCGAAAGTTGCCAGATCCGGCTCCAACGCGCATACTCGGATGACCTCTTCGTACCGTTCCTGCACAAAAGGAAATCCAAAAACTATATTGTCTCGAATGGTGCCACTCTGAAACCATGGAGTCTGAGATGCATATGCGATTGGTTCAAATGGTGACTCTCGCAGTTTTACGCTTCCCTGAAACTGCACCTGTTCGGATAAGAGTGATTCAAGTAAGAACGTCTTCCCGGATCTGTTAGTAAAAATAAGTCAGTGACTGCAAAGGCAAAGAATTATACGAGATCATACCCTAGACTGCCAGTAATGACGTTGAGACCCCTTCTGACAAATTCGACGTTCAAGTTTCTTAACAATATTTGCGAGTCTCCGTCGGACAGAGTGACGCCAAAAGCTGCGTCTTGGAAACCGATTCCAGCTTTAGAGTAGCTCTTCGAACCCGGATAGACCACAGCTGCCGGGCGTTCTGGACTGTCCAAAAACTCAGTCAGCCGCTCAAGGCTTACCACAGCCTGTGCGTACTGTCCAGCTCCAAGGACAGCAATGGTAAGCATACTCTTGATTAGGTTGAAGACTGCAACCACAGTAAAGGCAATGTCGGCTTCGAGAGGCTGCTTCGACACAACCGTGTACAGAAATAAACAAAGAAGGAGAGAAATAAATATGCAGGAAGTTGAAATGCTTTCTGATAGCACGATCACTTCAACTTTCTTCCATATTGCCTTCAGCTCCTGGGATCTCTTGTCGAGGATCCTGCGTACGAAGGTCTGCCCCTGTCCAAGCATCGCTATCGTGGCCATATGCCGTACGCTCTCGCTTATCTTGGCGACGCGCTCATCCGTTGCCTGTAAGATCTTCGCTTGGGTTGCGCCCTGAGCAGAAAGTATAAATTTCGACAATGGATGTCTTGTGATGAGGAGAAATACAAGACCTGGTATGTAGCACCATCCAATGGTCCTGTAGAGTAGAATTGATGCCACAGCAAGCTCCACCGGAACCATGAATCCAGCGATTACAGTATAACGGAGAGTCCCTAGCCTGTCAATATCCACCGATATATTGTTCTGTAGTTGACCAATCGCTATGTTTTCACCTGCCGGATGGCTAAGTAATCTTTGATGCACGGCGGATATGATGACGGCTTTCCAGTGACCTATTGTATGAGTGGCGAAGTATTCGAATGTCTGCATGCAAAGGCCACGGAGAATCGGACATAACCCAAATAGCAAAATGGAGAACCATGGTCTGAACACCGCATCAGGGGAACCTTGGAGGTAGAGGAGGAGTTGGCGGAGACCAAAAGTGCCAATGAATTCGAAAGCGCCACAGAGAACCATGAAAAATGCTGTGATGACCAGGCGCTTTCGAAATAGCCGCCACAAAGTCGCACGAAATGAGCCACATTCGTCACGAACGTCATTGTACTTTTCTAGCCATTTCATCGGCGCGCTCCGAGGTTCGATGGGCAGAAGGTCGTTCATGTCCAGTTCTCCGTTGTTGGTGTTACTCGTACTGACAACGGGGTCGATCCAGGAGTACAACCACCATCGTGACAAGGGAGAACAGGTCTCTGACGGATGTGGGCGGCTGTCCGAAGAAATCTCATAATTATATGGTGTCAATAAAGGAATGAGGACAGTGCTTGCACAGGCGGTCAATAGCTCAACCGCCTCCAGGCAAGAGAAGGAGCGAATTTCTCGACCACCTATCCATATCAATGGGTACAACTGTCGCAGGAAAACTGTCGTTATGAATAGGGCAAAGCCCATTAATAAGGCGTTCGTGTAGAAAAGTTGGCGATGTGTAGGCGAAGTCAGATAGATTATGCGGCTCAGACAGACAAGACTCTAACTCGTCAGTAGCTTTACCTTTCGAGATCCCCAGGCCTCGGCTTACCCAGAGGATGCCTATCAGGATTCTTGTCCAGTCATCGGCTTTCTCCTTCCATATTGACCAAAACACTGTGATGGTACAGCAGACGCAGACCAGGAGGGCCAACAAACCCCAGAAGAAGTGTTTGGGTGTGAAGGCTAGACTGGAACATCTCTTGCGATCGAGATAGAGCTTGATGTCGAAGAGGCAGATCAAAAAACAGAGTCCGCCAAGGAGCAACACACTCGAGAAAGGAAGGTAAGTCAAGTTAGTACTCGAGTGTGTATCGAGGTATATCAGCCAAGGCGCGCTCTCAATCTTTTGGAACGATGACATCGCAGTGACATGCGAACCGGTCGTTGGGCAGGTTGCATCGCTTGAGTTCCAAGGAGATCAAAAGCTCTCTTAAAAGAAGCAACATTGGCCGGGAGGAGAATCATTATGAAGGTTCTTCAGAGTCCTTTAGGGACCCCACTCGGAGACTCACAGCCAATCTCTCCAGAAGCCACGAAACCAGCAGATCGGAGTTTTTTCTATCTGTTATTCCCATATTCCGACGGAAATGTCAAGCGCATGGGCCGGAGATCTTGCACAGGGCAAAAGAAATCGTGCTCTCTGATTCGAGCCTCTGGAAGGAGGGCTGGGTTCCCCGGTCTTACTAGCCCACAAGGGTAATACGTTGTTTCTGTTCTTCTCAGCAAAGCCCGAGCAAAGCAAGATGGAGGTCGTTCTCAATTACCGAAATGAGACAACCCGCCTCGTTAGGCTCCAGACGGCGCCGCATCGCGCCGGTGCGGCGGCACCACGCGAGGACCATGTAACAGCTCCGTACTTCCTTATCCGTTAGCTACGTCGTGCGCTCGTTAAAATTGAAGCATAACAGGAAACTGTTATCGGTGTCTGGCTCATGCGGCACCATGGATGAATAAAATAATGCTTCGTGTTTCATCCACATCAATCGCGTGGTTTCCCCCCTGTTTTTGCTTGCAGTTGCTAACGTCGCATTACTCGCGCGAGAACTCCCCTTAGCAGCCACCTCTCTCTCTTCTGGAGTGATTTCAGGGTACTTTCTCTGGGTATTCGACCTATCATCAGTCAGGAAACATCTGTAACGCTAGTTCGAAACAGTTTACAATAGAAAACACCTGTTCTTTTATGAGTTCGGAAATCTTGATCCGTGCCAAGACGATGACTACAGTACTGTGCAGGATATTTCGACAGTACTAATGACCTTATGAATGGTCCTTTTGACGTTATGGATGATGTGAAGGCCCACCGGAAGCCGTTTGACTGGACCTCCCCCTCCTTTTACGAATATTGGTGAACAATGATCAATTTCCAAGATTCCAGGTAGCAATGTTGCCAGAGCTTAGCCATTTTCGGATCGACGATGGCTATAACAGAGCCCACAAGAATCGGTATCCTTGGACTCTCAATTCATCTATAATTTTCATTGACCAGCGAGCGGGAACCAGACTTTCATAGGTGGACTGTGAGTCGAAATACCCGGTGGCTCGTTTGTCGATGCTGGAGATATATGCACATCTACCAAAATTATTTTTTGACTGAAATGTTCCTACGAGAAAAAGGAACGTTCTACTCTCAGGTGAGAGCTATGTGGCATGAGTACCCTTAGAAGATTCAGGGGAAAGTTAATTGATTGCATTAACACCATCACTGGAACTCGACTTCAGCCCCAAAAATCTCCCGACAGAATGGCCTGCACCACATCAGCCTCAAAAATCTCGAGAAATAATGCACAGAGACAGCATCCTTTCACTTTAGATGCGATATCATTAGTATGGATGACAGTGTCCTTTTCCAGATCCAAGAATCCTATATAGATACCTATCTTCTTGGCGTTATCACCCATAGATAACACTTGAATTTGGCATTCAGCTTGTCCGCAGGCTTAGAGAACCCGTAAAGATGGATATATATACGGGGAGCCGAACATTCTAGATTCCCTGGAGTATTGGACCAAGCTTATATGGGGTTTGGGCTTGCGGCACTATTATTGGGGGACTACTTCCGTGAGCTAAATCCTTCCACCGCCCAGACTACTCTAGTAAGACGCTCGATCCGGGTGATAATCTTGCAGCCTACATTTAATCCCTGGCCAAAGGCTAGCCGGAAGCTGCGCACCCGTGACGTACGATCCATCAGCCTCTTGCGTGCTGTATACGGTTTATCCCACATTAAAAATGGACCATAGTCTTGCATTTCATTTCCCTTTTGTCAAGCTGCTATCTTTTTCCTCATGGGTACCAAAAAGAGCGCCCCTGAAGTGGTTCTGGAGATGATTAAGAATATCAGCAAAAATAAAGATGATGTGAGGAAGATGCCTGTTGCAACTAAGATATATATCTGGATCAAATCAATGTTATGTAGATTAGAAGTTAGCAATTATTACTGTGGCGCTCTGTTTGAAGACATTACTTATTGTAACTAACAATAAATTGCGCTTTCAGATTGAGTAGAAGAATCCAGCTAAAGCATTACATAACAGTGTTTCTCTCTTCTGTTTATCTGTTCAATGAAGCTGGTTAATAATCAGTGCGGAAGATGTGGCTGCGGGAAATAGTATTCAGATCTCTATTATGCGTCCCTATATATGCACTGATGCCAGATAGCGATAGCTTTTTTCCTTTTCCAGCTTAGAGGGTGAGTTAGATGCACAAAGTATCAAGTATGACATGCATACTAAAGATCCATAGCAGGGCACTCGCCGTTTCGGCAGGTCAGACTGCTTGCGGGGCAAGTCTCAATCTCCAGCGTTTAACCTCCGACCCTAGTGTATTGCGAAAGATACGGGATGCCCATAGTATCGCGGTTGATAACGCTCTATCTTTGTGTTGGTAACTGCCTGTGTAGCTATGCCCTTTGCTGCATGCATTGAATTGAAAAATGTGAGGCGTGATGGACCTATATACTGGACGACAACCACAAACTCACCCACGCCGGTCGGATTCACGAGCGTCTCTTAGGTTCCTTATGGCACGCACGTAGCCTGATGAATGCCCATAGGAATAGTCAATCAGTCTGGCAAGACGTATATCATGTGCTCAAGTAATGCGTCGATCTAATACCAATACCACAATTAATACTAATAAGCATAATACTATCCATCGTGTCAAGACAATTTCCCTAATTTAGAATCGCACTGAGGTAGAGCTTGTATGACAGCGAACATCGAGTTCAGTGCGATTTGTAGTTTGCGAAAACCAGAATACTTACGGACCCCGCGCGCACTCCGAACCACGACCCTTCCCTTCCCGCCCCCCCCCTCCTCCTCTTCACCCTCCCCATTTTGCTACAGCAGGACTTGCCATCAGTTTTCCACGCTTGTTCTTCCCGCAGGCTTATCGGATTTAGCTGCCTGCTTACGATTTGCTGTCACCGTTGATATTGGGTTTAGCAGCCATTTATTATCCCTTTACAAGGTTGCTGCAACTCTTTGTTGAATCCAAACTACTGGATGCCTATACTACTCCGTAACTCATGTATCGGCCCGCGAGTGCAAAAATGCTCCACAAAGCTTACTAATCACAGGAAGAAAACTGGAAAATTCAGATGAAATTCCCCCCAATCCCGGGGGTATCCGATATTGCCTTGCGGTTCAAAGATAGAGAAGTCGGATGCTCACATATCGCCAGCACTAGCTCGAATTCATGGAGAAACTTGGGTTCAAACTGTCGGCCTATATCCGTTCAGACAGCAAACTCCGTTTCACGGCAGGGAAGCAATTCTGTGTTCAAAATAGAAGCAAATTGGACTTAACTATTCTCCATGCCCATCTCATGGCTATGCTCCAGCGGGCAAGTAATTCCCGCACCCACGCCATTAAAGTTTCGAAGGAAACCAGCAGCATCTCCCCTGTAAATGTAATGATTTAGTTCAAAATACACACGAGCATGGGATAGATCTTTTGATATGCAACGGGAATCTGGACCTCGGCGCAGTGGGAGCCTTACAATGGCTTAATGCTCTTTGTTGGAATAAGCCAAGCGGCTTTCGTTTCTCACAGCGTGAAATTATATCATGGTGCTGGCAAAAGCAAGAGGAACCAAGCGAGGACTTATGTACAAGGAAGTTGACGTGTCAAATTGGTTGTACAGGACATATGGTAAGTGACATGTTCAGATGTCTGCTTATTCGAAGAAGTGGCAACCAGTTGAAATGGCTTAGGTTCCATCAAATCAGCCCCAAGTGCCGTCTGGAGTTCACCCTGGTGGTCTTCCCAAGAGTTACTACTGCCATCTGCTGTTTCACAGTCTCCGTCAATGAGGAAATTTTGTCGCTTAGCCTGGCAGTCGAACGAGTATGTTTATTAACACGAATGTCCCTGAAACATCCTTTTATTGGCAAATTCAAGCGCAGTTACCGATGAATGCTTAGGACTACTGCACGCACCAGGCTCCGGTTGCATTGAGGAGAATCGTAACGACTGCTCCGAGTCCGAATGCCAGTATTTGACATGGAGCTATTTAGAGTGCTACTTCATGGGGCAGCCGGCAGCCGAGAGGGATTTCAACATGTGTCAATAAAACATCCTTTTATCCGAGGGCCAAAATAATCTTTTAGCCAATGACTACTCCCTGTATCCTCTGCTGTTGGTTCTGGCACATGTGCACGTCTTTGTAGAAGACTGGTGTAGATACCCCGTTCCTTTGATGCGCCCCGGGTCTGTGCATGGCCTGATTCTTGCTAATGCATTACTAACCAGCCTACCAAAAATCCTTGCCAAACGGATTTGTGTAGCGCTCTCAAGCATCCTGTCCAATTCTCCAGCGCACCATCCTTCTGATTTCTACATCGTAAACTAATGGGATCACATGGAAATTGGCCATTGCGTGCACCGTACTTTTGGATATATAGCGTGGCTTGTGCACGCGCGCTACGCGGCAAATCTCTTGGTAAAGTGGGCCAGACCGGACGTTGGTCACCGTGATCACCGCAAGTCCGTGGACGTGGCTGGAGATCCTTGCTTAGCGGTGTTGGCGATCATCCTTAGTGGATGAGCTTGGCGCCAAGTGACATAGCCACAGTGACATAGTCCGCAGCTAGACTTCTTGGACTGGATGAGGTCTTTGCGTACTTTTTGATAGACAGAGAGCCCGACCCCTAAACTCCCCAGATTTGCGCCAGGTGCCACTTTCTGTCCTTCACCTCCTTCATGGGCGCAGTGAATTCTGGGCTCTGGGCCCTAGAGATATATATCCGCCCCTATGGGCATTCCCGGAGGGAACGTTATGCCAAATGCCCATTCTCATCTCATTGTCTCGCGCCCTGACCAATCACACTGATTGCTTAGAAGCGGGTACCTCTCATGTTGCCGTGACAGCAGATCTTATGATGGCGGGGAACGAAGATTCGACGCGTCTTGCGGTATCTGAGAAAGGACCATTTGGGGGCAACAAACCGGACATGGACTACAACTTACCGACCGGACCCGAGATAAGTGATGAGAAGGCCCCAGACAAAGAAAAACTTGAGCTTGGCAGTTCTCCGGATGAGGATTCGTAGGGTCTTCGAAAACTACTTGCGAGCTGTGATGCCAAGCGCTGACCAGGGAGCAGTCCGTACCCGGAGGTGCAGTCCAGCGTTCCGCCAGTCGATGATGTCGATTTGCCAGTCAATACTTTTCGCGCATGGTTCCTAGGCATTGTTGGAACCATGGTCCTTACAGCATTGAATCAATTCTTTGGACTACATACGCCGCCCAGTCAGTGGCCTTCTGTAGCCCTCAATTCGCACTGGTACTGAATATGTGACAGTCTTCCTTTCCGCGTATCTTGTGATCCTCATAACCTTGCCCTGCGGGAGATTCATGGCCGCAGTGCTTCCAACCAAGGTCTTCAATCTCTTCGGATGGCGATTTACACTTAATCCTGGACCGTTCAACCAGAAAGAGCATTCAATTATCGCGTTAATGGCTTCTCTTACGACGGCGTTTGACAATGGTTCTCTGGCGTCCATCGTCTATGTTGCATTTGACAAATTCTTGGGCATCCCGATCTCCGTCGGTTATAAGTTTATGTTCCTGCTGACCACGCAGGCATTGAGCTTTGGGATTGTTGGGTTATTTCACCAGTTCCTCGTCGAGCCCGCGTTCTGCGTGTGGCCTGGAGTGCTACCCACGTGCTCACTCCTCCATACCTTTCATGACAAGCATTTCCAAGACAAGGTAGTGAACGGATGGAAGATAAACAGAATGAAATTCTTTTGGATTGTCCTCCTATGCGGCGCACTCTACCAGTTTGTCCCTGGCTATCTCTTCACCGGCCTCACTACTTTTGCCTGGATTACCTGGATCGTGCCGAATAACGTAACTGTTAACCAGGTATTTGGAGCAACCCAGGGGATGGATTTACTGCCTTTGACCCTAGACTGGAATCAAATTACTGGATATGTGGGCTCTCCACTGCTAGTACCGTCGTGGGCGTTGATAAATGTCTTCTGTGGGAGCATTTTCTTTCTGTGGATCGTTGCTCCTGCGCTCCATTGGAGCAATGTTTGGGAGGGCATGTATATGCCCTTCTCCTCGTCGGCCACCTTTGACAACACCGGTAAGTTCTACATATATCTATGTGCGGTGCTGTGATTGAGCCAATTAAAAAAGGGATGCCATACAACACTAGCCGCGTCATGAACCCGGACTACTCCTTGAACGATGCTGCTTATCATGAATACTCACCAATCTTTCTGTCAACTACCTCGGTCTTATCGTATGGGCTCGGCTTCGCTGCTGTGACCTCAATTGTCGTCCACACCATTCTCCACCACCGACAGGTGATGTGGAAAGCATTCCTTGCTACAATTGGGAGATCCTCTACTGATGAAAGGCCGGATATCCACTTTAAGGTGATTGCGCACATAGCTCTCGGTTGATGTCCAAGGCCGGGGACCCTTTGCTGACTATGAATAGCTTATGCAAAGATACAAGACGGTACCAATATGGTGGTATCTCAGTGTGTTCTTAGCCATGTTCGGTATCAGCATCGCCTTTCTCTACGTCTACGATACCGGACTTCCATGGTACGGCCTGCTCTTAGCTATTGCCATCGATGTCGCCCTCTTGGTGCCGACAGGCCTAATGGCGGCTGTTTGCAACATTACGCTATCCACGGTTGTTCTTTCGGCGTTCGTAGCGGGCTATCTTTGGCCGGGAAAGATGGTGAACAATGTAGTATTCAAGATTTTTACCATTGTGTCCTCTTACCAAGGACTGGGTTATATTCAAAACATGAAGCTCGGACACTATATGGTACGTACATGTTTACATTACATTTATGGATCGCAGCAGCACAGAGTCACTGACTCTGTCCCCAGAAAATCCCTCCAAGGACAACATTTGCAGCCCAGTGTGCTGGTATTATCGTATCCTGGCTAACCCAGACCGCGGTGAATATTTGGGCGATGGGTAACGTCAGGGACGTATGCACTGCAAATGCGGAGAACAATGTCAGTCCAGCATCCACGGTATCTTCGTCGTGTATCTGGTGCTGACGGTGGATAGTTCCGATGCCCTCTATCGGCGGGCTACGCAACTAATGCCATATTCTGGGGCCTTATTGGTCCAAAGAAGTTGTTTTCCGAAGGCTCCATGTACCGCCCCATGCTGTGGTTTTTCCTCATTGGTGCAGTGCTGCCCGTGATTGTATATCTTCTGAATAAGCGCTTCCCGAACAGGGTTCTAAGCAAGGTCAGGATGCTTGTCTCTAGCACGCTACATATGAAAGCAATTCGACGAAGCTGACAATCTTCATCCGCCCAGGTTCACACGCCGGCAATCTTCGCATCGACCGCATCCATCCCGCCCGCAACCGCAGCAAACTACATGGCCTGGGGCATCATCGGCTTGTTCTTCAATGTCTACCTGAAGCGCAGGTATCGCGGATGGTGGATGAAATACAACTACATTCTCTCCGCTGCACTCTCCGCCGCAGTGGCCGTTGGCACGTTCTTCATCTTCTTCTGTCTCTCCTATCCCGGGGTTACGCTGAACTGGTATGGGAATACGATTGCGAGCACGACCGCTGACGGGCTGGGCACGCCGTTGTGGACGGTCGAGGAAGGCAAGACGTTTGGACCGAGTACCTGGACGTAGTTTGACGATTTCTGTATGTACATTAGATATTTCGAGTCAGGATGTATTACGCTGAGATGATTTAATGCAAGTCCAACTCTCGCCGAGTTGACCTGGAGCCTGAGCCTTTTTGTCATATGAATATTTCATTGAGTTGCTCGTGCCAGTCATGGAGACTACTGTACGTACAAGGAAGCGGAGAAGGAGCTCGGTCACGTTCTGGGTCAGGTACTCCATCCGCGGCCGGTGCAGGAAGTGCGTCTGAACTTATTTCAATGACACAACGTCCGATCTGGATGGTTCATTGAACGGGTACCATTACAGGAACTGGGACTTCAATTTAGGCTTCTTTCGTCTCTAAAGGAGAGAATTGGGAAGTCAACAGGAGGCAAGTTGACCCAGCACCCTCAACTTACTCCCAGGTCAGTGTCCGCAGTGACAAAAATAGCAAACGCGTTTCTGAACTCGCTCAAAGATTCAATTCCAGTATGTATGATCATCCAGATCAAAGACATTAGCAGATCGACGCTGCATAGTCGGGGGTATCTCCTTTCACGTTCCGGGACAAAAGAACTCGACGATATTCAAACAGACCTCATATACAAAAAATACATGCTATACCATCCAAACATAGTCGTGAACCGGACGACGAGTCTCATGAAAGTATGCCCGGTGACAGAGCGGACAGTTGAAATGATTTCCCAGGTACCATTTCTCGAGGCACTCCTTGTGAAACACATGCATGCACTTAAGCTCACGGATCTGCTGGGAGCGCAGAACGGGCTCCAGACAAACAACACTGTCCGTGGATTAGCAGAGCCGGATCGAAAAGATACAAAAGACAGGACCTCCGAAGCTAGAGCATCACGGGGATCTGTCATACCATACAAATTGATTATCAACAGCGTCCGACAGGCCTAATGAACCCTTCACAGTGGGCCACCATTGATCTAGCGTGCGGGTGGGAGAGACCGCATCTAGTTTTTTCAACCTCTCACATGAGGAGTCTTTGCTTCTGGTGCTGTCACCACTGTCATGGCGGTTGACATAGACAGCCAAACTTTATCGAAAAAATTAATATGGCGAAAGCACAACGGGCCGAAAAAAAAGGAATGGAGTTTGGATGAAGAATGAAGGTGTATACAATCCGAAAGAGAAACGGTCCTACTCACAGCAAGCACAACACGAAGATAAACACGATCCCGAGCGCGACAGCCAACAAGATCGTGATGGGCTGTGCGTTGTCTCGTCTCTCGAGTAGGCGCTTCGATAATCTTTCCATTTCAATGGGGTGATAGAGAGATAGGGCAAGTCCGTCCATCGAGCGAGGTCTCAAGATGGACGGCGGCCAGATCTCGAGACGACGGTGCTCTGTATGTCGGGTCGGGAGGTCGCTATGGATAGGTTCTGGGGCTGGTCTATGGCGAATGTGCCTCTTGGCGGGTGGGGTTGAGGTAAGTAACTTTGCAAGCAAGGAGTCTTGCCCTTCTCAGCTCGACCGGAGAATGTACAGTACATACAGATCCACGAGTATGGCGGAGAATAGGCCGGTCGACTGGGTGGACGGGAGCGACCCATTTATCCCATCTCAAGGACATCGACCGCCATTTCGCAGTGTCCGTCCAGCAGGCGACCAATGTACCCATCACGTTGATCGATGAGGTGAGGTAAGGTGAGGAGCAGCCACCCGCCTCGGAGCCGTGGTGTGGTGCGATGATCTCGTGAACATGAACAGCGCAGCGCAGCACTAATCAATTCTAAACGCCTAGGTTATCAGAAACCCGGACAGTGGCGTTGGCCGGACGGACCCAGACCATGCCATGCGGGTGTCATGCCACAAGCTTTCTTCGACAAGAAAGGACGGGCACAACCCGTCGTATCGCATTGCAGGATGACGTAGGTAGGGACTGGTTAGGTACTTGGCAGGTATGTACTGCACGGAGGATCTAATGTTTGTCTTTTGGACCGGACTGGCGCTCCCCTTCAGGTGAAAGAGAAAAAGACAGGCTCCAACTAGCTCCTGCATAGTGCTGTGTAACCAAAACAATCGATGCGGGGAGAAAGAGGCACCTTGCTTGTCGAGTCCAACTGAGCTGCCTGCCTCGCAGCGCGCAGGTAATGCCGCACACAGCGCAGCGCAACCCCCAAGCCCAAGCCGAACGCACAAGCACGCGCGGGCGAAGGTCGGTGGCGAAAGGAAGAAGATGGAAACGAAAGGCCCCGCGGGGTCATGCGTGTGCCGATTAGGTGCCGCTGTTCGGCCGCGTCGATCTTCTGTCTGCCTCTGCCGTGCCCGACCCGTGTCACGCCAGGTCCTCGAGCTGGCCAGTGCCCTGCGATGCGTCTCCTCGGCTGGTACGGAGGCGAGGAGCAGCTCAAGTCGTTGAAGTTCGCATACTGTACAGTACAGCCCTCCATAGATCGCGCTTATGATGGCAACGGGGCGCAGAAGAGCCGTTCGCGCAAGGAACTGTCATGACGTTAGTCCGTACCTTGGGTACCTATCGTGTGGAGGAAACGCCTCACTCGGCCTGAGGTAGCTTTGAGGCTGATTCTATTGGTCTGCAGAGCTCAGCTCAAAGCCTCAAAACCGATGTCAATGTCGATCTTCGTTTGGCAAGGGCCCTGCCGCCTTCATGATTCGCTGCGCTGACATACAACGCTTTCTAGGATCCAATCCGGAGCATATTTCGAAGCCTCCAGGTCTATGCGGAGTAGTGGAGTATACGAATATTATGCAGAGCCCGACATGTTTAATGTCTTGCGAACAGAGCCGGGGTCCCAGATCGCGTGATGACATCCACAAATAGAATGTTAACTGGCTTGGATGCTTTCAGCCTCCAACAACCGAGCTCACCCGTACTTTATAATGGAGAACGAATATAGGATGGTATTACGAACTGAGCCATCCTTGTATTGCTTTTGCTTCGCCTTTGGAAGAGACCCAGCGATGGAGATGTGGAGAATCGGTAATAATCAGGCAGCCTCCCTCAGATTCTGATGAACTGTGAAGTCTTTCGGGTCTAGAACGTGGTTGTTTCCCTAGAACAGTAGTAAATCCCAAAAACGCGACGTCAGGTCGGCTTTGTCTAAGTAGCTATCTCACAAATTGTATATAGGATCATGAGTCTAGGTGCTTAACTTCATATGGAAGTACCTAGTACCCGCCTAGGTAGATAGGAGTAGAGTAGGGCTTAATGCAAGAGATTCCTAGCATATCCGCCCACTACTTTGTAGTAGGTAACTGGTAGAAGCAGTGGCTGACGAGAAATCGGATGATACCGAAAATGGAATCTATGTGATTACCACAATATAATTTGCAGTGTGTGGATTTTGGATACACATAGATAGGACGAGGGGCTACTCCGCTATCTTGTGTTGAGATGGTATCACGGTAGGCATCCTTCAGTGGGGTTTTAAGCGATGTTATAGTGAGACTATTCCATCTCTCTTTGTAGGAGAGCAGGGGTGAATTTTCTCTTTAAGAAAAATAATATTAAACTCCGAGATCTAAGATGACTAGGCAGATGGTAGTTGTGTCCGTCTTATTGTCATCCGAGCCACTGTTCTCCTGCATTTTGCTAAATCCAGATATGAAATAATATACAATTTATTAAAGAAGAGAAGGAGTGTGAAGATCGGAAAGATAAAGAGCTTTTTTTTCTCCAGAACCTCCCTAAATCACGGTCTGACAAATGTCAATTGAGTAAAGAAGAGAGAAGGCTGGATCTAGGTATCTCTGTTAGCAAGTAAGTCCAATATTCTCCCAAGAACCCTTTAACTACCTGAAGTCTGGCGATGAGTGCTATGGAAAAGGATGATATGGTATGGAGAGACTTATACAACTTCCAGTTCAGTAGTTCCTTCAAGGCCGTACATTTTAGACGGAAAAGTAGTGGATGAGAGACACGGTCTCACAGACAAAACCATGTCGAATGTTATGCGCCATCATGCTCTCTCTGTGGCTTCTCTCTCCAGAGCCCGCTGCACCTGCTCCTGCCTCATAGCGGTGTTGCGAGGATCCCCTCGGCCTCGGGTGCCGCGGGTTGTTCGACTCTTCTTCTTCTTGCCCTCGTCGGGGACCTTGCCCTATTTAATACCAAAGGGAATGAGGCGCTGTCAGCACAAGCCGGGTCGCTGTTCCATTGGAATTCCATGGGACAGCTTTGACATGTTCGTGGTGATTCGGTTTTCTCGCAGTATCGAGTCCTCAATTCATCAACAACATATATCCATATCTCATGCCATGCAAGTTCATGTGGTGATTGAGCTGCGAGAGGCCTTGCCTAAATTCTCTTTAATCCGTCATATATGACAACTCCATTTGTACGAGGCCTTGACATTGCCCGGAGCACAGTTGGGCCTATTCAGAAGAATGGCATCATAACTCTATCGTTAGTTCGGGTTTTTCTTCTCGTGGTTGTTGCCTGGGAAATCAGACTGATAGAGGATCTATAACAATAAAGTGACTTGTAGACTTCCTTTAGTCGAATATTCCGGGAGGAATGTTCTCCTGTGATCCTTCACGGTGCCACACCCCCCTTCTAACGCGTTCCGGAGATTCCAGATCACGCTTGTATGGGTGTTAGAATGGTACGACGAAGGTACCCATCCTGGTACCCTTTGCAAAAATCTCCCGGATCTGGTACGCTGGGATGCCGGCGCCCTTCTCCTTAAACCTTTGATTTAAGGCTCTCTGAACATCGCTCGCAGTGTCTAAGTGAAGCTACCACGATCCAAGTGTGAAGTCCATTGCCGCCTACATCACCAAATTTCTCAAAAGACACTTTTTGTATCTCATTCTGGACCGGTGAATGGTATGCTTTGGAAGTTCGCGAGTGCCCTGTACCTATTCTCGGTGGTGTCATACTGTAACACATAAAAAGCCGTTCCTGAGGCCATGATACCGTTGCAGCAATCACCTTTGTGATCAACAAGATGCTCGAAAAAAAAACTTCTTAAAAGACCGACAGATGATTCTGATAGTTGGGCCTTTTGACTCTTGGTAAGTCGTTGATTCATGATGGGCTTCGCTGAGATCAATGGTGAATTGGTGGATTGTTCCCTCTCCCTTCATTTGGCCTCTGCACGGTGGGATTGCATTGATAAGGTCTTCGCGATTTTGAAGCAATTGAGTCCAGTTAAACAGCACAGCTGCTCCTTCCCGTAGTGCATTTCTCGGAAAATACCACCCCTGATTTCAGGCGTCCGTCTGACAAAAAAAGGCACCGGCCTATGGAGAATCGCATTCGACACTCCAAGGGCGTTAAAAATGTAATGGAAATTGGACACCTCTCGTTTTCAAATTCCGATAATTATCAAGCTTAGATAGGACACCCGTACGGATCACATTTACTGGATAGAAGTAGCTTTTTTGATCGGTCTGCAATTTCCGGTATAATGAACTGAAATATCAATGTAGCAGCAACAGCTTCGAGAATGATGACGAAATTGCATTCTCCGCATTGTCACATCATCCATCGGTCGGGGCCCTGATCATGGGCACCCAGCATCCCAAGATACCACAATGCAAGCTGGACGGTCAATTGTGGGTGGCCAGGTGTACCTCTGGTATCCGGTGGAGTTGGATGAGAGAGCTGGAAGTTACCTATCATCCAATATTCAAATTGCCGCTATCCATCGATCAGCGAGGATGAGGTCATATCATGAGAGATGTTGTCTCATATAACAGCTGATCTGACTCGGAACTTGTCGATACTCCCTCTGCTCTTAAGAGTACCGACAGGCTGATCCTGGATGAAGAGTCGTATACTTGGACCGTTCCCTTACATATATATTGGACTGCGGGCGAGGTTTTGACTGGAAAATGGAATAAACCAAATAAATCGTCTATTAGTCTTTTGAAGACGCAATCTCCAGGGGCATCCATGGCATGAGCTCGAGCAAAATGTTCTTCTGTTCGGGGCTCTGATCGTCCTTTTCCTGCCATTCTGTCTTTATCTGTGACTGTAATGCGTCTGGCACAGGCAGCATAATGTTCCCGACTATTATATAATGTATCACCTCCGCGCGTGAGTCGGGAAACGGTCTTGAGCGGCGAGCAGCAACATGGGCGCTGGACTCTCTGACACAGAATGCTTATTCCCCAGCTACCAGCTATTTCGCTGGAAGCGCCCTGACCAAAAGAATCTTCCGCGTTCCGACGACAAGGTTTCCATTCCCGATGTCACCAGGGGCAGTAGCAGTGAAAAGATCCTACGCAGGATCTAGCCGGAATATCTTAGCCGCTGACCAGAAAGCCCCTGGGGGGAGGAGGACAAACGCAAGGAGGCTGCTCCGGAAGGTTTCCCAGGGATGGAAAAAGTAGAAGCTTTTCCTCGATAATGAAGATCCATCAAAAGATGATCTATCACACTCGATCGTAAGTATAAATATCCACCAGATCCGTCCTGGTAGCATCATAATAGGGTCATAGTATTCAAAGTAATAGAAATATGCGCATGATAGTAATACGGTACGGTGACTTCAGAAACAATTAAACAGTGTATATGTCGATCTATATGTGACAGGAACGAATGGTATGAGAGTGGTGAGGAACTGAATCATTTTGGAACGGAGTCTTCGACTGCTTTATAATAGAATAAGAACATCTCTTTAAGGACAGACATAAGGATGTTCTAGGAGCTATGGATGATCCATCTGGCTAATGCAGCTTTTACAAGTATCCGAGACCTGCAAACAAGCCTGATAAAGGAGCGGGTATTCTCATGACCTAGATCCCAGATTCGGACACATACTCCGCTGCAGCGGACCTATGCATGAGAGCACCACATTGAACGTAAATGCCGACCCGTGTTGCGAAGTCACGACAATATAATGAATAATACCAATCGCGCGTCACGATATGAAATATTCAGTATGAATATGGTAAGGCATGCAAGGACCTAATCAGATGAACTATACGAGTTTGAGGTGTCTGGTAGATAGGTAGGTAGATGTCGATGAGTCGAAGGTCAATGAGGAGAGGGGATGAATGATATACCTCACTTCCGCAACTTCCATTCCCTCCGTACCACATTCACTCCTTTTTCTTTTTCACTACTCCTTTTCCTACTTCACACGCAGGATCAGTGAAATGGTATTTCCATTCCCTGTCTGTCTGCACCGTCGTCAGAGGGGAACAAGTCACAATCACTCCGAAAACTCTAGGTAGATGTCTACAGCCCATCCAATTGTACACAGGTAGCAGCGCTGTAGGAGATCAAAGAAAAGGAGGTTGGAAAATGGCAAATGTAGACATAAAGTAATTTGAAGAGATCAAGAATGAGGTAATCTACATAAATGAAATACAGCCCACACAGAAAAAGCGGTACTTCCATGTACAGGCGGATCGACATACGTCAAAATTAATTTTGTCACTTCTGTAGAAATAGTCTGCGCATATGGAGGACTATAAGTACAAAGGGGCCAAAACAAAATTCTCGGCATCGGAGACGAGCGATGATCAGGAATACTAATTTCTTTGGCATGGATGAAGTAGCAAAGGAGCTTTACGGTTCCGATGATGGGATCAAATATTACTAGGACGTAAGTGTCTTCCAGATTGAAGATACTAATACCATACATGCAACATCCTTGCGCCTGTCGAGCGGAGCTCTACTATGCAAAGCACTTCTGTACTACATCGCAGAGCAAAGTGATTGGAGGGTGTGATGGTCTCGTGGAACGTTTGCTGCCCATTCACCAAAGAAGACAATCTCTGGTGATGAGAGAGCCAAGCCACATGGTTCTGTTCAGCCCATGCAGCTAGTAGGAAAAAAAAAATGCAAAGGCTAAGTGCAGCTACTGTGAAGAACGTAGTACCTGTATACTCCTCCATACATCATGGGTTGAGTTTACCCAGGTAGGCATATACTCCGGGGCCCCGACAGTCCTGCACTCCGCTCGGTGCGCCTTCCCGATCGTATACTCAACTGAACTTCTTTAGATGCAGCCACTGCTGTCTCGATCATCGGCCCATTTCCATTGTCGCAGAATATATTAACATGGCCTGAACTGCGAGACACGGATAAACTCCCGAATCGATAAGCTTGTTACCCGATCCAATGCCTGCTATCCGTCGTACGTGTTCACTAACCCTTGTATTCAGGAAATAATCTGATCTCCGCCCGGACGCAAACCACTGCAGGTCGGGTGCTGATGCTAGAATCTTACTCTTGCTCCGATAAGCTAACCAGTAATGTGTCTCGAGAGCAGGAGTTTCGGGGGCCGGATGTTATTTATCTATTGTTAGATCGATGATCCTGGACGCCTGATCTGCTTAGCATGTTCGCGTCAGCCCCAAGCCAACAGCCCACTACCTATGATAGGCGGAAATTACCAGACTCCAACGGCAGTCATACCTCGAACCGTTAGACTATCCGAGAAACTCGGCCAAATGGGTTTCAACGCCGCAGGTTTCATGTTCACGTTCGCTGTTAACACCCATTTATCTACATACCCCGTGGATCATCCATGTCAGCATCCAGAAGAATGTGCACCAGTCGCAGCAGTCAAACATCAAATAACTGCCGCATGTCTACTCCGTACCGGCGGATACGGGTAGAAGTGGCATCCGCATGTTTGAGCATAAGCTCGCAGGGGCTGTAATTCCTAGCGCAGTAGGTTGAGCTGGCAGTGCAGAGCTGCTGCGTTATTTATATACAACATTACTGCCCCTTACTTTCTCGAGAACTTTTCGTCTCACTGATCGATCTATCTTTCGATCATGTCGACACGAACCTCGAGGGAGGATCCGCTTTCAGCGGTGGCGGACTCCACCGCCAACGCTGAACATGGGAAGAGGGTTTCATCGACTAGTGTGCCTGGAGGATCCGAGTCAGTGCTGGGGAAAAATGAAGAGCAAGCAGCTAAGCCAGGAGAGGAGGGCCTGACAAAAGCGCAAATTGCTACTCTCATGGTCACCTTGTGCATTGGAACCTTTCTTGCGGCTATCGATCAGGTAGGCCAACTCCCGGGACATGAAGTGAAGGAGTACCTCTGGCTGGTTCATCAAGCAAAAGCTAACAATGGCAGACAATCGTTTCAACGGCTCTTCCTTCGATTGCTGAATCCTTCAGCGCGTCTGAGATTGACTATGCGTGGATCGGATCTGCCTATTTGCTCCCGGCAGCAGGTGAGTTACATATCTAACCTGTCCCTCATCCCTCACACTCCGGCAGCATCTGTTCTGACAGCATCTGTTCTGATAATGGTTAGCTGCGCCTCCACCATGGGGGAAACTGAGCGACATCTGGGGTCGCAAACCGATGATTCTGCTGGCGAATGTCGTGTTTGCGATTGGATCACTCATAGGCGCTCTGGCCGTCAACATCCGTATGCTCATAGCTGGGCGTGTTCTTCAGGGTATCGGAGGCGGTGGGATGCTGTCTCTCGTGTATACGATTATTGGTGACATGTTTAGCCAACGGTATGAAGACTATGCGTATAATTTGGGAAGTTTATTGCTCGAAACTGACTTGGAGAAGCGATCGAGGACTCTACTATGGCATCATCGGTATAGTGTGGGGTCTTGCTGGCGGTATAGGGCCGATCCTTGGAGGAGTTTTCGCAGAATACGTGACGTGGAGATGGTGTTTCTGGATTAACCGTCTGTCTTTTCCACAATGATTCGTACCAGATCAATGCTAACTCTATCAAGTTCCCATCGACGGTGTCGGATTTATATTCCTGCTGTTCTTCCTGCGCATCGAAACGCCCAAGACCCCACTCTTCGATGGCCTGAAAGCGATGGACTGGCTGGGAACGATCACCGTCGTCGACGGGACCGTCATGTTCCTTCTTGGACTCGTCTACGGCGGAGTCGCTTACCCCTGGGACTCACCGACCGTTATCTGCCTCATCGTCTTCGGGCTGCTCACGCTGGTGATCTTTGTGATTATTGAATGGAAGGTCGCAAAATACCCCCTGGCGCCTCTGCGACTCTTCAAGTCAAGGTCCAACAACGCCACCTTTGGCATCGCCTTCATCCATGGCTTCGTCTACATCGCCGATCTCTACTACCTGCCGCTGTACTTCCAGTCGGCCATTGGAGCCAGTCCACTTCTCTCGGGCGTCTACCTTCTTCCAGTCACTCTGGTATCCTGCCTCTTCTCGACCCTAACCGGCGGCTACATCAAAAAGACCGGCCGATACCGTCCTCCGCTCTACTTCGGCACGGCGCTCATGCTCCTCGGACACGGGCTGTACATCGACCTCAAGCCGTACGCGTCCTGGCCACGGATCATACTCTACCAGATCGTCGCAGCGATCGGCATCGGGCCGCTGTTCCAGGCTCCGATCATCTCGATCTTCAGCATGACCAAGCCGGCCGACGTCGCGAGTGCGGCTGCGTTTAGCTCCTTTGCGCGGGGCATAGCCACGGCCATTTCGGTCGTCATTGGAGGCGTCATCTTCCAGAACCGCATGGCTGCGCATTACAGCCAGCTCAGGTCGGTGCTGCCGCCCAAGACGGCTGAGATGCTGACCCACGGCGATGCGACCGCTTCCACCAAGCTGATCCAGACGCTGCCAGCCACGGTTAAGCAAGTGGTCTTGAAGGCATACGCCGACAGCCTGCAGGCAGAATGGATCTTCTATACAGCCATGTCGGCTGTTGCGCTTGGTCTCAGTCTCCTCGTGAGCAAGCAGGTCCTGAGCAAGGAGCATAAGATCGGGAAGACCGGACTCGCGGTGCAGGAGGCTGCCAGGTTGGAGGAGGAAAATGCAAAGAGAGCACGGAACGGAGTCGACTTAAAGGCCTGAGGAACAGTGGAGTTTTGGCCCTTTGGACGCGGACTATATGCACCAGGGAGCCAAAATCCATTACAGGACCCGGATGTTCATTGGCTCTGCCTGATACCCGGTTCACATTCGATGAAGATTAGCATCATCACATCTGCGGTTATAAAATAATCGTAAATAGGCATTAATATAGTCTGTGAACTGATAAAAATGTCAGCATGCTTCATAAGGTACTCAGTACACACCGACCAACTCAGTCCCCCCGTTCACGAGGGCTCAAACACCATGACCGGGACCCTCAGACTCTCCGTTACCTGCACGGCGCCCACCTCCTTAAACCCCTTTCTCACATACAACCGGAACCCGCTCTCCGTACTCTTCACCGTTACCGGAACGCCCTCTTTCCTCGCGATGCTGTCCAACCCCCATTCCAAAAGCTGGGAACCGATACCCCGTTTCTGGAAAGCGGGCAGCACTGCAAGCGTGTTCAGGGACCAGTACTCGCGCCCGATTGCATTCGCATTATTCCTCAGGATCTCCTTCGTGAGGGCGTGGAACCGCCGGACGCGCTCGGCGTCGAAGATGCGGCCGGGGCCTAGGATGCCGGAGTAGATGGCCTCAGCGCGGATGAGGAGTCTGCGGAGTTCTGCAGAAGAAATGCCGTGATCAGTCCAGCCAACGATGATCTAGCAAGCTATGATAATTTAAGAATGCATGCATGCATGTATAACAACATTATTGAAGTGAAGGACGTACTCTTCCCCCACGTATCCTCCCGATACCACCACTCCCCCTTCTTCCCTCTCCCCTTCCCCGACGATCTCCCTCCAACCCTCACCCAATACGCATACCCTACTACCTCCATCTTCTTCTTCTTCTTATGTTTACCCTTTCCCTCACTACCACCCCCCTTTCCATCACCTCCATCTTCATTTTTATCTCCGGCAAGCTCCGCAACGACAACACACTGCCCGGCACTCTCGAACCTCATCCGCGCATCCAGGAGCAGCGTGGCGCGGAAGTCCTCCCCGCTCCGCTCGAGATGCCGCGGAGCGAAGTGCACGTAGAGCGGGGTGTTGCGGAACGCGAGGGCGCCGACGGTTGCGATGGCGGGGAGGTCTGGGCGGGAGGCGGGGCGGAGGGTTGCGGGTGTGGGGTGTGGATATGATGGATGGAGGTGAGGGTGAGTGGACGTCCATGGCATTGGCATGGCATGGTATTGCGTGTTTCGTTGATGAATTGATTTCGTTTGGCATTCTCTTCCCCCCTCCCCTCCCAGTTTGCTTTTAGGTTGGAGTTAGGTAATGTCCATACCATGTACCGTATGATGGATTTGGATGTGCTTGCTTAGTAACAGCCCCAAAAGATGAATAGATCGATCAATTTGCATGAGGTATGTATCATACGCAAGGCGATTGACTGTCGGTGTCGAAGCTCCCGCTGCTTTTTTTTTTGGAATGGGGTACATTTTCCTTTTTCTGCTATATTATATATAGTACTTATCGAAGCACATTTTCCTTATTAATTTCACTTACATCGAACTAGCTGCACCCAAACGCCCCAACTTTTTCCTCATCAACATGTCAGGCATTGCTGTGCTCGATATTTTCAGCCGTGGGCTTCTTATTTTCGACATGCTGAACCTCGAAGTCCTTATCCGCCACATCTTCGGGCAACGTGCCTAGCGCCCTCCCCCCAAAGAGAAGGTCAATTTCCTCCAGAGACTTCTGCTTCGTCTCCTGGAACAGGAAGTAGATCACAGGCAGCGCGACACAGAGGTCTGTTTGGGAAGTCAGAAGTGTACTTGTACTCTAGGGAGCTAGGAGCATGGGTAATTGCAGCGTGGGAAACTCACTCCATGCAACGAACACAAAATAGAACTTCCACTTGATACGACCGAGGGCGATTGGCGAGACCTGCGCCCACAACGTACCCACGGCCCAGTTGCCGATGCCAGTGGCGAAAGCGTTTCCTTTTCCTCGGATTTGCATGGGCATGACTTCTGCCATGTAGACCCTGGCATGGACTTATCAGTAGCTTCTCTTTTGCGGACCTCATACATTGCAAGGGACGTCGCAAATGGCGAAAGGAAAGAGTCATCATCAGAGTTCCATCAACTTACCAGCTACACGGCCCAAAAGATAAAGAGAAAACAATGCTGACACTGAAAATGAAGAACAGCCCGCCAATGCTGTATCCGATTCTCCTTCCGTCCGGGTTCTGGGAGTTGAGCGCAGCCTCGCAGATCAGCGCAATCGAGATGGTGATGGTACCGAAAATCATTGGCCTTCGTCTTCCCACTCGGTCAAGAAGGAAAATAATGAAGATCAGGTTCGTAAGCGGCCCAATGCAGGTGTAGATCCCGACCACGAGAGTGTTGCGATGCCCGGTGATACCGAGGGCATCGTACATGATGGTCTGATAGTAGTTGATAACGTTGATGCCGGTCATCTGGGTGAAGACTTGGACCGCCACGCCATGACTGCGAATTTACAGTTAGCGGCTGTAGAACATAATCGGTGCGGCAGACAATAAAAGAACAGAGGGTAGAAGAGAATCGACATACAGCAGCCGCGTTCGCCACTGCGGCACTTTGAACATGATGGTCCAGCCAGGAGCAGTGATCGCCTTCTCTGCTTCGATCGTAGTCTTTATCTCAGCGTATTCGCGCTGGATCCATTCCTCATTCGAGCCGTCGAAATGAAGCTTCCGAAGGACCTTCATGGCTTGATCATAGCGTTCCTTCTCGATCAAATGCCTAGGCGACTCGGGGAGGAAAGCCATGCCAACGACAAGCATCAAAGCCGGAACAGCCTGGAACGCCAGGGGGAACCGCCATTGGAATTGGCTGGTGTCCGGAGCGTGCAACGAGCCGTACCCAACCCAGCTTCGATGATGGTTAGTTTTATCATTCTCTTGTTCCACAGGTGAGTGATAGCAGACGTACACGCTCACGATAAAGCCGATTCCAATCATTTGCTGTGCTAGACCGATAATCAGGCCCCTATATCGCGGGTGAGCACATTCTGCCTGGTACACAGGCACGGACATGCTCATGAGTCCAACAGCCCACCCGGCCAGGATGCGGCCAACAAGCATCATGGACAGATTCTGGGCAGCGGCTTGAAGGATCGCGCCGACGGTGCAGATGAAAGCGCCCATCTGAATGCTGAATTTGCGGCCGAAGCGATCCATCGTCAGACCACCCTGGAGCGCGCCAATTGCCGCTGTAAAACTTCCAGTTTCAGCTCTAGCACCCAGGGCAGCGGAACATGCAACTCACCTCCTCCGGAGAACGTGCTGTTGATCGCCCCTACAATGGCAGAAGTTGGGACCGTGTTGAAATACGTCAAGAAGTTCTTGGACGCAATGACATCGGTCATGACTCCGGAGTCGTAGCCAAAAAGGAACGACCCGGTGGCCGCGAACGCGGCGAGGGCGACGGTGAAGAGTTTACCCATCTCGAGACCTTGGCAGAATAGCGACAGGGCAAAAAGAAAGGCAAACGAGACGTTTGAAGAATGAACTGGGAGCCTTTCTTTATATAATAAGCAAGCGGCAGGCCATCGTCTGGAGGCGAAAAGAACGGTTACAACGCGCTCCAAGCATCGCACGGAACGTTGCTCCTATGAGAATCGATGAAAACGCCCGACGCAGGGGTTATAGACCCCCAGTGGGAATGTGCCTCTGAAGGATGCCATAGCTAATGCATCAAAGACCAGTTCTAGGTCATTAGAGCGTCCCAGCTACTCGTCCTTGACAGCGGTGGAGTAGAAAGACGAGGGCAGGACCCCACGGGCCCCCGCTGGAAAAAATCCGGGGTTAAACGTGTGGATGCAGGACATCCATGCTCGTCCCTTGACACATCGTAAGACATTTTCAGGATTCTGCATGTCCGATTGCTCGTCAGAACCGGCTGGACTCAGCCCGAGCCCATGTTGTCAGCGCATGAAGGACAAACGGAACGACGCCATGCATTTTATTGCGAGTAGTCCGACGGAGGAGTCGCACTGCGGACGCATCAATCATATGGCAGCTTCAGCAGCGCCGACCCCGCACCAACGGCTTGAAAAAGCTTGTGATTGAACTCTTCTGCGGGTTTGCGGTCCGCCAGATGCGGGATAATCAATCGCGATGGTGAGGTGCCATTTTTGAGGCATTTCTCCTGCGGGGTTATCGCCGCTCGGGGTTTTGCAGAAGCGGCTCGAGGATGGGAACTGGTGGAGGAACACCGCCCGGCCAACATCGTGCATGAACAGGTCCCGACGCATATCGCGCAGAGTGAATCTCGCGGGATACTGCGTGGAGATGCTGAGAGGAGCCAACCTGCCGTGTGCAAGAATCGGTGACTGCTGATACTGGTGCGTGGCAGAAGGCGGGATTCGGTCAGGCCACCTAGGATGATCAACAGCTGCCTCTGTTGAACAGCCACCATGGCATCCTCACGAAAGCTTCTCTAGTTGGTCATGCTAGCTGGTGAACTTATCCACTATCTGTTCTGCAGTCATTGAATGGTAGCCGTTGTCGAAATAGCCACAGTCTAATTGCATTACATGAAATTGCTAGACGATAGAGAGCATTCCGGCTCGATGTAAACAGACTGCGCTACATGGGTTTGGACAACAACATGAGCTAGGCAGGTGATGTGAATTGGACTACTTTCGCATCCTTCGAAGAAGATCATACATTGTCACAGAGAAATCTCAGATTCAAGCGCCGTCGCTGTATAAAAAGACAAGAATACTATCCAGACGGGAGCGATCCCTTATATAAACCTCTGCCCCATTGAAACGTAGCCATCTCAGGAGCTCTGAGACCAGGCAGCATACAGCCAGTCCTGAAACCTGATGGGCTGAACATCAACCATGCCGTTCAGGTTCGGACTGTCAAAGTCATAGCGGCCAGCTACGGTAGCGAGCAGCTGATGCAGGCGCCACTGTTCCGGCATGTTGCCGACAGCTTTCGCAAAGGAGAGGCAGCTTTGAAGAGATTCCTCGGTGTGAACGATCCGGTTGAACGGGACACCTGTACTGAAATTCTCAGCATCAGTAGCTTTTGGCGTCGTATAAGATGCATCAACTCACCACGCATGATCTCAGCGACTCTGACAACGTCACTCAGTGCCATGCGCTCGCCTCGCATTCGAAACTCACTAGGCCACTCCGATAGGTCCAGCGCCGCGACGACGAAGCGTGCGACGTCCTGAGCAGAGGTCATACAAATGTGAACTTCCTGTCCCGCGGAATCGTAATACGGGATCTGTGCAGTCATATTCCGAATGTCCATGAGGTAGTCACCCTCACCGGCGACATATGTTCCGTGTCCGATCTGAAAAGCGCCCATTCCTCCGGGGGCAAAGCGTTCATAAAGCACACCACAGACGAAGACGGCATACTCCATCCCATAGTTTCTGTAATACTGCAGTCTGCTCAGGGCGGCCTTCTTTCCACGGTCCAGAATGTCGGACGCAGGCCGCATGGTAGGTCTGCCTTCAAACTCGGAGGGCACAAAGCGGCGGACATGGACCTGGGCAGCGGCATCGATGAGGGCAATCTGAGGCTGCCCAGAGATGGTCGAGATGACCGTGTCAACGCCGGTCAGCTTGTAGCATAGGTCATCACTCCTTCCCTAATCGACAGGGATGACCTGCCATCCCTTGGCAGTGAGACCTGGGTTTGGCTGTGGATATGTCAGTTATGATACCAGAATAAGGTAATTCAGCGCGCTCACTTTTCTTGACAGAAAGACGAATTGATGATATGTCTGTGTGGACAGGTAATGTGCAATATACTGCGCGAGACCGCTAGTACCTGCAATGGCAATCTTTATCATGGTCGCTGAGGCTGCTCAGAGAAAGTCGCTTTTGAAACCTGGTACCAATTCTTCGTCCGGCGGAATTTATAGTAAAGATGAAAGGGCCGACAGTTACACAGCCCTCTGCGCTGCCCTTTCCCTTGCGAGGAGCTCATCCAGAGCCGACAAACATGCATGCAGCGCTCGTGAGGTCAGAACAAGTCACCATCCAGATAGCTCAAGAGGACAACGAAGAATACGTGGGAAGCAATATCCGAGATTGCTGAAGGCTGAAATGCCGGCGTACGGGCAGATGAGATGATATGTGATAAGGTCATAAGACGAGATATTGCATAAAGTGAGCCTCAAGATACTGCCAGAAATCCAAACAATCAGGTGTGTAGAGCATCAGCCAAGAACAGCGGCCTCAAGGCAGTGCAGAAAATTAGCAGGATCCATGTGTTCTGAAGCAATTGTGTTGCTGCCTTCAGATAATATGAATGAGGTCTTTCGACTGTCGAGTGCTGCCTAAGGTCAGTAGCTCTAGCCATTCTAGTCATAACCAGGTAAACACATAGAGGCCCTTTTTTTAACAATGTATGGAGATCCAATAGCAGCTTTAAGAAAATTAACTGATGGGCCAAGCCGCTCAAGCCCTTCGAGCAGCTGGAGAGCCACTTATTAAAATCCTGTGAGAAACGCTCGAATACGAGAGGTTGTGACACCCAGTATTCACGATCGGAATAGGGCTGTAAATTCATCAAATAACATTATAACCATAGACAAAACTAAACATTTACGATAATAAAGAAAATATGAGCTGCCAGGGTGTGCTATTAGGAGTAAGAGCAGCGATGTCTCCTCGGCAAGTAGCCCGCTGCGGGGCAATATATTTTTCTAAATACCAAAAAAACACCTTCAGAGATGGAGTCGGCGATGCTGGTATGGCCAAAAAGCAAGAGACAGGCAAGTGTGGTATTTGCTTCTCGCGAGAAGTAGCTGGTCAGTAGGTCGAATTTCTGAGCACCTGACAGAAATCATGACTCTAGGCAAGCAATTGACGGCCAGCTGTGGAGTCAGTCTCCCCCAATCCCAAAGACTTGAGCAATTACGGAGTGACAGGCCAGCACGGATCCCATGGGGATATGCGTCTATGCAAGGAATGAAGACCAAATCGGACCTTAGATCGTCGGCTCCGCATCCAATCGGGGGGTAGAACAGCAGATAGGCGTTCATGATGCGAGTGTTAGTGTAACTGTCAAGTCAGCCTTACCACGAAGCCCGGGATAGCTACGCTACAGCAGGTTATCACACGCTGATGGGCAAGACAGGAATGGACACGAGGATCTGTCTATTTCATGAGGACATCGGCTGCATAAACAGCTTCATGAGCATTCCAGGCAGCTTGTTTGCAGGATTGAGGGCAGGTCAGACCCGGCCAGAAGTTGTTGCCTGATGATTCTGAAGACGTCGAGCTGCCAGCGCGGCGCCCGCGGCCATGACGTACCGGGTGGTTCGCGAGTCAGGTGATCTGAGTCACGGGGTTTCGTGTTTTGCGCGCGTTAGACGCGCGCGACGTCGGACGCCGCAGACGCGGGCGACGCCTCGGAGGAGACGTCCAAATCTATGTGCGAAGATCAACACAACAGCGCAGAGGCGTTCGTTCGAGATGCGTAATGATCATGTATAGATTGGAGAGTTGGCCCCCCGAACAGTGTAGTCAGCAGCGTGTGTAAAACAGATTATCGCGTAGTATCTTCTGGTGGGGCATACGGTACGCGCAAATACCCAGGCACCTTGGGGCTCCAGTTATTCCCTAAAGGCAGCATGATTAGCTGGTAGTATCACAACAGGCCGTATCTGGCGGCTCTAAATTAGCCTCGCTGTTCCTAATTCTGGCTGAGGCTGGGGCGCACAGTACTGGTTCAGGGACAGGCAATTGAGAACCACGCATGTCCAAATCGACGCCCTATGGTTTTCAGATGCGGACTTAAAACCATAGAAGGGTTTGACTGGTCACGACTGGTAAAAACTGCCAGAGAATCAGGAGCAGGATGCGCGTCAAAAACCCCATGGGCTGGGAAGGTTGGAGGCGTGGTTCGTCGCGCGTCTCGAGGCAGCTAGTGGGGGGTCAAAACCCACGGCGGGCCGAGGCGATGCCTCCCGGTCTCGTACCTACGCCGTATTACCTCCATGATGCACGGTGCGCCGTCCGCGTCCACGCCGCGACGCGATAGATGAAGCGTCGATACTTTTCTACCACTTTGTGAAATTCTTCCCTGCGTCCTCCTCCCTCCTCAACAGCGAGCAACCCTCCTATAGATGGCCTCGACCATGCCTGACCCCGAGCCTGCTGGAGCGGCCAACTCGTCATCCACGCCACCAGCCAATGCAACCGATCCCTCAGCTCTCAATTATGCATTCCTCGTCCATTCCCAGAAGACATTGACTCAGAATCTACCGCCTCGCGTGGATAACAAATTGCTGGCCCGTCAGAAGCGGCGACGGACAAGGTACGTTAACGCTACAGTCATCCGCCCCGCCATTGTTCGCGTCCCATGTGTCTTGTTCCCCAGAACCCTAAACCCCTCTCTGACATGTACTGAATGGGTATATAGTCCTGAGGACCATGCGATACTCGAAGCAGAGTACCGACGGAACCCAAAACCGGACAAAGCAGCGCGAGCCAGTATAGTCAGCCGCGTTGCTTTGGGAGAGAAAGAAGTGCAGGTACGCATAAACAACGCGGATTTCTTCATGGCAACGATGTAACCGAGTGACGCGCAACAGATATGGTTCCAGAACCGTCGTCAGAATGACCGCCGCAAGTCGAAGCCCCTGCAGCCCCACGAACTTGTCGCTCCCCGAGCAACAATGCACGACACTTCCCAACGGAGTGGAAACGACGACAATGCGTCGACGGAGAAGGGATTGTCGAGTGGAGCCGAAAAAAGTGACGCACATGACCAAACTGCGTCCGATAAGGATACAGGGGAAAATTCGGGCGTTGATGCATCATTTAAGTCGTCCTTCGTGTCTGATGCCACGTCTGGAGACAATGGAGAACCTGAACACAATATAGCCAGCTCGCAGACGAGTATTGCTTCAAATATGTCAGAAGCAGCCCACCCTCAGTTGGAGACGGTTCCAAAACCCGCGTCTGAATGTCGGAAACAGAGTACGTTACATGAGGAGCCAAGCACACCATGCGCGAAGCGGAAGCGCCCTCCGTCTGATGTTCACGATGAGGGCTCCAATTCCGAAGAGGTTTCCGGAACAACATATGGCCCGGAATTGAGCGAGTCTAAATCTCCGCCGTCACTGAGAATATCGTTGTCCTTCGACGGAGAGGCGATGGTAAGAAGGGAAGGAGAAATGACACCGTCACCACAAAAAGGACCCAGTGCAGTACGAATTTCCATGTCCTCGGACGGCGAGGCCTTGATCCGGACTGGAAACGAGCCGTCGCCTACGAAGGGTCGCATATCCATCTTCCCAGACAGAAACCCTCGGCTTGGCAGGCTTCGGAGGAGCAGCAGCGCCGCTAGCCTTAGCTCCCTACGAAGCTTAATGGACCGAGAGTCCAAGAACAAAGTCTTTGGAAGGTCTCGCGACGCTCGCACCTGGGAGTTATATTGCGACACTGATGCAAGGAGCGCCCTATCATCCTCACTCAGCTCCCACAATGCATCCCTGAGCAGAACTCCAGGTCTGTTCAGGTCCCAAAGCCACAGATCACTTACTCGAAGCTCCTCCGGCAAGCAAAATGTCTTGACTCCCAGACCTGAGTTATTCAACAGGATGCCGGCGGTTCAACAGCCAGGAGAGAAGAGAAGAAAGCTCTCCCGCGCGGTCTCATCACTGGGAAGGCTCGAATCGGACCCAGTGAGCAAAGCGTCTGAGTTGTCGCATAATCAGCTGAAAGCGTCCGGTGATGCCAAAAATGACGGCGGGTACATCGATCTGGAATTGGGTGATTCCGACAAGGAGAATTGGATCCCAGGCACACGGACATCCGGTGTGCGTCGACGGGCAGTTCCCGGGCAGAGTCAACGTCCCGTCCTCAGGGACGCGGACCGCGGAGACGGAAACGCAGATGGAGACCCAGATCGGATAGCAAGCAGCAAACGCGCACGGACTCGAGGCCAGAGTCCAAATGCCAACAAGGAGAACAACGCAGTGCCAGCAGAGCTGGACGAAGAGGTGTCTGCATTCATGGCCGGTTCAGGCGGGCCAAGCCAGGAGGAGGATCTGGACTGTGTCCAGGGGCTGCTATCGCTGAGCCAAGGCTCCTGGAAATAGCAGCAAATCTCTCGTTTACTTTTTTTCTTCCTTTTTATTTTCCTCTGTTACTTTTTGCTTTCTTCCTTGTACGTGTTTTCCCTTAGACCCCGTGTGCTAGCAGGAGGCTTTTGTGTCCACGAGTACAGTAGGGCGGGTGATGCATAGTCGATGATGATTGGATACGTGTTTGTCATATAGGTTGTATGCCCCGTGTCATGGAATCACTATTTCACGTTCCTCATCATAGCTGGTTCTTGTCATGAGAGATTCCAAAATGGATGAATATCTGATCGCCGTTGACGTTGTATGCAGTCCAGACTGCGGCCTGCTCGCGAGTCTGGTATCAAACCTACCCTATCCACATCGTAGCGTAGGATGATCTGACCATAATGTGAACTCTGATCTCCAGATGATCCTTTATTTGATCGAAGTCTGGCTCTCGGTCGATGGAGCGGGGCGGCGATGAACCCTGAGCTGTCCCTCGTGTCGCCGGCCAGATCAGTGATGTGGCTCGTGCACCGAGCTCCCCAACTCGCCCACGTCGATGCACCGGCGGGACAACGATCGACCCGCGCTGCAGGTTGTCTCCTTGGGGATCCCGGATGTGCTGCTTCACCAGAGCAGCAACTCGACCTCAGATAACTCTATCTTGTCATTCTGTACTGAAGTTTGGCAATTTTTCCCTCGCCGGCTCAGACGTGCTGTCTGTAGCTCGCCACTGTCCCCGCTGGATAACACATCGACCCTGGCCCTGTGGACAACGTCACAGCACTCTATCAGGGGTCTCACAAGTGGTAGGCCGTCTGAATTTCTTTGTCCATTTGTCAGGTCTTGTGATATGTTGTCAAACGTTCTTCTGTTGCAGTGTCTGGACTTGTCTCTTGCTTGTGTTCTCTGTTCGTGCATAATGCTGCTCTCAGTTGTGGTGCTTCTGATCTTCGTTGTCCTCACGTCGCATCATGTCCAGGCTGCTATTAGTGACCCTAGATCTCCCACTGCCTGCGCTATCATACATTTACTACCGTCAATTATCGCAGAAATTGGGTGCATCCTCCATGGTTATCCTTGCTGCAGACTGATTTACAAATCACAATCTTTTCATTCGTTCTGTTTCCAGCCAATAAAAGCGTCTTCTCCTTGATCGATCATTTATTCTATGACTGCTCCCTTTGCCTCTTATATTGTTTTTGTTTTGCTCTTATATTTCACAGGTTTCCTTGGTCAAACTGAGAACTCTTCATCCAACCGCTCAATTGGTTTCTTCTCGCAGATATCGGGATCCTGTTTCCTTGGGCCGTCACTGAGATATGGAGTGCAAGGCTAACAGGTACGTGGATGCTAACCGCCTGGCGCAGGCTGCGAAGTGGTCTAAGCGGCCACTGTTCCCTGTTGGTGAGGGTGTACTTCTTGGCCCTCATCAGTCCTGGGCGCCTAATAGACTGCAGGCCTCCGTAATCCTGCCCAGTTTGCACAACCGCTTCTTGATGGACAGGATACCTCATGTTGGCATCATCGGGGCCGGTATCGCCGGGCTGCGATGCGCAGACGTTCTTATCCAGAATGGCATCCGGGTGACGATCCTCGAGGCGAGAGATAGAGTTGGAGGCAGAGTGCGTTCGAAACAGACCACAGCTCACGCTAGAAGCCTAGTGACACCAAGCAGGTTTGCCAAAGCGAGATTGGAGGACGCCTCGTAGATCTGTAAGGATGTGCTTCTTGCACAAGATGGCTCGAGCTGACGGCCGGCTAGCGGGCCTAATTGGATACACGGAACCGTGGACAATCCCATTTCCGACATCGCGGACCTCTCAAATACCACGGTCCATGAATGGGACGGGCGCCAATCGATCTATGACACCGCTGGGAAACTTTACGATGACTCGACGGCCACAAAGATCACGGAATTTATGTGGACGACCATAGACAAGGCATTTGAATATAGCAACAAATACAAAGACGTCATTCCCTCTGATAGAAGCCTGTTGGATTTCTTTTATGAAGAGGTCGAAAAGACAGGTTTCACGCAAGAGGAGAAGGAGGCTTGCATCGAAGTTGCCAGACTGTGGGGTTCGTATGTCGGAGACCCGATCGAGAGGCAGAGCCTGAAGTTCTTCCTGCTGGAAGAATGTATTGACGGGAGTAAGCATTTCGAGCTCCATCTGGCACACAGAATTCTGACGGTCCTCGCGCAGATAACCTCTTTGTCGCATCTACCTATAAAGACATCTTAAAGCATATCTCCTCCGCCGCAATCCAGCACGCAGATATTCACTTCAACGAGCCTGTCATCGGTATCGAGGCGCACCCTCGACAGCAAAACGCCCATCGTCAGGTAACACTGACGACGGCGGCTGGTAAGCGGTATACGTTCGACGAGGTGGTCGTCACCTGCCCGTTGGGCTGGCTCAAGCGGAACAAGGGCGCTTTTACTCCAAAGCTCCCACCGCGCCTTCTAGATGCCATCGACAACATTTCATACGGCCGTCTGGAGAAGATCTATGTTACGTTTCCGAATGCCTTCTGGCACGTAACACCAGGCCGACCCAGCCCTGCGACCGGCGACGCCAAGGGGGCGACGAACGGTGCCACCGAAGTCTTCTATGAAGATCACCCGGAAGACAACAATCCGCCTGCCTTCACCCTATTCCTGAATCCCAGCTACGCCGAGCACCCGAAGGAAATCCCCTGGAACCAAGAGTGCGTCTCGCTCGCCGCCTTGCCAGGCGAGTATGCCCAGCCAACCCTCCTCTTCTACATCTACGGCCCGTGCGCAACTCAAATCGTCTCCTCGATCACGGACCTCGACCCGTCCTCGGAACAGTACTACACGACCCTCGACACCTTCCTCCGCCCATACTACTCCCGCCTGCCGCGCTACTCCCCCACCTCACCGGACTGCAAACCCGTCGCCTTCCTCGCCACCCAGTGGCAGAACGACCCGTACGCCGGCAACGGCTCGTACGCCAACTTCCAAGTCGGCCTCGAGCAGGCTGACAGGGACATCGAAGTCCTCCGCAACGGTGCCGGGATGGGCCCCGACCGCGGCGTCTGGTTCGCGGGCGAGCACACGGCGCCGTTCGTCGCCCTGGGCACGACGACGGGCGCGTACTGGAGCGGCGAGCGCGCCGCGGGCCAGATCTGCGACACGTACGGCCTCAAGGACAAGGCCGGCCTGCGCGGCGCGGGCCTGTGGCAGGACGACTCGCTGCCGTCGGGGGTTCCGAAGGGAGGCACGCACGCGGGCGCGCTCGATCCTGCTGCTCCGGAGTGGAGCGGGAGGAAGCAAACAGCAGCATGAGACGGGTCATGGTGGTGTTTAGTGCATCGTGACCATGACCTTGGGACGTGAGACGGGTTAGTGGGGCTGGAGGTGCAGAGGAAGGATACAGGCGCACTACGTTAGGGAGTGGTCTTATCGATGATGAGCATGGAAAGTACGGTGGAATAGAATAGAATGTGAAAGGGATCTATCTATCTAATCTACTCTGCCTCGTGTTACGACAAGTGGTCAGCATATATATATATATATCCACTCATATATCACTCCGGCTCATTCTCCGATTCAGCCTCTGTCTCTCTCTATATATAAATCTCGGCGGGCTAGATATATATATGTCTCCTATCCTGCTAGCTATCTATTTACACTGTACTCTGTAAACACCGCACACACGTACGCACGCACGCACACATGTATGTATGTACAGTACATTATATTCAAAACCCGCACTTCTTTCTAAAACTGATGACAGTATCACAATTATTATCATCATTCATTCCGGAATGAAAGCAACCTGAAAAGAAAGTGATTTCTTCGAATTAAATCGAATCGAATCGAATCGCATTGAGCTTGAACGCCTCTGTCTTCCTTTCTCTCGTTCTTTTGTATGTATGTAACAAGCGAAGCCAGTAGCACTAAAGCCAAGAGAGAACAAAACAACATAGGGTACATTATGTACATATACATACATACAATGCAAAACAAACCCGGCAGCGTTATGGGTATCAGTGTATCAGTAAGACAGCCAAGTCAGTCGGTAAGCGTATGCCGAATCGAACGCCGGAACGGATGGAAGAGAGGACGAGAAAAAAAAAGGAAGGGGAATGAATTACCCCCTGAGAGATGCATGCGGCTCGGCTCGACGATGTATGCGGTGTGTAGTGTGGTATGATGTATGTATGTACGTACGTAAGGTAGGGTTCTGAGTTCCCGTTCGGGTCCGCATTAGAAGACATCATGGGTGCATGCACATAAAGAAGGATCGTGTCGTGGGTTAAATAGCTGAAGACTGGACGGTCCGCCATGGAACGACTGATGGATTTGGTTATTTCGGGTAGTGGGTTCCAGTGAATGAGGGCGAGGTAATTTGGAGGTTTGTTCCAAAAGCTTTTGGCAGGAATCTGCGCTTGTTTTGTTGCGACCATGCACCAGGCATTGTTCGAAGCGAGTGGTGTGGAGGGAATTAGAAGAGCACCTCAGTGCTGTTATCCCAAGGTCTCTGAAGGAGAACAATGTGCTGGGACAATATCCTCCCCGTTGGTACCGGAGCGAACTGCAGACCTCTATTTCGAGTTCAATCTTCCCAGATGGTCTCCAGGTCAAGGTCTTGCCGGCGCTCTGCTCCACAGACACTCCACCGTTTTCGTTTATCTCTCATTCCGTAACCCCCCAGTCCGGTACGCATGCTGCTAAAAGCAGTGGAGGGCGGAGCACCGTCCACTGTCCCACGCCGTCTGCTTATTGTTTCACTGTGATTTTCTGCGGCTGCGGCCTTCTTCTCGGCCTCCGCTTGCTGCTTTGCGACCCGATCAGCCTCAATGGCTGCGGCTTCCGCGTCTGGGATATCCGGGATCGTCTCGAGAGAGGATATACTTGGACTGCGCGAGCGAATGCTTGTTGGAGTGGATGGTACCGACGATCCTGAGGAGAATGAATAGCCCGGATATGGCTCGTTGAATTTGGTCGCGAGCATCATCGGTGAAGAAGTGGTGGATGCTGGGCTGTTGATGCAGTGGTTGCTTCCACCGGCAGAACTGAAGGGAAGGGGCGAGGAGGGTCGCCGGCGCGCTGTGCGTGGGAAGGTGTTGTGTATCGACGAGGGCAACATTGGTGATGCGGGATTCGAGCTCTCAGAATGTTCCGCAATGGGCTGCGATGTATTCAGGGGCGTCATGTTGAGTTTCCCTTGCTCCTCCATCATTGTGCGCAGAGGACTAGGCCGTCTCAATGAAGGGTCGATCGGACTCGGGGGTCTCCCGGGACTGTTGGCGAAGATATACCGGCCCCGTGAATCCATCCCCGGAGAGGAGTGCGCGCGGGCCATGGAATAAGTGTAAGGTGGACCCGCTAACGATCGCGAACGAAAATGCGTCCGTGACAATGGGGAGCGGTTTCGCGGAGGGTCTGGAGGGGTAGGAGAGAGGAAGGTAGTCATCGCGTCCTCCGGCCGTTCTGGGGCGTCTGCTTCCCCTGAAGAGCCATCTGTCGCTGGCTCAGCTGGCTCAGGAGGGCTTGGAGGAAGTGGTATCTCCTCCGGAGACAGAAGAGAGGTCGCCATCGTGGTCTGTAGAGTATGTGGCAGCAGTAGGACGGTCCAACACTTGCAGCTCACTGCTGCATACTTGCGGGAGAAGTAGAGATCGTTTGTATGGGTTAAGGAGCAGGCGCGCGACGTGGCTCCCCCGCAAAAAGCAAGCAACAGGGCAATCTCGCTGGCGAAGAGATCTGGGGATCTCCCACTAAGACGGGGTTAGGAGAGACGACTGTCGGATGGAGCCGGGCGGCTGAGGGAACAATGAGGTCAAGGACGGGGGCGGACGCGAGAGCAGATGGAGGGCCTGGCGGAAAGGGCGCGGGAGGAGACAAACACAAGAGGAGAAGACGGCACAGTCCCGCGCAGCCCGGAGCCAACAGTGGGATATGACGAGGAGCCGCCTGAGGTGAAGGCGAGGGGACTGGCGGGCTGGCGGAAGGGCCAGGAGTTATTGTGATGATGATGGAAGGCCGGCGAAGCGCAGCGCGGAGACTCCGGGCGGTTCGATGACATCGCCGGAACCGTCGAGTCCCCCGTGCAGCCGCCGGCGCTCCCTGACACGTCAAACCCTGGCCGCCGCAGATCGCACGAGTCTGGACCCTACGAAGATGCTGTGTGTGCTTGAAGCCTTTGTTCGAGCGTGGCGCTGGGTTGGATCGACTGTTTTGCACCGTCGAGTTGCGCTGTCCCTCTTCCGTCAGGACCCCAGACTCTGTCGTCGAAACGGCTCAATGGCACGGGAAGATACGATGCGGTTACCAGTGACATGCCATCGCATGCCATGCAGATCTCCACTTGGAGTTCACCCACGGGGTAGCGCAGAAAGGTATGACATGTCGCCAGGAGGGACTTCCGACGGAACTGCCCACTGCGGCATTATGAGAGAGGACCCTCTCACATGGCTTCTCTTTGACCATCTGAGGTCCATTTATGGAGTATACCGATTGCTGACACAGGTTGCGCCTCGCACTGAGACTTAACATATGCACATATACCTTGATGACCTGCGCGCGTGGCTGCGGAGTCTCCATCGGACTTTTTGGCACGTTATGCTGCTTGACCCACCGACAATCTTTCGTCCCACCGTGGGCAACTTCCGAGATGGCGACATGCTCCTGTCACGACTGTAGGGGTTTTCAAGAGACCCGCAGTGTGTCCATCTCGATTGACCTGGTTGAGATCAATTCATCGAGTCCCTAAATCCGAAATAGGGAAACACCCAAGTGGTTCGTCAATAAAGAATGAGTCCCATTATTAAGCTGCACATAATGGACCAGGTGGATGTTTCAAGGGAAAACAAAGGACTGTTATGATCAAACAAAAGGATACCCGATTATATATATGAATCCTGACTGACTATCTTTCCCCCTTTAACCAAGTATGCCGGACGCGGATGCGAAGGGGAGGGAGATCGTCAGGGATGGCAGTTCTTGCAGTTTCTCGACTCACTCCCCCGGATATGTGTCTCACGCATAGGATCTCCCTCATGTTTGAACACCTCCCACTCCATGATTCCCTACTCTTTGGAGTTTTCCTGACGCTTTGACTATCAGATTACCTGAGCAGTAGTTCAAGTCCGCTTCCATCCGGCAGATGGCGGATACGTGAATCCAGAGCACGCACTTCTCCACAGGGAAGGGGCCAGCGGACCGGCTTCCAGGGCCCGTCTGGTTGCACGTCCATGCGTCGGAAGGGGAGGTACTCCATGGTATGCCAGCAGACCATGGAGAAGAACAGCTGGTCTGCATTGTGGTGACGCAGTCGTGGAGCAGTCCCTTTGTACTCAAGAGGCGGAGTGCCCCCTGGATGCTGTGGCTTGGGTCAGACTGCTGCTTTTCGTTATCCCTTGTGGGTAACTCGACCACGGTACCGTCCATGTCGCTGTTTCTACCGCTGCTTTGATGGAGCTCCAGCTCTTGTAGCCAACCGACGAGCGTGAACTCACCAGAGTACCCCACACCACTCAAGCAGATCAAATTACAGACTGGCACACCGTGCTTCTTGGACCATCCAGACAAGAGGAGCATCGTTCAGTGGCCAGACTTCCCCTGGACCAAATTTGCAATCACCCCCTGTCCGCATGACCTCCGAGGGACCACACCTCTTTACGTCCTTCATTGCATCGTCCTCCTTGTCAGGGGGATTGAAGCCGCCTTGTGGGATCTGGAGAAAAGCCCTAAGCTCTGCTCTTGGACGCCCGTAGATCTTCCGTCGAAGCCGGTAGATATTGTCGCCGGGAGTATAACCGCCTGAGGAATCCATCTCCACTTATGACATGGTCGCAAAAGGGGGGACCGATTGGCGAGTCCTTATTTTTCAAATACAAATACTTGATAGGAAAGATAAATCCGGTGTTGAAAAGCAAATTTATCGTCACATGGGTCCGGATACCCAGCTGATAATGAAACTGGCCGCCTTTACTGCGATCAAGCGTCTAGGACAAGCATAAAAGCTGTTGTGACTCTCCAATGAATTCAAGACTTACCCGGAAGATTTTGAACACATTGCTTTAGATCAATCACCAGCGAACTTGTTGCCCGTGCCGTTAAAGACACGGGAAAGATGTCCGTCGATGGGGTCCCGGGCCAATAGTTGATGTACAACAGACTGCCAAGCGGTGTAATACTTTAGAAACTCACGCTAAGTCAAGCGGAGAAGCTTTTGCAGGGAGCCGAGATACCAGGAAGTAATAATTATATCCATGAGAGAGGCACGGAACTCATAATGTTATGAAACGGAATCAGCACAAATCGGGGCTCATGAAAGGTTTCACGAATGACCTGCCGACTTCCATCATTCCTCAGGACATGGGCATAGAGAGGAGGAGAGTACTTATCCATTCCGCGGGGATCCATGATCCACATATTCTATAGAATTTGAATTCCCAGGTTTCCCACACGGCCCGAGGAGCCACATGGGAATGGAAACTCCAGCCTCCAAGTACAGTGGAGCGGCGCATGTTGAACAGGCCTCTCTCGAAATTGTATTATTAACACTTCCGCGGAGGCAGCCAGATCCCAATCAGGTGGGAGCGGATCGTGGAGCGGCGGCGGGCCGCAGCGGGTGTAGTCGGGGCAGCACCCGACGGGCGGCGGGGCGGACGGCTCCCGAGCGGACGTCCCGCCGCCCGTGTCGGACCCTGGCTTACCGCGGGGGCGTCGGCAGCACCCGATTCGTCCCGCAGCCCACGACGCCGCTCCGGACCATTGGGCACTGTCAGACGGCCAAATACCAGTACCTGACTACAACTAGTGGCCTTGGCCTCTTTTTGTAGTCAAGTGGTATTTTCAGTCAACAGGCACACATCACTAACTCCCGTCTGCATGCGTTTCATATTGTCCGTCTGCTCATCCCAGATTTGAATAATGCGAGATGCACTTCCACGCTTCAAAACCAGTCCTGTGGCGGGGCCCTCTGATCGATCATCTTGCGTTTCGACTGTGTATCTTGCCCGGATCCAGCGTTTGTGCTGGAGTCCCAGCGCATGTCACTCACATGCCAGTAACTTGACATGAGGAGCCATTTTCTCTGTCTGAAAAAGCGTCTAGTGTCTCTGAGTATAATAAACAGGGTTCCGCAGATATCTGACCGTCACAGCTTCAGCTCCGACGCGGGGACTATATACATCTACATTGGCGTCCTGTAAATGGATTTCCTGGGATTGTTGGTTTATTGCATCTCACAGATCAAAAGTCTGTTAAAATCTGAAGATATGTTCCTGCTCTGAACTCTGTTAAATACTGCTTGGCCAGAGCCCTTCTCGTGCGAGATCTGTTCTCATGCTAGATTAACAACACTGCAATCTTGCCAGACTTAATTGCAGATACAATGATAGGAGGATTGTCCTCCATGTTCAAAAAGTTCAATGGTAAAAAAGAGAGCCCAGACTGAATGGAAGTCAGCCCAACAGTATTATGGAGAGATGGAACTAAACATGTTCATGGAATGACTATAACCTGAAGTATTTCACAAATTGGGGATACCGAGAAGCCAGTTCAACTGGCGAGGATCGCTGATCGATCCATACCCTTCAGTGAAGGGGACTCTTAACAACGGCCTCAATTAGTAATCCTGAGCTGTCAACAATCAAGATCCGTGAGATATTACACGGAACAGCAAGTAAGAAACAGCCCTTTGATCCTTGTAACCCAAGTTCGCGCTCTTCCCTCCCCCCGGCATCAACCTCTGCGGAGACAAAATACGTTCTTCGCGCCGGGATACGCAAATAATGATTGGCGCGCTCCACCGCGTCTCTGGATCGCCAAATCAGGACCCACAGGCCCAGCCACGCACACCGCCTTCCTGATACAGCACGGCGCCGGGGAACCTTGGCATCCACCGTCTGCTCCATCCGTCCATCTGCTCCGTACATACAACTTCGTGATCGCGATACGAGCCAGACGTCCGGACTGAACAGTCAACCAGTCAATTGAGATACTCAGCCTTTCACAATGCCCCCAAAGGCAGTCAAGGGCGAGTACATTGAAACGGTACGTGGTTGGATTGCTTTGATCCCTTGCATGCGACGTTTCCTTTCATGTGATATTTTTCTTTCCCTTTTCCTTTGTTGGACATGTCCTACCTAACTGACCCTTTGGGTCGGGTTGCGCCTCACTCGACTTGACCGTAGCTGTCTACTATCTACCTACCCAGAGATCTAGAAGATCCGAAGAAAAATCGAAGAAAAAGAGAAGCTGACCATGCCCCAGGACACCGGGAACAAAATCTCCCGCCGCTCCCTCATCCACGGCACGCAGCACATCATCCTTGGCGGCAAGACCGTCATCCAGACCGACGCCGTCATCCGCGGCGACCTCTACCGTCTTCCTCAACAACAGCCCCAACAACCCTCCTCCGGCCCAGACGCGCAGAATCAGCAGCAACAGCAGGCCCCTCCCCCCTCCGTGGCCGTCACCATCGGCCGCTACAGCTACGTCTCGAAGCAGGCCATCCTGCGCCCCCCGTCCCGCATCCACCGCGGCGTGCACTCCTTCTACCCCCTCAAGATCGGCGACCACGTGTTCATCGGGGAGCGCGCGGTCGTCGAGGCCGCGACCGTGGGCAACCACGTGCATATCGGGAAGGAGGCCGTCATCGGGAGTATGGCGATCCTGAAGGATTTCGCGTACGTGCTGGACGGCGCGGTGGTGCCGCCGGGTATGGTCGTGCCGAGCTGGTGCGTGGTGGGCGGGGCGCCGGCCAGGATTGTGGGCGAGGTCGGGGAGGGGTACGGGGTTGAGGGGGCGGAGGGGGGGATGGCGAGGGAGAGGTATCGGTTGGTTGGGAGGTGAATCGTATCGTCAATCGTTAATCGTCGATCAATCAATCATATTGGGTTGGTGTGGTGTTGTGGACGGGTTCTGGTTTTGTTGATATCGGTTGGATCATGATTTATTATATGTTTTATTTGCATGTTTTTGTCGATGCTTCCTAAGGGACAGGAGAGGACCCCCGTCGGTGACGATGCTTGATTATAGAGATACCCCCAGTCTTTTATCTTTGGGAGTTGACAGACGACTACGGTTCATTCTATGCGTGAAGATTACCAGGATAGAAATGCTCAGTTAAAGCCAATGGTTGACTCGTGAAAAGAGTAGTGTAAATCCCGAAACTAATCATGTAACTCATCATAAAATTCTCGACATCGTGACGAGCGTAGGGGATCCTCTGAAAGGAATCGTCATCTTGCAGCCACTACTTCATATCCCGGACCTCAACCGCCCTCTTCAGCCTGATCTCGCCGAGCTTGTACGGCTGGCCCGCCTCCTCCCGAGCCATATCGTTGATCCATCTCCCATCCGGCCTGACCTCCTCCCCCTTCGAGAGCTTGGAGGCAAGATACAGCCAGGACAGCGCGTTCCCCACCGTGCTGATCTCGTCGCTGACGGTGTGCAGCGCGTGGTTGGTCATCCGGTTATAGAGCTTCTCGTCCGTCCACAGCTCGTAGAGGTGCTTCGCCACGGCGTCGGTGTCGCCCACGTCGACGAGGAACCCGTTCCTGTCGTGCTGCACCTGGAGCGGGATGCCGCCCGCGAGCGTGGCGATGATGGGCTTGCCCTTGTGGATGGCTTCGGAGACCTTGATCTCGAACCCCTCTCGCGTGGAGAGCTGCAGGGCGATCTTGGCCTTGGACAGCAGCGCGTTGAGGATCTGGTCCGACGGATGGAGCCGCATCACACAGATGTACTTGGAGAGGTGGGGGATCACGGTCTCGATGTGCTCAACCACCGAGTCGTAGATCAGGGTGCCGTCCGGGTCGTCGACTGAGCCATGCCCGCATATCAATAATTTCGGCACCGTTGAGCCTGGGACCGAGTCTACCAGGCGCTTCTGGAACTTTGCGTACGCCTCCAATACGTCGAATATCCCCTTCGACGGATCGAAACGTGCGATCTGAATAATGTATTCCTCTGTTTTATTCGTTAGTCATGATCACAGTAAGCGAGTATAAGTCGCCTACCGTCGGGGAAGTTGATGGTCGGCATCCCGCTGTTCCTACAGTCCGCGTTGAAGACACGTCCGTAGAACGCGACATCCCAGTCCCTCATGTTTTTGTTTAACCCGTCCAGCCTGTCGAGAGTCAGCCGTGCTCCCATTAGGAGGAAGAATGGCAGGTGGAACTCACAAATCCGTCGCAGCAGGCATATAGCCTACTATCTCTTTGGGCACATTGTGCGGCACAAACGCGCTGATGGGATGGCTGATAAAAAGGTCCGCAAGCTTAATACTCTCCCACAACCACTCCCACGTTTCCGCCTGCGGTGTGCCAGGCGTGGCGACCAGATCGCTTCGAATTTGGATATGGCTTCGATAGATGACGGGTCTGTTAGGTGTGATTTTCTTCACAATGGGAATCAGCCCTGGCATCTGGGGATCATCAATGACGATTATATCTGCGCCTCCTTCTGAAGGGAGGGCTAGCGGTCCGCCGGGAGACGTCCAGTGCCGTTTCGCGTTCTCATGGATCCATTCGGATATGATCTCTTTACACTCCTCCGTTAACCGATCCTCCGGTCTAGATACGCCTTGGAGGATGTTATGGTTTGTTTTGGTTATTCGGAATACCCCGGGTCGCGGTTTGGGTACATACCTACATAAGCCCGGTCAGTTACTCCTATTTCGTACACTACGACACGTGCCGGCGTTGGCTCACCATTTGATGTCGACTTCCAGTAAGGTCGCAAACCTGACGAGAGCATGTCTCATGAGCGCAACACCCCCGCCTTGAGGGGTAGCGCTAAAGAAGGCAACCTTGACTTTTCTCTGCTTAAGGTCGGACGCGTAGTGCTGAATTGCGGCCCAAGTGCCATGCCGAACTGACTTTTCGTAATCATGGAGGTTGGTTAGTCGCACATGGAATCCGGAATCAACCTCAACCATTCCTCGAAAACCGACTTGCAACAAAGGGGTATTGTTTGGGCCAAAGAACCTGTGGTCATTAGGACGCATCTCTCTGCCAGCAATACAGAGACGAACCGAATGCATTTTCTTGCCATCGACTCTGCTTGCTCATCGACTCCTCTCGTTTCCCATCCTGTATACGGAGGCTCTTCCGTCGTCATTTTCCCTTTCTCATGTAGGACCAATGGTACAATATCCAGCTCAGACCATATTCGAGAAGCGAGATTCGGGCATCTTTCCGCCAACCGGAACGGTATTGCTATTCCGATGAACTTCTCCAGATTCTTCAAGCTGTAGTCTTTCAATTGGGAGAGGATGAAGTCCGTGATCGCCGGACAAGAAGGTTTCGACTCTTCAGGTGTAAAGTGACGCTCTAAGAAATCTAGAAGATACGTAGTGTTCCGGATTGCAAGGGCAATAGTTGATGCCGAGTCGTCTGTGAAAGAAGCCGCAACTCCAGCATATATAGTCTGCCATGCAGTGAGAATAAGATAAGCCTCAGTGACTGGACAGGCAATCAATGGAAAGGGGGCTTGAAATACCTCTAAGAGAGGGCCAGACCACGCATTCTTCTTGACATGATGGCTCAGACGACGCTGCTGGACGACTGAGCCTCGGCGCTCGAAGCCATGTGGCTCAGACATGGTAATCAGCAGCGATGACTTGGAAGCTGATAGTCAATGACTGCCAATCGATCCGGGTCAGTTGGTTGGTTCTGCACAAGCCAATTCAATTCTGCCGCTACGGAATAGAACTAGATCGTCAATAAGTAGAGCACGTATTGCCTGGATCTGCTGAATAAGGGCTGGCCGATATATCACTGTATAGGCATATCCTCTACAGCTTCGGACTCCGATTCGATGACCTCACTAGCCGCGGCTTATGACGTAGGGGCTGGAGAGACAGGTGCTCTGCAATGAACTTGCAAACATCAGGATGGAGAAAAACAGGACCACAACCCCGATATATATAGGCAATTGTTCATGTCAACTGAGGGAGGCGATGGAACCACCTCTGACTCTTGTACCACCGCGGCGTGAAGGGCGTTGTACGCAGTACGCCATCTCCGGTCGCACCACGCCAGTCATCATGGCAATTCTGCAGCTGGACGACGAAAGGACCGGTCCAGATACAAACCAGTACACGTGGAGGGCATCAGCCGACCGACGGGCCTCGGGCGCATCATGCAAGGATAAGACGACGTTGATGAGATCGCAAGTCGCGCGCCGGCGATGCTCGTCTCGTGTCGGAGCGCTGAAACACCGCCGGCGCCGCGGGGCCTTAGTCAGCAGCGCAGCCCCTTTTACGCCCCGCTGAGCTTCCCCTTGCTCGACGCGAAAGGAGATCTCGTCCGGGGACGCTGCCAATATCTGTTTCCCAACACCACAGAGGCGCTCAGGATTTCCATTCAGAGCAACAGTCTGGTGCCTTGCGATCCATCTCTCTGCTCGTCCATTCCTTTGCTGCGTGCTTGCAGTCCTGAGCGTGCTTTTGTAGGTGAGCATCTCGCCGCTTCGCTGCCCCCTGTCAACACGGAGATCTAACCCACGGCCTCCCGTTCTCAAGTCTGCCCTTCCTTTCCCAATCCACTTCCACTCCCTCTCGCGGTCCTGAAGAGCGGTCGCCGCCTTCAATTGGACCTGTTCTAATCACAGAACCTCCCGAACACCTTTCTTGCCTACAGTCACAGTCCTTCCGAAAACCTCGTACGGTCGTTAAGGAGTCGCGCAGCGCCGTCACAATGGGTGGCCAGGTCTCCAAGGTTATGGCCAAGATCTTCGGATCTAAGGAAATGAGAATTCTCATGCTGGGTCTCGATGCTGCCGGAAAAACAAGTGAGATACCTTTTGTCACCCTGAATGCTGCGACAGTGTGCTGACTCTCAACTTTAGCCATTCTCTACAAGCTGAAGCTCAACCAGGAAGTTACCACCATTCCCACCGTCGGTTTCAACGTCGAGAGTGTAACCTACAAGAATGTCAAGTTCAACGTCTGGGATGTCGGTGGACAGGACAAGATTCGGCCTCTGTGGAGACACTACTATTCCGGTGCGTGGAGCAGAACAACAGCGCCCGCGGGTGGATGGAAGACGCTGATTGCATGTGAAAAATATAGGAACGCAAGGTCTTATTTTCGTTGTTGACTCGAGCGACACTGCCCGCATGGATGAGGCTCGCCAGGAACTCCACAAAATCATCAACGATCGCGAAATGAAAGACGCTCTTCTGCTCGTGTTCGCCAACAAACAGGACGTCGAAGGCCGTACGTAGAACTTGACTTACATAATTCTTCACACGCTAACGGCGAGGCACACAGATCTGTCCCCTGAGGAGGTCACCAAGGCTCTTGAGCTCGACAAGTTGAAGGACAAGTTGTGGTACGTTGTGCCTAGCGTTGCTACTCAGGGAACTGGAATCTTCGAGGGCCTGGTAAGTTCCCCTGTCGTATGTAGTCCTTGGCTTTTGCTAACATTTACTCCTCTAGGCCTGGCTCTCCAACAACGTCAAGACGACGCCTCAGAAATAGATGGATGCGACCTTCAACATAACACACGCGCCACGCGCTTTCGGAGGCACTATTTGCGAATGGCCTCGTGTACAACAACTAATCACCCGGCAGATAATAATTTCCTTTCTTCTCATGACAGACGACGCAGCATTTGGACCCCGCTTTGTTTTCCCTCCGTGGTTTTCATGCCTATGCTCTCATTTTTTCTGCCTATTTTCCATGATATCCCTTCTGTTTTCACACGGGTCAGCTATGGGTACCTTCCTAATATATTACATCCTCCATCTAATCCCCCTTGGTCGTCTCTCGCGCTGCTTACCAGATAGACATCCGAAGGTAGACGGAATGACGTCGGTCTATCCATCTTTTGTTTCGGGATCTGCCGTCTTCTTATGCCCTGGTCTGTACAAATATATATTTCACATGTCTACTGAGCTAGCGGCAGGGAAATAACCGGAAAGCTAAAACATCTAATTCAATAAACCTGAAATTCCTATATTCTGTGTATCTAGAAGAGTCATAACCGAAATCATATTAGTAACAAACTACTTTACAGGTCCTGCACTCAACGGCTGTCAAAAGAGCATACGGATATATCACAATCACTGCTGTATTATAAAAAGCCTGAAATCACCACCGCCTCTCACTTCCTGAAGGGACTCCCAGTAGCCAATTCGGTGACTCGGTCGCAGTTCTCCTTCGACACATTCTCAGCGATAAACTCCTCCCCTTTCGCCCGGAACCCCGCCTGCCACCACTCCTCGAAATGTCTCAGCTCCACCTTATGGTACGGGATCCCCAAGTCCCGCGAGACCCGGTAGTCCCACAGCATCAGCGTGAGCGCCGACCGTTTGTTCTTCTCCGGCCGCCCATGATCTCCGCCTTGCGCTCCTCTCCGCGCCGCTCCTGCTCGAGCATCGCCAAGTACTCCTGGTAACTCTTCCCGCCGAGGGGTTTCGGCCGCCGCTGCGCGGCCTTGATCTTGTGGTAGTCGAGCTTGTAGCCGAACTTGTCGTAGGTGGGCGGTCCGTTGGGGCCGCGCGCGAGGCAGAGCGAGACCGGCGACAGCTCGCGCTCCCGTGCGGCGCTTCGTGTAGCTGTCTGGGGCATGGTTCTTGTTGTGATCTGCCAGTTTCTCTGAGGCTGTGTCTGGACGCGGTTGCGGCTGGTGCTGGTCCTGGTGCTTGTGCTCGTGCTCGGGATGGTGGTGGATCTGGTTCTGGTGGTAGCTGGAGGACGACGCGCAGTCCAGGTCGTTGTGTTCCTCGGAGGCATTAATATTTATTTATTATAATCTGTAGGAAGATAAAATCAGACGGACCTTTCAGAGATAGAGATGTAAGATGAAGACAGACGGGATGACCGTCTATTCGTGTATTCATTTGTAAAAGAATATGTATTTACCTGGCAACAAAAGAGAGAGGAGCAGGAGCTCGACGCGACGCGTCGTGAATAAAGATCTACGGTAGTCAAATCAATAGTTCTATTGCCGATGGTCAATGCAGCCGGGATGCATGCATGGGCGGGTTGATCGGATCCCTATTTTTATTTTTAGAGACGGCTGTCGGGACAACCGGCAGGCAACAATCAGGGTCTTTTCTTTTTGTGCATTAGCAATTTTTGTTGCATTGATGTTTTTGTTTTGTTCGAGTGTGCTACTCATTATTTCTGCTGTACATGTTCACTGGAAGATAGATGTACAGGTACTTTTGAGTACTTGAATTCATGGTGATTTCTCATTGGTTGATTTGATCGGACTGCTTTTACATCAGTGGCACAAGGTTCGGAGTACAAGATAGTCACATGGAGTCCTTGTGTACCTATATACTGTGTAGTCAATCGCGCAGGTTGTAATGTCTTCTGGCTACTAAATACCTACTTAAGTAGTATCAGGGGAAAAAGGATTACGTTGACCATCTTAATTCCCGGGTTCAGTTACGGAGACGCTTTCAGGATATGCTAACACAGCTGCATTCTTAGCTATTAGGTAGGATCTTATTGTAACTTGAACATCTGTATCCAGTTCAAGCAGATTCAACGTGACCAAGAGACGCAGATGCAAGATATTAAATTCTCGGCCCCATTGCATAGCAGGCCATTCACTCTTTTTTTTAGCCAGGATTCGTATATGCAATCTAGTAATTATCCTACCTCGTGACTTAGATAGACAGCTACAACTGCGTGTGCTGTACAACTTTGTGAAATTTTTTTCAGGATTTTTGCCGCAATAAACAGGTTTAATTGGCTCCTCTCGATTACTATGTATGCGCCAAAGTGCCGGGTGTTATCATTACACCAACTTAATCTCACAGGAGAGACACCAGATGAAATTATAAGATTAGCATTAGGACCGAGGATTTCTGTCGCATAAGGTGGACTACTGGTAGAAGCTGGGAAACGAAGGTGGGATCGATCTCTTTTGCACGGTTCATAGGTGTAAGTGATTTTTATTATTGGCTGGGTACGATTCCACTCTGTGTGCTGTAGCTTCCTAGATGAATCGTCGGATTTACAACCGGATGGTGATACAGGTGCACTGGACGATGGGCAGTAACCATATATGTGACGTAGGTATATAAAATGAGACCAAGGTGGAATGAAATAAAAGCAACTTCAATGATGGGACACAACTTGGACAGACGACTCTTACCTTCCAAACCCCTAATGCCGAATGTAAGAGAACATCACCTAGCATTTGATCTCTATTGATCACTTATTCCTATCGAAAATATTCCAGGGAGGATATAAGCTTTATCCGACACCTAGAAGCTGACATCGGATGTCTCCCGGCCATATTTACATTCCCTCGATCAAAAACCTGGATCGCGGGAGCTACCTGAGCAGAATACCAACTTATGATTTAAGCCCTTAAGACCTCGTTCTTATTCACCGCTCCACCGTGATTTTGACGCGTTTTCTATGGCGATAGATCACGCTACCTTTCTATGCAGGTTCATAGATCTGCCATTCCCTTCCCGTCCCCTCCCCCAAGACCTCCCACGTCAGATATCCAGATCTAGTTTTCCTAACTAGGTACTTATGGTTCAAGGGCGGCAAAGCCCCGAGCTCCGTTTTGATCCGATCAAAACATTTATCTTATCAGTCCGTCAGACTTACGTATCCGGGCTTCATTTCCGCGCGTGGCTCGCACCCTCAACCACCGACACAAACATCATCTCTGCAAAAGAACACCGACTCACTGGCTCGATCCACCCGCCTCCTACCAATCTCTCTGCAATAACCCACGAGGAACTAAGCATACCCATCCCCCCGGGATCACCATGTGTCAAGCTGACGGCACCCCTACGTCAAGTGGGCCACCGCGGACATAAATAGAGCAGACAACTCCCCCGCCGAATCCGACTCGGGATGTTTCCCATCATCGTTCATCATAAACAAGAAACCCTTTTTTTCGATACAGCGGCTTCAATCTCAAGGTAAATGTTGAGATCCAGCAGCTGTTCTGCAATCTCTCGTCGCATCGGAATCCGCGCTGTCCACCACGAGACCAAACATCACCACCCAACCGTGACCATGCCTCAGTACAAAGTCGGACAGGAGGTCCGTTACAAGCCTGTCGGAGGTGAGTACACCGTGTTCCCTCAGCATGGGAGCCGGTTGATTAGTCCGTTTGGTGTGTGTGTGTGTGTTTGAGAAGAGGGTTCATTCCTGTTCATTTTGATTAACTGACGGTTCTTGTCCTGCAGGCCCGGCCTCCAAGACCTCCGAAAGCACAGGCATCATCCGGGAAGTCATCACCCGCCCCGGAGAGCTGACGGGCCGTAACGTCGAGGCGACGCCGCAGAATCCTCGATACGAGGTACGTTTCCCTGCATTATCTCAGAGCTTCAATGTGAGGATCAAGATGGCTAATCCATGCCCGCCTTACCCTTGGCGCACCATCTACTACATCCAGATCGAAAACATGCAGACGCACAAACGGTCCGCGATCAAGGAAGAGAACATCATCGAACCGGCCTAAAGGGCTTGTGCCTCTTCGGATTGCGGTCATTGGTTAGATTGTCAGTCAAGTGCCCGTTTTTAGCTGCGGCTTTACTAGGGTAGCAATCGAATGACTTTCAATCCTCCGTTTGGGTTATCTATATTTCGTAGTGTATATGTACATACAGACTTGGTTCTCTGTTCATGGTCTCCTAACGAAATAGACATTCTATTAAGAACAGGTACTTAAAGATCGCGGCTCACTATCCCTGACGTATGCATGCACATGGTTCCAAATCATAGCGCATGTCCTGGAAACATGAACCAGAAATAGGGCCAAGAGCCAGAGATAAATGTACTAAATATGTTTCCGCTGCATCACTGTCATGATGAAGGCAGTTACAAAAGTTAGGGACTTATCTATATGTACAGGTACGCCAAAGGCTGCCTACTCCGGCTGCTCTCATGAGGACCTTGGAGTCCCGGCAGCTGGATGGCGGCGGGAACGATGCGACGACATAAAAGGGTTCTTGCTTCCGGACCATCACTGCAAACTCTTTTCAATATACTGATTTCAAGCTCGTCATTCCTGGATGGACTTCTCCCAATTGCTGAATAATCATGAGAAATCGAATGTCAAATTGCTTTTCCTATGTACAGAGTTCTCATCAATGTCATCACTCGAACATGATACACATACCCATGCCGTCTCCTTGTTGAAAGGAGACAGAGGGTGACTGGCAAGCTTGCCAAGATATATATACTCGTTGAATATTTACTCTTTTGCGGATTATCCTCCGCCACAGCCCCATCCCTATATACAACAACCCTCGTGAGAAACGGAAACTCGTGATTTACGGCTCACCGGGCCAGATATCGTTAGCGATCTCCCGGACCAGCTTCAGCTTGGCGATCATGCTGTCGTGGTCGATAGCATTACCCGAGCTGTGACTGGCGAAACCGCACTGTGGGCTGACGCCAACGCGCTTCAGGGACTCCTCGACGGTCTCATTGTTGCCCTGGGCGATGAACTCGGCGGCGGCAAAGATGCGCTTCTTCATCTCCTCCTTGTCCTCCAGCTGTGGGAACTTGCTGGTCACGACGCCCAAAATGACGTTCTTGTGCTTAGGCAGCTCCCTGAGAGGCTCGAAGCCTCCCGCGCGGGGGGTGTCGTACTCGAGGTAGTAGGTGTCCACGTTGAGCTCCTTGAAGAGCTTCACGGCGATGCGGTCGTAACCACCCTCGGAGAAGTGGCGGCTGTTGACGAAGTTACCACGGCACAGGTGCACACCGACGTGCATGTCTGCAGGCCGCTTGGCTAGGCAGTCGTTGTACAGCTTGATGTACTTGTCAAGCAGGTCGTCGACAGAGTACTTATTCAGTGGGTCTGCGTTCCAGCCGGCAATCATCTTCTCGGAGCAGAAGTCTGTGTTAAGGTGTGTCAGTTCCTATTTCCATAAAGGATCCAGTCCCGTATGGGAGAGAAACTTACAAGCCAGGTTAGGGTCATCGTACTGCACATTCCTGCAGCCGGCGTCGTACAGGATCTGCAATTCCTCCTGGTACGCCTTGGCAATGTCGGCGAAATACTCCTCGTCAGAGCTGTACACCTCTTTCGGGTACGCACGTCCCTCCTTATACCGCAGGTGATACCAGTTGGGTGCCGCAAGCGTGATCTTCAGGTTCTTGACCTGCTCAGGAGGGACCAGGCTGGCCAGGTATTTGAATTGGTCGACGTAGGTGCTGCCGACATGCTTGATCTTACCGGTACAGATGACAGTCTCACCGGGTTTGTGGCCGGACTCGGTGAAGGCAGCAATGTCAGGGACGTACATACGGAAGATCTCCGGGTCAGGGTTCTGGATTTCCTCGAAGCCATCCAAACCGGGGAAGAAGGTGCCCCAGAACACTTGAGGGGACAGTATGGTCAACAACTACCCATTATCAAGAGGAATCTGCCCTAGAGCTCTTACTGTGTCTCCGGTACTCTCCATCAGTGATGGCGGAGTAACCGAGCTTGAGCTGGGTGTCCACAATGTCCTTGATATCCTTGTCCTCCAGCTCCTTGAGTTCGGACACAGGGGCCTCCTTCCTGTCGACCTCAGCCCTCTTCTTCAAAAGGGCCTCCGTTCGGAGGAGCGACCCCAGGTGCTCCGCCCGGAAAGGGGGGTTGCGGTGCAGTTTGCCGGACATGATTCCCGTGTCTGCTCAGTATTCGTCGGGGTATCTGGAAGGATTCAGCCCAGTTAGCTCTCTTCTCTGGTTTGCTGCAACAACAGGAGCTGGAGAGCCACCACCTACCTATCCAGGGCAAATCTCAGGAACAACAGTGCACCGAAAGAAGTGTATCGAGAATTGTTCCAGCCGCGGTAAAAAGGAAGGAGGGGTATTTCTGCCCTCCAGGGCGGAGTCCCCATCATCTTCGGCATCCAGCTCCTGTTCAATGCCGAATGCTCAAACCAGGCCACATCTTTGCCCCACCTCAGTCATAACCCCTCCATCACCCCACTTATGTAAGGTCCACCGAGGTCGCAGAAGCCTCGTGGCCGACTGCAGCCTGCTATACTGGTAGAGGGACGTGTAGGCCGGGGCTCACGTCAGATCATTGCGAGCGAAGAGATGAGAAGAAGAGGAAGCGGGGAGAGGGCGCGTCGTGTTAAGCTCGCGGGGTGGGTCTCCGCAGTTCCTCCGGACGGGGAGCACATCTGGGCGCATCTTTTGCAGCTGTGCTGGGCCTCCTACTCATCGATGCATATCTCTCCAGTTCAACTGGGCTCTGAGTCCTTCCGCTGAGGACGTCTGATCGCATGGAAGACACCACGGTGATGGAGATTCAAAGCGCCAGTCGGTAGAACAAGGCGACAAGGCGATGCTTGTAAAATGATTGGTGCATCTAGGTCCAGTAGGAAAGTGTTGCATGTGCTGGTAAGCTTGGCGGTCTTCTCAATAATCTCTTGATAATGATAATATCACTGCTGACTTTTCAGTAAAGTTTAGGAGACATTCCAGAACATGCGGAACAGACGGTCTTTATGTGAACCGCCCGGTGCTGGGATCTAAGCGAGATGCAAATGCAAGGATCTCAGATCACCACTTCCTATTGGACGTCGCACTCGACTGATATATGTGTTATACCGATCAATGTTCCTATCCCTGTTATTTTTGCTATGCGGATGTATGATGGGTCCCCGCCTCGTATTAACTTATCGTAGACACAAGAACCCGTGTCTTCTTTTGGAAATGTAGAAGTTCCATCACAAATTTCCAAGTGTCCGTCACCGCTATCGAGTCGAAGTAACGAGCAATCTCAGGCGCACGTTAGAATCCCTTTCCCAGCAGAAAATATTTCATTTCTGCAAATGGCCGAATACGGGTGGGCGTCAATGGCAAAAAAGCAGTACACTACTGAGTGTTGGATTCAAGCAGTAGCTCATGGCGGAGAAAGACTACGTCATAAAACATCCCAGGTAATTAGATACTGACATGGAATTGCGAATATGTACTATACTTGAGGGCAATGATGGGAAGATGCATAAGGATAGGAGAAAGAAAAGATAGTGACCAGATAGTCTTTCATTGCCATGTTAATTCGAGGATAAGGTTCATCTTTGCCTAACCCTGGCAAACCCTAGGAGCAGTGACAGATCCCTGTTTCAATTCCAACATGTTGTTAAATAAGACCCCTAATGCCTAAAAATTACAGTCCAAAAGTCTGATATCAGGGTTTCTGGTAAAGATACTACGCCAGTGTCTTTTAAAAGTATGGGCTGTGATTGTCTGTCTATCAATCTCTAAATTCTTGTTAGCAGTAACATATTTCCATTTCTTGAACGCAAAGCGGCTGTGTGTGACTATTCAGACCTAATCTGGAGACTCTTTGGATGCAAATAATGGACTATACAGACAAACTCAAACTGCAAAGGATAGGTACTGTTATTCAAATCCATGGTCCTAGATGGTAGTTTCTTTATTGAATCAGCTATGTGATTTTGAAGCTATTCTAAAGATAATCAAACATCATGGCTATCCTAAAGATAATTAAATATTATGATACAGCAGCATATACAGATTAAAGAGACTGATAAATAGAGTAATCAAGCAAGCCAGATCACTTACCATTTAGCATGCTCTCATCATCGTCTGTATACTCAAAAAGGTCATCCAACTCCTCAGCTAGTTCTTCCCTAGAGTAATGATAGGGGCCAGATCCCTCCTCATCTGGCTTTGTGCGAAACAAACCAGGGCCAACGCTGCCCTCGGCATCACCCCCAATCCTCATGAGGAAACTTGATACTTAATTTATCTTCCGGACTCTCAGGCCAACGCGCATTCCTAACACACTGAACCACCGACCTTGTATAAATCAAGATATCGGATTCCGCTGAAGCGCGCTCAAAAACATGCCTCAGTTTCAGCCCTCCAGACGTTCTTATGTCCGACGGGACTTGTCCCCACCACAGTACCAAAGAGGTAGAAGAGACGCGTGAAAAGGGTCCCAATAGAAGAAGCAAATCATACAACATGTTCATGCGCAGTCCTATGGTATTATTATTATTGTTATTGTCGTTGTTCCCGTCGTTGCCAGTCCCGGTACCACACGGGATCTTAAATCGAGCCCACGATCGACCTCCTCGGGTCTCGGAAACGCTAAGATACGAAAGTGTCAGCGCGGGCGGTTGCTGGACCAACATGCGTCGCCAACTTGCTTCTTTGCGGAGGTAAGCAGTCCTCTTTTCCGGGTGTTTTGCCAGATCGAGAGATGCGAGTGTGAACGGCGGCGAGACTTGACCGTCAGATGTCGTTGAAGTGCTTATTATCATCTGTTTTTCTTCTTGTTTGCGGGTTGAGGATGTTGGGTATTGAGGGAAAAAGGGCGGGAAGACTTCGGCCAGAAGTGGATTGTACGCCTTTTCAATAGTCTTGGAGGAGTCGATGGGGACAGGGCGGAGATATAAAGCTTGTTGGATGGACGGGGAACGGGTGATCGTATTCGTCCAGGCATGGCAGACGAGCTGGGCTGATGTTAGGAGGGTGCGCATGTCGAGTTGAAGAAGGATCAATTCGAGAAGTTCGGAGCTAGACAAGACCGTCCTTTGAGCTGCCATTTTCGACCGTAACACCCAACAATCTGTCTTGACAACTAGGTGCTCGCGGTTTATTTTGTTAGTGTTTTTAGGGGAGTAGAAGGAGGAAGCAACAGGAGGAGAGGAGCACAGTAGGGCTGTCTAGCATTTATTATTGCTATTCCTGCATTTAGCTTATCAGTTTAAGCGTTAATCTAATCCGCAAGCGAACCGGCCACCAACCGAGCCATTCAGAGACGTTCATATTACTTTGCATAAATGGATAGAGACTGGAAAGGAAGTTTGGCAACCATCGAGGCCTCAGTTAGCTGGAAAAGAGGGGGAGCAGGTTAAAGAAGGAACAGGCTGCCAACAGTGCTCCCTGGACACATTATCAAGATTTTCTCTTCCTCTCAGAGGGTTGCTCTTGATTGCTACTTTTCATCAACTGAAGCTCCCATATCTATTTCAGCCGCAGCCCCTACAAGAAAATCGCAGGCTCTATCAGCATATTCAGTTTATCTAGATAACTATACATTTAGCTTATAACTTGAATAATCTGTTTATCAATACTCTATTATGGTTGACTGATTGATACAGTGTTGCCAAGAAGTCATCTACTTATCCTGATACAATATGTAAACATGGTTAAGTGTCAACATCTCAGGTTCATTTAATGTTTCTGCCTGCCTGGCGGTTTTAGTCATGCGGAGTATTCTGTGCAACAAGTGGCTTTTGTGGCTGGCAGTTCACCTATCTTTCTTTGCAAGAAGGCACTATCATATCACTTCATGCACAAACTTTAAATTGTCTGTACACGAAGCAATTTAAAACTGTATGTTCTATTGGCCAACCCTTCCTTTGCCATGCTGTGAACTTCTGTTGGCTGTCACAAAGAACTAGCTCCCTGTTCCCTTGCATCGTCGAAAACATACTGCCAATTAATTGATTTCAAAATGATCCTCAAAGCAAGTGTAAGATAGCTAGCCCAGAGGCCTGTGAACCCCAAAGACCATGCAACCCAAGATATGGAGCTCCACACAGCCCCAATTCCAGGCTCAAAGCTAACGGCACGGCGTAGCTGTAGTTGACAAGTCACCCAAGCTCCAATAGATTGCCATCCCAACCCCCTTATAACTCTCTGCAGGCCCGCAGCGGTGGTGTCAAAAAATTCGAAAGCCGCAACGATGGGAATTGTAGCTGTCACGACAGTGCGCACTTTGTCATCAGTGGTGAAGGTACGGGGAAGGATGCTCTTGCAAATGAGAGTGAGGGACGAATTGAAACAAGCAATGAAGATGAACATGGCAAAATAAAGCATAGAGGCCTGTTTTGCCGAATTCACAGCGCCACTTCCAATTAATTGCTCTACACGAGTTCCCGCGGCAATACTAGCGGAGAAGGAAATATGCCACATGACAACTGCGGTAGTGGCAAATATGCTTTGAGCAGCGAGGGGAATTGTACCGAGATACGAAGTGCTGAAAGTCATGATTTCAAATGAGAGCCATTCAAAGACGGCCATCGCCGCACCTGGAAGTGAGAGACGAATCATCGGCTTCCAGTCAACAAATGTTGAAGCGAGTATGAGACCTGGCCAACATTGAATGGTCCAGGGAGCATAAAACAGCATATAGAAGAGGAGGATGAAGGGACGCAGGTTAAGAATTAATGCGGTTGCCAGTGCTGCCCCGGTGATGCCTAGGTGAAATTGCTGTTTAAGTTTGAAAAGAAACCAGTGCAAGTTAGTGGAGTCACGGAGCAAAATACACGAAGAGAGTGACTCTAAGATGCCAGACCATGAATAACTGATAATTAGGAACTTACAAAGACAAACAGCCAGTTTAGAATAATCAAAACAGGCGTAGACACTAGAAGAGCGAACAATCCGCCCCAGAAATCCCCTTGAGCCTGCAAGAATCTTTTTCCAATTTCGAATGCTGCGTATCTGGGCACACCTAGCGACGAAACTCTGAGAAAAGTTCCCGCCAATACAGCGAGTTCCTCATCTTCTACAAACAAGGGCATAATGCTGGGTGAAAGATCCAAAAGGCCATGATGGGAATCGCTACAAGCATCAAGAATAGAACATTCGCTGGACGTGGACCCCTACCAGCTTGAGATTTTCTCCCGATCCATAAGCTTGAGAGCATGGCGTATCCAGGCTCGTCACGAGACCCTCAAAGACAGCATAATCGATGATGTTCATGGTTGTCACGCCTATGGGAATGGAGGCTAGTTCGACTGTTTCGAGACGACCAACCACGAAGACTAGGGCAGTAGGGGTCCCAGACGTATGATACTATTATTGCACTAGGTTTACTCCGTAACGTCTTGCGAGCCCTTATTTGGGACTTAAAATATGGACATATGAGTCATCATTATGCGAGACCTGCAAAGGCATGCTGAATATAAGCAACTATAACAGTTGAAGACCTTAACTGAGTCAAGCCTCTTACACTTCTAGGGCGCCATGCAGATACACTTTTACGCTCGGTCCTTGTTCACTAATCATAAAAGCAGAAAGAGAATGGACGCTCTCAGTACCTCGGCCCCGAGGTTGGTGCTTTATGCAAGATGTCCGGCTCCATAAGAAAGATTATTTCTTGCTCTTGATCCGCAGTGATTTCCGGATTTCCAGCGCATTTTGGAGTTGTGGGTAATCTATCACATTTAGGTAATCAGTTTTCTGTCCTTCATACACAGAATTTTCTCAGCTTCACACGACGACATGTCAGAGTTGCGGTCTGCAGTCTACGTGGCCTCTCCAATTCCTTTTCAAAGCCCCGATGGGAAGGGTCACGGAGGCGTCTGGTCTCCCATCTCGTGCACCCTGATCTACTCTAGCAATGAAGCTGGCATACTCGCTGCAACAGACGTTTAGGGGACACTTGGTGGCATTACTCCATTGTGAGCCCCAGCCGGGATCGCACTCCGATTTCTGGTCACAATTCGCGGTGCAGTTTCTCACGCTAACAAGTATAGGAGTCAATGTTCACCATGTATACGCAGTTCTAAAGAATTCTAACGGGGACGCACCCACAAAATGCCGGACCCATTCCACACCAGCCCGATTTACCACAACATCCAAGTGGACATGGATTCGACGCACTGCAGTCCTGTTGAACAGAGAGTCGGATCTGAATAAGAAAAACAAATAGAAACGAAAGAATAGCCCGACCGCAAACAAGAGGCTTCAACAGGAACCCCATGGCGAATGACAAGAGCACACACCCAGCAGCAGCAGCGCTCAGTTGATTAGAATTGTTCAGGTGAAAAAGTAGTATTATGAACGAGCAGAGTGCAAGTGAAAGTTCTCGAGAAAAGGGCCGGGATTTTATACAAAGACAACAAGAATAGCCTCCATTAGGTATGTTCCGCCCTGGACAGAAGACGAGGATTTATTTCGGATATCCATGACTGGGAGTAAATGTTGAATGCAACTGGCTCGAAAGCTGATGCAAGTACTGTCACCTCCATGTGAAGCTAACAGATGGAATAAAGCAAGGTGTATAGGGGTGTATGGGCGATCGATACAATGGAGAACAAGGTGCATTGGACGGAATTACACGCCTATGAACTAGCGGCAGATATAGCAAGAGAGCGCCTGAACATTGGAGATTCTGAAATTTCGGAAAAAATTCATGGAACTCAAACTTCAAATGCCCTTTTGCCTTTCAAGCTTCTGAGTTGAACCAACTGTTACTAAGATAGGCACTGTTTCAGTATAGATGCAATGGACATCCATCACGCAAGGGTCAGTCAGGCGCCCTCTTAAATAGGAAGTACACATGTGATAACATTAGCTGCTAAAAAACTTTCAAGTTACCACTCTAGCCAAAAGAACTGCTATATGAGGAATGTAATACAGGATTTGACATGACATTGGAGATAACACTATTGCTTTCTCCCTTTACCGCCAAGTCAGATATCTTACAACACGGACGGGGATATCCGGTGATCTGCGGGGAAGAAAGAAGAAATCTGGACAAGCCTGAGTCAGATGGAGTCGACAGATGCCCTGAACTGGCACGACTTACTGGACTGATTGAAATATGTCTCAAGGTCAGGCATCCAAACAAGCTTATAGCTCGTTTAGTCTCCCACTTCTGCCTTAACATCCAGCCCCGGAACTTGTTTCTCTCATGTATACGACTTAGGCCGCTCAACGTCTGACAATTCTACAACATTAGAAACTCTTGCTATGATGATGAAAGTACAAATCTTCAAGCTGGACGGTTTGACTGCCTAACTAGGTGATTGAGTGTGGATCACACCCAACCCCCCCCCCAAACCTTCCCATGAAGGCGTTCTCAAGGTTGTCCTTGGCAGTCTGCCAAGAGAAATCTAGACCATATCATGCAGCTACAGATGGCTTCTATCGGACCGAATACCATATTCTATATTGGCGCTAGGAAGTTATCAATTTTTCCTTTTTGCCGCAACTCTATGCTGGGAGTCACACCTGCATTTGATTCACCCCCCACGGATATCAACTCCCGGGGTAGTTACTGGTACCAGCATCCTCTCCATCGACCGAAGTAGTCCGTGCTTTGTTAACGGTTAGACAGATACAAACTTTTCTGATGGTGTTACTGTGGCAAAAATAGGCAAAGGAGCCAAGAGACAGACTATTGCTGTTTTCTAAGACACCGAGAAGGTGAGAGCACGTCTTGGGCCAATGAGAAGGTCATAACCATCACTTCCAAGAGTACGATGGACTTAGTACGGAGGAGTGACCTGGCCATTTTATGTCAGTCTATTCAAACTTAACTATGGGGGGAAAATGCTGAGTTCGAATTATACAGTCGATCAACGGTTTAAGGCTAGTAGGAACTGTGTTACCTACCGTCAGCAGGAGCTAATATCACAGTCTATTCCCGCAAGCACATGGGGAATGCATGCGAGGTGCACACGTGGGCATTGACTGCAATATTCCCTGCAGCGAGTAGGGCGCCATGAGAACCTCAAACACTTGAATGAAGATCTCGTAGTCATTCTGTCCTTGTTGCTAGCCCCCACACCAAACTACCATCCAGATACAGCTCATCGATCTCAACTCTTAGTGAGCCTAATGCAAGGTTCACGATGTTGCGCTTCGAGGTTATGCCCCTAAAATCTACAGATTCAAATTTCTAGCACAGCTGAACTTCCTGGTGCCTGAGAGCCTCTTCTCGAACACCCCCGAGCTAGGCAGCGTTCGCGCCATGTTCTTGGCAACCTTTGTGGCTTCCAGACTTTAGGCATGTTTTACAGAAGAGAGATCTAATTTGCTAATGTCATGAGGGCACAATGGCTAACCTTATGGGGTTGATACGACCCTTAGATACTTGTGTTATAGATATAGTATCTAGTAGTATGCGGGAAATAAATGAATAATATACAAATACAAGGACATATGATTCCTTGACAATGAATCCTTCAAATTCATTTCTCTTAAGCTTCCTATGCTTAGTTCTTGGTAAGTTATAGCCTACGCCGTACTTAAGGGCTCTGACGCATGCACCACTCCGTACAGTAGAATTTAGAAACTACGGCAAATATACTGTATTTGGTTTCTAAAGACTATAATATAATAATCTCAGTACAGTGTTTACCGTGTAGGTTACTATGTTCCTGATCCCAAATGGAAGGCTCCAACCTTGTTAGAATAATGATTACTTCACTTAACACAATGATTTGGGAACGGCAAATCTAGTTAGACAACGTTAGACAACTGTCGAGCGTCTGAAATTTAAACTCCGCATTTTTTCCCGTGGGATGACTTTCCACTGCTTCCGATTTATCGAGACGTTGACCAGGCCTTGGCATCACACGATATATTCTGATTGGTTAGATTAAGAAATAAGCGACCTAAAGGTGGCATTGACATCTAACTCTGAGAACAAGACGCTAGCAAGCCGAGCCCTAAGTTGAGCTCAAATGTGACTATGATCAGGGATCTCTTCAGACCCTGCCTAGCGTTACGGAGTATTACGGACCTCAAGGTCCTTAGTTGTACAGATGCTACCTGTTTCATTATTCCGCGACTTTTTTTTTAAAAAAAATTCAGTATTGTACAATTTGATGACTAAGTGCCGTTGATAATAGAGATTAGCACCCAAGATCCATACAACCCGTTCGGATTTTACGTTTAAACTTAAGAAAAATAGCACTTGAGCAATGACTTTTAGTATATTGTTACTAGATGCCACCACTTTCTCCTGGTTGATCTAATCTGCCTGAATGCCCCATTGAACCTACGTCGTGTGACGCCAAGACCAGGTCAAGCTGCATGTCTTAGGTACCTAGCTAGATAACCGCATAAGGTACTCCGTCATAGCCCTGTGCAGACTGACCTATGTATGTACAGTACATACCTATCTTACCGGTCGGATTTACTTGATGACCCATTGAAGATTGCTACATGACGAGGGGTTCCAAAAGAGTTATATTGGTTTCTTTCTGGCGAATTATCACAATCTGTCTCTGCACGATGACTATTTCACGACCTGTAGCAACGCTACTTCCTCTTCAAGTGATCTCTTCAGAAAGAGTATGTTTATTAGTTAGAAGACAGTGAAACCTCTCGCTTTGAATTGTGGTGAAAATGGCTTTTATACAGCTTCCACTGGCTTCTCGCGGTGCTCTTCGTTCCTTTTGCATTGCTTCTCTGATTTTCAATTTTCTTCCTCACACATGCGAGGCATCAGTCCTTTCCAGTCGCAATGGCTATTGGAAGGACCATCACTTGTCTTTTGGACTTGGTGGTTCCTCTGTTCGAGAGATCATGATCAAAAGAGCTTCCAATCAAACTCTTGCTTTTAACGGGTTTCAACTCGCGGAAGACCAATCCCTGGCAGGCCTTGGCCTGGACTATGACTGTGAGCAGACACTGTATCAAACTCTTTATTGCGATGATCTCGTCAGCACGTTATCAGACCCAGTTTACCATGACAGTCCGGGAGACACAGCAGTGACCGATTCTGTGTGTGATGCTGGCTGCCAGGCTGCTCTGGTAAAGTTCCACAACAGCGTTGTTGAGAAATGCGGGGCGTCACTCGAGATACTTCCTGGATTCCCTGCGCTCGCATTCATCGATAGTGTGTGGGGTGGTTGGAACGAAACGTGTTTGAAGGACAATCAAACAGGGCAATACTGCAATGGCGAGTCCTATGCCACTTGGAGACCACCATAGCTACAGAAAAGGCAAGGAAGAAGGATGAATTCGAACATCTCATGGCAGATATCATCGATGCGTGGCCTCAGGTGGAAGATATATCTGAGATGCCAGATGACCATCTTTGTTCATACTGTTATGCTGCAAAACTGCGGACGATGCAACAATCTCCTTATTCCGCTTATGATGAGGTTTACAAAGAGAGATTGGACTATGTCATTTCTCGTACGTCTCTGTGATAATAACTCCACCATCTCCTGCATAGGAACTGACAGGATAATGTCTAGGCTGTGGCCTCCCGAGCATGGGTACCAATCCTTTGGATGGAGGGATCCGTATTAACGGAACAGATGGCAGTACATGCGCCACCGGCAATTGGTATACCGTGCAGGATGCGGATACCTGTGATTCAATTGCCTTGGCAAACCACATCTCATCGGGATCCCTGTATGAAATCAATCCCACTCTCTACAACTGTGATAATCCAGGCGTCGGTTTGCAACTTTGCCTTCCTCTGGCTTGTGAAACAATTTATGAGGTCCAGCCAACAGATAATTGCACTTCTATCGCGTCCAAAAATTCCATTTCGTGGCTAGATATCATCTCCTACAACGGCATGATCGATGATTACTGTTCGAATGTCGTTGGCGCCAAGCCAAGCTTCGGTCGCATTCTTTGTGTCTCCCCACCTGGTGGCTATTTCAACAGCACGCCTGGTAACGGGACCGGAGGAGGAGTTGGCGGCCCAGGTGGTAGTGGTGATGGCTATGCTGATTATCATGTTGATCCTCCCGAGGGTGCTAAACTCGCCCCTGGAACAACTACAGCGTGTGGCGGGTTCTATACAGCCAGAGATGGTGATAGTTGTCGGACAATTGTCATCAACGCCAACACTCCCATGGGCCTGTTTCTCGCTGCCAACCCGTCCCTGACATCTGCAGAAACTTGTGACTCGGAGTTGAGTGCTGGATTGACATATTGCGTTCACCCGACCCGGAATTGGAATCAGACCATCCCCACTCCAACAACCTCAAGCACAACGATCCCCCCTACAAGTTCAAGTGTTTCGAGTACTACGACACCGGTACCATCCGCGACCCCTACGAAAGTCCCCTCTCCCAATGGGTTGTGTGGCACAGAATACACCTGTCTCGGCTCGGGCTTTGGAGACTGTTGTTCGACGTGGGGTTACTGTGGAAGCACAAGTGACTATTGTGCACCAGGTCTCTGCGATCCAAGCGCTGGGAGATGTGATGAAGGGAATCCCATCTCTCAGGACGGTCTCTGTGGATCCAACTCGCCAGTCAATGCCACCTGTGCGGGGAGCAGCTTCGGTCCCTGCTGCTCCAGCAGCGGTTATTGCGGAAGCACTGTAGAGTATTGCGCCTCTGGCAGGTGTCAACCTGAGTTTGGAACATGTTCCAGCGGGCCTCCGGTCAGTAGGATGGCCTATGTGGCTCCAATTCCCCCAATGGTGCTACTTGTGCTGGCAGTCAGTTTGGTGACTGTTGCTCGACCTATGGGTATTGTGGAAGAACAGCTAATTATTGTGCTGCTGGAAACTGTCAGCCACAATTTGGTGTGTGCTCGTAGTTTCCAAGGCAGGACTAAGTACCATGTACTGTTAAGTAGGTTGCCTAAGTTAGTACCCGGGGCAAAAATAGGCATAAGAGACTATTTGTACGGAGTCATATGAATTCACGATGTCCTTTATCGAACGGAAACTATGATATACAGGCCTTGTTACACTATGTACGCCTAATAGCAATGAAATAGCCAAAATATCGTCCGCTATCGAAAAACCGGCTGTCTAGGGTTGAATGTTAGGTACGTGAGGATTGCACAGATTTTCCGGATACATCGCGAGAATATCCTGGTACATACGGAAATACATTTTCCCTAGTAAAATTCGCATAGATTATAAAGGCTTTATATCCTTTATGTTTCTTGAATAGTAAAAGTGCCAGTTCATCACGGCATATCCTTGTCAGTCTCCGCGGGCCGGAGACATAAAATGACTCTATTTTTGATACGTCAAGTGACTAGAGAGGTACAATTTTGCCTTGCCAGTTCCGGCCTCTCTCCCTATTCCTTATCCAAAAACAACATTCGTCCACGCACTGCTACCAAACCATTTTTGTGAACAAAAGGCACTATTAACCCCATAAAGTTTCGAGCTTAAAACTTATCCATTTAATTCATCCAATCCTGTCGGAGTCACTGGTTTCCACATTTGGGGAAAATACCCACATTACCAGCGAGGGAATCACATGGCGGATTCCACCTCGTCCTCTGCCACAGATACCAGTGTCCATGACCCGCAGAAGTGGATTCAGTCGCTGAAAGACTTCCCGCTTCATGAGGCCGCCCGCAACGGAGATCTGGCGGTGCTGCGGTCGCTGTTGGACTCTGGCACAGACCTAGAAGCCCGCGACTACAATCGAGAAACGCCACTCCACGCAGCAGTACTGTCTGGGCAAGCTGACGCTGTACAACTTCTGCTGGTTCGTGGCGCCAATACGGAAGCGCTTGGGCCGGATGAATACGGACAATTGCGCTTTACGGCTCTTCACTTGGCCGCCCGGGATGGAAGGGATCAAGTTGCTAGATTGCTTCTGGAAGCGGGTGCGGACAGAAAAGCAAAACAGGGAGGTCGCCCCGGCTATACCGCACTCGAATTGGCTGCCGAATCTGGCAACGAAGGTGTAGTGCAGATTCTTCTGGAGAAGAGTGACTCTCATCATTTCGATGTATCGGAGCGGGAATCTGCACTTGTTCTTGCAGCGAAGAACTGGCATCCCAAGGCGGCACACGTGCTTATAGATGATGAAATTAGACAGCAGGCGCTGAATACGGCTTTATTTGAGGCGGTAGGCCCTCTCACATGGGACTACATAATTCCGGAGTCACCAGAGGTTGCAGAGGAGGGCTGGGCGATGCAGATTGCTGTGCTGAAGCTCTTGATGGATGCAGGGGCAAATCCTAATTTCAGAGAGCAGCACTCGGGACAAACGGCTCTCCATAGAGCCGCAGGTGATGCGGGGATGAGAGAAGCTGTCCAGTTGCTGTTGGAAAGGGGAGCATATGTCCATATATCTGATCTTGATGGAAGGACGCCACTGTTTCAGGCAGTGAGAAGTGGTAGTCTAGCCATCGTGAAGCTCCTGATCCAGAAGGGCGCAGTTGTTACAGTTACGGACAACTCAACGTGGACTCCACTGCACCGGTCAGCCTTCTATGGCCCATCTCCAGTCGTCCAATTTCTGTTGGACCATGGAGCTGACCCGGTTGCGAAAGATGCCGATAAAGAAACACCATTGCACAAGGCAGCCGAGGGTTGTCAGACAGATATCATCCGAATCCTAACCGAACACGGAGCGGATGTTAATGAGAGGACTTCAAACGATTGGACCCCTTTGATTTTTGCTGCCAATGACGAGAGACTTCCCGAGGAGCGTTTTTCTACAGTCAACTTCTTGCTTGAAAGAGGTGCGGATGTTCGAGCACAGACAATGGAAGGCTGGACAGCGCTGCATAGAGCCGTCGTGTGTCAGGATTTGGCCTTAGTCGAGCTTTTGCTTCAGCATGGAGCCGACACAACTGCTGAAGCCGCCAGCCATATGGCTAAGGAATTCTTTACCGGTGCCCGTCTCCGAGAGCACATGGAGACCTTAAGAGTATCCGAAGGATCTGATTTAAATCCCTTGGTATCGCACGAGACTGCACTACACTGGGCCGCCGAAAGGGGACCAAGAGAGGTAGTGCAGCTTCTTCTCGACTATGGGGCTGATGTAAACGCACGAGATAGCTCGGGAGCAACACCTTTGATCCGGGCTGTGAAGAATGGAAAAGTTCAGGGGTGGGAAATCAACCCTGATGTGATCAAGCTACTACTCGAGAATGGAGCAGAGGAGCAGGTGAAAGACGTCGAGGGCAAAACTGTGCGAGACTGGGCCCGCCATAGAGATTTCAGATTTGACTGGGAAAGAAGAAGTATACATCAAACTGTCCCGGTAGTAACATAGAGCGCGATTTATGCTTCAGGTGGGTGTGGAGGATTTGGTCCTCTAATGTCCTTGGTTAATTCAAATCTGTGCGCCATACAATAAAGTTGTCCAAGTCAATTAACTGCATCGGTAAACCCAGTCGTAGGGACTGGAATATATACCTTCAGGTGGCATTGACTGCAATCCTGGAAGGAATTATTCAGTGGTATGGGATTCACAACTTAACACCCAGAAGTGTATTTGAATTTTTTCGAAATGTTTCTGGAATGTGCCTTTGTGGTGAGGGCTAGTCTGTGGCTGGCGGGCTCCGCCACGGCGGTGATAAATCCGCGGTCCGATCTCGATCTCTCACCTAGAAAACATTCACAATCTCTGACCATCAGGCAGGTGCCCGCCGGACATCCACAAGGGACCTCCAGGCGTCCTACATTCACTGACTCCTAAGGATGCTGCAGCTTCATCAATCTGTCGACTCAGTCTACGATGCAGCATCCTCTTTCGTCGCAGACACAAGAACCACCGCTGATGACCACCTTCCACATGGTGCTCTAGCATGTCGCTTCCAAGCCCCAGACTCGAGTCGTTGCCTAATGAGCTCCTCGGCGAGATCATCTTGAACCTGTCTACGGATCCTCCGTCGACATCCAGACTCCATGAGTCCCCCAGCCTTGGGATCACCGAGTCCCAGACGAGAGACCTGAAGCACCTCTCCTACACCTCCTCCCGGTTTCATCAGCTCGTGCGGCCTCTGCTTTTCAGGCATGCTCGCTTTAACCTGGAAGACCTGGACGAATTCCTCTCCTTTATCAAACAGTCCGGGCTGAGTCGACATGTCAAGTCCATTGTGGTCATCGGGAGCGACACGGACGCAGGCCGGAGGGACGCATTCTGGTGGCATCGGGTTCTGAGCGAGCTCGATCCATTGCGCATCACCATCGTCGCTACACCGTTGCTCCTCGGAGATTTGGCAACTACAAGAGTCACGGAGGCGCATAGCTGGGCATTCGACATCCCACTGCAGATCCTGCATCTGGAGCAGGACATTTCCGTGCACGACCGCTTCGCCGTCTCTCCCGAGCTGACCGGGCGCGAGAGCCTCTTTCGCGCACGACCATGGGCCTCGTTCTTCTTCAACGAGTCTTCCTTCCTCAGAGCCTACAACCACTACGAATACTTTCTCCTCCGGGTCCCTTCCTTGTTCGAGAAATGGGGCGCCATGACTTCCGCCCGCCTGCGCACAGGGGATTTGCCAGACCCCCTCCCCTCCCTCAGTCGCCTGACTTCGTTCCGCTACACGGCGGTGTTCCCCTTCTACAATCATGTCAGATTGGTTCTGAACGCGGTCGAGATGATGACCAACTTGCGCTCACTGAGCGTGCAGCTCGCGCCCTGCCGGAACGACAAGATCCTTGAGGAGGAGCAGCGCGGATCAATGGATCCCAACGACCCGTGGATGGAGATCCTCACGGGATACTCGCTGATCGCGCATTCGGTCATGCTACTCGGTCAGACAGGTAACCTGGAAAGGTTTCAGGCGTGCGACTACGAGCTGGACGCTCTTCAGTCGGATCTGGCCGCCCTCGCGGGCGACGTTCTTGCGGACAGTGGGTGGATCCATGATGGTCACGGAACATGGACCATCGCTAAAGTAAAGGGGACGCCCGTTGGGCAAAACTAATCAAATGACGAGATGGCAACGCAGCACGGCCATCCGAACAGAGAACTTGCCTGTCTGCAAGCGATTTCTGAGATACTTACTGTTATCGAATCTGTACCCCATAACAACGGGAATAATAAATACATATTCCTCATGTGATGAGGAATAATCACAAACAATCCAATATCCTTTCAAACTCCGTCGCACCGCTTAAGGTTCAAGACCCACCCACAAACAAAAAATCAACAATTTTAAGAAAGTCAAGCTCCAGGAGCTGGACTTTTGACGCCATGCTCACACGCGGACTCGAACCGCGGACCTCATGATTACTAGTCATGCGCTCTACCAACTGAGCCATGCGAGCTGTGATTGGGGTTAGTGAGCGTCGCGGAGAGCAAATCTGCGGAATGGAACGATGAAGCGGAAAGGTTTTCCCGCTTGCCGCTTCTTGATTACATTCCAACAGCACAATAATGGGCATCTCTATCTGTGTCCTGTGTTTTCCGCTCGGCTTCCAATATCTACGGAGTATTTCACTTATTTGACTAACTGCTCCCTGATTAATTAATATCTTTCCACTTCGTTGAACTCGGTTCCATTCATGACACATAGGTACCTAATCTATCCTATCTACCGGGAGCGTCCTCAAGTAGGAGGGACTGCGACAAGGGAACATTAAAGCAAACAACGATAATAGTCATACTCCATCCGCGTCAGGGTTTCCCAGACGTATGTATGTATATCGACATCAAGCAGAGAGAACTGAACAAGCGAATCATACAGTAGACGAAATAATAAACCATGGCAATAACATAATCCTTCGCGATTAGATGAGTGGAATCGTGCGCGGAAGGGTTCCTCTGCCTCGAAGAGCAGATAAAAAAAAAAAGGGGGGGGGGGGGGGGGGGGGGCGATGAACGCGTTCAAGCAGAGACGGAGCCCACGTTTCTCCGCGAGTACGGGTTCGGCGCAGGAATACCAGCCTTGCGCTTCGACTGGGGCTTTGGTCTGGAGAGTGTGTATCTGTAAAAGAAAAAGCAGAAACTGTTAGCATTCTCGACCGTTGTTTGCAGCTACCTAGAGATCTGGGCTGGGTTTGTAAAAACGTACTTGGCAAATGCCCTCGAAAGGGCCTTCCTGCAGCTGACTTTCTGGCTGTTGATGAACGACTCGACCGTCACCGCGATAGCGCGGTCGATGTCCTGCGACGAGCAGTAGTCCGACAGGCGCATCTTGCAGAAGGCCTCTGCGATACGCATGATGGCTTCCAGGTGACGGACCTGTTTTCAAGAATGTTAGTATTGTGTCATTGGATAATGTTATAGATAAACATACCGTGATCGGATAGGCACCCGTGGCCAAGGACTCTCTGCGCATATCGGCGAAGAGTCTCGCGATCTTGTCCTGGTCGATCTGGTACAGCTTCGGATGACACCTCTCGCGGGCGTAGAGAATGTACTTCCGCAGCAGCTCCTGCGGGATCTCGCCCTCCTTCTCCTCCTCCTCCTTGCGCTTCGCTTCCTCCCTCTTCCGCACCTCCTCCTCGGTGAGCGGGAGACGGTTGCCGTTCTTGTCGATCCGGTATCCTTCCTCGTCGATGCGGTTGCCGTCCGCGTCGACGAGATTGCCCTCCTCGTCCCGTTGGGGTCGGGTGGGGTTGGCGCGGTGGTGCGACTCGACGACGAAGCTGGCCAGGCGCTCGTCTTCGGTCGGATCGACGGTGTCGCGGATGACGCAGAGGATGTCGAAACGGGACAGGATGGGCTCGGTGAGGTCGACGTTCTGGGAGAAGGGGAGCGTGCTGTTGTAGCGGCCGCCGATGGGGTTTGCGGCCGCGATGACGGCGCAGCGGGCTTGGAGCGTGGTGACGATACCGGCCTTGGAGATGGAGATGGTCTGCTGCTCCATGGCCTCGTGGATCGAAGTACGGTCCTGGTCGTTCATCTTGTCGAACTCGTCGATCAGGCAAGTTCCGCGGTCAGCAAGCACCAGGGCACCACCCTCCAGCGTCCACTCGCTCGTCAAGGGGTCCCGACGGACGCTGGCTGTGAGACCAACCGCACTGGCGCCTTGACCGGTCGCGAAGACAGCGCGATGAGCTGTCTTTTCGACGTATTTGAGGATCTGGGACTTGGCTGTACCGGGGTCACCGAGCAGAAGCACGTTAATGTCGCCACGGATCTGCATCTTGCCTTGGGCTTCCTTGCTCACGCCTCCGAAGAGCGAAAGAGCGATCGCGGTCTTGACATCCTGGTGACCGTAGATACTCGGGGCGATCGAGCGTATGATCTTATCGACAATATCTGGATCCCTGGATAAGGCTCGGATCTCGCGCTCATCCTCTTCCGTCAAACGGAAACCGGCCAGCTGGTCGTGCGACTTGATAACATGGTTCGCTTCCAGGATGGTGGAGAAGACGGGGAAGCCGTTCTTGTTGTTGAGCTGAGCGTCGTAGCTGTTCCGGTAGATACCGGTGACTTCGATCTCGTCTCCTGGCTTCGCAGAGTCGATAAGGTCGGCGAGAAGGATAACCTCTCGCTGACGTGGCAGTCGTCCCGGAGGGACGGAGCCCGGGGATTCTTGCAGCGTCAATTTCTGATAGTTCCGATACACGGTCTTCTCCGAGTTCATGGTAAATGGGCCCTTCGATTGGCAGTTCTGACAGTACGAGATCTTAACTTCCGCGCTCGCCTCCTGCTGGAACGGGCCAAGTGTGATACCACACTTGTTGCAGAGGAACATCACGTATTTCAGCTGAGGGAACACACCGGTTCTCCGTGTGACGACTCCGCTGACACGGACGAGACAGTTGAGGTGCGACTGGCGCAGTTCTCGCAGGGTATATGTAATAGGAAGGTCGGTGATGCGCACATGGATCTCGTTGTGGATATCATGATACTGAGGGTAGTGGAACAAGGTAACGTCAAGAGCGGCCTGATCGAAGACCTTCAAAACCTCCGTGGGCTCATTCGCAAGGAAATATGCAAGAGTTGCCTTGCTTTCACTCAGATGCTCGTAAGAAACTTCCAGAGAGGCCGAGTTCACTTCACCAAGGGTGCGGATCCTGTTTCCGTAGACTGAACTACCATTGGAATCGGTATATTCAGTAAGGAAAGCCTTGAACTCGCGGTAGATGGAGCGCAGGACTTGTGGCTGCAAGATCCAGTCCGTGATATTCGACGCCTTGACATCGGCCAACTCTTCAAGGGACAGCTCCTCTTCCATGATGTCTTCGCCCATCTCGATATCTTCGCGATCCTCATCGTAGTGATGCCTTCGTCGACGAGGCTGCCTGGCAAGGTCTATGTTACCATCGTCGTCATCATCCTGCAGGAACGCAGCAGGCATGCGGCGGCGGCGCGCAAGTTCCCGATCTCTCTTGTTCAAGCGCGCTTCCAGCTCTCGACGGGCCCCGATATCGAGCTCCTCATGCTCGCCTTCATCGTCGATTATGGAGCCCTCGTATCGCTGGGGCCCCACATCACGGTAATCTCTCTCGAAGTTATCTCCAAAGAGATCAATTCCGTCCTCGTCCTCCGCCATCTCATCGATGTCGTCAATGTCGCGGATTATTTCATCTTCCTCGTCGCGGTCGTCTTCATCAAAAGGAAGTACCGGAGGGGAGGATGGAGGGGCTATGAGAGAATATCAGTCAAGTCATCTCGGCAATTAGTCAGTCGTCTTGGTTCAGAGGACTTACGGCTGGATGGCGGGGCGACTGAGGAGGTTTCATCATCAGGTTCTCTGTCTCTTTTCCGTCGGTTCAGGTTGCCCAGACCGCGATTCCCGGCCGAGGCGCTGGGACGGAGAGGTGAACTGTATCATTTGTATGTCAGTCTCTATGAGTGCACAAATGCTGCAGGATGAAAGGTTTTATCTCGTCCACGTATCATAAGGATCGGCGCGGAGCGGTGGGCTATTATCGACTGACCTCATGGTGTACCCTCAGATCAGAGTGTGCGCTCAAGCATTCGAGGTGAATTAGGGATTATAGTCAACGGAGTAAATGTGCGCGCACACAGATACTGCGTTGAAGCAGGTCGGTTGCGATTTGCAAACAGGCGGCGTTAAGCTGGAAGGGAGAGGAGCTTGGCTGCTGCAGGCCTGGTGGAGTTTGATGTGGCCCGAACAGCGACGCGTCGTGGACGCGCTTCACGACGCGTAAATTTCAATTAAACCCCGATCGGGAAAGGCCCGTTTTCCAAATCACGAATCCTCAACACAGTACGGTGGACTTGATATCGCGGGGTAAATTGCATTAATGCTGTGGGTGTTTTGCATATCCCCTGCCCGGCTTAATAGTCAGTGTTTGGGGAAAGACATTTCTCTTGGAAAATTGTTACCTGATATCGTAACATAGGGTTTCCCAGTGCCTAGGTGTAAAGCAAGCCGAGTTTACAAGGCAACTGCTCTTTCACTCTTAATAATTGACAAATAGGAGGATAGCACGTTTAGCTTGGCCTAAACAGAGATGTTCTAGCTTCGGAAACTAGGGCGTTTTCACGCTGCATTATCGTTTCAGATCCCTCTCCTACACGAGGAGCATAGTGGGGCAGAACAGCGTGTGTAGATGTGTTTTTACAGCCGAGATTTCTCTTCCCTCTTCTTTCTCTTTTTCATTTTTGCCTGACTAGGCACATCTGAAGAATGGATGAAATTGCAGCGAGGGCCAGCCCAAATCTTCAGGTTATCGGGACGGTCTGAAGCTAACACTGCCATACACTTGTCAATGGACATACACCGATTATTGAAAGCTCACAAAAGACACGGGAAATATGATATCTGATCAAAGACATCTACAGCGCTGTGCGAACCTTCGCGAGTGACATGTCGAGTGCTGTACAGCGCTGTGCGATGCAAACCAGGCAAACAAGTTGGAGTGCCTCGCGCTCCGCGCGTCAGCCGGACGCGGCCTCGGAGACCGAAGGCTGAGCTCCAGCGGCAACGAGATGCTGCTGCAAACACCATTGCACGCCTTTTATCCATCATTTGTTCATTGATTTGTGGTCGCTGACCCGATTGATAAAAAATGGATAACCAGGAGGCCTCCCAGTCTTCCACAGATACTCAACACCAGAATGGCGACAAAAGCAGCGGTCGCCGCCGGGAGAGCATTGCCTCCGAGGACTCTCAGACGGCAAAAGAGTACGTTATCAATTCCCTTAGCTTCCTGACGAATTATTGCGATAATCGTACTAGTTTAGATGGTATCAAATGATGCTGACTCACTGTTTCTGGCAGGTACATTGAGAACCAACTAAAGCTCGAAGCCGATGCGCGCGAAGTCCTCCCATATGTAAGGAGCCGACAACGTCGTGGCACTCCATGACCGCTAATAAGGAAATTCAGTCCTTCGATACCTGCACGCAGCCTTTGGGCCCCCTTCGCCAGAGCGTCTTCGCTTGCATGACCTGTAATCCACCTCCCGCCAATCCCGATGAGCCTTACACCGCTGCCGGAGTCTGCTACTCCTGCTCCATCTCCTGCCACGGCGAACATGAGCTCGTCGAGCTCTTCACCAAGAGGAATTTCGTCTGCGACTGTGGAACGACTCGCTTCCCGTCGACGTCACCATGCACCCTTCGAGTCGATCCCAAGACGGGCAGAAAGGGCGTCCATTCCCAGGAGCCAGCCCCGGGAAACAAGTACAATCAGAACTTTCAGAACAGGTTCTGCGGGTGTGGGGAAATTTACGATCCGCACAAGGAGAAGGGCACGATGTTCCAGTGTCTTGGACTAGGGACTGTCGAAACGGGCGGGTGTGGGGAGGACTGGTGGCATCCGGAATGCCTTGTCGGTCTTCCTCGTGGTTGGTACAAAGCCGCGAAGCAGGAGGGATTAGACCAGAATGGAGAGAAGAAGGCCGCGATAGCGAACGGAGATGAAGAGGAGGACGAAGAGGAAGAAACGCCTCTTCCTCCCGGATTCCCGGGAGAAGATGACTTTGAGACCTTTATCTGCTATAAGTGTATCGAGTCGAATCCATGGCTGAAGCACTATGCTGGAACTCCAGGGTTCCTGCCACCAGTCTATAAGGACGGAGGGCTTAAGGGCCCAGGCGGGGGAGACCGCTCCGAAGCCCCTGCTGATACAAAGCAAGAGGAGCAGACGAACGGCGCAAAGAAACGCAAGGCGGACGACGATGTCGAGGAAGAACCGCCATCGAAGCGCACGAAGGAAGACGGCTCTGATGAGTCCCAAGAGAAAAAGCCAGCATCCACAGAATCCGAAGCGCCTAAACATAAGCATGATAACCTTCCGCCTACTGCTCCTTCAGGCACGTTTTCACTCTTCGTCAAAGAGGACTTCCGCGACCACCTCTGCCACTGCCCAGACTGTTTCCCGAACCTGATCACCCACCCACAACTCCGAGAGGAGGAAGAAACATATGAACCCCCGCTCTCCGAAGACGGTGAGGCCAACGGCGGCGGCAGCCAGGGCACCGGAAGCCTTCTTGAACGGGGCGAGGCAGCACTGAGCGCTATGGATCGCGTCAAGGCCATTGAGGGTGTCATGGTCTATAACCATCTCCGGGACAAAGTGAAGGAATTCCTGAAGCCATTCGCGGAGAGCGGCAAGCCCGTCAGCGCGGAGGATATCAAGGCTTACTTTGAAAAGCTGCGGGGTGACGATCAGGCGATAAAGGATGCAAGACGTCGCGCATATGCCGCCGCTAATGGAGGATCAGGAAGTGACGGGGATGGAGACAACAGAAGGGAACAAAGTGGTATGTTTCAACCCCTCACCAGCCTCTACCGGGCCGCTCATTTGAGACATCGTAAGAACTATGACTGACTGCTGAACAGGTTACTAATAGTTTTGGGCACGTTTATTTGAACTAATGCTATCATGGAATATGACGGTTGGGAAGGGCTACGGGTACGATCTGGGAAACCTGGGAACATCGAGGGGAACTTGGGACTTTTCCGGCGCAAGAACGTGTGAGGAAGGGATGTGGATTGTGATGATTAATATTAGTCTGTGCTTGAACCATCCATTAACTACAACATAATATTAAAATTGAGATGCACTCAATTTTTAAGGAGATTGCTGTTCCTTTTCTTTTCATTTTAGCAGACTTGTTTCTTCATTGAATATTTATTACTCATATAACCATTGAATCCAACAATAAGATCGGTCTCCATGACGTGATATACAAGTGCACGTCGACAAACTCGAGCCTTCCCCTTCTCTGTGAGATAAACGACAGACCCTCTGAGCGTTCCAATCGAAATGCGGAGTCCGTTAAGTGACAAAAAGACGGGAAAATAGCGACTCGTGAAGGCCAAATATGGGCGGTGATAAAGTCGGAAACGGATAGAGGTACCCCGAGGAATGTAGTCCGTCGACGTAAAAACAATCAACCAGAACCAGATTCATCCACAACCCGAGCCCTAACCCCCCTGTTCGGATGCCCCCCCATTTGCGTATCCCGGATAAGTATCAAAACCTCAGGATTTCCTCCTCTTCTTTTTCATCATTGCATTTCGTACCGATCGAGGTCTGAGGAACAGCAAGTCGGTCCCCGCCCGAATCATAATCTGCGCCATGGATTTCGATTCCGTGATCGACGTCAGCAGAAACAGCTGAATCTTCCGAACGTGAAGCGCCAGGGCCCTCGATGGATGCCATGCCGGTCAACGTGTATGCTGGTGCCGACGTGCTTGGTACCGATGGACTTGCGCCAGCCCATGTAGAAGCCCATTTTGGGTTGAATGTGTAATTATCTCTTCGAAGATTGAATTGGATTGACTCCTCTTCTTTTCGTATATGTTGGCCAGCAGCGTTACTGGCGGCGCGAACAACAAAAAAACTTGTAGATTGGAGTGAGTTTATAAGAGCAGCGGTGTATGTAAGGTAGGTAAGTAAAGAAGGTATATTCAGGTTTAAGGATGACTTGGAAGAATGGATGCTAAGAAAGATTGGACGAGAGTCAAGTATTATATATATATACATCATTGTGTACCCATTCCCCCCTGCTGCAGAAATCAGATCTGCAGCATTCCAAAAAGCCCAACCCAGCCACGCCCACGCGCGCTGCTTAAACTTCATGCAGCACGCTTCTTCAGTTCTCCCCGAATCAGACGCAGCGGCTGTCCACTGTGGCTGGGAGGTGGATGACGTTGCTCGAATCACGGAGGCCTTGGCCCTGCTGATCCACTCCGATCTCCAATTAATATTTAATCTGTCGTTACTGTTAAACGTCCTCTAAGATCCACGGCACTGGGCAGCGCTTCTGGAGTTGCTGGTGTCTGGGGCGTTGAAGTGAGACCTGCAAGCAAGCGCGTCGCAAAGCTACTTCATTTCTGCAACCCTCTTACCAATGAAAACGCTGACTTGATGGTTGACAGTAATCTGTTGAAAACTATCTGCAAAACCAAGAATAGAGCAAACTTCTCTTCTTGGACCTCTCAATCTTCCCCCTCACGTGTTCCAGATTCTCCATTACTGTCAGAGTATTCGAGTGCTTTGGACCGTACGTCTCCTCCACTACCACTGATGCCTGTTGATAGAGGTCTTCAGCTTCCTCGAACCTCTTCTGCGCGAAATAGACATTTGCCAGCTCGTTGGCTACAGCCATGGTCTTGTAATTCCTTGACCCCAGCGTCTCTCCAAACCCTTTCAACGCTCGCAGATACATCTCTTCGGCCTTTTTCAATCTCCCTTGACGGAAGTATATTCCACCAAGGTTGCTGACGGCAGACAAGGTCGAGGTATTCTCAGAACCCAGCGTGGCCTCAAACGACTTCACCAGGTGAACGGCCAGCTTTTCAGCTTTCCGAAGCTTTCCCTTCTCGATGTATATGTTTATCTTGTTGCCAAGGATCGCCAGGGAATGCATATTCCCCGGCCCGTACATATCGTCGAGACCTTTCTGTGCTATCTCGTACATGTCTTCCGCATCCTTCAGTCGCCTCTGAACCCAGTACAGATTCCCCAAGCTCTGCACTATGTTCAGGGTGATTTTGTTGTGATACCCCAGTCTATTCTTGGCCATGCTCATTGCCATTTCTAACGTCTGTCTGGACATCTCCAGCTTGTTCTGATCGTAATAGATCGTTCCCAGCGCCGTTAATGTTTCAATTGTGGACGGATGTTCTGTCCCCAGAATCTTGCTCTTTTGCACAAGCGACAGCTTGCACATGGATTCCGCCTCCCCCAGTTTCCCAAATTCCTGGAAAACAAGGCCCACGTAGTGGCTCGAGTCTGCCAGCCATTTCATTTCCACACCCTTATTGAAGTCAGACTCGAATTCCTGCACCAATCTCAGGACTCGATCGCAGTGAGGGAATAGTCTCCGCAGTATCGTCGCAGGTCTATCTTTGCCCTTATCGACGATCGCAGATGCCACCGTGATTATGACAAGTTGAAAGATCGACTTCCTTTCGTCCAGCTTTCTATTGAAGCACCAATCATGAACGACAGGATGCATGGAGAAAGTTGAAAACTCATTCCGTGGTTCCAGCATCGAATAGTCTAAGAGAGTTTTGATTGCTCTTTTGAAGTTCAACTCGCCCTGTATGCACACTCTAAACCAATCAGGAATGTTGTTCGTCTGTTCCGCCTCCTCAGTCAGAAGGGGTGAGAATAGACCATACCAAATATCCCAAGACGAGAGACAGGAGCAGACCTGCAGCAGTTTTGCCGCGTTCGAATCTTCATTTTCAACCTGCCTGTAAGACAGTTCCCACGTTGTTACGACTGGCTGTGAATCGTTCTGCAATAATGATTTCGAAGTCTCCTCAAAGAGTCTAGACCACGTCTCACGATAGTATCGAAGGTATTCGTCTACGCTCGAGTTCGTCTGGTGCATGAAAGCCCCGGCCTGAGCGAGAGCGAGGGGAAGGCCACCAAGTTCCTTCACGAGTTCCTCTGATCCTTCCACTGGTCTACCTATGTGGGAGTGGAGAAGTCTTGACCCTTGCTCAGGGGTCATTCCTTGAAGTCTCAGGGACTTTCCAAGCTGCCCTAGGCGGGTTAGTCGAGTAGTCACCAAGATCGAGCCTTGATCAGCGTTTGGAAAATATGAGACTACATCATACGCGTCCGCATCCTGCAATGACTGATCCCGATCAACGTTGTCGAAGATCAGTAACCATTTGTTGTTTCCAGACTCGGTGAACCATTCAAGGACATGCTTCACGACGAGGTCGATGTCCTGGGATGATCCATCTCGGAACCTTCTGCACGCTTCTGAGAGGTGCTCATCAGGCAGCTGGAGAGCGATATCGGCGATGCACTGCTCTAAGTGGTACTTTGTATCTCCATTCAACCAGAACACAGCACTGAACGTCCGCTGGTGCTTTCTGGCAAACTCAAGGGCGAGCTGGGATTTGCCGCTACCACCAACGCCATGAAGCACAAACACTTTGCGACGCATTTGTTTTGTGGAACCGGGCAATAGATGCTGCTCGATCTGTTCAAGCTCACTGTTGCGTGGGATAAACTCTTTTATGCTGGGTGTTCTCTGGAGCTTGAAGGCGATTCTATACTTGTCATCGATATCATCATTTTCTATTTTCAATTAGCCTATCTGTTCGAATTGGGGGTCTGGGAATACGGACTTTCTAACTCTTGCGGCACCTTTCCGCAACGTCGCATCTGATGAATGACGCTTTCCGTCTGCACATAGCGTCGAGTCGCTGCCACAATCTCCGCGATCTTTGACGCTTCCTCCAGACGAATGTTCTCCAGGCCGTGGGGCACATTGAACCGGAAATACCTGTTGGTCCTGCACAGATGCGGGTGCATCCTCGCGAACGACTGCGCCGTCTTCTCGGTCTCCGTCGCGATCGAGCGCAGCGACCTGCTGATCTGGAACAGGCTGGATCCGAATCTCTGGACAGCGGGCACTCCCGTGCCGATCGATATCAGGCAGTTCAGGTTCCGGTCGAGGACTTCTTCCGACCACACGTACTGCGCTTCGCTCCAGACCTCGTGCACGGGGTTATTCGCCCCGGTGGCGCCGTCCAGGAACTCCTCGCCGAGAGGACCGATCTTGATCGGTTCGAAGAACGACGGTGCTGCGGATGTGGCTCTGGCGGCTTCCCAGACCTTGGTCGTGTGATATAGATCTGAGGAACCCTGCGAGGGATAGCTGGTGAAGTGCACCACGTCCCGTGTTTCCTGTGCCGTGGCACATACAAACCTGAATCAATTCTATTAGCATGTCAATCTTGCTGTGGAAGTATGTATTGCTCCCAGCCATGACCGACTTACACCTTACAAGCCGCATCCTCATCCTTTAGGAGCACATTCTCGTCGAACCCCTGCTGGACGATGACCTCCTTGATGGCGCGCTCCAGTTCCTGCGTGTCGAACCGCCCCTGGATCTCCCCCCTCAGGGTGAATCGGTGCCGTTTCTTGGTGAAGATCCGCGTCGACAGTGCCAGGTAGGCGGCGATGCAGTCGTCGATGTCCATCCTCAGCCTTCCCAGCATGATGGCAATCAGTCTGCATATTAATCATCGTTAGTAGATCATCACCTTCCGTGATCATCTGCTATAGGTATGCGTCCAAGGCGTCGATGAGAGAACATATATATATGCAAAGAAGCTATGAAAAGCCAAGAACACACCCACCCGCCCGTACTCGTGCCCCCGATCATATCGAAATACTCGCACGGCTTGGGCGGCTTGCTGCTGCCCCCCTGCTGCCGCCGCTCCTCCGCCGTCATCACCTCCATCAGCTGCTTGAGGATGTACAGCGATGATAGTCCGCGGACCCCGCCGCCGTCGAGCGAGAGAAGACGGAGGTTTCGACCTGGCATTTTGCTTTTCTCCTCTTTTTCCTTCTGTTTTATTTAGCACTCCCTTTTGGGGTCCTATGTGAATCGGTGTACAGTATATACAATAAAAACGAATTTATGTACTAGCAGGGGGCATATATGTACAAGGCAAGGAAAAATTTCTTATTGGCAAAACTCCAAAAACAAGAGAGATGAGACGATGACGGCGGCAGTCCTCATCGTCTTATATTTACACTATATATATATACCCTTTAAAAAATCCCCATGAACCCCACTGCGAAGCAAGGATCCCTGCCCTGCCCTGCCCTGCATCGCCCCAGCACTGCTGTACATGTATACTGTCCAGGATAGGATACTGCAGTTAAGCGCCGCGCGGCCCACCCCAAGTCCCCGCCAGCAACGAATCAGGGGGCCCGAACCAGCTGGCCATACATGCATACATACATACATACATACAGTACACCGTAGCTACTCTCAATGATCCAATGGATTTCATGATAAACCTGCGCTGGGATTCAGAGTTTGGAAAACTTGAGATGGGGCGGAGCGCAGCGCGACGCAAGAAAAAGACGTGCTGTGCTGCCTACGCAGTAAACAAAACATCGAGAGGTATGTACACCGTACATACATCCACAGGACAGAGGTTCCGTATGCAGTGCACCGCCTCAAATATACTTACCCCACCAGGGCTATGGCGCTGTATCAGACCGGGCGGGTTCGAACGGTTAATCCCACCCCCGAGGTGAGGTGAGGTCCGTACAGTATGTACTGTACATACATATGTCAAGCCCTGGCCAGCCAGTCAGATAGAGGTTCTTGCCGCCTCCATGAGTCTCCTCCTGTACTGTCCACCGGAGAAACTCCACTGGGCGCTTACATTACATGGATGCAAATTGTACTGTATCTATTTATCTATTTAGTCTAGGAGGAACACTTTTTTTTCAATCCATCCGAATGGTAGGTACCTAGTTTTCTTTCTGTTTGCGATGCGATTTCCCAAGTAATGACGAAACAACAGAAAAAGATGTAACAATTCCCGATATATCTATGTATAATATAATATAAGACACACCCTTGAAGGGCAAAAAAGAAATGCAGAAAATAAATGCCAAGAATGCAAGAATGCACTGAATGCAGTCAGTCAATAAAAAATAAAATATACATGGAACCAGAAATCCCCTAGCTCTGCTGTGTAACAGATGCAAACCAATGCAAACTAATGTTGCCGCTGAGAGATATGAGGTATGTATGTCCCTAACCCTCTACCGAACGAACTCCAGAATACACGCCGATCATTCCCATCCATCCCGAAAAGAGAGATAAGGCGAGATAAGGCCTAACCTAGACTCGTCACGACCGAATAACGAGGTCGTTTCCCACTCTATTACTCCTTCAGACGCTTCGACGCCCTGCCCACCAAGCTCTCATCCGGCATCCCACTCCGCTTCGACCCGGGCAAGCTGCCCGTGCGGATTTCGTTGTCGTCCTGGCTGACGCGGCGATGCGGGTACCGGCCCTCGTAGCTCTCGAAGCAGTTGGCGCTGATTGGGTCGCCGTTCTTGAAGTAGGGATGCTCCAGCGCCTCCTTGGCGGTGATGCGCTTGGTCGGGTCGTACTCGAGCAGGCGGGACAGCAGGTCGAACCCGTCCGCGCCGGGCGTGCCGACGGGCGAGTTGGGCCCGTACCCGCCGTTCTTCAGGCAGTTCTGGTACCAGCTTTCCAGGCTGGAGGGCTTGTTGAAGTTGCCCGCACCGCGGGACAGCGCGAGGGACTGCAGCTGGGGGTATTCGGGCATCGAGACCAGACCGGGCCAGGTCTCCTTCCGGGGCAGGCCCAGGATCTCGATGATCTTCATCATCTGGTTGCGCTGGAAGGGGACGGTCTTTTTGCTGTCCATCTTGGCTTCCTCGCCTTTGAAGATGGGTCGCAGAGAGAGGAGTTCTGCGAAGATGCACCCCACCGCCCAGAGGTCGATGGCAGGCGTGTAGTGCCGACTTCCGAGCAGAAGTTCCGGGGCGCGGTACCAGATGGTGACGACCACCTTGTCTCCGGAGAAGAGGGAGTTGAGCGGCTTGTAGAACAGACGCGCAAGACCGAGATCGCCGATCCGGATTGCGCCGTTGGAGGTGACGAGGATGTTGGCCGGCTTCAGATCCCGATGGAGCACCCAGTTGCTGTGCAGGTAGAGCAGGCCGTTCAGCAGCTGAAACAGGATCGACTTGACCATCGGCGCGGGGATGGCATGTCTCTGCGGCTGAGAGTGGTGGTGGATGATCTGAAGCAGGTCGTGCTCCGTGTACTCGAAGACCATGAAGATGCACTTGTCCTCGAGGATGATCTCGACGAGCTGGACCACATTGGGATGCGACAGCTCCGAACAAAGGGCCATCTCCCGGATGGCGGATTGGGAGAGACCCGTGTACTGGATCAGCTCACCCTCCTTGTCGGGTTTGAACCTGGATAAAGTCAGCAGTGAATCTTCCAGAGACGGGATTGTACAAACTTTTTGATTGCGAATTCGCCTTTCTGGCCATTCTTGCCGATGGCCTTGTAGACGCGACCATAGGTGCCGCTGCTGATGAAGCCAACGATGTGGTATTTTTCGCGGACATGGACCTTGCTCGTGTACCCACTTCCGGGGGCCCTCTTGTGATCTGCATCTGTATGAAGTCAGCAGTGGATGCACAAAATCGCATATTCTAAAAATGCGACTGTCTCGATGAATCCTTTGCTGAGAGGGGAGCGAAAGGATATGTAAGTAGCATCATTTATTACAGTCATTATCAAAGTGGACGGTCAAACGCTAAAAGACAAGCCACATCAAGCAAAGCAGAGCCGCACAGGGATCGTGGCGGAAAGGGAATTTACCACGTGGATAGGAACTTCCGAAGGAGTTCAAGAAGGGAAAGTTTCGTCCAAACATGATGCGATCGTGATACATAGAGCCTGGGAGATCTCCAGAGAGACATGTATCAGACCAAAGGAGAGTGGACTGCAGACCGGCCAGGAGAAGGGACAGCACAAAGGATGGGCCTAGAGGGCATGCGAGAGAAGAGACAAAAAGGAAAGAAAGAAAGAAAGAGAGAAAGGAAGAGGGCTCAGGTATTACCGTCCAAAGCAGCCTGGACGCTCCTCTTGAGGGCCAGGTTCTGGCTGACGGAGGGGGCCGCGGCGGGCCTGACGGAGGAGGAGGTGGCGGTCAAGGGGCCTCCGGACGAGGAGGGCGGGTTTGTCAGGCTCATGGAGCGTCAGACAACCACGACCGGGGAGCCTCCTAGCGCGGGCATCTGCGCGCTGGCGAGAGGATCAGGAGAGCACCTGAGGGCGAGGGGGCGATGGAGCGGCGGAAGACGTTTGTCTGATCGGAGAGGAGCGTTAGTCAGCGGAGCGCCGCGATCCCTGGACGGAGCGCTGCGGGGGGCGGAGTCGGATCGATGCGCGGACCCGTGGTTCTCGCGGATGGGGTTCGTATCCTCGATATCTGTGTACATCCGGATGAGGATGCACATTTTGACCAGATAGTCAAGAGATGCGTCTGCGTCATCTCCAGGCAGACTTCATACTCGGTGGAACTGTTGATAGTAGGACAAGACATCTGTCCTCTCCACCGTGTCCTGTACCTACTGGGGAACTCCCACTACCCGATCGGGAGGCTCCCCAGACCGCCCGCGCGTCGTGGATCCCAACGTCATGCTGCGACGCTCTCCCGCCCCGACTCCCTCTCTCTCATCCCTTGTCAACCATTGCGTGCTGCGGGATGTGAAGCGTCCCGTTGGCGAACCTCCTCGAGCCTCTGCCATCGCCTGCTGGATGAATCAGGCTTCCCTGTCCCGGACACTTTGACACCGACAGTCGACATGGCGCCCCGCGACCCCAGCCGTTGGCAGCTGACGCCGTACCTCATATACCTCGTCTTCGTCACCACGTTGGGGCCTCTTCAGTTCGGATATCATCTGGTATGCTGTCCATCATCTAAATGCCCGTTTGCATCTCAGAATACGCCGCTAACAGCACCCCCTGACAGGCTGAACTCAACGCTCCCCAAGCCGTCATCACCTGCCAGAAGACGAGCCTCACCGAGAAGCTGAAGCCCCTGTCGCGGCGCCCACAATGCATTCCCATGACCCCGTCCCAATTCGGCCTCGTCTCCTCCATCTACACGCTGGGTGGCCTCCTGGGAGCCCTGCTGGCAGGGCCCATCTCCACCAAGTACGGACGGCTCTCTGCCCTACGAACCACGACCCTCTTCTTCATCCTGGGGCCCGTCGCTGAGACTCTCGCGGCCGGTATCTCCGTCCTGAGCGTTGGAAGGCTGTTGTCCGGCGTAGGGGCCGGCGCTGCTATAGGTAGGTACCGTCGGGTTCTGATTGGTTCAATTTCTCTGACATGTATACGCAGTGGTCGGACCCATCTACATCTCGGAGATAGCGCCTCCCAGCGCAAGGGGCTTCTTCGGCGCCTTTACGCAGGTGATGACCAATGTGGGGATCCTCTTGACCCAGACCCTCGGGTACTTCCTCAGCAAGAACAACATGTGGAGGATCATCCTGGCGGTGGCTGGCATCATCGGAGCGGTGGAGCTCCTGGGCCTCTCCCTGGTCCCAGAGAGCCCGATCTGGCTTGCAGAACACCAGCATCTGAGCCAGACGAGGCTGGTGCTCCAGCGGATACGCGGCAAGAATACGGATATCGAAGGTGAAGTGAAGGCGTGGAAGGTCTCAGGGGCCTCCGGAAACGCGGCTGCCGAAGAGGAGTCTCTCCTCACACCACCTTCGGGCAACATGCCCCCGAAGAACCCACCGGTGTCTATTTTAGGCGCAGTCACCAACCCGGTCCACCGTCCGGCCATCATCGCCGTGGTGGGAGTCATGGTGGCCCAGCAGTTCACCGGCATCAACAGCATCATCATGTACAGCGTGTCGCTGCTGCAGAGCATCCTCCCCACGACCGCTGCGCTGCTTGCCGTGGGAATCTCGGCCCTGAACCTCTTCATCACGCTCGCCTGCGCTCCGTTGCCAGACAAGATCGGTCGAAAGACCTGCCTCCTCCTCAGCATCACCGGCATGGGACTGAGCTCCGTCCTGCTTGCCATCGGCATCTCCTTCGGCCAGAAGGGCGTTTCGGCCGTGGCCGCCCTGCTCTTTGTTGCCTGCTTCGCCGTCGGACTCGGGCCCGTCCCGTTCATCCTGGCGTCGGAGCTCGCCGGCCCTGAGGCCGTCGGGGCGACGCAGAGCTGGGCCCTCGCGGCGAGCTGGATCGCCACGTTCATCGTGGCGCAGTTCTTCCCCGTTCTCAACGACGCGCTGGGCGGCAGGGGCAGGATCTACTGGCTCTTTGCGGTCTTGGCCGCCGTCCTGGGTTCGTTTATCTACTGGCGGGTACCGGAGACCAAGGGCAAGGCCAACGCGGATGAAGTCTGGGGAAGGGAGCAGAGGAGGATGGACTAGATCAGCTGCCTGCTTGCGTGGTTTCACGTCTCTTTTCCGTATTAGGATCCTGCCACTGCAATCCACCGTGGATGCATGGATCAGCTTGAAGACGTTTGTCAGCAAACCATGCGACCTATCTCTATGAACGGGCCAGTATAGTCAGCTGGCAACGAGTAGTTTTCTATTCTTGAAGATGCTGGCATGGTTAGACGCCCGCACACTGAGCTCAATGATTGATATCCCTGCCTAGAATGATAAGGTGTTATCAGAGTCTGTAAAAGCCTTCCATCATTTCCGAACTCAATCGATGCATGAATATCTTCCATCTCAGACGGCATCAGTAATTTGAGACTTTGAGCAACTCCGCGACACTAGGTCCCTATCCCTAGCCTTGAAGATGCGTAGGGTAATACACTATATGTTAAGAACATATCTGTCTTTTTTTTCCTTCCCCAAGTGGACCAGATAATGCAGAACCTCTCCACCTTTTTGACTTCTAACTTGGCCATCTCGATCTTAGATAATAGGAAAAGGTGTTGCACCTTCACGCTGTTTGTTCGTGTACCTAACTAACTGCTCCGGTCTCTTTGAACAGACGAGGTAGTTTTAGTGAGAAATCAGAATCAGGAAAGCCCAATCGTACCTTACACAGTCATCACTTTTTTTTGCCCAATGAGACCTTCAATGCTTAACAACAATAATCTTCAAATTGGAGAAGGAGAGAGAAGAAGAAGAAGAAGAAGAAGACTTGTAGTTACTATCACTACCGCTGAAACACAGTCCGCTGGCTGTCTGTCCAAGCACCCCAAAGGGAAGGGATAGAGGCTAAGTGACACTTGCCCTTCCCTTCTTCTCCGTCCCAGAGGCAGGTCCAAGTCTGGGAGGGTCAAATCTGACGGAAACGGAAACCCCACGGTGCGATGGAACAAGACAAGACAGGTGCTGGAAGAACTTGCTGCAGAAAAGACGCAGGACTTCACCTATTAGTACTAGTAAATAAAAAAAGGAAACAAGCTAACCCTGCAGGTATATCCATCCATCCATCCATCCATCCATCTATCTATAGGTTGGTGTTTTTTTTATCTTCTCTTTTTCTTCAGTTCATAAAGTTTGTTTTATCTATTGCGTTGAAGTTGTGGTACAGTACAGTAGATATGAAAAAAAATGAGACGAGATGAGATGGATTGTTCTTATCTATTACCATTTACTATCTATTACTCTGTACCGGCCTAGTGGGATGTTTACAATTTCATTCAAAAGCAAAGCATTTTAAATTTTATGAAACATATAATTGCTTTTGTTTAAAAAAAATTCTAAGGCTGCATGGGGAAAGGACTGGAGGTCCAGTCCTTCTTTTCCCCATGCTTGTAGCCACACAAGAGTTCTAATTTTGGAGAAGAGGTTCGACTCATTCATTCATTCATTTGTTCAATAATGAATTTCTCAGGGCAATGTGCCAGGACTCTTTTTATTATTTTTCCTTTCTTCTTCTTCTTCTTCCACGGGGCAGGGTCAGACAGAAGACTGAATCCAGAAAGAGTATCAGTAAGTAGCGCCACTACTATGGAGATAAAGAAATAGTAATTCACCCTGGACTCTTTCTTTCTTTCTTTTCCTTCCCTTTCAGTACAGTAGCATTAATCCTGACCACCCCGCAGTTCAACACAGAACACACGCCTCATGTAGCCAGCCCGCCCCACTATCAATCAGGGCAGCATGAACCCTACTATTGTGTACGTATTTCTCCTGCATGAAGATCCTTGAGGAGCTGAACAAGCAGAAGTGCCGGGGGGGGGGGGGGGTTCCTGGTCCTGGTCCTGGTCCTCGGGTAGGGTAGACCACTGCATACCTATATGTGCAGTACAGATAATGTATGCAGAGTGGATCTGCCTTTACTAGAGTCTAGAAACATTTTACAGACTCTGCTTGCCAATCAGTATCAAATAACACTGCAGTGTTGCAGCAACAGCAGCCTAATCATGAGGGGGGACGTGGACAAGTGGGGTGACGAATCGGGTAGTACTGCTGTAGTAAACGTGCATGGTATTATGCAGCCCTAGAGGAAGAGGGGTGGGGAAAGGAACTTGGGAACCGGGCGATTGGACCCCAGACGCAGCTGTGAAACAGTCTGTCGATGCTGCTTTCTTTCTCCTTTTTTTTTCCCTTTTTCCTGCAGATGCGGCGTTTCTCAGCTGAAGACCTGCATGTCCGTAGTAGGAATGCTGGAGACGTCCCTTTGTGGGGAGGAGATAATGCAGCTGCAGGAGGCGGCTGCAGGGATTGAGATGAGAAAATCGATTCACCGGGCTGAGAGAGAGACGGATGTTTCACGACTGCCGGCCGGCTGATGTTTACCGGAAGAGTTCGTGAGCAGGCGTGCACGGGCTGAAGGGCAGCGCCCTCACGGGCCTCACCTTCTACGCCACAGGCTGCGTGTCGGAGATCCGGCCGGATGCAGGCGTCAGCGGTGCGCCACAGGCGGTGGAGGTGTCGCGTCCATCCAGCCACGGGGCGTCGAGGCGTGAGGAGATGCATTATTGGCAGATGTACAACTCTGTCCGCATCAAGCATCCAGATGAGGCGGTGCGCGGCAGTTGCTGGATGGAGGGCAGAGAGAGATACAAGCGTCAAGACGGCTGATTCTCTGGTAAACTCCGGGCGGTCGTGTCGCGGTGGAGAGCGGACGGCGCGGACAGGCGGTAAGGCGGGTCGACGCTCCCGAACGCCATGGCGAAAGTGGCTCCTGGTCGTCTGAAGTCGTCGTCGAGCAAACAGACAGAGACACAGAGAGAGAGCTTGACGTCGTGCTCCCCATCTCCAGCTGCCGCAGGTTCCGCGTCTGCCTCGCCCACTCGACTCCGCTCCCGAGGCCCCCGCCAGGAGCTTGCGTTCGATGATCCTCTTGTCCTCCCGACCGTCTCGCAGTCCTGGTCTCCTCCTCCCCCCCCATGATCCTCGCCAAGCTGGCCGTTGTCTGCCTGTGATCCCCTCCCCGGTCCAATCCTGTGTTGATCGTGGACGCTGCGGCTGAGCGCCGCCCGAGTGAAAAGGAGCCTCCCCCAGGTAGGCCGTCCATGCATCCGCCTCCGCTCAGCCTCACCATCCATTTAACTGGGAAGCGCTCCCCAGGCCGCGTAGACACTCCTTGTCTCGTGGGACGTCGCTGTCGTCCATCGCCCCGAGTGCCTCTCCTGTGCCGATCCCACCCCCAGCTCCCTTCACCATCATGGTCCGTCTGCCGCTCCCTCAGCGCCTCAGCCATCGAAGCACCAAGAGCGGTTCCCCCACGCCCGGCCAGAGCCGCAGTACGAGCCCCCTGAGGACCCCGACCGAGCCCAAGCCTCTGATCCTGAGGACAACCGTGCTCAAGGTAAGCGGGCGCGTGTGGATCGACCAGCGGTGTTTCGTAGCTGATCAGGCTCACGCGTTAGGGGAGGAACCTTGCCGCCAAGGACAGAGGCGGTACCAGCGATCCAGTAAGTCCTGCCCCTGCTTGTCGCGTCAGACCGTTCCGCACGCGCCAATGGCTCACGGTTCGGTCGCAGTATCTCGTAGTCACCCTCGGAGACGCGCGAGAGTCGACCCCGTGCATCAGCAAGACCCTCAATCCCGAATGGAACGTGACCTTTGATCTGCCGGTCGTCGGAGTGCCTCTGTTGGAGTGCACCTGCTGGGACCACGACCGGTTTGGCAGAGACTTCCTGGGCGAGTTCGACATTCCCCTCGAAGAGATCTTCCCGGACGGAGAGACTGTCCAGCAGGTGGGTGTGTTGGCTGCGGTCTGACGATCGTCCACGTCGCTGACCGCAATTCCTCCAGCCAAAATGGTACAAACTCAAGTCGAAGCGGAAGCCGGGCAAAAAGAAGGAGAGCGACGTCTCCGGCGAGATCCTCCTTCAATTCTCCCTCTACGACCCGTCGAACCCGATCGCCGCGCCGCATGAGACATACCAGAAGTTCAAGGCGATCATCTCCGCTGGGGAGGACGACGAGGACATTGCACAGACCCCCACGAACGATCTGGAGGAGGACAAAGATACCGACGACAAAGATGACGAGACCTCCGACGAGACTGATGACCCCTCGAAACCCGAGGTGGCCGAGAAGCGCAAGAGGCGGCTGCGCATCGCCCGGCTGAAACGCAAGTCCATTGCCGCCAGGGCGTACCAATTTACCGGGACTGGAAACGGCGTCCACGGCATTGTGTTTATGGAGATTGTGAAGATCACCGATCTGCCTCCTGAGCGGAACAGTATGGCTCCATATCAATGTTTTCGCGCCCAATGTTCTCTGGTGCTAACCATGCACAGTGACACGTACGTCGTTCGACATGGACCCGTTCGTTGTGACCTCCCTGGGGAGGAAGACTCTGAGAACGCGAGTCATCCGCCACAACCTGAACCCGGTGTTCAACGAGAAGATGGTCTTCCAGGTCATGAAGCACGAGCAGTCGTACACGATAAGCTTCACAGTCGTGGACAGAGACAAGCTCTCGGGAAACGACTTTGTCGCCTCAGCCAGCTTTCCGCTCCAGACGCTCATTCAAGCCGCCCCGGAAGCGGATCCAGAAACCGGTCTCTACAGACTCCAGGGACCGCCCGGGTCTGCTCGTACGCCCCCGGCAACCACGACGCGCTTTCGACTGGGCGCGAGCCGGTCATCGTCAACCACGAGCCTGTCCAAACTGTCGAAACCGACCTTGAAGTCCAAAAGCTCGGCCACATCTTTGTCCTCGCAGTACCAGGACCAGCAGTCACAGAACTCTCCGACGGGTGTTCCGTCCGACGGTGCCACTCTGTTGAATGTCCCGGGTGGCAGCAGCTCGGATGACGATACGGCTACTCCTGAAGAAGACGACATGGATCTCAAGCTCTATGTCATTCCCCTGACTCTGAAGAACAAGGAGCGTTGGGAGGATAAGCACGCCCCGGAGCTGTACATCAAAGCTAAATACATGCCGTACCGCGCGCTGCGGCAGCAGTTTTGGAGACTGATGCTCAAACAGTACGATGCCGATGACAGTAACCGCATCAGCAAGGTCGAGCTGACGACGATGCTCGATACCCTTGGCTCGACGCTGAAGGAATCCACCATCGACAGCTTCTTCACGAGATTCGCCACTGAAAACGAGTCGAGCGAGACCGCGGATCTGACCTTTGACCAGGCCGTCATCTGCCTCGAGGACACGCTTCAGGCGCTGCAGAAAAAGACCGTGGGCAACATCGGAGCCGAGATCAGGAACATTGTCCATCACCCTTCGTCGATTGAGAGTGAGGACCAATCCAGCAGCGACGAGCTTGCGGCGGAAACCAGTTACTCCATGCCCTCCAATGCTGATCCCCAGGGGACAGCGGTGCCGACCCTTCCCGGTGATGGACAGCCGGCTGCGGGTGAGGAGGACCTTCGTCCCGACGATCTGGTCGACGAGAGCGGTGAGGAACACGTCATCGAGATCCGTGAATGCCCGCTGTGTCATCAACCCCGACTCGGAAAACGCTCCGATGCGGATATCATCACCCACGTCGCTACCTGCGCCAGCCAGGACTGGCGACAGGTCGACAACCTCGTCATGGGTGGATTCGTCACCGCGAGCCAGGCCCAGCGGAAATGGTACACCAAGGTCATCAACAAGATCTCGTACGGTGGCTACAAGCTGGGCGCGAACTCGGCGAACATTCTGGTCCAGGATAGGATCACCGGTCAGATCAACGAGGAGCGGATGAGCGTCTACGTCCGGCTCGGTATCCGTCTGCTTTACAAGGGTCTGAAGAGTAAGGAGATGGAGAAGAAACGAAGTATGTCCTGATAAGCCAGCCTGTGTGGAGTTGCACTAACAGAGACCACAGTACGGAAAATGCTCAAATCGCTCAGCATCAAGCAAGGGAAGAAGTACGACGATCCCGCATCTGCCAGCCAGATCCAGGACTTTATCAACTTCCACCAGCTGGACATGTCGGAGGTCTTGCTGCCGGTGGACCAGTTCAAGACCTTCAACGAATTCTTCTACCGCGAGCTGAAGCCGGGCTCGCGTCCCTGCTCCGCTCCGGACAACCCGAAGATTGTCGTGTCGCCTGCGGATTGCCGGACCGTGGTCTTCGATCGCATAGACGACGCGACGCGGATCTGGGTGAAGGGCAGAGAATTCTCCATCGAGAGACTGCTTGGGAACGCTTACCCGGAAGACGTGAAGCGGTACAAAGAGGGCGCGCTGGGCATCTTCCGCCTTGCCCCTCAGGATTACCATCGCTTCCACATCCCGGTGGATGGCGTCCTGGGTACGCCCAAGACCATCGAAGGGGAGTATTACACGGTCAACCCGATGGCCATCCGCTCCGCGTTGGATGTGTACGGGGAGAACGTAAGGGTTCTCATCCCGATCGACTCGGTCGCACACGGCCGGGTCATGGTCATCTGCGTTGGGGCGATGATGGTGGGAAGCATCGTGATCACCCGCCAGGCTGGAGACAAGGTGACCCGAGCCGAGGAGCTGGGTTACTTCAAGTTTGGCGGTAGCACCGTCCTGCTCCTGTTTGAGCCAGGCATGATCAACTTCGACAGCGACTTGGTGGAGAACTCCAAGGGAGCCCTGGAGACCTTGGTAAGCAACGCATCCCCTGCCTGTGTAAAGCTCGGCGTTCTGACACGGGATTTCTCCAGATCCGGGCCGGCATGTCCGTCGGTCACAGCCCAGACGTGCCGCAGTTCGAGCCTGACATACGCAAGAAGGAAGATCACCTCAAGAAAGAGGAGCACGTCATGATCGAGGAGAAGCAGGAGGCCAAGCGTCGAATCGAAGGCAGCCTGGCGCCTGCCCCTTCCACGGACGCGTAGACGTCGAAGTTAGATGCGCACGATACCTGTCTTTTTTTTTTACCCCGAGGATTCTCTTCGGAAAGTCCAATCTTGTTGGAGTTTCTGGATTAGAGAACTACGCGCGATGTCCATCCTATTGCGATCTATGCTCTGTTTCTTAATGCGGATTTACGATCAATCCATGGACTCTGTAATGTGTCCTGTTTTGAAGCAGCGCCCTTGTTATCATTTCAATACATCTATTACTACTAGTTTTCCACACATAAATGGAACCCAAAAAAGGAACCTGTGCATGGGATCGCGGGACGATGTACTGTACATTTGCGTTAGACGGCTTCTTGCACTATAGCGACTAGACACGTTAGACAACCAGGCAAACTCCCTCTGAATGAAAAGACTCTTGGACGCTCTTGACCGTGGTTTGGACTGCAGATAGCGTGTATGTAGAGATGATGCACCCCTGTCTCTGATATCATCCTCCCCTCCCGCCGGAAACGGACTAGCGCGACCTCCACGCGCCAAGACCAAAACAACTGCGGGCTGCGACGCTCAACCTGCAGAGCGAGCCTGAGGTCGTTCTTCGGGCTTTTCTCTTCAGCACGAGAGAGGCAGACTCTGCTACCACCAGTCCGGTCGAGTCGAAGTTGGCGGGCTGTGTGGACGAAATAAAGACTTGACGGCGTGGGCTCCTGTCCCTTCGCGTCCCGGGAACGAAGCGTCGAGGCGCGCGACACCCCGGATCGACCGCTCACCTTCACGTTCCCTCCTCCGTACAAAACAGAAGCGGCCGACCGTCGCACCCCGATCGCACCGCACAGCGCAGCGGAGAGCGCACAGGTCGGTTCTCCTTGGACTGCGCCGCGCGAGCGGGAATTTGATCGCGATTTTTTTCCCCCCCCCCCCCTTCTTGTCACGACCGTCACGACCCCCGTTGTGGAATTGGGAGACGCCTTGCTCTCGGGCCGCTGGAAAGCTACCAACAATCCCCATCCATCTTTACGACGGCCACGGCGACGACGTAGCGCATCACTGCGGACTGCTCGATCGGACATCATCTACCTACCTTACCTATACACCCACTGCGCAGGGTTCTTTCTTTGGATTGAGGGGGATTCTCGTTGCGCCCGTCGTGGCTGGATTTCATCAGACCCGTCACCGCTTCCCCCCTCTCCCCGCTCGCGCTCCGTCGTCGCTCCTTGTGTCTCCGGATCCGAACTCAACCTGAACCTGAATTGATATGACTACCGCTGTCCTCACGACCACCGCATCGACAAGGACTACGCGTCGCGAACCTCTGGGCACGATTGACATGGCGGCGTCGTCGCGGGCGCACGCGCGGCCTGCGTCGTCGACGACGACCACCACCACTACCACTACTACGTCAGGGAGAGGCAGGGGGAGGAGACCGAGCGCACGGCTGAACAGTAGTAATAATCAGAATAATAATGCGAAGGAGGAGGAGAGTCCTGCTGTCAGGAAGAAAGATAGCGGCAGAGCGGTGAATGTGAATGGGGGGTTGAATTCGACCACGAATGGCACGAACGTGAAGGGAGGGACGGGGGGTGAGAAGAAGAGGAAGGCTGGTGAGTAGTTCTTTTTTCTTCTTCTTCTTCTTCTTCTTCTTCTTCTTCTTCTTCTTCTTCTTCTTCTTCTTCTTCTTCTTCTTCTTCTTCTTCTCTTTCTTGGATTGATCGTGGATGAGATTGGGGGGATTGATGGCCAGGTGTGCGTGTTTATGGTGCGCTGATCCATGCTACCTTTTACAGGAGAGTACGACGAGGATGCAGACGGCTTCCAGTTCACGCGCGTCGCGTCGAAAAAGGCGCGGCCGTCGCTGACAGGCGGTGTTAAGATCCCAGAACCGGTCGCGGAGGAGCCTGCGCCCAAGCCGTCACCGAGGAGAGGGAGACCGCCCAGGGCGAAGACCGCAAAGGCTACTACTTCCACTCCTCCTGCTGCTGAGGGTCCTGCGGAGCAGGTTAAGAAACCCGAGGCTACGACGAGAACTACGAGACAGACGCGCGGGAATGCGCGACGAACGTCTGCAGAGCCGGCAACGACGACAACAACAAGGGAGTCAGAGAGTCCCTTCGGTTCTACGACGCGAAAACGGGACGACACGGAACCGTTCCCCCCCTTGGCTGTTGAGAAGAAGCGCAAGAAAGGCAGACCGCCTAAATCCAAGCCCGTGGAGGCTCCTGCTACTACGACTACTACCACCACCGCCAATGGATTCATATCACCCGAGCCGACGCCAGTGCAGGCTGGCACCACGAAGATCGCGCTGCCGCTGGCTGACACGCCCGTCATCCGTCGGAACAAGGAGATGAGAGCGGAGAAGGCAGAGAAGGGACAAAGACGCAGCAGCCTGGGAATGAGGGGGCGACGAGCCAGCTCCCTGATCGACTCCGGCGCGTCCAATGGTGGGCAACACTCTCACCCTGTGCAGAAGTCTGATGATGTTGATGATATCATTGATCATCCCGGTGATGATGTGGGTGCTGATACTGATGCTTTGTTGTCTCATACAGCGCTGCCTCACAGGGAGGTGGACACGAAGGATTTCTACAAGCACATCGCGAGCGAGGGCATCCCCGAGCCCCGGCGGATGCGGCAGCTTCTGACCTGGTGCGCCACGCGCGCGATGGGGGAGAAGCCGTCCGGGTCGCGGTCGGATGATGAGAGCGCGAGATTAGCAGGTGGGTTGACCAGCGTCTGAGACTAGAAATGCGCAGAAGTTCTGATTACTGTTGCAGCACGAGTGATCCAAGAGGAGATGCTCAAGGACTTTGCGAACGTGTCTGAGCTCTCGGACTGGTTCGGACGAGAGGACAAGGAGCCGCCGGCTGTGGTCGTGAAGAAGCCGAATCCGAGAAATATCCAAAATGCGGAGAAGATCAAGGAGCTGGAGGAGCAGATACAGCGGTATGTCGTCGCACCACGGAGCTCTATAGTGACCTCTAAATGGCTGCGAGATGAGATCTACTAACATGGCTGCACAAGATTACAACAAGAGAGGAATGCTCTTAATGCCCTTCTGAAAGAACCTTCGATACCGCGCATCAGACCTCGACCGCGACGGCCAGAGGGCCAGCCACCAGACCAAACAAATACCCAGCCTTTAGGACAAAATCCATCATCATCCTCTACCGACCCTTCATTATCACCATCAGACCCCGAACCCATCGACACGTCGCTTCTAGATCCCTCGCAACGAGCCCTCCTCGCCTCACTAGACCCCTCCGCCTCCGCACATCCACAACAACAAAAGAACGAACAGTCAACAGACCAAGAACCATCATCCAGCCATCAACAACCACCGCCACAACTACCTTCCTCCACCTCACATACATTCACATCCACCATCCTCGAAGACGTCACCGCCCGCCTCGCCCGCCTGACCACCTCCCTCGCGCCCACGCTCGACTCCTTCGCCGCCGGCGTGCACGACATCGAGCTCTACCGCTCCGCCGCGGACAGCGTGTCCTCGAAGATCCTGCGCATCTGCGCGCAGCGCCTCGAGGAGCGCGACGCGCGCAACACGCTGCTATCCAGGATCGAGAGCGAGGGTAGTGATAGCGGTGGAGGAGGAGACGGGGACGAGGGCGGAGGCGGAGAAGAAGACGGGAAAAGAAAGGGAAGGGTGCGGATACGGCGCGAGAGACCGCAGGAGGATATCAGTGCGGTGCTGGGGGCGTTGAGTCGGGTGGAGAGGAGGTTCGGGTGATAGTCAGTCATCAAATCAGTCAGATCAATCAGATCAGATCCATGTTGGTGATGGTTGTATTTCAAATGGGTTGTCCTTGGGTTGGTTCTGTGGCTTGGTTGGGATTTGGTCGGTACAGTGTACTTGCTTAGTACATACAGTACAGTACAGGGTCCTCCAGTGGACTGGACTTACGGAGTTTTTTTTTACTTTACTTGCTCTTTTTAAGGAAAAAAAATGGTGATAATGGTTTTCTGTTCTCTGTTATCTTTTTCTGATTTGTTCATTTGTGATATGATGCGATGCGATGCGAATGATGACTAGGTAGCTACCTACATAACACACTGAGGTACCTGCTTAGATATCACACAGTAGTGGACAGTACATGCAGGGCATACAGGACATTGGAGTTGGGGTCGGGTTCTTTTTCATATTCATCCCTCGAGTCGCTTGTATGTACATGTATGTGCAGTACAGTACAGTGCAGTACAAGTAGGTTCCCGGTCACTCATTCTCTATGTACTTACTTACTGTACTGTATATTCCTTTTTATCTGGTCTGGGCTGGTCTGGTTTTGTCGAGGCGAGGCGATGCGACGATGTGTTGGTTGATATACGATAACGGTGGCTTGGTTGATCTGATCCGGTTGATGGGTATGACATACCGATTGACTGTCTGTTCAATTGTCTGTTTTGAACGATACAATGAGTCGGGTGTTCTGGAGTTTGGATATCATGTATAGTGAGTGTGGGAAGAATATCAACCTCTTCATCTCTCTGTCTGTCTTGCTTGCTTGCTTCATCTGCTTTTTTTTTCTTCTTTCCTGATAGGTGTGTGAAGTAGATGCGTGATGAAATGAGTTGATTGGGATTTTTTTAAAAAAAAAGGGCTGTTTGTTGGCCATGAACATCTTCTGTAATTGTCATGTAGGAATAATTGTTTGTTTATTTATCTTATTCGTTTCTGATCATGCAGATGTGGGCAATCAATTATCAATTATATATTTATATCTATGGACCGGACCATTCAAGAAGCAAGCAGTGACAGTGTAAAATGGAAGGAAATTCTGTGGAATACAGGATTGACAGACAGAGGCGGTTAGATGAGCGGGTGAGAGTATCTCTCTAAGTAATAAAACAATAATGTACCCAGGTAGAGTCGACTGTCTGTTTCCTTTACTTTTCTTTGGTTTAGGCGTCAGTCAGTCAGTCAGAGAGAGAGTTGGAAGGTCGGGAAATAAGCCTTGTTCTCTCTCTATGTATATCTCTGTATATAGAATACCAGCTAGCATAGGCGTTCAAGTGTCTTTGTCTTTCTGGTCTGGCTATTTGCCCTTTTTTTTCCTTTTTTTATTCATCTACATCTACAGCGAAAGGAGAAGAAAGAGGAGAGGAGAGAATAGATTGTGTGTTTTCAGTCTCGTGAGAAGAATGTTTAGTTGTTTTGTGGTTGTGTAGGATATAGATAGATAGAGAGTTCTAAAGTATTAAGGTGGACAATGATACCATTTTGATTTTTATCTTCGATTCAATATATCTATCATTACTCAGATTTTTTTAAAAAAATGATGAGCAACCTTGCAATGGTATGAAGCTGGAGGTGATTCCAGATCAAATAGAAGATGAGGCGGAATAGTTTAAAAAAGAATTATATCTTTTCCCCTCTTTTGTTCCAGGCAGACTGATGTCTGGTACACTTCTACACTACACTGTCTTGATGGTCGAATAGAGAGTCGAGTCGAGTCGAGTTGAGTCGATCGGATCGGATGAAGTTGTTTGTCGATTACCTGGTCTTTCTCTCTCTCTCTGACTTTTTTTATAACACAGAGAGCATGCTCTGTCAATAAGGACCATTTTCTTTCCCTCTCATCTCTTGACCAAAGTCCTCCTTTTACTTCTTCTCTCAGGATCATGATTCATGCTTTATACAGCAAGTTAGTTAGTTTCCGTCCCCTGAACTGGACTGACCTGACCTACATGCACATGCAGTATGTGGTGAGATTAACGCCCATTAAATGCGTATGTAGGTAATACTGACATCGGTATGCCACTTGCTTCCTATATGTATTCTATGCTATGCATGCTATGCTATGCTATGCTATCCTCCAGCATCAGCTCTTGTTTCTTGCTCTTGCTCTGGGACAGATAGAACGGACAGACAGACAGACAGCCCTAGAGGTACTAATAAATAGGTAGGTGTGTAACAGGTCGGGAGAGGAGAGAGGGAGAGAAGAGAAGTCCACGGCCGACAAGTATGTACATGACGGCAGGGGTACGATTGATTTACATGGCTCAGTACCTGACTAAGTATCCATCCATAGCCCCTATATAGACTTAGTACAGTAAGCCAACTGGCATCTATACTACATCTCCTTCTTCTTCTGTTTCTTTTCTTCTGTGAACAGAACAGAACAGCAAGCTGGCATTGATACCAATACCTATCAACTAAAAAAAATACCGCTCGGCTACTGTACAAAGACAAAAAAAGATGCTAGGTACGGACGTATGTGAGTGAAGGGTGCTTGTCGACGTGTCATGTATGAGGTGTGTACATACTATCTCAGATAGACTCCAAGGACAGCAAGATGGACCAGACTGGGGTCCAGAGCCAGAGCCAGGGCTGAACCTAGAATCTAGAAAGAATCCAGGATCGAATCCCGACCGACTGGGTGGATCATGTATCGGCAGAGTGGAGAAGCCTGATGCGATGCGATGTGATGTGATGTGATGATCGTCCGGCGGAAAGCCACGGATCCGGGAGATGGATTCGCGGACTGCGGACTGCGGGCCGAAGGACGGGAAGGGATGAAGACGTCCGTAGGGTACTCAACCCGTCTGACTCGTCAGTCAGTCAGTCTGTCTGTCTGTTTCAATGGCAATGCCGATCACGGCTGTGTCCACGACTCGACTCGACTCCGTACGGAACACGGAGAAGGCCCGAGTATCAAGTTTCAAGTTTCAAACGCCTGCTAGGGCCAGCTGTGCCGCTGAAAGCTTGTTCCTGAAGATCATCGTCGTCGTCATGAGTAGGAGGAGCAGCAACAGTACTGGGCAAGCTGATGACGACGATTCTACTGTACCATACACACAAGCAAGCGTGTCTTGTCTTGTCTGTCTGTCTGTCTGTTCTTTGAGGACCCGGGAATCAGGGGACAGACAGACAGTCAGACAACCAAGCCTACCTACCTACGAAAACACCGAGTCTGGGCCGAGGAACGTCCTACAGTACTTCCTACGTATGTTACCGTTATTTACGGTTAGGGCAACCTGTCTTCGTGCTTTGCAAAATGTCTGATTGATTATCTGAGATTTGTTCCTTACTTGTCGAGTTGAGTCGAATCAAATCGTCCGTACTCTACTGCGTAGGGTACTCTTTCGAATCGATTGACTTGGACGAGATGCAAACGAACAAACAGACAGACAAGAGTAAAAAAATATAGGATATAGATATAGAAGAACCGGGGGAGGTTGGGAACTTGGTAAGGGAAGTATCTTTTATCTTCTCTCTCTCCTGCATTCGTAATTGATATTTTCATGTATGTTTGCTGTATATACTGCGGGTTAAAACCGTTCCGGATCGAGTTGATCGAGTCTGGCTTACTAACTTACGTGTCGTGTCCCTTGATGCTTTGTGCCAGCTCTTCTTATCAAGTTAAGTTATCGTACAGTATGTTATGTACGTATGTATCAGGCAGGGAGGTCGGAAAGAGAAAGAGTCGGATAGCTTAAACGAGTAGATAGAGTAAGTTATGTCAAAAGTTTAATGCATTGCACTCATCGCTGAACTGAGACTAAGCGGAGACTGAGCTGGCGCGATACCATGTTCGGAATGAAGCCAACGGTGGGTAGGGTAGGTGTAGATGTTGCATGATCTATGTATCTAAATCAAATAACGACTTTCTTTCTTTTCCCCATTACCGGTGTGTTTTTTTTTCCCTTGGAACTTGCCTACATCGTGGAATGGTGAAATTGTCTGTATTATCATTTCATGAAACGAGATCTTCGATTTACATGGCCAAGCCAAGCCCAGACCAGCAGTTTGAAGTTGAGTGCAAGTTTATTGCAATTTGCTGAGGCTGTGAACCCCGGCTATCTGCCTGTCTGTCTGTGTTTTCAACTTTTTTTTTTCTAAAAAGGAATTGAATTGAACTGAATCATCAAAAAATTCCAGTGGCAACAACAACCCCAAACGTGAAGCTGAAGCATTCTAAGCAGATAAGGCAGGGTCAAGGATGTGATGTGATGTGATGTGTGGCTCAAGCAGGTCCACTGTCTTCGTTTCATTCCAGATCCCGAGTGCCAGGGAACAGTGAACGAGCTGCTTACTTAGCCCTACAGTATACAGTACAGTACGGAACGGATCCGTTGTCGAGTCTCGACGCGACACTGCAGACGCAAAGAGTTTGCCAGACGAGACGTTTTTTTTCTTCTTCTATTATTCTATCAGTTTTAATGAAGGGGGGGACGCATACCTGCAAGGTCCAGGTGGCAGCCGCGCTGCTGCTGCATGGGAGCTTTTCTGGTTAGTAGTGGCTGTGAGTTGTTGTTGTTGGTGTTGTATGTATGTACCGTATGAGCTGTAAGTGATGGATGGATGGATGGATGGATACACAGTTGGTGCATTATCCCGTTCATACGCGTATATCGATTTTTTTTTTCTTTTCCTTTTCTCGAAGGACGAAGACAGACAATGGCGTAGCCTACAGCATTCAGACCACGATCTTCTCCGTCGCTAAGGTAAGTAAGGGGGCCTGGAAAGATCCTACCACTGTACTTACAGTATCTATCGATAGGGGCAAACAGGCCAAAGCGTCCGCATCTGAAACGCATGCTCCCTTTTCAATTTTTTCATATCTTCACCGCACTGACCACAGTCTGTCAATGACATGGCTCCTTAGGCTGAAATCTCATTTTCCCCTTTATCGTTGGGCAGCGATAGGAGAAATTTTTCTTGCTGGCCAAGGCACCAAGAGTGTACCTAGGTATGTATACTATTTTCCTATTTTGGCCTCCTGGGACCGCGGTTCCGCTTATCTATCTACATGTACACTATACAAGTGGATCCGTTTATAGGGCGACAGGGGCATACGGAGTAGACAAGTCGACTGTCAACAAGCGCATCATCTGCAGACCGCAGCAAAACAAAAGATCAGCAGGGATGTGTGAAGATTCTATTTTTCTGCAAGAAGCAGAAAGGAGTCTTGAAACAGGCCGGTGGGGAAAACAGTTGACATCTCAACCTGCATTATTATTACGTAGGTATGTCTGTATCTGCAGCAGTGAGCAGTCTTGTTTCTTATTATTCGGAATTTTTTTTGCCATTGAACGATTGATCAATGATACCGGCGCGCTTCTCTCGGTGTCCGGATAAATATATAAAAAAGAAGAAAAAAAATATTTAATAGAGCTGCCAAGGCCGATCAAGACGGTCGAGAACATCCAAGTTCTATGGTCGAGACCGTGGTACTACTCCGTATTTTGCCGGCCCGTCGGGTTGGGGAGCAGGAAGATTTTTCCTGTGGCGGGCTAATGCGTGCGATGCAGCATCGTGACACATGTACTCGAGGAGCCAATTCTGCGTTGAGGGGTACTTCACATGACGGTCTCGACGTGCTATCTCTCGCGTTGGGGCGTTGAGCTTCGCGATCTAGATTTGTCCATCGTGTACAATTTTTTTTTCTTTTTTTTCCCTTCGCGCCGCTCGGTCGGTAGCTTCGTGGGCGCGGCCAGATTTGTGGATCGACCACTGGGCAGTGGCGATATCGCCGTCCTTTTCCTCTCTGCCGGGACCAAGATTAGCAAAAACAAACTTTAGGCCTGAGTCATCCAGCTTCCGCGGAATGCTGAAGAACCTTGTCCGTTACGTGGCTGAGCTCCTCCTGGCTACCCTCCTCGACCTGATACCTCGGAGTGGGTCTCGGAGTCTGGCCGGGGTCGTGCCCAGATGTCGAGAATGCCATCCAGGTCCGTCGAACTGGTCGCGACTCGAAGGGTCTCTTGACGGCTGCGACAGAGGAGTATCGTGAAAAGTCTGATCTGTATTCTGTGAGGTCTGTTGTCACTGCAGCTTGTGTGGAGACGGCGATGCGAGGCCCAGTGATGTGTGTCTGTGTGATTTTAAGCTTGAGGGCGCGGCTCCACTCGACCTGAGACTCGTCGCGCTGGATTCCGGAAATAGGACCGTTTGATATCATCAGCCACATCGACTTTGTTATCCGTACCTACACACCCGCAACCCCCGCAAGACGGCCTCGGTCCGTCCATTGTGAACCGCAGTGGTGCATGATGGGAGGTCATCCAGGGGGAAACATTGTACAGTACAGAGTCGCGCACAATTATCGTAATCCCATATGCGGGAGTTATGGGCGCTCCAATGGCCATGGCGGTTTCTGAAACTTTTCTACCCTATTACCGAGGGCATTTCTGATGAAAATTAAAAGATTGGTCCATGTGCAAAAAGGGGTGCCGTGCCGTCATCCTCGGCACCGGGATGGTCCGTGTACACGGGAAAGGTGGTAACACAAGCAGCACCTGTGCGTCCGCAATGTCGGGGCTCGGGGCGCGTATTCTCTGGAGATGGTGACGGCGATGACCTTATCCAGGTCTTCCCAAAAGGTCGAGAGCAACGGTCAGCAGGGCTCCTGTCCGTTCCAGATGCAGCCAGATAAGCTTACGGTCAACAGGACAGCTGAGCCATATAGCATACCCGCGCTTGCATGACACGGCTCTGCAATGCTCCTTGCATGCCAGAAACACCAATCAGCCCCGGGAGAGGTCGCAGGTGACAGATACAGATACAGTACAATCACCGTGCGGCCGTCCTCGAGGCCAACGCGACCCCCGTAGAAGATGTTGCTCCGTCAGCGATGAAGCTCAGCATCCACGCGCACCCAACGAGCGTCCTTGACCGCGTCTCCCGGCGCCCTTCGACTCCCGTCCCTTGGCGGGATAGGTCGATTATCTGCAACACAGAGCCGTCGAGGGTTCTTGTCCGTCACCATTTCCCAATGGGTGGTGTAACCCGGTGACATGAACGTCAGCCATGGCAAGACGGAACGCACACAAGCAGCGGGGAAATAGGGGAACAATGTTGCTCTCACAGACCTGAGCATTTCGACAGCGATGCCAGCCATTGCCGGACGGATGGTGGGGCAGAAGGTACCACTATTACGGTGAATTTGAAAACAGCGTGCGAAGTGCTTACGTTTTGGGTGAGCTTGGTCGGGCTATAATCGACATGATCGACAAGGCCGGACGGTAGACTGTCTGAAATTCTGAATCCAGATCGATATCGAGGAGGCGTCTCCGTGTTAGGGGGTTTCCCCGACAGGCTGGGAGTCGACGTCGAGGGGTCCCTGATCGACGAGCAGGCGACATTCCCCGTTGGCATTGTGCGGATAAGGTCGCCTGGCGGTGGGCCTGGTACTTCCACGAGGTGGACTGTGCTCTATTAATATAACGCAGGACGCGATGGTCTGGTCGTCGAAGCGTGCTAGAAAAGCGTCTCCCGGCCGGCATTTCCCAATCGGGCTGTCCGGGGCGCATGGGGCCTGGAGCGCTCTGAGCAGCTCGCGCACCGCGCGCTGGACGGGGGGATTTGGCTGCCAATCGCACAATCACCGTACTGTACGGCGTAGATCCAGCATCCCTTTGCGCAGTCGTTGTTGTATGTCCTGTCCTGGACACACCGGATGCGCAGGGGACTCGAGGTCAGCAGCATCGCACAGCGGCGGCGGATGATGTCAAGCCTGCGCAGACACGTAACCGCGACCTCCTGCGCTTCTCCCAGCATCCTCGTCCTGATGCCGCTCCAAAACATCGTTTGACGATCCTGCACCGCGGAGAAAAAAAAAAAGTGCGTTTCGTCATGCTTTCTTGGGATGGGGCTCAGTCGACATCCTCGGCGCCCTGATACATCTCTCCCTCGCAGCGCCGCTGGGATGGGGTGTCCGTGTACACCTCGCTCGCGGCCACACTCTGTCACGAGCCCGTGAAATCCTCAGGGTGAGACAGATTGACAGCTCCCGACCTTTTGATGCCAATAGACTGACCGACCACGGCGCAGAGCGGGCGCTAGGCACGATGGGCCTTCCCGACGGCGATCGCTACGCCCAGGGAGTTCCCTGGGATGATACTCCACAGGGCCACTCTGCCTCCCAACAATCCGACGATCCGCCGTTCCAGAATCGCCATCACGGTGGGTCGTTTGAACTTTACAAAGGCTGATATCGAAGCTTGCGCCCTGCCCGGCTCTGCTCATGCAAGAGACTCGGATTGTGCCTCTTTGGCCACCGTGGCACCTCCGCGTGGATCCCGTGGAACCGAGTCGTCGACGACGGAGATAGGACTCCGTAGCGTAGCTGCTGCCAGATGATGGGGAAGCAGGGCCTGCCGCCGTCGCAGCCCGATGGAGAGGCAAGGTGTGACCCTTTTCTTCTCCCTCTTGAACGCTGAAATCCCCCTTCTGCGCCATCGTCCCCGTCAGACCCTTTTTGTCTATCCATCGGCCTTTGCAGCGGCTCCTCCCGGCGCAGACTGGCTATTAAATCTCTAATCTTCTTTGGTCTCTCGTTCCCTGGTCTGACCATTAATTACATCTCTTGCTGACTGGCCTCACTGCGCCAAAACATTGTCCTGGAGCCCCGGGTTGGAACCTCTCGGCCTGTTGTCTTTCCGGTTCTGGTTCTCCGTGTCCACCATCGACGCATCCGCCCCGGTCCCATACAACAACATCATCATCCCAGGAAACTGGTCCTTGGAAAGGAAGCGTCTCACCCTGTTTCACGTTACAGCTCTTATACCTTTTTCCCAGGACTGTCTTCGCGCTGCAACCGGCCGGACTAATGTCTCCATGACGTATTATCGTTCCTTGTAGGGGGCCATTATCCAGCGTCTGGTACCGGCACCAGGTCGTGTGCAAGGTACCGCTGCAGTCAGGGGCCTCTACAAGAGCGTTCGAGACTCCCCATCGTCTTTCCTGACTCTTGCTCGTGAGCTACAAACCCCGCGAACTCCGGAGTTCGGGCCGTCCTGTGGCCCCCCTTTTCCTTTTGGCACTGAGGTGCCGTGGGATGCAGCATAAAACTGACCGTTCCTGGGAGACGGACAGCAACATCCACGCCCCATAAGCCTGGCCTCGACCGTTCGGAATCTGCCAGCTGACCTGGCCCATCCTGCGCGATGGCGGGTGGCTACTTTGACCTTCCTCCAGCTTCCTCCAGGCGGCCAAGTCTGACAGATCAATCCGGGGAGACGAGCAGAGCGTCCCCGGAGCCACATACATCCCCCGACCCTGCCCCCAGTGAGAGGCCTCCCGATCAGGCACCCGCCCCGAGTGGCGCTCAGGGCAAGCCCAGGAATGCAGGCATTCTTAAGACCACGAATCGCGTCAAGTTCACGATCACCGAGCCCGAGCGTGATGAGGATGGGAGCAGGCGGACGTCAGAGTCTCGAGGCGATGGAAGGGGCTTTCCTCAGCGTCCGTTGCCCACCGCGAGCGTTCCATATGCAGAGAAAGGGGATAAAACCTCAAGGCTTCCTCCCCTGGCGGAGGCTGGCTCCAATGCGCTGACAGAAGTCACAGGGCCCACGGTCCACTCTCGACCTAATTCACCGGGGAGTCCTGGAGACGATGAGGTCGATGAGAAAGGAAGAGCCATCCACTCAGCTCAGGAAAGGGCGCAAAGACTAGCCTCCCTGCTGAGTCGCTCAAAATCTCCGAAGCCCACTCCCCGTTCCAGCTTGCCATCATCCGTCGCGTCCACTCCCACCACGACAGTTGTCTCAGAAGACGGGGATGATATTCCCATGATCAGTCTCTCTGAGAAACAGTTCGAGGAGGAGTCGACCGACGAGGATGAGGACAGGCCCCAAGAACGGCGACGGACAACACGCACTTCTGAAGCCCATCAGCTCGTCCAGCAAATGACTCAGAAGGATTTCAATTCATTGGCTCGAATTCGTGCTCCATCTCCAGGACTCCGTTCTGGGCAGGTGACGCCCGTCGAAGACAGGGATCCTGATACGTACGTCGAACGACCAACACATTACCGGGGGGGTATCCTGTCTACTCTCCTCAAGCTCTACAGCCACCAGGCTGCTGGTCAGACTGGTGGGGACCACTCAGAGCCGAGTTCACGAGCGCCATCTCCCAGCAGGCCACCGAAGCCGAGGAAATGGTACGACAAATCTCCCAACCTGTCCGCGACGTCTCTTCCTTCAACTGCCAAGCACTCGGTCTCGAGTGCTGCAGCTGGCCAGCGACCAGAGCTCAAGCGGTCAAGAAGCAGTGGCGGGATAACAGCGGCCGCCAAACGGTGGGCGAGGCCGCGCCTCGAAGATGAGATTCGGATCACCGTCCACATCGCCGAGATCCTCTCTCGACAGCGGTATCTGATCAAGCTTTGTCGAGCCCTCATGACGTACGGGGCGCCAACCCATCGGCTGGAGGAATACATGAGGATGACTGCTCGGGTGCTGGAGATCGACGGCCAGTTCCTCTACATACCAGGCTGCATGATCATATCGTTTGATGATAGGTCGACGCACACCACCGAGGTGAAGTTGGTGAAGGCAGCTCAGGGCGTCGATCTGGGCAAGTTGGCGGATACCCACGAGATCTACAAAGAGGTGGTTCACGATGTCATTGGTGTGGAAGAGGCGATTCAGCGCCTGGACGAGGTCATGAAGAAGAAGCCCCAGTTCCCCGTCTGGCTCCTGATAATCCTGCATGGGTTTGCCAGCGCCACGGTCGGCCCGTTCGCGTTCAATGCACGGCCCATTGATATGCCCATCGCGTTTCTGCTTGGCTGTCTCCTGGGAACCCTTCAACTTGTGATCTCCCCACGATCAGTACTCTATTCGAACGTCTTTGAGATCACCGCCGCCGTCCTCACATCCTTCCTGGCAAGAGCCTTCGGAAGCATACCTTATCAGGGAGGTCGCCTCTTCTGTTTCTCCGCGCTGGCTCAGTCCTCTATTGCCCTCATTTTGCCTGGCTACCTGGTGCTGTGTGCAAGCCTGGAACTTCAGTCGCGCAACATCGTTGCCGGATCTGTCCGAATGGTCTACGCCATCATCTACTCACTCTTCCTCGGTTTCGGTATCATGCTCGGCACCGTTGTCTACGGCCTCCTCGATTCCAACGCCTCCTCGGAATACACCTGTCCTCCTAGCCCGATCAAAAATCAATACCTCCAACGCTTTCCCTTCGTGCTGCTTTTCACCTTCTGCCTTGCCACTGTCAACCAGGCGAAATGGAAACAGTTGCCCGTGATGCTGGCTATTTCGTTCGCTGGTTACGTCGTCAATTTCTTCAGCACGAAACGGTTTGCCTCCAACGTTCAAGTCACCAATGCCTTGGGCGCCTTCGTTATAGGCGTGATGGGCAACCTCTATAGTCGACTGCGCCACGGCCTGGCCGCTGCTGCGATCTTGCCCGCGATCTTTGTCCAGGTCCCTTCCGGCCTCGCAGCAAGTGGATCCCTCGTGTCTGGCATTGCGTCTGCTGACCAGGTGACGAGTAACCACACCAGCAATGGCATCATCACGAACGGTACACAGGGCTTTGTGGACGCGGCAAATGATATATCAAGGGGTTACACGAACAGCAGCCAGTACACCGGGGTGGTCTTTGATATCGGATATGGGATGGTTCAGGTTGCCATCGGGATCACAGTTGGATTATTCCTTGCTGCGCTGGTCATCTACCCATTCGGAAAGAAACGAAGCGGACTGTTTAGCTTCTAAGAGCACTACGCTACATAACCACCGCAACTATATGCGTTCCTCGACCTGAGACGTAATGTCTTTTGTCGTTCATCGTCGGGGTTTTTTTTATTTGTTTGTCGGGAATTGGCAAATTGAGCGTTTTCGGAGTTGGGGAAAAAGATGCTTTCGATCTTGCATGCATCTCGATCTCGGCCCGGAGTTCACTTCGTATTTTCATATTTTCCATACCCGCCTGTCTATGCATGCCATTGTTGGACCTTTTATCGATTCCCCTTCTGCATGGTTTACCGTCTCGCATTTCTTTCGGATTTGACCTATCGTCTAGGGTCTTGGGGAGCTTATACTTTTCTTTTAAAAGTATTTGGGCGCATCGGGCATGCGTGTGAGTTTTGGCGTTTCATTCTCGTTCGAGACTGGAGAGTCTCTGGGATGGGACTGAAACGGTGTTTGGGTCTTTTTTAGTCCTTTTCTTTGTCCTGTCAGTTTTCTCTCAAACTGAACCAAAAGTCTATCTATGTATACCTCATACCACTCGTCCATCATCGGCATTATCATCGGATAACATATAACGGCATTTACGAGTCACGACCCCCTCTGGACGATAAGATTGTTGGTTCTGTTTTTGTGGAGAAAAAAAAAGCGTTTTCTTTTGCTTGGCATTTTGCATCGGCGATTTTGGGTGATTTGGGGCCATTCTTTATTGTTTTGCTTCTATTTCTCTTGCTCATCATCATAATCATCATTGTTTGTTGCTTCAGCACATGAGACGGGTCTATTTACTACCTGTTTTCTCTTGTTCTGTTGGTTGCATTTTTGGGCATTTTAACTTCTCTGATTCAGACAGAGATGTCGGTCTATCTACCTACAGTATACAATATGATATGATAGATGGGTGATTATCTATCTATCTATCTCTAGCTAGGTACAGTACCTAGTCATTAGTATAGCTATCTACCTACCTACTGACTAATGGAAATTAATTTCCTCCTTTTTTGGAGGCAGGGTGAACTCAAGCGGTCTTCCAAGTATGTGCAGTACGTACCCTATCATATCCAAAAAAAGATCTTTCCTTTTCGAGAATAAGATTGGCATACGTACATATACACAGTAGACAAGTTGTCAATGTATATACTGTAGAAGAAAAAGATTCTCCAACAACAACATTTTTTGTGTTTCTGTCTCTGTTCTTTCTAGAGGCTATGATTTAACAACCATGTATGTTTTATTAGAAATGAACAATCACCAGAGATGTACCGTACATTTTACTGTACCATGCATGTGCCTGTCACAGCGTGCGGCATCATCCATCATTCATCCATCATTCATTCATCCATTCATCATTCATGCCTTCATTTACCCGGCATAATAAGTAAGTATAACAAGGTTGGGAAAGACAGAGAGAGTTTCAATACTAGATAATCATAGGGGTCTTTTGGTTGGGCGCCCTGTGGGCTGCAGGCTGTGGGCTGTGAGCAAGCAAGCAAAAAGCGGTCCTTGATTGTTGAACCATCCACCCCTCCTTGTCCTCTTGTCCTCCTCCTCCTCCTCCTCTTCTTGGGGTCCTAGGACTACCCGGTTGCCCTAAGGCGGGGGGGGGGGGTTATGTATGTACTGTACATACTGTACTGTACTCTCTACATAATAATAACCTATGGGCTGTGACTCACAGACACTTTGTACATACATACATGTATGTATGTATGTACTGTAATACTTACTGTTAATGTCCCATGTCCCCCATCCAAATTGCCTGATGCCTGCTGCTGCTGCTGCTGCTGCTGCGTCTTCTTCTCCTGCCTTCTTCTACTCATCTCAGTATTTATCAACTGTCTTTCTTTCCCCTGGAGTTTTGTGACTATTGTTGATTTAAAATATCCTTCTATATCTACCTATTATCTATTATCTATTAATTGATTAATGTGTATATGATCCATACTATGATACGAGGATGGGACATCATCAGGTCAGTCACATGCCAATATCACATGCACATCTACACAAGCTATGTTCCCTCCCAATCTTCACCACAGGATCGATAATAGTATATGCATTGCTGCTAACGGAGTTACTACTAGTAGCTCCTATTTCGAATAGAAGAACCAGCTAGCTAGCTAGGCAATTATCTCCGCCCATCGGTTCTCATTTCAATGCAACACACGTGTTGAGATTCGATCAATTCAAATTCGATTCTTTCTTCTGAGTTCTGGCTTCACAATCGAGTTCGTGTTTTCGTCACAATTTGTTAAGTAGCAGAACAGCAAGCAAGCAAGCAAAAATGTCTCTCCCTTGTAGGTTAAAGTTGGGTAGAAAGTCCATCGTCAGACGCGTTCGAGCTGCATGTCTCTCAATGCGGTCCTCTAGAGCAATCAAGATTGCCACAACCGCCATTGTAAAAATGAAGGTAAGAACTGAATGCTTAAAAATGACCGGAAGCATGTTACCAGGTATCCCGTGATATCGTGGTGTCCACCCGCAGAAGAAAAAAAAAAGAATGGAATCTGGAAGGAAGGGCTTCTTCAAAAAGAGAGATCTCCACAAGGGAGTTTCCACACATGTCCGTCGGGTCGCATCAAAAAAGACGTTCGCATCACATGACCGGGGTCTTGCGCTTCTCAGCGCTGGAAAGAACAAGCATGGGCGTCTTGCGCCTTTCCGGACCCTGAGACACCGTCCTCTGGCCCGCAACAACGGCGGCCGCTGAAAGCGGGCTCTTGGGGGAAGAAGTACGATCGGCACTGCCTTCCGTCAGCTTCCCAACACTGTTACCCTCATCGCTGCTGATGCTGGCCCTGGAAGAGCGGTCCTTCTCCTTTCTCTCGGACCCGATCGCTCCGTTGGCTGCCGCACGGAGGCTTCCCAAGCTAGGCTTGCTGGAGATGCTACCGCTGCGCACAGTGCAGTCATCGCCATCCGACCCAGAGAAAGCAAACTCCGTCTCGCTAGCTGGAGTGTTGGTGCCTCCGCTGCCATGGCTCCGAGACTCTCCGCGACGTTCGATTCCGGCACGAACAAGGTTGTGAACCGCACGGCGGCGCTGGCGGGTCGCAAAGTTCTTGCTTCCCTCGTGTTTGGCGGTGGGCTTGGCCATGAGCTCCTCAAGCGACGGTGGTCCACGGGGCTGACGGATCGGGTGCTCTCCCGCACGGCCCTGACCAGGTCCAAAGGTTCCCGTAGAAGGGGTCGGGGGGAATGCGGCGGACTTGGGACCGTTACCACCATTTCGAGCGAGCTCGGTGTTGGTCTTGAGGCCAGGATTGAACGATGAGCTCTTCTTGTGGCCGCGGCGGAATGCGTTAGCCGAAGGCTGCGGCAGCGGCGCGACATTCTGGGGAGGCGAAGGGCTGCCCTTGGGAGGAGACACCGGTTGCGACGCTTGGGCTGGAGATGCCGTGGACTCCGGAGGTGGAGAGACTTCCGCATGGAAGGCCGGGGCCTGCGTCTGCGTGACTGGGGTCTGGACGTGCTCCTGGTACGCCTGCGCCTCCTGCTGCTGCTGTTGGATGCTGTTGTCGACAACAAAGCTCTGTTGACCAGTCATGGGATTATAAACGGAGTAGAGACCCGGCTGGCCAGGAACCGGCTGGACGATAGGCTGCAAGCCGTGCTGGAGCTGCTGCTGGTAGAATCCCATGCTGGGGATGGGCGAGGTGGGCATGGCCTGCTGCTGGCCCAGTCCCAGATTCAGATTCTGAAACTGCTGGGTCACGTTGAGGAGCTGCTGCTGCAAGCGCTGCTGCTGGGCGGCGAGATAGAGGTTGGTCGACATCAGATCCTGATACAGCCTCCCATCCATCTGCCCATTGCCCATGTCGATCGCGGGAGGCGCAAGCACCTGTTCCGGCAGGGTGTACATGGGACGGTTGAAGTTCAGGCCCATGTTCAGATTCTGGTTCAAGTTCGTATTCGTACCGAACACGTTCTGGGGAAACGTGGCTGCCGTCGAGGTCTGGGGGACGCGGTCGGGATAAGTGCTGGAAGGCATGGCATGTCTGCCGCCATCCAGACCAACACCCTGCTGCTGGTGCCCCGTGGGAGGAAGAGTGGCGGATTTGGGAGCGGTCCTCAAACCGGCCAACAGATGCGAACGGCTGGTCCGCGGAGTCGAGACATTGGCGGACTGCTGCGATTCATCGACCGTAGTGGGAGGTACACTCAGACGCTTGATGTGAGAACCTTTTCCTCGAGAAGCGAAACTAGAACCCGGAACGCCAATAGAACCGCCGTTGAAAGAGGAATTGTACGTCATCTGAGCAAGACCGCCAGCGTCCATACTCATGGGTCGTGGAGCAGAATCGAGATCAAATACGTGCAGATACCGACCGGTCAGAGAAGGATTCGTGACGTGAAAAGGACGATGGCTGGGACAGTCGAGAGCTCGTTACGGAGGCAACCGTGATGTTTTTTGTGGTCAACCACAGAAACGTCGTCGAGGTGGGAATTAGAGTATTAGGAAACAGAACCGACGATGAGCACCGGCGCAAGCCAACGCAGATGGGTCAATCGAAGAAAGGTCTAAGAGGGGAAAAGTAAAACACGAAGCAAGCCCTACGGTGGACAGGGATGTCAGCGAGTTGAGTTGCAGGTGAAAGACAGAGCGCCACCTTACCAAACAAAAAGCACGTAGTATTGAAAAGTGAACGGGTTTAGATTCGAGAAGAGCAGATGGACACAGGTAATTACGAAGATGTACAACGAAGAGAGACGGGACACTGAGGCCCTCCAAGGATCGATGACAGCCTCAGGATCCGCGAGAAGGGAAGTTGAAAGAAGACGCGGGACGCGACCGGACGTCGAGCAGGATGCGTCTCAAACGAGGAGAGAGAAGCGTCCGTCGAGACGAGGCCGACGGGAGAAGGGCGGTGGGAGATGCTCTGCAATCCCACTGCGAGAAGATGCTGCACGCGACAGGCGAGGATGTGCTCGACGACAAGGGCAGGATGGAGAGATACAGAGGCCTGGTGGTCGACGGGGAGAATCAATTATGAGGGAGCAGGCAGACGAGCCAGCAAAACGGGAGGCAGCACAGGGAGAGGGCGTGTCCGGACGGGATGTTTCAGGACGCGACGAATCCAGCAAAGGACGGGGTAAGAATATCGATTCGACTCGACCCAAGACAGACACGCGACGGCACCGTTTTGTTCAGGGGTTCGTCTCTTTTTTATTATTTTTGGGGTTTAAGGGGGAAGAGGTTATGTTGAAGACGAAGAGAGCTTCCGAGAACGAAGGAGTGCAGATGGAAAAGAAGGTAAAGAGGACGGACAGCACGACGCAGGCGATGGATGGGGGGAGAGAGGAGGAGGGTTGAGGACGAGGACGGAGTGAAGGGGGGGGAAAGAGAGAGAGAGAAGTGCAGGAGAAAGGGAAGCGAGGCGAGTGGCTCGCTTGGCGGCCGCGACGCGCCGCACGATGAGGTCAAGCCTCCGCCCCCGGGCCTCGGCTCCTCATTGGCCGTGGCCCCCGTCGGGCCCCCTGGTCGGGCGCGTCCGACGTGGCCGCGCTGCCCGCCAGCCGTCGCCCGATCTCAGGAACCGCACGAACTCCTCTCACATCGTACTGATACTTGCACGAAAAAAAAGATCAGAAAAAGCACAGAAAAGAAAACCACGAGAAAAAAAGAACAGGAAAAAAAGGGAACCAGACACAAGAAGAACATCAACCCAGAATGATATACCACAGATCACTCGACTATCAAATACAAGATCCCATCCACCCATGTCCTGGATCCCTGTCCTCACCCTGTCCGGCGCTTACGCACGTAGCTTATCCCCGCGCCGGAGCCAGTCATCGTCTGCAGTCTTGAGGTCCTCTGCAAGATACACAATACAGTGTATATGCGCGCAGGGACATACGGCGGAGTATGTACATGTACATGGGAGACACATCCCATTCTTTCTCAACCGGTATATCAATAGCAATACGTCCATTATCACAGCATCATCCCCCGTCTCAGCACATGACATCCTGACCAGGCCTCTGTCAAAGAGTTCAAACCCCGCACGGACAAGAGATGAGGATCGTCAGGGCCCCGACGATCAAACGTACGTCCATGTTATCAGCAATCTCAGACGTGACGCACCACCGCCGGACTCTGGGACCCCGGTGTCGATTTCAGGACCGAAGGTCCTTAACAAAAAAAAATAGTATATAAGTAGGAGTACAGAGTAATATCGGCGGCAGATCTACGCGAAACCGGCGGCTGTTTCACGTCCCTGCTCCATACACATGATACACGTGATTCCTGTTCCGCAGATGCATTATCATTTATGCATGGAGCTCTTCTACTACTGTACATCGCAGGTGCCGAAAGAAAATAAAATGCATCTTGACATTGACTGCCCGGAAGTGAGAAAAAAAAAGGCAAACCCGAGTCGAAGATGCTGAGGCACCGGAATGAAACAACCACAGTCGATCCCATTCAACTCCTGCCTATATCCGAGGGCCTATTCCCCACGCGTAGAGCCCACGTAACATCTCCGTCCCGTCCGCTCCGACCATGATAACATGGATGGGGTTGGGTGAGAGCGAAAAAAAGACAACACGTCCTCGTGAAGGGGGCATTAGCAAAAAGAGAAGCAGGGAAAAAACGTTACACATACATACACATGTTGGAAAACTCGAAAAACCGCTCATCCGCTCGGTGCTCTGTCTGTCTCGTACTCTCTTTGGCCCCCGTCGGCGGAGCGCACAGGAACTGTACAGTGGATCAAGTACTGTACTGCTCTGAGAGCCGAGAAAAGCACACACAATGCAAGGGAAGGTCATGAGACTGGTGGGAGAAGAAGGGTATCTGCCGGCGAAGACGTGCATCATGTATGCAAGAAATGCAAACCATGGTCGAGACAGATGCATGCAAATAGAGAGCCGTGTCCCAGAGAGAAAAAAAATCTTGCAGTATCCTGGTGATGGAAAAGTGCAAGTCACATGCCCGAGAAATGCAATAAGTACAAGAGAATCGAAAGCGACAAATCGAAACCAGAATTAGAGAAAAAGATTTAGTCGTCAGCGGCATCACTGTACTGGAAAGGTTTTGTGAGGTACGGGCTCAGCAGGGTTTCGACGCTTAAGCGTCAACAGGCACTGCCGGCCCCGGCGCGGACATCGATATAGACTCGTTGTTTGGCGCGTGCCGTTCGCTTTCCGGCTCTGGAGAATCAGATCCATATGTTTTCCCATTCATTCGGTCAAACTCCAGGGTCTCCGCCAGCTCCGCAGCCATTGGATCCAGCTCTTCCTCTTTCAGACCGGTCGCTAGAGCAACGAGCCTTCGATGCATGTCAAACTTCGTGCTCACACCAGCATCAGCCCTCTGTTGGATGAGGTCCTTGACCGCGGCACGACGCGCCTTCTGCGCCAATGACAGCTCTCGCGCAAGCTGGTAAAGGTTGGTAAGATCCTCTTGGCTCTTTGGCGGCGATTTCTGTGAGGTCCCATCCGCCGAAGGCGCGGCGGCAGAGAAGCGCTCAAGAAGGCGATCGTGTTGAGTCTGCTCGAGGAGGGACTCGTAGCTCTGTTTGACTTGCTCGTAACGTTTGGCCTGCGTCTCAATGGGCTCGCTCTCTTCTTCTTTCGCTGACAACGCGAATGTCTGCTTCTGGATTTTCTGTCGATCAGACTCCAATTGCTCGTACAAGCCCTGTGGGTTTGCTACGTCATCGGAACCTGGTTGGTTGAGCTTCGTATTCCCATAGGCGGCGGCGAGCTTTCTGTTCGCTTCTTCCATGACCGAGCCAATTTTGGCAAGCAAGGCGGAGGTAGCAGGAGAAGAGTTCTGCGGCAAGGTGAATGCATGGTGGTCGGAGTTATTGGGTCCCGTCATTTCGGCATCCTGGGGATCATTACCCTGAGTTACCGACGAGGGAGGTGGAGGAATATCTCTGTCCGGGCGATGCGCCCGTCGAACAATGTCGTTGGCAGTTTCGCCCTTTTTGTTCACCAAATTTCCCGAATTAGGACAGTGAAACGTAAGCAAGGAAACGAGACGGAAAGCCCCGTTGCGAGCGGCAACCAAAGCAGGAGTGTCCCCATTCGAATCCTGACACGAGAGTAGCAGCTCAATCTCATTCTGTGGAAACATGTTGCGCAGCTTCTCAATCAGCACTTCAGTGTAATACCTCGAGCTCTTCCATTTACCCTTGCTCCTCGTGGTTTCCGCTATGTGGTGGAAGATGGTAGCACCGAACCAATCTCTGAAAGTAATCGTGTCCTGGAGGAGATCCACCAGTGCGGGAAACGTTCTCTTCTCGTAGTTGTTTGTAAACAGGACAGCCCGCACGAGAGGTGTCTCTTCATGTACCGAGAGAGCCTGCACGTTCGCCCCTCTACGAAGAAGATCTCTCACGATCTCCAAGTCGCCCATTGCACAAGCCCAGTGGAGCGCGGTGTTACCCTGGTCGTCGATAGGACGATCTACTTGAAAGTTCGCTGGAGGCTCCGGGGGCGGGATTCTGGTCGCTTCCGGAGCATCTCCGACGGTCATGAAGTAATCGAGAAGCTGATCCCCGTAGATTATGTGTTCTTGCTCCTGGATCGACATGGCAGACATCTCGTTCATGCCCCGTTTGCGTTTCCGCGAATAGTTGGAGTGCTGTGACATTGGAACCATTTCCTCGTCGGCCATCATCGAAGAAGACTCAAGTGTCGCTTGTTCGATGGATTCGTCGTCGTCAAAGCCAGCGTTCATGTCGTACTGGTCGTGATGAAAGCTGGGAGGCCCCATGTTTCTATGAGACCTAAGTGAATTGAACGACATGTCATCATGTGGCATCTTCTTGGCCGTGGCGGGGATCTTCGCGACCTTGGGCTTGGACGCCGCTGTTGTGTGCTTTGGCGCCGGCGGGGGGCTGCGGTCGCCGGGCACGAAGTCGAAGATTGGCCTCAACTTGTCGAGGATGTTGTTCCGTTCAGCGAGCAGACGACCATCCTCAAGCGGTATCCAGGTCCCTAAACGCGCATTCAGTCACAGAAACCCTTGTCAAGCATTGAAGCTGCGGTATACCTTGGTACTTGCCATATCCACCCTGCACCTTTTCATGGACGCCCTTTTGAACCTCGCGCTCCAGAATGCGCGTTCTCGCGGGTTTATCAAACCCAGCCACTTTGAGGATGTGCGTAGCATTGATCCAATCGTCGGACCTTCGTCGCATAACATGGTCGCCATCGATCTTGAATTCATACACAGGTACCTGGATGACGAGGAAAGGGAGTCAGATCAAGAGCGCATGATAGAGGCGCAGAGAGACCAAGACAAAACACTCACACTACTGTATGTCGCAGAGTATATCCTGGGGTCGTTTGTCCCCGCCATGTTGTGTGCGTCTGCGCAAGCCGCCTTGTTCCAGGTGGGTTCCCGAACTGGAGATGCAGGCGCAGCGTCAAAGAGAGGCCGTGCAGTAGTGTGGCTGCTGGTTCAGAGATGCAATATGTCACGCAGCAGCTGGAACCAGAGACATCTCATGCGCACAGAGCTGGGGGTGGAGCAAAACCGTCAGCCACGGTGGCTCATCATGCGCTCGCTAGCAGCTTGACAACGCGGTGATTTGCATCGCGGAGAGAGCGAGACGCGCCTGGCGAAGACCGCGTAAAGTGGGCGAACGGCGCTAGTCCCGATCGCGAACCTGCCCAGATCCGTCGTCCACGTGATTACCCCGGCCACCTCGGGCGCTGTGGACGGAGTACCCCAGCAAAACACCGTGGAGACGAGTCTGTCGCCCATCCCCGACGACATCCCTCCGCTCCTCCTGCCTTTCAGCCCAAGATGACTGTCGTCGAGTCGGTGAAGAGCACTGTTGGCCTTGCCGGTGGCACCAGTATGTTTTCTCCTCCATTGGCCCAGACAGAAAGGGCTAGATGTGGATGTATCCGACCAGTCGTTGACCATTGCTGCAGCTGCCTCCCGGCAGGAGATGTCTGATGCTCGTCTCCCTCTCGCCTACAGAGACTCTTGCGCACATCTCTTGATTCCGCTGAACCGTTGCCGCCAGGCAGAGTACTATCTGCCATGGAAATGCGAAGTATGACCAGACCCGTTGCTCCCCGACTGCCACCGCGGTCGGATGTCTTTCCCAGTGCACATGCTGATGGCCCCTCCAATTGCTACAGAACGAGAGACACAGCTACGAAAAATGCCAGTACGAGGAGTTCAAGAAGCGCGTTGCTAAGATGGACGAGCTTAGAGCTGCAAAGGGAGGGAAGCGCAGCAACTAAGGGCGGCCGCATGGGGGATCGGCCGGAAAGGATGCATTCCGGAGACATGATGCAGATTGTGTAAATAGATTTTCGAGACCGGCCATCCATGAGTCGAGTCGGGCGTTGGGTTTCTGTTTTGAAACGAAGCTCGCGTGTGCCTTTGCATGTCGATCCTGGTGGTTCTGTGGGATTTGAGTCTTATTCCAGACGCTTTTTTTTACGACATTGATATCAGCAATTCTATGGCACCATAACGCCTCTACCTTTGATCTGGGATGCTTTCTTGCTTGAATTGATTCTCCCACTTCAGGTGTCTTGTGTCAGCATAAGGTGGTCCATCTGTATGCTTACTGCCAAAGGCGTTGCCTAGAGTGGACCTCATTATTACTTCTCCATGCGACGGGCCGAGGCGGGATTATTAATATGAAGTCGACGGGACGTGAATTTGTAAGCAGATTTCTTGGATTTCTGAGCAACCCCTCATCCCGCCGCATACAGTACACGTTCATCGCGTTTGCGCGGTAACACCTTCCGATTACTCCCTTGTCATCCTATCTGATCCGGATCTGTAGCTAGGAGAGCAACGAGTTAATAATGCATATAACCCTGTTCTTAGCCAGCAATGTTTGAGCCGTAATAGGATCATCTCACGGCAGCGGCGTTGGCCGGCGTAAGGAGCAGCGCTAAGGCGTTCCTGATCGCGCGGGCACGCCAATCAAGCAACCTCGTCACACCGTTGCTTTTTGTCAGCTGTCACTGCGGTTTTTGATGCTATAATCGCATGGCGTCAGTGTCGCGCAGGACGGCGGCTCTCGTCATTCTGCGAAGCCCGATATCATCAGCGCAAAAAGCAAAAGTGCCCCGCAGCGCGGACAGAGCCTACCGTTTGCCGACGCGACCGATTCCAGAGCCAAACCCCACATAGGAAACTTGAGGGATGGGCGCGTCTCGAAACCCTACGCCAATAGGCAGTCAAATCCGGGTCAGAGGGGTAGGAAAGCAAGGGAACATAAAGACGGACAGTGCCTGGTAACATTACTCTTCCACTGTCTGCTTGAACCCGTCATTGTCCGCTCGTCGTGCGGGTGAAGGGGACGCGGTCAACTCGACGTATTGCGTCCGTCACTCGCCACTGGATCTTTTTGCGCGCGGAACGCGGTTCTCGATTTCCGTAACTCCTCTTCCTTAGAACATCGAATTCCACTACATCCGGGTCGGCTGGTCTCTTGGAAGGTCTCTAGAAGGTCCTCGAGATACCAAGCGCCCCTTGTGAGCCGATTCCGTCGCAATGGGCCTGCTGTATGGAAAGAAACCGCAAAAACTTTTCCCCGCATATCGCAAGGCCAGCAACTAACAATGATTGTTTTGCAGGGCACTTGGCACTGCGCTGGACTGGCCTGAAGCGAAGAAGAGAGCGGACCAGGTGCGCAGATGGGGCATTGAGGTGAGCATTGCTTCTTCTCACGCTGTTCTGCCTGAAAGCTTTGTATCCAGAACGATTCTGAGTGACTGACTGATTTAAACAGCAACTTCTGGCCACATGGAACAGGGCGAAGGGCAAGGAGCGCGATGCATTATTATGGGGCGACGAGGTGGGTTTTCCGTATTGCAAAACGAGTAGCATCAATCTCCTCTGACACATTATTCTCCGCACTCCAGGTAGAGTACCTCGTCGTAACAGTCGACGATGAGGCTAGAAAGGTCCGGCTCTCCCTCGCACAGGTGGACATCCTTAAATCCCTTGCCAGAGATGAGGCGTTGTGGAAAGCTGGCGGCAGCGTGCCGGGGTTGAAAGTGAAGTGCGCTGGACGTTTTCCGCTCATGCCAGGCGGACGTTCTAATTGTTCACAGAGAAGGCGAAGAACTCCCTCACTTCCACCCTGAATTCGGACGATTCATGCTGGAGGCTACTCCCGGAAAACCATGGGGAATTGGGTTCAAGGATCTCCTGAAGGTAGAGTCGAACATGCGATGGAGGTACGTAACAGAAAGAAGCACACAGATGTGCTGTATGTCCTCTGACAATCGCTTTCAGGCGAGAGATTGCAAAAGCCCATATGGCACCAAACGAATACCCAATCACGCTTACAACGTTTCCCCGACTGGGAACGAGGGACGACTACATATCGCCGTATTACCCTCCCTCTGGACCGGCTCTGCGCTCGCAATTTGTTCCTGACGAGATAGCCAACCCGCACATACGGTTTCCAACTTTGGCAGCTAACATTAGGGCAAGGCGGGGGAGAAAGGTGGAAATAAACGTTCCAATCTTCAAGGACAAGAATACCCCCGACCCTTTCAATGACCCTACAGTCGATTATAATCTTCACAACTGGCCGGAGGATGACGACGTGCGTAATGGCGCAGTCAAGGAGGGCCATGTCTATATGGATGCTATGGCGTTTGGGATGGGTAGCTGTTGTCTTCAGATCACGTTCCAAGCGAAGAACATGACTGAAGGTCGACGGTTATATGATCAATTAAGTCCTTTGGGGCCAATCATGTTGGCACTAACCGCTGCCACACCTATTTACAAGGGATTCCTCGTGGACACCGATGTTCGATGGAATCAGATCAGCCGTTCTGTTGACTGCAGGACTCGAGAGGAACTTGGTGAAGTTGTGAGTGTTGCAGTTGTTTAAAATCCAAGTGCGGAGAACTGACACATACCAGCCACTCAAGAATGACCGTTGGAGGATTCCCAAGTCGCGATACGCTTCAAATTCGACTTATATCTCCCAGGATCCCAGGTTACGAAAAGAGTACCTGGATCCGGATCTTATTGTGGACGAAGATCTCAAGAAGCGTCTGCTTGAGGGTGGCATGGACGACCTTCTAGCTACGCATTTTGCTCATCTCTTTATCCGCGACCCATTGGTCATATTCGAAGAAGACCTGAAAGAGCTCGACTTAAGCAAGACGGACCACTTCGAGAATTTGCAGTCAACGAATTGGCAACACATGCGCTTCAAGCCACCACCACCAGAAAAAGATGTCGGCTGGAGGGTTGAGTTCCGGTCCATGGAAATACAAATCACGGACTTCGAAAACGCCGCCTTCTGCATTTTCATAGTACTTGTTACCCGCGCCATCTTAAGCTTTGACCTCAACTTCTACATCCCGATCCAGCGGACGACAGAGAATATGGAGACGGCCCACGCACGCGATGCGGTTCTCGAGCGGAAGTTCTACTTCCGCAAGGATCCCTTCCCTCACCGCATTCCCACTCCATCATCCACCGCTAATACACCACCTTCATCCCCGCCCCTTGGCCCCGTGGAAGACGAGTATGAGCTCATGACCATATCAGATATTATCAACGGATCTGCAGATGGTGGTTTCCCGGGTCTTATTCCCCTTGTCGAGTCCTATTTGAATAGTGTCAATGTGGATGTAGAGACGAGGTGCGCTCTGGCTCGCTACCTCGACTTAATACGGAAAAGGGCCGATGGCACCCTGTGGACGGGGGCCCGATGGATTCGCGAGTTCGTCATGTCTCACCCAGACTACAAACATGACAGTGTGGTTTCTTCTGAGATCTGTTATGACCTTGTCCAGGCAGTCAGGGAGATGACGGAGAAGGAAGGAAAGGACGGAAGCGTTGGATGGGAGATGTTGAGGGGCAAGAAGGACTGATTTTTGGATACTTTTGTGTGATAAGACGTGATTTTGGTTGAATCTTGCTGAAGGCAATCTATGGGCTTCTATAGCTGGGACCTGATCAATTCCACATGGGGCTTCTCACTCCCTCCCTCGTCAGCAGTATTATACCCTCCGTCGCAACCGTTGATACTTCCCCTGTCGCCTTTTCGTTCCCGAATCCTTACATGACAAGGCGAAGCAACCGAACAGCAAATAACAGACTATCCGCTCAGTCAAGTTTCCTCTCCTGTTCCGTCGGCAGGCGACACGAATCCGCCATCCCCGTGATCTTCCACAAACCATTGACCTTATGCATCACGAACAGATTGACTCCGACATGGTCCACGACCCCATTGATCTTCGCCCTGAACGGCGCCCACACCGTCGCCAGATTCCCGAGTTCGTACACTTTCACCTCCGGATCCCAGATCCGCTCGTTGATCTCGTCCCGCATGGAAGTGATGCGTTCGATGAAGGAGTCGATTGTGCAGAAGCGGAGCGGCGCCGGCGCCGGGGCGGAGAGAGCCATCCCCCCCGAGGTGTAGCAGTGTTTTTCGAACTCCGCGCGGGACTTCTTGTTGAGGGCGGCGATGAAGGCGTTGGCTACTGCGACGATGGCGTTGACTTCGCTGGACGAGGCCGCGGATGTGGATGATGACTGGGTTTGGGCCTGATGGGTCTGGATCTGGTCTGCCGATGTGGAGGGCATCTTGGGAGTATTGACGTGTTTGACATATATGTATAGGTCGAACCTGTTTTTCTCTTTTCCTTTTAGAACAGTGATTCTCTCTTCGTTTTCCCTAAGTATTCTTTCCGAAACAAAGCAAGTATATAAGTGAAAAATGAGAATGTTTCACCGTCTTACATACATAGGCCTGATTATGTATGGTGGTTACCTATCTCTCCTTTTTGTTCCTCAGAAATTCGAAAATCACTTGTACAGTACACACATAGAGGATACAAAAAAGGATACAGAAACGACAGTTTCTATCAGTCGACTTTTTTTTCGTCTCTAGTGTTCGTTCGAAAGAGGCTCTCCGCATCCACCCCGGGAAGGATCAAGGAGATATATAAATAAATAAACAAGAAAGAAACATTTGTACCACCTTGTCTCCAATACATAGGCTTTCCAGTTTAACTTACTCCAGTCTGCTCAGAGGCCCGAGAGCCTTTCTTCTCCAAGACATAATGCACCGATGCTGGCAGCCGTTACTTTTATTTGAGTACATTCCAATAGATACTCCCTGGCTACCTTGCCGGTACACGGTATACGGGAGGAACCTTGGAACCCTTTTTTTTATTTCTCAGCTGATATCAGCGCCAATTATTATTATGTGGTAACACCGCATGCATGGGTTCCCGGCATCAGCCAGCCACTTGCACCTATGTGTGCTATCCGATCCGCATTCCGTTCCAATCTCCAGATCTGGCGCGCATGCCTTCTTCTCTAGCTTCCAATCATTATTTGCAGAGCCCAGAACTACTAAAAAAAGTTCACATCTGAATCGATGTCTCCGCGTCCTACACGGTATTCCGAACATGGCGGGACTATGTAAACCCCCCCCCCCCCAGGTTGTGCTTTTAAAATTAAGCTCAGCCCATGCAGAACAGAGAGCAAAAAAAAGGAACAGGTGTGACTTCCGTCTTGCCTTGGGGTTTGGCTCGCTTCTATTTGCTATTTTTTTCCATGCAGTTGGCATGTGAATGTCGCAAATTCGAGAGATCCCAAGTCGATGAGTGGTTGGGATGGTTGGGATATGCGTCGGTCCGCCGTCGGTGTGAGACCATATCACGATGTCTGATACGGCATTTGTGCTGGTCATCTGCCAATGAAAAAATTCGCTGCACTCTTTTTTTTCTATTATTTTTTTTCTAGCAGGTGATCAACGCCGTCCTGAGCTGACAGTATTCGGGTCATAATGTGATCATTGTGCGCAGGATGTTGGCTCACCTGAGCTCATAACCTCTATATAAAGTTGGCTAGCTACGTATTCTCTATATTTGAGTAAATGGTCTGTGACTATATGTTTATTTAAGGTTTTATCGGTGTCATGAGGTCACTTCAAATAATCCCTTGCCAGCATTTTCTCTTCTTTTGCTGTTCTCCCAGAAAGGTCAAACGATTACATTTTTCTCACTCCTCTTAGCTGCTAAGATATTACGTTGCGGTCAATTTTAATCATTTTGAATCATAAAACTGGCATATATATATGAGGAGAATCACATAATTTATGATAAAATCATGTGTTTGGCTTGACTTCTGTCTTGAAGAGAGAGTTTTCACGTCTTTCCCTAATTAGATAGTAAGATGAATAAGGTTGACTTGACCCGAGCCATTTGATTATCGGGTGCATATAACAAGTTCCTATATATCATTTAACACTTGGGAGCGTCAGTTATAGCATAGTGCTACATCAACGAAGCCAAGTTATATAATATTTTAAACGGGATTGAACTTCTATTCAATTTTTATGCAATTCTTAATCTCATTAAGTATACCATGAAGTCTAAAAAGCCATTAACCAGCAATTTATGGAGATAGAATGCTATTTTATACTGTTCATTCTAAAACACCATCCGTATATAGCTGTCAAGACTCGAATTTTCGCCGAAATCCTACTATGAATCCGATAGATTTCCTTCCTGACGAGACCCTTTATATACGGGAAGCTTGTCTTACTCTTCCCCCGCATGTGTAACACTCCGCCCCTTGCTTAGGGACCCCATCCTTAGCCAAAGTTCTTTTTGTACCCGAGCTTGTACAGCACCTCCGGAAAGAGACCCGGCCGGCGCGGGCTGGTCGGTGTACAAAAGCGTTACATCCATGTACGGAGTACACAAGCACATTTCCGGAATAGAGTCCAATAAAAGAGCTGCTTCTGCCCGGCCCGTAGCCGACGTGAAATAGTATTTTTTTTATTTCCTTACGCAGCTTGTTCTCGGTCGAGAAATTGTAGGATTTTCTGGTCCAGAGGTACGGAAGGGGGCCTCGGAACACAATCTGAAATGTGAAAGATGGCTCTCTAATATTTGCTGACTTGGATATATCTTTCCTTTCCTGTAGGCTGCTCTTCTTGGCTTCCTTTGGATCCTGTTCCGGCGCATAAAATCAGTTATTACGCCATTAAAGTAGCTTATTTTAAATTAAAATCGACAAATAATGTCCATAGTAGATACCAATGAGTCAGTAATCTGGAGTTTGGCTGCCATGAACTTGAATCGTGTGAACCAATGGTCCACGACCACAAGTTGATGCTGTTCTATCGAATTGAAGGTGGATTGATTTAGTTCTGACGTTTGAGGTAAATTTTTAGGGCACAATTTTAGGAGTTCTACTAGAACAAGGAATCTTCTCTCTAGTTCTAAAGGCTCTGTGGTATAATCTTCACTTGATACAAAGCATCGCGAGAGCAAAATCATTGTATCATCTCTAAAAACAACTTAATTCCATGGGACAGATCGACTCTGAAAGTCAGTTCAATTACTAGCTAGAGAATATGTGTAGCCGTAATTCTCGTTGTGAAATACAAGATATTATTCAAGGGTTTTGACTCACCGCCCTGTGAGAAATTTCCTGATGAATTCGCCTGGTATCTCCGGTTTGCAAGACACTTGTCTAGTAAAGGCTCCACTCATGCCATGGCTCTTCTGTCAACTCAAGGATATGAGATTTCGATCAACGGACTTGAATTTGAATTTGATAGGCAGTACTAACGATAAATTCAATCTACAACTGCAGCGCAACGGAGGACACGTGCTCCAAGGGAAACTTTTAGGCACCAAACCTCCTATCGAGGGCTACGCCTTTTTGACCGTCTTCACGTTGGAAAAGGACAACCAGAATCTCTTTGATTCCCCTGGATACGGTATTTATTATAGCCCTACATGCTGTTTTCATCTTTGGTCAAAATAAACAAATTAGCCAAAAGCCAAGAGCTGGAAGCAAGTGGCTGCCTTCTATGCCAGGGAGCGACAGGAGGCCACCTGGATTTCTTTTCTCTCTTTTCACAAAATCAACCCTTAACATACCATGGGAATATTCGATGTTTTCGAGCAAATTAGCAGGAGATAATGCATAACACCAATTAACATAGCCTCAGCTCTTCCGTTGAGGGAGAGAAGAGTGGATGAAATTTTTTTTCCCCTTGTCAATGGATCTCACTGGTTAGAAACAAAAGCAGCAATGGCTCCATGCGCAACACTGGTCAAGGGCATGCATGTCCTGAATCGCCTGCAGAGACCAGGAACAGACTACAATGATTTCATATTCTCTCGGATCGTTACTGTACCAACGCTTACTCTCTGTTCAGGTACGTCTCTTCCTGGATCTTCGGATCATAGACTCTCGCTATGAGCAACACTTGTCGACAAGTGTGACTGAGTCCAAGTGAAATAGGTTCCTTTGAAAGAAGGATTAAACCGAATATGAATTCAACGAGATACTGTTACACCAGGTAATCTTCAGAACTTATCGTGCTCCTGCGGCTCCATAGGAAGCCAACTGACCACGGAATTCTATCTACCTACAGCTCTCTTAGAAGTGGAAGACTGGTTGAAATCCGATCAAGTTCAAAGTCCCGAAGGAGAGCCCCATCCTTAGCACCAACGAAGGGATATCCCAATCTTGGATATTCCTTTAGCTTCTTCGAATTTAAAGTCAATGCGTCCACTGGAGCAGACGACAAAAGGCCAAGGCCAAGGCTCAAGTCTAGAAACGGTTCTCTAACGGCCGACTTATCCGTCCGGCAGCCGGCTCTTGATACCTAGGTAGCTTCCTTGGTTTCCCCATTCCCCACACCGTTAAATTTCCCCGCATATCAAACCAAGCAACATGTCCATCTAACCCCACGGCTAAAAGTGTTCGGGCCTTGACACGGTCAAGCGGTCGATCTTTCTTCGCTTTCTCGAATGATTCGCGCCAAAATCTCCAACTACGCGCTTTTAATTAATAATGGGACTTCTTTCCGGCACAAAAAAACCCGACCGGGCGATGCTGCCGTCATAAGGCCGTGCTTCTCCTCGCTTGGGTCAGTCTTTAACTGCGGAGTCAAGTAAGTAAGGAGGAGTATATAGATAACCACTACGGCCATGGATTTCCCTAGGGCGAGCTGGGCTCTTCGGGCCATCTGGACATGACCATGAAGATCCTCATCCCTCTGCTAGGTCTGTTGACCGCTACGGTCCCGGTCTCGGTCTCTGCTGCGGCTGCAAGCAGGCACCGGACTCCGACAGCCAGGGTCCTCAATGGAACCTACGTCGGGGTCAGAAACGAAGCCTATAACCAGGACTTCTTCCTGGGAATACCATATGCGCAGCAGCCGGTGGGCGATCTGCGTTTCACGGTTCCGCAGTCCTTGAACGAGTCCTGGGATGGGGAACGCGATGCGAAGGAATACTCTGATATCTGTGTGGGATATGGGGTACGCTTTACCTCGTCGAGAGAAATTTTTGACGTTCTTCAAGTAGTAGCTAAAGGCCGTGAATAGACAGATTCCATCTGGTATCCAATGTCCGAAGCATGTCTCACGTTGAACATCATCCGGGATTCGTCTGTAAATGAATTCTCGAAGCTGCCTGTCGGAGTCTGGATCCACGGAGGTGGGTTCTACATGGGCTCTGGAGCGGATCAACGGTACAACATGTCATTCATTGTTCAGAACGCACATAAGATCGGTAAGCAGATCGAACGCCGGTTCTTATACAGCAGAAGCTTATTATTTGAGAAAAAGGTAAACCATTCATCGCCGTCACTCTCAACTATCGACTCTCCACCTGGGGGTTTCTCAGTTCGGCCCAGGTAGCTGGCAGTGGGAACACCAATCTCGGACTGCGAGACCAGAGGATGGCACTTCAGTGGATCCAGGAGAACATCCACGCGTTCGGCGGCGACCCCAAGAAGGTCACCATCTGGGGCGAATCCGCCGGGGGGATGTCCGTGGGATACCATCTGACAGCCTACGGCGGCAGAGATGACCATCTGTTCCGCGGAGCGATTATGGAATCTGGCGGATCGATCTCGCCTGGCCCCGCAAACTACTCGGATTACCAGGCTCTTTATGATAGTATCGTCGACCAGGTCAACTGCTCGGATGCGGTCGACACGCTGCAGTGCCTGCGAGAAGTGCCCTTCGAGAAGTTGAACTCCGTCCTCAATGGCACCGATGGGTCATCCAAATATAACTTTGGCCCCGTGGTGGATGGTGATTTTCTCAAGAATTGGGGAAGCGTGCAGTTGAACAAGGGCCAGTTCGTCAAGGTCCCGATCATCTCGGGGACGAACACGGATGAAGGAACGGCGTTTGGACCGCAGGGGATTAACACGACGGAGCAGTTCTATGACTACCTGACAAGTTGAGAATGCCCTTTCCTCATTTCTGCTGCGCGCAGTAGCTAAACGTAACTCACCAGACGGCCAAGGCGGAATCAAACTCCCCGACTCAGTCGCAAAGCGCATCCTCGAGCTCTACCCGGACGACCCATCCCAAGGCATCCCCGCCTTCCTGGGCGACCAGCGCGTCCCCTCGATGGGCTACGAATGGCGCCGCACCTCTGCCTACGCGGGGGACTACTACATGCACGCCAACCGCCGGCGGCAATGCGAGGCGTGGGCGGAGGCGTCCATCCCGGCATACTGCTACCGGTTCAACGCCCGCGGGGCGGACGTGCCCTCCATCGTCGGCGCGACGCACTTCGAGGAAGTCGCCTTCGTGTTCCACAACCTCGACGGCGTCGGGTACCACTACGGCGAGCCGTTCGCGGGCGCGCCGCCGTCGTACGCGGCGCTGAGCACGCTGATGGCGGGCATGTGGGCGTCGTTCATCCACGACATGGACCCGAACACGGGCATCGGGGACTTCTTCCCGAACGAGTGGGTGCCGTACGCGAAGGGTAAGCCGGTCGATATGGTCTTCGATGCGAATATCACGAGCTATATGGAGCCGGATACGTGGCGGAAGGATGGGATCGATTATATCAACTCTATTGCGAAAGCATATTGGCGATGATGGCGAGGTCGCTTCCTCATATCCCTGTTTAATCAAGATCAAATGGCAATGTAAGGAAAGGAGGAAAAGCCCTTAGTGACATCTCAGAGAATTGGAAAAATGGCTTCTTTGTTCATCTGGATACCCAGCCAATGTCTATACCTTGCCATCACAGATCCCACCTAGAATACATAGTCACATGTGCAAAGATGTATATATATATGGAAGCCGCAGAGACCCCTTCTCATTTTCCCCTTCCAGTGCTCCAAGCTTTCACTAAAATTGAGTATTAAGTTGTATGGACATACTGTCAGAAGCTCTTTTTCTATCTGTCCGCATATATATTCACATTGAGGCAAATAGACATAGTACATATCCACTCGACCATTCAACAGAAACCACAACGTTCACCAGCTCTTCCTTAAATCAATAGACTAAACTTTGCTTAGGGGCATATCCACACAAAGGGAAAAAAGTTATTCTCCACCAATTACATCCCCCAGAACAAATATCCGGAAAGGAAGAATGAGACAGAATCAATCCTCTCCTCTTCTGCTCCAGCAAGCGAGCTTGTGTAGACCCTGTATCTGTGTGTCTTGAAAATGTATCCACACACACACACACACACACTCTCTCTCTCTCTCTCACACTCTCTCTCATTCTCTCAATCCTCCTCCTCTCTTGCTTTCTCTCTATGTATCAGTGCAGATCAACTAGACAGCAAAAAGGTCTCTTTGTTTCCCTAATATCCACTCTATCTGTGTATGTTACAGTCCTGGCAAAACATATACAGTACATGCAGTACAAAATATTGATACCAACGACTGACAGCTCCATACTATTGTGCCACACTCTTGCATCTCTATCATTATGATTTCCCCAATCCAAGAGTTGCTGGACCAATCGCTGAGGCTAGTCCTGGTTGTTTGTTAGTAGACAGATAGCAAGGAATCCAAAAAAGTATGTACATACAGCACAGTGTGTATCTAAATGACAACTGTAACTTGTTTGCTGCAGATGATTATCAAGGATCAAGCAATCTGATCCGGTCCTTGAAGGACAAGGGTAGTCTGTCACAGATAGCTATCAGCAACTAGGGTCTGTATGAAACATGAACCATGTCAAACCCCAAATATGCACAATGACGACAACACAATAACACATGTCTGTTGCCACTGAACTTGACCTGATCTGATGGGAATGATATCAATCAACAAGGCTTTGTTGATTTGAAACAATCAATGATTGCTGTACTGCACACCTATCCTATGTAGCTGTCTGTGTGCCAGAAAAGATGAAGCTGTTAGGTAAGGCAAGGTTAGCCTTGCTAAAAACATATCATATTTCATATTATGTACGTGGCGGCCAATTTTTGCAGAGACCTGCTGGGATGTTGTCATTATTAATGGTCGCCAATCGCTTGAGGTAGAGTTGTGGATGATGACGTCGGATGTGTAACGACGGACGACGACAATGCAGGCAGGCCCTTGAAAGAAGATCTAATAATGGGAGGCAAGGATCTGTCATCAGGGTCTTCTCTTCCGGTTTATTGGAATCACGCTTGACAGGGGGACAGGGCTAGGGGTGGTAGTAGTCCCTTTTGCCAGAATAAGGTGTGTTTGTTTACAAAGCCAGAACAAGTTGGGAGAAAAACAAACCATAGAGAAGAAAAAAAGAATAAAAAAAAGCATGGAGCGGGCCTCGTTCATCTTTCCACGCTCTCAAATGCGACGAAGCCTGATTAGGGTATTCGTCTTACCGAAAACCAAGTGGGATCCGTCTCCCATGATTCCTTGCAGCTCTGCCAAAAAGAACATAGCATGCGGTCACAGGTACAGTAATGGAATACGAGATCTACAAAATCAATTAAGCAGCGGTTAAAATGAGCTCGTGATCGTCATTCAGTGCGTCACTGATCCTGCTCATCCTCATCAGCTGTGGTAATAGTGAGGTCGGAAAATTACGATCAGCCGGAAAGAAGCCTGGAGGTCACTGCGCTTGCGTCTCTGGCTAGACGGAGCTGATCTCACACATCTGGTGGAGGGTCCAAGCTGTGCTGCAGCTCAGCAGCTTCCATGAAGCGAGTGTTAGTACTGTACTGTGTAGTGTGGTAAATGCGCCGTACAGTAAACGTGTACGGGGAGCCTGGCACTGAGTACTGCGTACAGTACTTAACCGGTAGCAGGTGGCTAAATCGAAACCGCAGGAAAAGGTCCGAAAAATTGAGCACTTGTAGATGCTGCCTTAACTGGCTGAAAGATCTTTACCGACGGAACCAAACTATCCGGGCGTGCTCCTGACCTGAAGTGGCTGAAGCCGGGTGCATGGCTGCGTCTGGGCATCGCAGATCGAAGGCAAGCGCTGACAGTGCACGGAGCAGCGCCGACGGTTCGAACTTCGCGAAAGCCAGCGACTATGGCTGCTTCTCCCTGCCCGCCCAATCAATACCGGCAGGTGGTGGATGGAACTGTGCGATTGGAGCTGAATTGGACTCTGTATCCCCAGTTCCTTTCGATCTTGCCTTTCTCCAGCTCGCAGACCACACTCCGTACCTCAGAGAGCACGTCGTCCCCAATGTATGGACTACACAGCACAGTACTGCATACTGTTTGTGTTCTGTATTGCACGGGCCAGAACCGTCAGGTAACAACAGTGACGATCAGCCTAGCAGGAGTACCCAGGACGCACGTCACAAATCCAGAGCTTCGGAAATTCGATCCCAGAAAATTGCCGATGCCCTGGCTGAGACGGGAAGAAGCAGAAAAACGCAGCAAGCTCTCTTGTCACAACGCATTGTTCCAAATTGTCTCACCTCATGATTTGGAGGGGGTTTTTCCATGCCTAGACAAAGCGTCGTTTCTATGAGAATGTTCTCGTTGTCTCCATCGCAGCTCGTTAGGGAGCAGGGAGAACATGCTCAGGTGGGGGGAGTGGGTAAAGCCTAAGGGTGGGACTGGAGAAATTGAAAAACGGTCAACGGTCACCTCGGAAGCTTCTCAAGGGCCAAGGCACAGGGAGTCAGGGGACGCCCGGCGGCCCAGCAGCGATCCCTACCGCGAGTGAGCGCAGAAAACTGGCCAGTAATGGATCAGATGAGCTCCTAAGGGGGGGGGGGGGGGGGTGTAATATGGAGAAGCTTCCCAGATAGTTACGCGTATCATGCAAGATGCATTCACCTCGAATCGCTGAGAGCTCGGCTGGGCAGCTCTGCTACTAGTTGGAAAAGGCTGACCGCGTATGGTTAATGGTGTTGGGAGTACTGCATAGCATCCTGTTTATGGTCCAGATCCAACCTCTGCTGATCCGTTCTGCCATCAATGACCGTACTTCGTGCTAGGGGCGTAACTAGTTAGACAGCACGTGGACAAAGAGTGAGAAAGCACGGAGTTCCTGATCAACCTCGTTCGTCGTTTGCAATGCTCCGAGTCCGAGATATCTGGAATCTACCACCCTCTGGGCCTCCTAACTGCCTGTCCAAATCTTGGTACGCCAACGGGGGGAAGGCGGGCCTTGCATGGAAACGGGCTCGCGCTAAAAGCTTTCAGACGAAGGGATCCGCTCACGTCTCTGTGGAGTCTTGGACCGGGAGCCACATGGAGTCACGAGGGACAACTGCCTGGCACCTGCTCTCCTCTGTCAGGAGAGCTACTCGACAGACACAGTACGCAGTATGCAACACTCCATACGGCACTTGGAAAAGAGCAATAGCGACTCTTCGAGCCGTGCTCGCTCAGCTCGGAATGTCTCCAGCAGCAGCTCAGGACGGCCGACACAGCAAGCGTCGATTCCCCGTTTCGTCCAAATGCAGGAGTAGCTGGCATCGGTTGCGCCTGCGTTAAACCGCTTTTTTGCAGGAGCGCCTGTTCGCTTGGCTTGTTCAGGCATTGAGCTCGGAGGGGATTGTCCGGGGAGTTCCACTTGCCTTCTCTTTCCGGGCCCTTTTGGGTTCGATAGGGCTTGACTGTGTGGCTCAGGAGGCCGGCCCCTTGGCCTGGGTGACGGGTGCTGATCGATAGAGTTTCTAGGGCGACTAAGTTAGACCAGCGGGCGTCAGACTTTGGAAAACTTGGCGGTCACTGCTATGCTGTCGATGATCACCTTGCTACCTAGGGTGATCGATCCCCCGTACTCAATAGTATCCGGAAACATGGCTTTCTGGGAATTGGGGATCTGACTCCTGACTGTGAACATCAGCATGTTCTTTAAGCGCATCTGCGAACGGGGTGAGCCCTAGAACGACAGGTGTACTCCGTAGATCTTCCATAGCTAGCCTGAGCTGTGGTCATCTCGGAACCGTGCCGCAGCCCTGGGCCGCTGAGTGACACTCTCCATTATTACTATCGACGGCCCTTGACTGGCTGGTCCGTGATGTGGGACAAGGCTTGACACAGTTATCTGCGTAGGCCGTACTGGAAGTTCTCCGTAACATCGAGTACGTGGCTGTTACGAGCGATTTCAGTCCGCCCATGAGCCAGAGGTCCGGTACTACCGATCTGAAGATATCTCTGACCCATCTGGGGTCTGGCCGCAGCCAGGCACGGTTATGGTTCCAAGATCGCCGATTTTCGTTAACCCGCGATGATGCTTTCTCTCCCGTCCAGGCGAAAGCAGCTGTGCATGACAGGCCTCGGAGATATATCTCAAACGGGAATCGTCGCCCGCACAGACTTTCCATGTACTCCGTATTTGCCCTGCGGTCCTGCGGAGTTGGGAGCATTGTGGTGCCACGCAAGAATCCATCACATCTGGCCGTTATATTATTTTTCCTCCATGGGTCCATATGCTATTCTTTCCTGAAAGGGCCAAGGTGTGGCGGTCGGTGTTATCGCTCAGGATTCCTGGATTTGGGAGATTGGGGGTCATCTAGTATGTGTCAATCTCTTGGAGTGGACGATCTTGTCGATGTGATTTTCATTTCACAAGTCCAGTATCTGATAAACATCCCGTGATGGTGATCATGATGCGCGAATTCAAGTGGACAGATGTGGTAATACCGCAATACGCAGTGTAGGAAGAAGGGATTCAGAGATCTGATCAACCTTTTTTGGTGGGTTTTTGCTTCCTGGAGCGGCGAGTTCAGACTGCCGCATAATTAATCCATATTGGTTACGAGACCAGGCAGACTTACCAGAGGAGAGATGGTTAAAGGCAATTTCTTTTCTTTTTTTTGCAGTTCCAGTTAGTGCCTCCGGGAGTACACTCAACAGACTGAGCAGACTTGTCGATAGCTTAGCCATTGCTTGAAAGATGACAAGATTATCAGCTCCTAGCAAGCATTCCATGCGATCTCCCCCAAACTTACGGGGTATCGTCATATATTTTGTGATCTGCTTCCGGTAAAGCACGGAATACGCAATGGAAGTCCATTCTCCTTCCCTCTCTTGCACATGTAGGGGGTGATAAGAACTTGGTTCAGCGCCTTGAGTTCATTATTGCTTGTAGTCTTGTCACCCCGGAGAAATAGATATGAATCCCAGCTGGGTCTGCATGGTGACCACCTATCATAGTAAATGAGGGGAGTTGCAATTTGTGCGCAGGACAATACTCCATACTGTACTTCACATAGTGTTCGGAACATGACCATTATTCGGGGATTCTTCCATGGCTGAACGTTAGAAGATCGATCGATAATATTGGGCGGAGCGAGCTTATTAGCATCTGGCGTAAGTTCGGGATCAGGGATCTGCTTGCTACCTAGTTCGCAGCTTAGCTAAACCTCGGGATTTGGTCAAGTCAAGGTCGATGCTAGGAAGAAAGCAAAATTTCGCACATTGATACTGAAGTATTTACCGATATCCCTAGAGAGTTAGCTGTGGCACTTAGGCAGGCCAGGCTAGGTACCAACAGGAAAATGCGCGTTCCAAATTCTCGGGAAGACAACAATAATAACCACGAGCCGCCGACCGATACTGGTTTGTTTGGTCCTGTGACCGACTTTTCCCGCACTGCGATTGGGATGTTACTGATTCCTGACAATGGCCATACTCCAATACGACTGATCGACTCGTCGAACGACCGTTATCTGTCATGTTGCGCTCGATCGCTTTTGACTGACTTGACGTCAGCAGTTTTGAAGACATAACAGGTTGGAAAGCACAGTAGTGACACGGGCTGTCTGTCCCAGGGTATTTAATTCGAATGGACAGCCAAGTCGACAGATATACAGTAGATCAGCTTGATAATACCGATCGAAGGGTTAGAAAGTGATACTCCATAACAACGGGAAGACACAGCGTACTCCGTAGTGTTATATAACATAGGTTACCCGAATTACCTGTCCAATGAGGCATATGGACGAGGTCTTTTCCAATCTGCCTCCCCGGTCGTACTTCTGCAAATTCAATGGATTCCCGCTCGAGTTTTATGTTAAAGTAATTAACTGACGGGTTTCAATCCAACGACGGGCCAATAAAGAGAAAGGCTGTGTCGAAACACCGTAGTGGCGAGCTGAGATACCTGACAAGGAAGTTGAGACCACAGTATATAAGAGATGCAATGGTTGCTGGGTGCTAACTATGTCATGATTTTTGCTTAGTCAGAGGGTCAAAATTTACACCTGGTGAGGTGCAACCTGGCGACCTGGCGAGCCACCCCCTCCTGTGGAGTGCACAGTGTCTATTATCTACCGCGTATGGTCCTAGTCGAAACGCGGTTTCCTGCAGTATCCATGGTTATTGGGTCCCAGTTCCTGTTCGAGTTCATATTGTCATATCTACCAGGTCAGATAGAGACTTGCATCCATTTAACGTTGAACTAAATACTTTCTGTCGTTGAATTGGACAGTGGCAGATCCGCTGTTGGAATGCGACAGATTCGGCTCCTCTGGTTGCTAGCATATCGGTGGCAGACAATGCACTTTTGCATCATTCATTCTGGTGGCTTGATGAAATGCGCAGCATCTCCAACTGATGCTTCTGAGGATTAACTGTTAATTGCACCGTCAAGCTTGCCAGCGCATGGATCCCTGTGCTTTGCATTGGCTCTGCTTGGCCGACCTGAGGCATTTAGTAGCTATCGCACGCTGGCGATCTCTGAATAATGTCAAAGATACTGAGTTGTCAATGTACCCGTTAGAGGTTCCCATTGGCGCAAATTGCCCGCTGGTGCCGTTCGTCGGAAGACTGCGGTGACGGGATAAATGCGATTACCGGGGTGTTGATTCAACCGCCAGCGGTCCTGCTTCGCTGTCTCCGCGATCAAAGTCTCACTGACAGACAGAAACGGAAAGAAGGTAAACTGTGGCGGGCGGGGTCTAGGGCAGAATCAGCGCCGGCCACAACTAGCGCCGTTGACATGACGGATCTCATCGATCTCCCATTTTCTGGGTTGTTTTCATGTACCCCCTGTCAGTCTCTACTCTGGCTCTGCTGCTCTGGTTGGCCTGCGGCCGGGCTGGGCCTGCTGGGGTGTTCAGCGTGGTGTCATCCCATGCGGGCCTTTCCGGTTCGACTGGCTGACCGGTCGATGTTGATCAGGGGTGTCCACAACCGGCACCGTTGCTGGAATGCCCGATCAATGCGAAAGACCGTGAGAGCACATGTCGGGGTCGTCTGGATCCAATGGCAGTCTCTCTTTCTTTCCCCCGCTACGCTGCCATAGCGGATAGGCAAGCAGGATGCCACTCTTGGAGTTGCCGGTGCTGCAATTGCTGAAGTTGTCAGTTACCGAATCTGTCCTGTGGATAAACAGGGCGGCTGAGGCTGGAAACAGCTGCTTGGGCGGCCGGCTGGCTCGAAAAGCGAGGTGAGCTAGGGGGTCTGGTCGCTACAGCCCCCGCGGCTCCTGCAGCTGGTATCCTGCGCTGGCAGGACGGGATGAATGTCTAAAGGTCTAAAGACGCTGCGTTAGAAGACGATGGAAGTGAGCAGGAAGCCACCTAGGGCGCACACAGGATGCACTGTCTCTGGTGCACCGATGGAATGTCATGGGCCAGCTGCGCGAGAAGCAGATGGACCTGACGGCCAGATCGATGCAGATGAGATCGATCGAGCGTCTGGGGGATGGATGCTTTGGCAGAGGAAAGAGGAGGGGTTCAGGGCAAGGGCAAGGGCAAGGGCTTGCAGGGGTCACGGCAGGAAACCGCCCTCGGCTCCATCGCACCGTATCGCATCGCATGGCTGCAACTCACTCAGCTCAACCCACAGACCCATCGTCGAGCATCACACGGAGGACACTGATCCTGCTGCATCTCATCTCCCTGGAATCCCCCGCTGATCAGGATACTACACACGTCACACACGCACCGCGCTGGGAGGTGAGGTCCTGGGTGGATCGTCGTTGTGCTGAGGCGGGACGCTGACAGCTCCAGGTCGAGGCGGAATAAACTTAAGCTGCCGCCATGACGATTAGCTCCGTCGCCTGAGGAACGATCGGTCCTATCCTAGCCTGCTTCAGGACCTCTCACGGGCCCGTCTGCCAGTGTCCAGGGCTCAAGCGAGATGGCGGGCTGGGAGGACCACGGAACGTCCGCTGAACCATCGCAGGTACACGTCTCTCTGCGCGCTCCCTCGTCATCGGTGTCATCTCCGATGCTGATTCTGGGGATTCTGCCGCCGTGCAGGGAACCGCCCGGCAGCGACGGAGAAAGGAGGCTTGGACGGGCGAATCGCTGCACGTATCCTGCAGGCCGCGATGCTAGAGACGTGCGATCCGGGCCCTCCACCCCGATCTTTTCCAGATCTGGGCCATGGTACCTCTGATCAACTGTCCGAGCCGTGTGTCCTGTCTCTTTTTTGCTATCCATGCACCTGGACCGCGACGCACCAGCATGGTTACCTGGCCATGGCCTCTGCTCACGGATGGGTGCTCCAGGCAGCGTGTGTTCCACTGCCGCGGCCATCTGCCGTCAGGAGAGATCCCGTCATCCCAGGGCGTTGGATCTCCGATCTTATCGCCTGCCATTCGCTGTCTCCGTCCGGCCGGATCGCTGGCCACACCATGCTCCCTGTAGGCCATGGATCGCGCACAATCCTATTCTTGCAGTCGAGCGGGCTAGAGGAGAAGCCAAGCCAGAAATAAATCCCATGCCCTCTCTGCTGGCACAAGACCCACCCCATCTCTGACCTTCGTCCCAGACCTCCATCTCGCTTGCATCGATGGCCTTTTTCTAGAGTTCTCACCCAGATCTCTCCTCGGGGGATCGCCGTCACCCAGGTTCAAGGTTGCGTCGCACACCCGTCCCCTCTCTCTCTCCACGGACGGCGATCTGGCAGGCTACTGGAAGCTTCCTGTCCGATGTCTGCGGGCCTGCGGATTCACCCCTTAACAAACTTTGCCTGCTGGTACGTTCGGAACACCCTTTTCCCTAAACTGCGTAGCTCGCGATCTATGGATCTCCATGCCTGATCCGTTCCACCATCCGTTGGCAACACCTCTTCCGCCTTTCCCAAATATTACGCACCGTTCCGCCTAGCACCCAGCTAATCGTCGGGCTGGATCTGACGGTCTCACGCATCGACAACGGCATCGCGTCTCCGGGATGCTCTGCGGAGTTCCACCTCGGCCAGCGGCCACTCAGCCTCCTCGCAGCACTCGCCCCCCTTCACCCTGGCCGGCTGCGTCCGTCGCCATCCTTGGGACTGGTTCCTTCTCGTCGTCGAGCCAGCATCACGGGCCCCTGGTCGGTCTCCATCGCGCCTCCACCCAGATACCCGCACATCGCCAATGATCCCAATGACCCAACCCACTCCACAGATCCGCATGTTCGCATCGTGTACGCACCGGTAAGCGCCTGTAATTCGCCGTAACTTTTTTTACTCGTCACGGCGGGCGGGACGATTCGACGATTCCCTGATCCTCATCGTCTAGGCGCGGTCCCCGTCTTTTTACGCTGCCACACTTGTGTACGTACGGCTGGGAAAGTGCCCAAGGCGAGTAGTTGTACGGCGTGCTCGTACGCGGGTCTGGCTGGGGCCAGTACTTTGTCTACGCTTCCTGGCGATCGCCCTTCCGTTCTCTCTCGTCCTTCATCTCTTCTTCTTGCCTTGGTCCCGCGCATTCCTCACCTGCCTCTCCGTACCTCCAGGTTCACAGAGACAGCCCTCTCGCATCCCACGCGACACGCCGTGTATCCCTTGCATATCTCTGTCCCGCGCGGCCCCTCTCCAGCGCCCGCCATCACCACGACCGCCGCGAGCGTTGGCCGGCAGATGCTCCCTCATATGCACGAAGGCCCCGTCCCGATCTGATCTGTCTGCCGCTCCGCGACTCCGCGCCCTTCTTCTCTCCGTAAGACTCTGAAGCAGCCGGCGGTTCGCCCGCCCATCGCGATCTTGTCCCGACGGGGCCCGTCTCGCAGACAGCTTAACCTAGCGCCAGCTCCCGCTCCTTTCCCCTTCCTCTACCTCTCCTTCAATTTTCTTCATAACACGGCGGTCGATCCCGTCTGGCCCGGCGACCCTGGGTGCAGCCGTCGACGTTGTGCTTGCCGTCGCATCTCGTCCGACCCGACGACCTCTCAAGTCACGGAGCGGAGCTGCCTTGCCGCGTCTTCAACACAGGGCCGACGGAGAACGCTGGTCATTATCGGAGGCTCGTGACTGGGGTGTGTGTGTGTGTGTGTGTGTGTGTGTGTGTGTGTGTGTGTGTGTGTGTGTGTGTCCTCTGCGGGAACCGACATCTCGACGGGAACCAAAGGCATCCGGGTCCAGAAATAACCCCAGGACATCACGGACAAACCGACGGGCAGTGGATGAGCTCGGGGGAGGAGTCCGTCTGTGAGTCCTGGAACGACCGGCGGGATGGGGACATTGGAAGCCGGAACCAGGCATAGGTCCGTATTTTCGCATCCCGGGCTGGCGCCTTCGCTCCGATCTCTCGATGTATCCATCGGGACGGTCTCCCGCCAGGTTGTGGCTCATCAGTGATGGTGGAAGGAATCATGTTTGTGCTGACTAGCTGCGTGTGTCCAGGGAACATCTCCCACCGATCGGCTTCCTTGACCTGGATCAGACCAGGAAGGACGGATCTGGTTATCCACAGAAATATCCCGCCATGGCGACGGGTGTCGGTGTGTCGACGGCTCCTCTCATCAGCCCGACGACCATGTACTCCGGTCCACCACCTCCGTACTCCTACGCGTCGTCCACTGCCAGCTCAGCACCTCCGCAGTCAGGGTACATATCCCCGCCGGATTCGCGTCGAACAATCGACGATGAAAAGGAGCAACCACAACCACAGCCTCAGCCTCAGCCTCAGCCCCAGAGACAGTCGCTCCCTTCGATACACGAGGCTCTGGGCAGCGATAGTCTGTCATTTCCTCCCCCTCCTCCTCCGTCTTCCGGTCCGCCGTCGCAATCGACTCATCACCCTCCTCCGCCTCCTCTCCAATCTAGTCTCCTCCCGCGTCCCAGCACAGAAGGCCCATCGGGTCCACCGAACCCATTCGCCAACGGCGCATCGTCAACATCTTTCCTGCGGGAATCCTCTTTTCCTCATCAGAACGGCCAGCCCGGACAGTCGCAGGCGGAAGCATCGCGGCCAAGTCTACCACCGATCAACAGCCACGACTCCAGAAATCCGTCGCTTCCCCCGCTGAGCGCGGGGAAATCACCGACTCAGAGCTCAAGAACCGTCGCACCGTCACTTTCCAGCTCCCAAGCCTCGTCCGGGTACGAATACAACGGGTCAACCTCTGCAGGTAGCATGGCGTCTCCAAACGGCTACGGGCCTTACCCTCAGACATATTTCCAATCGCAACCCCCCAATGGCCCACCGTCTTATCCGGCAGCTCCCTATGATAATCGAACGTACATGGGAGCCCCTTGGAAACCCGGTGCAGCAGAGCCACCGCGGGTAGACGATGTCAACCGAGGGCTGGTGAATCGCCCTGGAATTACAGGCCAGCCTCACAGTGACTCTGTAAAGCGACATCTGGACGGCTACGACGTTGAGACCTCGCTCAACGAGGTATGTATATTCGCCCATCCCCAGCTGTGGGCTCCGAGCGGCACGAGTTCTATTTCGTCGGTGTTATATGCTGACAGTCGATTCAGATCATTGATATCACCACGCGAACTCTGGATTTCTCGCGACATTACGCCGCAAAAGCTCATCAAACGCAACGGTCGGGTCCGGTGCCAGGGTCGTTACCTTCACTAAATGAAATTGATGACCTGCTGCAGCTGCAGCGTCGGTGTCAGGATGCCCTGCTTCGGATACGGTCCGCTGTACTAAGTCAGGAACATGCCTTGGCAGAGCAGCGTGCCCAACGGCAAGCTTATAAGAGCGAGGGTGGCTATGATGATGAACAGCACGTGGGAATGTACCAGGACGAGTTCAAAGGAGGTGGCGGCTTTGCCGGTTCCGACGTAAAAAAGCGACGAGGAGTAGGTTCCATCCAACATTCCATATTCCCAGTGTAGTCGTTCATGGCTAACTGCCTTTAACAGAAAGCTGCACCTCCCGGCCGCTGTCACAGCTGCAACAGAGCTGAAACTCCTGAATGGCGCCGTGGTCCCGACGGAGCACGTACCCTCTGCAATGCGTGCGGCCTGCACTACGCCAAACTGACGCGCAAGATGGGCGCGAACAAGGCATCCTCCCTGGGTTCAAACCTGAAACCCAAGAGCACACTCGAGTCTACGTCGCCTACTGCACATTCCCAGTAGGAGCTCGTTTTTGTCCATATCAGCCTACTTAACTAATGTTAAAATTGGCGTTGAAGAGGTTTTGGGATTATTAGAAAGTTATGTCGGGGCGTTCAGTGCGGGGGCTGTCGTTTCCCCCTTTTGATTATTACAAAGCTTCTTCTTGGTTCTTGGTTGGGACCCTGAATTTTTTTTATAATATTTTTATACCTTTGGGCGATGATGTGTGGCATTCTCCTTTTTTGCCTCTTTTTGGGTTGAGATGCGGTACGGGCGGTTGCGGATACGAGGGTTCTGATGATTCCCAGACTATATTTTCTTTTCCTTCTTATCCCTCCGTTTTATATCGACTACCTATACCTACCTACCCCTTATCATCACCTATACTTACTTACTACCTTTTTGTGTGTGGGTGCTGTGTGAATGGGCGACGCTACCTAACCTACCTGATTAGATTCCCCTGTTTGATACTTTGCATCGTGTTATATTACTAACTACTTACTGTCGCCAGCCCCTCTTCCCCTTTCACCTTCTTCTCTTCCTCCTATACTACTATCCGCTCCCGCCTCTACTCACACGAAAACATACAGAGCTATTCCCAGCGCTGTGCCTGCGCTTCAATGGCTTTATACTCCCTCCTCATACTTTGCCATCTCTACCTTCCTGCTAATCATACGTCTTGCTTCACAACAAGCAGACAAACGGGCAAAGGGCGGCGAATATTGCTACTACTAATTTTTTCAATATCCCGTGTTATATAAAGAGGTATCATATCATCACCACTATTTCCAATATTTATTTTATAATAATTCCTTGTTATGAAAAAAAAAGAAAAACATGTTCCTTGTCCATCTATCCACGATTTATACCATTGTTCCCTAACCTTACATCTTCACTGACTCTATCCATCCTTTTCTACCTTTCTCAAACGTGTGGAAGCTAGCTCATATACATACCGGGTTAGGTACCTATACATACATACAGTACATATCTATCATCATACAGAATACCTATGATATCTGCAAGATCTGATTCCAACAGTATCTATCAGATCTGTTTGCCACTGCGTCCTGGCGGTGATCTGATATTACGATTCTTTATCTTACTTGAGCGACTTGATTTGATTTCCTCCTAACTATTAGCGTAAACTCCGAGCGAGCGACACGAAGCATGCATGCAAGGTATATGCAGTTGCTGAGTTTCACAAGTACCACGTGCAGTTCGGTTCGGTTCGGGTTTCGGTTGGTGTTGGTATATTTATTGCCTTTTTTTTCTTAGAAAGTGAGATTCGAGAATTATTGTTATTGTCTCCCTAAAGTTTCTTTGCTTTTGTATGCACCCGCTCCGGCCGCGGGGCCGGGGGGAGGGGGGAGGGGAAGGGGAGGGGAGGGGGGGGGATTTGAAAGGCAAGGCCGGGGAACCACGCCCGCGCGCTCCAGGTCGGATCCAGCTCAGCCTCCATCGAGGCCCCCGCTTAACGATAGATGAGAGTTTTCGATCATGGATTAGGGAGACTATCGTGTTCGTGTTCCTACTGCGTAACGATTGTATGTACAGTATAAAGTACTATCCTACTTTTCCTTGCTTGGGAAATATGAAAACAGTGGACGCATTTACATCTATGCATGACGATGAACAGTAATAATAACTTAACCTACAGCAATCAACTATAAACACGAGTGAAACACATATTGTCTGCATGTTTAGGTTTAGTTAATTAACAGGGAAAAGTTGAACAGTCTGCAGTGCAGGACCAGGAGCCAGGGCCAGGGCAGGCAGGATCATAGACATAGTAGTACTAGACTATCGTCAACGGAGTTGGGATTTTTCGAGAATGCGCGCAGATCACATATAGATTCTTGGTTCTTGTCTGTTTTGATATGATTTTGTTGGCAGTTCATCGACGATCGGCGATTCATCACTAATGGTTCGCTCTGCTGATCCTTTCCCCGCGTATATACCTTGCCCGCGGATCCCATGGGATTCAGGAAAACTTGGAAAAACTATGGGTCGCATATACGAGACGATGTATTATTTATTTGACTCGCCATTGGTGAGGTCCGTGTCGATCGTCGAGATCATCGAGATTTATTATTTGTAAATCTGGAGCAAGCTAGGAAGTATATTCACTGGGCCCCGGGGCCTCGGACCTCCTCGTTCAGATCCGAGATCCATGAGACGGACGGGGATCACCTCATGCTCGGATCTCGGATCTTCTTACGGAGTAGACTTTGCTAGTTTCTTCTTGTTTCCCTCTCTTCCTGCCTTCGCCCGTGTTCCATGCTCCATCGTAGATGCTACTAGAACGGCATTAGTGGTTACACCCCTACGAAGAGTAACTTCAGACCTATGAATTATTTTTATTTGTTACTGCCATCCAGTGCTTTTTCCTTTTTCACTCTAGGCAGTTCCATTGTTGCGGTTTTCCGGTTCCGGCTCCATGGTTACCTAACGACAGCTCGATCGACAAACGGTTTGGAACCTTTGCTGCTGCTGTCGGGGCGTGCCTCTTTTTGTGTCCTCGATCGACGACCCATTCCATCGAATCTTCCATGAATCGTGATCCTGTTAGCGTGCTGGAAGACGGGTTCCGACTAATCCAATAATACGGGCCAGATCCGATTCGATTCTTCGAGCCACGTTCTTTGTGTCCCACCCTTCCCTTTCCCCGGTGTCCCTAAGTTCACCACTATTGTGACCTGGACTCCGGAGCTGTGGGGCGCATGGTTGTGGCCAACAACGGTAAGGATACTTGTTAAAACAAAACTAAAAAGGCCTCATGCGATGTTCACTAATCAGTATACGACGGAGTAAGGAGTACTCTGTAGTTAGAACTTAGGTGTTGACAGAGTTGTTGCCAATGATATATGTACCTCGGATAAGTACCAAGTACACATGTGTAGCACTCCGTACTCCGAGGTAGTTAGTAGCAAGCCGCTTAGACGTCAAAGCAGCAACTATAGTGGAATCCATCCCTCGACTTCGAAAAAAAGCTATGAGCTGGTAGTGCATGGTGTATTGGCGCGCGCATGTTGGCCAATTGGACCGGGACAAATAATCAATCGATCTGCAAGAAAAGTTGGAAAACACAAAAGTATCTTGAACTTTCTTGCTCCACACGAAATCCAAGATCGCTTCTTTGCCGGAGAAAACTTACCGTCAGTCATCATTGAGCCTATCTATCCCTATCTACGTACGATCCGCTGTTACTCTGGTCTTGTCCTTTTGTGTCGCTGGGGATTTAAAGGAGGTTTTGCCAGGGGAGCTTTCTTTTGAGTTCTGCACGATGCTTCCGCAACTGTAACATGTTAGTAGTCCCTGGTGAGAGGACTGACCATCATCGAGGCCAAACAAAGAAAGAGTGATCAGATATGGTGACTCCACGTGAGCATCTAGTGCGAGTCAACAGTCTGTGCCGCGAATCTGCGATAAGCGCGACTAATAATACCTACAATAGATCTGTAAATAATCTGCCTTCTGATAACGGTCGACAGAATACAGCCGGTAGGCCTTGGCCAAAGTCTAAATTCAGATGAGGAAAGTTGAACAGAGCCCTGGGGTCGAAGGTCTGGCTTGGCACAGTTTCAGTGGACGCTGTGAAGTTTGTGGATCCGTTCCTCGTCGAGTTGCCAGGGAAGATGTCGATGAATGATGACAAAGCAGCTGGCTCGAAGTTGTCGTTACATGTGCCACTGTGGCTCCGTGGGCGACTGCCGAGAGCGTTGGCGAGATTGGAATCTGCGGAAATCTGCGGCAAACTGATGCTGGAGTGCCTTAGTGAGGTGCCTGAAGCGCGAGATCTCGATCACTGGCGGGACCGTCTTTAACTCGAAAGGGTTGTTCGAGGATTGAGACAGGGGCCAAAGCGACGATCTCAGGAGGGGACAGCATGACTATGAGCTCCTGAGTCTCCGTCCGCCGTCCGGGCCCTCGGGTTCCTATGATCTTCAACTGCCCACAAAATTGGAGGAACACTAAGATAGGTTCGATCCGGCGCTGGCCGCTGGGAATGCCGAACAGATCGTGGCTGGAAGTCTATGCCCGGATCTGGTAAAATACCAAGTGTCTTAAGAAATCCGGCGCGTATTCTGAAACTTACGTAAAGAACGAGAATCTTTCAAGCAGTCGTACGACTGTACGCACTACCATGTGTTTTGCCGTTGTCGTCTAGGGGTGGTCACGCGTGAGCCACGTCCTTCGTAGGTGTCAGTTGCGCGTTGACCTAAATGTTTTGGATCAATCTTTCCGGGATTGTCGTGCATGGACTGTATATTACGACCAAATTTTGAGGCGAAAACATCTTCGACTCTGAAATCTGTAGTCGCCGATCGGGCTGATGCAGGGCTTGCAGGCGGAGTCCACTCGCTATGCGGCTTTCCAGATGCCACAATCTGGTACGGAGTACTCCGTCATAATGCATCTCAAGGATGATCGAGATTTGAGACCTGAATGGGGTCCTGTTCCCCGAACTCTCTCGCCTCCCTGGGTTTGCGGCGTACGTCGTGGTGTATGGTGTACTCGGTACAATAATGCGGTCCTATATGCGGCTCTCATGCGGGAGAACGCAATCCGTCAGCTGCCTTTCATGCCTCAAATTAACTAGCGTAGTCCAGCATGTTGGGAACATATTCGTAGCTAACCTTTGGAAAACCCACCGCTGCATGTATATGAAAGCAGCCCAAGAGAAGCTCAGAAGAACTGGAGTACGTGTCGCTCGACGCTTGTCAGTCTATATCGCAGAAGACATCGGTGCACTTGGACTCAACCGAATACGGACCAGGTCATTTGAACGTTAGAAGCAGAAAAGATCTTTAGGAGAGAAAGTTCCGTCTTCCGATTATTGTCGCCTTGTCTTCTTCCCTTGAAATTTTCTGCGGTTAAGAGCAGTGTCATAACGAGGCAGCTGAGGCTGGAGAAGTGTGACCTAACGGATCATATTCTTCGACCTTGAACAAATTGTTTTGTCATTGGGATTGCTGACCAGGCCGTCATCGATCATTCCGCATCATGCAAGCGGCTTGCTACTGCGTTGGAGCCACGCAGCGTGGCTGGAACAAGGATAAATTGCAGCTCTCTAGCATGACCAACACAAGAAAAGCTGCAGAGGGTTCGGACTTGATGGGTCGGCAATTCCTCGGCTGCTTACTGCTGAGAACGAGGCAAGACGCCTCGCTAACACACCTTGATGCGCACGACCCATCATATGTAGGTGTTCTGCAAAGCGTGCAGTGTCGGGAGGACATATCCTACGATGTGCCTGCCACTTCTCCGCTGCATTGAGCGGTTAGGTGATCCTGCATACTTATAAGGCTGATCAGCGATGCGGTATCAGAGACCTGCGAGGCACGCAGGATTGCGAGTGGTCGGTAGCATAGGAACTTCTGAGAACTCAGAACCTGGAGCAGTGTTTGATGATGTCACCAGTGAGCCCTTGGAAGCGGCATTGTTGCTGTATATATATAGGTTTCTGATGAGGCGACGAGGTGAGTATGGGAGACGGCTGGATGCAATCGTCCATCCTTATGCTATGATCGTAAGCTTTCTCATTCTCGATTTCGTCTTCTTTTCACAGAGACAATCAATTCCGCATCCTAGATTAGCAGTCCAGTCGTTTTCAGGTTCCATGATCTTGTTCATTCTGTAATGAAAGCCATGCACACTGTAGAAATCAGGTAAAACGAGGCCTGAGTCAGTGTTCAGTGATGTCTAAGAGTCTCAATTCTATCTCCACGATAGAATGTCTAGATGCATTCGAATGATTGATCCTGGGAAACTCCCATGGAAGACCAGCGGATGGTCAGGAGCGGGTGCTGATTTGTAAGGGGAAAGAACTCCTAACAACATACAATGATGTTCTGGTATGGTTCCAGCTAGGTACCTAATATATCCACGAGATCTCGGAGCATCTTCATAGAAGCGTGGGCTTCTATACCTTCTAAATTAATATAGCGAGAGTACGAGATGCGACGTCCTCTTCACTTCCTCGAACAATCCAGAATGTGTTATCTTTCTGACGAAGAGCTGCGGTTAAATATAGCTCATCATGCACTGAAAAAGGGGCACTTGTATACCTATCTACTCGACTCCATAAGCAAATAGATGGGGCAGACATCAACGGTTCAAAATTGGAGCACTAGGTTCATCTGGGATCTTTGATCGATCTTCCTCTTGATAGGATTTCTGTTATTCCCATTCTCTCTTCAAGTACAGCAAGCATCTTCTCTCTCTAATACCACCTTTACATTATCGCAGGCTATATGTCTGTAGGGGAAACTTTAACACAGATTTTCCCAGTTATCTGTCTAATTAAATGGTAGAATAATGCCTCAAAAGAATATAGATACTGAAGAGATTCTATTGAAAAACTAGATATCTTTTTCTTTGCCCGCTGTAAATGGGGGTTCAGCTCCTAAAACTCGATTTCATGCAGAGTTGTAGACGAGAGGATCGTCTACAGAGAGTAGTGACATCATTCTACATTGTCTAGTTCCTCTATAATTTCCCTGAAAATGCTGCGTCTACCGTATATCGAACTAGCTATGTAATTCTTCTTGTTATATTGCTTCATGGGGTGCTTACATATTGAGCCTATTACATATCTATCTATGCTAATTTTGTGACAGGCAACTGAGTCCTATTTGACATTTCAGAGAAAAGTACTGTACCTATCATATGTACCCTTGGTTGATAATAAGCACTCTTGCAAATAAATCCTCGATTGAAAGACATTAAAACTTTCGAAAATCCCTGCACAATGGCAGTATCCATGGGTTCCCGGCTTAGGTAGGTATATTAAGAACTAGAGATATAAACAGGAAACCGCTGGATATTCCCTGTTCTGGTTCTTCTACATGCCCACATATATTATGTACCTCCTAGATAATATGCATTCATGGATATATTCTTTGGAGTGGGTAGCCACGACCGAGAAACTTTCCATGGAGCTACTATATTAATAAACTAGGCTATTTGGCCCTCGATTCTAGAATTTCATTCAATTTAACAGATCCAATCCGTCCTAGGATATGTTATAGCCGGAGTTGGCATAAAGGAGGGGTATGTCATACGGAGGTCACGTGACAATGGATCAAAATGATCCATCTGCCATCTCGATCCAACAGGGCCTATGATCCAACACCCAGAATGATCCAAACAATCCATCGATCCAGAGAGACAGGCATGTATATAATGACGCTCCTTTCAGACAGATTTCGACCCTCGTGGTCGACTCACATAGCAACCTGTCATATAGGCGTGCTAGTAACACAGGCTTGTTCTACTATTATATTGCTCACCCCCTTGTTTTCTGTTCTCAAGATAAACCAACGACCCCCTTTGGTCTAGTCATCTAGGCCTGTCGTTACAGGATAGACCTGGCAGACAATATTATCCGTCCTGAACTCTACTCCCATTTCCTTGTGGACTGAACTGGCATCGCGATGGAGGAAATAGGAAAAAAAATTATATAAAATGTCCAGACCCATCTATAGATTTTCGAGTAACACATGTCCTACCCTGCTACCCATGGTGTTTCGTTCCGCAGATGTAATGTAACTGCCTACCGGGCAATACACAGCTTCAGGGGCCCCAATCTCTCCATGACTCACCACTCCCATGCTTTGATAGACTGCTGCCTATTCTTGCTCGCTTGAAAACTATATGAATCCCCCATTCCATATGGAAATCTATACCGAGCAGAAAACGTGGGGAGCGGCTCTGCGAGGTGACCTCAGCTCGGGATCCCTCGAGTCAGATTCCACGACCATGACCCTTTGGTTGTTGCCTGGTAACATCGAGCTATAAACCTGCTTTTGAAGCGCATGGAGCTGTATTCGATTCTTTCTCCATACAAGCTTGTGGATATTGAACTTTTGATATCTGCTCACCTCTGACCCAGTGAGTGTTGTTTTGCAGCACTGTTTCTGTGAAAACGACACATAGATCTACTTATTTACTTAATCTATCTATATATTCGAGTCTCATCCTGAGACTTGGATTATTCCTGAAACTATCTACTTTACATCAAGTCCCGCGTGTCTTTTCTCCTGGAAGAAACTTCACACGCACGTGATATACTTCATAATATATCCTCACTGCAGCAAACCATGGCTGTACTCTGCGGATGCTCCTACCTTCTTGACGACGGCTATACCCAGGAATTTCTTCCTCAGGTCGACCTGGCCGCCCATGCTACCATACTGTCGTCGATCTCCAGAACCACACTGACCCAGACGTTCATCAACCCTTCAAAAACGAAGCCTATCGAGGAAGCTTCATATACCTTTCCGCTATATGATGGCGTCAGCGTCGTGGGCTTCACCTGCCACATCGGTGAGAGAGTCCTGCGCGGTGTGGTGAAGGAGAAAGAGCAGGCCAAGGCCGACTACCGGGAGGCTGTCGAAATGGGACAGTTCGCCGGCCTCCTGGAGCAGTCGAGTGATACCAACGATGTCTTTCGCACAAAACTCGGCAATGTCCCTGCCGATGGGAAGGTGGTTGTGGAAATCACCTATGTGGGCGAGCTCAAGCAGGACGCTCAGAGCAACGGAGTTCGGTTTACCATCCCTAGTATCATCGCTCCGCGTTATGGGGATAAAGGCTCGCCGTCCGATACTTTGAAGTCGCTGATCCAGCGCGGAGGGATTGATATCACGCTCGACGTCGCAGTCGGTAAGGGTTCTGTGATTCGTAGCCTTCAGTCCCCGAGTCATCCATTGGCGATCTCCCTTGGCCGCACGTCTTGCCATGCCTGAATCGGTCTTTGAACCTCATCAAGCGTCTGCGACGTTATCGCTGCCCAGAGGTCATGTGCTGCTGGACAAAGATTTTGTGATGATCGTCAATGCAGAAGGACAGGATATTCCTGTGGCCTTTCTCGAGAGTCACCCGACCATTCCAAACCAGAGGGCGCTGATGGCTTCTCTCGTGCCCAAGTTCAGCATTCCAAATAGTTCACCGGAGATAGTGTTCGTGGTTGATAGGAGCGGCAGCATGGAAGGAAAGATACCGACCGTGCAATCTGCCCTGATGGTGTTCTTAAAGTCGCTCCCTGTTGGCGTCATGTTCAACATCTGCTCGTTTGGCAGCACATACTCGTTCATGTGGCGACGCAGTAAACGCTACGATGGGACTAGTCTAAAAGAAGCTCTCGCCTACGTGGATAACATTGACGCCGATATGGGTGGTACGGAAATGTACGAGCCGATTGAAGCGACCGTGAACAATCGGTTCAAGGACATGGAACTGGAAGTTCTTCTCCTTACCGATGGCGAAATCTGGGATCAGCAACGCCTCTTCTCCCTTGTCAACAAGGTATCAAGGGAGAATCCCATCCGGTTTTTCAGTCTTGCTATCGGCAATGCGGCATCCCACTCACTTGTCGAAGGCTTTGGGAGAGCTGGAAACGGGTTTGCTCAGGCTGTCCTTGAAAACGAGGAGCTAGACAGGAAGGTTATCCCCGGATGCTCAAGGGGGCTCTGACTCCACATATACAAGACTGCTCCCTTGAGATCGAGTATGCTCACGGGGAAGACGATGACTTTGAGATGATCGACAAAGCAAATGATATTCCAGTGTAGAATCACCGCCGGCAACCGAGCCCCACGCAGAGAGGACTGGAAAGGAAGAGGAATCAGACAAGCCGATATCTCTTTTCGACCCTTCCTATAAGGAACCCGAGACTGAGACCAAAATTCCGCTCCCCTCTGCGTCTGACCGATTCAATGGCCTTCCTCCCGTCAATCCACCCAAGCTCCTCCAGGCTCCTGCTAAGATAACATCGTTATATCCATTCATCAGGTCGAACGTCTACATTCTCTTCTCGCCTGACGCCTCCGGTAGGACTCCGCGGACACTTGTGTTTCGGGCAACTTCGAAGAGCAGGCCGCTGGAGCTGAAGATCCCAATCCAAGACGCCGGTACCGGTGAGGCAATCCATCAGCTCGCCGTTAGGAGAGCAATGTTGGAGTTGGAAGAAGAGCGCGGTTGGATATACGACGCCCGAGACGAAAAAGGGTCGCTGATAAAGGACACGTACGAAAGCAAATGGGAGGATATCGTTGCTCGAGAGTGCGTACGTCTGGGCACCAAGTTCCAGGTGGCTGGACGGTGGTGCTCATTTGTGGGAGTGGAGAAGGATAGCGTCAAGAATGGCGCCGAGACGAAGTAGTGGAGGAAAAGGTGTCCGCAGTGGATGGGATCAGGGGTGTTGCTCGCAGGCCCAGAGGAGCACAACTTGCTGCTCGCAGCTATTACAGGACTAGTCTCTATGGAATTCAACCAACTTCCGCTTCTTCTCCCGGTCCCCAGTTGTTCCAGGGTGGAGCTCCAGAAACTTCACTTTTTGGCCTACCGGCTACGGCTTGTGCAGACGATACAGTCCGCGATGGAAATTCCCGCTATGTGCCACCTATGATGAGGGCGACGCCAGTGGACTGTGTGGAATGCGCGATGGGGCCACCCAGCCCAAGAAGAGGAATACGAAGATTTCTCACCAAGGCGAAGAATAAGAAGGGAGCAGTTCCGAAGTCGACCGCGAAGAAAGTAAAGTCGCCCACGGACAAAGCAGGGTCTACCGCAGACAAAATCCGCGAGATTATTGCGCTACGAACCTTCGAGGGGTTCTGGGAATGGACCGCAGAACTCCTCCGACTCCTCGAATTGAACCGCGTGGAGGTCGAGAAGAAGCTCAAAGAACAGTTCAACGCTGCTGCTAGCAAGCACGGAATTAAGAATGAGAAGGTCGATAACCCATTCCGGAAGGATGACCTGGCCGCGGTCATCGCAACGATGCTGGTGATCACATTCTTGGATAAGAAGGCTTCTGACTATAGGGAAACATGGGAGCTCGTCGGGGAGAAGGCACAGGACTGGGTAAAGCTGCGACTTAGGGAAATGGGGGACGAGGCCGAACGATTTGAGAACCTGAGAGGCGTTATTGATGGTCTGTTTTAAGTTGGTTGACGAAGCCGCTGAACGCAAGTACGTTAGGTGCCCTAGTAGCACCTTGCCAGGTTGTACGTAATAATGCTCAATTTATATCTTATTGCTCGGGGACAGTGTACTGAAGGTACACGGTGTCGATCCTATTTTGAAGTCATAACCAGTTAGACACGGCCCACGTTCATCCTTCAAGACTTAGCAGGATCAAAATATCCAAGAGATATAGTTGATCAGAAGAGGATAGAAAAGGTAATATAAATAAATAAACTTACCACCTGCCCTTCTTGAATCCAACCCCCTTCAACCGTCCCCTCTCCACAAACCCACGCTTCTCATACCATCGCCGCAGCCCTTCCCCTCCATCCTTGCCGTCCTTAGTATCCAACGCCATACAGGCAATGACATTGCGGACAGGCGCGCCGCCGTCCGGCGCCACGACCTCATAGCCCGGAATGCCGGGGTGCTCCCGCGCAAGATGCTTCACTCCCCCGTTGTTAAGGCTCGCGAGGAGCGTGGAGAGAAGAAGACTGCCCAAGCCGCGGTTGGTGTGCGAGCGGTGCACAAAGAGGGAGAGCTCGACAGTGGGCCCGTACGACAGCATCGTGCCCCGGAAGGGCGAGAGGTAGGTGTACCCCAGGACTGTCTCTGTTCCCGTCTCCGTATCTGCGCCGTCATCGACGGCGACAAGAAAGGGGAGGCCACGGCCGGTGATGTCTTGGAATTTGGACATCAGTGATAACAAGGGAGGGGGATTCTGCATGAAGGTAACGACAGTTTCCTGTACATAGTAAGAGTAGATGGCGTGGACTTGGGGGATGTCCGTCGCCGTGGCGGGGCGGACCTTGATGGGCATTTTGGCCGTTGTTGACTTTTGTTATTGCGATGAGGTATGTATATTCAGTTAGATCAAAGGAATTGACATTAAGACAGCTTTCTCCTACTCAGAGTGTATGATAAGTCCAGTCTTTCCTGGGTAATGGCGGGTCAATTAATTGCAGATATTTATACGAGGGGACTTGTGGATGCGGTGGAGTGTATAGATCTGGTTTTACGGTCTGATTGGTCAATTCCATGATAAGATCGGCGCGCAACCGATAACCTCCTTTGTCACTGCGCGCAGATGATCTTGATTTCCAATAATATGGCGCGAGTCAAGAATGAAGGATCTCTCTTGGAGCAACGCGACTCTGATTCTACTGTGCTCTGTTGACTCACTCTCGTGTTCGATGACTCGATGACCCGCCCAGAGGGGCATATCATCACGTGCATATCATCACGTGCGCGGGGAGCACCAGCCCCCCCACCCGTCCGGTTGGAGATGGAGACAAGGACTCCCCGACGTCTTTCACCTCCATCTCCTCTCTCGTCAGTCGGGATCGTCTGACCGCCTTCATGGCCTGAAAGCTGTGCGTTGCTTGCTTCTTTTATCCATTCAGCTGATCACCTCTGGAGTGCTCTTTGTTCCTTGCATCCCCCGCATCTGAGCCGTACACTGCCTAGCACCCCCCCCCCTACAAGCACCATGGCGTCTACGACGATCCCCCTTTCGCAGATCCCAACTCTCTCTCTTCTCTACAGGCTGAAGCGCTTGGTCCCAGTCGCGTCTCCGATCATTTCCAGACCGTCTGAGACGCTCAACAACACGATTGCACTGATAAGGAATGATATCACCAAATTGGAGGTCGACTGCATCGTCAACGCGGCCAACGAGTCCCTCCTCGGTGGTGGAGGTGTTGACGGCGCTATTCACCGCGCTGCTGGTCCGGATCTGCTGCGTGAATGTCGCACTCTCAACGGCTGCGATACGGGTGACGCCAAGATCACAAATGCATACCGTCTGCCATGCAAGAAGGTCATCCATGCTGTTGGCCCCGTGTACCACAGGGAGAAGGCCAAGGGCGGGAACCGCCAAGAGGTGCTTCTCCGGAGCTGCTACCGCCGCAGTCTGCAGCTGGCCATCGAGAACGGTATGAAGAGCATCGCGTTCTCGGCATTGAGCACGGGCGTGTACGGATACCCCAGTGAGGAGGCCGCTCGTGCAGCTATTGACGAGGTCCGGACCTTCTTGGAGGAACCCAGCAACGTCGGAAAGCTGGAGCGAGTTATCTTCTGTAGCTTTGAGCGCAAGGACGAAGCTGCCTATGAGCGGGTGATTCCGTATGTCCTCATCCTCAGCCTGTGGTGTCAGCGTGTGAGACTAACAGATTCGCAGAGAATACTTCCCGCCCACCGAGCAGGACCTCCCTCAGTCCTCAGCGGAGCACTCTGAGCCTAAAGCACAAGAGGGTGAGTCTTTAACGTCGTCCGAGACTCTCGCAGCCAAGCTCCCAGACCCGCCTACCTCGGAACCCGCGCTGGATGGACAACCGGAAGCTAAGAAGCAAAAGGTTAATAACGCAGACGACACCGCAAACCATGTTCTAGTATCCAAGGAGGACCTGAAGAGCGAGGATGAGTGGGAGGAAGTGGACAAATCCGAGGGCGGACCCATTGAGCGGCTGGATGATGAGCCCGTAGAGGTTGCGAAGGCGCCTACGGCAGCGGACGTGCAGAGTGTCCAATCTAGCGGCATCATCGATTTTGACGAACCGGCATCTGCAGAGAGCTCTATGCTGGTTAAGGACTGGTAGCGCGCGCTTGGGTTTCCCATCTGATGGCCAATGCGCGATGCGACGATCACGTCATGCCTTTGGACCTGCAGGATTTGATTTGCTTAGGCGTTACTCGGCTTGACCAATGGGACTGGATACCTTAATGGCATTGCTCGACTTCTTTATCAGCCGGAATAGTTTAACTCATGATCGTCGGCAGCTATGAATCGCTTTGTGTACCGTTAATGCGGGGAATCCAATTAACCTGGTACCAGAGATAGTCCGCGGTAGTTGTTTGATACCGTGACCTGTTATGGAATAATGAGCTTTTATTATATTTTTTTCTTTTTCATCAGTTCCTAGCAGTAATATTATTCTTCGCACCTCGCGGGGTCTTATCAGCACCGTGCAAACGATGCAAACAAGCATCTCCACAAATCTCCGAGCGCTTCAACGCCGAGCGCCGCCGTCACACGCTCGATGCTGAGCGGGAATTCCTCTGTGGACGATAAGGACATTCATGGAGCAATGACAAGCGAAAACTGCCCCGTCCTATAGCTCAATTGCTTGTCCGGAAATTCCCCCAATACACTATTCTCCATCCCGTACCTCAACCACCTCCCATTCCCACCCCTCCGCCATGGCTCCGCAACGAGACTCTGCAAGCAGGCCCGCGGGCCTCCGCACGCCTCCTCCTCCTCCTCCTTCTCCTGTTCCAAAGCTGCGAGTCATCTCCCACGAACTCGCCAAAGCGCGCTATTCGAGACCGCTTCCCTCCTCCACCTCCGCTCCCTCCGCTACCTCTTCCGCCACTAGCTCATCCTCATCCTCATCACCCTCATTCTTCTCCCGCCTCCGCACCCGCCTCTCCGCCCTCCCGCCCCCCGTGCGGCGGACGTTCCGCGTCCTGCGCGCCCTGGCGCCCATCGTCCCCATCGGCATCTTCTTCTCCGAGCACGTCTTCCAGGTGATGTGGGTGCGGGGCCCGTCCATGACGCCGTACCTGAACGAGGACTGGGCGGAGATGCAGACGCGCAGCGACATGGTGCTCGTCAATATGTGGCCGTGGGGCGGGTGGCCGTGGGAGCGGAAGAGGAGGTTGGAGAGGGGTATGGTTGTTACATTCCGGTAAGCCTTTCCCCCTTGCATCGGATTTATTTTGGTTGGGATTATAAGATACTGATGATGTTTGTTTTCTAGATCACCCGCCAACCCCGACCACATCGCCATCAAGCGGGTGATCGCGCTCCCCGGGGACCGGGTCACGACGCGCGAACCTTGCCCGAAAGCCTCGCAGATCGTGCCCTTCAACCACGTCTGGCTGGAAGGGGACGCCGACGATCCGCGCAAGTCGCTCGACAGCAACACCTACGGCCCCGTCAGCATCAGCCTGATCACGGGGAGGGTGGTCGCCGTGCTGTGGCCGCGGATGAGGCTGCTCAAGTGGTGGGAGTGGGATAATGATGATGATGATAATAATACGGACGGGGAGGGTAGTGGTGGTGGGAAGAGGTACGGGAGCGCAGTGCGGGAGAGGGTGGTCAAGGGGGCAGTGAAGTTGGAACGGCCGGTGATTGAGTAAGGTGCCGTTCGTTGTTCGTTCGTTCGCGGATGTGGATTTGTCATTATGATGATTTATTCTTTTTTTTCTTTTGGCTGGGAAGGGAAAGCGATGCTTCGTGGATGTATTATATGTATCATTATAGAGTGTATGCATCGTCCTGATATGGATTACGAACCTCACTCCAGGTGGGCTGGTTGACGCAATGCCAAACAAATGAGAGAATTGAAAACCCATACCGTGAACGCATTTCTCTGCTCTTCGTCATGAAACAGAAACGTATTCCCCGGTAAACCTGAAAGTCCTGATAACGCCCCCGCTTTTTGCCCGAAATCCGTCTATCCCATCACAATCGTAGAAGTCCCAATTCTATTAAGTGGAAATGACACGTATATCCTCCCCTCCTTCCTCCTGCAATCGATCAATCTCCGACTCGATGCTCAGCACCCACCGATCCCTCTCCACCCGGCTCCGCGTCTTGAACACCACGCTCCGCCCGGGCACACCCAACCGGGAGACCGGCCGTACCGTCTGCCTGGTCCGACCACCCTCCGTCTCCTCCGACGCGCGGAACAGACTCTTCCGCAGCGGGTGCCAGATGACGAAGCAGATGGCAGTGTCCTCGTCGGAGCTGGTCCAGCCGTCCGTCGAGAGATAGACACGCGGCAGCGTGTGGCGGCCGGGACGGGTGCTGTCAAACGTCCGGTCCCTGTACAGGAGGTCGTTTTCCGTCAGCAGGCCCGAGTAAATGTAGCAGTCGCGGAGGTCCAGTGTCGCGCTGAGCTCCTGATGGATGTGGGGGATCTCGACGCCGGTGCGCTTGCGGAGAGCGCTGCTGAAGATGAGTAGCTTTCCTGCGGTGAGGAAGACGTTACAACGGGTGAAGGTGGCGTGGCGACGGGGCTTGCGGTACAGTTGTCCGCTCATCTGCGTATCTCAGTCTTAGCTATGGCGGTCGTAGTCATAGGTGAGGTTAAGGTAGGTGAAATGGGGGAAATAGATATACAAAAAGCCAAAGATTGTCTAGACATACCTTGATAGCCCGACAGCCGCAGATGGAGCACATGTTGTAGAGACGCGGTGACGCCTCGGCCCTCTTCACCTCCCACTTCCTGGCGAACTGTCCTACGATCGACTCCATCTCTTCGTCGATGTTCAGTATTTCCAGGTTATGTCGCCGCACCCTCTTGAGCTCGGCTGCGTCGACAGCAATACGTGCCTTCCAGTATTTTATCAACGCGCCGAGTCGCTTCATCCATTCGTCTCGAGTAGCGGTGTTGTATGCTTGAAGCCGCACGACGAGGCCATTGTCCAGTGCCATCTCAAAGGTGCGGTCATCATCGAACTGCTTCGTAGCGCCGTCATCTCGATGGGTGTCCATCACCTCTCGGTGGAACTCGACATCTGGACCCTCGTTGATGTTTCGATCGGCAGGAGAGCAGCCACGGTGGACATGTCGCACATCTTGCACCCGGCAGAGGTCGATATAGCCTTCGGTCTGGCTGATGTTGTGGAGGTTCCTCTGTGCCTCTGCGTATGCTTCTTCGTCCTGTTCCCGGACGTACTCTTTGTCATCGCTGGAAAGCCAAGTAATGTTTCCATCTTGCACCGGATACGGATCGATTTCATACTGAAGCGGCATCCTCTCTACGATCTCGCGAGAAGAAGGTACGTCTTCATCCGCCGTGGTCGGAAGTTTTGGGGGCCCCGGCGGCGCGGCTTTAGCTGGACGGCAGAAACACAGATAGTGATCTTGCGTCGAAAAATACAATCGCTTAAAGAACATCTTGTTCAGCCGCTGGTGTGCGCCTCGTTGAGACGTGAGGCGAATTAAGAAACCTTCTACGGGCGCTGGCTCTTCTTCCCTGCCTTCATTTTGTTGTTTGATAACGGTGGAATAGTGGTGCTTCGGTCGAAGCTCGAGGTCATGAGACACCTGCATCGCTATCGTCCCATGCATCTTTTGCTCGTTGGGACCATGAACCCATTCCAACCGGTCATATCGCTTCCAGGCCAGGCCCATTTTCTCGAATTTCGACCAAGCGCTCAAAACATCCGCCCATTCTGGTCGATCCTTGAGCATCTCCATGCAACCCTTTATGATGCCCGAAGCTGCAAACTGTTCCTCAGCCGCGGTCCTGGTGAGCACTCCATTGGTTTCCCACTCGCCGTTTGCCGAGTCAGCGCTCTGCTCGAGCTGTTCAAAGGGATTTCGAAAGATAAGAGATACGCCCAAATCGGGGACATTGATAAGGAGTGAAGACGGGCGACGCCATCCTAGAGCCTGGCGAATGAAAGTATACCATTCGACTGCGTGTGCGGCCGACCTCGGACGTATAATATACATCCTCGCGCCTTGCTTGAAAGGTTGCCAGATGACAAGTGTCTTGTCAAGCGCAGAGAACAGGTTCACTCTGGTATTTTTATAATTCAGGGCCACCTCGTGACGTGGGTACTTCCGGGTCTTTGGGTTTTCCACCTGCGGAATGACACGCGTTTTGTGCATCTGGAGTATGAATGGTGTATGTTTTCGAGAGCTCTGCCGGCAGACTACGAGAAATTCACGCCATTTATCCACAACACGTGTCTCTATCTTCAGACTGTCATTTTCGCTGTAGTCGTCAGGAAGAAGCCGCTCCATCGTTTCTTCCACCCGGACTAGCATCTTTTCCGCCTTGATGATCTCGCCCTCTTGTACCTTCTGCCTTCGAGACCGTCTCTCAGAGATTTTCTTCTGGGTCCTCTCGATCCGAGATCGGATGCGCCGTCGCTTATCCAGCACAGTGTCGCCCAAGTTAAACCGAGCCAACCTGCTTGATGGAGGAGTCAATCTTCTCTGCTCGGCTCGTCCCTCGTCGAGGTAATCCTGGTCCGGCGCAGTTTCATCAGGCTGAGGATCCTGCTGCTGCAAGTCCACTGACGCGTTCCCGAGAGTATTGTTATCATCCTTTGGTTGCTCAGACTGTTGATAGACTGGAGGAGATGCCGAAGAACCCGCTTCGTCCATATACGTTCTTTGGCTTGATTCCTGAGGAACCTGGGGACGGGACACGCCTGAAGCTGAGCTGGGGACATGTTTACGCGAGCGGTTCCCAGAGCCTTTGCTGTTGATATTTCTACCGGATGATATTCGTCCAGAGTCGTTTTCGTTAGAAATCGCCTCTCGTGCCGTGAAGTATGTGCGCGAGGCCTGGGTAGTATATGCAGAATCGATATCAGGGTCTCTTTGGTTGGGTGAAGGCATGTTTCCTGTGTCTGGAACATCAGACTGATCCTGAGCAGCAGACTCGGATTGTGATCCCGCGGCTTTGGTTCTCTCAGTTGTCCGATTGGATTTAGATACGTCTCCTGACTTTGGCCTCCTCGAACCCTCCCTGTCAGGCTCCTCGCTTTCTGTGTCTTCACTTGAACTGGTATCCGATTGCGGAAAGTTAGGTTGTTGGTCTCCTGCAATAGGTGGTCCAGTCAGGTCTGCTAAATGCCTCTGATGGGGAGCAGAAGGGTCTGCGGAGAATGCGACGGTTCGTGAGGTATAGTTCTCAAAGCTCAACCTCGTCCTGTACCAGGACTTGCGGTAGCTATTCAACCATCCTTCTGGAATTGGCCCTATGAAGAACCGTCTGCTGGTCATATGCAAGTGGTGTGCAGAAGCATGGCGCTGTCAGAACGTTAGTTCTCGCCATCTGCAAGAATGCCTGGGCAGCAGGAAGTACCAATCGCTGAGCTGTGTAGGACTCGGCCTCCAGCACAGGATGCTCTTCATGATACTGGATCTGAGGGGGAGCTGCTGAGCTATCGGCAGCATCCTGGCCAGAGTCCTGCGGAGCGCTCATGGCACTGGGAACTTCATTAACGACGAACAAATTAAAAAGTAATTAGAACTTCAATAAAAAAAGAGAAACATTCAAAAGTAAACGGACTAAAGACTTCAGCAAAAGAACACTCCCATATCAAGAAATACAATGGACGGAGAAGGTAACTCGAACTTGATGCATCCAGATCCCATTACTGTTCTTGGATCTCCACGGCGGGGTCTGGATCTGGCCGATGACGTCGTGTCGTGGTCCCAGTCCCGTGACGGTTTGGCATGTTTGCGCTGTTTAGCCTGTTTGCGCCGTGCTCTGGTGGGGCCCGCCCCGCTGTACGCTATTGGCTTGCGCGTCCTGCCACGGGGGCGATCCCCTGAGTCCCTGACCGCTCCGCGACCTGACAGCTGTTGATAACTACCCCGTGTTCCCGCTGCCCGTCTGGAATTCTATCCTTAATCCTTTACGCTCTTCGCTGGTCACAGTCGTTAGATTTTTCAAATACAAACACTCTTGAAGATGTCTTCCACCGCCGTCATTCCTCCTGATGGAACCTGGTTCGATACTTTGAAGAGGTCTTTCGCTGATGTTCCCATCGATGCCGCCAATGACAATGCCATTGCTACCACTGAATTCCTCGAGGCCGCGGAGGCTTTGACAACCCTGTTCGGTAAGTCGAAGCGACAAAAATCGCTAATTTGGAATTTATCTAATCTTATAATCACCGTCTAGATCTCCTTGGTTCTGTCGCTTTCAACCCTGTCAAGAATGACTTGATGGGCAACATCAAGGTTCGCGTGATTCCACCGCTCCAGAGTAGGAAGGATCTAACCGATACTCCAGAAAATCAGAGAAAGGCAGCTTGCGGCCCCTGCCGAGTCGGCGACGCTGCAGGCTCTTGTCCTGAACGAGCTGAAGGAGAAGAAGCACACTGCCGCCGAAGGGTTGCTTTGGCTTGTCCGGTATGAACTATTCCCGTGCCTCTTGCTTCAATATATTGTGTTCTCAATACTCTCATCTTGCGTCGATGCCATAATAACTGGGGTGGTGTGGTAAACTGTCTAACCGTTGTCAAACCATACAGTGGCCTTGATTTCACCGCTCAATCTCTTCGTCACAACCTCTCCAACCCCAACGAGGAGCTCTCCAACTCTTTCCGTACCGCCTACGGGGCAACCCTCAAGCAACACCACTCGTTTGTCGTGAAGCCGATCTTCAGTGCCGCTATGTCTGCGACTCCATACCGAAAGGACTTCTACGCGAAGTTGGGCAACGACCCTGCAAAGGTTGAAGCCTCCCTGCATAAGGAGGTAGCTGCTCTTGAGGAGCGGGTTGCGATTCTGAAGGCATTCCAGGAGAGGAAAGAGGCGAAGTGGTAGATTGATGGCAAAGAACACCGTTAACCTTTTATGCCATTCGGCGTATTTCCCATGCTTTCAGATTTTGTTTTTCTCGAATAAGCTGGCGGTACAGGGAACATTTCTTTCATATACTGGAACTATTCGATGGCATTTTCGATCCTCTCACTGGAATTAGAATCTGACAGCATCCATTCACATGGCCTATCGACACTTCATGGAGAGGCTTTTCAGATTTTGATCACAGCATGCAGAATCCTGTGCATATAGCCTCAGTTCCTGATACCCTGTGATTATTTACAGTATAAATTTGAGGAGATATCATATTCTCTATATCTTACTATCTAGTTCATACGTCTGCTTTCAAGGCCACGCCCTTGTTTTGTTTCCTGCTCTTCTGATCTGAAAACTGGTCTAGTACTGCTCTTCTCCGCATATTCACGAAACCAACACATCTGAAAATATCGTATTACTAACTTTGGTCTCTAGAAGATTTTCCCGAGTCTGTTCTGGTTCTCGCGACGTGTACGTCTTGCCTCATTCAACAGCTATACAGTTACTCTGGGTCCTTGATATCAAAGCTATCCTGACCTATCTTTACCCTGGACAATCCGGTCATGGAACATGTTGCTTAAGATATAGACATGAACAAACTCAGCATCCAAGTTTAAGATGTCGCTGTGGACTCTTCAGGGACTAGAACTTGATCACTCTGTTGCGTCCGGATGCTCTGGATATGATGCCTCGTCGTCTAGTTAATAATAAAAGATAAACGGCAGCTACGATATTCCGGCTATGTGGTACGACTGTTGAAACTTGAACTGCAGGCGCATCCAAATGGGTTGGGCTTTCCGTGTCTAGTTTGGTCCAAGTTCAGTAAGAACACATGGCATGATGCGGATGAGCAGCTCTAGTCCAGACCCCCAGGAGTCAGTAGTCCGTACAGAAGCAGTGTTCCTTTCGCCTCGATTGCTTCGCCGCCCGGTGGCGAAGGGCAGCAGAACCCCCTTGGATGGAAAGCAGACGCTATTCCTCGATTGAACATGGTACCTACCCCGAACGGCGCCGGACGAATGGAGAGCTTTGAGATTACCAAGGTTAAAGCTGAACTGCAATTCGGGAACCGCTCCATCGTTCGACTCGGGCAGCAACCATATTCGATAATAAAGAAATAACCTCTGGAGAAGACTGTGGTTCGCCTCGCAAGAGGTGTTGCGGTCCGCTGAGTTAAAAGTCTGACTTGGGCTGGCTCCAGAACGGTTGATCGGCCCTCCAAACTGCAGATACTGCCTGTTTACTATTCGAATAGGCCTGCAGCTTCATCTTCAGAGGTTCCACCCACGAGATGTACTATCGACGGTATTCCACATGGAGCCCCTGATTGAGCTCCCCGGGACAAATTCCTTTTGGACCTTTTGTGCTGCTTTGTTTATGTGCTTTATCTCTGTGCAGTGGCTCAATTCCGGAAGTAACTTATGCGAGCCTATTGAAAAAGTGTTGGATAACAGGTAAGGATGGAGTGCTAACCGATTATCACGCGATCAATGAAAGGTTCGTCCCCACTTCCGGCGTGACTTGTGCGCATTTTGCTTTTGATCACCCTGACGAAAATGAGAGTACAGTAGTAGCTACCCGTCTGTCGCTTTCTGGATTATAATCGAAGGTCTCACCACCTTCTATATCAACAACAATAAGTAATGCTCTTGGCACAAAATGGAATCGAAAAAAATTCCAGTCATCTTCAATCAGACCGTCTATCCCAGAGCGTGCTCGGATCCCTTTGCCGCATAACTTTGGATTTCAAAGCACCTTCTAGGCTTCGGTCGCAGACCACCTTCTACCCCTGAGCCAGAACCTCCTCGAGGGTTGAGACCCCTGTTAAGACGGGAAGCGCTCCCTCCACACTACTCGCTCCTATATATGGGGGTACTGCCTATTCCATGCAAGTACGGAGCACGCAGCATTTTCCCCTCGGAGAGTTCAAATGAGTGGAACTCTCTGCCGCGACCTCGCGAATATGGTGGAGCGTCCTATGCCCGGGCCGGTCTCTCCCCTGGTGGGACCATCAACAGACGTGCCGCACTTGACGGCTGAAGAGAATGGCACGTGGTGGGGCGGGCGTTCGTGAAACAGCTCCTATGAAGTTTATTATTTTATTCTTCGGCAGCGCGCGCGGAAGATTCGGCATTCGCAGAGGTTCTTGTTTCTTATTTGTGCAGCCGTCGGCAGAGTTTATCATTTTCTATCAGACCCCGGGTGTTTACCATTGGACCGTTGAGCGGCATAGCAGCCATGTGGCTGGAGAGGGACACAACACCCGCGTTTTTGCGTGCTGGGGATCATGCTATCCAAATCTGTTTAAGGGAAATCATCGGCTCGTCTCGGTGGAGGCCACGCTGCCGATCCCTCATAGATCTTTTGGATGATAGATCGATCGTGAGGAACTTAGGCCCGCAGTACTCCGTGCTCCAACTTCACAGAGGCCAAATCCTGGGCTGAGCTTTCCCAAAAGCCAGAGCTTAGAGGTCTTGACTGGATGGATCGGCGCTCCGATTTTCCGCACGCAGTTGAGCACGGTCGATTGGAGCACAGGAGAGCCGCGCGGTTGGAACCACTTCCCACACTGTATCTTTCGCACTCCTGAGAGCCAGATTGTTATTGCAGAGCGCAGGGCTATGAACTGATCTCGTCCTCAACACGGCCTTGTCGACACAGCCCGCCAAAGTATCGTGGTCGTTTATGGAATACGGAATATGGAGTAGTCCCCGAGAATGGAGGCCGATCATGAGACGATTGGTGTTCTCGCTTGCGAGTCCGTCGGCAACCCGACCGATGTGGATTGTGGACGGCATCATTGAAACGCGCTAGAACCTGGAAAAGATCTAGACTTGCCTTTTTTGAGTAAGCCACTCCTAGCCCTGCTGGCGCGGCCGTGCGGCATGTGGAATGACGAATTACGGAGTATCTTCAGAGCATCGTTCATTGCAGCGTGACCCGTGCCTCCGCGTGTTCTGTGCAGCGGTTCGTCGTCTTCTTGGGCACGGACAAGGCACGCTGAACCAGACACAAGCAGTTCGAATCCTGTTCGAGGACTGCTGCCATGCTTAAATAACAATGCTGATCGAAAGTCCTTTCCGTAACGGTCTCTAGCTTTATGCTGTCCCTTGGTACTGGCAACTGCCAATAATGGACCTCGTGATGAGTTTCTATATCCCCACCTCGGACCTTGGCGTTTGGCCAGACGGCTGGAGCTTGCTCCCTGTTAAATATCTTGTGTTTCCTCCCCCTGTCCAAGCCAGCGTCTGGCCGCTCGTGACGCTCCTCACGGCATAATATCGAAAAAGCCCGGTGCCATTCGAATCACACCATGTGAGCAGGTTCTCATTCTATCGATATCATAGCAGCAATCCATCCTCGAACTGCGCAGCAGAATGGCGCTGGAATTGGAGGGCAGGAGCAAGGCGATTTTCGTCGTTACGACAGTGCTCTTTGCCATCTCGTTTGTGACCGTCTGCCTACGGTGCTTCGTGCGGTTGAAGATCGTCAGGTCCTTCGGATGGGATGATGGTTTTATGGTCCTGGCAATGGTATGCAAAAGGAATCCGAGCCCGGGGAAAACACGGCAATCTTAACGTTTTGTTGATAGGCGCTGAACATCTGGTTCGCGACGTGCGGAATTGCGGGATCACTCCACGGGTTTGCCAAGAGATTTTCGGAACTTGACCTGGGAGAAATCAAGACCGCGCTATTGGTATCGAGCTGCATGTTCGATTTGGAATGATAGAATACCTGCTTACATTCGCCATAGTGGTGGTGGCTCGGCCAAAGTTCCTATGTCTTGACATGCGTCGCTGCAAAGATATCTATCGCCCTCTCCCTCCTTCGCTTGACTATCAGCAAGATCCATATGATCATCCTTTGGATCAATATTGCCTTGACGACCATTGTCGGACTCGTTTTCTGGTTCCTCTTGATGCTGCAATGTACCCCGGTGAAATACTTCTGGGATAGAACTGTGGAAGGCCACTGTCTGGACACCAATGTCATTATCACAGCAGCCTATGTCTATAGTGTCGTTGCTGCCGTGTGCGACTTCACCATTGGCATCCTACCGATCTTCCTTATCTGGAACCTGCACATGAATCCCCGGGCGAAGTTTGCTGTAGCGGGAATTCTCAGCATGGGTTGCGTGTATGGGACCAATGCGCTCAATGTGCCGTCCTGCGCTTCTGCTGACCCTTGGTTTTAGTGCCAGCGCCGCTGTTGTGATCCGTATACCTTATCTCCACGACTACCATAATCCAGATTTCCTATGTATGAAGCTGCCTTTCATCTCTTATCCTACCAGCTTTCCTCCTCAATCCACAACACTGCTAACAGCATCACCCTTTCCAGATGCAACTGCCAACATCTCGATATGGTCAAATGTCGAGGCCAGCCTCGGCATCACGGCAGGAAGCCTGGTGGCACTCCGCCCGCTTTTCCGCTTCTTCCGCGACGGCAGCTTCCACACTTCTCGAAGCGTCAAAAGGACCAACACTAGCATCTTGCTCTCGAACATGAGTGGGCGCGACCCTACAGGCAAAGTTAAGCAGGGCCCAAACGAGCCGGGTTACTGGCGACCCGATATTTACCCGGACGACGCCCACGCGGTCGTGACGGCTGCTGTCAACTCGGACCGTCGAAAGCACCGCCGGCGGAATAGCACGAATAGCAGCCAGGAGGATCTCAATCCCAAGGGGGAGGACTCCTCCAACGGCGTCAGTGTCCAGAAGACGTTCGTGGTAACTTCAAACGCGATATAGGCGTGGGAAGGTATGTCTGGTGCATAAATACTAATTGGACGGTGCCTACTATGTATGTTATATGAGCGTTCATGATACCCACTCCGGGAAAACCACACCCCGTGGATATCTTCATTTTTACGGATACTCATAGCAGTAATTGGTCATCTGAGAACGTTCTAATGATAGCCTGGCTTTACATGTGTGCAGTACGATGCAACCGAACGAATTAGTTTGGGATATAGAGACAGAACCACCGGAGATGACTATGACATGGTACCCTTCAAGCGTCAACAGTGATAGATAGCATATCTCATCATAGAAGCATATGGTAAGCTGGTTAAGATGCATACATACCATAGTCTGTCGTATACAACGATCGACCTCGAGGGCTGCGAAGAACAGATCTTGGACATCCGTGCGCTGTTGAACAGACCAGGAGTTCTCTTCTGTGCGGTGCTCCGTGCTCGTATCCGGATCTCCACCGGTCGCCGACGCCTGGCGCCGGCGCATCGACAACAAGATGAGAAAGATGTTGGAGGTCAGACCGTCAGGGCGCTTGGATACACCGGAAGCGCGCCATGCCCGATCAGGACCGGGTCGGACTTTCCTGTCTCCGGGGCTGTGGCTGATGCGGCAGAGTGGCTGGGGGTGCGGGCCAATCGATGACGAGCAGCGCCGGCGTTTAGTAAGGAAACGGTCTGCGGCGAACAGCCTGGAGGAATTTCTATCGAGGTGGCTTCTTCCTCGCAGCGCTCCGTCCGCCTCTGTTCGCCTTTCGGACGCCTCCTCCGCCGTGACGGCTGTCTTTTTCTTCCTTTCAATTCCCGTCTCTTATGTCTCCTTAAGGCTCTTTTCGCTCCTTACCGTCTGACCTGCACTGCGGTCATTCGAGCTCCATCATGTGCGTTTCTCACCTCCGGCACATCGCGTGCCACGCGACATCGAGTCTGGACCCAGCTGACAAGGTGTACAGGCCGAAGCTTGTGGATGATCCGCAGATTCAATATGCGTCGCTTCATAATCCTCTCCCGATCCAGCTGCATACGTATGTGTGGCCATTTCTCATAATATGGCCCGCCTTCCTCGCCGTCTATCTTTCCCCCGAGCGGTACGATAAGTACATCCAGGGCCAGGAATGGACGTTCGTCTGGACGGGGACAATCATCACCGTGCAATCGCTGCTGTGGTTGATGACGAAATGGAACATTAACATCAATGCGCTCTTCACCTCGACCCGGACCAAGTCCGTCGACTCCGCGCAGCTTATCAAGGTCATCCCTGTGACGAACGCGGGATCCGGGGAGATCTGCCCCCTGATCCACGATACGACCGGCGGAAAGAAGACAATCTCGTTTCGGTTCCAGAAGCGTCGTTTCCTGTACTACCCGGAACGGAAGTGCTTCGCCCCCCTGTCGTACGTCCTGGATGCGGATCCCAAGCCTGCCATCAAGACCTTCCAGCAGAGCCGGGGGTTGACTTCCAAGGAGGAGATCGAGCGTGTCCACCACCACTATGGTGATAACACGTTCGATATCCCCGTTCCGACCTTTATGGAGCTCTTCAAAGAACATGCGGTGGCGCCTTTCTTCGTCTTCCAGGTATTCTGCGTCGGGCTCTGGATGTTGGATGAGTACTGGTACTACTCGCTGTTTACTCTGTTCATGCTTGTCGCGTTCGAGAGTACTGTCGTATGGCAGCGTCAGAGGACTCTGAACGAATTCCGTGGCATGAACATCAAGCCCTATGATGTCTGGGTATACCGTGAGGGCAAGTGGCAGGAGATCACCAGTGACAAGTTGCTTCCCGGTGATCTGATGTCGGTCAACCGGACGAAGGAGGACAGCGGCGTCGCTTGTGATATCCTCCTGATCGAGGGCAGCGCAATTGTCAACGAGGCTATGCTTTCCGGAGAGAGCACGCCCTTGCTGAAGGATTCCATCCAGCTCCGACCTGGCGACGACCTGATCGACCCCGATGGCCTGGACAAGAACTCCTTTGTGCACGGTGGCACCAAGGTCCTCCAGATCACGCATCCGAACACGAGCCCCGAGGGAGCGGAGCAGTTGCCAAACATTGCTTCTGGAGTCCCGAACCCTCCGGACAATGGCGCGTTGGGTGTTGTTATCAAGACTGGGTTTGAAACCAGTCAAGGCAACCTCGTCCGCACCATGATCTACTCTACAGAACGCGTCTCCGCGAACAACGTCGAAGCACTGCTCTTTATCCTTTTCTTGCTCATGTTCGCCCTTGCCGCCGCCTGGTATGTCTGGCAGGAGGGTGTGGCGAAGGATCGCAAGAGGTCCAAGCTCCTGCTCGACTGTGTCCTGATCATCACGAGCGTGGTTCCCCCTGAACTTCCGATGGAGCTGAGCTTGGCTGTGAACACCAGCCTTGCAGCGCTGAGCAAGTTCGCGATCTTCTGCACTGAGCCTTTCCGGATCCCGTTCGCTGGCCGAGTTGACGTTGCTTGCTTCGACAAGACGGGTACTCTGACCGGCGAAGACCTGGTTGTCGACGGTATCGCGGGTCTCACCCTGGGCCAGAAGGGTGCCAAAGTGGAACCGGATGGCGCTCACACCGATCTGATCAAGGCCGACAGCGTCGGTCTTGAGACGACGCTTGTCCTCGCGACTGCTCACGCTCTGGTGAAGCTGGACGAGGGCGAGATTGTGGGTGATCCAATGGAGAAGGCTACATTGACATCTCTTGGTTGGGTACTTGGTAAAAATGATACCTTGGTTAACAAGGGTATTTCCGCCAAAGAGTCTCCCCGTGTGCCCGACACGGTTCAAATCAAGAGAAGGTTCCAGTTCTCTTCTGCTCTCAAGCGTCAAAGCTCTATCGCCGTTGTCACCACCATGGAGAAGAAAACGTCGAAGAGAACGAGGGCAACGTTCGTTGGTGTCAAGGGTGCTCCTGAGACGATTAGGACTATGCTGGTGGAAACACCTCCGAATTACGAGGAGACGTTCAAGTACTTCACCCGCAACGGAGCTCGAGTGCTTGCTTTGGCCTACAAATACCTCTCTCCCGACGCTGAGCTTGGACAGGGACGCATTAACAATTACAAGAGAGAGGAGATCGAATCCGAACTGACCTTTGCCGGCTTCCTGGTTTTGCAGTGCCCTCTGAAAGAAGACGCTGTTAAGGCCGTGCGCATGCTCAACGAGAGTAGCCACCGCGTGGTCATGATCACCGGAGACAACCCGTTGACTGCCGTCCATGTTGCACGGCAGGTCGAAATCGTCGATCGTGAGGTTCTGATTCTCGATGCTCCTGAGGGTGATGACTCTGGAACCAAGCTGGTCTGGCGGAGCATCGACGACTCGTTCAACCGTGAGGTCGATCCCACTCAGCCTCTTGATCAGGAGATTCTGCGGACCAAGGACATCTGTGTCACTGGATACGCTTTAGCCAAATTCAAGGATCAAAAGGCGCTTAAGGACATTCTCCGTCACACCTGGGTGTACGCCCGTGTGTCTCCGAAGCAGAAGGAGGAAATCCTTCTTGGACTCAAGGATGCCGGTTACACGACTCTCATGTGCGGTGATGGTACCAACGATGTCGGAGCGTTGAAGCAGGCCCACGTCGGTGTTGCTCTTTTGAACGGCACCCCCGAGGATCTCCAAAAGATCGCAGAGCACTATCGGAACACCAAGATGAAGGAGATCTACGAGAAGCAGGTTGCCATGATGCAGCGATTCAATCAGCCTCCGCCTCCGGTCCCAATCCATATCGCCCATCTGTACCCCCCTGGACCGAACAACCCGCACTATGAGAAGGCGATGGAGCGCGAAGCGCAGCGAAAGGGTCGTTCTAACGCTGCAGCTGGTGCTTCCGGCGCCAAAGATCAGGCGAACGGAGTCCCGACCATCACCTCTCCCGGAGCGCAAGCGTTGCAGCAGTCCAATTCGAATCTCACCCCGCAGCAGCAGCGCCAGCAGCAGGCTTCTATCGCGGCCGCCGGCCTTGCTGACAGGCTTACGGCTTCCATGATTGAACAGGAGCTCGATGACAACGAGCCTCCGACTATCAAGCTGGGCGACGCATCGGTTGCTGCTCCATTCACGAGCAAGCTTGCCAACGTGGCTGCCATCCCTAACATCCTTCGCCAGGGTCGTTGCACGCTCGTCGCTACTATCCAGATGTACAAGATTCTTGCCCTGAACTGTCTGATCAGCGCCTACAGTCTCAGTGTGATTTATCTTGACGGGATCAAATTCGGAGATGGTCAGGTGACCATCAGCGGCATGCTTATGAGCGTCTGCTTCCTTTCTATTTCTCGTGCTAAGGTATGTATTCTGAACAGTGTAACTTTTTCTTCTTTGTAAAGACGTGTGCTGACTGTGTTCCCAGTCCGTGGAGGGCCTGTCGAAGGAGCGACCGCAGCCCAACATCTTCAACATGTACATCATCGGTTCTGTCCTTGGCCAATTTGCCATCCACATAATCACCCTCGTCTACCTCTCCAACTACGTCTACACGATTGAACCGTACGTTCCCCAACTCCCCCTTTCCATCATTGACATCATAACTAACCGAGCCCGCAGACGCAAAGCCGAAATCGACCTCGAGGGCGAGTTCGAGCCCTCCCTGCTCAACAGCGCCGTCTACCTCCTCCAGCTCATCCAGCAGATCTCCACCTTCTCCATCAACTACCAGGGCCGCCCCTTCCGCGAGTCCATCCGCGAGAACAAGGCCATGTACTGGGGCCTCGTGGCCGCGTCGGCCGTCGCCTTCTCGTGCGCGACCGAGTTCATCCCGGAACTGAACGAAAAGATGCGCCTCGTGCCCTTCAGCACCGAGTTCAAGGTCACCCTGACGCTGCTCATGATCGCCGACTACGTCGGGTGCTGGCTCGTCGAGAACGTGCTCAAGAAGCTCTTCAGCGACTTCCGGCCCAAGGACATCGCGCTGCGCAGGCCGGATCAGATCGCGCGCGAGATGGAGCGGAAGAGGCGCGAGCAGGAGGATGCGGAAAAGGAGAAGGAGCGGTTGAGGAAGGTTTAGTTAATTAACTTATGCCTGTTTTTGTTTGTCCTTTTCTATATTATACTAAGTAAATTATACGATATGTTGGACTAGATCAAGCGCTTTATGTGTCTATGAAGCGGACTAGCTGTGTGTTTGAGATGTCGTTTTGCTGTCAACAGGCGCTTGCATGTCATGTCCATGTCATGTCATGTCATGTCGGTGTTAATAAGCAGCAGGCAGGCTAGACCCGATCCGATATGCAGCGGGTAACTAGACATTTGTTATAATCATCATGCTGGCTGATCCTTAAGCGATGCATGTAGAGGTTATGGTTTGCGTCTGTTACATACAATACAGATCTATATCATCTAGCTGGTGATGTCTGCGCCCAGCGACGGATTGATTCGATGCTGTATGTATCTACGTCTGTCTTATCTACTTCACTCTATCCCGCAACCACCTGATCGATCATCTATCTACCTTCTCCTCGCAACCCAAAACTGCGCCTGGTACGCATTCTTCGTCAACCCCCTCTCGTTGAACCCATACGGCACCTCTCTGCCCCTCACTTTCCTCCCCTCAAGAGTAACCTCCCCGCACGCGGAGTCCGTCTCCAGAAACTCGAACCCCATCCGCTCGCAGACATCCACGATCTCGTCGAGCGAGAGCTGCACGAACGGCGCGCTCCCGTACAGGAGCGGGCCCAGGTTGATCCACGTCCCGCGATTGGGCTTGAGCAGGCGGTGGATGGTCTCGAGGTAGCTGATCAGGTTGCGCGCGGTGTCGATGAAGAAGAGGGTGACGATGGCGTCGTATTGTCCTGCTGAGGCTTGGTCTTGGAAGACGGTGGTGAAGTCGCCTTCGACGAGGAGGACGGAGGATGCGTTGACGGGGACGTCGGGGAAGGTGATGGGGCGTTTGAGGTCCGCTGTTGTGGCGTGGTGGGACCACCAGTCGATGAAGGGGCGGAAGGTTGCTGAGTGGGCGGTTTGCAGGGTTTCGATGTAGCGGTAGGCGAGGTTCATGTAGGAGGACCATTCGTTGGTTGTGACTTCGAAGCCTGGAGAGAGAGAGTATTAGCGCTGAATGGCTCGGAGATGCTATGACGTGAGACGCCCTCAGACGGCAGTATCTAGCTGTGATTGTCGACTGGACGAGAAATGATGTTCCAGCTTACCACCCAGACCAGCAATATCATGTGCGAGTCTTCCAAGCCCAGCACCGGGCAGTAGCACTCGAACCGGACGATCGCCCTCACCGCGAGCAGGGAACATACTCTCAAGCGCATTCAGAATGCAAGGGAAAGCAGCGCTGCGCTCGTGCAGCCCATCTTCAGCCCAGTCTCTGACAAAGTGCTTCATCGCCTGATTGACGCTAGTCCTGTCAGCCTGCTTGCCACTGGCTTCCGTCTCCTTGATGAAATCCTCCAGCTCGCTCATCTCGATGTTGTAGAACTTCAAGGCCTGGTGTACGATCGCGTGGGCGAGAACCTCATTTTTCTCAAAGAGGTGCTCGACGCTGTTGAGTTTGTTGGTATATTTCACCGCGGATTCGACGAGCTGGTTTCACGGTCATCCCGTTAGCTTGCTTAAAACCTGCAATTCATCCATATTCTTTCTACACTAGGCTTGTTGCACTCGAAACATTGGCGCAGTGCGCACAATCAAGATATCGACTTACTGATCGTTGCTCTTTGGACACCCACTTGTAAAGCCCTCTCCAGCGCTCGAGCTCAGCCAGATTTCGCTCTTTGTAGCGGTAGAAGCCATGGAGGGCAGTCAGCAACCGATATCGCGGATGAGTCGAATCCCATTTCCCTTTATTTCTCTGCAATCTCTTTAATAACCGAGACTTCTCTTCCCGGTGCCGCGTGCTGTTAGGCTCACTGGCTGGTTCGAGAACGGTTACAGTGGAGATGTAGGTGACTACCACCTGTTTTATATCCAGCTTTGGGAATGTCAGTTTGACGCCTTAAACACAACAACTTGCATGAATGGAGACCCAAACCTTGTCTTCAGAACTTTTCCGAAGGACATCCTGCCTCTTGCTCTCAGTAATTGTATCTCTTTCGGCAGCAATTGACTGTACATCGGTGTGCGCACTTGCTACCAAGGCGAAAGCAGTGAACCAGATGTGCAGCCAGAAGATGAAAGGCAAGCTCGGCATGGTGAAGGAGTAAAAATTTTCGACACCAATGCCACACGTGAAGGTGAAGAGGAACCGGTGGGGGAGGATAAACCCGGTTTAATGAGATTGATCACATTGGCACTTGGAACAGGAAGCTGCACAAGTTCATCATTTCGACAGGGCCACGGCAGCAGTATGGGTGGTGTTCGCTTCCGAACCGGTCTCCTGCAGCCTAGTAGATATGGTCCATGGACACAGCAACCTTGGAAGCGAAGTTGTATTGGTGGAAGAGGCGTGTTGGAGAAAAGCCTTGGTGTATAGAAGCCATGCGCGGAGGCTTGGCAAACTTCTCGGCGCGGCGGAGGTTCTTGGCGGAAGCGCGATGATCCGGGGACCCTGGGGACGGCATGGAAGACGACCTGGAAAGCCTCAAAGGGTCTCTATAGAATCATCGCCGGGCTACTCATGAAGGGATAAGGTCCCTCATACTGGCCTCTGCAGAAACACCTCTGCTCTTGCATTTGCAGCATCGTTTTCCAGTCCGGTTTGCTGGGCTGATACTGTGGTTGTTTGCATCGCGAGCGGCGGACTAGGGAGGGTTTTTCATCTGAGCACCTTGATGGCCGCCAAGAGCCGACGCTTCCACTTCCCCTCCCGCTCCATCTCCGCGCTTGGCGCGCGCATGGCTTCCTGTGATGACAGAGGGCGGGTGCCAAGCCATTCTGGCCAGATGCTTGGGCGCTGGATGTCACCCTGTGGCCTGTTTCACATCGCTTCGCGCGGGCCACGAGGTTCTGGAGATTAGAAACATTCGCATGTCCTTGCCCCTGGTGGAGAATTCGAAGACAAGGGCAAATTGCCGGGGACCCGGGCAGCTGTCTTCTTCAGCGGGTATAAAAGCGTGTGGTTCCGAGCTCGTTGCAATTCTACCAGGATGATTCCGCTCAGTCGCTTCTCCTGTCACTCTTTCCAGCTGACGTCTTGTTGTGTGAGACCTCCATCATGCGGACTGCCATCTTCGCTCTCCTGGCTCTGGCCTCCTGCCCTGCCGTCCTGGCTCAGGAAGACCCGGGCCCATCGCCCACTGAGTCTGTCGGTTGCGAGCCTCATGGCGATCATTGGTATGGCTTCCCAATGCTTCCCAGTTGTGAATTTCTGGGATCAGTTTGGCTGACCAATTCCCAGGCACTGCGCTGGCCCTGCCCCTACCATCACGCCCGATGTGACCACTGTTGTCACTCCTCTTGTTCCCAGCCCAACCGAGTCGGTTGGCTGTGAGCCTCACGGTGACCACTGGCACTGCGATGGCCCTCGGGTCACCTCAACCGATGACGGGCACTCCCACACTGCTTCTCCCGCTATTCCCAGCCCAACCGAGTCGGTGGGCTGCGAACCTCACGGCGACCACTGGCACTGTGATGGCCCCGCCTCCGCTACGGCTTCCGCTACTTCTAGCAGTGCCTCGTCTTCCGCATCGGCCTCGCCTTCTGAGCCGGTCGAATTCGAAGGCGACGCCACTTCTCTGCGCTCGGGAATCGTCATGGCTGTCACCCTTGCAGCTATGGCTGCCGCCGTCTGCTACCTCTAGGTTAGCACGACACATCTAACTTGCAATCCCGGCCATTATTGCAGAAAGGTCTCTTCCGGGGAAAGGTATCAATCAAATTGGTAGCACCTGGCAAGAACTTTTTTTCGCGGATGCAGCATGTTATCACTAGTGAGGCAATTGAATTCGTGGACAATGGCAACTGTAAATAGTCAATGGCAAATTTAAATTGGAGGACTCAGAAAGATCCATTCATAGCCGAACTTTCATGTAACAGCTGAATCTGAATAGGTCGTAGAATAAAGCATATAGGTTCAGTAGTCAGAACGGACAGCTGCGGCGTTTCGCCTCGCAGACTGTCAGACAGTTGTGATTGTATTGTGCCACATAGACATGCCATATATATCGAATAAGCTCGAAACTCGGCAGACGGGAGATCACTCTGATACGAGGAGCAAAGAAACGGGTTTATTCAAGTACTACTAAGCAGAGAAACATGGAACTCGAAAGCTCACACCGGCTGAGCCCTCATCTCTTCATTCTCAGAAAGTAAAGTGTCATTGCTGCAGAAACAACCGGAGAGCGGTTACAGAAAAGCAGAAAATGAGAAAGAACAAAAAAACGAAGTGCACTTCAAAATGAAGAAAATGGTGGTCAGACAGGTGGACATTCGTGTCCTGTTTCCAGGTAGCACAGTCGATCCAGGAGATGATGAAAGTTTCAGGAGCCTCCCGAGGGTCCCTTGACGGATATGAGCTAATTTAATCCGGATCGGGCAGACCTCGGAAGCCCTACCAAAAAAATGATACCTGCAGCAACTTCACAAGTTGATACTTGACCTTGTCAGTTACTACTGTGTCCGCCGCTAATCGGAATGCTAATAATAATCCTTCTCTGATAGTGAACCTGAAGCCTACGTATACTGTAAAAGCTGTACAGTTCAATGGGCAAAGTCACGTGAAGATTATCGATGTTATAGTGAGGTTAGTAGCTTAGTCATACACAGTACAAGCCAAGTTGACCCCTATATAACGCACCACAGCTTGGGTTGTTCAAGTCAGAATCGATTATTGACCTCGTCAAGAACCACAACATGCAAGTCTCATTTTCATTATTGTTGTGAAAAAAAAGGACATAATACGAAAGCCATAAAACTGGACTTGGTGGAATAAAGTAGGGATTGTCTATTTTTTTTTTCCATGGGATATTGTATGGTTATATGGTTATGCATTACCCTGCATAATCCGAGTTCATAACAATCGGAGTCAACTAAGTTGAACCTCCAAAATGACCGCACTACTCAGGTTAGTTGCTAAACACAATTGCCAAAGAAATAAATGAAAAAAAAGGGTCAAACGTTTCTTCAGTATGTATTGTATGTACGACAAATCCACGCCTAGGAATGATCCCTGCTGCTTCATGCCCACATCATCGAAACCAACAATGATCCTTAGGTTCGAATATACTGCACTGTACCTTTGGACCGATAACGTCATTCTACGCCAAATTTTGTATATATAGAAGACGGAAGCTTTCTTCAAAAAGGGGAAGAAAAAAAGTTAGGGATACCTACCTATGAGGTTATCTTTCATCATCCGATCTGCAGATTACACCATCTTCAATAATAATAATCCAAGCAGCAGTCATCCCCAAGACTCGATTCAAGCTCGAGGCTGGTCGAAGAGTTAAGGTACCCGAAACACCCAAATACCGGGTCGACGGATCTCCCTGGGAAGTTGGACCCCCCCCCTCCTCCTCCGTCCCCTACCTATGTACTGCACATGTACAGCATGAGGGGGTCCAAAAAAAAAACTCTTCTTCTTTCTTCTCTTTGCTGCCCACTACTTAGGTAACTTGCAAAAGCCTTCCATGAAATCATCATTATTCTTATTGTCCATTATTGGCGATCCGAGGTGCCTATTGTTGTCTGGCGAATTCCATTCCCGAAATGTCTAAATAAATTGCGGCTGTACCATACCTACTCCTGTTCCGTGAAAGAATGCCATTTCAATCCATTCGCTGGAAAGTTCAACTACTAAGATTGCGAATAAAGCTTTATGGACTCTGCACTAATAATACCACTACTCTGTACTTCAGTACTACTCATGCGGAGTCTAGTCGAGTCCTTTTTTTAAGGGTGATCGCATCGAGACGTTGATTGTTTTATTTTGGATACATTGATAGCGGAGTTAATACAAGATAGATCTACTACTATATAGAAGGTATAAACCCGGACCGTGTCTTATTCGAGCAAGTTCTATTAAAAGAACCTACCCAGCTTAGGTACATACAAATCAATGATGATGCAGGAGCAAAGCTTTTTTTTCCCGTTTCCTTCGCTATCAAATTTTCCCCAACCGTTCTCTCTTACACACTTTCTCTATCTCAAATTTCCAGTTCTAACAGCTCGTCGGTGAAGATCCTTCTGTCTAGATGGATGAATTGATCAGTCCGCAGACTCCGCACGTGCTCTTTCATCCCAGGGAGGAATGATGGCGATGATAGCAGCACAGGAATAGTATGTCGTTGTCGAAGGCTCGTTTCCGTAAGCAGCATGGGTCAAGGCCATTTCCCGGTGCTTTGGCTTTGTGAGCCAAGTAATGCCAGAAAGGCGGTCGCATAGCCACAGTTGCTTTCCAAACTGTAGAATATTTGCCGATCAATTTAGCACGTGTAGGTCAGAAAGGGAGGAGGTAGGGAGGGGGGGGGGGGGGGGGGGGGGGCGGAGAGGGGAGAAGAAGAAGAAATGAAAGAAAAGGAACGACAGCGTGTTTTACCTCGTCGTCTTCTTCGTCCTCATCTTGCACCATGCTTGACGCCTGGTAGGGGTAAAGGCGCCCTCCAACCAGAGGGTGTTCCGTTTCATGTCCATCAATCGATAACCCTGGGACAATCTCCACTTCAATGCCAAGCGATTGAAATACAGAGTAGAAAACGAGATCGGAGCCCTTCAGGGCTCTCGGGAGACTCTTGTCGGCATGTTCCGAGGTGTGGGCGTAGGCATGGGAACAGAAAATCCCGAGACCGCGTTATTAGCAGGACGGGGTTCATCAAAGGAGATCAGGGCAGAAGTTAAGTACCTTTTTGCAGAATGCTGGTTGCTCGATTAGCTCTTTCATGTACCCGTACAGCGGAAGGGTCTTTGGCTCGACAATGGGCGGTTGAGAGAGTGCGCCCCCCACTGGCTCCGTGACGTAGAGATTGTACGTTAGGGTAATCCTGTCCCCTTCAGTGACAGTCGTTATTTCATGTTCGCAGTCGCTGTAGAAAGCTACCCACTGGATGGTCGAGGCGCTCTCAGTGCTCCAGTCGAAGGTGACTTGTTTGCCGTTATGGCGGACAATCAAATCTCCGCCTTTGAACTGACAAGGCAGGCAGACGACGAGCGAGCCAATCTGGCTCGACGAACGGGGAGTATCAACATGCTTGCGGAAAATGCCAGAAGGCCCCGAGTAAACCTGCAGAGGTCAACACAATTCATATAATATAGTGGAGATTGTGACAGTACATTAAGCTTGTATAGATCCGCGGTCAACTTCCTGAACTGAAGAGCGTTCTCCAGATCGGTGCTGACGCTTGGAAGCAGGATCTGCTCGATGTTCTCTACAATGCCGAAGTTGGCCGGGTGGAAACTGCTCGAGAATCGATCCGGATCAAGCTTGCCGGCCATTCGGTAGCTCGGGTCCAGAACATCCTTGTTTCCCTTTCCAAAAATAGCGGGAGAGCAGTCCGTGACGAGCTGTCGAAGTACGCTTGGGCTCGACTCTTCCGTATCACTGAGTGGGAGCACAAGTTTCCGCGCATTGGAGTTCGTTTCTGTCGACCAGAAGATACTAACGGGCGGTGAGGTACGACGTGTAGAGTCTGAAGCTGCTGTTGCAGAACCCCCTCCCCCATTGTTGGCGTCTCCAGTAATGGGGATGGTACCACCGCAGGCAAAGGAAGCGGACGAGCGCTCTCCCTCGATCGACTCTCTCAACTGGCGACAGGCTTCGGCAAATGCACTCTGCTGTAATGACGGGGCCGATTTTCCTGTCTTGCGTTTCTCCGAGGAAGACTGGCTACCTTGTCCCATGGCGGTGACGGAAGCTCGATGGACGAAGTAACACGAGAGATACTACGTACCTAACGTAGCAAAGGGCAGAATTCGTCGAAGGGATGCAGAGGCAAGGACATGTCAGTCCAGGCGCTTGGTCTTGAGATGGAGGATGTGGTCTTCGTCTGATGAGGTGTAGACACTGGTATATGTATCTCTTTGACACAAAGAGTGCTAGGAAACAAAGGTGACAAGTGACATGGATTGCTGTTACCCGTTGGCGCAGTGGTTATATAGGCTGCCTGGAGAGTACACATGTCGTCAGGTTCCGATATCCTACGGGGTCTGCCGCCTAAGAGCTCTCATACAGTGGGCAATTCCAGGATACAGACATGGACGTGCAGCCCATCTAGGCAAGGTACTGTACCTACTTGCCTACCTCAGTACGGTATGTCAAGGTCTCTCGGCATCAGGTCCACTCTAGCCATGTCTCTATGAATAGGAACCAGATGGCGAGCTGCAGCTCCAAAACGCTGATATACATTCATAAGGAGGCACCTACTTAACCATTTTTCAAAGATGTTGAATCTCGCGGTCGCAGACCACTGAGAGACCATCTACATGCATAGGTCCGATGTGGCAGATGATGCCGGAATCCGGGATCTAGGCCAGGTCCTTCATAGAGGAGATACCCGTTCCTTGATAGATCCGTTTGAAGGTTTCAGGCAGCCCACTAGATCCTATACCATATACAGGTATGCGGAATCGGTCATGGAGCTCAGAGGATCCTGAAGTGATCAAAAAAATCATATGATTTCATATGTTGAGTCTGTTTTCTTCTAATCCTTCCCGCTTGTGCTACTAGTCAAAACATTGTCGATAGTCGCAGAGCCATCCAACCATCCAACTCTTCCCCACTCGGCTATAAAGACTGATGTCCCTTCCCGTCGATGCTTCCCTCGATGAACACCGCGTATAAGTTGGTCGCAAAGATCGTACAGTACTTAGCATCTAAGATCCTAACGCAGCCCCGTCGCCCGTCTGGTCAGCAAACAAATACCCCATCAACAGTACCGGTTTAAGAGGCATAATAGAGAAACGGATTCCAAGGAGAACACGTCAGATTCTGCTTATCATCGGTCGCGCCCATGGTAGTATCTTTGCATCCGGAGAGGAGTTTTAATACTAGAGACCTCGTAGCCGCTCAAGCGTTTTTCATCCTGGTGTTCTCCGTTCCATGAAGCTCTCTAAGGGGGAAGGGAGAGGTTTGGTGGGTAGGTAGGTAGAAGACGGGAGAGAGAGAGAGAGAGAGAGAGAAAGAAAGAAAACACGAACCTCTAAGAACTTGGCTTTTGGCATCGTATAGGTACCTATGCAGGTAGCTGTGTTGGTAGCAAGAGAGGACTTCTGCACGAATGGTTGAAAGGAAAAGAGACGATGAAAGGTCAGTAGAGGATGAAAGATGGATGAAAGGAGGAAGTCATGTGGGCGGGTGCTCGCCCTGGCTGGTAGAGTCTTCGAGACAACATATGTACAGTACGGATATCATAACCACATGAGGTGTTTTTGATACCGTTCTCTTCGAGTGCTGTTTTCCTCTTTTTTTCAAGAGAGAAGAAAGTCCTTTCTCTCCAAAGGCAAGAAGTATGCTGCTTTTTATCCCGTTTGCACGTCGACAGGTCACGATGCACCAACCTTGACATCACGCAACCCCGCACTCGGGTCTCTACCTACAACATCCATTTTCCAGTCCAATTAAAAACGTCACTGACCAAGTATCCATGCTGTCACTTTTCAGGCAATATGACCAGGGTACGATAAATTCCACAGACAAATAACCTGGGATTTTGACCCGGTCTTGTGCATATTTCTTTACGAGAAAGCCAGATCAACCGGCCCGGCGCCAAGACGGGGATTGTTGCTTGCCGGCCCAGCAGAGAAGGAAATAACCGCGATCAAGAAGATGCCACCTGCATGTTTGAGAATAACAATAATGCAGAAAGCGAGGCTATAGCATACAGCACTTATCGGTCCTTGTCCGACCGGCCGGACTGATAGATAGACGCTCAGCCTGCCCGTTACCCTGCTGGAGCACAGACGGGGTGGGATGCGGAGATGCCGCGTGCTGATAGGATAGGCGACAGTAGTATCTTCTCCAGAGGCCCGCGGGTAGCCGCGAAGAGCGCATCAGCTTACTCGCGTAGGAGTAGACACTGCGTCTGCGGTCTCAGCCTTGCCGCTGGGGAAACAGCAGGCCTGCCCTGTGGTGCGCTCGGAGGCCAGAACCTGCGCTCTTGAAAAAAGAACCCGTGACAAGGTCCGGCGACGTAGGATCTGTATACACTGGATGAGATGGAGGACCATGGACGAGTCGTTTAGTCATCACCCGTCGCTGCGGCACTCACCGTCGCTGTGGGCGGTGGCGCGAGCATCAAGCAGCGGCACCCGCGACCCGGTCAGGTTACTCGTGGACGGGGCACTCCGTATACCGCCTGGAAGGTACCTGCACGAGGTACCTTAGTGGCATGTACGTGCCTAGGCAGCTGCAGGTAGTTTTTGCCCTATGGGGGAAGCGGGGTGGCTTGGCAGCTGCATGTTTTGATTTTTTTTCTCTGTAGACAGAACAGCCCTTCAGATGTATACATACTCCGCTGGATAGTACCTGGTCGAACCGCCAGGCAGAAGCTTCGAGTATAGAGCCTGTGCATATCTGGGCGTACACTGTACACAGGGCAAGCGTCACGACCTGAGACCGAGCGCTGCTCCACCGGCCGTAGATGAAAAGGCCCGGGACGGGGCAGGGAGACCGTGCGCGGGCCAACCACGCGTCGGCGTGCCGAGCGATCGGCCGCCGCCCCACCGCCAGGAAGAAAAGGGAAAAAATTTCTCGCACGCCGCGAGATCGCGGGGGCGCCACGCCCAGCGCCCCTCCTGCGACGGGAGGGGTACGATCTCGTAGGCGTCTCGAGAGGGGGCAGCCCTGGGATGTCTACGTGCGTGCTCGACACGGTTCCTGGATCGCAGACTGACGAGACATAGGTGCGCACTGAGTGCGACGACGCGACTGGAAAGCTGGGCGGGTGGACCGGCAGGACGAGGGGCGGATGGCATCTCTCCACCCGCCTCGCCAACCAGCGCCGCAGCGTGCCTTCGTCCGCCGTCCATTGGCTTCCCAAGTTTCCCAAAACGGAGAAAAAATGCATGGCAGACGGTCACCACCGGGCGGACCCATCGCGACGTCCCGGATTCCTCTCTTCCTGTCTCGGGGCACAGGGCTTAAATACGGCGAGCTCCCCGCCGGATGTCTGTCAAGACAAGTGCTCCAGGAACAGCGCGACAGCACAGGATCAGAGACAGTATCAACACCATGGCCTCGCAACCCACCAACATCCCGACGCTCCAGAACCACCCGCCACCAAACCCCCCGCCTCCTGCTACCGACCCCGAGGTCTACAGAGCCCACCACGACGCCTTCGCCGCGGAGGGCCTGCCCACCACCCCGGCCGGATGGATTGAGCGTGCCAGGAAGGTCGCTGCGATCCTCGCCCCCGATGCGGCCGCCCGCAACCGCGAGCAGAAGACCCCGCGCGCCGAGGTCGCCCTGCTCAAGAGCTCCGGCCTGACCAAGATCCTCGGTGACAAGAAGTACGGCGGTGGTGGTGAGAGCTGGGACACCGCCCTCAAGTGCATCCGCGAGGTCGCCGTCGGCGACGGGTACGTGGTCTCCGGACGTTGTATGGGGTGACCATGGAAGTGCTGACAGGTGCAGGTCGATCGGTATGATCCTGGGCTACCACCTCATGTGGTCCACCACCGCCCGCGTCCTCGGCACCGAGGAGCAGCGCGAGCGCTACGAGAAGCTCATCATCGAGAACAACTACTTCTGCGGCGCCGCCGTCAACCCGCGCGACAACGACTCGCGCGTCTCCCCCTCGGGCGACGGCCTCGTCTTCAACGGCTTCAAGAACTTCACCACCGGCGCCGCCCTCTCCGACCTGGTCATCCTCGAGGGCGTGCTCGAGGGCACCGAGCACCACGTCTTCGCCATCGTCAAGACCGACCAGCCCGGCTTCATCTTCTCCTACAACTGGAACGCCATGGGCATGCGCCTGACCGAGTCCGGCTCCGCCCGCATCAACAACGTCCCCATCGCCTGGGAGGACTGCCTGGGCTGGGACCTCGCCGGCAAGGTCCCCAACAAGGCCATCCACGACGTCCCCTTCTCCTCCATCCTCACCCCGACCATCCAGGCCATCTTCTCCAACTTCTACCTGGGCATCGCCTACGGCGCCCTCCAGACCGCCAAGGGCTACACCCTCACCCAGACCCGCGCCTGGCCCTTCACCTTCAACCCGCAGCAGAAGGCCACCGACGAGCACTACATCGTCGCCAAGTACGGCCGCTACTACGCCCAGCTGCAGGCCGTCGAGGCCCTGGCCGACAAGATCGGCCCCCAGCTCGCCGCCGCCTTCAGCGCCGGCCGCGACCTGACCGAGACCCAGCGCGGCGAGATCGCCGAGGCCATCACCGCCCTCAAGATCATGGTCACCCACACCGCGCTCGAGGTCACCGCGGGCGTCTTCGAGGTGACGGGTGCCCGCTCCACCTCCGAGAAGTACGGCTTCGACCGCTTCTGGAAGGACATCCGCACCCACTCGCTGCACGACCCCGTCGCCTACAAGGAGTCCGAGCTGGGCCGCTACTACCTGCTCGGCGAGTACCCCAAGCCGTCGTGGTACCAGTAAATGTCCGAATTTGCTTTTTTTTGCCTTTTTGGATCTTTTCTTGTGTAAATATTTATATATAAAAAGGGATCCTGTCAGGAATCCAAGTCGATGAGTGAATGAAAATAAAAAAAATGAAAATAATTTAGAAAAGAAAACTACTTTACATTCTCCGACCTCTCAGACTTCTGCCAGTACTCCGTAATGCAGTCGTGATGATGCCTCTTGCAGAGCGTCATTCATTATCAGGACTCTCCATGTATTATTTCCCCTTTCAGGCGAACAGAAACACATCCGACTGGGGCGTTTTGCATAGAGTTGGAAACAGGAACGGCAGAGGTGTGAGCAGCTGCCTACCTTCTGTGTATGTACATACATGCAGCCAGTGGTAGTTCCGGCGTGAAGCATGTGATTCGTCTCAGGCAGTCTGTATATCTATCTAATCATCAGTGGTAGTTTGGACCCTAGTGCATGTAGTAGAGGAGAGATTATCTTGACCAATCAGAGCCGGGGATGGATACATACGCGGCGGAAGTGGTAGACCTGCACACTATCTAGAGATAGTCAGATATACGAGATAGGAGGAATCTGGGTTCATGTTGGAGAATTAGAGTTTCTTTTTTTTTTTTTATTTATTGAATTCAAAGTCTGCATGTTGCTCTCTTTGTTCCTGCGTTGCTTGTGTTTGTGTCGTGTTGCCACTTGCTTGATCTGGGTTCATGGAACACGGCGTCTTCCGGATTCAGCTGATTCATCTAGGAGGATCTGGAAAACTGCCTGTGGTGGAACTGCGGAATATATCTCCTTGAGAAGTAAATAGTCAATAAAATAGAAAAGGGTATTGTTCTGTGAACAGGCCAGCAATCTCGCTGCCTGAGGTATCAATCACCTCCCGGGCCCCCAAGCGGAGCCGCGGCGCAGCGGACGGCGGAGGGAGCATCATGATCCCCAGGTCGGGCAACGAGAGCAGCAGCAGCCTCATCCCTCGTCGCACCCCCTCCAACTCCGCTCCCCTCTTCCAGCTCCCCTTCCGTTCCTCATCCTCCTCCGTCCCTCCCTTGCGGATACAATACAACCAGTCGCTGCGCTCATGCTCCCATAGACCATGTCCCGGAGGACGCTGGGTGGAGGCCGCGTGCTGGGCAGTGGGAAGAACATCCAGTCTCTCTCCCCAGCGTCCGCAGCAGCGGCCCCGACCCCGTCTCCGCCGCAGCACCCTACGCCTACGACCACCACTACTTCCACCATTATTAATAATGCTAGGGGCCTCTCGCCCTCCGCCAGCAGCGTGTCGCTGAGCTCGCAGGCCTCGCTGCGCTCCCACATCTCGTCGGAGGACCTCACGTCGCGCATCTCGCTCGAGAATCATAATGGTAATCATCATGGGGACGCCTCGATCGCGGCGGCGCCGGCGGCTTCCGGCGCGCGTCTCGTCTGTCCGATATGCAGTGAGGAGATGGTGAGACCTCCCTTGCAGGAGATAGATAATACTTCGCTTTAGGAGCTCGTGCTAACATGATCTATCTACAGGTTACATTGCTACAGCTGAACAGGTACGACCGGTCTCTACATGCCTAAACTTCCTCTCTATTAATACACGCCCAGACACCTTGACGACGCGCACCAGAACCTCGAGGACGACCGCCAGGATGAGGTCAAGGCCTGGTTCCGGGCGCAGATGGAGAAGGCCAAGCGCTTCCAGCCGCTGGCCGTCCTGAACCAGAAGCTCAAGGGGCTCGACGTCTTCGAGTCCAACGAGAACTTCCTCCCCTCCTCCTCGGCAGGCCCGAGCCGGCAGTCTGGAAGTAACAATAGTAATACCGTCGAGCAGTACACCAGAGCGCCCGATCCGGATGAAGTCGTGACGAAGGAGCACTGGCAGCCCCGTGGACCGTACGATGTCTGCCTGGAGCCGACGTGCGGGAAGCGCCTCAACGCGACCAACGGCTGCGTCAACTGCCGCAAGTGCGGCAAGCTGTTCTGCGAGGAGCATACCATGTACCAGATGAAGCTGTCGCGGTCGGCGCAGCACGAGCCGGTCCGGGGCCTGTGGTGCAGGGTCTGCGAGACGTGCTACAAGTCACGGGAGGGGTATAATGACCATAACGGTATGTTTCCGTCGCCGCGCGTTAGATGGGAAGGACGGCATGTTGACGCCGGCTAGGTCTGGTACGCGATCACACCGACGCCTTCAAGGCCGTGAGGAAGCAGACGGTCGATCGGGCGTTCCTGGAGGTCTCGCGCCTGGAGAAGCGCTTGACGCGGCTCACCCAGCTCCTGTCGAATCTGCCGCCGGACCAGATCCAGTCCGGCGCGAACAGGCGGTGGCCCATCGCGTGGCAGGGCGATCAGCGGAAGAGGCTGGAGCAGTCGGTCGTGAGCTGGCAGGACGACGCCAGCGTGTCCCGGTGTCCCTTTTGCCAGCAGGAATTCACGACCTATACCTTTCGGAGGCACCACTGCAGGACTTGCGGGCGGGTCGTGTGTGGTGATCCGGAGACAGGGTGCTCCAGCGAGGTTGGGCTGAGCGTTCTTTCCAGTACGTCATTCTCTCCTGCTGGTTGCTGTTAAGAGTTGCTAACGACCTGTCTAGAAACCGAGTCCTCTTCGGAGAAATCGACTGCTGCCAAGATCGATGTCGATGTCCGACTGTGCAAAGAGTGCAAGGCGACTCTTTTCAACCGACGGGACTTTGAGGCTGATCGCATGCGACAACCGCCGGACGTGCGCGCCTACAACAACCTGGTCCAGTTTGAACGAGGTATCAGACTGCTGCTGCCGAAGTTTCAAAAACTACTGGCAGCCCTGCAGTACGTCTGAACCTGTCTCGCGACCTTTTCGTTCATGACTCACTAAAGTTTTTCTTGCAGAGATCCAGATAATCCCCCCTCAGCAGCGCAGTTAACAGAGGCATCCAAAGTCCGGAAACGCCTCATCGACTCCTTCGCCCAGTACGACATCGCCGCAAGACGCATCCGCGATCTCCCCACCGACTCGCCGACCCAGCAGCGGCTCCAAAAAGCCATCTACCAGCAGGCGAGCAACTTCCTGCACCTGCACATGCTCCCTCTCAAATCCCTCCCCAAGGTCCTCAAACACGCCACTCCCCACGGACAGCAACTGCCCAACGGCAGCAGCTCCGCCAACGGCCGTCCTCAAAACTCAACCCTCGCATCGATCAAATACGGCAGCAGCAGCAACTCCGCTGGCGGCGGCGGTGGAAGCACCCTCAGCGTGACCGCCAGCGACGACACCAGCAGCGCCATCTCCGCGCTCGAGGCCGAGGAGAAGGCCCTCCGCGAGCGGCTCATCGTGCTCGAGGAGCAGAAGTTCTTCGTGTCGGAGATGATCGCGGACGCGAACCGCCGGCGCCGGTTCGACGAGGTCAGCAGCCTCGCGCTGAACGTGGAGGAGCTGAGCCGCGAGATCGACCGCATCAATGGCATGCTGAGCCAGTTGGATTTCGAGGGCGTGTATACCGGTGCTGTTACCGCTGCTGCTGCTGCTGGTGTCCGTAGGTCGGTAGGGACCTGGTAGGGTGGTCTGTCAGTCAGCAATTGCGCTGCCGCTGGCACTCTTGAGCCATCGCCATCAGCGTTGTCGTTGTCGTTGTCGTCTTGTGAGCGGGAACAATACTCTGCTGCTTGCCCTGTTTGGTACATCGGGTTCTGCGTTCTGCGTTCGGCATTCGGCATGGGGCTCTATCTATGTACACGGGGTTTTTTTTTGTGTTTCATATATTGGTCTCGTTCTGGGAAAGGAAGGGTGGGGTGCCTACCACTTTGGAGGTTTTTACATACGTTACATACGCAACATTTTTAATGTGAAGCGGGATATTATTATTCTTTCTTGCTTGCTTTCTTTTTTTGTCTTTCTCTTGGTCTGGGCTTTGTGTTTGTACCTCATATGTCATACATATCATTCGATCATCCGGCATGGCATGGCGTTGTGTTGCTCTCTTATCTATCTGCATGTATGGGGGGTCAGGTATTTCTCTTTTCTTCTTCTCGCGGGTCCTTCGTTTGCTTTTCTTATCTATCTACTACTACTAGGTTAGGTGAAGCTAGGCTAGGCCAGGCCAGGGTTTATTAGGTATATATATATATATAGCTATAGCGGTTGAGGTTGTGACTCGATTTGATATCAGATCAGATCCGTCAGACAGAGGGGCTGGATAGATAGGTAACTAGGATAGAATATAGTAATATAGTAATAGTATGGTATAGTATATAAATTGCACACAGATATAGGATATGAATATGGACATGTACAGTAGCTGTGAACACTGCAACTCAACTCGAGTCAAATCAAATCAGATCAAATCAAATCAATGAGAGAGAGAGAAAAGAGACAAAAGAGACACAGACAGACAGACAGAGACAAGGCAGGAAGGAAAAAGTACAGTTAGTTAATTCCCAAATTCGGGTAGATAGATAGATAGATAGATAGATCCCAGGGAAATGGGTTTCATGATGAAGATGTGTGAGATCATATCATGATCATCATATCAGACCAGAAGATGGTCAGGGCAGGTCAGTGTCGTCAATCAATCAGTCAAATCAGTCCAAGTATAAAGTGTGAGCAAAAGAGATAATGGCAGCCCGGGGGATCATCAGTTTGTTCCGTTCAGGAGGCTCAAAATGAAATGGGGGGACCTTCGCGCGGTAGGGTAGGGTGTAGGGGCAGGGCAGGTCGTATAAGCTGGCTGTTTGCTTACTCCGCCCCATCCCCATTTACTTGCTCTTGCTCTTGCTCCCCAACGATCTGCCCGTTCGTCTGGCCATTCGCCTGCATCTCTCCCGCCTGCTGACTCTGTTTCTCCTCCACCAACGCCCTCACCATCTCCGTCAACTCCTTGACCCGCTCCTTCAACTGCATCACCTCCAGGGTACACTTGTCGACATGCACATTCGGCCGCGACTCCTCGACCGCGTGGCGCCAGCTGCCGCCGGCAGCGATTTCGTCCGTGTCCGCGTCGAAATCCACCTCGGCCGCGATCGCCTCCCACTCGTGCACTTCGCCGTCGTCGTCCTCGCCGCGGCGGCGGTTCCGGCGCACGCGCCGCGCCCTGCAGGCCTCGACAGAGGCGATGAGCAGGAGCAGCGGGGAGTAGATGATGCCCATGATGTAGGTGTTGAGGCGGTCATAGAGGTGAGGAGGGAGCCACCATTCGAAAGGGAGGATGAGGAGGAGGATTTCGATGAGGTTGAATGCTGCGTTTGTTATTTAATAAGCTAGCTGCTTGGGGGATTGGGGGGAAGGGGGGGGG